>Ga0101944_10000356_pt1 | contig 140351 bp, 133 predicted proteins | sample DewCreD2012metaG_FD_75245 | JGI IMG/M metagenome (GOLD analysis project Ga0101944, IMG submission 75245) | Hot spring sediment bacterial and archeal communities from British Columbia, Canada, to study Microbial Dark Matter (Phase II) - Dewar... ...
AACAATACCGGGGGACTTATAGCCCCCGAAAGCGATAATAACCCATGGAACTATAAGTTTACATGGAATCCACGCAACGTGGTACTTGCCGGTCAGGGAGTGGCTCAATACCTTGAGAACGGGCAATACAAGTATACCCCATACCATCGGCTTTTTACGAGCGTAAGGGAGTACAATATCATGGATTTGGGTAAATTTGAGATGTATCCCAACCGCGACTCCTTAAAGTATAGGGAAATATACGGGATTGAGGATATAAAAACCATTATACGAGGCACTCTGCGCCGCGCTGGATACAGCAAGGCCTGGAACGTTTTTGTTCAACTTGGCATGACCGACGATACCTACAAAATGGCAAATAGCGAAAAACTCACCAAACGCGAGTTCTTGAACAGTTTCCTACCCTACCATCCTACCGAAACCGTTGAGGAAAAACTGAAAAGGATTATTCCCGATACACAGGACGAAGTGGTATTTAATAAGCTTAAATGGCTTGGAATGTTTGAAAATGAGCCCATTGGGCTTCCTAACGCAAGCCCTGCCCAACTGCTGCAACATATACTTGAACCCAAACTAGCACTCGGCCCTAACGACAAGGATATGATTGTTATGCAGCATATTTTCGACTATGAGCTATCGGCGAAGAAGCATCGCAAAAAATCGACCATGGTGATAAATGGGAAGGATACCACCCACACCGCCATGTCCATTACCGTGGGAACCCCTCTGGCTATTGCCACAAAACTTTTGCTTACCGGCCAAATTAAGGAACGCGGTGTAATTGTCCCCACTAAACCAAACCTGTACAACCCAATTCTCAATGAGCTCGAAAATTACGGCGTTAAGTTTATTGAGGAGGATGTTGATGTAGAATAAAAATTTTGAGAAAGCAAAATATAGTAAAAGCCAGACAAAAAGTCTGGCTTTTACTATTTCAAAAAATGTTGTAAAAATTTATATGTCAAACTTTGGTTATCCGTTTAAGCATCCCGCCAAAAATCAAAAAATGAAAGGGAAGTACTGAGTACCAGTATAACCTACCAAGCAGGCCCAGAGGCCTAAAGGTTGCCGTTTGGGTTAGAACATTGTTACTATCGATTCTAAACTCCAACCAGGCTTCACCCGGCAGTTTCATTTCGGCATAAAGCAACAACCGCCTCTCCTCCTTGTCGGCAATGAGTACCCTCCAGAAATCGAGGGCGTCGCCCGGATTTAATTCGGTATCGCTCTTTCTTCCCCTACGCATGCCCACTCCCCCCATAAGCTGGTCGATTATACCTCTAATTTCCCAAAGCAGATTACCGTAATACCAACCGGTTTTTCCGCCTATTGCCCACAGCCGTTGCATAACGGTATCTACATTTTGAACCTTTCGCGAACGAATATCCTTATAGCACCCATGAACAGGAACCTCGATATACTTGCTTAAGCCCTGGCTAATAGCATTGCTTGTTTGCGCATCCTTCCAACTCGAGAGCACTTGATTTTGCTCAATAGTATCAAAAGCCAGCTTTATTGAAGTATCGTAATCGATTAGGGTAATTCCAAGCATGGTGGCCAGATTATTGGGTTTACAAATCACCTCAACCTTCATGCTATTCACCAAGTTCTTGGCCAACGCAAATGAGGTGGAAGTGATGAAATAGAGCCAGTACGAGGATATTTTTGGGGTCATTACCGGAACAATGAATATGTAGCGTTTTAATCCCCTAACCCTGGCAAAACGGAGAAGCATTTCCTTGTAAGTCAAGATATCGGGACCTCCAATATCGTAACTTTTGTTATAGGTATCCGATTTGCCTATTACTCCTACTAAAAATTCTACCACATTTCGAATGGCAATGGGTTGGCATTTGGTATTAAGCCACTTTGGGGCTACCATTATGGGCAGCTTTTCAACTAAATCACGAATAATTTCAAACGATGCACTGCCTGATCCCACAATAATTCCTGCCCTTAAAGTAGTTAATGCAAACTTCGATCCCGACAAAATGGTTTCGACATTTCTGCGCGAGGTTAGATGTTTTGAAAGGGCATCGGCATTACTGATGCCACTTAAATAGATTACCTGACTTACATTGGTTTGTTCCAGTCGTTCCTTAAAATTGGTAGCACTAATTACTTCTAGTTCCTGAAAATCGCCCGATTGTGTTGACATGGAATGGATAAGGTAGTAAGCTACATCTATATCGTTAGGGATTTGATCTAAAGTTGACTTTTTTAAAAAATCCACTTCAATCACAGTAATTTTTTGATGCAGGTATCTTTTAATGTTGAATCGGTTTTTATCCCTAACGCAACAAACTACCTCGTGCCCACTATCGAGTAATATGGGCAAAAGCCTTTGGCCGATGTATCCGGTTACGCCTGTGAGTAAAATTTTCATGGCTTGAATTTTCCAAATCTTTTTTCGAGTGCTTTGCAACGATAATCAAAAATGTGCTGCAACTGTTTTTTAATAAACAGCCCATTTGCAAGCGCCCCAAAAATTCCTAAGGGAGGCTGGTATGTAACAATATCGGTCATTAAAACACCTCCATCAATTGGTTCAATCCTGTGCTCGTGGTGCCACATGGAATAGGGACCTACTCTTTGTTCATCAACAAAGTAAACGCCCTCCTTCACATGAGTGATTTCGGTTACCCAGTTTGTTTTTATTCCAGCCACAGGACTTACCTTATACGATATAATCATTCCCTCATACATTTTTCCATTTCCGCTTATGCCTGTTACAGAAAAGCCCATGTATGGAGGGGTAATTTCCCTTAAATTTAATGGAGATGAAATGAAATCCCAAATTTCACTGGTTGTAACCGGAAGTTTTTGGGTTCTGATGAACTGATAAAAAGCCATAACTTTACGGTTGTTGAATATGGTTAACTAGTAAACTTGTAGTACCCCCTACTGGTGATAACCCAGTATGCAAAATTTTCTTCAGCTTTGTTCGTTTGTTTATTGTCATTGAACTATTTGATCCTTGCCTTGGTAGTAACGGCCACCAAGGACCAATGCTGCCGAGATAATCATCACATTTTTAATGATGTATTGCCCTTCCATGGTAGGAGTTAGTATGTTACCATTCTGGAAGGTTACCTCCGGTAAAAAGAAAAGTGGCATGAACGTTCCAACCATCTGCGTGAATAGCAGTAAAATTGCAATTTTGGTTGTTTTTGGGAAGAGAAAGGTTACGCCAATGGCAACCTCCCACCATCCGATTACTACCAACCAGAATTCGGGCGTACCAAACGGAAGCCAAGCCACAGTGGCCTTAAGGAGTGCCTCGGCCGACGAAACATCAAACGGTTTCAGTATTCCAAACCAAATAAAAATGATAGCAAAGGATATTCTTATGGCCGGAATACTCCACCTGTTCATGAGTTTTGCTAATCTTTGTTCCGCAATAACATATTTGTCAATTAACTTCATAGTGTAATTATTTAGTGTGATTTACTTAAACCCTCAATGATGAATAGCCTCCATCAACGTGAATTACCTGTCCGGTAATCCAACCCGATTTATCGGAAAGTAAGAACTCGGCCATACCGGCTATGTCGTCAGGATTTCCTATTCGCTTCAATGGATGCCTCTGATTTGCAGCATCGCGTTTTTGGTCAGTATTCAAGAATGGTAACCCTAACGGGGTATCGGTCAGCGACGGAGCAATGCAGTTCACCCTTACCTTGGGGGCATACTCAGCGGCAAGGGCTTTGGTTAACCCTTCTATTGCACCCTTCGAAACCGAAACCACGGAGTGGTATGGCAATCCTACCTTTACAGCTACTGTGGAAAAAAGCACCACCGAAGGGTTTTCGCCATTCCTGAGTTTTGGTAATGTCGCTTGCAGCACCCTTACTGCCCCTAATACCTGCAACTGAAAATCGGACATTAGGTCGGCTGCCTTTATACGCTCAAAGGGCTTTAGGGTGATACTGCCTGGACAGTATGCAATGCCATCAATATTTTCGGGTAAAAAATCGAGATTGAAGGTTTCGTCCATCACATCCAGAGGGAAAAGTTTGATATTTTCTGTTTCGGGCTGGGCCATTGACTTATTGTAAGTACCATAAACCATATTACCCGATTTGGCTAGCATTGCGCTAAGCGCTTTACCTATACCAGAAGAGGCTCCAACAATAAGATAGTTTCTCATTCTCTGTTTATTTTTGTTTGTTATTGGTATAACAGATATTTGGTATTTATGTTTAATAAATTATAAAATATCTGCTACAAACTGCGAAAAGTTATCTGAAAAGCCAGGGCTGTGTAATTCATAATGCAATTAATAAAGTTGGGCAACTTGTACCGCCTTAGCGGGATGAAAGGTACAACTTCTCAGCACGCCTAAATGAATGATTTTTAGGATTCCTCCAGAAAATTTGATAATGAACGGTTCATTCACGCATTGAAATGGGTATGGTATGTAAAAAACTTTTAACCTCTTGCCTTTCCCGATATTTTTGGTTAAATTGGTCTATGCTAAAAAGATTAAAACCATTCAGGCATATTATAATTATTGCGCTAAATGTCCTATTTAGCGGGAGTGTTAACATTTATGCCCAGTACTACACCATTCAAAAGTACAGTGCCGAAAGTGGCGTGAAAGCCTCAGGCGATGAGCAGTGGGCAAGAGCGGGCGAACGGCTACAGCATCCATTTATTGTTGTGGTAACCGATACGGCAGGTAACCCTGCACCCGGAGTAAGGGTTACGTTCGAACTAACTCGAGTACCTTTTGGTTCCAAAGACTACCTCCTGGAAAGGTACGAAGTGTTTACCAATAGTCAAGGTATTGCCCGCACCCATCTCCATCTGGGCGATAAGGATGGCGAGTATCAGGTTTCGGCAAGCATCCAAACCAAGGGGCCGCAAAACTTTGTGATTTTTACAGCATACGCCAATACTCGGAACTGGGCACTGATGCTTTTTGTAGGATTGCTTGGTGGGTTGGCAATCTTTTTCATTGGAATTAACCAAATGAGCGTTGGCCTCCGTCACGGCGTTGCCGATAAGCTCAGGGTAATTCTGCTACGCATGTCGAGGAATAGGGTTGTGGCTACCTTTTTTGGGGCACTGGTAACGGTTATAACCCAGTCGAGTAGCGCAACCACAGTGATGCTTGTTGGTTTTGTGCAATCGGGGTTGTTGCGATTTGAGCAAACCATAGGTATGATATTGGGCGCAGCCATTGGTACAACCATCACAGTACAGCTAATATCGTTCAAGTTAGCCGATTACTCGCTGCTGGTGGTTGCCCTTGGCTTTGCAATTATGGTGTTTGTGAAAAAGCATGTTACAAGGAGCATAGGTGAGGCACTAGTAGGATTTGGCTTGCTCTTTTATGGCATGCACCTGATGTCGGGGGCTATGTCGCCCTTAAAGCATTACGAACCATTCCTACAGGTAATTGAAAGCGTGCAGCAACCACTAATTGGGGTGTTGGTAGGGACTTTCCTAACAGCAATTGTTCAGAGCAGCGCTGCATTTATTGGGATTGTACTAACCATGACCACCCAGGGATTGATATCGCTTGAGGGATCGATCCCCTTACTCATGGGCGCCAATTTGGGTACTGCGGTAACCGGAATAATTGCTGCCTTTGCGGCAGGCCGCGAGGCAAAAAAGGTTGCCATGGCTTATGCCGTGTTCAAATTCATCGGGATACTTCTTTTATTCTGGCTTATTGAACCCTTTGCTCAACTTGTCCGATTCTTCACGCCCGATGTGGTCGACACCTTTGCCGGAGGAACCGTTACAAACGTATCGCGACAGGTTGCTAATGCGCACACCATCTACAATGTGCTTTTGGCATTACTGGTACTGCCCTTTACCAATTATTTTGCCCGTCTTGTCGACTGGGTTATGCCTATTTTCCCTGAGAAACGCCAACGTTTCAAAACCCGATTTATCGATGTCAACCTGCTAAGGTCGCCATCCATAGCCATTGAGGTTTCACGCCGTGAACTGGTGGGCATGGCCCAACTGGTTAATTCGATGCTGGCCGACAGCATCAACCTCTTCATCCAAAAAGATCCGGGAATTATCGACACCCTGCATGAGAAGGAGGAGCATGTGAACTTCCTGCGCGACAAGCTAAACGAATACCTGCTCCGGATTAGCCATGCCGATATAAGCGATAAAGAGGTTGATAATGTGTTCAAGGTAATGTTTGCCACCAAGGAACTTGAGCAAATTGGCGATATCATATCAAAGAACCTACTTGAGAAAGGGGAATGGTGGCTGGGGGCAGGCCTCGAATTTTCCGACGAGGGCAAAAATGAACTCATAGAGTTCCACAGGCTAACGCAAAAGCAGCTGAACAGAGCCATAGAGATCCTGGACACCCTCAACCTTGATGTTGCCCGTAAGCAGCTCCGCAAGTACGACCACTACAAGCAGGTGGGCATTGAGCTAGAACGTAGCCACTTCGATAGACTCAAACAAGCCGTTGGTAAATCGATTGAAAGTTCCAAAACACACCTGGAACTTGTAAGCCTATACCGCATTATTGGCAGCCATGCCAACAACATAGCACGGATTACCATAGGTGAGGGATAGGAATTAATTATGGTATTTTGGGAAAAAGAGATTAGAGAAATTATTAAGGAAATTAAGCCGTGATCACATCCGACCTAAATAAAATTTGTAGATAAAAAAGGGAGTTGGAGATATCCCCGTAAGGGGATAATTATACATCAACGACAAAAACCAACTCCCATTGTAAAGTTAACGCTTTTTTCCCAAATCACCAGCCTTATTCCACGGCATATATTCTCAGATATTGTAAAGAAGTACAACGGGGACAAGTACAGTAAGGGGATTGACAGTTGGACACACCTCATCAGCATGGTGTTCTGCCACCTGGGGCAACTTAGCTCGGTTCGGGATATCTCGAACGGCTTAAGGAGCATAACGGGTAACATAGTCCACCTGGGCTGCACGCAGGCCCCATACAAGTCGAGCATATCCTACATTAACGAGAGGCGACCCAGCAGGATATTCGAAGAGTTTTACTACGCCCTGGCAGCGCATTTTAGGGCGCATGTCAGGTTTGCCAAGCCGGCCCTGCGCCAGATACGGCGCAAGGTTTACCTGTTGGACGCCAGCGTCATATCGCTCTCGCTGTCGCTATACGACTGGGCCAGGTTTAGGTCTCGCAAAGGCGCTGTTAAGCTGCACCTGTTGCTGGATTACAAGGGATGCCAGCCTGCTTTTGCCAATTTAACCAGAGGCAATGTGGCCGACATTACCGCCACCAGGGGCATGAGCTTGCCCTCGGGTAGCATTCTGGTATTCGACATGGGGTACTACGACTTTTCTTGGTGGAACAAGCTGGACAGCATGAACACCTGGTTCGTGACCCGCTCCAAGTATAACCTGGACTACGAACTTGTCGAGGACTTTGACGTGTCGGGGGAAAAGGACAGGAATGTGCTGCAGGACTCCAACATACGGCTTACCGGGGTAAAAAGCCAGCATGACTACCCCAGGATGTTTCGCCGGGTGAGGTAGTGGGACGAGGCCAGTAAAAACGAAAGGGTCTTTATAACCCACAACCGTTCCTGGACAGCAACCACCGTGGCGCGCATCTACAAGGAACGGTGGCACATCGAGTCGTTCTTCAAGCTGATCAAGCAGAACCTTAGGATTAAGTCGTTCGTGGGCACATCCGGGAATGCGGTGCAGATCCAGATCTGGACAGCGCTGATCACGATACTGCTGCTTACGTTCCTGAAAACCAAGGCCAAGTACCAGTGGCACATATCGAACCTGGTAAACTTTGTTCGGTTGAACCTATTCGTGAAGATTAACTTGTGGGAATGGCTAAACCAACCCTTTGTCCGTCCCAGAAAGGTCGATGCGGTACAGCTAAAGCTTTTTGCCGGATAGGGTTTAATTTAAAATGGTTACTTTTGAACTGTAACCACCTGATTAACAAAAAGGCATTTTTGGGTTTTAAATTATTTTGGATAATTGTGTAGTTTTGTCGAAATATTTTTATAATTTAGTACCAATTAAATAGGTGTATATTAATGTTTTAATAATAGAATTGAAAATAATATAAATTATGGACAATAGCAATCATGAAAATAGAGCAAATAAGCTTTATCAACAAATAATCGAGGGTTTCTCGTACAAAGGTACAAATGAAAAAACCGGTGAAGAGTTCTTTTTGCCCACAAGCTACAACGAGGTTTTAAAAGCCCGTATGCTGGTTTCCGAAATTGAAAAGATAGAACCCGCCATTCCGGGAATGGACAAGAAAATTGAAAACATCAAAAATATTTGTGATACAGCCCTAAAAAGAAAATTTCGACCATCTATTTTAGTGTTAATTATTGCTTTAATTTGGGTTGGTGTGAATATGTTTTTCGCATTCAATAATTTTCCTGAAAAATTTTCTGGACAATACAAAGCCGATGAAGCCCAAAAAATGTATTCTGACGAAATCGAGCGGCATACCAAAATGGTTGAGCACTTCAAATCGAGGGATGGTAATGAATTAGACCAGCAAAGTTTAAAAGAACACAGCGAAAAATTAGAAGCCCTGCAGAAAATAAACCCCGAAACTTATCTTGCTCAAAAAAATGAAGAAGAAAGAGCACTCGCAAAAAAACAATTCATTGCCTTAGCATATTCGTTGCTTATACTCTTGGCATACATATACGCAGTGCGAACACCAATGTTTTTAATTTACAAACGAAGAAAATACAAGGCTTGGAAAAGAGAAAGAAATTTAGATACAAGTTTCTTTACAAGAGTTTTTGATACCTTTACCGAAGGTTCTAAAGATGACATTTTCTCAAATCAACCACCAAAACAAAGGGTGTATTATAATGAAGATGGCTCAGTACAGCGTACAGAAACAATTACAGATTCAGGTGGCGGTGGTTTAGCCTGGTTACTTATAGCAATATTGGTAATTGCTTATTTTTTAGTAATTATGTATGCCTTGCCTGTAATAGCGCTTTACAAATACCTAAAAAATTACCATTATAAATTTTTTGCAAGAATTGCACGTTTTTTTACATGGAAGAAACAATCTAACAATGAAGAACCCAAAATTTTAATAAATAAAAATAAAAGAAAATTACCAAAAATTGACAATTTAACAATGGGTCAAAGAATTTTAGTCCGTGTTTTGGAAGATAACTATTTTTATGCGGCTACCATCGAAACGATTTGCGAAAATGATGTTGAGGTTCGTTATGATTTAGGACCGATTGAAAAGGTAAGCAAAAATCAATTATGCACTGTTGATTATGCCCTTAAAAATTTTGAAACAGAAGCCTTTTGGAAAGAGGATGAATTGTATTACAATTGCACTGTTGAAAAAGTATCAGATGAGCAATATCTGGTGAAATATAAAGATGGTACAGAGGAAACTACTGTATTAAAATACCTTCGTTTCAAATAATTCATTTCAGACTAAAGTAAAAATTAAAATTATGGTTTTTTATTTGTTTTTTTGAAAATATACCTACTTTTGCTCAGGGTATGATTTTCACTTGGCGGTAACGGTTTCGTGGTAAAAAAAGTTGGGGAGCAAACGCCCGCATCTTTGTCCCACGTTAAACTGATTATAAAGATAGAAAAAGAAACCTGATTCTTACGAATCAGCCCTAATTTTTTGTACCACGTGTTATGGGCTGCGGTTTCTGGGCGTCAAACGGGTCGGCACGTCACGTTTCTAGCCGTGAAATCGCTATCAATTTCTAAACGTAATTCCAGATTATCATTTCGCTCCCGCTTTTGCGCGTTCGCCCGAGCAATTTTTTCGAGCGACAGGAAATTCACTTCATTCAAGCGTTTCACACCGCTTTCTACAATCAGCAGCCAAGCCTTTCAGCGCATCGGGCTTGTCCGATAAATCGAAAAGCTATCAAGGCGCAAAATGCTATCCAAACGGAAATACAATCTAAACACCAGTCGGGCTGGGTTCAATCGTCGGTGAGCGTCAAGGAAAAAATTGCTTCAAGGTCATCGAAAGTCCGTCCGTTAAGCAGCTCAACGGAACATTCTAGTCGCTTCGATAATCAAGGATTTCAGAGAGAAAGTTTGTCAGGAATGAAGGGCGGTCTGCCGATGACCTTAATCTTTCTGGTTTTCATCGACCGTTGCCCATAACTCGTTTATAAGTACACCTTTTACCTAGCCCAGGTGCATAAATACATCCAATCTGGGATATATTGTACACCATTTTTCATTTTTAAGGTGTATCTATACAAAATAAATCCACTTTTTCGAAAAAAAACAAATGGCCTTTAATTTTTTGCAAGCTATTTTGACAATTGCATGAAGTTGTTTGTTCGCTGAAAACGACCTCCCCTCAGCCCCTTTCCCTGAGAGTGAATGGAAGGGGAAAAGTAAAAAGGGTCTTTTCAGCATTGAATTTCTTTGGTTCTTTCCTGTATCAAAACAAGAGAGAACGAATAAATGGCTCTTAGCCATGCTTTTCGGTTGCGATGCAACGTTTCCGTCCTTGCTCTTTGGTTTATGCATGGCGTGCATCGCTATTTGTGTTGGATTTCCCTGCCTGCTATTAATATTATGCCCCTACGGGGCTGTAAACGTTCGTCGTTGGTCGTTGGTCGTTAAAAAATGACCCGTCATGAAACCAATTAATCTGAAATCCCGCTTCGTAGGACAGGCTCTTTATCCTTAATGAGTTTCCTCGCCGGAGTCAATCCCGATATATCGGGACTCAACCTGACAAATAGCCTTAAATAAACGACAATAAATTAAACGACAATGAATCTGGAATTTTGAATTTTGAATCTTTATCCTTTCTGCTTTATCCTTAATTAGATTCCTCTGCGTAGTCTATCCCGATATACCGGGACTCGGAATGACAATTAGAGTTGGAAGTTGTGGGATGATTGTTGATAGCGAATATTAACCTTAGGCAATTTGCTTGTAATTTTTCAAATGACATAAAACATATATCAAAATCTATATATTTAAAAAAGCTTATATTTGCAAAACACAAAAAATACAATGCATCATGAAGCGAATAGCTCTTTTTAAATCAGTAGGTCTATTCCTCTTTGGAGTACTTGCGCTAGGGCAAGTGCATGCCCAGATGGACGATCCGGTTCAATGGTCGGCTACCACTAAAAGAATCGATGCCAATAAATTCGAAGTGGTTATCACTGCACATATCGATGAGGGGTGGCATCTGTATTCAACCAAATTGCCCGAAGGGGGGCCATTGCCTACCAATTTCACCTTTGAAAAACCTGAAGGTTACAAGCTGGTTGGAAATATCAGGGAGGTATCAAAGAGTAAAACCGAACACGACGAAATCTTTAACCTTGACCTTTCATACTTTGAAGGCGAGGCTGTTTTTTCGCAGCTAATTGAGCTCTCTGCCGATGAGGCACCCATAAATATCAATGTTGAATTCCAGGCATGCTACGCCGACAAGTGCATCTACCTGGAGAAAAGCATTAGCACCGTTGCAAAGATGTCTGCTTTAGTTGAAGGGACTTCAGCAACCCAACAGGTGCAAGATGAGAGTAAGGCCGATGTTGCTGTTGAGGCTGCAAAGCCCGAAAAGCAATCGCTCTGGTGGTTTTTTCTTGTTTCGTTTGCTGCGGGCTTAGCGGGGCTGCTAACACCATGCGTTTTCCCAATGATTCCCATGACCGTGTCGTTTTTCATGGGTAAGCAGCAGAACCGGGCAAATGCCATTATCAATGCTTTTGTATTTGGCATTTCAATAGTAGCCATATACACCTCGTTGGGTTTTATTGTATCGCTGTTTAACCTTGGTTCCGATTTTGCCAATACCTTAACCTCGCACTGGATAACCAACACCATCTTTTTTGCCCTGTTCATTGCCTTTGCAGCGTCGTTCTTTGGGCTTTTTGAGATTGTACTACCCGGTAGTTTGGCAAATAAAACCGATAGCAAGGCCGACAAGGGTGGCCTAATTGGTTCGTTTTTCTTGGCATTAACCACTGTTATAGTGAGCCTGTCGTGTGTAGGCCCAATAGTTGGTGCCTTGCTGGTTGAAGCTGCATCGGGCTTGGGGGCAAAACCCATTGTGGGGATGTTTGGCTTTTCGTTGGCCTTTTCCATTCCTTTTACTCTTTTTGCAATTTTCCCATCGTGGCTTAACTCGCTGCCCCGCAGCGGTGGATGGATGAACTCGGTTAAGGTTTTTCTGGGATTCATTGTGCTTGCCTTTTCGCTCAAGTTCCTGCTTACCATCGATCAGGGTTACCAGCTTGAGATGATTAGTCGCGAGGGCTACATTGCCATCTGGATGGCTATATTTACACTGCTGGGGCTTTACCTTTTGGGTAAAATCAAGTTTAAGTTCGATTCCGATCTTCAGCATGTTGGGGTTTTCCGATTGTTCCTTGCCATTGCCAGCTTTGCCTTTGTTTTTTACCTACTACCCGGACTATTCGGTGCCCCACTTAAAACCATATCGGGATTGCTTCCCCCACAAACCAGCCAAAGTTTCGATTTAAAGGCAAGTCAGATAGTTATTAACCAGTCCACATCGAATATTGTCGATGAAAACTCCCTTTGCGAAGAACCTCGCTTTGCCGATATCCTTCGCCTTCCGCACGGGCTAAATGGCTATTTCGACTATGAGCAGGCATTGCGCTGTGCCCGCGAAAAGAAAAAGCCTTTGTTTATCGATTTTGTTGGGCACACCTGTGCCAACTGTAAGGTTATGGAGGCTCAGGTTTGGAGCGATCCTCGGGTACTAGAGCGGCTCCGCCGCGATTACATTGTTGTTGCCCTTTACGTTGACGATAGAACCGAGCTTCCCGAGAGTGAATGGGTAACATCGCCCCGCGATGGCAAGGTTAAAAAGACCATTGGCAAGAAGAATGCCGATTTTCAGGCCACCCGTTTCAATGTAAATGGTCAGCCATACTATGTACTGCTCGATAACGATGAAAAGTTACTTACCGAGCCTCGCGGATTCGACCTTAGTGTAGAGGCATTTATACAATTCCTCGATAAAGGGGTTGAAGAGTTCAGGAAGCGTAACCAGTAAATGATGGATTTTGAATATTGAGGCTGCCCCACAGGCGGCCTCTTTTGTATTGTATAGTTGCTAAGGTATTCTAATCAATTCTCCTTTCCCTTGGCTATTTAGCTCAATTGTAGGATTTCCACGCAGGCGAATATCTCCGGCTGAGGTTATGTTTGCCTTGAGGTTATCGGTTACCCAAATATCCATATTAACCGTTGAGCCTTGGTTGGCGATGCAGTATTTTACCTGTGTTTGCGAAAGGTCGAAAAGAGCAGCGCCATGAGCATTCAGGGTGGCATACTCTGTCCGCCCAATTACCCGGTAGGTTCCAAAGCTCTCGCCCGAAACGTCAATCCTAAGTAAATCAACATCTACATTTACATTACAATCAACGTAGTTGCCCCAGTCAACCAAGTATAACACGTGGCTTTTAAAGGTGCTGGGGATATTAAATTTACAGGGCTGGCGGATTTCAATCATGGGGATTTTGTTTAGGTGTAACTCGATGTCGATAATGGGGTAGTCCTTTAACCATCGACTTTTCACATTTTCCCTAATGAATAAAACATTGTTCTGTATGCTAACCTCCACATCGTGCATCACCTTTTGGTGGCACTTAACAATCGCAAAACCAAGGGTGTCGGGGAGTAGGGTAATACTAAACGATCCTTTAATATCAACTTTTTCAAAGGTAACGGGTAGGTTTACGCGGCGTTCGGCCATATCGCCCAGTGTATAATCGTTTATCAGGCTACAGGAATGGAAAATTCCAACCAAAAGAATCAGTATGTATAATCTATTTTTCATGCCTGCTGAAAGAGTATTTAATGCCAAATTCAACAAAATCGGCCTGGGCAAGCCAATGAGCCTTAATTGCTACCACCAGGTTTAAGCCATCATAAATATTGATGCGCAATCCCACCTTATTGGTAAACGCACCAAAGCCATAAAATTGGTTTCGCAGATAAATACCGGGCTGGAATGCAATGCCAATGCGATTGAACCCCATAAGGTATGTAGCGTTGATTGCCAAGGCCAGGTTCTCGTTTTTGTCAAGCGTAATAGCATTGCCCGATTTATCACTCACTAAGTCGGGAATCGAGTTATCCCTGTAGGCACTTAGCTCAAGCCCTGCCATGGATAGGGGTGCAAAGCGGTATAGTTTTTCGGCCGATAGGCCGATAATGCCGTACTGCTTTCCGGTGAAGGCATCTACCGATTTTATGCTGGCGAACAGTCCAAAATTCCATGATGAGAATGGGGTATTATCGTCGGGTAACTCGCTTCTTACAGGATTTGGATTGCCAAACGAGTATCGGTAACCCAGTGCGGTGCTGAAAATGTTAAACCCCAGGTTTGGTTCCTTTACGCTTCCGTTCGATGCATGGGCAAGTCCAATGCTTGCCGACACATTATGGTTTGCGCTTACCCGGTAGTTACATCCAATCTCGTACTGGAAAAAAACATTCAGTGGTGTACTTAAAATCATGTTGCTGCGGTTGCTTATGGGGTTATGCCATTTTGAGGCATAGCTCAAACCTAACGAGAGCGTGTTACTAATATTGAACCGTTTGGTATTATCGAAAAATAGCCGATTTATGAAGATGTATAAGCCCGTAAGGTTACCGTAAAGAGTATCGTTTCCCAAACCGGAATGGTGTAGCCCCAAACCTACAATAGGGTAGTTGTACTCCTTATGCCAATACTTACTGCCATTGGTGGTTATGCCAAAGTTAAGCTGAATGGCGTTAACATTTTCCGTTAGGAAGTAGGCCATATAGCTATGATGGGGAATTATAAAACCCGGGCGCTCCTTTATTTCGATACTGTATCTACCTTCCTGGGCCTTGCCTCTGTAAAAAAACGCAAAAAGAGCAAGCGTAATAGTGAAAAGCGATTTGCGTATAGGTAACATTACTGAATCCTATAAATTGCAACGAACTCCAAAACCCGATTATACTGCCCCTTGTTCATTCGGTACGATATGTTATCCTTGTAAGGCCTAACAGGCAGGATGGAATAGGAAAAATTAAGGCCAAACCTCCATTTTGAGCTGTAGTTATACTCCATGCCAGCAATGCCGGCAATTTCAAATTTCTTAAAGGTTGATACTTCCTCCTCAGGGTACGGCCCAAGCGAATTCTCTTCGGTAGCTTTGCTCAGGTAGCCACCCGATAGTCCCAAAATAGCATTGAAGCCGTTCACAAAACGATATCCAGCCAGTACTGGTAGGTCGAAGTAGTTGAGACGCATGCGGTAAAAATCGGGGATATCGGTAGAGCGACTTTTAGCATAACTACCTTTCTGGATGAACCGGAAACTTAAGCGGTAAAACCATCCGGAAAGCGTACTGCGTTCAACCCAAATGCCCGCAATGGGGCCTGCCTTGTTGTACCCGCCGTAGGTATCGCCATCAACCTGCGTGGCGGCTACCCCGACTATTAGTCCACCCCTAAAGCTTTGGCCATGTATTTGAGTGCCCCCCAAACACAACAAAACAAACCCCAAAAGCAGTAACCTATTCATTTTTAATTATCTCAATAAACCTTGGAACCCCCACCGATGCCTTCTCCTTAATCACCGTAACATCGCGCCGCCAAATATTTATATCGTTTGGGTCGATAAGGTAGATTGGGCAACCCTTGGGAGCATAATCGAGCAGCCCAGCTGCGGGGTAAACGTTCAGCGATGTGCCAATCACGGCAAATATCTCGGCGGTTTGCACCAACTTAACAGCCTCGTTCATCATGGGCACCTCTTCGCCAAACCAAACAATGTGCGGGCGTAGCTGGTAACCATCAACGGTATCGCCCCATTTGATATCGTTGTAGCCAATATCAATAATTTTACTAGGGTTGCCGGTTGGTCTTGCCTTGGTTAATTCGCCGTGCAGGTGAAGCACGTTTTTACTTCCCGCACGTTCGTGCAGGTTATCGACATTTTGAGTAATTATAAATACATTGAAAAGGTTTTGGGCATCGGCAAGGGATTTGTGTGCTGCGTTGGGTTCAACGGTTGCTAGTTGTCGCCTGCGCTGGTTGTAGAATTCCAGAACGAGCTGTGGGTTTTTCTTCCAGCCATCGATGCTTGCCACCTCCATAACATCATACTCTTCCCAAAGCCCTCCCATGTCGCGGAAAGTGCGAATGCCGCTTTCGGCACTAATACCTGCTCCCGTGAGAACTACCAGTCGTTTACGTGTGGTCATAAATCGAAATGGATTTTATAGAACTTTTCAACATCCCTGTTAAGGGTTAAATAGAAATTATAGGCTTCGGTTGGATTGAACTCAAACCTAGTCCACTTGTCATAAAGCGTTTTGGTACGGGCTATAATTTCCTTGTCGAAAATATTGGTGAGCTGTATTAGTCCGGTTTGCTCCTTGTTGATAAGCTTGCTTAGCAGCACGTAGTTTTCGCCTTCGGCCCATGAGCTAAGCGGGAAGCAATCCTTTTTTAGTTTAAGAGTGAAATCGCATAGCTTGGCGTTTTGGCCATCGGGGGCAGTAATAATATCGGGCAGTATGCCACCTGCGCCAACCCACAGCGGTATAGCAACCGATGCAGGCTGAAAGCCCAGCTTTACCCACATGGTGGCAAAATCGGTAGGTTCCTTGGGCAAAACGCCCTGCACTACCACGGTTGACGATGAGTAGTATCGAACTATAAAGTCGCGGAAAGGGTAAATCTTTTCGGTCTTTGAAACCTCTTTTGATAAATCAATTCCGGTGATATCCTGCCTTAGGCTAACTGAGGCTTTAGTTAAGAGGAATTCAGGCGTTAGCCCGTTGGCTGCCTTAGCTTCCTTAAACAGGTTTGATGCCGTGTGAAAGCGAATGTAGCCAGCTCCTTTATTGGGTTCGCCCGAAACCGAAAAGTTTGAACGGATTAAATACCCCTCGGGAGCATCGGTTGTGCTGTTGGCATCGTAAAAGCGGTAGCTGAAGTTGTTAACCTCAAAGTAGCCAGCCCCTCCCTTGGCATCGATAATGCCAAAGTTGGCCGATACACCCCAGGGTTTTGGAAGGGTATCGAGCAGTTGGGCAAAATCGGTAATGGTGGCGCACTTGCCAAGGGCTAACTTCATGATGTAACCCTCCATGTCCTCAACCTTTGTTGAATCGGATTTTGGTTTGATGTTGTACGATGCAGAGTTCATTATGGCAAATCCGGCGCTGTTGGTGCCAGCCCAGGCATGGCGCTCAGGGTCGCTTGAGTTGATGAGCGCTAGGTACTTGAACCGTGGCCCAACCTCAAAAATTACCTTGTTGTTGAAGTCATCGGCATCGCGGTGTTTCCATAGCAACGGGCGACCGTCGGGGGTTGCCTTGCCGCTGATAATAGCAGTGGTACAGGCGTAGAGTTGATGGCTTGTAACAAATACAAGTGCAAGTAGAGCTGATAAAGTGATTTGTTTCATTGGTATTTTCTTTGAACCTATGCAAGATAAAAAATATCACCTTAGATAAATATCAAAAAAAGTAATTTTTAACTTTCTCAAGTAATACAAGCGTTTCCACGTGGTGCGTTTGTGGGAAGAAATCGAATGGGATACAGCGAACTAAGCGGTATTCTTTTGAGCAAAGCACTGCTATGTTTTTCGAGAGCGTGCCCGGGCTGCACGACAGGTAGGCAATTCGATTGGGAAGCCCCTGCTTAGTAATCCATTCTAAAACCTCAGTTTCAAGCCCTGTGCGGGGTGGATTTGCATACAGTAAAATATCTTTTCCTTGGCTACGGTTTTGTTCAGTCCATTCAGCAATTTGAGGAACTCTTTGGCGGCATGCGCCTCGTAGAACTAAAGCCTCGGGGACATTTAGCCGAGCGCACTCCACAGCCTCGCCTCCAAGCTCAACCCCAATAACATTAGTTCCGCGGTTAATCCATCGCCGCATTGAGTTTCCGGTTCCGCAGTATAAGTCAATAAGAGCGCTATTCCCATTAGGGTTTAAAAACCTTTCCGCCTCCTCCAGCGATTCGTTGTACAGTTCGGGTATTAACTGCTGAAAAGCAGCGGGGCCATAAAGTAAGCCATTGTAGTCCTTAGATCGGGGGTTACCCCAAATGAGCTTCCACCCCGATTTCTCAAAAATCCTTCGGCCTGTTGAGGGATTCATGTGGTACCATAAACCTTCAATTCCTAAGCTGGCAAGGCCTTCTACTACATCTTCACTTAGCCAGCTCAACGTTGGCTCTAGCTTCGATTTGATTACCAGAACAGCCTGTGCGCCTGAAATCACAATGTATGTAAGCGCAAAAGAGTGTTCCTGCGGAAACGAATCCGCAAGCAGGGTGAGTGCTCTGTTCAACTCTGGGGCATGTACGGGGCAGTTGGGAATAGGAACAAACTCGTCGCGACGCCACATTCCAAACTCCCATTTACTGCCGTTAAACCTAGCACTTAGGGTTGTTTTAGTGCGATATCCCCAACGATTACTTTCGGTAACTGAACGCACAGGCTCAACCCAGTTAGCCCATTCCGATAGTTTGCTTTTAATGAATGCTTGTTTTTGCTCAAGGCTATCGGTCATGGACCATTCCCTGTGGCTACATCCCCTGCAATCCGGATTACAACCCTGCGGTAGCATAAGCAGTTATTTCCGCAAAGGTAATAGATAGTTTTAGTGTGTAGAGACTCAAAACGGTGGGAATTTTATTCCGTTGCTTTACTGGTATCAAATTCATAGGTCAAGTTTGCCGTAGTTTCCATTCTCCGTAAAATTGTTTAACTTTGGGTTTGTTCTTGTATTTTTATTTGTTTATGCTTTTATTTGGCTTACATTTTGTAGCTATCGAATGCTGAATTGAGTTCAATTTTAGGGGAAATTGTTGAAATGAAAATATCGCAAATGTTACGAAAATCATTAGTTTACTTGATGTCGGCAGTGCTACTCTTGGCTTCAAGGGCCGATACTTTAGTTTATCAGGATTTGCCTGAAGCAATAGTTAAGAAGAGTGTCGAGGCCCTTGAAAAGGGCGATGTTGATAACTTAACCAGATATTTCTTCAAAACCGTTGAGATTGATTTGCTTGGCGATGAAAACTTTTACAGCCAAGCTCAGGCGGTTTTGCTGTTACGCTCATTCTTTGAAAAAAATATACCAGTTAAGTTTACCTTAAACCATCAGGGAGCAAAGGATTTGACAGCTTTTGCTATTGGTACACTTCAGTGTAAGACCGGGCTATTCCGGGTATCGATATTCATGAAAACTGAGCAGGGTAAAACCTATATACACCAGTTCCGAATTGAACCAGAAACTGCCATTAATCCAAAGTAAGATCATGACTCCGTACGACCAGCTTATTGACAGGCTAATTGACTTAGCCATTGCTGAGGATTTAGGCGATGGCGATCACTCATCGCTTTCGTGCATACCATCAAATGCCACTGGTGCCGTGCAGCTCAAGATGAAGCAGGAGGGTGTTATTGCCGGTTTGCGGATAGCAGAGCGCATATACAAGCGGATTGATAGCGATACTAAGGTTTATTTTTTGAAATCCGATGGCGAATTACTACAGCCTGGCGATATTGCCTTTAGGGCTTACGGCAGGGTTCATGCACTTTTGCAGGCTGAGAGGATAGTTCTTAATGTGCTTCAGCGTATGAGCGGCGTTGCCACCCAAACCCGCGAGTACGTTAAGCTTTGCGAGGGCACTAAAGCTAAAGTACTCGATACCCGCAAAACTACTCCCGGTATGCGTGTACTCGATAAAATGGCCGTTGCCATTGGTGGCGGATTGAACCACAGAATGGGACTCTTTGATATGATTATGCTAAAGGATAACCATATCGACTTTGCTGGAGGGATTGAGCAAGCAATTCGTATGGCTAATGAATACCTTGCCAAAACCGGACGGAACCTGGATATTGAAGTTGAAACGCGAAGTTTAAACGATGTGGAAACCGTGCTGCGTGTTGGTGGAGTACGTCGTATTATGCTCGATAATTTTTCTGTTAGCGATACCCGAAAAGCGGTTGAAATGGTTCAGGGCCGCTTTGAAACCGAATCGTCGGGGGGAATAAACCTTGGCACCATACGCGACTACGCACTTTGTGGTGTCGATTACATTTCGGTTGGGGCTATCACCCATCAAATCAAGAGTATCGATATGAACCTAAAGAAAATTGAATAAGGAATGATAAAGCCTTTCGGAAAACATAGGGCATCGATCAAACGCTTTAGTAGTGCAGCTGCATTGTTTCGCCGAAGGTTAAATTACTTTACCGTGCCAAGCCTGCATGGGGTGCCAGTTATCGATGTTTTTCGATATTTTTTCCGGGGCATTGTAAACGGAGCTATTACCACCAGGGCATCGGCTGTTGCCTTTAGCTTTTTTCTGGCAACGGTTCCCCTGTTAATTTTCATCTTCACGCTTATTCCATACCTCCCGCTTGAAAATTTTCAGTTTCAGCTGCTTCTACTTGCCAAGGGAATCATGCCAACCTACGCCTACCAAACGGTTGAGGCAACCTTGGTTGAGGTGGTAACCACAAAAAGTTCCGGTTTACTTTCGTTTGGCTTTTTGGCTGCAATATTTTTCAGCCACAATGGTGTAAGCGCCCTCATTGATGCGTTCAACGCCACATACCATACAATTGAAACCCGCACTTTTTTTGAGCAGCACTTAATAGCTTTGCTATTGACCTTTCTGTTACCCCTTATAGTAGTTGTTGGCATTATATTGCTTTTTTTTGGTGAGTACCTATTGAACATTTTAGGCGATTGGGGTGTTTTACATTCATCGTCGATTTTGATTATTGCTATGATTATTAAATGGTTACTGGCTATACTGGTTTTCTTTTTTGGAATATCGCTGGTTTACTACCTTGCCCCATCGCGCAAGGATAAGTTTAGTTTTTTTTCACCGGGAGCGGTACTTGCAACCTTTCTTATTATTCTTACCTCATTTGCCTTTTCTTACTACGTAAATCACTTTGGGCAGTATAACAAGTTTTATGGTTCACTTGGCGGTTTAATCGCCTTTCAGCTGTGGCTCTACTTCAACGCGTTTGGTTTGATTCTGGGGTTTGACTTGAATGCCAGTATCCGTAGTGCTATTAATGGTCGTAGGCATCGAATCGACATACAAATGGATTAAGATTTAAATAAAGAAGATGCCATGAGTCCAAAAGACCTTAACGAGTTAAGGCATGAGTATTCCTTGAAATCGCTCAATGAGAGTGAGGTAAAAAAATCACCCATCGAGCAGTTTGACCAGTGGCTAAACGAGGCCATAAATTCTGGATTACATGAGCCCAACGCCATGACCCTTGCCACTTCAACCTTCGATGGTAAGCCATCGGCCAGAGTGGTTCTGCTTAAGCATTACGACGATAAGGGATTTTCTTTTTTTACAAACTACGAAAGCCGAAAGGCTAAAAACATACTCCAAAACCCTTATGGCGCCCTTGTTTTTTTCTGGCCTGAGCTGGAACGACAGGTGAGAATTGAAGGTAAAATACAAAAGGCAACCGATGCCGAAAGCGACAGGTACTTTAAGACACGACCCGAGGCTAGCAAAATTGGGGCTTGGGCATCGCCTCAGAGCTCAGTGATTCCCAACCGTAAATACCTGGAACGCTTAATGGCCGATTTTGAGGAGGAATTTAAAGGCAAAACCGTAAAACGCCCACCCAACTGGGGTGGTTACATTTTGGTGCCTACGCTTTTTGAATTCTGGCAGGGACGCCCTAACCGTTTACACGACAGGATACAGTACGCATTGGTTAATAATAGCTGGAGTATTGAACGCTTAGCTCCTTAGCTATTATCGGATTTCTTTTCTATTAAGCTTAAGATTTTTTGGATAAGTAGGGGTGAGTCGATGGGTTTAGTTACGTAATCATCGCAGCCGCTTTCGATGCTCTTGTTGAACTCCGACTGGAGTGCATATGCTGTTTGGGCAATAATAGGCAAATCGGGCCGTAGGCGTTTGAACTCCGCAGCTATTGTGTAACCATCGGCATCGGGTAATCTTATGTCGAGTAAAACTATACTAATATCCTTGTGTTTTTTGAATAAAACCCTTGCCTCGCGTGCATTATGTGCAAAAAGAGTTTTTGCACCGGTTGGTTCAAGTAAGCGCTCAAAGTATAGCCTAATCTCACTAATATCCTCCACCACTAATATCTTTTTGCCTTTTAGCAACTCCGACGATAGGATTTTTTGCTCTTCTTTTTTTGAACGCTTACCACTCTCGCTACCTTCCTGGAAAGGTATAGTGAAGTAGAATGTTGAGCCTTGACCTTCAGTGCTTTCTGCCCAAATATTCCCTCCTAGCAAGTCGACTAACCCCTTGGAGATGGCTAATCCCAATCCACTACCACCGTAAATACGGGTGTAGGTGTCGTCGGCTTGCCGGAAGCGTTCAAAAATTAAGGCCTGTTTTTCGGGCGAAATGCCAATGCCAGTATCCTGAACATAGCACTGGATGTATGGCATATCCTCGTCAATCAATAAGTTGTATCCAAAACGAATACTACCGGTAGGGGTAAACTTAATGGCGTTACTCAGCAAATTGCTTAATATTTGTCGTATTCTAATGGGATCGGAGTAGATTGTAAAAGGCGATTCCTGGGGCATTTCGGGCTTAAGAAGCAGTGTTTTCTGGTCGGGTTTTCGGGATAGCTGATTTGAGTAAATGGCATAGAGTTCCTGAAATAGTTCATTTAGGTCGAAAGATGTTTTGTTTATGCGAATTTGGTTCGATTGAATTTTTGAAATGTCAATTATATCTTCAATAAGGGCAAGTAGTTGGTTGCCGCTATTTTCAATGAGTTCGATATATTGCTTTCCGGTTTCGCTGAGGTTTTCTTCCACTTTAAGCAGCTGAATAAAACCCAGCACAGCATTCATGGGCGAACGGATTTCGTGGCTCATATTCGATAAAAATGCCGTTTTTAACCTATCCGATTCCTCGGCTTGTTCCTTTGCCCTAATTAGTTCCTGTTCAATCAACTTGCGCTCAGTAATATCGTTGGCAATACCCACTGAGGCTATAGGCTCGTTAAACTCGTTGTAAACGGGTGATGTGGAGAGGAATATTGGGAAAATTGTACCATCCTTTCGTACATTTAACAGTTCACCTTTCCAACCACCTTTTAGGGTTGCTGCGTGGATTTCTTTACCGAGTTCGGAATCAAACCCAATTGGTCGTATAACGTTGAGGTTTTTCCCTAAAATTTCGGTTTGGCTGTAGCCATATACTTTAGTGAAGGCGGGATTAACGTATATAAAGTTACCATCGAAGTCAGTGATTGATATGCTGTCGTTGGCATTCATTATGGTTTGCGCCAGAACCCTTATCTCCTCCTCAAATTTCTTTTGTTGGGTTATATCACGAAGCAAAACAAGGAAAATCTTTTCGCCGGCAGGAACAATGCGGGCTTCGTAATAAAAAGTGTTTTTTTCATGCTTAAAGGAATACTCGAACCGTTGAAGTTTTCTGGTAACGGTTGCATAGCCAAGTGCCTCGGCGTATTTTTCAAAAATGGTAGGCGGAAAAACTTCAGAGATATTTTTCCCTAAGTGAAGATTCGTAATTTCGGGGTAGAAGGTAATGTCAGTGGGAGCAAAATCGATTAGGATGCCCTGGTGGTTAATTCGGAATAAATGGTCAGGAATAGCCAAAAGCATGGCTTTAAACTTTGATTCACTCTCAGTAAGTTCGTCAATGGCGATTTTGCGATCGGTAACGTCGGTGAGCATGCCATCAAAGTGAGTGGCATCGGGGTTTTCGGTAATATTGGGCTGGAGGATGTTCTGAACCCATATGGTGGAGCCGTCGGCTCTCAGCATTTCAACCTCTATGGGCAGTTTGGTGGTGGAGCAGTCAACCAACCACCTGTTAAAATTGCTCAGGAACGATTTAATATTGCTGCCTGTAGCCGCTTGGGAACTACTAAACCCAAAAATCTCAGCAAATGCTGGGTTGCAGTAAACAATTTGCCCGTTGCTAAGTATTCGGTAAAGACCCACAGGAATCTGTTCGGTGAGGGTACGGTACTTCTCCTCGCTTTCGCGTAGTACTGCCTCGGCATTCTTCCGGTCGGTAATATCGTGGCACATGGCAAAAATAACCGATAGCCCAAAGTAGTCGCCACGGTTAAAAACCATGTCAATAGGAACCCGGTCATTGTTCTTCTTAATCCCCCAAAATTCAATTTTTTGGGAATGCCCTTGGTATGCAAGCCTTACCGAACGCGTAACTTCAACGAGCGAGGTTTGTGTGCTGTCGGTAATTTCATGGATAGTTTTTCCAAGCATCTCATCCTTGCCGTACCCAAAGAGTATAAGTCCGCTTTTATTCGCATCAAGAATTACACCACTTGAGTCAATAATCAGTATGCCCTCGCTTGAGTTGTTGAATAGACCCTTGTAGCTTTCCTCGCTCTCCCTTAAGGCCTTTTCCGACTGTTTTCTTGCAGAGATATCGCGGATGAAAACAATATCAATCTTTTCACCCGCCTGATCGACTAAATTTACGTTAAATTCAACATTAATTTCCTCATTTTGGCTCGACACGAGAATGGTTTCGTAAATTGTTGGCTCCGGTTTACCCGCAAGGCGGTTTTTATATCGCTGGAGCAGAAATTCTTTTTGGCTTGGATGTATAAACTTAGTTATTGGTTGGTTAAGGAACTCTTCGGGTTTGGCGTTTAGAATCTCAATGATACGGGGATTACCGTAGATTACTGCTCCGTCCTTTACAAATACAATGCCATCGTTGGAGTGCTCAACCAGAATCCTGTACATTTCCATCGATTCCTTCAAGGCTTCTTCGGCTTGCTTGGCACGGCTTATATCGGTTGATATAACCATTATGCCATACTTGCCGTTAGGGAATATAACCCTGGTTTCGTGAAGTTGAACAAAGCGTTTACTACCGTCTTTTCGGATATTGTAAACCTCCGTAATAAGCGATTCGCCCCGTAATATTTTTTGGATATTGGTATCTACCTGCTCGGCCAGCTCCTTGGGTGCAAGATCGTGAAAGCGCATTTTTAGGAACTCGTCGCGGGTGTAGCCTAAGATTTCGGAAGCGGCAGTGTTGGTATATATAATATTCCCTTCATCGTCGCTCAGGAGAACGCCGTTAGGCGATTGCTCAAAAATAATTCGCCAAGCCTGCTCTTCGGTTATTATCTTTTTAAGCCTGATATGGTTTGTATCAAAATTATTACCTGCAAAGGTTTCAGCTTTTTGTATCTGTTTCTTAAGTAGTTGTAACTCAATGGCAATATCTAATTCCTTGTCGGTGAAATTTGGCTCGATATGCAAATTCTCAGGTAGGTTTGCTGTTAGGTTGGCAATTTCTTTATAGGGTTTTCCGGTATAGTAAAGGGTTACGCCTTCATATTCGTCCAATATCTCTTTATATTTTTGGTATGTATTTTCGTTGTCAATACCTACAATGGCAACATTGAAGATAGGTAATTCGATATCGGCAGCAACTTTATCAAGGCTAAGGCATGAATAACCCTTGGCTTCCAGTATGGTTTCAAACTTATCAACCGGAAGAACCTGATTAATAATAAGTAATGCTACTTTCGATGCCAATTCTTACAGTATTTTCATGCTGGTAATATATGGTATTTTTACGTTTGTTAACAGTTAGTCGGTTCTATTTTTAAGTGTTTTTTACCGAAAAAGGTTAAAGATTGACGAAGTTTAGAATGAAAGTGATGAATTTTACCTCCTAAGAGTGGCTACTAGCCGGTTGGTGTTTAACAAAAGGTCGAGCGCGTGGTTTACATCGTAGCAAACAATTGAGGCATGTTTAAGGGAAAGCGTTGAAGCTCCTTCTACTTGGATTGTTAAAATACTTAATACAGCATGCTTTAGCATTTGCCAATCGTTGTATCCGTTCCCAATAGCAGCACATCTTTTCTTGCCAAGTTGTTTTATATAGATTTTTTTCTGACTGTCCTGTTGTTCCTTTTCAAGTATCTTAACGTGGCAGTTAATCCCTTTAAGCTGATTGGCCACGGTTCCAAAGGTGTCGGCGGTAACCACATGAACGTTCAGTCTGCCTGAGAGTTCCTGCAAGCGTTCCTTTACTCCATCAATCAGATTGCCATCAACGGCAAGAGTGCCGTTAAAGTCGAGCATCAAGTGCTCAATCCGTAGAGTTTTTCTACCGGGTATCTCAATGGTTATCATGGTCAATCATTTTTTCCAGCTAGAGTATGGGTTTTCGGATAGGTATGAATTATAGTAGCGGAAATCGTGGGTAACCTCTTGGGTAACCCAATCGGGTAGAGTAAACCTTTCATCTTCAGTTTGCAATTCAAGTTCAGCAAGCAAAAGTCCTTTGTTTTTCCCTTCAAAAACATCAACCTCCCATGTTTTACCATTATGGTCAATTAAATACCTGTTTTTCTCTATAACTGCTCCGCAAAACTTATGTATCAGTTCATAGGCCTTATCGATGGGTATTTCAAATTCAATTTCTTCTCTGGCTATACCTTGAACTTGACCTTTGATGGTCATAAAGGCTTTTTCGCCTTTTATTCTTACCCTTATGGTCTTTTCAGGGTTTGTGGTAAGGTATCCCTGTACAATTTTAATGGGCTTGGGCTTTGGAAGGCCTTCCCACCTCTGAGTATCAACCAGGTATTTGCGTTCAGTTTCCATACTGTAAAAATAAAAAAAGCCCGCCCAAACAGGCGAGCTTTTAGCCAAGTTTTTACTAGAAATGTTTCTTTTTGAAGTATAGCGCTACGTTAACCAGTCCTATCATTACCGGAACTTCAACAAGTGGGCCTATAACTGCGGCAAAAGCCTCGCCTGAGCTTATTCCAAAGATTGCAATGGCTACTGCTATTGCTAACTCAAAGTTATTGCTTGCTGCGGTAAACGAGAGGGTAGTGGTTTGCTCGTAGGTTGCTCCGGCCTTTCGGCTCATAAAGAACGAAAGCAAAAACATAATCACAAAGTAGGCAAGCAAGGGAATGGCTATAAGCACAACATCCATCGGGATTTTCACAATGTACTCACCTTTTAGCGAGAACATAACGACAATGGTGAAAAGTAAAGCGATTAGCGTAATTGGGCTGATTTTCGGAATAAATTTGGTGTTATACCAATCCTTGCCTTTCAACCGTATCAATGTATGACGTGTGATAAACCCGGCAATAAAGGGTATGCCAAGGTAAATAAATACACTCTCGGCAATCTGGGCAATGGTGATTTGCTCCACGGAGCTGTTGGTTGGTATTCCAAACCATCCCGGCAGTATGGCGATGAATGCGTAAGCGTAAACCGAGTAAAAGAGAACCTGGAAGATTGAGTTAAAAGCAACCAGTCCTGCTGCATACTCGGTATCGCCTTTGGCTAAATCGTTCCAAACAATAACCATAGCAATACACCGTGCCAGTCCAATCATGATAATGCCGTACATGTACTGCAGGTTGGTTTCGCTGGGGAACAGTTTGTAAAAAACAATTGCCAGGGCAAACATCAGAATTGGGCCAATTATCCAGTTCTGAATAAGCGATAGCGAAAGGATTTTGTAGTTCCTGAAAACATCGCCCAGTTCTTCGTACTTTACCTTGGCTAGTGGGGGGTACATCATCAGAATAAGCCCAATGGCAATGGGGATATTTGTTGTACTCTCGGGCGATGGTTTCATAGCATCCCAAAAATCAGCTATGGCAGGGAAAAAATGGCCACTTAAAACACCAATGGCCATGGCCAAAAATATCCACAGGGTAAGATACCTGTCTAAAAACTTTAGTCGTTTTTTCATGGTTTTAAATCTCTTTAATAAATTTACTAAACCTTCCCTTGATTTCGTCTCTAACCTTTCGGAATACAGCCATTACCTCTTCAGGAGTCCCTTTTGCGTCGGCAGGGTCCTCAAATCCAATATGCAGCCTATGCCTTACCTTGCCCAGAAAGGCCGGGCAGGTTTCCTTGGCATTATCGCAAACCGTAATCACGTAATCCCACTCCTGGTTGATGAACTGGTCAACCAGCTTGGGCTTATTTTGGCTGATATCGATGCCTAATTCGGCCATAGCCTTTACGGCATTAGGATTAACCTGCGTGGCAGGTTCAGTCCCAGCCGATTCAACAGTTAAGTTGCTGTCGAACGATTTCAGGAATCCTTCGGCCATCTGACTCCGGCAGCTGTTGCCTGTACATAGAATTAAAATCTTTGTCATAAGCGTAGTAGTTTATTTAAACCTTGGCCTTAACTGGCACATACATGAGCCATCGAGGCGTTCTTTGTTGTTGATAAGCAATGGAAGCCCATCGCGTTCCCACTCAACAATGCCGCCGGCAAGGTTTGCTATAAGGGTAAACCCTTTGGAAATAAGTATTTCCATTGCTTCGTGGCTTCGTAGACCGGTTGAATCGGCAATTATTAGTGGGAAATCGGTAGGTAGCTGGTTTATGCTCTGTTCAAGCTCGCTTAAGGGTAGGTAAATGACCCTTGGAGCATCAAAGCGCTTGTAGCCTGTTAGGTTCTCTTCCCTAACGTCAACAATAATGGCATTGCCCGTTTTGGCTTCGTAGTAAGCATCACGTGGCGTCAGGTTAAGAAAACCTCCGCTTTTAAATCCATTACCCGAGAAAGGAACAGCTTCCATAGCATTTTAATTTTAGCGGCAACAGCTGCCACTCTTTTTTAAACCGTTCATCAGGAATCCAAACCCGTTATGGTCGAGGGTAACATCGGCAAGGGTTTCGGTTAACGAATCTTCAATGTAAAAGTCAACACCATCAATATTGGTTGCGGTTTCACCCAGTTGTGGAGCATTTGCAACATCCATTTGCACCGATGGGCCACAGCACCCCTGTGTGCTGTATATTCTAATTCCCTTTGACTCGTCGTTAATGGTCTCAAGAACTTTTACAAGTTCTTCCTTAGCTTTTACCGATAGTTTCATAATTTGTATTGAATTTAATGGTTTGTTATTTAATGAATTAGATTTCACAATTAACGGCTGCATCCCTGACCTTTTTGAAAAAGGTATCGAACTCATCCAGGTACCTGTGTATGTTCTCGGAACAAATACAGTAATTAATTTTTAGCCCGTCGATTTCGCCGTGTATAAGCCCCAATTCTTTTAGTTCCTTTAAGTGCTGCGAGACGGTGGTTCGGCTTAAGGGCAAGTTTTGCGATATATCGCCCGATATACAGGTTCGGGTTTCGGCAAGGTACTCCAGTATGGCCAAACGAGCTGGATGCGAAATAGCCCTTGCAAATCGGGCCAGTTCCTGTAATCTATCGTCAAATTCTTCGGACTTATTCATGATTGTATGTATTAATGTCGTAAACATACGACATAATTTATACTTAAACAACCATTTTAGGAAAAAGTTTTTTGTAAATTTTAAAGTATTGATAGATAGATGAATATGATTTTATGGGAGCGGTTTGAAATTTTTTAGGTGTTAGCGGTGATGTGCTATTTATTGAGCAATTTTCTGGGAATAGGCTTGGTTACTACCATTGCTACTGTGTAATTTTATGGTCAAAAAGTTGATTTTCTTTTTGATGGGTTGTATCTTTGGAACCAATCTGGGACAAATTGTTTAACTTAAATTTTAAGCTATGGTGATTCGAACAGCTAAGTTTGTAGCTAGCTATCCTAGTGTACAAAAGTGCCCAAAATCCGATTTGCCTGAGTATGCATTCATCGGTCGTTCCAATGTGGGTAAGTCATCGCTGATAAATATGCTCACATGTACCAAGGCCTTGGCTAAAGTTTCGCAAACACCGGGCAAAACACAGCTTATCAACTATTACCTCATAAATGACTCATGGCACCTGGTCGATTTGCCGGGCTATGGCTATGCCAAGGTATCGAAGGGTGAACGCGAAAAATTCTCCGATATCGTACTAAACTATATCCTCAAACGCGAGAACCTGCACCTGCTCTTCGTTCTTATCGACTCCCGGCTTGAGCCACAGGATATCGATGTCCAATTCATTAACTGGCTGGGCGTTAACCAGGTTCCTTTTGCTCTGATTTTTACCAAAACCGATAAGGTTTCGAGCACGGTGCTTGACCAAAATATTGAGATGCACAAAAAGGTGCTGCATGAAACCTGGGAGGAGTTGCCCCCAATTTTTACAACATCGTGTGTAACCCGCACAGGCCGTGAGGATGTGCTTAACTATATTGACTCGGTTTTTCGGGAAGCAAAAATAACTCCTTGCCAGGTGTAGAACATGAGCTATAAAATTTGTAAATTTGCGGGCATTAACGGAAAAAAATCCTAAAATGCACAGCAAACACCAAATAAAGTTCTTCACCGGCCGTAGTTCGCGTTACCTTGCCGAAAGAATAGCTCAAAGTTTTGGAATCCCCCTTGGGAAATCAACCTTAACCATTTTCAGCGATGGTGAGTTTCAACCCTCATTCGATGAATCGGTGAGGGGGTGTACCGTATTCATCATCCAGTCAACCTTTCCGCCGGTTGACAATCTTTTTGAGTTGCTGTTGATGATTGATGCTGCCCATAGGGCTTCGGCATATAAGGTTGTGGCCGTGATGCCCTACTTTGGATGGGCCCGACAGGATCGTAAGGATAAACCCCGTGTGGCCATTGGGGCAAAGCTGGTTGCCAACATGCTTGTTGCTGCTGGTGCCGACCGGGTTATGACCATGGACCTCCATGCCGATCAAATTCAAGGCTTCTTTGATGTTCCTGTCGATCACCTTTATGCATCGTCCATTTTTGTACCATACATCAAGAGCTTGAACCTTGAAAACCTGGTTATTGCTGCACCCGATATGGGTGGCGCAAAGCGCGCTAACGCATATTCCCGTTTCCTGAACTCATCGTTGGCCATTTGCCATAAAAGCCGTGAAAAGGCTAACCAGGTTGGCGAAATGACAGTTATTGGTGAAATTGAGGGCAAGCATGTGGTAATCCTCGACGACATGGTAGATACCGCAGGCACTCTTACCATGGCTGCCGATTTGATGATGAGCAAGGGGGCAGTTTCGGTTAGGGCCTTTGCTACACACCCGGTGCTTTCGGGCTCGGCCTATGAACGCATTCGTGACTCCAAACTTACCGAACTGGTGGTTACCGACACCATTCCTTTGCGAACCGACAAGGATACCACTAAGATTAAAGTAATTTCGGTAGCCGAGCTTTTTGCCGATGTTATCAATAAGGTTTACAACTACCAGTCAATCAGCGAAAAGTTTATCATTTAGTTTTAAATTTTTTTATATCTTTGCAACCCATTTCCCTCACGATAGGGTACGATGGGGGGCTGGTTAAGTGTTTGAGGGACAGCCCTGAGTAGTACCTAAGTAATAACAAAAATTATCAAGAGTAAATGAAAACAATTGAACTTTCAGCAGCCCCAAGAACCGAAACCGGTAAGAAAGCTGCTAAGCACAGCCGCAAGTCGGAGCTTGTACCTGCCGTTATTTACGGCGCTGGCGAGAACGTTATGATTTCGTTAGGCGAGAAGGAACTCAAAAAGGTGATTTACACACCCATTGTTTACCTTGTAAAGCTTAACGTTGATGGCAAGGTTCATGATGCAATCATTAAAGAGGTGCAGTACCATCCTGTAACCGATAAGATTTTACACGTTGACTTCCTTAAGGTTTCGGAGAATAAGCCTATAACCATTGGGTTGCCGGTAAACCTGGTTGGACAGGCTGAGGGTGTTAAAGCTGGTGGTAAGCTGTTGCAGGTGGTTCGTAAAATCAGGGTTAAAGGTTTGGCTAAGGACTTGCCCGATGCCATTGAAATTGATGTTACCCATCTGAGCATTGGTAAGAGCATTATGGTGGCTGAACTCAGTTTTGATAAGTTTACTGTGGTTGAGCCCAAGAGCATGGTGATTGCTACTATTAAATCGACCCGTGCTGCCCGCGAGGCTCAGCAGGAACAGGCTAAATAAGCAGTTCAAAGTTGAAGTATCTAATCACCGGGTTAGGGAATATCGGAAGCGAGTATTCCAACACCCGACATAATGTAGGATTTATGGTGTTGGACGCTCTTGCTAAGGCGTCCAACATTTCTTTTGCCGATGCCCGCTACGGTTTTGTGGCTCAGCTTAAGCATAAGGGACGTACCTTTGTGCTTCTTAAGCCCTCAACCTACATGAACCTTAGCGGCAAGGCGGTTAACTACTGGTTGCAAAAGGAAAATATCCAGCTGGAAAACCTTTTGGTGGTGGTTGATGACATAGCTTTGCCCCTTGGGGCAATCAGGTTAAGGCCCAAAGGTAGCGATGGAGGCCATAATGGGCTAAAAAATATCAACGAGGTGCTTGGTACACAGGATTACGCCCGACTTCGCTTTGGCATTGGCAATGGCTTTAGCCGTGGTCGCCAGGTCGATTATGTTTTGGGCGAGTGGACCGATGAGGAGATGAAGGTATTACCCGAACGGCTAACCTTAGCCGGCGAGGCTGTGCTTGCCTTTGGTACAATTGGTATTGAGCGCTCCATGAACCTATACAATAGCCGATAGGTATGCCAACCATGAGGCTTGATAAGTGGTTATGGTTTGTTAGGGTTTTTAAAACAAGAACCCTTGCAACCGAGTATTGCCGAAAAGGTCGTGTAACCCGTAATGGGATTGAGCTCAAACCCTCGCACGATATTAATGTGGGCGATACAATTAAGGTTCGAAAACCCCCGGTCACCTATACTTTCAGGGTGAAAGACCTACCCAAAAACCGACTTGGTGCCAAGTTGGTTGAATCCTATATGGAAAACCTAACCCCGCCCGAGGAGTTACAGAAACTCGACCCATCGTTCATGGCCTTCAACATACACCGCGAACGCGGCACTGGCCGCCCCACCAAAAAAGAGCGTCGCGAGATTGACGAACTTTTCGACTCCAGCTACGGGGGCTTTGATTGGGACAGCTTTGAACCCGATACCGATGATGAACCCAATGAGTAAGGAGTGTTTTGATTTAAACCAATACTCCCCGATCCAATTTTACAATTCTATTAAACCATCAAACCTCTTTATACACCGATGTGATTTCAGCAATAAATAGCCTATGGAAATCGCTTTTGGGGTAGTGCTTGCTTATGATTTCCTGATCGAGAAAGTTTTCGGGTTTGATGTCATCGATATAAAGTTTTCGGCATTCAATCACCAGTCGGGCTTCCTGAAAGGCTATGGTCTTGAGCGATTCTGCAATGGTTAATCCTGCAGCCTTAGTTTTATCGATATCGCGCCCCGACTTACTGCCACATAGCTCCAGTGCCGATCGCCATTTCTCCTCAAAAAAGTTGAGGGTAAAGTAATCGTTTTGCTCCACAAACTGGAGCGTGTAGCGTTGAGGGCGAATAAATACGAACGCAACCGGTTTGTTCCATAGAATTCCAAACCCGCCCCACGAGGCAGTCATGCTGTTATGCTTTTCCTTGTTGCCTGCAAGTATAAGCATCCACTGGTTGTCGAGTAGGTCGAATGTATTCTCGTTTAGCTCGAAAGGCGAAATGAACTTGTATATCTTTAGTTCCATGGCAATTTATTTAGTTTATGGCTAATCGATAGGGATTCCTAGGTAGTTACGAACCAGCAATCCTATTCCAAAGGTTAATGCAGATACGCCAAGGCTAATGACCACCATTTCAAGGAACCTGTGTTTAAAGTTGAGGTTTTTAGCCACTGCTATGTAAAAGTTGAATGCAAAAATGATTGCAATAGCAAGTACAAGGGTTGTAGCCAAAGCCACCAAGTAGTTTGAGAGTAGCAAGAATGGGCAAATAAGGATTGCAACGGTAAAAATGTAGGCTAAACCTGTGTAGATAGCCGATTTTCCTGCATGCCGATCATCATTTTCAGTTTTAACGGATAGGTATTGCGATGCAGCCATTGAGAGAGATGCCGCGATTCCAGTAATAAGCCCAGCAACTGCAATAAGCTGGGTGTTTTGCATGGCAAGGCTAAATCCAGCTAAAGCTCCGGTAAGTTCCACTAGGGCATCGTTAAGTCCCAGAACCATGGAGCCCGCATAGTCGAGTCGTTCTTCCTGAATTAAAGCAATCAGCTGGTCCTCATGTTCCTCTTCTGATTTTTTAACGGCTTCGGCCTCGGGCATGTAGGGTATTACGCGTTCGTAAACCTCCTGAATTTTTGCTTCCTGTCGCTCCATAAGCCTTAAGGCAAATGTAAGCCCAAGTATTTTACCGCAGATGGTGAAAAACCATACTACGGTTCTTTGCGGAGCTACATCAACACCTGATATCTGCTTGAAAATATTGTAGTGCTTTAGTTCTTCGCCGGCTATTTTAGCCAATACAGCCTTATTGTTCTTGTCGTTTGTTGATTGGGCTAAATTTTTATATACCTGGTAACCGGTAATTTCCTCACGTTGGAAGAGTTTGGCATGCTTTATAAGTTCGTCGCGGGTCATCTTATTACTTTTTGTTGAAGTATTGTTTTAGTTTTGCTATTGTGCTGGCAATAGTTTCGGCGTTTGTAAACTGAATGGTGTTTTCCGGTAGTAAATCTGCTGTAAACGAAAGCCCGGTATGGTTAGTGTTGTAACGGGCAACAATTTCGCTTCCGCTCATATGAAACTGGGTTACTCCATACCGTGCAAGCTCTAAAATATTGCTGTGGTTAATTCCCCCACCTGCAATTAGGGTTATTTTGCTGTTGCTAACGGTAATGAGCTGCTCGATTAGTCCCACACCATCTATGGCTTTCCCTTTTTGCCCTGAGGTTAAAAGGAAATTACATCCGCAATCCATTATTTCCTCAAGGGCTTTAAGCGGTTCGGGCATGATATCAAAGGCACGGTGAAAGGTGAAGCTAAGTGGTTTGGCTGCCCAAACCAGTTCTCTGGTTCTTTCCTTATCGAGTGTGCCATTAGCCTTTAGAATACCACTAACAATTCCCTTAGCCCCAAGTTTTTTGCACACCTCTATATCGCGGAGCATTTGGCGGAATTCCATTTCGGAGTATACAAAGTCGCCCGGGCGGGGTCGAATAAGAACGTGAACCGGAATGGTTAGCTGGTTAAGGGTTTCGGCAATGCATCCAAACGAGGGGGTGGTACCCCCAACGTAAAGGTTCTCGCAGAGTTCTATTCGATTTGCTCCGCCTTTTTGAGCGTTAATGGCACTCTCTACCGAGTTGGCGCAAACCTCAAGGGTAAACATCGCTTACTGCTTTAAGGCCGAAAGAAGCTGTTCGCCAAGGTTTATGCTATAACCCGAAGAATGATATACTATCTCTCCGTAGTTGTTCACAATAAAAACAATAGGGTATGCCTGCTGTTTGCCAACTGCCTGCACAACCCTAGCCTCAAATTCGCCATTTATATCGTTCCCAAGGGCAATAGTATTGGGGTAGGGGTTCCCGTCGAAAATGGATGCTAAATCGGCTTTTGCCGATTTCCCCCTAGCCAGAATAAGGGCTATACCATTTCCTTTGCCAGCAAACTCGCTGCTGAGGCTACTGATATCGCGTAGCAAATGCCTTGTGGGTTCAGCAAGCGGGTCGATTATTGCAATAATGGCGGGTTTTTTCTTGGTTATTTGGCCAATGGTTATAGGGCTTCCAGCTACTGGCAGCGAGATGTCGGTGCTGATGCTACCCAGTACTTTTTTCTCACTTTCGGTTGAAGGTATGGTGAGTGTGAACTGTACCTTTTTGCCACTTTCAACCTTGATGTGGTAAACATTGCAGTTTACTGTTCCTGATTTATGCCTATTCCCGGTTATAATACGGTATAAACCTTCGGGTAGTTCGAGAGTTGCCGGGAATTTACTAAAAGTTTGGCTATCCTCGTAATCGAGGGTTATGTATTTGCCTTTCTCAAACCGTGCAATGGTGAAGTGTGTGTAGTACTTTGGCTGTTCAACAGCCGAGTTTTTATCGAGGTTGATAATTAGCAACCCGGTTGGTGTTGTAGCCTGAGTCTCCTGAACATCCGTGATATTTACATCAATCCACTTCCCTTTCATGAAGTACTGAGGTTTTTTTGATGCTGGCTCCAGCCTGGCGGCTATCCCAAAGCTGCGGCAAGCTGCAACAAAGAAAATTGCCATGGAATACTCGTCGGCGCGGCGAATCCGGTAAACGCTTTCAGGGCTTAACGGCACACGGTAGTAATTGCTTTCCGTGTCAAGTGTTACAAACTCTTTAATCCATTGGGCAATGTTTTGAGGATTGTTGCGGAAAAAACCAATCTCCTCAAAGGTAAAGGCATCCTGCAAGAAACTGCGCCAGGGCGTAATGAATTCCCGGCCGATTCGAGGCGATAGGATGTAGTAATCAAATTCCTTAACCTTGCTGTTTTCAAGCAGGGCAGGAAATGAGTCAACTCGCGATAGGTGGTCGAAGAGAATATCAGCAGTTATATCGCGCAAATCCTTCTCACGCAGTGTCGATAGCATGGCCATACCAACCGTGATATCCTTGACATCGAGGTTTTTGATGAAATTATAAATTTCGTTCCAGTTACCACGGCTTTTAGCAAGCCACCTACAGGTTTCGTCAATGCTGATTCCCTTTTCCATGGCTAAATTTGCTGCCGATGCCGAGTCAATAAAGGTGCTAATGTAATTGCTGCGGATTTCATTACCCTGCTTAATTCTAAGGTAGTGCTCCTCGGCTTTGCCTTCCTCGTAAGGCGGAATGGCTTGCTCGTCGGGTGGGGTAAGGGTAAGCGTAAGGTTAGTTGAGGGAATTTCACGTTTAAGTGTTAGCTTGATATCGTTTTGATTTCTATCGGCCTTGGCAAAGGCATAGGTATTATCCTTTTGAGCCCAAATCATTAAATCGCCAATTCCGGTGGTTAGCGTGCACGTTCCTTTCTCGTTGGTTTGCAGGGTGGCTATGGGGAAAAACTCGGCGTAGTTGTATAGCTGGTATTCAACCTTTGCGCCATCAACCGGGTTTCCGGTGCTATCGGTTACAGTAACGGTTAGTTTACGGATTGGCGCATAGTTAGGCATCAGGTTGATTTCAGTAAAATACTGGGTTTGGTTAAGCCTCTCCTCTGGCCCATCGTATTTCCCAAATACAAAGGTTCGGCTCATCATGGCTCGTTTGGCAGGCCCTGCAAACCAGCCACGGTCGAGTTCCGGTTCGGGTTCGCAGGCACCCAGGAAGTGCCATTTGCCATCGACCCATATTTCCACCCAGGCGTGATTGTCGTCGGTGTGTGCCCAGCGGGGCGTGTAAACCTGACGTGCTGGTATGCCCACCGAGCGGTAGGCTGCTACGGCAAATGTCGATTCCTCGCCACAGCGTCCAAAGGCTGAACGAACAGCCGTTAGCGGGCCGCAGGTGCGCTCATCGGTCGATTGGTAGGTGACCTTCTCGTGGCACCAGTAGTTTACCTCAAGGGCAGCCTGATATGCATCGAGTCCCTGAAGTCGCTCTTTGAGCTCTTCGAAAAACACCTCACGGGCATTGTCGGTATATTCATTGTTAACCCTGTAGGGCAAAACAAAGTGAAGGAAAATATCGGCAGGAACCTTGCGGGCCCACTTAAACTCTTTTTGGGCTTTTAGTGCAAGTTGCACATTTTTTAATACATAATCGGGCGAATGCATGGCTAAATCGCTAAGCGGCATGTATGCGTAAAGGAATTCAAACCCTTCGCGCTCCTTGGTGGTAAGTTCTGAGTTGATTATCTTAAAAATGGATGAATCGTAGCCAGCAACTAATTTAAGCCTTTCCTCGAATTGGGCATGAACCTCTTTGCGTTTATCGCTACCCTTTATCAGGTGACGGTTAAAAAAGGTATCGCATGAACTCAGAGTGATAAGCAGCAATGCGCTGATAGTTACAATCTTCTTCATATTGTAAGCTGTTTGTAATCAAAAAATAAATGTAAGGAATTTTTCAATTCAAACCTAAAAGAGTTTATATAAATGTGGGATTTTCACGGAAAGGAGAAAAAGAAACTGTCTCAAAAAGAGTTTTTGGCTTACGCAAGCAAATGCTCTTTCTGAGACAATCTAAGGGATTTAAATTGATATTTTACTGTGCTTTGAGTGTTTCCCTGATTTTGGTTTCAATCTCGTTTGATAGTTCAGGGTTATCGAGTAGTAATTGGCGAACAGCATCGCGGCCTTGCCCCAGTTTGGTATCGCCATAGCTGAACCACGAGCCGCTTTTCTTGATGATGTTCAATTCAACACCAAGGTCAATAATTTCACCTGTTTTCGATATCCCTTCACCAAAAATGATGTCGAACTCGGCTTTGCGGAATGGTGGAGCAACCTTATTCTTAACAATCTTAACCCTAACACGGTTACCGGTCGATTCCTCGCCATCCTTCAACTGGTTCAACTTACGGATATCAACACGAACCGAAGCATAGAATTTAAGGGCATTCCCACCCGTGGTGGTTTCAGGATTGCCAAACATTACGCCAATTTTATCGCGTAGCTGGTTGATGAAAATACAGCAGGTATTGGTTTTGCTGATTGTAGCGGTGAGTTTGCGTAGCGCTTGTGACATCAATCGGGCTTGAAGTCCCATCTTGCTATCGCCCATATCGCCTTCAATCTCGGCTTTTGGGGTAAGAGCTGCCACGGAGTCGATAACAATGATGTCGATTGAGCCCGAACGGATTAGGTTATCGGCTATTTCAAGTGCTTGCTCCCCGTTATCGGGCTGGGCAAAAAGTAGGTTTTCCACGTCAACGCCAAGCTTCTCGGCATACGTACGGTCAAAAGCATGCTCCGCATCAATAATGGCGGCTAAGCCTCCTTGTTTTTGGGCCTCGGCAATGGCGTGGATGGCAAGTGTGGTCTTACCCGATGATTCAGGGCCGTAAATTTCAACCACACGACCACGGGGATAACCACCTACCCCTAAAGCCACATCTAGCGCAATTGACCCTGATGAGATGACTGGCACTTCCGATACGGCCTTATCGCCAAGCCTCATTATTGAACCCTTACCAAAATCCTTCTCAATTTTATCGATGGTTGATTGAAGGGCTTTTAGCTTTTCCTTGTTAATTTCCTTGCGTTCTTTGTTCTCAGCTGCTTCCATTTACTTGTTTATTTCGGATAGTATTTGTTTGACGTGTTCTTTGGTGTCGACCTTGTTAAAAACATGGGTTATAACACCTTGCTCGTTGATTACAAAAGTAGTTCTAAGAATACCGAAGTATGTTTTGCCATACATCTTTTTTTCGCCCCATGCACCATACTTTTCGGCAATTTCATGGTTCTCATCGGCAATAAGTCGGAAAGGCAAGCTATACTTCTGAATAAAATTTTTATGAGATTTCTCTGAATCGGGGCTAACGCCTACTACTTCCATCCCAAGTTTTTTCAAGTCCTCGTAACCATCGCGTAAACTGCAAGCCTCAGCGGTGCACCCGCTGGTATTATCCTTGGGGTAGAAGTAAAGTATCAACTTTTTCCCCTTATAGTCCGATAGCCTAATGGTTTTGCCGTCCTGATCCTTTCCAACGAAATCAGGGGCCAAATCGCCTGGTTTTAAAATAGTTGTTGCCATAGTATTCTGTTTGTAAAGTTAATTTTTTGTTTGTTAAATGAAAATGCCTTGGGTATTTATTTATTAACAAGCTGCGAGGCGTTTGGTTTCAATTAGCTGTTGGTTGATGGTGAGGGAATTCAAATATCAGAAAAAGGAATATTCATAAAAAAAATCAGACTGAGCGATTTTATTTTGTTAAAAATCAGGTACGTAGAAGTAATAGCCTAATCCTATAGTGAAAAGGTAATTTCCTACAATGGCATGCTCAAGCGATACAATTAGAATTGAGCGATGTTTGACATAGCTCATTGCCCAAACCATGCCAATTATAGAGGCTCCTATCACAGCAATCCAGTTGCGGAAGATTATATGAAGAAGGCCAAAGAGAATTCCATTTAAAACGATTGCTTGTTGCTCCGATTTGAAAAGCGATACATACCTATGAAAGTAGAACCCACGAAATATAACTTCTTGCGTAAATGCCGACCAGATTGGGTAGAAAATCATGATGAGTATCCAAAGCTTCGTTTTGTTTACTGGTAAATTGAAAAGTTGCTCTTTAGGCAGGAAAACTAAACTTACCAACGTGATTGTAATGATTAAAAAAAAAATGCGTAAACCAAATGCTCGCCAGTTGCTATGGCCATTTATTCCGAACGATTTTTTGTTAAACGATTTTGCGGCAATCAGGTAAATCAACGCGATTAAAAACACCGCTAAAAGGGGAATACTTTTAGGGATGTGTAGGTTGCTGAAGGAGAAAACGACAGGTAATCCAATAAATAGCAATACCAGTTCAACCCACCGATAAACTCTTGCAATCGGGGTCATTTGTAAACTTATTTATTTTGGGAGTTCAACAACAACGGTTGTTCCTTTGTTCAGCTCCGATGAAAATTTCAGAATACCTTTTAACTTGCTTGTCATTTCCTTGCAGGTAACAAGACCTATTCCGGTACCTTTCTCGTTATCGGTGCCCCGGGTTGTTCGGTAGTCCTTAAAAAGGGACTGGATTTGTTCGGCCGACATGCCAATCCCGTTATCAGCAATTTTTATGATAATATTTTTGGATCCATTAGCTACCTCTATCTTAATTTCTCCCTCAGGGTAGGAAAATTTTATGGCGTTTGTTAGCAAATTGCGGATAATCACAGCCAACATGTCGGGGTCGGTGTTCACCAGCAGTTCGTTGGGGGCATCCTCGGTTATTTTAATTCGCTTTTTTTGCCAGATGGGGCGCAGAACGTTTACCTGTTTTTGTATTAGGGAGTCAATTGGTATTTCGCGGTATTTGGGTTCAATAGCATTAGAGTTTAGCTTTGCCCAGTTTAGAAGATTTTCGGTTAAATCGTAAAGGTTGTGGGCGAGGTCGTTTAGTAGCTGAAGGCGAAGTTGAAAATATTCCTTGTTCTCAAAGTCGTCCTCAAAGTTCATTAGCATAAGGTCTGTAATGCCCAGAAAGGCATTGAACGGGCTTTTAAGGTCGTGCGATACAATTGAGAAAAGTTTTGTGAGCGACTGGTTCATCTCCTTGAGCTGCTGGTTTTGCTTTTCCAGTTCCTGCTGCTTTATCAGCAGTTGGTTTTTTAGTTCCTTGTTTTGTTTTAGAATAGCCGATAGCGGCACACTCTCACCCTCCTGCTGCAACTCGGCAGGTTGCGACCAATGCCCGTGAATAATTTTCCATTCCCCTTTTTCTTTTCTCAGTATGGCAGTTGTTCTATTGTTTGAATATTCAAACTCGCCGGTAGGAAGTAAGAACTTCATGTCAACTAAGCCCATTACATAGGCCGAATCGGCTGTAATGGGACAAACCTTCAGGGTTTTGAATTGGTAGGTAAAAGGTTCCGGCGCTTGGGCAAATTCCCGTCGGAACAGCTCAGTGGAGTGCTGGTATGTTACGCTGAACTCATCCACTCCGGTTCCAATCATATTAAAATCAGGAGAAAATGCATTAAGCGTATCTTCCAGCTTACGTTGAACATAGTCTTCAAAATACTTCAGGTACGCCTGCTTAACTTCACTCTCCATTTTTTTATCCAAATTGAATCTCAAATTTAAAAATCAAAAGTTGTATTATGCAAACTCTTTTTGTTCTTTTTTGTAAAGTTTTGATTTTTAGAAAAAAGTTGTAGTTTTGTATGAACATTCAGGACATGATTCCACTTGAGAAAATATTGCTTTCAATAAAGCATACAGGTTTCGAACAAACAATACTTTTCTTAAACCCCATTGACAACCTGCCAGTTTTGGCAGGTTTTTTTTGCCTATTGGGAAAGGGCTGCCAGCGTTCAGTTTAAGGTTGATTTTTCGAACTCCAAAAAATAAATCTATTAAATTTTTCCGGAATGAATAATTCACAAAAAGCTAAGCTTGTGCTAGAAGATGGCTCGGTTTTTACTGGATACTCGTTTGGGTATGCCGGTAACGCATCGGGCGAGGTTGTTTTTAACACGGCCATGAATGGATACCCTGAGAGTTTAACTGATCCGTCGTACTTCGGACAAATCCTTGTGGCTACTTTCCCTTTGATAGGTAATTATGGAGTTCCAGAGCCTAATCCAGTTGGTGGAATCGAGCAGAACTGGGAATCGAACCGAATTCATATCAAAGGCTTGATTGTTAGTGAGTATAGCCAGAATTACAGCCACTGGAATGCAAACAGGAGTTTGGGACGGTGGCTCGACCAAAACAGGATTCCTGCCATTAGCGGCATCGATACGCGCATGCTTACCAAGCGATTACGCGAAAAAGGATGTATGCTCGGGAAAATCATTGTTGATGGGGATACCGGTTGGTACAATCCCAATGCCGATAACCCGGTTGCCCAGGTGTCGGTTAACGAGCCTGTAACTTATGGTGATGGAAAGAAAAGGATTGTGTTGGTTGACTGCGGAGTTAAAAACAACATCCTGCGATGCCTTTTAAGGCGCGATGTACAGGTTGTTCGCGTGCCTTACAACTATAACTTTTTGAACCAGGAATTCGATGGTGTTTTAATATCCAACGGTCCGGGCGACCCCAAGGCGAACTTGGAAACCATTGAGAATATTCGGGTATTGATAGAAAGGGACAAACCAGTAATGGGCATCTGTTTGGGTAATCAGTTGCTGGCTTTGGCCTCGGGAGCAAATACCTATAAATTATCCTATGGCCATAGGGGGCATAATCAGCCTGTTAGACTGAAAGGCACAAGCCAATGCTTTATAACATCGCAAAACCACGGTTTTGCAGTTGACACATCAACTCTTTCCGATGAGTGGGAAGTAATGTTCGAGAACCTGAACGATGGTACTTGCGAAGGGATTAGGCACAAGTCCAAGCCTTTCTTTGCCGTTCAGTTTCATCCCGAAGCTTCCGGCGGCCCAAACGATACCGAGTTCCTTTTTGATGAGTTTATCAACCTAATCAACATAAATAAACAACAATAGCTATGCCATTACAAGATAAATACAGCAAAGTTTTAGTGCTTGGTTCGGGAGCACTAAAAATAGGCGAGGCCGGTGAGTTCGATTACAGCGGATCGCAGGCTTTAAAAGCCCTTTGGGAGGAGGGAATAAAGTCGATACTGGTTAATCCGAATATTGCCACTGTTCAAACCAGTTCCAATGTGGCCGACATCATATACTTTGAACCTGTAAAGCCCGATACCGTAAGGCAAATAATCGAAAAGGAACGCCCCGATGGGATATTCCTGTCGTTTGGAGGTCAAACTGCTTTAAACTGTGGCGTGGAGCTTTACCGTAACGGCACATTGCAGGAATATAGCGTCAAAGTGCTTGGAACACCGGTTGCTACCATTATAAACACCGAGGATCGGGAACTTTTTGTAGATGAGTTAAATAAGATAGGAGTTAGCACCCCGCGAAGCGTAGCGGTTAAAACCGTGACCGATGCTTTAACCGCTGCCGGGCAAATTGGTTTTCCGGTAATTGTTAGGGCAGCCTTTACTCTTGGCGGGCAGGGTAGCGGATTTTGTTCCAACCCCGATGAGTTGAAGGCTTTAGCATCCAATGCGCTTACCTATGCCCCTCAAATTCTGGTTGAGGAATCGCTAAAGGGGTGGAAGGAGGTTGAGTATGAGGTAGTTCGCGATAGGTACGATAACTGCATAACGGTGTGCAACATGGAAAACTTCGACCCGCTGGGTATTCATACGGGCGAGAGCATTGTGGTTGCGCCATCGCAAACACTATCCAACTCGGAGTATCACAAGTTAAGGGCATTGTCAATAAAGATTGTTCGTCATCTGGGAATTGTTGGTGAGTGTAACGTTCAGTTTACACTCGATCCCAATAGTGAGGATTACAGGGTAATTGAGGTTAACGCTCGCCTGTCAAGGTCGTCCGCTTTGGCTTCTAAGGCAACGGGCTACCCTTTGGCATTTGTTGCCGCTAAGCTGGGATTAGGTTACGGCTTGTTTGAGTTGCAGAACTCGGTTACCCAAAAAACAACCGCATTCTTTGAGCCGGCACTCGACTACGTTGTGGTGAAAATTCCCCGATGGGATTTGGCTAAGTTTAAAAGGGCTTCGCGTCAGATTGGATCGGCTATGAAGAGTGTGGGTGAGGTTATGGCTATAGGCCGTTCGTTTGAGGAGGCAATACAAAAAGGCCTTAGGATGATTGGGCATGGGATGCATGGGCTTGTTGCAAACTCACACTTTAAAGTGAATGACCTTCAATCTTTGCTCGAAAATCCCACCGACCAGCGAATTTTTGCCATTGCGCAAGCATTTGAGCAGGGTTGGAGTGCCGAAAAAATAAACTCTATCACCCGAATCGACCGATGGTTTCTCGATAAACTTCAAGGCATAGTTGAACTTTCCAAGCAAATTGCAGGCTACTCTTCCGTTGAGCAGCTACCTTTGGAACTTTTAGTTCATGCAAAACGTAAAGGCTTTTCCGATTTTCAGCTGGCCAGATTAATTTACAAGCCATCGCCCGATAAAATGGAGAAGTACCAGCAGTTAGTTAGAAATTATCGTAAAGCGAATGGGATAATTCCCTGTGTGAAACAAATCGATACTTTGGCGGCGGAGTTTCCTTCGGAAACGGCATACCTATACCTTACCTACCATGGTTCCGAGGACGATACCGTTCCAAACCCCAAGCCAAAGGTTTTGGTTTTAGGTTCAGGCGCATACCGTATTGGAAGTTCAGTTGAGTTCGATTGGTGTACAGTGAGTGCAGTAAAGGAGTTGCGTCGCTTAGGTTTTGAGGCCATTGTTTTGAACTATAACCCCGAAACCGTAAGCACCGATTATGACATGAGCGATAAACTTTACTTTGACGAGCTTACCTTTGAACGGGTAATGGATGTTGTTGAGGTTGAGCGCCCAATAGGGGTGGTTGTTTCGGTTGGTGGACAAATACCCAATAACTTGGCTGGCCGATTGCATGCAGCTGGGGTAAGGATTTTGGGTACCTCTCCCGTTTCAATCGATATGGCCGAGGATCGAAAGAAGTTTTCGGCTTTACTCGATAAACTCGGTATAGATCAACCCGAGTGGCAGGAATTAACTACCATGGAGCAGGTGCAGGCGTTCGTAAATCGTGTGGGTTACCCCGTTTTAATTCGCCCTTCTTACGTTCTTTCGGGTTCGGCAATGAATGTGGTTTCAAATGCCGACGATTTGAACGAGTACTTAACGGTGGCTGCTGAGGTGTCCAAGGCACATCCGGTTGTGATTTCCGAATTTATTGAGGGGGCAAAGGAAATTGAATACGATGCTGTGGCTAACAATGGCTATATATTTGTAGATGCCATATCGGAACACATTGAGTTTGCCGGGGTACATTCAGGCGATGCCACGCTGGTATTCCCGCCTCAGCGACTTTACCTTGAGACCATTCGCCGCATCAGGCGTATTGCTGCTGCTCTTGCCAGCGAATTGAGAATTACTGGCCCTTTTAATATCCAGTTCTTGGCTAAGAGCAATCAAATCAAGGTGATAGAGTGTAACCTAAGGGCAAGTAGGAGTTTCCCGTTTGTATCCAAGGTGATGAATTACGATATGATTGCTGCAGCCGTTGACTTTATGATGGGGGTTAAACCGGCCTTAAATCCACCCTCTATGCTCGACATAGCCCATGTGGGTGTAAAGGCATCGCAGTTCTCATTTGGCAGGCTTACCCTTGCCGACCCAGTGCTTGGGGTCGAAATGGCCTCTACGGGCGAGGTCGGTTGTATTGGTCAAAACGTAAACGAGGCCTTACTTAAGGCCATGCTTTCGGTTGGTTATCGGATTCCACAAAGGGCTATCCTAGTGTCATCGGGCCCCCTTAGGTCAAAGCTTTCGCTAATCGATCCCATTGCTCGATTGGCTAAACATGGTTTTACAATTTATGCTACCCGAGGAACGGCAATATTCCTTAACGATCACGGCATACCTTCCATTGCCGTTTCTTGGCCCGATGAGCCGGAAAGCTCTCCCAATAGCCTGAATCTTGTTCAGAACCCACTGGTTGATTTGGTAATCAACATCCCTAAGAACCTATCACGCAGCGAACTCGATAACGACTACACCATTCGTAGGGCAGCCATTGACCATAACATTCCGCTAATAACAAACGCTCGCTTGGCTTCGGCCTTTATTGAAGCTTTCCTTAATGCCGATTTATCGCAAATGGAGGTAAAAAACTATACTGAAATTGTTGGAGTTTAGTTCATGGGACCACTGAACTTATTTTAGTTAACTTTGTTACCCAAAGTTCCGATAATTCTTTGCGATATGGAATATGAGATGTCAGATGTACTTATAGCTTTTAGCCTAACCCTGTTTGCCGGCTTATCAACCGGAATTGGGAGTGCCATTGCATTCTTTTCTAAGCATACCAATACTAAGTTCCTTTCCTTGGCTCTGGGGTTCTCGGCCGGGGTGATGATTTATGTGTCATTCATTGAAATTTTTTCCAAAGCCCGGGAGTCGCTGGTCGATGCCATTGGCTTACATTTAGGTTCGTGGATTACAGTGGCCTCATTTTTCGGTGGAATGGCGGTTATTGCTCTTATCGACAAGTTTATACCTGAGCAGGAGAACCCCCACGAGGTTATGCTGGTAGAGGATGCCGAAAGTGGCCGAAAGCGTAAAGGGAAACTCATGCGTATGGGACTCCTTACAGCCCTAGCCATTGCCATCCATAACTTTCCCGAGGGCTTGGCAACGTTCACCGCAGCTTTATCGAACCCCAAGCTAGGGATTGCCATTGCGGTAGCCATTGCTATACATAATATACCTGAAGGGATTGCTGTTTCTATTCCTATTTTTTACGCTACTGGCGACAGGCGAAAGGCGTTTAGGCTATCGTTCCTTTCGGGTTTGGCCGAGCCCGTTGGCGCAATTGTGGGTTACTTACTATTGATGCCCTTTATCAATGGTGTAAGCTTTGGAATCCTGTTTGCGGCTGTAGCTGGTATTATGGTTTTTATTTCCGTAGATGAACTTCTTCCCGCAGCTCGCGAGTATGGCGAGCACCACCTTTCCATTTACGGACTTATTGGCGGCATGGTGGTTATGTCCGTCAGCTTGTTAATGTTTATTTGATGGTTAGATAAAAAACGGTTGGCGCAATAGCCAACCGTTTCTGCTTGATAGCTAGTTTTAGCGCTTGTTTGCACAATCAATGCAAACCTTTTTATCGCCTTTAATGCGTCCGTACTCCATAACCGTCATTTCGCCACATTCCTCACAAACAAAGCTGTTAAAGCTATGCGGGTGTTCTTTAAGGTCGTACTGGAACACTTCGGAAATGTTGATGAGCTTTTCATCTGGGGCGTTCATGACATTCATCACAAGTGGGTCAACCACAAAATCGGGCACTTTGCTTGCAGGAATTCCTTTTTCGCGGTAATCCTTGAAAAACGAAGTTTGTTTGTTGGCAAGCATAGCATCAGCTTTAGGGGTAACCCTAACAGCTCTGCCGGTTGCTTTGTCAATCACGGTTACAGCCCACTTGCCCTTATGGGTTTTCATGATATTACCTTTACCAAAGGTTGTGCCCAGTATAACCTGCAAGCCATCGGCATAGCAGGTGGCACAATGGTCATCGCCAAGGTCAACAAGGGCTATTAGTTGTCCATCCTGTGCACGTTCTACACCTAGTGCGTTCATAGCTGCTGCTCCTACTCTAAGCCCCATGGGCATTGCGGGACATTTGTGTCCATGGAATTTTTGTCCAAATTCCAGCCAATCCTTAGGATTAATCATAGTTTAATGATTTAAATGTTAATGAATTAATTGTTTATTGTCAGTAACCGAATACTCCGGTTGAATAGTTACATGATGTATGCCTTGTTCTGCAAGCAAAGTATTTACTTGCTCAAGTATCTTTTCAAAATCCGCTATTCTTATATTGCTGGTAACATCCATATGGGCCTCAAACATGATTTCGTGCTCATCAATTTGCCACACGTGCACGTGATGTATGTTTTTTACACCCTCAAGAGCTTCAATTTGTTTTGTAATCCGTTTGAGGTTTATATTCTCAGGGGAAAATTGCATAAAAATTCTCAAGGAAGCTTTTATTATTCTCCACGATGTGAAGAGTAAGTATATGGCAATTAGTATGCTAAAGAGGGCATCAACCCGGTACCATTGGAAGTATTTCATGGCTAGACCACCAATCAAAACGGCTACAGAGGTAAGCATGTCGCTAAAAAGATGAAGATATGCCGACCGAATATTGATGCTTTTGCGTGAATCATCACTTATGAAAAGAACGCTAATTCCATTCACCAGAATGCTCAATATGGCTAACCATATCACCCAGCCGGAATCAATAGGAACGGGCATGTAGAGGCGTTTGGCCCCCTCAAAAAGAATAGCAATTGCTAAACCTATTAGTGTGGCAGAGTTTATCAGTGCAGCTAGAATTTCGGACCGTTTTAATCCATATGTACGCATAGGCGTGGCTTTTTGTCCTGAAAGCCTATTTGCTGTGTAGCTTATGATTAGCGATAGTACATCGCTGAAGTTATGGGCAGCATCGCTAAGAAGCGACATACTTCCTGAAAGTATGGCGCCAACGACTTCGGCAACAGTAATAAAAATGTTTAGGAGAATAACTATGCCCAAGTTTTTTGCACTTATCCGGTGGTGATGATGAGTCTCGTTTTTCATTTTGTTTAAACTTATGCTAAAACTTCGTATGACATTTTAATTGCAATTAGTATCAATACGATAGCATATATAACTTTTACCTGTTTCGATTTTGCTTTTTGGGTCATGTAGCTGCCGCCAAGTTGAGAACCAATAACAACCGCTAGTACAACAATGATTGTGAGGGGCCAGTTCATGTGTCCTTGCGATACATGCCCCAGATATCCCGAAAAGGAAGAGAACGTTACCACAAATGCCGTAGTTGCAGCGGCCTCCTTAGTCTTATAGCCCATCATCATAAGAATAGGCGCAATGATAAATCCACCGCCTAAACCCAGCATGCCGCCAATGAAGCCTGCAAAACCACCTACAAAGAATCCAATTATACTTCGCTTTTCAAGCGACATCAACTCATCCGGTTCTTTCTGTCGAGAAGTCCAAAGCATACGAAGTGCAGCTGCTATAACCATGACTGCAAAAAGCATCTTTAGGGTTTGAACCGGAACATGCTCACTGGTCATGGCTCCCAAAGGCGAAGCAATTAATGCGGTGAGGGCCATCACAGCACCCCCTTTCCAGTCCACCATTTTTTTGCGGGCAAAGGGGATTAAAACTAATGCTGTGTTTAAGCCGTTAAGTAGTAAACCAAGGGGAATTGCTACTGAAACCATATCGAATCCGGCCCAGCTTAAAATCGGCACATATACCATTCCTCCTCCCAAGCCAAGCATTGCAAAAATGAACGAGGCTATGGTAATCACTAGAAATACAATGGTGTAAAGCATGGTTTTTAAAAATTAAAGTGAGTAAATACTTACATTTGGTGTAAAAAAAATTACTTATCAAGCATTTTCTTTATGAGAAACATCATCCTGCTACAAAAGTTCGAGGTGTCTAAAACACCCAAGTTGAGGATTAGTTCAACGTTAAGTGAAACAGGTATGCCCATATATAACATGGCTAAGTTTTCAACGGGAATGTTTTCGTCCCATATTCCTTCAGCAATACCGTCAAGAACAACCTTGCTTACCATTTTTTTTTGGGTATTAAATATTTGCATCAAGGCCTGTTTTAGAGCTTCGTCGTTATTGTGTGATGCCTCTGAAAAGAGTAGAAGGGTTATGCCCCTATTATCGGTGAGGTATTTAACAGTAAAGCAAAGTATTTTTTCTAAGCGTTTTTGTGGCTGTTCGTTAGATGTAGCAATCTTCCGTAATTGTTCAATAAAATCTTTTTGCACATCATTTATAATGGAAAGGATGATGCTTTGTTTTGTTGGGAAATGCCTAAAAATTGCCCCTTCACTCAACCCAATACGTTGGGCTAGCATTCGCGTCGATAGGTTCTTAAGCCCATCGGTGTAAATAATATCGAGCACCGCCTGCTTTATTTGCTCCTGTCGTATTTCGGTGGATTGACGCATATGTTTATGTAAGTAAACACTTGCAAACATAATATAATTTTTTGAACTGAGTGTTTGTTTTTTTAAAATTTAACAAATGGTTTCGATTCTTGGGTTAACAAAACTTTATATGATATTTAAAAACATCAATCCAATCCACAAGGCTACTCCACCAGCAAAAACAAAAATGATATCTATTTTAAACCATCTTACCGCAATAAAGGCAGCTGCAGCGAATGCATAAGAAAGAGGTGTTTTCATGGTTGCGTTTGAGAGTTGCAAAATTACAACGGCGAGCATTCCGGTAAATGAAGCCAGGACTCCAGCAAGTGCGCCACGGACAGCTTTCAGGTTTTTTACATGAACAAATAATTCCGTGAATATAAGTGTCATAACAAACGATGGAGAAAAGATAGCGAATGTGGCAAGAATGGCGCCAAGTAAACCTCCCATTTTAAAGCCAATAAAGGTAGCGGTAATCAAAAACGGACCAGGGGTAATCTGTCCAAGGGCAATTCCATCGACAAACTGGTTCATGGTGAGCCAATGATGCCCGTGAACAACTTCTGCCTGAATTAAGGGTACAATGGTTGATCCGCTACCAAAGGCAACGGAGCCAATTTTGAACAACGACAGGGCTAGCTGTCCATTGTCCGATTTTAATGACCATGCAAAAGCGGCTACAGCCAAAACAACAAGTGCAGCAATGGCAATACTTATCCATTTACTCAGGGGTGTCCCTGATTTTAAATGGGGTATCGTAGGCCCTTTTGTTTCAGGTCGAATGAATAGTGATCCCAAAACAAGCGAGGCTAAAACAACCCATATTGCATTTACTTTGAATAACAGTATAGTGAAGGCTAACAGGGCGATAACGGCTTCAATTTTGCCTTTTAAAGTCTTTTCTCCTAAATCGAGTGTAACATTGAAAATTACTCCTACCACCAAAGCTTCCAGTCCTGAAAAGACCAAGTGTATCCATGATAGGTTTGCAGCGGCAAAGTATAAAGAGGATAGACCAATCATCATCAAAAACGATGGGAGTATAAATCCTAAAGTTGATACAACAGCTCCTGGAACGCCGCGCAATTTGTAACCCACATACGCAGTGAAGTCAACCATAATAGGGCCCGGATACATCTGCACAAGAGCAAGCCCTTCGTTCATTTCTTCCTCGCTCATCCATTTGTTCCGCCGCACCAGCGATTTTAGTTTTTGAAGAATAGCCATGCTGAAAGCAGTAAGCCCAACCATTAAATAGGACGAAAATATTTTCCATAAGGAAACATTCGAATTTTGACTATCCTCTATGCGTTTACTATAATCAGCCATAACCTCTACTTAACCCCTTTTGTTTTCAGTACCTTCACTAACTCTTCCTCAGGGAAATAGCCTTCGTGCCGAAAAAATTCCTTACCATTCTCATCAATGAATACTTGGGTGGGGATTACCTGAATATTGTACTGTTTGCCAAACGGTTTTCCCTCAGGTGTCCAAACATCGTAAAAGATAACATTTACCTGTTCCCCGTATTTTTCTTTAATGGATTTTATCACCGATTGCATTTGCTGGCAAGGAATACAGCGAACTGAGCCCAATTCGATAAATGTAACTTTGTACTTTTTTTGTTCAATCTTATTAGCCTTTTGTGCTTTTAAAGCATGCGCTGTATTTTGTGCTTCAACAGATTGGCTTATGCTCGCCACGAAAAGCAGGACAACAGCAAGTCTTGAAAAAAATCTTTTCGGTGTATTCATAAAGTTATTGGTTAATATTTGACAATTCCTCGATAATAAGTTTTCTCACTTTCTCCTCCTCCGGCACCTCCTTTGATGCAACATTTTTACCATTGACATAAGCCGAAGGGATTTTACGGACTTTACCTGTTTCCTTTCGGAATCCTTCGGTGGGCGTTACGGTCATGGGCTCACCGGCATAGTAGATATCCAATTTGAGTTGCCCAGGAAATTCAGTCAAGAATTTCTCAAACATTGAGATTATGGCATTGCACTTTTTGGTTGGTGGTGAGGCAACAAGCACCTCTAATCTAACAGGCTCCATTGCTTTCAATTTGCTTGATTAGGTTTGCAAGTCCGTTTTTTAGGCCTTGGGGTAAATTGGCATTGTTCAATTCCTCTAATACCTGCCCAGGTGTTTTATTTATGCAATTTGATAAAAATCTTTCAGCCTCACGATGGTTGGCAAGTAAGAAATCGCCATGCAACGCAGCAGCTTGAAACCGGTTGTTTTGCAATTCAAACTTTAGGGTGAGAACTCCGCTAGGTATTTTAGCCGAGACCATCGATTTAGCGGTTTTGCTTCTGGCAAATGTCCACTCGGGCCTGGAATACTTTTCTTCATAAAGTTGTTTGGCTAATTCCCACTCCTGGGAAGTAAAAGCAGAAGGCTCAAGCTGGGCATTCAATTTTTGCTCAAAACTTTTTACAAACAGGTTTATAACCTGTTTAACATCGATTGGCGTTGGGGTAAGCTCGGCGAGATTTACAACCCGGTCCTTAACGTTTTTAAATCCTTTATCGGCAAATTTAAGGTTTGATGGACGAAGCGCTAATTGCATGGTATCGCGGTTTACGTTTACCATAATACTACCGCTGTGTGCAAATGCTGAATACCAGTCAAGTTGGGCTGACCCATAAATTTTTCGGCCATTTACGATTATATCGTTAACAGGCGAAAGGGTAGCCTCAATATTAAGCTCTTTGCACATATCTATAATCACAGCTCCAAAAAGTTGATAAAGCTCCTCGGGTTGTTGTATGTTGTGGTTTGAAAAGAAATCGTTTTTTTGAAAAAATGCCGAGTAGCAAAAGGTTCCCTTATCCTGATAAACAGCACCCCCGCTATTTAAGCGTCGTACAATTTTTAAATTATGCTCAATACAGTAATCCACATCAACATCTTCAGAGGGGGTTTGGTAGTAGCCAATCCATACCGAAGGATTAACCCTCCGTATTCGTAAGGTTGGCCCAATATAGGCTTCGTCGGTTAAACGCAGCAAAGCCTCTTCCATGGCAAAATGCATTGCGGGTTCCCGTATATCATCTTCTATCAAACGCCAAATTGTCCTATTGCTCATAGTAGGGGCATTTATCAAAGTGACATTCTTTTAGTTTTCCTTGGAAGTCGCATTTAACTTTTATGGCAGGCAGTTCCAAGTTGAGATTGTTATTAGCAATTTCCCAAACCGAAAGAATGCTTGCGTAAGTACTGTACTTACAGCAGCGTGGGCCACCCAGTTCGGTGAGTTTTAGCAACGCATTTGCAGTAGTTTTAATGGTAAGGTTACGTTCCTTGTCTTTTAAATAGTTTGAGTTGGTTAGAACTCCCATAGCAACACCAGCCGAAACGCAGGCGCCACAGGTACCCATGCTACCGCAAGCCCCGTAAGGAATTTTGCTGCCACGTTTTATAGAAGCCTTGATTTTTCCATCGCTTATCGCAGTTCCTTTTACGTTTCGGATTGCGGCCAATACCACCGGTGCAACCAACTCATGATGTTCCACTCCATACTGGTTGAACGATGGGTGCTTCATCACCAGGTTAGCAATAGCTATTGGGTTAGTACTTTTGGTATTGAGGCATACCCTCTCGATAATCTCGGCTTGGGTAGCCATACGGCAATCCTCGCACTGGTAATGACCTTTGGGGCAAAGGTATTCGGTTTCCTCAACTGTCCCGCAAAAGGTACAAGTGGCTTGCTGTTCGGTCTCCAATTCAACTAATTCACTATGGCATATTGGGCAGGTAAACATGAATCATCTATTTGGCGTTTGCAAATTTATTTATTGATGTAGTTCTGCTTAAATGGTTTTAACCTTTATGTAAAAGTTTTATTGGTGCCTTTACGCTTTTATTTTATTCCTTCTGAAACGGGTCTAATTTACTGATAATTTCAGCTTCTTTGCGTTTGAGCATGGCGAGAGCATTTTTGCCTCGCGAGTTAGGAATAGCTTTCTGGTTTAAGAACTCAATTTTTTCAGCAATTGCCAGAAAATCTTTGAACGGGAAACCCAGTACGGTTTCGTTGTGACCAATGTCGGTGGCGTCGCGACAACCGTAACAGCCCATGCTCATGTTGAATTTCTGCTGCACGAAGGGGATAAGCGTTGCATCGACACAGGTAGCCTGTAAAATGGCTGTGCTGCTTTCCACCCGCTTACCACCTTTCACGTTCAGGTTTGCCAGAGCGATCCACATCAGCTTTTCGGTTTCATCTTCTAATACCACAATATCAGGTTCAATATTAGCTGTTTCGAGCGGGAACAGGTAAAGGGCTATCAGCTTACTCTGTGGCAGGGTTGTCATCCCTTCGAACATTGTTTTACCTGTAGAATCCTCGCTTACTATACCAAAACCAACTAACCCTTTTCCAGTTTTAAGTCCATCGGGTAACGGTTTAAAGCCAAAGGCCGCTGCGGCAGCAGGGCAAGCAATGCCTTCGGCATCAAGTACAACATGTTTACCATGCCTTGCTTTCATTAATGCCTGGCAATATCGATGACCTTCAAGTTTTTCAACATTTGCTGGTATTTCTTTTCCGGTGTTAAGAAATTTCACACCTACCAATGATGTGTTAAGTTCAAGTATCGTTCTTACTTTTTTGGACTGTGATTGAACTTTATCCATGTTTGTATGATTAAATCTGTAGTTTTTGCCAAATTATTCTGGGATAGGATCTAGTTTCCCCTCGCTCTTTAATTGTTCCTTTACCCTGCCCCAAATATTTTCTCGCTTATATAATGCTCTGAGTTCATTTAAGTCAGGGAAGGTAATAGCATTGCCTTTGCAAAGCGTAGCACATGAAGTACAGCCCACAACGCAACTATTCGGATTGGTTACTTTAGGACCTTCTTTTGTCCAGGTGTAAACCTGCTTGCCGCAGTTCATGCAAATGCCACACATTACACATTTTCCCAAGTCAACGGTTGGATGCCATTTAACTTGTTCTCTGGGATATCCTGTTAACCATGCCATAATTTGAAAGTTTTTAGTTAGATTTCTTTAAATTCAAGTAAGCCATCCCTTTTCATTTGTTTGGTAACTTTTGTCCAAAGCCTTTCCTTTTCGTAGAGTTCCCTAAGTTCCAATTTGCTAGGGAAGGTTATTGCATTCCCCTCGCAAAGATTAGCACATGTAGTACACCCGATAACACAAGCGTTTGGACTGGTAACCTCAGGGCCTTTGATGGTCCACGAAAAAACTTGCTTACCACAGTTCATGCACATGCCGCATAGGGTGCATTTGGTTAAGTCAACCGTTGGATACCAGTTAACCTTTTCTCTCGGATAATCAGCTAACCATGCCATAGCGTTTTGTTTTAGGTTTTTATTTTTGTTAAGCATTTCATAAAATTGTGAAATACTGGTTAAAAAATTATTCGTTGAACAAATCGTTAAAAAGTCGTTTGGCAATATCCCAATTCTCTTTGTTGATACAGTACTTAATGTATGGTTTTTTCACATGGGCATTGATTAAACCTGCATGCTTTAGCTCTTTAAAGTGCTGCGATAAGCCTGAACGTCCAATTCCAAGTTCTTCAACAATATCACTACTATAACAGCAAGCATCAACTTTCGATAGCTTTTTAAGGATATAGAGCCTTACAGGATGGCTCATGGCCTTGGCTATTTCGGCCATTTTTACAACATCTTCTGATATCTTATTCAGTTCAGCCATGCTTTTATTTAAATAGTTCATAAATATATGAAATAATTAAATACAATAGATTGATTTTGGTTATTTTTTTAAAATCACAGTAAATTCGACTTGATAATTGAGCCTGAAATTTTGCACGAACGCATGAGCGTGTTGGTGATTGTGCCAAACCTCAGTATGTTTTTATGCCAAGTTTCCAGTTTCCTCTCATCGGCATCGGTGTCTATCTCCAGAATGTAGTCAATTTCTGACATTGATGGTGGATTATCGGCCCTAATGCCCTTAATTCTGACTTTTGCCTTTCGATAAGGAATATTTAAAATTTCGGAATATCGCTGAACATTCTTCAGAATACAAGCGGCCAACGATGTGAGAAGCAATTCGGCCGGGTTGGGTAGCTCATTGCGCCTGCCCGAGGTAGCATCAAAACTAATTTCGCTTTTATTGGCAGTAGCTTTGGCTAAACCACCTTGCAGAGCGGTTGCAGTTATCTCGTATTCCAGCATTGGCATTAAATTTTCATCTTGTTGTACAACGAATCAATTACATCTGTGTATATTCCAGTAATTTCATTTTCTCGAGGCTTTAGCGGAAAACTTGGAATGAGGTCAAATACATCGTTCTTGTCTAGGTTTGAATCAAGCAAAGTTTCCGATGCTCCAACAATCATAGCATTAACGGCATTTCTGGCATCTTGTTTAGGAATACCAAATTTTTCTGCAAGTAGCTGTAAGTGATTGAAAAGAAACCATAGATAGGTAGGCCCCATGCCTGTTATAGTAGCATACGACTCAAGTAAAGATTCTTCTACCATAACAAATTGGCCTAGCGGCAAAAACAAGGAAGAAGCCTTTTCCAAAAATTTGGGCAAAAAGTTTGGCGATATGGAATACACGTTATACCCTTTGCCAATAATCGAAGGGGCGTTTGGTATGGATCGCATAATCTGATTAACACCTGTACCCTCTTGTAACTGTTTAACGGTGATTTTGGGTGATAGGGATATAATGAACTCAGGTTTGCTATCACTACTTTTCAATAGAGGCATCACGCTTTGAAAGGCTGGCGGGTGTATAGCCAAAAATAGAGTAGAACAAGTTTGAGTGAGTTCATCAATACTATCGGCTGCTCTAACATTTTGATATGTATTAGCTAATGCCAATGCTTTACCCGATTCGGTATCAAATAGGATAACCTCAATTCCTGAAAGTATGGAATTATGCCATGCTTCAAGAAATATCTTACAAATTCGGCCTGCACCAATAAATCCTATGGTTGTTTTCATAGCTTGATTTTTTAAGTTAAAGCCTTAAGGTGCTAATAATTAAATTGTTGATAGTTGTTTTTTTAGCCTTTAGTAGTATGGCATTGAATCTTCTCTATTTTAACAAATTAAAGGTATAAACAGTACATGTGAGTCGGCATGCCTTGCCACATGGTGGCTTACACTTCCAAGAAAAATTTCGGAGAGATATCCTCTGCCCTGACTCCCCATAACCGTAAGGGTCACATTGTCGGTTAGTATGGCTTTAACTATCTCATTTTTTGGTTTACCATAAACTAGTTTGATTGAAATCTCAGTTTCGGGGTGTTTTTGCTTAAATGCCTGACTTAATCTGTGTAAGCGTTCGCCATCAATCTTATTAAATTCTTCCAACTTATTTTCCAGGTGTGGGCCAATCCTAACCTCATCCTGAACGTGCATTAAGGTTAACCTGTTAATTTTAAAGGGTTGTTCCATTAAGCACTCAAATGCATGTTCTGAGAAGTTTGAGAAATCTGTGGGCAAAAGGATGTGTTCGGTAATATTCTTGCGATACAATTCCCAGTCGGGTTCAAACTTTTGCCAATGTTTAATTGATTGTTCGAGTTCGAAAAAGTTTTTGTAGGAAAAAATTTCGTCAAGCGATTTGGTTTGCTTAAGAACCATCAGCAGTACCGGTGATTTCATGCTGTGGAGAATTTCCGATGCATTTTCACCTAACACCGTACCGCTCCAGTTGGTACCGTTTGACCCAACAATGATTAAGTCGGCTGATACTTCTTTCCGCTTCTTTTCAATTTCAATACTAGGTATTCCATATATGATTTCAGCGTTAACATCAAAGCCCTTACCTTCTAGTATGTTCTTTTGTTTCGCAAGCGACTCTTCAACTTCTTCAAGAGTAAACGATTCCAGAAGTTTTGTGTTTCGTAGGTCAATAATATGAATAAGGGTGATTTTTTCGATGCCTATTCTGCTGAATTCATCCGACGATTCAATAAGCGCAGATGATGCTTTTGAAAGGTCAGTGCCAAGTATAGCATGTTTAAACATGGTGTAAACATTTTTAAATAATAGCTTACCCTAAAAGTTCTTCTTAAAATCGTCAACCTTGTTGGCAAGGTAGATAATGCCAATAAAAACCAATGCAGCTATAGGTACAATAATCCATTGGTTTACGTCTAGTGCAGCCGATATATCGCCATTAATACTTTTGGTCATCAGGTTTGTTTTGAAAAACTTAGCGTTTACCGCAAAGAATAGAATTCCCAGTACCATTCCAAGCAATCCAACCCAAGCATCCTTTTTGGCCTCGCCAATACGGGCAAATAGTGTTCCCGGGCAATAGCCCAGCAAGCCCATCCCAACTCCAAAAATTAAACCACCAACCACTTTGCCCCAATCTAGTGCCTTGGGGTGTAGCTCAATAACACCCAGACTTCCAAGTGTATAGAAACCAATCATTGAAAAGGTTACGGCTGTTAGCATGAACTTTAGGATTTTGAAATCCTTTAGCAGAAGCATTCCGGTTACACGTGGGTATTTAGTAACGCCTGTACGTTGTAGTGCATAGCCAAATATTAGGCCTATTGCCAATCCTATTATGATTTGTAGTAACATGATTAACGCCCTCCAGCTTTAGGGTAAAGTAACTTTGCAACAATAATTCCGGCAATAAAAAAACAAGTTCCAGCTACCATGCTGCCAAGCGACAGGTGAGCCCAACCCTGCAAAATGTTGCCCGTAGTACATCCTACTGCCAGCATGGTTCCAAGCCCTAGGCAGAAACCTCCAAGTAGTACTACTCCAAAGCGTTTCCATACGTTTGGGCCATGGTATTTCTCCCAAACAGCAGGGATTAGCTCAGGGGAATAGTTTTTACTACGCTTTGCTCCAAGGTATGCGCCAATGATTATCCCAAACAGCATGACAAACTCAACAAATGCTGCCGGACTTGTCCAGTTCTTTTGTACTACAGGATTATCGGCAAGCGAAGTAAAAACATACTTAAAACTTGCAGCAATGTAGGCTACTCCGGCTGTAATGCCAAAGGGGTAATCCTTGTAGCTTAGCTTCTCGAACAGCACGTAGGTGGCTATGGATAGAAGCGAGACCACTATCCCTCCGGTAAGCCAGTGCCATTCACCGTTTTGAGTTGTTAGTTTTAGTTTCATTTGTGTGGTTTTAAAGGTTAATGGTTATCATATTTTTGTTTATAAATTTAGTTTAAGTCGCGATGTTTTCCAATCATTCGGGTGTTAAAGTGATATTGTGCCTGTAGGGCAAACCAACTCGAATTTTTTGCAGGGCTTCCATTGATGGGTTGAATATCGCCCACCCAGAAATAGCCAAATACACCTACCATTTGTAACCGTTTACCAGCATGGTAACTGGCGTATATGTTGAATTCATTGCCTAAATGGTGCTTGTTGGGTTGTAGTTTAATGGTACTGAGCAGGGTGGCGTCAGTAGTTGACGGGATATAAAACATATGGTAATTTAGTTCGAGTTTTAAGTTTCTTGTTGGGGTCAGATACAGCATTACCTCGCGGTCGTCGAGGTTTGACCAAGAGGTAATATTCATCCGCCCATAGTAGCTATCCTTAGCACCAAAAGCTGGGTCGAAGGTTCGTACTTGACTATCGGTATTGTTTCCGCCACTTGCGTAGGTTTCCCTCAAGCATATTGTGGGTTTTGCTGGTAAACCATTAAACCGGTATCCCAATAAACCAATTACTCCAAAAGCGTTGATGGTTTTCCCGTTTTCGTGACCAAACTCCTGAGAAATGGTAAAATCGTATTTTAAGTGATTTTTATCATCGTTGATAATTCTTGTACCAATCCAATGCCTGGTAAAACTTTGTTCCCGGATGTAATCGGCCGAACCTTGCGTTTTAATGGCATAGAATGGTTCAACTACCGCAAATTTATCAAGTTCGATATGCGCATAGACTCCGCCACCCCAATGCTCGGTTTCGGTAAATGGTACCGATAGCTTTTCGGGGTCATGAATTTTTGTTCCCCCTCCAAATAAATCCAGTGAATTGTTCCTGATTTTATAGGAAAATCGAACCGCATCCCAAGTCCAACGGCCAGTGTTTCCCCATTCTCCGGGGCCAAATAAACGATTATCGCCAAACGAAATCTTTTGTCGGCCAACTTTCAGGCTTGCCCCCTTAAAAATCTCTTTAACCACAATGTACAAATCGTATATCTCAAAAAACTCCTCGTTGGGGTTCATGGTGTAGTAGGGTTCCTGAGTATTCTTTTGCTTTACCCTGAACAGCTCGGGATACTCTGAGTTCCTTAACGACCAGCCAAATGCCCTTGAATCCTGAATATGAGCTGCTACATCGATTTTTTTAGTGGGTTTGAACGTGAAGCCAGCAACTATTCGCTGGAACAGTATTTTATCGTGAAGCGAGCCAACACCACTGGGATTTCCGTAGTTTTTGGCATTCATTCCATCCCATAGTTCAATTCTCTCGCGTAGGGTTAAATCGAATTCAACCTGGGTTGAATCGGTCTTGGCTGAGGTTTTTGCATAAGTTGATACCCAAAGCAAGTATATCAATATTGTTGTATAGTAACGCATAATTTCCAATTATACTTTTTGTTCAATTCCTCAGCGGCAGGATAGCCCGAATGTCGAAAGAATTTCTTAAACTACCCGACTTTAGTATATAACCTCAGCTTTTTCATACACAGCATTAACCACCTCGTCGGTAACAGGGGTTTGGCCTTTTTTGTAACCCAAATCGGTTACCCGAAGGTATTTGTAATCGGTAAAACCGTACTTATCCAGTATGCGTTTACCGCAATCGGTGGGGCAGCCATCGAGCATCAGGATGTTCTTTGCTTTGAAAGCATCGATGGAAGGCTCTATTCCTGCTCCAACCACTGCAAGGCAGTTCATCTTCCTCACTCCGTTATCCCTAAGTTTGCGGGCAACCAAGTCGGTTATCTGGCCTAAATCGCAAGCACCTGAACAGGCTAAAACCATGTACTCATCAACGCCACAAAGGCATCCTTCTTTTTTATTGTCTTCCATAAACGAATATTAGAGTTTATACTCAAAACTTAACACTATATGATTCTGAAAATCAACACTCCTGTCTTTGGGTTTCCAACCCTGGTAGTTTAGTGAAATGTTTACCCCTTTAACAGGATTGTAATGGATTCCTGCAATGTAAGCATTCCCAATACCGCTATAATACCAGCTTTGCGCATCGCCACTTATGGTGTTGGCCTGTAGTTGGTCGTAACGGCAAAACAGTTCCACATTCTTTGCAACCGAAGCGCTGCTGTAAACCGATAATCCGTAAAGGTTATGGTTTTTAATATTTAAGTGATTTTTGCGGTAGTTATACTCTGCTCCGATTCTAAATTTACTATCGAATTTATACCCGGCAAAAATCGAAAATAGCTGTTGCTCTGAGGGTTTTAGCGGATTGTCCGATTTGGTGTAATCGGTGTACAAGCGCATTTGTAGACCTTTAGCGGGATTAAAATCAATTCCGCCGGCTATCTTAACATCGCCGTATTCATCCTGGTCAAAACGGAAGCCCTCGCCATTGGTAAGGGCAAGGTCAAACCCGATAACCCTGTTAACCTTAAAAAACGCAATTACTCCTAAATCGGCGCTGGGCAGTCCGTAGTATTTATCCTGGAATGTAGGGGCAATGTATCGGTATCCCCAAAAACGTTCCTGTGTCATATAATGGTTCTGTAGTATTCCACCGGCTTGTAGGGTAATAGCATCGTTTATTTTCCATTCTAGCGATGCAAATTTTAAGGTCATTGTGTAGTAGCTGCCTTCTTTCGAGGTGTTTGAAACGTCAAGAGTGTCGCTGCTTGAACTTATAACCGTTAATTTCCCAACTGTTGTTGGCCGGCCAGCATCTATGATGATTTTACCGGAGAGTTTTTCACTGAATTGATACTGATACCCAAAGTGTGCACGCCCAAACCAAAATCCGTAAGTTTTTTTGGCATGATTAGTGGCGTTGTAATCAAAATTGCCAAACACCTGAATTATGGGCTTTCCCGATGGCTTAAAAGTGGAATCGGGGGTTTGAGCCATTGCGCCATTAAACATACTCAAGCAGATTGTTGCAACAATTATTCTCTTCATTATAGGTGTAATGTTTTATGGTTGTTTCACTTCAAACTTTTTCCCTTTCAAATACTTTTCCATGGCAAAGCCAATGATTATGAATATTGGAAGGGTTATTAGCGTTCTCAGCAATGAAAATTTGAGTCCCAAAAATCCTATTTCAAAGGTTATCATCGGAATCTTTATGGTTGAGTAAGCTCCAAGGTATATAAAGATGTTTCGGATGTTACAACCCTTAATCCAAAGCAGGTATGCAAATGGGAATGCTCCGTAGAGCGGGCCAGCCTGTAGCGATGCCAAAAGAATAACCAGAAGGGTTCCCTTCCAACCCGAGTCTTCACCAATATGTTTTTCAATTTTCTCTCTTGGCACCCAAACGTCAAAAAGTCCTATAAGAATAAACATTAATGGAAGGAAGAGTATCATCTCCTTAAAAAACATCCAGAAATTTAAGGCAATTTGCTCACCGATACTATTTTCAAACAAGTATGAAAACCATATAAATAGCAGAAAGAGAAATGGGAGGGTGTATTTTATTGTATTTTTCATAGTAGAAAAATCATTATAATACCAATCGCTATGGCAGCTACAAAGCTCAAAACATTCCGAAGGATACTTACTTTCCATCCAAAAAATTTAGCCTCTACAGGAAGGGTTAATATCCCTACCATTGTAAGGGTAGTGATAAAAATAGCAACCGTGGAGTATTCAACTCCGTTATTTATAAGGATTTTGCAAAGGGGAAAAGCAATAAATCCCGGGATAAGCGATACTGAACCAATAACTGCGGCAATAAAGTAGCCCTTAATGCCTGAGCCCTTCCCTATAAGGCTGGCTAAAGTATCGTTTGGAACAATAAAGAACATAATACTAACCAGCGCTAGCATAGTAACCAGTGCTGGTAGCAATTTCAGAAACATTTTTAGTCCCCGAGTAACTCCTTTAATAGTCTTTTGAGTATCGGCAAGCAACGATACCGCCAGGAGTACAAAAACCACTATGGTTAACCCAATCATTATAGTCTATTTTAGGTATATAAATTGAGGTCAAAAGAATTTATCCTGACTTAGCTTTTTCCATGAAGAATTGGGTTGTAGGGTAAATTGATGATTTTAAAAACGTTAATTGCAGCCATCCCGGATGCTATCCACATCCGGTGATGGTGCAATATATGTTGATAGTAAGAAACTTTCAGAATCTTGCATTGCTAAAAGAAATAGCCGTAAATAAGTCCCGAAATGGTTGCCATCACCACAACAAGCGAAACATAAGCTATGGTTTTCCTTGTGCCAATAACACCCCTGATTACAAGCATGTTTGGCAACGATAAGGAGGGGCCTGCAAGCAATAATGCTAAAGCGGGTCCTTTGCCCATACCCGATGCAAGTAAACCTTGCAGAATAGGCACCTCGGTTAGGGTTGCAAAGTACATGAATGCTCCAACAATTGATGCAAAAAAGTTAGCAAATACTGAGTTCCCGCCAACAAGGTATGCAATCCACTCGTTGGGGATTACGCCTGCAATGGTTTTTCCATCGTGGGTTGAGCCTAAAAGGAAGCCTGCGGTTATAACCCCTACCGCCAGCAGTGGCATGATTTGCTTGGCAAATCCCCACGAGGCTATTGTCCATTCCTTATTCTCGTCATCATTTTTATCCTTTAGGGTGATTATAGCCAGAGCAATTATCCCAACCAGCATGGGTATAAGCGGAAGCACTTTGGGGTTGGTGACGTACATGTTTGCCAGTATTACCGACAATAAAGTGGCTCCAACAGCTCCAGCAACCCATTGCCATTTAATTTTGAGAATATAGATTAAAGAGTAGGCGAGCAATAGACCGAAAAATCCGGTAATGTACCACTTATAGGTGTAAAGGTAATACCATGCGCTCGACGTATCATCGGCAGCAGGCTTCCCCCAGTTAGCAAATACAAGTATTAGTACCAGCGTAAAGAAATGAAATGAAGTTTGCCACATGGGGCGTTTTTCGGGAGGGAGAACAATGTTCATCTGTCCTTCGCGTTTAGCTTGTTCCTCCTTGCGGTAGATAAGTGACATGGCTATGCCAATTATTACGCTAAATGCAATAGCCCCAACAGTTCGGGCAATACCCATTTCAATGCCCAAAATTCGGGCTGTAAGTATAATGGCCAGTATGTTAATGGCTGGGCCTGAGTAAAGAAAGGCAATGGCTGGGCCTAAACCAGCGCCGCGTTTGTGTATACTCGAGAAAAGGGGTAGAATGGTACAGCTGCAAACGGCCAGTATGGTACCCGATACTGCAGCAACCGTGTAGGCAAGCCATTTTTTAGCATTGGCTCCAAAGTATCTTAGCACTGAACCCTGGCTGACAAATACCGAAATAACCCCAGCAATGAAAAAGGCGGGTAGCAGACATAGTACCACATGTTCCCGGGCGTACCAACGCGTCAGGTCAAGCGTAGCATCAATAGCTGTTCTGAAGGTTGTATTATCAACCGGCATAAAAAAGGCAAATGCAAAGAAGAATATTATCCAGAACAGTATTTGTATTTCCTTTTTGTTTTCCATTTCAATGTTTATTTAAAATTGCTATAAAAGAAAAATACTTAAGTAGTACATTCCAACACCTATAAAAACAACAGCTACCACACGTCTAAACCAGAGTTCAAAGGTTTTTACTTTGTTGTAAAGGTTACCGATGCCATGCACAGTAAAAGCAATAAAGTAAGCAAAAATGATTACCGGTAACCCAGTGCCAATGGCATAAATAACAGGCAAATACAACCCTTTAGCGCTGGATATTGTTATGGGTATTAGCATTCCAAAGTAGAGCACTCCGCTGTAGGGGCAAAAGGCTAAAGCAAAAGCCATTCCCATAATGAGTACACTTAAAAAGTTTCCGCTTTTGGCCTTTTCTCCAATATTTTCAGTTAGTTTTCCGGCCCCACCTAGTTTAATCTTTATGATATCGAGCATAAACAGGCCAATGATGATAAATGCTGGTCCAATCATACGTTCACCGTACTTATTCAAAAAGCCAGCTATTTTAAATTGGCTAGCACCAAAAAAGAACAATAACCCAATAGCTGTATAGGTAATGGCTCTGCCCAGCGTGTAAACCAAACCGCTATAAAATACCCTGCGCTGGTTTTCAATATCCTTGCCGATGTATGCTATAGCGGTAATATTGGTTGCCAGGGGGCAAGGACTAATGGCCGTTGCCAATCCCAGCAAGAAAGCGGTTAGTATTGGAATGTTCGAACTGTAAATGAAATCCTGAATAAAATCCATGGTTAACCGTTGATAAGTTTTTTAACCTCATTGGTTAGCTCCTCTCTGAATTTATCGGGGTTACGGCGTGCTGTCCCAAATGCCATGTTAGTAAGGTTTACCACCTTATCGCCCTTCACAAGTAGCAACGATGAACCATATACTCCATACCTTTCGCATAGCTGTTTGTTACGGCCTTCGTCGGCATTAATAACCTGTAGCTCTACCTTTCCTTCTTCTGACTCTTTTTTAAGGTTTATTTCAAAGGTGGCTTTGGTTTCGTTTTCAATGGCTATGCATGTTGGACAGCGATGTTCGCCATGAAAATAGTAAACGGTAACAGGGTTTCCGCTACCATCAGTGCTAGCAATACTGTTTTTTTCGCCCGAATTTCCCATGCAACTTGCAATGGTTAAACTTGCCACCGCAAGCAAAAAGTATTTTAGCGCTTTCATATTTACTGCTGGCTTTTGGATATGATTTCCTTAAGTTCCTTTGCATCGGGAACGCGACCCGATAGAACAACCCTCTCGTTTATAACAAGCGCTGGGGTGCGCATAACTCCGTAGTTCATTATGTCCACAATGTCCTCAACCTTTGATATGGTTGCCTGAACTCCAAGTTCCTTCACTGCATTCTGGGTGGCCTGTTCAAGTGCTTTGCACTTGGGGCATCCTGTCCCTAAAACCTTAATTTCCATTTGATTGTAAATTTGATGGTTTAACATTATTTTATTTTCTAGTATTTGTGCCACAAGAATTTGTGTTTGCCGTCTCCCAGCTATTACTACTAAAAAAATTGCCGAATATCGCACGGGCTTCATCCCATGCCTCGTGGCGGATACAGTACTTGATCTTGGGAGGATTAAACTCTCCTTGGATTAGCCCGGCCTCGCGCAGTTCGGTTAGATGTTGCGATAGCGTGCTGCGGGCTATTGGCAGGTCGTCAACTATATCGCCGCTGTAGCAACAGCTTTGCTGCGAGAGTATTTGTAGAATCTGTACCCTTACCGGATGGCTAAGTGCCTTAGCGTAGCGCGCCAGCTTAACTTGACCCTCGGAGTAATTGCTCTTCATTTTTTTACTGTAATTTTTTGCAATAATACAAACATTTTGTATTTCGTAAAAATGCGAAATAATTTTTTAACAGATTAAAATATTTTCAAACGGTATGTAAATGAACTTTTATTCAGGGTTGTGTAAACGCCTATTTGGGATATATTGTGATCTTTTTTGTAATGCTTTTTTGTAATGCTGGTTAGGTTAATACGGAATATTTTCTTTACCTTAAAGAAGTAAAAAAATGGTTTGGCTTTCTGGAATTAGTAGCTGATCTTTCGGATGATTTTGTACTCAAGTTTTTTGTCCCTAACCTTATTGTTCTTGGTTACCTTGCATTGGTAGGTGAGCTTTTCAGTCCAGTTCCCGTAACTATCGTACGTGTACTCGTAGAAGTAACCCTGCTCCATTTTGCTGTTGGGGAGTGCTTCGAGCACAATATCTCCGTGCGAGTTAAACTCACGTTTTAGGGCAGAAGGTGGTTCAGGTCGTTTAGGGTCGAGTGGGTAGGTGGTTGCGCCAATAAACTGTTCGTTCGGTTTGTAGCTAAGTACCCTAATAGTATTGTTTTGGGGGAGATAAACAATCCGTTCCTTTCCGGTTAACACGTTTTTTTCATTAAAAACCAGTACCTCTGTAATTTTAAGGTCTTTATCAGGTACTACTTGGGCTCGTTGTTTCAGCTGGTTTTCAAATAGTATTGATATCTCTTCAAGCACTCCCGAGGTGTCGTTATAGGCAAATATGATTTGCTCGTTAATCCATCCCTTAAAATTCATGAACTGCCTGTTTACCTTTTTGGTGAGTTCCCCTTTTGCGTTATACTCCCATTGGCTTTCACCCATAATGCCACCTGCTTTGTTGTAACGCTTTTCGCTAACAATCTTCCCGTTTGAGTTGTACAGTTTTACTATTTTAAAGTAACTCGGAGTTCCACTTTTGGGAATTAGCAACTCATGTACTTCCTCAACCTTGCTGAACGATGGGCCTTTCGATTCGGGTGCAAGGGAACTAAAGTAAACGTCAATTACTGGCTGTGAAGCCAATGTGAGCGGAAATATCAAAGCTGTAAATAGTATAAGTTTTAGTCGCATTGCACCTTAAGGTTTACTACAAATATAGCAAATCCATTATTTCCTCTTTAAGAATTTCTTGGGTTCAAGTCGTTAATAGCTATAATAAAATGAAAAAGCACTACACACGTAGCGCTTTTTCCGGGACGGATACCGAATTATCCTACTCGTAATCCTTTAAGACGTTCATCAGTTTTTGCCTTGAAAAGAAGATTCGGCTTTTAACGGTACCAATTTTAAGATTAAGTTTTTCGGCAATCTCCTTGTACTTGTAGCCCGATGTGTGCATCTGGAACGGGATGCGGAACTCGTCGTCGAGCTCATTTATCTTTTTGCTTATCTCGCTGTGCGAGTACATGGCATCGGGACCAAAGCTATCGGGTTTACTGTTGATTAAAAACTGGTTGGTGCTGCCATCAAAGGTGGTGCTCTGTTTTACCGATTTACGGTAGTTGTTAATGAAGGTGTTCTTCATAATGGTGAATGTCCACGCCTTGATATTAGTGTTATCCTCAAACTTATCCTTGTAGGTTAAAGCTTTAAGGTAAGTTTCCTGTAACAAATCGCGAGCATCCTCGCGGTTTGCTGTGAGGCTATATGCAAATCGTTCCAGATTTGGCTCCAGCTCTATGAGTGCTTGGTTGAATTCTTGCTGAGACATATGATTTGGTTTTTATTTAGACTAGTTAAAATTATTTTGTTGAAACAAATTTAGAATAAATCTAAACAATGTGCAAGATGATATTTATCAATTCATACAAAAACTTTTGATATTCTAATTTGCATGATGCTTATCATGCTTATTGATGTTGGTATTTCATTTTGCCTTTCTAAATAATGTGAAATGAAAAAATCCCGCTTAGGGCGGGATTTATAACGTTAATTAGCTTATTTGGGGTTTACTTAATGATTGTTGGGTCGAGCCGGGCAATTATCTTCATCAGATCCTGAGCCGATGAAACGTAAGTAAGGTACGATGGCCCGCTTTTTTCCGTAAAGGCATGTCCGGTTGCAATAATCTCCACATCGGGCAGGGCAACTTTCATGGGCTCAAAGGCCTCGTCCATATCGGCACTAACGAATGAGGAAAGCGATGTAAATACCATCTTACAATTCAGATCTTTTGCGCATTTTATTACGTCGTCGATTGGGGTTGACTGCCCAAGGTAGATGGTTTTGTAACCGGCGTTCTTGGACACATAGGCAAAGTAAAGAAGCCCAATCTCATGGAATTCGCCTTCGGGAAGGAAGAAGATGATTGGTGTTGTTTTTCCAATTTCAGGCTGCTTGCAGGTGCGGTAGAGGTGGCTCAGCAAATTACGAATTACGTTACTCGCAAAATGCTCGTGGGTAGTAGTAATTGCACCTGTTTGCCAAAGGTCGCCAAGCCTTTGGAGGTAGGGTAGCACCAGATTCTCAAATGTGTACTCAATCCCGTGCTTCTCTGACCATTCACTGATATGTTTTAGCAATTCGGTTTCGTTGTACTGTATGGTAGCTGTTATCATGGGCTCAAGGTTGATGTTGCCCAAGCGGTGGTCCGATACAAACTTGGAGGCTAGGTCCGAGAGCTCCTCGAGCGACATGCTCGCCAGCTTGCTAATCCTAAAGCCACGTTTAAGCAGCAACGATAGGTTAATGATGAACCTTAAATCGTTATCATCGTAACGGCGGATATTGGTATCGGTTCGTTGGGGAGAAAAAATGTTGTAGCGCTTCTCCCACATCCTTATGGTAGATGCTCTTATTCCCGAGAGCAACTCCATTTGCCTGATTGTGTATTGTGCCATTTTGTTATACTGCTAAAAGTGTTTATCAGTTTAACGCCAAAAAGGCAAAAAGGTTTAACAAAATTATTAGATTTTTTTTCTAACCATCATCATACCATCACGAATTGGCAGCAACACATTCTCAAGGCAACTATTTTCTTGAACCATTTTGTTGAATTGTCGGATTGCATTTGTTTGCTCATCGTTGCATGATAGGTCAATTACCTTGCCATTCCATAAAACGTTATCGGCAATAAGAAATCCGCCATTGTTTAATTTTTTTAAGCACAGGTTAAGGTATTGTGGATACTCCTTTTTTTCGCCATCAATGTAAATCAAATCGTAATTATGTGGAAGGGTAGGGATTATTTCCAAGGCATTACCGATTATGAGGTTTACTTTGCCTGAAACGCCTGCCTTTTCGATGAAGTATTCAATGGTTTCCTGTAGTTCATCGTTTACCTCAATGGTGTCGATATATTTGCCATCGGGCAGTGCCCGAGCTATGCAAATGGTTGAGTAGCTGGTAAATGTTCCAATTTCAAGTACCCGGTTTGGGGTTACCATACGGCATATCATCTCAATGAATTTACCCTGAACAGGACCGCTTATCATGCGAGGGTTATAAGTGGTAAGATAGGTATGCCGCGTAAGCTCCTCAAGCACCTCGTCAACCGGTGTTGTATGATTTATAAGGTATTCGTCAAACTCGTGGTTTGTTGTGTTCATTGTTACTTGAATATTAGGGTCGATAGCCTGTTCTGGTTTAGTATTTCATTGGCCACCTCCATGATTTCCATTGAGGTAATTTGCTCAATCAGTTTGAAAACATTTTGAAGATTGTCGGGGCGCTCGTAAACCAAAATGCTTTTGGCTGTTGAAATCATAAGGTTTTCACCGCTTTCGGCACCAATGGCCAATTGGCCTATGAGTTGTTTTTTGGCTTTTGAGAGTTGAAGAATGCCCATCCGCTTATTCCTAAGCACATCGAGTTCCTGAAGGATTATTTCGACAGCCTTATCGGTATCGGCCTTATCGGTGCCAAAGTAGATGGTGAAAATGCCAGTATCGCTGTAAGGGGTGAACGACGATTCCACGTTGTAGGCAAGTCCGTGTCGTTCGCGCAATGCCAGGTTAAGTCTTGAGTTCATTCCGGGGCCGCCCAAAATATTGTTGGCTAAGTGCATGGCAATGCGTTTTGGACTATGTAGGTCGTACGCGGTGGCGCCAACAATGCAGTGCGATTGGTAGGTCGATTTCTTCACCGTTTTATTTTGTGGTTTATAATCGGTAACGGGAAGCCTTTGGTAATTTCGTGGATTGGATTGCACGCTACCGAAATACTTCTCGGACAGTTTAACAATCCGACCAAACGGAATATTACCAATGGAGCAAAATACCATTTGGTCGGTGTTATAGGTGCGTCCCATGAAATCGATTATATGCTTACGGTTGAACTTTTTCAGCTGTTTTTTTGTACCCAAAATATTTCGACCAAAGGGGTGGTTGGGGAAAATTAGTTCCTCAAAATCATCGAATATTAGTTCCGCCGGGGAATCGTGATACGAGTTAATCTCATCAACAATAACCTCTTTCTCGCGCCTCAGTTCTTTTTCGGGGAAGGAGCTGTTGAACATGATATCGGCTAGGAGTTCAATGGCGCGGGCAAAATCCTGTTTAAGGAAAGTGGCATGAATAGCAGTTTCCTCCTTGGCTGTGTAGGCATTCAAATCGCCTCCAACGTCCTCCATGCGGCTCATGATGTGAAAAGCCTTGCGTTTTTTAGTGCCCTTAAAAATCACATGCTCAATAAAATGGGCTAAGCCGTGCTCATGGTCAAGTTCGTCGCGTGAGCCGGTGTTTACCATCAAGCAGCAATAGGCCACTGGCGAATCGGTTCGTTTATGGGCAATGCGTATCCCGTTTTGAAGTGTATAGAGTTCAAATTCCATTCCTTAAAAATAATCGCAAACCTATTACATTTAAATGGTTTTGCAAAAATAAACACATGTTTAGGAGAAACCGGTTTTTAGGGTTTAGCTTTGCTGCAATTAAAAAAATGATTGAAAGTTTGCTTAACCAAATACAGGTGCTAAGCGGTGAAATCGCTATGACCATCTTCCATTAATGCTTGCTCCGCACCATCCGCATTTGCCATTTTTCAGGTTTACGATTGATACATTGAATCCCCTTCGTTCCACCACAACTTTGCCACACGATGGGCAAATGGTGTCGCCTGCCCCGGGCAGGGCTGAGTTGCCTATGTAAACATACTTTAATCCACAATTTTGGGCTATTTCTTTTGCCTTAATTAGGGTTGAAGTGGGCGTTTGCGGCAGTTGAGTGAGCTTATAAAGCGGGAAGAACCGGCTGAAATGCAGTGGAACTTCCGTAAATCCATTGCTTGCAAGCCATTGACACATCTTGCGTATCATGGCGTAATCATCGGTCCAGGTAGGTATAACCAAGTTGGTTATTTCAACCCAAACGTTCATCTCGCGCAGAATGCACAGGGTGTTAAGCACAGGTTCAAGGGTTCCGGCATTAAGTTTTAGGTAGATATCGTTACTAAACGATTTTAAGTCGATATTGGCGGCATCAATCCTTGTGGCTAATGTGCGTAGTGGTTCCTCGTTGATGTAGCCATTGGATACAAGCACATTGCCAAGCCCCTTTTTTATAGCTATACCAGCAGTATCGTACATGTATTCATAAAAAGTGATTGGCTCAGAGTAGGTATAGGCAATTGTTTTACAGCCATTTCGAATGGCTTGGTCAACCACCTGCTCAGGAAATAGTTCGGCATTGTTTGTTTCCTTGGGACTCGACTGCGAGATTTCCCAGTTCTGGCAATTCAGGCATCCAAAATTGCATCCTGCCGTTGCAATGGAAAACGTCTTTGTTCCGGGAAGGTAGTGGTAAAGCGGTTTCTTTTCGATAGGATCGATATGCACAGCACAGGGATTGCCGAAGGCAATGGTGTAAAGTTTTCCGTTGTAGTTAACGCGGTTGCGGCATTGGCTGGTTTCACCAGGCCGAATATTGCACTCGTTAGGGCAAAGGTTGCAGCGCATACCGCGTGGGGTTGGGGTGTAAAACATGGCCTCGCGGCTCCACTTCCAGGGCTTATCGTCCAGGGCTAATGCCGATAGGCTCAGGTAGCGCATGGCCATTAATCCTCCGGTAGCCAAAAGGCTGCGCTTTAGGAATTCGCGGCGCGATATCTTTTTCATAGCATCAACATTAACCATTTAAAAATAGATAAATGCCAGCACCTAACGCTAAAACAGTGGTTGTAGCAATAAACCCAATAGATGGGATAAGCAAAAGGGTTACAACCACAATACCAGCGGCCGATCCCAAAAGATCGGCAGCGTATGTCTTAGCGGGCTGTTTGCCGCTAGAGCCTGAACTCTCGGTGATGTTCACATACAGGTATCCTACGGCAAACGATGCCATGAATGTTCCAATACTTAGTATGGCAATTAGCAGCCATAATGCGATATACGCCATGGTTAACCATAGGGCTATAAGAATAACCAACGTGGCGACGAGTAGGGTTTTTATTCGGTTTGCATTCAAGCTTTGCAACTTACCATGGCTCATGGAACCAGCAGCTAAGCCACCCATAAAAAGGGCAATCATGGCGCCAAGAGCACCGTAAAGTAGGCCTGCGCAAATCTGAAGCGTTAGCAGGTAAAGGGTTTGAACTGCCGAGCCGGTAAACCCAACAATGTACATTGGTTGCAGTTGCTTTTGTAAAAAGAACAATGGGATTAGTAGAAGCAAAAATCCAATGGTTAGCAATACCCAAGTTCTATTCCCAAACATCGATAGGTACCCTAGCGTGTTTTGCAACACTGGCCACGGGTGATTATCGGTGTTTATTTTCTGGGCTGATTCGGTTTGCCCATGAAAGAATTGGTTTCGCAGGGCGATGTGTTCATCGTTAATATAATCGGGACGGACGTATAGGTTGGCTTGGCAAACATTACGTTCGCTCAGTAGCCTTGCCATGTCGATACGAATGGTGCTGTCAGAAGCAAGCAGGTAGTCGCGTTCTCCGGTTATAACCTCTACGTTACTAAAAACTCTTTTTAGCGTAAAGGCAATCGAAGAGTAGGTTTTTTGCTTGGGATCTGATGCATAGTTACCAATGACTGCAAGATTGTAACAAACAACCGCCGATTTTGTAAGACGTTTCTTTAGACGCTTCAGAAAGTCAAGCGTGTAGTATCGGTTTTGCTCAAGCGATGTGGGTTCAGGTGTGGCAATAATTGCAATATCGTATCGTTCAGTCGATTTTCTTAAGAAGTTACGTATATCACCTTTTATCACCTTAACACATTCCGGAAAGGATTGCTTGCAAAAGCGTTTGCTCTCGCTCAGCAGGTGTGGGTTAGGCTCAACATAATCAACTTTTAAAAGCTTGTATTTGCTGAGTTCATCCATAAGGCCAGCATAACCACCCGATACCAGTAATACTTTTTGGGGAGTATTGCGTTGCGCCATGGCGTAATGCACGGTTTCCTCGCAGTAAATTATGTTTTGAGTTCCAAAAAGCATTGTGCCATTCCCAAAAAAGTTGATTTGTTCGTCCGAGCCGGTTACGGTTATGCTTCCGTATGGCGAATCGCTTACCGAAAGCACCTTTTGCCCGGGCAAAATGATGGTTTCAGCATAAACATCGATATTGAAAACTTTTATACCGATACCGATAAGTAATAGTGTTAAAGGCACCAGAAGTTTTACGGGCCTTTTGTGCGGAATGGCGAGAACTAAACTTGCAACAAAGCCAATTGCTATTACAGCAAGGTATGTGTTCAGCAACCAAATGATTACAAGTGAAAGCAAAAGCCCTCCCGTAAGGCTGCCAAGGGCTTCGTATGCATAAACGGTTGGATACTCCGATTTGATTTGTTTGGTGAGCAGGGCATAAATCATACCCGCAGGGAATGCAACGATTGCCATCATTAGGTTAACCATTAATATTACAAAGTAAGGGGCAATGAGCACTCCCGATGGGAAAAAGGTTTGCCTGATTTCGCCCGAAAGGAAGATGAAAAGCACTGCCGAACCAAACATGAACCAAAGTGCCTTTGTGGTTACCTTTTGGATGTTTATGCCGTTACTCGATTTGTTTCCAACAAGGGCTCCCGCTCCCGATATCAGCATCCAGATCCCAATTATCCATGTTACCAAAAACTCGTTACCCTGAAACACCTTTGTGAACTGCCTTATCAGCAAAACCTGTAGGGAAACTGAGAGTAGCCCGAGCGCAAAAGCCAAGAGTAAAAGGATGTGTTTGGATTCTATATTTTCTCTATCGGCCGGTAAAACCTTAAACGATAAATACTTGCTAAAGTAACTCCGATGCCAAAGGGTATGAATGAAAGCCACCGCACTCATGGCAATTCCGAGCTGAACGTGCCACGACAGCATGACCTTAACAAAGTCCCATCCCAGTTTATAGTTAATGTTGATTGTAAGCAGGATACCAAGCACGGCACAGCCAAGGAATACAAACAGCAGAATAAAGTTCCAGAACTTTCGGTGTGTTGAAACAGACATAATACCCGCCTGCGCCAATAGACTGCCAAGCAGATAGTATAGGGTTATTGCTAATGAAGTTGGAACTAAAAAGTAGGGTGAGTTCATGAGCCTTAATCTACCTTAAGCCCAGTTCCTTTTCATCGAAAACAATAGCCTCGTAGGTGAAAATCTCAGCATCACGCCAGCCGTCCCATCCAATCCCAGCCTTATCGCGCGCGCAGTGTCCAAGGAATTCTTCAAGTGACCATCGGGTTTCCTTTGCCACTTGTGGTAAAAAAGTTCCCGAACGGCTTCCCTTTTTGATATATATCCCATGCTTACCTAACTCAATTTCCTTAATACTGCTAATCCGCTTCATGGGGGTAAGCACTGAGATTTCAATATCGATATCCTTGAGTTCATCGTGGGTAACCGATTCAAAACGGTAATCCTCAGTGGCTGCCGATATGGCCATTGCCATTACAACGCGGTAAAGTGGCGTGGTGGTTGAAAAGTTGCCAATGCAACCACGTAGCTGCCCGTGATTATGAAGCGTTACAAATGCGCCGGCATTGGTCTTAAGCGTTCCTGATAATTTGGTTTCGTCGGGTGGGGTAGGATTTTTCCCTGAAAGGTAATCGGTGATGGTTTCCCTTGCAAGTTTTAGTAATTGGCGTTTATCGTCATCGGATAGGTTGAAATCGGCTGTTTTGGTTTGCTTTTGTATGGCAGCGATAGCCCAGTAGCCTACCACTCTATCCTTACCGCCATAGGGCGAATCGCCTGAGTTTCTATACATTATAGTTTTGTAGGTGATGCCTGGTTTACCTTCGGTTATTTTCAGAAGTGTAAGTCCCGATGTCCATCCACACATGGCTGTGGCCAGGTCGTCGATGCCGGCGTTCTCGTTTCGGATCTTGGCTTTCATAAACTCTACAGGCGAGTTGGAGACAATGGCACGAGCCATATCGTCGTCGGAACGGCGTGCATCATCGTAGGCGGGGTAGTGCGAAAAATCGGAACTGATAATAAATAGATTTTCGGGGATAAAGTAAGGTTCAAGGGCTTCGGCCAAAAGGGTAACGGTGGCCTGCGATTCGCCCCCAATAATTATGGGGACAATGGTGAAATCGTTTTTAAGCCAGAACTGCAGGAATGGCAGTTGAACTTCAAGGCTATGCTCCCTGATATGCGGTTTGATATCATCGATTAGCACGTTGTGCTTTTGAACCAGCTCACTTGCCAATGGATCGATTGAGATCTTACCCAGCGGTGTAACGAATGTGCCCTTGGTGTAAACGGCTGCACCGTTAAAGAACATGGTATGGCTCGAACCAATCAAAAAGATATGCTTGAATTTCTTGTTCCTGTCAATTTGCCGGTATCCAGCTGCAGCAACCTGACCTGAGAAAACGTATCCAGCATGTGGCACTATCAGGGCCAAGGGTTGTTCATCCAATACCTGTTGGGCGCTATCGAAGTAGGTTTTCAGTTCCTTTTCAAGCTGAGCCTTGGTGCCAGGGTAAAACTGTCCTGCCACAGCTGGCTGCCTATCGAACTCGTTAGGTTTGTTCATATTCTGTCCATTACACGATGTTTCGGTTACCATCAAAACAGTTAGCGTAAAAGCATATAGTCTTTTACTCCAATTAAGCAGATTATACATTATGCTAACGGTTTGGTATTTTCCCAAATATACCTTTAGGATAGGGAAAAGTCAAGGGAAAATGACAGAAATGTTTAAGCAGAAATGGAATGGAGTTTCCAGCCGGGGCGGGTCTATTCGGAGTATATTGAGAAGTTTTGAAGAGGATGTAATGCCCGGTAGAAAAATCGAAAATAAATTGGAAGTAAGATTAAATCTTTCAAAATAAAAAACCCGGCTTTGGGCCGGGTAAGGGTGGAAGATGGGACTTGAACCCACGACCCCCAGATCCACAATCTGGTGCTCTAACCAGCTGAGCTACATCCACCATGTCAATTGCGGCTGCAAAGGTATAAACATTTTTTCGAAATGCAAAAATGTTCCAAAAGTAATTTGATTGATCGCTGTTGTGACATCAATTTTAATACCTTCGCAGTAATAAGTTGTATTTATGTTAGGCCTTGCATCAAAATCAACACATGCATTGCAAACCTTTCAGGTAATTCGGTTTGTTGCCATGCTTACCATTGGAATTGCTATGGCACGGTTGGGATATGGCAAAACAGCAATTGGAAATTACGAGGCTGTGCTTTTCCTCAGTGGACTTCTCACCACATTTTGGATTACAGGTCTAATTCAGGCACTATTGCCTCTTTATAACGGCAGTCAAGATATCTCAAACGATAATCGTCTGTTTAACGCTTTTCTGGTTATAGTGGGGCTTACTGTATTGGCCTGCATTGCTGCTTTGGCTTTTAGCAATGCCCTTAAAGGTATTGCCACGTTTGAGAACAGGCATCTTTTTTACCTGATGCTGTTATACTTGCTTTTGAGCACTCCTTCCACCATGGTTGAATACATTTACCTATTACGGGCAAAGTATAAATCCATGTTGTACTATGGGCTAATCACATACGGAATTCAAATTGTTTTGGTTCTTTTGCCTGTTTTGATGGGCTTAGATGTTGCTTACGCTGTTTTGGGATTAGTTGGTGTGTCGGCAATCCGTTTCGTCTGGTTGCTACACCTTATTGGCATCAATTCAAAATTCAGTATCAATGTAGATTTTTTGAAGGATTACCTTGGCGATGGCATTCCGCTTTCATTGAAATTTCTTGTTAGCAGTTCGGGTTTGTATATTGACCAATTGATAATTGGATACTTCTACGACTCATCAACCTTTGCGGTTTACCGCTTTGGCGCACGCGAGATTCCTCTAATTACAATACTTGCAGTATCGCTGAGCAATTCCATGCTGGCCGATTTTGCCGATAGGCAAAAGCTAAAGCAAAATCTCAACAACCTCAGAAATGAGAGCCTGCGGCTAATGCACATTCTTTTTCCCGTTTCCATTGCTGCAATCCTTTTCGCCCGATGGCTATTCCCTTTGGTTTTTGGAGCCGAATTCCATGAGAGCGCCAACGTTTTTATGATATACTGTTTGATTGTGATAAGCAGGGTTATGTTCCCGCAAACAGTTACCCAGGGATTTCGAAAAAACATGGCTATCCTATCCATTTCGATTGTTGAAATGGTGCTGAATATCACACTTAGCCTTATGCTGGTTAAGTATTTTGGAATAAATGGAGTGGCTGCCGCAACGGTAATTGTTTATGCTCTTGAAAAAGCGTTACTTATGACATATAACTCCTACATCCTCAAAATACCAGCTGTATCCTATGTACCGGTAAAATTATTTTTGGCTTATTCCTTGTTGATACTCTCCGTTTTTGCGTTTGCCTGGTTTTTCCTGTAAAGCGGGCAGAATTGCAAAAATAATTGAGTGGAAAGTAACCAATCAATTGTCATCTCATAGCTGCTTTTGGGGATTTAACTATTTAACACAAAACTTTGAAGCTGCACTTTTTCAGTGTAATTTTGAGCAAAATTGGTAAGCTTATGGCAACGTTGGAAAAGGTGCTGGAAATAAAATCACAGGTAATGCATAGGGCAAATGGCGAAGTGGCAGAGAATATGCGAATGGCCGGTATTATTTACAAGGTAAACTACGGTGTTCCTATTCCTGAACTTAAGGAGTTGGCTAAGCCCTATAAGGGCGACCATGACTTAGCGTTGGAGCTTTATACTGAAGATATCAGGGAGTGTAAAATACTGGCAAGCCTGATTGCTGATCCTGAAATACTGACAGGTGAACAGATTGATGAATGGGCTGCGGGATTTACCAACCCTGAAATTGTTGAGCAAGTTTGCGGAAATTTGTTCTGGAAATCGGAATACGCGCTCTCGCGCAGTATTGAATGGTGCCTTAGCCCTGATGAACTTATGCGTAAGGCTGGTTTGCTTATTGTTGCCCGAAAGGCGTCCGATACAACCATTAAAGAGAGTTTGCTTGAGCCGTATATTGATATCATTGAAAACATGGCTGAGGAAATGACCGATTTAACCCAATCGGCAGCGTTGTTTGCCTTACGCGAAATTGCTAAACGTAGTTATGATCTGGCTGCAAAGGTTAAAGAAACCGTAAGTCGACTAACAGAGTCGGAGAACGAATTGGCTGCATGGGTAGGTAATGAGCTCCTTTTTGAATTGACCGAATAATCTGCTACTTTTGCCTGGCATAATTTTTGACTAATTCGAATCGAATTTTAAACAAGGATTTGTATGAACTTAACTAAATCGTCAAACCCTGCCCTTTCGGACAGGATATTTACAAAGGCTGGTTATGCCTCGGGTGCTGAGGTTATGACCCTCCAGGGAACTCTGAATAAGGCTTTGCTAATGCTTGCACTGGTTATTCTGGGAGCAGCATACACCTGGCGTATCTTTTTTGAGAGTGTCAACCCCGCATCGGTTGTTCCTTGGATGCTGGTAGGAGGAATAGGTGGATTCGTTACATCGCTAGTGGTAATATTTGCCCCTAAAACTTCGCCATACACCGCTCCGGTTTATGCCTTGCTTGAGGGTATTTTCCTCGGCGGAATATCGGCTTACTTTGCATCATCGTATGGGGCTGGTATTGTAATGCAGGCAATAGGGTTAACGCTTGCCGTTTTCTTCCTAATGCTATTGGCATACCGAAGTGGAACAATCAGAGCTACAGGTAAATTTAAAGTGATGGTTTTGGCTGCCACTGGCGCTATTGCATTAACCTACTTTATTTCCTTTATACTTAGTTTCTTTGGTGTAAGCTTGGGCTTTATTCATGGTAGCGGAACCTTTGGTATTATCTTTAGCTTAATAGTGGTTGGTGTTGCAGCACTGAATATCATCATCGATCTCGATTTTATTGATCGGGCTTCGGCTTCGGGGGCTCCCAAGTTCATGGAGTGGTATGGAGCATTTGGCTTGATGGTTACCCTTATCTGGCTTTACATTGAAATCCTTAAGCTGCTTGCCAAGCTGAACAGGAGAAATTAAAACTTATCCGGATAAATCATTTTTTTAACTGCAATAGTTTGATATTTAAATATAAGTTGATAACTTTGCAGCCCATTAACTGAAGTTGGAAGTAAACAAATTTATAATACAATGAAAAAGGGAATACATCCGGAAAATTACCGTCTGGTGGCATTCAAGGACATGTCGAACGAGCATGTATTTATCACCAAGTCGGCTGTGAACACCAAGGACACCATTACTATCGATGGCGTTGAGTATCCTTTGGTAAAGGTTGAAATTTCGAACACATCACATCCATTCTATACCGGTAAGGTTAAACTGGTTGACACCGCCGGTCGTGTGGATAAGTTCATGAATCGCTACAAAAAGCACATGGATAACAAAAAGTAATGTTGCTCAAATAATTCAGGAAAAGCTCTTAGGTATAAGAGCTTTTTTTGTTTTTATGAGGCTGCTTTTTTGATACCTTTGCTTTACTAAAATCGATTTATATGATTGATACCATAGTCCTTTTCGATGACCAAAGGCGCGACGATTTGTTGCCTTTGACCTTTACTCGTCCTGTGGCTGAAATCCGCATGGGTATTCTTACCATCTCCCAAAAGTGGTCAAAGCTAACCGGGGCATCCGTTTACTATTTAACCCAGGATTACCTTCAGGCCAAATACCCCAATGCCCCTAAAGGGGAACCGGTTTTGCTTGTCAATGGTGGTATTTGCCCCGATAGCAATTTAGTTGATAATATAAAAGCGCTCAAACCTAACGAGGCAATTGTTAAGAGCCAGACGCTTATAGCGGCAAAGCTTAATAGCACAACAGACACTTTACCCGCAGCAGGTTTGTTTGAAAAGACGATTGAATATCAGGATGATATTCTCGAGGTAAAGTATCCCTGGGATATTTTCCGATATAATGGCGAAGCATTGATTCGCGATTACTACCTATTAACACAAGGGCGTAAGTCGCAACCCATACCTAAGACTAACACTGTTCTGAATCCTGAGAATGTTTTCATTGAGGAGGGCGCACGCGTGGAGTGTGCAATCCTAAATGCCGAAACCGGGCCTATTTACATAGGAAAGGATGCCGAAGTAATGGAGGGTTCCATAGTGCGCGGCCCGTTTGCCCTAGGTGAGCATTCAGCGCTGAAAATGGGCGCAAAAATATATGGGCCAACCACCGTGGGGCCACACTGTAAGGTTGGTGGCGAGGTTAACAATAGTGTGTTTTTTGCTTTTTCAAACAAGGCTCACGATGGCTTTATTGGTAATTCAGTGATTGGCGAGTGGTGCAATCTGGGTGCCGATACCAATAACTCAAATCTTAAAAACAATTACGCATCGGTAAAACTCTGGAGTTACCGAAAAAAAGGATTTGTTGACACAGGCTTACAGTTCTGCGGGCTAATCATGGGCGATCACTCAAAATGTGGCATTAACACCATGTTTAATACTGGCACCGTGGTTGGCGTTAGCGCCAATATTTTTGGCGATGGATTCCCTCGCAACTTTATCCCTTGCTTTTCGTGGGGTGGAGCAGCCGGTTTTACAACCTATCAGCCTGAAAAGGCCTTTGAAACCGCAAGAATTATGATGTCGCGTCGCGAGTTGCCCTTTACCGAAATGGACAAGGATATTCTTATGAAGGTTTTTGAGCTAACCCGGGAGTACAGGACGTATTAAGGATAAAGGATAAAGGATAAAGGATAAAGGATTAAGATTCAGGGTTTAATGGCCTGTACCTCACTGAGGGGTTCAAGGTTTTAATACCAACAACCAGCAACTACTTTTTGGCATAGCAATTGCCCTTATAGTAAGCCGGATAAGTTTTACCGGCGGATGTGTCATAATGTCATAAAAAAGCGAGGTGATAAAATGAAGAAGAAATTTGGATTATCAATACTAAATCAGCAAATGGACGATACTAACGACTCGGAAGTGAACTTTATACCCATCTTGGCAGAAGGCGATGTGCCTGAGGTCAAAAAGGCAGACATACCCGATGTTCTACCTATAATGGCATTGCGCAATACCGTATTATTTCCTGGTGTTTTGATGCCAATAACGGTTGGGCGCGAGAAATCGCTGAATCTTATTGCCAGCCTGCCACCCAAAAAGAAAATTATTGGCGTGCTCTCGCAGCTCGATGCCCGGGTTGAAGACCCCACAGCAGCCGATCTGTTTAAGGTTGGCACCATTGCACAGGTTATAAAGGTGCTTGAAATGCCCGATGGCAATTCGTCCGTTATACTTCAAGGCCTTTCGCGTTTCCGTGTCGATGAATTTGTTAGCGAAGATCCTTTCTTTTTAGCTCGAATTAGTGAGTTAGCCGAATTACTGCCCAGCGACGATGATAGGGAATTCATTGCATTGACCGAATCAATTAGGGATATTACCATTCGGATTATCCACCTGTCGCCAAACCTGCCCAAGGAGGCCTCGTTTGCCATCAAGAATATCGATAATCCCAAAATGCTTGTCAACTTCATATCGGCTAATGGCGATATTAAAACCGACGAAAAACAAGCATTGCTGGAGGAGCACGATTTAAAGAAGCGGGCTGAGCAGCTTCTGCGATTACTTACACGTGAACTGCAAATGCTCGAACTGAAACACGACATTCAAAATAAGGTTAAGAACGACCTCGACCAGCAGCAACGCGAGTTTTTCCTTCAGCAGCAGATGAAAACCATTCAGGATGAGCTTGGAGGTAATCCCATTGAGCAGGAAATAAACGAACTAAAGGAACGTGCTAAATCAAAAAGGTGGAGCAAGGATATTGCCGACCACTTTGATAAAGAGGTTAATAAGCTTAACCGAATGAATCCCATGGCCGGAGAGTATTCGGTTCAGTTGAACTACGTTCAGCTGCTGCTCGACTTGCCCTGGAATGAATATACCAGCGACAATTTCGACCTTGAGCATGCCAAGAGAATCCTCGACGAGGATCACTTTGGTCTTGAGCAGGTTAAGGAGCGTATTCTTGAGCACCTGGCTGTGCTAAAGCTTAAGGGCGATTTAAAGGCTCCAATTCTTTGCCTTTATGGCCCTCCAGGGGTGGGAAAAACATCGCTGGGCAAGTCGGTTGCCAGGGCTTTAGGCCGGAAGTATGCCCGCATATCGTTGGGCGGTATGCACGACGAGGCCGAAATTCGTGGACATCGTAAAACATACATAGGCGCCATGCCTGGCCGTATCATCCAAAGCCTAAAGAAGGTGAAATCGTCAAACCCTGTCATCATCCTCGATGAAATTGATAAGGTGGGCAAGGATTTCCATGGCGACCCTGCTTCGGCTTTGCTGGAAGTGCTCGACCCCGAGCAGAATAGCACATTCCACGATAACTTTGTGGAGGTTGAGTACGACCTTTCCAAGGTGCTTTTCATTACTACAGCCAATACTATATCAACCATAAATCCTGCTCTACGTGACCGTATGGAAATGATAGAGGTAAGCGGTTACAGCATGGAGGAGAAGGTTGAAATTGCCAAAAGGCACTTGCTGCCTAACCAGCTAAGAGAGCATGGCCTAAATAGCGAAGCACTGGAATTAACCGATAAGGTTCTGGCTAAGGTTATTCAGGAATACACCCGCGAGAGCGGCGTTCGAAACCTGAATCAGAAAATTGCTAAGCTGGTTCGGTATGCTGCCCGCATGATTGCTTCGGAGCAAAAATATAACCCTAAACTCACAGCTAAGGATATTGAGAAAATCTTAGGAGTTCCGCGTTATACCAAGGAACTCTATCAGGGCAATGATATTGCCGGTGTGGTTACAGGCTTGGCTTGGACAGAGGTTGGTGGCGAAATACTTTTTGTGGAAACCAGTCTTAGCCGGGGGAAAGGAAATCTTACCCTCACGGGAAATCTGGGCGAAGTGATGAAGGAATCGGCCATTCTGGCACTGGAGTATATTAAATCGCACGCCGATTACCTGGGCATTAAACCAGAGGTTTTTGAGAAGTGGAATGTGCATATCCATGTCCCTGAGGGAGCAATTCCAAAGGATGGTCCATCGGCTGGCATTACAATGGTAACCTCTCTTGCATCGGCATTTACCCAGCGTAAAGTTCGGGCAAGCATTGCCATGACCGGTGAGATAACCCTAAGGGGCAAGGTACTACCGGTTGGTGGAATCAAGGAGAAGATACTTGCTGCTAAACGCGCAAACATTACCGATATTATCCTTTCAGCTGAAAACCGCAAGGATGTTTCGGAGATTGATACTGCATACGTTAAAGGGTTAAAGTTCCACTACGTGAGCACCATCAAGGACGTGATCGATTTTGCCCTGCTAAACGAAAAGGTTGATAATCCCATGAATATCGATTAAAAATCAAATGTTCAATAGTAAAGGCCCTGATTAAAGGGTCTTTTTTGTTTTATAACCACTAAGTCATCAATTTTACCTATAATTGTATGAAATTTGATTAAGTAAATTAAACCTTTTGCCATGGAAAAAGTTGCCCTATTCCCGGGGTCGTTCGATCCCATAACCGTTGGTCACGAATCAATAGTTTACCGGTCGCTTTCGCTTTTCGATAAGGTAATTGTTGCCATTGGCTACAACGCCAATAAAAAGGCCTTTTTCAGCATAGAAAAGCGGGTTGCCATGATTCAAAAGGTGTTTGCCAACGAGCCTCGGGTGCAGGTTATTAGTTACGAGGGGCTTACCGTAGATTTATGCAATAGGCTTGGTGTTCATTACATCTTACGGGGACTTCGCACTTCAGCCGACTTTGAGTTTGAACGTGCCATTGCACAGGTAAATAAGCTTATGCACCCCAATATTGAAACCGTATTCATGCTAACTGCACCCCAGCACACACCCGTTAACTCAACCATTATCCGCGATATCCTCTTACACAATGGCGATCCATCGCAGTTTATCCCTTCGGCTATTAATATCAAGGATTATCTATAAGCTATGGCTAAGTTGAGGTTTTTAGTAGTATTCTTCTTTCTGATTATTGGTGTGGGTTTTAAAATTGATGCCCAGGAGGCCACGGTTTATGGCAATTCGCCTGAATATAAGGGAGTTGACATTGTTTTTTATGCCTATTCCGACTATATCACCGAAACCGAGTATGAGATTGGCCGTTGTAAGGTTGAGCGGGATGGCGATTTCACTGCCAAGCTAAGAGTGCTTGAAACCAGCTTTGTTTTTGCCCACCTTGGTGTTTACCGCATTTATCTGTTTGCAGAGCCCGGGAAAAAGTACGAGTTAATGCTTCCACCCCGCGAAGATAAAACCGAAGCCCAGCGATTAAATCCTTTTTTCCGAGAAACCGATTTGCAGGTTGGCATTAAGAATATCGACAGGAATGACATTAACTTCCTTATAAATGCCTTCGACTTGCGCTTCAACCAGGATTTTGATCAGATTGTACAGGATGCCTACCGTGGCAGGCAGCATAACATCGATTCGCTAATCACCAGGATAGAGCAAAAGTTTGCCGGAACTGGCAATCGGTTTTTCGATGCTTACCGCGAATACCGATACGGATTGCTCAGGCAAATCACCTTCATGAAAAAATCGACTGCTACATCAAACGAGTTGTTCTTGAATCGCCCTATCCTTTACCGTAATCCGGCCTACATGGAACTGTTCAACTTGGTTTACGACAAGTATTTTCTGTTCTTTTCAAGAACCTCACAGGGTAATGTCATTTTTGATGACATTTCGCGCTACAAGAGCCTAGGTAAGCTTAAGCGTACCCTTGCCACCGACGATGTGCTAAGCAACGATACCCTTATGGAAATGGTTATTCTAAAATCGTTGCACGATGAGTTTTTCAGCGATAATTTTTCCCGATCGGCTCTACTTGCTATACTCGACTCCATTTACAGAACCACCACCATCCCGGAACATGTGATTATTGCGGAGAACATCAGGAACAGGATTACCAAGCTTTTACCGGGTTTTGTTCCTGCACCATTTTCACTCAGCGATGTTAATGGCCGTGAGGTTTCACTTGATAGATTCAAGGGCAAGTATGTTTACCTTAACTTTTGCACCACCACAAGCTACACATGCCTAAAGGAGTTTGTTCAGCTTGAAAAAATAAGCAAGCAGTACCAGAAGCATCTGGAGGTGGTAACCATATCGGCCGACGATAATATTGAAGACTTAAAGAGTTTCGTGGAAAACAGCAAGTACGATTGGACATTCCTTCACTTTGGTAATAAACCAGAGGTGCTAAGGGATTACGATATTCGGGTATATCCAACCTACTTTCTGATAGGCCCTGATAAAAAAATGATTCTATCGCCTGCACCCTCGCCCGAAGAGGGCTTTGAGCGTCGATTTTTCCAATTGCTTCGAAACAAGGGCGAAATTTAACCCAGTCCGCTAAGAACGGAAAGTAAGCTGGAGTAACTGCCAGCAAGGTAAACGTAAATGTCGGAACGTTTAACCCATTTAACTTGTTCGATTCCCTCTTCGGTTTGGGGTGCTAAAGCATCGTTGGTTTGCGTGTACATCTTAAACCAATGGGTGGATTTTAGCATTTGCTTGCCATGCAAAGAGTAGGTGTGGTAGGTGGTTGTGATTTGTTCGCCAAGCGATATATTTTTAACCCCTGTTTCTTCGGTAACTTCGCGTAAAGCGGCAGTGGGAATGGGTTCATTGGGTTCTACTTTGCCTTTAGGCAAATCCCAGCGGCCAAAACGTTTGATAAGCAGAATCTCATTCTTGTCATTGCTTACCACTCCACCTGCTGCCTCAATATGGTTAAAGTTTTTAGTGAAATGTTTCATTGTGGTTTTGGTATCGGTGGAGCAGGCAAAAAGTGTGGCCACCTCGGTATGGCTTTGGAAAAAATCGATTAACTTTGATGTGTCTTCGGGCCTAGTGTCGCCCCAGCAGAAAAATGTTGAGTCGGCTAAGAGCACTTCGTTGGGGTCAGAAGTGATTATAAATTTGCGATTGTAAAAGAAAATGGTATAATTCAAGGTCATGGATAGCAAAGTTATAGCAAATAAATTATTGCAAATAAACGCAATAAAGCTCAATCCTGCAAATCCGTTTACTTGGGCGTCGGGATGGAAATCGCCCATTTACTGCGATAACCGGAAAACATTGTCGTTCCCGGAGGTTCGTAATGCCATCTGCGATGGTTTTGTTAAGGCTATCAAAGGGAAATACCCCCAGGTTGAGGTTATTGCCGGGGTTGCTACCGGCGCTATTGCTCACGGCATGCTTGTAGCCGACAGGCTAAATTTACCCTTTATTTACGTCCGTTCAGCGCCTAAGTCACACGGTTTAGCCAATCAAATAGAAGGGGATTATAAGCCTGGTCAAAAGGTGGTAGTTATTGAAGATCTAATATCAACCGGCATGAGCAGCCTTGCTGCTGTTGATGCACTTCGCGATGCCCATTGTGAGGTTCTTGGCTTGCTGGCCATTTTTTCGTATCAGTTCGATCAGGCAGTAAGTAGTTTTGCTAAAGCCGGTGTTGAGTTTGCAACACTATCGAACTACTCAGTGTTAATTGAGGCAGCATTAGAACAGGGTAGCATTACCCCAACAGAGCTTGAACTGCTTAAAAGTTGGCGACAAAACCCTGAAGAGTGGGGCAGGTAAAATTCCTAAATGATAACTCAATGTCGTTTAATTAAGGTTATTTGTCATTTTGAGCCAACGAAACATCTCAAAACAATAGATAAATAGAGATCTTTCGTTTCACTCAGGATGACAAAAGGAGTGTCTGTTTTGTTATCTAAACGACACTGAATGCTAACTAAAATTCTAGTTGAATAAATTAAGGGTCCACTCTCCCGCCTCGTTAATTATAAACTCAAAGCTGACATCGTACCAAACCGTTCTGAGTGCATTGGGAGTCTGGTATGTTATTTTGCAGTTGACTGGATACAAAACATTTTCAAAACCATATTTTTCCCCGAGCTTTAGGGGGGTACCCGTATCGCAAACAATTTGCAGGTTCGAGATATTGTTGTTGGTTGTTCCGTTCTGGGTAAATGCAATTAGCAAACGCTTTTCCGAGCCAGTTTTTGTCATGGTATACCGTTGCACATTTCTTGCAGTAATAATTTGATACTTTGGCGGTAAAATCTTATGATGAAGCACTCCTTTATCCCAATAACCTGTGTATACAGAATCTTTCCCGTTGATTTTACCTTTAAACACACCCTTTCCATGCATTTGACCATTATAAAAGTTACCCTCATACTTATCGCCATTAGCCCAGGTGTATATTCCAAATCCATGTGGTAGTCCATTCTTGAACTTCCCCTCGTAGCTATCGGTACCCCATGCCTTGCCTTTCCCGTGAGCCAAACCATTTTTACACTTCCCTGTGTAAGCGGATGATATTTCAGGTTGAAGTACTTTGCATTCCTGGCTTTGACCTAGTGTAACATATTGAATACTCAATACCATAGCGGTGAATGTTATAGCACCTATAAGCGCAGCTTGAATTTTAAGTTTCATAGTGGTTAAGCGATTTTGATTAATTTTTTTTGTTGATGTTTTGCACGATTAAAAAATTGAATATATATTTGCACCGCAATTGAGCGCTGGTGCCATAGCTCAGTTGGTAGAGCAAAGGACTGAAAATCCTTGTGTCCGTGGTTCGATTCCACGTGGCACCACAGCCCCCCGAAAAAAGGGGGCTTTTTCATTTCACGCTGTCGGGGCTTTCGGGTCTAAAGAATAGCTCCTTATCCATTATCAAATCCCATGCATCGGAGTTTAGTACCGTTATTACCCGGTTTTGCGGATCAATAAAGAAAAGTTTTTCATCCTTTTTTACCTCACCATCAATTCCCTTCGTAGTGAATTGGTGTGTTATGGTATAACCCAAAAAATCGGTGCTATTTTCATTTAGCAGCCTTTTTAGGCTGTCGATAGCATTCTGGTTTGGGTTTTCCTTTGACATTTCAGCATTTAGAGCAATTTCTATGCTGTGGGTACGGCTGTTAAATCGGTAGCGAGGGGTTAACTCGCCAAAGTCTAATGGTACATAGTTGGGGTATTCCTCTTTCCTGTTTTCCATCCAGCTTTTTATTGATTGCTGCACAATTTCGTCGGTAGTGGTAGCCCTCTTTTTTGTCTCCTGTTTGCAGGTAACAATTACTGCTAATCCAATAAGCAGTGCAAGTATCATTTTCAATTTTTCCATGGGTAGTATTGTTGTTATAATTTTACCGAATCATAAAAAAAACTTACTGAAAAAGAGCAAAAACCATCAGTAAATTTACAATATTTTTTAAGGAAAATGAATTGTTTAAAACAAAAAAGGGGGCTAAGCCCCCCTTTTTACAATTTTTATTTTTCGCTAAAATACTTGTAAAAACGTGGAATAACTTCAATTCCTCTGAAAAACTGCTCAAGTGGATAGTTCTCGTTGGGCGAGTGAATGGCATTGGATTCGAGCCCAAAGCCAAGAAGTATTGATTTGATTCCAAGCACTTGCTCAAAGGTGCTGATAATGGGAATGCTTCCCCCGCTTCGGAAAGGAACTGGCTTAATGCCATAAACATCCTCAATGGCCCGGCTGGCTGCCCTGTAGGCTGGAGTGTTTGTGGGGGCCACATAGCCCTGACCTCCATGGTGTGGGGTTACCTTTACCTTAACCGATTTGGGTGCAATTGATTCGAAGTGCTTTTTGAAAAGTTGTGCGATTTTCTCGTGGTTTTGGTTTGGTACCAGGCGCATCGATATTTTAGCGTATGCTTTTGATGGAAGAACAGTTTTTGCGCCCTCGCCAATATATCCGCCCCAAATTCCATTTACATCGAGTGTTGGGCGAATCCCGGTGCGCTCCATGGTGGTATATCCGGCTTCGCCGTGGATTTCTTCAATATCCAGGGCTTTCTTATATTCGTCGAGGTTGAATGGCGCGCGAGCCATATCGGCGCGCTCTTCGGGGTTTACCTCAAGGACATCGTCGTAGAAACCTGGAATGGTAACGCGGTTGTTCTCGTCGTGGAGCGAGGCAATCATTTTGGCCAGAATGTTTGCGGGATTGGCAACGGCCCCGCCGAAAAGTCCCGAGTGGAGGTCGCGGTTTGGCCCGGTAACCTCAACTTCAACGTATGCTAAGCCTCTCAGACCGGTAGTGATAGAGGGTGTGTCTTTGCCAATCATTGATGTGTCCGAAACCAGAATGATATCGGCTTTAAGCATTTCCTTGTTCTCTTCACACCATTTGCCAAGGTTGGGCGATCCAATTTCTTCCTCGCCCTCAATCATGAACTTAACGTTACAGGGGAGGGTGTTGGTTTTAACCATAAGCTCAAAGGCTTTAGCATGCATAAAGCCCTGTCCCTTATCGTCGTCGGCTCCACGGGCATATATTTTGCCATCGCGTATTTCGGGTTCAAAAGGTTTCGATTTCCAGAGGTCTATAGGATCGACCGGCATTACATCGTAATGGGCATAAACCAAAACGGTGGGGAGTTTTGAGTCGATAATTTTTTCGCCATAAACTACCGGGTTGCCCGGTGTTGGCATTACCTCAGCCCTGTCCGCTCCTGCTTTGAGTAGTGTTTCGCGCCAGTATTCCGCAGCCCTAACCATGTCGGGTTTGTGTTCCGAAATTGAGCTGATTGACGGAATTCGGAGCAACCCGAAAAGCTCGTCGAGAAAACGTTGCTTGTTGTCCTCGATGTAGGCTTTGATAGTATCCATAAAATTTGAGTATTAGTGTTTAGCTATTCGTTCGTAAAGATAACAATTTTGCGGCATCCTCCAGCTGGTTATAAAAATCCTGACCGTAAGCGCGGATTATAGCATCCTTGAGGAACCTGTAAACTGGCAGGTCAATTTGCTCCCCTAGTTCACATGCGGGAGCGCAAACATCCCACTGATGGTAGTTAATAGCGGTAAAGGTTGAATATTCTTTTACCCTAATTGGGTAAAGGTGGCACGATATAGGCTTACGAAAATCTACTTTACTCTCGTTCCATGCTTTCTCAATGGCACAGGTTGCTATACCGTTTTCAAATACCGTGAATGCACACTCTTTACCGTCAATAAGCGGGGTTACCAAATCGCCATCGCTATCGGTAAGGGCAACTCCTTGCTCCTTAATGGTTGAAATACCCTCGGCTCTCATGTAGGGCTTAACCTTATCGAGGATTTGCTCAATGGTAAGGGCTTCGCTTGGAGTTAGTGGGGCACCTGAATCGCCATGAACACAACACATGCCCAAACAACGTGGCAGGTCGCAGCAAAACCGCTGTTCAAGGATTTCGCTGCTAACCACCTTGTTGTCAATTTCTATCATCATGGTTAAGACCTTTACTGGCAAAGAACCTTACCCGTCATTTCTTGAGGTATGGGTAATCCCATCATGGTAAGAATGGTTGGAGCTACATCGGCCAAAATTCCATTCTCAACCTTTTTGAACCTATCGGAAACCACTATAATTGGAACCGGATTGAGTGAATGTGCCGTATTAGGCGAACCGTCGGGGTTTAAAGCGTAATCGGCATTGCCATGGTCAGCAATAATTACCACCTCGTAACCATTGGCTGTTGCGGCATCAACCACTTCGCCAACACAGGCATCAACGGTTTGTACGGCCTTTTGAATGGCGGTGTAAACACCTGTATGTCCAACCATATCGCCGTTGGCAAAGTTTAGGCAGATAAAATCGTGGGTTTTCTTATGAAGTTCAGCAACAATAGCATCCTTTACAAGCGGTGCGCTCATTTCGGGCTGTAGGTCGTAGGTGGCTACCTTGGGCGAAGGAATAAGAATGCGGCTTTCGCCAGGGAACTCCTGCTCCCTGCCACCCGAGAAGAAAAAGGTTACGTGGGCATACTTTTCGGTTTCGGCAATACGGAGCTGCTTTAGGTTTTGATTGCTAACAACCTCGCCAAGGGTGTTAAGCAGGTTATCCTTTTCGTAAATAACGTTCACATTCTTGAAAGTATCGTCGTAGCGGGTCATGGTAACGTAGTGCAGGGGAATGGTTTGCATGCCAAACTCGGGCATATCCTTTTGGGTAAGGGCAATGGTTATCTCACGTAAGCGGTCGGTGCGGAAGTTGAAACAGATTACCACATCGCCCTCGCGGATAAGGCCAACAGGCTTACCTTCGGCATCAACCCTTACAATGGGTTTGATGAACTCGTCGGTTACCCCTTCGGCATACGATTCTTCAATGGCTTTAACGATATCGGTGGTAGGTTTACCTTTGCCGTGAACCATCAAATCATAGCCTTCCTTAACGCGTTCCCAACGCTTATCGCGGTCCATGGTGTAGTAACGGCCAACCAACGATGCAATAACCCCATTGCTGGTTTTAAGATGTTCTTCTAGGCTTCTCACAAAACCAAGCCCGCTTTGCGGGTCGGTATCGCGGCCATCGGTTAAGGCGTGAATGTAAACCTTGTCTAACCCATAATCCTTTGTGATGTCGCACAGCTTGTATAGGTGCTTGGCGAGCGAGTGAACGCCACCATCGGAAACCAACCCTATGAAGTGCACTGCTTTGTTATTCTGCTTGGCGTATTGCAGCGCTTCAACCAGAGCTGGCATTTGAGCCAATTTACCCTCCTTGATATCTTTATTAATGCGAACCAAATCCTGGTAAACTATTCGTCCAGCGCCTATGTTGAGGTGACCCACTTCAGAGTTTCCCATTTGTCCATCGGGTAATCCCACATTCTCGCCGCTGGTTAGCAACTGGGCGTTAGGGTATTTGGCATTTAGCCTATCGATGTTAGGCGTTGGCGTGCTGTAAATTACATCCGATTTGTCTTTGTTCCCAATTCCCCATCCATCGAGAATCATTAAAAGGACTTTACTTTTAATCATACTAGAGTATTTATAGGTTAAAAAAATTCAGAAAATATCCTACAAAAAAACGTTTACAAGTCAAAGTTTGTTTACAGGGTGGAGCACAAATTTACTCTTTTTTGGCGATATTGACCTGTGGTTAAAGGTTAACAAGTGTTGAAATTCCGAAATCGATTTCTGGAGCTAAGTGGCTGATGAACAAATATCTATATATTGATATTTGATGGTGTTTTTCATATTTAGATTAAATTTTATAACTTTCTGTGCTAATTATTAATGTAGGATAGATGAGAAAGCTGATATTCATTGTTTTTGCGATTTTTGTAACAAATGCTTTTTCTCAAATCAATACTGCAGGGTTACCCATCATAAAGCATTACCCCAAATCGGTATATGGTGCAGGGACCCAAAACTGGTCTATTTGCCAGGATAGCCGTGGATTTTTATATTTTGCCAATAACAACGGGCTGCTCCGTTACGATGGTAATAGCTGGGATTTATTCCCGTTGCCAAACAACCAGCTGGTTCGTTCGGTTTACTGTAGTGGCGATACAATATTGGTTGGGGCTTTTGAGGAGATAGGCTACTTTGTTTACCACCGCCAGGCCGACATGGTTTACCACTCATTAATCAGTCTTGTCCCCAAAACCGATTTGAATTTTGATGAGGCTTGGCGGATATTTAAAATAGGATCAACCTACATTTTTCAAACATTTAGCCATATCCTTGAGTACCACAAGGGCACAGTGCGCGCCTTTAAAGCCCCAGAATTGCTTCAGTTCTCGTTTATGATGGGGGACAGCTACTACGTGCAGGGTAAGGAGGGTAATATTTATCGTTACCAGAACGGCAATTTTGTTAGATTTAACGATAACGGTGTTTTCAACGGTAAGCAAATTTGGGCATGCTTTGAAATATCGGGTGGTAAAACACTACTTGCAACCATAAACCATGGTGTTTGGCTTTTCGATGGATTGAGTTTTATGCCATGGAGAGGGTTGGCAAACGAGATGCTAAAATCTTATCAGGTATTTTCAGCATCAAGGATTGAGGGTGGTTATGTAGCCTTTGGAACCATTCAAAACGGGCTAATCATTACCGATGAGCAGGGCAACCTTGTTAAATTCATCAATAAGACCACCGGCTTACAGAATAATACCATTTTGAGCACTTTTGTTGATGCAGCCAACAACCTTTGGCTGGGCCTGGATAATGGCATCGATTACATTGAGCTAAACTCACCCCTCAGCTTTATAGGTGAGGGGTTAGGTTTGGAGGGGGCTGTATATGCCACAAAGATATTCGATGGGAAAATATTTGTTGGTACAAATCAAGGGCTTTACGTGGCTTCGTGGCCTATTGGCACTTTTATTGATGGTGCAAAGCCATTCCGATTGGTCCCCTTAACTAAAGGACAGGTTTGGTCGCTCTTTGAAAGCGATGGCAGGCTATACTGCGGACATAACTTTGGTACCTTTGTTATTGATAAGGGGTTGAATATAAGAACGATATCACCCGAAGAGGGCTCTTGGGCTTTTGTTCCCTTGCGATACGTTCCCGACAAAATGCTTGTGGGAAAGTATAAGGGGCTTCATCTTTACTCAAAAGTTAATGGGGAGTGGAAATACCTTAAAAAGGTTGCAGGATTCAATGAGTCCTCGCGTTTGTTGGTTGAGGATGATAACGAAAGTGTTTGGATGGCTCATGGCTACAAAGGGGTATATAAGCTTATGCTTAATCAAAGCAAGGATAGCATTAGGTTCTCGACCCTTTACGATAATACCAGAGGATTCCCTGTTAAATTTGGTATTAATGTCGAGAAGATAGGAAATCAAGTAGTGTTCCTTACCTCGCAGGGCATTTACAGGTACAATTCCCTTACCGATAACATGGAGCCATACCATGAGTTAAACCGAATTATTGGCGATGCCACAGGCGTGAGGAGAATGGTTGAGGATGAAAGTAGTAATATCTGGATTCTTAAATCTAACGGCCTTTTGAAGTTAGCCCGGAATACCGATGGTACAAAAAGTATTCATCAAACGCCCGTTAGCCGATTTGGCGATAACCTTGTTGCTTCATTCGAAAATATCTACGTTCATAATCAAAATTACGTTTTCATTGGCACAGAAAATGGGCTAGTTTGCTACAGTAGCCAATACAGCTCAGAGCAACTGAAAACCGAATTGCATTGTGCCATAAAAAGTATTAGCTCCATTGGCCGAAATGAGGATGTTGTTATTAACGATTACACCATTTCAGGGGGAAACGGCCTTTATATTCCGTTTAATCAGAATTCAATCCGGGTTACAGTGGCTGCTCCTGTTTACAATGCAGGCGATATTTCCTTTAGCTTTTTACTTAAGGGATATGATAAAGATTGGAGCCCTTGGCAGCGCGAAAACGTTAAGGACTTTAGCCGACTAGCCCATGGAGAATACGTGTTAATGGTTCGTGCCCGCGATGCAATGGGGCGAGTTTCCGAACCTGTATCTGTTCGTATTCAAGTTGAACGACCATGGTTCTTGACATGGTATGCTTTTGTTTTATACCTGGTGCTTTTTGTTATCGGTTTTTATACACTTCGCATTCTTGTTCGGAAGAAGGTTCAGCGTGCAACCGCTAGGGTTAAGGAGCAAAAGAATTTGGAACTAAAGGTAAAGGAAGAAGAACATAAACGACAGGTACTTGAAGCCGAACGCGAAATCATAAGGCTTAAGACTGAAAACCTGCAGGTTCAGGTTGGACACAAAAATCGCGAACTCGCTGCAATTGCTATGCAAATTGCGCATAAGAACGATTTCCTTAATAGGCTTAAGTTAAGGCTGGAGGTTATTGCCAAATCAATAAACCCCATTTCACAAAAAGAGGTGCTTGAACTAATCCGGAATATTGATAACGATTTGAAGATGGACAAGGAATGGCAGCGTTTTGAGCACCATTTTGACGAGGTACATAGTGGGTTTATTAAGAAGCTTAAGGAGATGTACCCGGAGCTAACGCCCAGCGAACTTAGGCTGTGTGCCTATCTTCGTCTTAACATGACCACTAAGGACATTGCTCAGATACTTAACATTAGCGTGCGCGGGGTGGAAATAAGCCGCTATAGGCTTCGGAAAAAGCTCAAGATTGAAAGCGATACGAACCTGGTTGATTTTATGCTGAACCTGTAAGGCTATAACTTAATAAAACTGCCAACTAGTTGCGAGTTTGATTGTGTAATTATTCTTACGCTGTAAAAACCATTTGGAAGGTCTGAGATATTAATTTCACTATCGCTATTTGCAATAATTTCTTTTACAAGAACACCTGCAATGTTAATTACTTGAATTTTTACATTTCCCTTTAAAGCGCTTGAGTTGATTTTGATATAGGTTGATGCAGGGTTTGGGTAAATGTCAAACCTGCTTATTTTATTCTCACTTGGCGAGAAAATGGTTAGCAGTGTATTGCTTAAAACAACATCTGAAATCCACAAAGAATCAGATGCGGCTTTGCCGTAAACGCCATAATTTACATAAAATCGAACACCTGCAATTTGATGGTAGTTTACCTGCTTTCCATATTCAGGAGTGTTCGACCCCCAGTTGTTGTTAAAGTCGAATGAGTAGTAGTGGAATGCACCATGAGGCTCAACGGGGTAAAAGCGGAAAACAGGCGTTACATCGGTTAGCCGGCCATCAGTGTCGAATAGGTCGGCACGCATAACCACCGATTTGCTTTTGTTGTAGGTCATCATCTCAACATTCAGAACTGTAAGGTTACTCATATCCACCGGATTAGGAAAGGTGTAGGTGAAATAAGGGAAATCCTCAGGCTTACTGATACTATAGTTAACCTTCAAAAGGGTATCGATGGTTGATAAAGTAATGGTGTTGGGGCTGGTACTTAAACCAGCCCAACCCATAAGCCCATTTTCTTTTACGTTTAACAGGCTAAACCTATCGCCAGTTGGAATAACGGCTGTTTTTACTGTTTTGGTGTAAGTGCCACCAGCTTGTGGGTGTGTAACTTCAACTGATACATCGCCCTGCGTATTTCCCCAGTTAACAACAATTGAGTTAGTTCCCTGGCCGCTAACAATGGTAGCACCTGCAGGTACACTCCAGCTGAACGTTGCATCGGCAATATTCTGAATGTTGAATGTAACGCCCGTTTGGTTTGGTGAAACGTACTCGGGACCCGAAACTTTCAAGGCCGATACATCGATGTACTTGTAAACCCTAACATAATCCACATACATTTTCTGTGGCCAAATATTGGGGTCAACCCCTTGAGCACCACCCCAGTTCCCGCCAACAGCAATGTTAAGAATCAGGTGAAACACCTGGTCAAATGGCCAGGTCTTATAATCCTTATGCTCATTGGTAAAGGTGAAGTATTTATTGTTATCTACATAGATATCAATTTTTTCAGGTGTCCATTCAAGTGCGTAAAGGTGAAAAGCCGTTTCGGCATCGGGTACTGAGATTGTTGCGGTTTTTTGAGTGCCAAGAACATGGTTATAAGCTTCGGTGTGAATGCTTCCGTGCAATACACCCGGATCGTAACCAACGTACTCCATAATATCGATTTCCCCACTCTTTGGCCAACTGCCATAAACCCAGTTGGTGGGTAGCATCCAAATGGCAGGCCATGTTCCTCTGCCCGAAGGCAGTTTTGCATAAGCCTCAACCCTGCCATAAAGCCAATCGCCTTTCTGGCGGGTAACCAAGCGTGCTGAGGTGTATTCACGGCCTTCGTATTGTTCCTTCCGGGCCTCGATGATCAAATTTCCATTTTCAACGCGGGCATTTTCGGCACGTGCGTTAGTGTAGTACTGTAGCTCGTTGTTTCCCCAGCCACCTCCACCTACATCGTAACCCCATTTATCGCTTGCAGGTAGTCCGGTGTAGTTAAACTCATCGTTCCATACCAGAACCTTTACCTGAGCAAGGCTTGAAGAAGTGACTAACAGTAGTACTATGATACTATCGATAAATTTTCTGTTCATTTTCTTTTTTTGATTTTAAGAAAAAGGCTTTCGGGAATTGTCCAGCTCACCTAACCATACTTATACGGAAAATAATTTTTTTTGGACAATGAATCCGAAAGCCTTTTACCTAAAGTTACTTCAACCTAAAACTCAATTCTTGCAAGTCGCGGCTGTTGCCACCTACAAACACTTTGAATTCGCCAGGCTCGGCCTTTAATTCCATAGTGCGTGTATAAAAAGCCAGGTCGCTTGCGGTAAGTTTAAACTCAACCCTAACGGTTTCGTCTTTTTTTACGAATATCTTCTTGAATCCTTTAAGTTCCTTAACCGGTCGGGTAACTGAGCCTACCAGGTCGCGGGTGTATAGCTGTACAACCTCCTCGCCATCGTACTTGCCGGTGTTTGTAACGTCAACCCATACCTTAAGGGTATCGTTCATGCCAATTTCATTGGCGCTGATACCAAAATTGTTGTAATCGAAAGTGGTGTAGCTAAGACCATAGCCGAATGGGTAAAGTGGGGTGTTTGGGCTGTCGATGTACTTGGATGTGTAACGCTCAGTATCAACCCTTGGCCTTCCGGTATTTTTATGGTAGTAGAACAAGGGAATTTGTCCAACATTGCGGGGGAAGGTCATAGGCAGTTTACCCGATGGGTTGTAATCGCCAAAAAGCACATCAGCCACAGCAGGGCCTCCCATTGTTCCGGGCAACCAGGCTTCGAGTATGGCAGGAACGGCACTGTCCATCCACTCAATGGTTAACGGACGGCCATTCATGAGAACCACAACCATGGGTTTCTTGAGTTCGGTTAGCGCCAAAACCAGCTCTTTTTGCACCCCAGGTAAATCGAGAAATGCCCTGCTAAGCGCTTCGCCCGACATCATGGCGGCTTCGCCTACAACAACAACAATTGCGTCGGCTTTTCGCGCTGTGGCTATCGCTTCGGCAAATCCAGCCTTGGAATCACCTGTTATGTCGCAACCTTTTGCGTGCAATACCTTTGCATTGGGTAATTTTTCACGAATACCGGCTAGAACCGATACAGCGTCTTTACCTTCGCCACGTGCCGACCATGTTCCGATGATATCGTCGGTATTATCGGCCAGAGGGCCAACTACAGCCACCGATTTAATTTCCTTGCTTAGCGGAAGTACCCCATTGTTCTTAAGGAGCACCATCGATTTACGGGCAACTTCACGGGCAATCTCAAGATGGCGTGGGTTGAGAATCAGTTCCTTTTCACGGATGGTGTCGCAGTAACGGTATGGATCGTCAAAAAGGCCAAGCATGAATTTAATGCGAAGAATACGCCTAACGGCATCGTCAATCTGCTTTTCGGTAATCTTGCCGTCGGCAAGAAGCTTTTTAAGTTGAGGAACGTAGATGTGGCCTTCCATGTCCATATCGATACCGGTATTCATGGCCAAATCGGCTGCATGGAAATCATTTTCAGCATAGCCATGCACTATCATTTCACGAATCGATGCCCAGTCCGAAACAATGAACCCGTTAAACTGCCATTCATCTTTCAGTATCCCTTTAACCATTTCCTTATATCCGGTTACCGGTATGCCATTTAGTTCGTTGAACGATGACATAAAAGTACCAACGCCAGCATCAATTGCAGCCTTGAATGGGGGTAAGTAAACCTCATGTAGTGTTCGTTCCGAAATGTCCACGGTGTTGTAGTCGCGGCCTCCCATTGCTGCTCCATAGGCTACAAAATGTTTGGCGCAAGCAACAATTGTTGATGGGTCAGCCAACGATGAGCCCTGAAAACCTTTTACCCGTGCTTTTGCTACAAGCGAACCGTAGAAAGGATCCTCCCCTGCTCCTTCCATTACACGCCCCCAGCGTGGGTCACGGGCAATGTCTACCATTGGTGCAAATGTCCAGTGTTGCCCTGCAGCAGCAGCCTCTATGGCTGCAATACGTGCCGATTTTTCGATGGCATCTAAATCCCAACAGGCTGCCTCGCCCAGCGGAATGGGGAATATGGTTTTATAGCCATGTATCACATCGTAGCCAAAAATGAGCGGGATACCCAAACGGCTTTCCTCTACAGCAATTTTTTGCACCTTATAGGTGTAGGCTGCGCCATTAACGTTGAGCATGCTTCCCACTTCACCTTTCCGAATAGCATCCTGGTACTCAGTGGCAAAGGAGATAGGGCCAGTGGTCTCTCCATTACCGGTTAGCTGGTTTAGCTGGCCTATCTTCTCGTCAATGGTCATGAGCTTTAGAACCGAGTCAACTTTCCGTTCAATTGCTGGATCGATTGATAGTTTGCCCCCCGAATGGTCCATTGTGGTTTTATTGCCACTACACGACCACGCTGCCAACGTTACAACTACAAATATTAATTTCAATCTCATCATTTTCCGTTTTTCGGGTTTAAACAGGGTAACCCGTTGGGATTACCCTGTGAAAAGAATAATTTACTTAAGCCCTTCAATATGAGGCCCAGCTAAATCATCGAGGTGAACGCTAAAGGTTCCTCCGTTATTACCAGGATTAATCATTATGCGAACCACATTGTAGAAGTCCTTGTTAAACCTAGAATCAGTGGTTACATCGCTGGTGAAAATGTCACCTGTCCAATCCCAACCAGCACCAACTCCGGCAAAGTTGAACTCTGCAATTTCCCACTTGTTATCATTCTGAATGGTGTAAATCAAGTCAGCCGTTCCAGTTTGCCAAGCATTACCACCGCGGTCGGTATTTTCGAGTTTCAAGAGCACTTGATCACCTGCTTTACCGTAAACCAATACCTTAAACACGGTTTGTTTGGTTAGGTCAAAGCGGTAACCATCGGGTAAACGGGTGTATGCATTAGCCCACTGTGCGTTGTGCTTGGTAAACAGAGCGCAACGAGCACTGCGGTTTGGATACATGCTGTTGTTGGGGTTGCTCACAATTTGGATGGTTGCTCCACCATCGGCCTGGTCAACCTGCATGGGAACCAGTATGGTTTCGCCAAAGTCGTTGTACATCACCATAGCATCCAGTAAGTACTCTTGGTATGAAGGATGGTTGGCTACTACGTTCACAGTGTACTCCTTGGCAAACTCTTGGTTATTGGCAATTACGGTAACCTTAGTTTTGTAGTTGCCCTTTCGCATATAGGTGTGAAGTACAACTTCAGCCCCATTGGTGGTTTGATAGCTGGTACCATCGCCAAAGTCATAGGTAATGTTCGAAATGGTAAACGTGGAGGGTACTGTTAAATCTTCAAGAGCAAATGAAAACTCGTTGGGATTAGCAGTTGCTGTAACGTTTAGTGTATAGGATACAGTAGGTCTTACATACCCTTTAGGGATTATCTTGTGGTAGCGTGCAGCCCCACCAACAGTGCGTAGGTGGAAGAAGTTTTCGTTCCATTCGAGCACTTCGTACTTGCGGGGGTTTCCATCGTCGTACGAAATATTACCCGATTGGCTCGATATCTGAATGTAGTATTTTCCGTTTTCTTGGCTAATTGACCAGGTAAGTTCACCACGAGCGGCATCGTTGGTATTCATATCGATGTCGTAGGCATCGTTCCAGAACGATGATACGTAGTAACCAGCGGATAAGCCATCCTCATCGGCATTGCCATCGTGGTTTACATGGGTTTTACCATGTGTGTCAATTTTGTAGGTAAATCCAACAAGCTTAAAGGTAAATTCGTCGTCGTAGAGGAAGTGCCCTGATTTGGCTAATGGGGCAGCAGCCCACCATACGGGTGAATACGAATCGGTCGGACCAACCCCCAGGTGTGCTTCCGTAAGGCTGTCAATAACCCATGTTTTCCCATTAGGTGCATCTACACCGCCTGTTAGGGCAGTAATGATAGGGCTTTCAAGATATGACCAGTCGGTTTCAGTTTGCTCAAACTCTTTTGTTTTCGATGTGCTACCACCCGAGGCGTAAAGGGTAAGGGTAATATTATAGGTTTTAGCAAGTGGGTAGTACGCAGTTACCGAATTGCCAACCGTTTTTATACCGTTGCCCAGATCCCAGTTTGCAATTCCTTTTACAGTAGATGTGTTAGTAATTACAAAGTGAAAAGCATCATCACCAGGGGTAATGGTAAAATCAAGCTGTTCAGCTGTAGGCGCATTCCCAATGTTTGGTTTATCCAGTTCCATGGGCTCGCAACCAAACCAGGTAAGCCCAACAAGAACCAGAGCGGAAAATATGATGTGTCGTTTGTTCATAGCTCTTCTTAATTTTTTAATAACCAGCATTTTGTTTTAGTTTATTTCCCGAAAGAGTAATTTCGGTTTGTGGTATTGGCAGTAGTCCCAATGTTGCCGAATTGAATGTTTCGTCAAGTGGGCTAGTACCAGCAGCCGCGTTAATCTTTGTTTCAGCATAGCTTAAACCCCTGCGAAGTAAATCCCAGTAACGTAAACCTTCGCCGGCAAACTCTACTCTGCGCTCATGGTAAATGAGGTCAAGACCGGCTTGATCGTTTGTGAGTGTAGGTGCAACGTGTGCATCGCCAAAGGCGCGTTTACGAACACGGCTATAGTAATCCTGAGCTTTGCCAAGGTTATTGTCGAGGTAAAGCTCAGCACCCATAAGCAGTACGTCGGCAAAGCGTATAACGGGACGGTTGTATGGCCAGTTCAGGGCATCGTTTGTGGCGGGACGGTCAGCCTTACGAGGGTAAAATTTCTTAAATGCATAACCCGTATGCTGATAGCAATTTTCGGGTTTGTAAACCAACCCTTCGGCAGCAGCATCAAGTAATGATACCGAGTAACGCGAGTCGCCGGGTTCAAACTCATCGGCTAGCGATTTGCTGGCAGGCTGAAAACTCCAACCCGACTCGTAAATGGGATCTTCAACACCACGGAAACCTGTCATAACAACAGCCCAGTTCCCTTCAGTTCCGTTACGCCATACCCAGTCGCCCCAGTCAGCCTTTTGGGTGTGCTGAATCTCAAATATCGATTCATTGTTATTTTCGTTTGCCACGCCCCATAGGTTAGCGTAGTTTGCAACTAGACCATATCCGCTGTTCTCAACAATATCGTCAATGATAGTTTCAATATCGGTCTCGGTGAAGGTATTATCATCGGCCTTCAGGTCGGTTGTAATTCCTAAAACACCTTTACCATACCCTTTGTGGAACAGGTAAACCCTTGCCAGCAATGCTCCAGCAGCCCACTTTGATGCTCTACCTTTCTCGGCTGCAGTAATAGTGGCAGGTAGATTTTGGTAGGCATAGTACAAATCGCTGGCAATTTGGTTGTAAACATCAGCGGGGTTAGCAGCGGCTTGTTGATACTCCGATGGTGCAAGGGGTTTAAGGATTAGTGGAACATTTCCGTAGAACTGAACAAGTTCAAAATAGAAGAACCCTCTGAGAAAACGAGCCTCAGCTGTAAGGCGGGTTTTTAAGCCTTCAGTTTTGAAATCAACACCATCTACCTTTGAAAGGAACAGATTAGCCCTGTAAATGCCCGAGAATCTATCCTTCCAAATCCCAAGGGGCTCCTCATCGTTAGTGTAGTTTGAAAGTTTACCCATACGAACTAAGCCTGGCCTATCACCGGAACCTGAACCACCGGCAAAGGCATCGTCCGATAGAATATTACTTACAAGATCCCAAGGGTGGTAACCACCACCGCACTGCCATTGCAGTACATCGTAGATTGATACAACTGCTTCAAAAGCGTCTTTCTCGGTTTTGTAGAAGTTATCCTCAACCCTGTCGGTAAGAGGTTGTAACTCCAGAAAATCCTTTGTACAGGCAACAATGCCTAGTGCCATGAAAAGGATTATCGATATATTTTTAATTTTTCTCATATTCATTTAGCTGATTTAGATTAGAAACTCAGGTTTACACCAAACAGGAAAGTTCTGGGTTGTGGGTAGATGTTACGGTCGATACCAACATCAAGCGACCACTTAGCTCCAATTTCGGGGTCAAATCCTGAATACTTGGTAAAGGTTAATAGGTTAACCGCAGTAGCGTAAACACGCAACTTAGAGATTTTTACTTTTTGGCTGAACTTCTGTGGTAGTGTGTAACCTAGGGTTACATTCTTAAGGCGGAGGAACGAACCATCCTCAACATAGAAGTCTGAAACTCTGAAATAGTTCTGGTTGGGGTCGTTAATTGTTACGCGTGGGTGCGAATTGCTTGTGCCTTCACCGGTCCAACGCTCAAGAACTGAGGCATCCCAGTTCGACATGGGTAGGTCGTAACGGCGTGTCCCTTTGAAAATCTCTTGGCCAAATGCGCCATACCAGAACATGTTAAAATCGAAATCCTTGTAGGTTAACCCTAAATTGACACCAAGTGTGAAGTCGGGGTAGGGGTTGCCTATCATGGTACGGTCTTTATCATCAATAGTACCATCATCATTTTTATCAACCCAAATTAGATCGCCAGGTTTTGCGTTGGGCTGAATTACGGTTCCGTCCGATGACTTATAGTTTTGAATTTGTTGCTCGTTTTGGAACACTCCATCAGTTTTATAACCCCAGAAATATGCAATTGGGTAACCTGTTTCCATTATGCAAATATTGTACATGCCTACAGCAAGTCCTGCGCCGTAGATCTTTCCCTCGCTGTTGTTAATTGAGGTTACCTCGTTCTTGTTGTATGCGCCTGAAAGGTTGGCATTAATTCCAAGATCGTTAATAAGTGTCTTATAGCCAAGTTCCAATTCAATACCCTTATTGCTAACCGAACCACCATTTACTGTGGGGGCAGCGTTACCAATGTAGCCAGGTATAGGAGCTACAACCAAAAGGTCTTTGGTTTTCTTATTGTAAAGGTCGAGGGTTACACTTAGCTTATCGGAAAGGAAACGGGCGTCAACACCCACGTTGGTTTGCTCCGAGGTTTCCCACTTTAGGTCTGGATTCGAAATTCCAACAGGGTTTGAACCTAGAGTAATTGTTTCATCGGTTCCGAATGTATACTTGCTGCCAGAGCCTATTAGGGAGGTATACTTGAAAGCACCAATGGCTTCGTTACCATTACGTCCCCAGCCAAGGCGCAACTTTAAGAATGATAAAGGTGTAAATCCTTGTAAAAATTCTTCCTTGGACATTACCCAGCCAGCTGAGAATGCAGGGAAGTAACCAAACCGATTATTTGATCCAAAATTTGAGGAACCGTCGGCCCTTAATACTCCTTCAAATACATATTTACCAGCAAAGTCGTAGTTTACCCGGCCAAAGTATGAGAGCAATGCATGCTCATCGGCACCACCCCATGAGCGGTAGCTGTCTTCATCGGTACCGTTGTTTATCCAACCGTGCTCAAAATCGTTGAAAATTAAGTCGTTTTTCTTGCCGCCAATGTACTCATGGTAATATTTATTTGCTGTCATACCTACCATGGCAGCAAAGTTGTGTTGGCCAATGGTGTTATTGTAGGTCAAGGTATTCTCACTCTGCCACGTAAACCATTTATTAACAGTTCCCGATGCTTCTGAGGTGGTAGCTTTTACAATATCACTAAGGAAGTAAACAGGAACAAATGAACGGCTTGAACCGTTAGCGTAGTCAACGCTAAAGTTGGTTTTTGCTTTTAAACCCTTGATGATTTCGAGTTCGCCCCAAACGTTTCCTACCAATTTATTTTCGGAATAGTTAGAATTCAGTACGCTGAGGTATGCTACAGGGTTTACAACTTCCTGAGTGGCATAGCTTGAAATACCCCAAGTGCCATCAGGGTTTTTAACTGGTGTGATTGGGTCCATATTAACAGCCTTAGCAAGTGGACCACCAAATTCGGCATTGGGGTCAATACCACGAGTTACCTTATTGGTATATGCCAGGTTGTTACCCATACTGAACTTACCAATCTTGTGGGTTGAGTTAAGACGGTAGGTGTAGCGCTCATAGTTTGATTTGCCCTTGGCAACTATACCATCCTGGTAGGTGTAGGAGAGCGAAGAAAGAAAGGTTGAGTTTTCATTACCTCCACTTACCGAGAACTGGTGATTGTACGTTGGGGCATTCTTGTAGAAAAGTTCATCCTGCCAGTCGGTACCATTGCCTACAGCCTGGACAACTGTATTAACGTCGGGGAAAGGAATTGGGAGATTATCGTTTGCGTAGCTCTCATTCATGATAATTGCATACTCCTTGGCATTCAAGAGCGATACCTTGCGCCACGCATTCTGGTATCCCATGGAGTAATCGTAGTTAACGGAGAACTTGCCTTTTTGACCCTGTTTGGTTGTAATAAGTACAACTCCGTTTGCACCACGTGCACCATAAATAGCCGATGCTGATGCATCCTTTAGTATTTCAACCGATTGGATATCGTTGGGGTTTAAGTAGTCGATACCACCAACTGGCATACCATCTACTATATATAAGGGGTCCGATGTGCCGTTGGTACCTACACCCCGTATGCGAACCGTGAACCCTTCACCCGGTTGCCCTGAGTTGGATATTACTTGTACACCGGCTGTTCTACCCTGTAGAACTTGCTCAACGCGAGTGGGCGCAGCTTTCTCAATATCCTCGCTCGATACTTTAGATACCGACGACGACACTAAACTCTTCTTTTGTACCCCATAACCAACCACAATAAGCTCTTCAATCATCTGGAATGATTCCTGAAGCACAACGTCAATTTGAGTTCTACCGCCAACGGGAATGGTTTGGGTTTGCATTCCCACAAACGAGAACTCTAACGTTTGGTTTGGTGCCACACTTATGGTGTACCTACCATTTGCGTCTGTTATAGCACCCTTTGTAGGGTTTTCCTTTACCACGATGGTAACCCCCGGTAGGGTTGTCCCATCGCTCGATGTGACAGTACCGCTCACGTTAATTTCTTGGGCGAGCAGGCTACCGCACCAAAGGATTAAACTAATTACTCCAAAGATTTTTTTCATACTCATTAAGGTTTAGAAATTGGTTTTCGGAGTGCAAGCTAAAATGTTTTAAAAGGGTATTCAACTTTATGGGGGCTTCATACATTGCACAATCCAATTTCAACACTTTCTCATCGCTCGAAAACGTTTTCGGTGAGCTACAACAAAAGTACATCAAAATGCAACTGTTAATACCTTAAAATATTAGAAAACAGACATATAGGCACTGCTATTTCTGCCTTATAAAAAATATTTAGAAGATTTTAGGGAAATTTGCCCAATAGTTGTTTATGGATTGATGTGGTATTAATTTTGAAACATGATCAATGGGAAGAATGTTTAAAGTTGACGGAAATATCGTGCTTGCACTGCTCATGGCTATTGCTATCCAAAATGTTGATGCCCAGGAAATATCTCCCGATAGCCTTTTTTTATACCCATCCGTCTTTCTCGATGGCGAGTATGTGCCCCATATTAAAATTGAAGATGTTGTCAAGGTAGGTAAGCGCCGGTTCAAGAATCGTAGAGAAATGAGCCAGTACTACAGAATGATTTACAACCTTAAGAAAACGTACCCCTACGCTCAAATTGCAAAGTATAAGCTGTTAGAGATAAATGAGAATTTGAAAACTCTTAAAACTGACCGTGAGAAAAAAGAATACATTGAAAAGGCAGAAAAGGAACTCCGAAATCAGTTTGAGAAGGAGTTGACAAAACTTACCATATCGCAGGGTAAGATGTTAATAAAGCTCATCGATAGGGAAACCGGACGAACTTCGTATGAACTAGTAAAGGAGTTAAAAGGAGGTTTTTCTGCCACCTTCTGGCAGGGCATTGCCCGCCTTTTTGGGTCGAACCTGAAAACCAAGTTCGACCCCCAGGGTGAGGATAAAATTCTCAATGAGCTAATCTTTCTTTATGAGCAGGGGCTGATATAGAAGCTTACTTTTTGATCAGGAAGGAGTAGTCTCCTTTATCAACATCAGCATAATTCCCGTTTATGGCGATCGAGTCGAGTGGGTAGGCTGTGCAGCAGCCATCGCTGCTCTTTACAAATCTCACAACTATTGTATCGGTATCGTATTGGTTCAGGTAGAGGTAAAACGTGTTAAGTTGCTCAAGGGGTTGAAAAATACCAATGTTGGTTTCAATTATATCGGTTTGGCCAGCTGGGCCAACATAAAAAATGTTTGCGAATTTTTTTGTTCCACCATCAAAATAGTAGATTTTAATGGTATCCCTGTGGTAAATCCCTTCCGCTATTAAATTATTGAGCGAAGTTTTATCAACAACCTTGAACCATAGTGGAGACGGAGGGTTAACGCAATCAACATCGCATCGGTTAAGGCAGCTGTAGTTAAGCATTGTAGCCATAATGGCTGCCAGCGAAACAGTTTTTTTCATGGCTAAATCCATTTAAGTATTTCTGAAACAACAGCCTTAGCTCCATTCGATATATCAACAATAGTGGCATCGAGCATGTAGCAGGGTGTGGTAAAAAGCATGTTTTTCTCATCCACAACTACCTGTGCGTGGCCGGTTGGTTGGTGCTTGGCGCCCAACAATTCAATTGCTTGGGCAGTTGAGGTATCTTTACCAATGGTTACGGTGGCATTGCCAATGATTTTTGCAAGTAGTACCGGTGCTATGCACAGCGCTCCAATGGGTTTTTTTAGCTTATGCATTCCTTTTATGGCTGCTTCCACCAGAGGGTGTATGCTGCATTTAGGCCCATCAAAGGCCCATGTGGATAGATTTTTGGCAACTCCAAAACCACCCGGGATAATGAGTGCATTAAAAAGCTCAGGGTTAAACTCATTTAGAGGTTTTATCTTGCCACGGGCAATCCGAGCCGATTCAATCAGCACGTTCCTTTTTTCGTTCATCACGCTTCCGTCAATATGGTTAATCACGTGATACTGGTTAATGTTTGGTGCAAAAATTTCGTATGTTGCACCATGTTTTGCGATGGCGTATAGGGTCATGACAGCCTCATGGATTTCAGAGCCATCAAAAACACCACTACCTGATAGTATTACAGCAAATATTTTATTGTTACCCATTACTGCAAACGTTTTAAATTTGCTAAACAAGATAGTTTGTTTTTTATTTATATACAATACCTAAATGGAAACATCATGGAGACAAAACGCACTTTTTTGGCAATTGACGTTGATCCTCAGGATAGTATCATTAACCTGCTTCAAGGGTTAAAGCGCAATCATAAACTCGATAGCATCAAGTGGGTTGATCCGGAGATAATGCATCTTACCCTTTTCTTTCTGGGCGATACCCTAATCGCTCATATTCCAGATATTTGCGACAAGCTAAAAGTAACCATTCAAAAATTTGAGCCGTTCAGCTTAACCCTTAAAGGCATAGGTGTTTTTGGCCGTCCTTTGCCAAGGGTTATTTGGGTAGGGGTTGATTTCCCCGAAGTACTTAATGACCTTAAACTTTCAGTTGATAGCGCCTTGAGCGAGTTTGGTTATAGCGATGATAAGGAGAAATTCAATCCACATCTCACCTTGGGTAGAGTAAAATTCATACACAATACCGATAAGTTAAACGCCGAGGTTCAGCAATACCGGAATAAATCATTTCAGGTACAGACGGTAAGGGAACTGGTACTATACGAAAGCATATTGAAGCCGCAAGGACCTGAATATAGAGTTATCCAAAAATTTAAGCTAAAGGGATGCTAAACCCCCTTCCCCTTAAAAATGGTTAGGATAGTGTATATCATTATCTTAAAATCGATGTAAAGCGACATGTTCTCAAGGTACAACAGGTCGTACTTTAGCCTTTCTACCATTTGTTCGATATTTTCGGCATAGCCGTACTTTACTTGTCCCCACGATGTTATCCCTGGTTTCACCTTTTGTAGGTGAAGGTAGTGGGGGGCCACTTTTACTAATTGGTCTATGTAGTATTGCCTTTCGGGGCGTGGCCCAACAATTGACATATCGCCTATGAGCACGTTGATGAAATTTGGAATCTCATCCAGCCGGGTTTTGCGCATGAACCGACCTACTGGCGTTACCCTTGGGTCGGATTGGTTTGAAAGAGCAGGTCCGTTTGCCTCAGCATCTACATACATGCTCCTGAACTTATATATGTGAAAAGGTTTGCCGTGCTGTCCAATCCTTTCTTGCTTGAAAATTACTGGGCCCTTTGATGTTATTTTTATTACGGCCATGAGTATAAGCGCAACTGGCGCTGATAGCAATAGTCCTACAATGGCAATAAAGTAGTCAATCATTTCCTTTAGGTTTGCCTGCCAGGCAGGCATGGGCTCAAACGAAACATCCACCAGGGTAGTCCCAATAATACGGTTCAATTTTACTTTCCCCAGCAAAATATCGTACATACTTGGAATTGCTTTGATGTTTACATTAAGCGGAACAAGTAGGTTTAGTATGGTTGTTAGTGTTTGTGGGCTTTCATTGTCAATGGCAAGAATAACCTCTTCAATTCCGTATCTTGCAACAACTTCCGGTATGTTGTTTACACTTCCTAAAATAAGAGATTGGTTAACCCTGACACCATTGGGTAAATCAATAAAACCTATTATTCTATATCCTTGCGATATTTTTTCCGAGTTGATATCGTTATAGGTTTGTATGGCTTTTTTCCCACTACCCACTATTATGGTAGGATAGCCAATTTTCCTATTATGGATTCGGTGTATGGTTTGGGTTGTAATTACAAGTCGGGGTAAATAGGTGAGTACAAATACAAACAGAAACATAGCCAGTAAAATCCTGTAGTAGTTCTGGTAGGCTACCACGTAATCGTCAATCAGTAGGACAAAGAAAAGTACAATGGTTCCAATAATGGTAATGGTCAGTGAAGCTCCGAATTCTCTAAGCCTCGACTTTCGGTATGGGTCGTGGTAAAGCCCAACCAAGCCAAACATCGAAACCCAGAATAATGTAAAGAATACAAGCCCAAGGTAAAACTTATAGTCGGGGGAGAAACGAATGTCTATGCCAAAGAGATTTGATTCAATTACCCTTTTACGGTATAGGTTGAAAAATGTCCACGCTAGGGCGCTACCTGCTACATCGAAAAGCAAATACCGGAATGCCTGTTTTTTTTTGTTCAAAGCCACAACTTTTTATTCAATATAACTGAGAAACTCTTAAAATATTGCTAGCTGTAAATTTTTTTTACGATTATTTCAATAATTTGCTTCGATTTTAGGGTCATAGCAGCTGGGTACAACATCTTCCTTTGATTTATGAAGTAATCCACGTTTTGCATAACAGTTTTTTTTGTTGACTCTGGCTTGATTTGGGCTTCAAAGATATTGAAAGTTTTATCGTACTCCTCAGTTGTTAGCGCAACCTTTAGCATGTTCGTTTCTTTCTTATTTTTAATTTGATAGGTAATCAACGAGTTATCGTTAAAATCAACTATCAGTTTTAGGGTTGTAACCGGATGGCTATACAATGGCAACCAGTAAACCCTAACCTTGCGGAGTTCTGATTTTATTGGTGATAAAAGGAATATTAAGTCAGTTGCAATTTGTTGCAACGAGTTTTCGGATGAGGCTAGGTTGATCAACTCTCTTACGCTATCAATTATGATGGGTGAGTGGGTTGATGGAAGCCCAAGGCTATATTTTGGTAAAAAGCCAAGTTCAACCCCAATCTCCTGGGCTATGGTAATAAGTTCCTGAATTTTTTCACTGCTGAAATGGATCAGCGATGGTGTTAATACGTTAATGCCAGCTCGGAGTGCACTGGCAATTATGGTGTACGAAGTTTTTGGGGTTGTGTCAACTACCAGCAATTCAGGATAGTTAAACAGCCTTGCTATTTGTGCATTGCTTTCACATATACCAAGCAAAATCTTATCAATCAGTTGGTTGTTGGCCTCAATCGTGTTACTGAAATAATTCTCCCCCTGATACGGTATTAAATTTATGCTATCGGTTACAAGGCAAGTTGTCATAGCTAAAGGCAATTGTTTTGCAATAATACATTGTTCTGTAATCATTTCAGTGGCAGGCTCCTCATAATTTATTAACCTTTTAGTAACAGCTGGAAATTTATGCTATATAAAAACTAAATTTGCTTGCCATTTAAATAATTAAAAAGTAGAATATGCTTCAGGACGATAGTATCCGTCACAAAGGCTTGCGTCGTAAGTTAGTGGAGGAGGTAGCCGCCAAGGGGATAAGCGATAAGCGGGTGCTCGATGCAATGCTTAAGGTGCCTCGTCATTTTTTCATGGATAGCGGGTTTTTGAGCTTTGCTTATAAGGATCAAGCTTTTCCTATTGGTTCCGGCCAAACCATTTCGCAACCATTCACTGTGGCTTTTCAAACTCAGCTATTACAGGTAAGTCCCATGCAAAAGGTTCTAGAGGTTGGAACTGGTTCGGGCTATCAGGCTGCAATTCTTATGGAAATGGGTGCAAGGCTCTATACCATAGAACGCCACAGGGACTTGTTTCTCGCGGCTAAGGCTCTGCTAGAGGAGATGGGCTATAGGCCAAGCTGCCATTACGGCGACGGCTACCAAGGACTTCCACCATTTAGTCCATTCGATCGCATAATAGTAACAGCTGGCGCCACAGAAGTACCTCAGGCTCTTGTCGATCAACTTGCACCCGGGGGGCGTTTGGTAATCCCCGTAGGAAATGATTATGGACAAACCATGATGCTCATTGAGAAATTTGATGATGGAACCATAAAAGAATCGGCTCATGGGAACTTTATTTTTGTTCCGTTGTTAAAAGGTAAAGCAAAATAGTATACTAATGATTTCAGTTAAGCAGTTTGTTTTCAACCCATTCCAGGAGAATACCTATGTTCTTTACCAACCCCAAGGCCAAGCCATTGTGGTTGATGCGGGTTGCTCAAACGAGAGAGAATTTCAGGAAGTTATTGACTTTGTTTATAACCAGAAACTTACCGTAAAGCGTTTAGTGAATACTCACTGCCATATAGACCACATACTAGGGGTTGATAAGCTGAGGACGCAATTTGGTGTCAAGGCCTATGCGCATATCGATGATTTCCCCCTGCTTCAAATGGCCCCGGCGCATGCCATGATGTTTGGTTTGTATCTCGATACTGTTCCAACCATTGATGAAACCATAAACCACAACGATTTAATTGATCTTAATGGCAGCCAGCTTAGGGTAATTCATACTCCAGGGCACTCTAAAGGTGGTGTGTGCCTATATGCCGAAAACGAAAAGTTTTTGATTACTGGCGACACACTTTTTAACCTATCCATAGGCCGTACCGATTTAGTGGGAGGTAATTACGAAACGCTTATTAAGAGCATCAGGGAGCAGTTAATGGTGTTACCCGACGATGTTATAGTTTACCCTGGCCATGGTAGTAGCACCACCATAGGTATTGAAAAAGCATCGAACCCCTTTTTATAGTTAGGTGTTAAAAAACATAAGCAAAAAACTTTTGTTTAGTTATAAACAATAACCCAAATTCATAATTTTGCTGATAATCTTTAAATAAAAAAACCAAAAACATGCATACCGATAAATTTGTGTCACGTCATAATGGCCCACGCGACCATGAAGTGGATGAAATGCTAAAAGTAATTGGCGTTTCGTCGGTTGATGAGCTAATCAACCAAACCATACCGGCTGATATCAGGCTAAAAAAACCGCTAAACCTTCCTGCTCCATTGTCGGAGTATGAGTTTCTGACTCACATGCGTAAGGTTGCTTCAAAAAATAAGCTCTACAAGAGTTTTATTGGAATGGGTTACTATGGAACCGTTACCCCTTCGGTAATTTTACGTAACATATTTGAAAACCCCGGTTGGTATACCTCGTACACTCCATACCAGGCTGAGATTAGCCAGGGAAGGCTTGAGGCTTTGCTTAACTTTCAAACCATGGTGGTAGAGCTTACCGGGATGCAGATTGCTAATGCTTCGCTGCTCGATGAGTCAACCGCTGCTGCTGAGGCAATGTTTATGATGCTCAACCTCCGTTCTCGCGAGGCTGTTAAGGCAGGTAAGAATGTAATTTTTGTGGACCAGGATATTTTCCCACAAACCCTCGATGTAATCAAAACACGCTCAAATCCCCTTGGTATTGAGGTTGTTACTGGCTGCTACAGTGAGTATGGTTTTACTGGACGTGAGTTTGGCGTTATAGTTCAATACCCATCGGCAAAGGGAAACATTCGCGACTATGCCGCATTTGCTGCAAAAGCCCATGAGGCTGGTGCATTGGTAACAGCCGTTTCCGATATTTTAAGCTTGGCCCTAATTACACCTCCAGGCGAGTGGGGTGCCGATATTGCTTGTGGCTCTACTCAACGTTTTGGAATACCTATGGGATTTGGTGGCCCCCATGCTGCATATTTTGCTTGTAAGGATGAGTTCAAACGGAGCATGCCCGGCCGTATCATTGGTGTTTCAATTGACAGGCATGGCAACAAGGCCCTTCGTATGGCACTGCAAACCCGTGAGCAGCACATAAAGCGTGAGCGTGCTACCTCAAATATTTGCACAGCTCAGGCTCTGCTTGCTACAATGGCTGGTATGTATGCCGTTTACCATGGCCCTGAGGGAATACGTCGCATTGCCTCGTATGTACACAGCACTGCAGTTCAGGTTGCCCACGAGCTTGTTGGTATGGGTTACAAGCAAAATGTAAAGAATATTTTTGACACCCTTGAGGTAGATTCGCCATCGGGTGTAACCATCGACGATATTCGTAAGCGCGCCCTGGCTCGCGAAATCAACTTGAACTATAAACAGAATGGCACTATTGGTATCAGCTTCGATGAAACCACATCGGTAAATGATGTTAACAATCTACTTTCTGTATTTGCTGAGGCTGCAGGGAAAAAGTTCAATGCCATTTCGGAGATAAAAGAATCCATAGCCATTCCCGAAAACCTCCGTCGTAAATCAGATTACTTAACCGATAAGGTTTTCAACAGCTTCCATTCCGAAACAGAAATGATGCGCTACATCAAGAAACTTGAGCGTCGCGATATAGCCCTAAACCATAGCATGATATCGCTGGGGAGCTGTACCATGAAGTTAAATCCAGCAACCACCATGTTACCCTTAAGCTGGCCTGAGTGGAATAGTTTGCATCCGTTTGTTCCTGCCGACCAAGCCGAAGGTTACATGCAGGTTATTCGTGAACTGGAGCAGTATCTTGCAGAGATAACTGGTTTCCATGCTGTGTCGCTCCAGCCCAATTCCGGGGCGGCTGGTGAATACACCGGTTTAATGGTAATACGCCAGTATCATATCAGTCGCGGGGACGGGCATAGGAATGTTGTGCTAATCCCTTCGTCGGCTCATGGTACAAATCCGGCAAGTGCTGCCATGGCAGGCATGCAGGTGGTGGTTGTTGCTTGCGATGAGAAAGGGAACATTAACGTTGACGATTTGCGTGCCAAAGCGGAGCAACACATGCAGAACCTTTCAGCATTTATGGTAACCTACCCCTCAACTCACGGAGTATTTGAGAGCCGAATAAAGGAAATGATGGATATTATTCACCAGAATGGTGGTTTGGTTTACATGGATGGCGCAAACATGAACGCTCAGGTAGGCTTAACCAGCCCCGGTGAAATTGGTGCCGATGTTTGTCACCTTAACCTTCACAAAACATTTGCTATACCACACGGCGGTGGTGGTCCTGGAGTGGGTCCAATAGCAGTAGCAAAGCATTTGGCTCCATTCCTACCTTCGCATCCCGTAGTTAAAACCGGAGGCGAAAAGGCAATAACAGCAGTTGCTGCTGCACCATGGGGAAGTGCAAGCGTGATAGAAATATCATACGCATATATTTTAATGTTGGGTGCTGAAGGATTAACACAGGCAACCAAAATGGCAATTCTAAATGCAAACTACTTGGCCGCAAGGTTAAAGGATCACTATAAAATCCTTTATACTGGCGAAACTGGAAGGGTTGCCCACGAGATGATACTCGATTGCCACCACTTTAAAATGACATACAGTGTGGATACCAGCGATGTTGGCCGTAGAATGATGGATTATGGTTACCATGCTCCAACGGTATCGTTCCCTGTTCATGAAAGTTTGATGGTTGAACCAACCGAGAGCGAATCGAAACAAGAACTCGATAGGTTTGTGGATATGATGATAGCCATAAAGGGTGAACTTGAAGATATCAGGAATGGCAAAGCCGATAAGACCGATAACCTGATTACCAATGCTCCCCATACCGCTCCCGAGGTTACCGCTGATGAATGGAAACATGCTTACTCCCGTCAAAAGGCTGCCTATCCGTTACCTTGGGTTATGCAAAATAAGTTCTGGCCCTACGTTAGCAAGATAGATGCTGGCTATGGCGACCGAAATCTTGTTTGTACCTGTGCTCCTATTGAGGATTACATGTAAACGATAAACGTTCTATTCAAGAAGTGTCTCCGGTTTTCCTGAGGCACTTTTTTTTATTCATACTTTTCTTGTACTATTTTGAGAAACTTGCCAGGAAGCATGATCTTTCTGGGTAGGATATTTTTGTATGTTTCTTAACACATTTAGCTTTTCCGCGCAAACAATTAACTTTGTAATAAATTTGATTTACAATAATTATGGAGAGGGTAAATGTTTATCTCAATTCCGAGATTGGTGAGCTTGAGGGTGTAATATTGCATACACCGGGAGCCGAGGTGGAAAATATGACCCCCGAAAATGCACAACGTGCACTATACAGCGATATTCTCAACCTTAACGTTGCCCGTAAGGAATATTCGCAGCTCAGTGGCGTGCTTTCAAAAGTCGCAAAAACCTACGAGGTAACCGATTTGCTTGAAAAAGTACTCGAGAACGAGGAGAATAGGGAATACCTACTCGAAAAAATTTGCCGTCATGAAAATGCCATGTCGCTATTCGACTACCTTAAAGATATTGATGCAAAGCAACTTGCCAGAATGCTTATTGAGGGTGTACCCCTGGTGCGAAATACGCTTACTAACTTTTTGAGTAAAGAGAGGTTTGCCCTTCGCCCGCTCTATAACTTCTACTTTACTCGCGATGCCTCAATTGCAATTGGTGAGGATGTGCTTATAGCCAAGATGGCCAATGCGGTTAGGGATAGGGAGAGCATTATTATGGAGGCGATATTCTCGCGCTCTAGTGTTTTTAATACGCAAACCATAAACCCCACTACTTTTAGCAACCCCGCAGAGGTTACCATTGAGGGAGGCGATGTTCTGGTGGTTCGCGACGATATACTTTTGATAGGCAACGGAATTAGAACCAATACCCATGGTATCGACTTTATTCTATCGCGGTTTCTGGCACGCGACGATAAAAGAAAACGACATATCCTGGTTCAGGAATTGCCCTATAAGCCTGAGTCATTCATTCACCTCGATATGGTTTTTACCATGCTGGACTTTGATAAGTGCATGGTTTATGAGCCAATAATTCTGCAGCCCAACCGTTACCAAACCGTCCAAATCACTATCGATAAAGGTAAGGTTAAGGTGATAAAAACTGTTGATAACCTTCTGGTGGCTCTCAAAAGCCTAGGCATCGATTTAAAACCAATAGTTTGTGGTGGCACAAAAGACCGCTGGATACAGGAGCGAGAGCAATGGCACAGCGGGGCTAACTTTGTTGCAATTGGCCCAGGCAAGGTAATTGGGTACGGCCGTAATATCAATACCCTTGAGGAGATGAACAAGAACGGCTTTGAAATACTTAAAGCAAAGGATATTGTGGCTGGCAAGGTTGACATGAACGCCTACAAAAAATACGTTGTGGCTCTCGATGGAAGTGAACTCCCCCGTGGTGGTGGAGGTGCGCGATGTATGACCATGCCTTTCAGACGAAAACCGGTAAAATGGTAAATGAACCTTCCAATTGATAGTTTGTTTCTATTTGAACAAACATTAAATTTTGGAAATCATGGAAAAGAATGTAGGAAAAGTTGATAAGGTGATAAGAATCCTGATTGCTTTGGTAATTGCTGGTGTAGGTATTTACTACCAGAGCTGGTGGGGATTATTGGCTATAATTCCCCTTGCCACAGCATTAACAGGGACATGTGGGCTTTACTCCCTGTTTGGGATAAGCACTTGCTCAACCAAGAAGTAATAAAAAACGGGGCTAAGCCCCGTTTTTCATTATTAGTTTACCATTTGCTTTACCAGATTAGCTGCTTCCTGCAGTGTGATGGCACTGTAAACCTTTAATCCGGATTCGTCGATCAGTTTTTTACCCTCAAGGGCGTTGGTTCCCTGTAAGCGAACAATAACCGGAACGGGTATACTTCCTATCTCCATGTAAGCATCAACTACACCCTGTGCTACGCGGTCGCAACGCACAATACCGCCAAAAATATTGATAAGTATGGCTTTAACATTAGGGTCTTTCAGGATTATCCTGAAACCGGCTGCTACGGTTTTAGCATTAGCTCCACCTCCTACATCAAGGAAATTGGCAGGATCGCCGCCTGAGAGCTTAATAATATCCATGGTTGCCATAGCCAAACCAGCGCCATTTACCATGCAACCAACATTACCATCGAGCTTAACAAAGTTAAGGTTGTGCTCTCCAGCCTCTACCTCAGCAGGGTCTTCCTCGTTAATATCGCGGTATTCCGCTAAATCGGGATGGCGGTATAGGGCATTATCATCGATACTACACTTGGCATCAGCGGCCAAAATATCGTCGTTCGATGTTTTTACAACAGGATTGATTTCAAGTAGCGAAAGATCGTTTTTGGTATAGGCTTCGTAGAGCGACATAACAAACTTAACCATTTGCTGGTAAGCTCTTCCCGATATACCCAGATTAAAGGCAATTTTACGAGCCTGATAGGCTTGAAGTCCCATTGGGTGTATTTCTTCCTTAAAAATTAGTTCAGGGGTTTGAGCAGCTACAGCTTCAATGTCCATTCCTCCCTGGGGGGAGTATATAATCATGTGCCTTCCTGATGCTCTATTTAGCAGAATACTTATGTAGTATTCTTTTATTTCCGATGGACCCGGCTGATAAATACCCTGCTCAATTAGTACCTTTCGTACAAGCTTACCTTGAGGCCCGGTTTGGTGGGTTACCAGATTCATCCCTAAAATATTCGAGGCGTATGTTGACACCTCATCAATGGACTTTGCAATTTTAACGCCACCGCCTTTGCCGCGGCCACCGGCATGAATTTGAGCCTTCACGGCAATAGTGTCGGTGCCAGTTAGTTTCATTACTTCTTGGGCAGCCCTAATGGCTTCATCCTTGCTAAAAGCTACTAAACCTACTGGCACGGGTACACCTGCTTGCCTTAGTATTTCTTTCGATTGATACTCATGTAGATTCATAGAAAATTACCATTTTTTTAATGCATCTAAGTTACAAAAAAAGGTTTAACTAAATTTGTTAAATTTTTTGTGGATATGGTTAAGAACAGAAAGCTATTAAACGAGGAGCTGGGACGAAAATCGATAGATGAATTTAAAACCTCTGAAAAATTGCCAATTGCTGTAGTCCTCGATAATGTCCGGAGTTTAAATAATGTAGGCTCTGTATTTAGAACAGCTGATGCCTTTTTGGTTGAAAAAATATTTCTATGTGGTATTACTGGTACTCCACCGCACCCTGAAATTCATCGCTCTGCTTTGGGTGCTGAGAATTCAGTAGACTGGGAGTATGCTGATAGCACAGTCAAAGCAGTTGAAGGACTGAAACAATTGGGATATGTGGTTATTTCAGTAGAACAGGTGGAGCATTCGGTGCTACTTAACCAGTTTTACCCGAAAAAAGGGCAGAAGTACGCATTAGTGTTCGGTAACGAAGTTAAAGGTGTAGGACAGGATGTGGTGGATATTTCAGATGTTTGCATTGAGATTCCACAGCTTGGCACCAAACACTCCTTTAACATTTCGGTCTCGGCTGGTATAGTGCTTTGGGATTTTTTTGTTAAAGTAATGGTCGACTGACATTTAGCGTTTCCACTTGTTTAGTGTCTGCTGAACTTCAGGTATTATTTGTTGCAATAAAAAAACGGGGCTGCATGTGCAGCCCCGTTTCTTAGTAATGTATTTATCTTAGAATAATGCTTTAAAAGCTTCGTTCTGGAAGAAGGTACGGAATTCAACATCTTCCTTAGCGCGATCTTTTAGTGAAGCGTCCTTACCAAAAGCAGTGCGGAGGTTGTCGAGTACAGTTGCTTCTTCAGCAAGGCGAGCGCCAACAATTGCGCGGCCATAGTAACCCTTTGCTGTTTCTACCTTGTTGAAGGTGTTCTTGGCAGCATCAACCTTTCCTGCTAATAGAAGAGCAAGACCCTGGTTAAATGAATCGCTACCGGCAAGGTATTCAGCAGCAGCAGGATATTGTCCTTTAAGTATTGCAATAATACCAAGGTTGTACTTAACTGCGCTACCCGCATCGGCTGCATCGGCAAATAGTTTTTCAGCTTCATCAAACTTGCCTTCAAGCATTGCTACGCAACCGCGGTTGTTGGTAACGGCAGCAATCTTCTGATCGGCAGGAATCTTATCCAAAGCAACCTTGGCTGCTGCAGCATCCTTGTTCAGTATGTGGTAGTATGCAGCATTGTTGTAGCCACGAGAGCAGTTGAACTTTTCGCCGGCTTTCATGTAAACTTCAATCTTCTTGTTAACATCGTTTACAAGAGTAGCAGCGTAAAGCATTTCTTCAACGTTAAGGCTGTCGTATGCGTTGTTTTCAACCATGTATTTCAGGGTATCGTCGGAGTAGCCAATAACATCAACCTTGGCAACCATTCTTGAACGACGGAGCTGTGGGAGAATCTTTTCAGCTAATACCTTGTAAACCTTTGATAGGTTCTTGATTTCCTTCTCACGTACTACTGGATCGGAGTACATGGAAAGAACGCGAATGATAAGTTCTTTATCTTCAATATCCGATGCCTGAACAGCTTTCTGGAAACCATCCCAGTCTTCAGCAGTGAATTCAACTGCAGGGGTAACGCCTTGTACCTTAGCTTTCTTGAATACATCGGCAAGGTACTTGTCAGTGTTCTTACCACGATCCTGTGAAAGTTTATCGTTTAGCTTTTCAGGACCATCGGGTGAAGCGTAAGCAGCAATTTTAAGCTCTTTAATTTCCTTATTCTTAGCCTGTGCAGCTGCAAGTAGGAAATCGTTCAGCATTTTGATTTCGTCCTTGGTTAACTCCGACTTGCGGATGTCAGCCTTTTGGATTACAAAGTTGATTTGTGCTTCCTTTTCCTCAGGGGTAACGCGTACAAACTTATCGTTTAGCATTACAGGCTTAACATCAATGTCAACCAGCTTGTAGGTAGCCATTGTACCAATGCCAACCTTTTGGGGAGCATCGAAAGGAACTTTTTTGTCCTTGTAGGTAATCACAAAGCGGAGTTCAATTTCAGAACTGAACATCTCGTCCTTGTAATCAAACTCTACCTCATGTTTCCAGCTACCACCTGCTTCGTAGTTAATAACTTGGTTGTTGGCCTGAACTTCTTCACCCTGTAAAACCTTTGAGGGAAGAGCTAACTCACCACCCTTGTATACTACAACAGGGGTAATTTCAACAATAGCTTTCTTGTTGAAGTACTTTGGAGGAATAGTGCCTTCAAAAGTAGCCTTTACTTTGTTAGCATGCACTTCTACGGGGTTTGGGGTTACCTTTAAAGTAAAACCTGCAGGTAATTCTTTCATTTTCTCAACCCCGCCGCAGCCAGCCAATAGTAGACCAGCTAAGGCAATAATGGATAGTTTTAAACCTTTCATTTTCATATAAAAGTTGGTTAGTTATTAATTCTGCTTAATTGTAAGCACTCAATTTAGTAAATACAAACATACTACTTAAATTCCAATTTATCAAATTCATGGAACAAAAATAAACATTTGTCTTACAGCGACACCAAGTTAACACCTTTTTTGTAATGTTGGTCAAAAATTGCCGATTTGATTTTAAGAAAATCCTGGTGGTTTGCCACAAAGTCAATCCTTGAAGTGTCAATTACTAAAAAAGTGTATTCAGGATGTTGCTTGAAAAAATCAAAATATCCTTCGGTAATTCCGTTGAGGTATTCGGCGGTTATGGTTTGTTCGTAATCCCGCCCCCTTTTTTGAATGTTTTTAAGTAGCTGGGTGGTTGGTAAATGCAGGTACACATAAAGGTCGGGTTTTGGTAATGTGCTGTATATAATGGAAAATAGTTGCTTGTAAAGCTGAAGTTCATCGCCGCTTAGTGTGTTTTGAGCAAAAATTAGCGATTTCATGAAGAAGTAATCGGCAATTGTTAATGAGTGGAAAAGGGAAGCGGAGCGTAACTCGTTGTTAAGCTGGGAGTATCGCTCTGCCAGGAATGAGAGTTCAAGGGGGAAGCTGTACCGTTCGGGGTTTTTATAAAATTTTGGTAGAAAGGGGTTATCGGCAAATTGTTCCAGGATTAGTTTGGCGTTAAACTCTTTTGCCAGCATGGTTGCCAGAGTTGTTTTACCTGCACCAATATTTCCCTCAATTACAAGGTAATGCATAGTTTTTCAAAGGCGTTTGTTCTTGGCTAATTTATATTTTTTGGTGTATAAAAACAAAAGGGGTTGGAGTATAATACCCCAACCCCTTTGAAAAAATTTTCATCATTAGTATTGCATTCCCATGTTATACATGATAAACGCGTAAATATCGGCATATTCATCAATAACCATAGAGGTTGGCATGCCTGCTCCGTGCCCGGCACGGGTTTGAATTCGAATAAGAGCAGGGTTTTTGGGATTAGGATTCTTCTCCTGCATGGTTGCAATGTACTTGAATGAATGTGCTGGAACAACCCTATCGTCGTGGTCGGCAGTAGTTACAAGTATGGCCGGGTAATTGGTTTTGGGTTTGATATTATGGAGCGGGGAGTAGCTGTAAAGGTTTAGGAATTGAATGGAGTCGTTACTGGTGCCGTAATCGTTAGCCCAAGCCCAGCCTATGGTAAAGTTGTGGTACCTAAGCATATCCATTACGCCAACCTGAGGAATTGCTACCTTGAATAAATCGGGGCGTTGGTTGATTACTGCGCCAATTAGCAAGCCCCCGTTTGAACCCCCTTGGATGGCAAGTTTTTTTGGTGAGGTGTACTTTTCCTTGATTAGGTACTCAGCTGCTGCAATAAAATCGTCGAATACGTTTTGCTTGTTTAGCTTTGTGCCTGACCGATACCAGTTCTCGCCGTATTCGCCGCCACCCCTTAGGTTTGCCATGGCAAATATGCCACCCTGTTCAAGCCAGAATAGACGCGATGTACTAAAGTAGGGTAGTAGGCTTACATTAAATCCACCATAGCCGTAAAGTAGGGTTGGATTATTCCCGTCGAACTTAATGCCCTTTTTGTGAACTATAAACATTGGAACAAGTGTACCGTCCTTACTGGTATAGAATACCTGTTTGGTTTCGTAGTCATCAAACTTAAAGTCGATGTTAGGGCTAAAGAATTGCGTTGAGGCATTAGTGTTTACATTGTACTTTACAACGGTTGGGGGAACTGTGAACGACGAGAATGAGTAAAAGGCAATAGAATCATTTATATCGCCGCTAATTCCTGATATTGTACCAAGGGTTGGGAGTTCAATGTCAGTAATCTTGCTGCCGTCTAGGTTGTAAACTTCGGCTTGGCTTTTAGCATCAACAAGGTAGTTGGCAATAATTTTTTTGTTGATTAGGGCACATTCCTTCAGTACATCTTTCCGTTCTGGCAGAATGTCGCGCCAGTTACCTATGTCCATGCTGTTTACATTGATTTTTACCAGTTTATACTTGGGTGCCTTGTAGTTGGTTAAAACAATGAGGTTGTCATCAACATGGTCAAGCACGCTGTACTCAAACTCAAAGCCTGTGGTTATCTTGGAAAAGTTTGCCCGGGGGTCTTTTAGGTTTTTTACATAGATGGAGTTACCGTAGGTTGATTCCGACTCATAAATGATGAGATATTTTTCATCATCGGTGGTTTGCGCGGAGTAGTTACGTAAGGGGTATTGGCTGTTTGAGAAAATTAGCTTGTCGGTTTCCACCGGTGTTCCTACCTTATGGTAGAAAACTTTATGGTTCTGGTTGATGTTGGAAAGTTCCGAGCCGCCCTTGGGTTCGTCGTAACGGCTATAGAAGAAGCCATCGTTTAGCCATGCAATGGATGAGAACTTCACCCAGCTGATTTCGTCAGGAAGTTGCTCCCCACTGGGCAGTTTAATCACTTTTATCTTTTGCCAGTCCGAACCGCCATCGTTAATGGAATAGGCAAGGTACTTACCATCGCGCGATACGCTAACATTCGATAGCGATACGGTTCCATCCTCGCTAAAGGAATTTGGGTCAAGAATTACTTTAGGCTCAGCCTCAAGATTCTCCATCATGTAAAGTACGCTTTGGTTCTGTAGTCCCTCTTTCTTGAAAAAGAAATACCGGCCGCCCGCTTTAAACGGGGCTCCCATTGAGGTGTAATTCCAAATGGCGGTTAGCCTTTCTTTTATTTTGTTGCGGAAAGGTATAGCATTTAGGTAATTGAAAGTCACCTCGTTTTGCTGCTTAACCCATTCAGCCACCTCTGGCGATTTGTCATCCTCAAGCCAACGGTAGGGATCGGCCACTTTTACTCCAAAATACTCGTCAACTACATCTACCTGCTTGGTTTTGGGATATTTAACTTTGGGGGTGTTACACGACATTGTAATCAAAATAGGTGTGGCTAACAACATCAATATGAATATCTTTTTCATCGCTCTCAAAATTTTGTTGTGATATACTAACAAAAATACAATAAAATTATGCAAACCTTGTACTAATTTCTGAAAAAAAGCAATCACAATGTTTGAAAGTGTAAAAAAAGCAGGGGTAACCCTGCTTTTACTATTTGTGTTTTTCCGGTTTTGGCAGTAAAACTTTTCGTGAGAGTTTCAGTTTCCCTGTTTTTTTGTCAATTTCAATAAGCTTAACCTCAACCATATCGCCCTCTTTGAGTACCTCTTCAACCTTCTCTAGCCTACGCCACTCAATTTCCGATATGTGAAGCAGCCCGTCTTTGCCAGGAAGAATTTCAACAAAGGCTCCAAAGGGCATAATGGATTTAACCTTACCCTTATAAATTTCGCCTACTTCGGGAACGGCAACAATTCCTTTAATCCATTTAACGGCAGCATCGCGGCTTTCAGCGCTTTCGGCAAAAACACTAACAACCCCGTGATCATTAATTTCCTCAATGGTGATTGTGGTTTGTGTTTCGCGCTGAATTTCCTGAATTACCTTTCCGCCTGGGCCGATAACGGCACCAATGGTTTCGCGGGGTATGTTGAACTGCTCAATTCGGGGTGCATGGGGTTTAAAGTCTGGACGGGGTTCGGAAATGGTTTGCATCATGATGTCAAGGATGTGCATACGTCCATCGTGGGCCTGCTTTAGGGCTTTAGCAAGCACCTCGTACGATAGGCCGTCAACCTTTATGTCCATTTGCGTGGCGGTAATGCCATCGCGGGTTCCGGCAACCTTAAAGTCCATATCACCAAGGTGATCCTCATCGCCCAGAATGTCGGAAAGTACGGCATACCTGTCCGATCCTTTCTCAGTGATAAGCCCCATTGCTATACCCGATACTGGTTTCTTAATCTGAACTCCTGCATCCATCAGCGCCAGGGTGCCTGCGCAAACTGTGGCCATTGACGATGAACCGTTCGATTCCAGTATATCGCTCACAATGCGAATTGCGTAAGGGTTCTCGGGTGCATCGGGAACCATGTTCTTAATCGCTCTGTGGGCAAGGTTACCGTGTCCAATTTCCCTACGGCTCACCCCTCTCGAGGGTTTGGCTTCACCTGTGGAAAATGGAGGGAAGTTGTAGTGCAGTGTAAATTTCTCTGTTCCCTGCATCAGAACCTCGTCAATAATTTTTTCGTCGAGCTTGGTACCGAGGGTTACAGTGGTGAGCGATTGTGTTTCGCCACGGGTGAAAATGGCAGACCCATGTGCCATGGGCAGGTAGTCAACCTCGCACCAGATAGGGCGAATTTCGTGGGTTTTGCGCCCATCGAGGCGAACACCCTCGTTAAGTATCATGTTGCGCATGGCTTCCTTTTCAACTGCATGGTAGTAGCGGTTCACCATGAACTGCTTTGCCTCGCGCTCCTCTTCCGGAATGGTTTCAATAAAGGCTTGCTTAATGGCCTCGAAAGCGGCTGTTCGTTCCTGCTTGGGCAGCATCGATTTAGCTACCTGGTAAACCTTGTCGTAGCAAAACTCATGAACCTTTGCCCTGAGCTCCTCGTCGTTGGTTTCGTGGCAGTAGGTGCGTTTAACAACGCCGAGTTCCTTGGCGAGTTCCATTTGAGCCAAGCACTGGGGTTTAATGGCCTCATGGGCAAACTTAATTGCTTCCAGCATATCGGCTTCCGACACCTCTTTCAGTTCGCCTTCAACCATCAGGATATTATCGTAGGTGGCGCCAACAATCATATCGATATCGGCCTCCTCAACCTCCTTAAAGGAAGGGTTAATTTTTAGCTTACCGTTAATGCGAGCTACCCTAACCTCTGAGATAGGGCCATGGAAAGGAACGTCGGAAACGGCAAGTGCTGCCGATGCTGCCAATCCGGCAAGCGCGTCGGGCATTATCTCCTTTTCGGCGGAAATCAGGTTAACGGTAACAAAGGTTTCGGCGTGGTAATCGTCGGGGAAAAGGGGACGTAATGCACGGTCAACCAAGCGGGCCACCAGAATTTCGTAGTCCGATGGTTTTGATTCACGTTTTAAAAAACCTCCAGGGAAACGGCCGCTTGCAGCAAATTTCTCCTTGTACTCCACGCTAAGCGGCATGAAATCGACATCTTCTTTTGCCTCCTGAGCGCTTACAACAGTAGCGAGAAGCATGGTTTTACCCATTGTTAGCACAACCGAGCCATGGGCTTGTTTGGCCAATTTACCGGTTTCGATGGTAATGGTACGGCCATCGCCCAAATCGATTGTCTTCTTTACAACTTTCTGCATAATTTAAATTTATATAGATAAAATCAACAATAAAAAACTGCCTTTGTTTAAACAATTAAACCCCAAAGGATTCCCATCCTCTGGAGGTTATGATAGTGATTAAAAAAAGGCAATTTTAGAAATTGCCTTTTTTGATTTCTTACTTTCTGAGATTTAATTCCTTTACTATGGTTCGATATCTTTCAATATCGTTTTCTTTTAAGTAATCCAAAAGCCTCCTGCGCTTACCCACCAACTTTAACAGAGCGCGCTGGGTACCATAATCCTTACGGTGAACCTTTAGGTGCTCAGTTAAATGGTTGATACGGTAGGAGAATAACGCGATCTGGCTCTCAGGTGAGCCGGTATCGGTATTGGACTTCCCGTACTTCTCAAAAATCTCTTTTTTCTGTTCGGCCGTCAAATAGTTCATAACACTGATAATTAGTGGGTAGATTTACTACTTAATTTGAGGTGCAAAGATAAAACCTTTTTTTCAATATCATTACAATTGATACTTTTTTTTCGAACAGCCATTAATTTTTAATTGTTTAAAATAAAGATATCCAGCATATTAGGATGTTTATAGTATATTTTAGCTATTTAGCGCGATTTTAATTTTTTCCAGTGCCATTTCAATGGGTGTAGGTTTGAAGTTTAAATCGTTTTTTGCCTTGCTTATATCCAACGATGTGTTTTTGGGTCGTGGGGCAGCCTCGGCTAAGTCATTTGAATTTACTGGCAATAGCAATTCATGGTTCAACTTTAAAGCTTTTGCTGCAAGTAGGGCAAAATCAGCAACCGAAATTATTTGGTCGCCAGAAATATTGTAGATACCTGTAGCTCTGTTCAAACAGATCTGGGAAATTGCATAGGCCAAGTCAGGAGCATAGGTGGGCGTGCGAATTTGATCGCCTGGAACTTTGTACTGCTTATTTTTGCTTAGGTTATCGATTACACGGGTTATAATGTTTGGACGCGAAAGTTTGGATTCAACCCCGTAAGCCAACGAGGTTCTTACAATTGTATTGACTACACCCGAGGTTTGTATTAGTTTTTCGGCTTCGAGTTTCGATTCGCCATAGTAATTTACCGGATTAGGTGTATCCATCTCTGTGTATTTACCTTTAGAACCGTCAAAAATAAAATCGGTTGATAGGAAAACCAGGTGTACATTATAGTCCACACAGGCCGATACAATGCGCTTGGTGAGTTCCACATTCATGCGGTGGCATGCATACCTATCAACCTCACAGGCATCTGGGCTCGAAATGGCTGCGCAATGAATCACAATGTCAGGCTTTATATCCTCTATCATGTGATTTATGTCTGCATTTAGTAGGTTCGAGGTAAAAGTGGTTACTCCGTCAATTTGCAACTTCTTGAGCGAGGTGGCATAAATATCAAGGTTTGGCGTAGCGCTTAATGTTCGAACAATGTTTTTTCCAACAAGGCCGTTTGATCCGGTAACAAGAATTCTCATTTTCTGTAAGGTTTAGGAGATTAAATCCTTTAACATTTGCACTTGATCATCTGTACCCAACACAAAAAGCATGGTGTCGTGAGTGATTAAGTAGTTTGGTTCAGGATTTAGGATGTACTCGCCAATTGGGTTTCGAACGCCCACAATGTTTACCCCTGTTTTTTCTTTTATTCCCAACTCCTGAATTGTCTTTGCCCCAATAGTATGAATTTTTTTGCAGGATATTTCGTAGAGACTAATATTTCCCGTTCGTTTAAGCATGATATTTTCAACAAATTCTAGTATATCGGGTTGTATGACAAGTTTTGCCATTTTTTGACCGCCAACCTTGTCGGGTAGTATCACATTGTCGGCACCGGCAAGCTTTAACTTTCTATCGTTGGTAACGGCAGAGGCTCTACTAATAATTTTAATCTTAGGGTTCATCTCCCTGGCGGTAATTACAACAAAAAGGTTATCGGCATCGTTTGCCAGAGCTGTAATTAGCGCTTTAGCTTTCTCCACTCCTGCTTTCTGCAGGGTGATATCAAGTGTGGCATCGCCATCAACATACGCTATTTTGGGGTTCTGTTGAATAAACTCAATTACTTTGGGTCTGTTCTCAATAACAACAACATCGATATTATGCGCAAGCAGTTCGTCAACAGCTTGTGAACCATTACGTCCGTATCCAACCACTATAACATGGTTCTGCATTTTGGCAATCATTTTTTCCATGATCTTCTTATTTGAGTATCGGGAAAGTATTTGTTCCGAAAAATATTTGGCTAAGAATGTAGCGGCATAGGCAAAGAATCCAATGCTTATAATGATTAGTGTTATGGTAAACCACATGCCTTCAGGCGAAAGGGGACGAACCTCTCTGAATCCTACTGTACCGATTGTAATAACGGTCATGTAGATTGCTTCAGTGAATGTAAAGTCTTCAATGTGTATATAACCAACTGTTCCTATGGTTATTATACTTAGGAGAATTGTGATTGCAAGCGCTAGTGTTCTACCTCCTTTTTGCTCCATTCAGCAATTTTTACGACGCTTTAAAATTATAATTGTTTTCGCAAAATACTAACACCAATAGGGCAGTAAATACATTTTCGGGTTTCGCAGTAAAAGGTTTTTAGGTAAACCAATGCCTGAGAGTCAAATGCCGACAATGCTTTGATGCTCAAGGTGTCAAAGTTTCTGACAATTGTATTATTCTCGGGTGGCATTTGTTGGAGTATAGCTAGTGCGTTAGCCTCAAGGTCAGCTTTTGCCCTGCTCCGGCCGTAGCTATACATGAAAGGGATAATAGTGTTTATGGTAATTAGCCTTATGGCTTCCTCGCCCAAACGTTTTTTCTTGGGTACTGATTCCTCACCAAAAATGTAGTGGTTAGTCCAGTAATCCGATGCTTCAACTGCAAAGAATTTAATCACATCATTAATGTTTTTCGCCTCCATAAGCTGAGAGAAGAGCCCCGACGATTTGTGTGCAAGCATTGCTAAAAGAGCAATTCTTATGGTTGGGAACGATGCCGGTCTGAGCCTCATAAACTTCCAAAGGCTTGGCTCTATGGGTGTAAGTGAAAATTTATTTTTCAGGTAGTTGTACTCCTGCTTTAGCGATATAACATAGCTATCGGTTTTTGAATTATCGAGTAGGCCCGATTGACCAAATAGGAGAGTTTCCAGCTGAAATACACTATTTTTATGTTTAGCCAACACTTTTTGGGGTAAACTTTGAGCCAGCAGCTGAAAGGGAAGTGCGTTGCTTTTTAACCCAAATGAACGGCACAAATCGCGGTAGAAAGCCTCCTCCCAACTCCCATTGCATTGGTCAACCAATTCTGCTACACGTTGACTCTTGTTTTCAAGTCTTTCAACCTGCATTCTATCGATGGTTGAGTTAATTAGCAATGAATCAATATCTACAATTTTACTGGCGCATGGAATCCATTCGGTCGATCTAATTAAACTTTCATGGTTATACGCCAGTTCGTTGGGGTAAGGGATGACTAATGTCTGGACTTCTACTCCGCTCGATGTTTCTACTGTTCTATCATGCTCAACAACTACGTGTAGAATTACATTGTTGTAAGCGTTGTCGGTTTGATGGTTATGGGTAAACCAGTCGGACGATTTAATATGCATCTCCACATTACCGGCCCAGATGGTTTTGCCAATCCGAACTTTTGCATTGGAGAAATCGGGTCCTGAGTCGGTATTATATAATCCGGGATCGATTACCTCAATGGTATCACCCTTTGTGGTGCATAGCCCGTTAAAGGTAAAGGACTGATAGCGCCAAATAAAATGTAAAAGCGACTCGTCCATTCCGAAATGGTGTGTTGGATTTTGTATCACAAGTTATAAAAAATCCAAAAAACAGAACAAGACTATGATGCTGATTGTAAAATTGTAGTAATTTTGCAAGCGCAAACGGGGTGTGGCGCAGTTGGCTAGCGCGCTACGTTCGGGACGTAGAGGCCGGGAGTTCGAGTCTCCCCACCCCGACTTTAGTGTTGACTTAGAGTCAACACTTTTTTATTCTAATCGGAGGACTACTTGTCCTTGGTTGGGAATTGCCCGGTATATCACCTTTGCATCTTTCTTGCCGAGCTTAAATCTGATGTATGGCTTGTAAACCGGTGCTTTAAGTTTGAGTATTCGTTTAACATCCTGAGCAACAGTCCATGTGCGTTCTCTAAGATCGAATTTAAACTGATTAAATCCATCGGACGATTGTGAAGGGTTTGACTCGTAGAAGTAAAGTAAAATATTTGGTTTTAGTTCAATAATAAAGTTCACAGGGTCAAGGTCGGTTGTATCAGGAATAACATCAGGGGTGTACTCCGAGGTGTCACGTGGGGCAATTTTAACCATCAACGGTACTTTAGGGATGGTTGAGGTATGCTTCGTTATTGATAGTGGAACCGACAACCCTTGAATGAGCAACGGTGGATTAATAGCGGAAAACAAAGGGCTTACTTTTATATGCTCTGCCTTTGCTTTGTGAGCAACAACCCCTTTAATCAATAATGAAACAGTACTGTCAGGAATATTAATGGCTAAGAAAATGGAGTCAGTTTTTGAAGCGGTAATCAATGCCTGGTAGTAAGCCTTATCGGTCAATAAATTTTTTAAACTTGAGTCGGGCTCACTAACCCATTCAACTGTTCTCTTACGTTTGCTAAGATCTTTTGCAATGTATTGCTCAACGGTGTTTATGGCTTTTTGGAATGCTATTACTTTAAGAATGGTATAAGCAACAGCCAATGTTACAACTAGTGTGGCTGTGGTGTAGAGGGTAATTTTTATTGGTTTTCGCATAAAAAAGATCATTAGTATATGTAAACCTTCGATCCTAGGTCTAGGGTTTTGTAAACCGCTTCAAGATCCTCATCATTCATTCTGATACATCCATGTGTTACGGGCATTCCCAGGAATCGCTTGTATATTGTTCCATGTATCAGGTATCCATCGCCAATGCTAAGGGCATAGTCGCCCAAAACTCCGGCTTCCCAACGCGATGGGTCGTTAGCCGATGGAATGGGTAGTCCTTCCTCAACGTACGACCAGTCCGGACGCCGCCAAACAGGATTAGTAACCTTGCCTAGAACCTTATACATACCCTTTGGGGTATGAAAAATCCATTGACGCTTATCGTGCGACTTCAGTAGTGTGTAGCTGCCAGTACTGCAAAATCCTTCACGAATCAACTTCCGGTTTTTGTAAAGCCTGAAGCGATTGTATGTTGTGTTAACCACTATGTATGGTTGTGCGGGTGTAAGGTTCTGGAACTGTTGCCGTAATGCGGCCACTTCCTTTTGGAGTTTCTTTAAATCAAACTTATCATCCTGCACGGAGTCCGCTACAAAGGTTAACTTTCGATTTTTTACAACTAATTCTGCCATGGGTTGTGACAAGTACGTGAGGTAAAAGTATAAAATGATGAAGCCAGAAAGGATGATATTGATGAGTAGCATTCCAAAGCCCAACCGTTTTAGCTTAGGGTTTATTTCGGGGTCGAAACCATTTTTACCTTCAGTGCTGTTCATTGTTAACCCTTTATGTGATTACGTTTAAGGTTTAGGCTCATGGCTATGGTATTGAAATCGGCAATTGAACCAACAATAACCACAGGAGTGCCAACTTCAACAATCTTATAAACTAAGAGCATATCGTTGTTGTCGAGGGCAATGCAGCCATCGGTCCAATCGGTTCCTTTACCGCCATCCCCGTGGATTTCAATCAAGCCACCAATTTGAGCGTATTGGGGTATGCGGCCTGCACTTTTTTCCTTGTTGAAGTTTTCAATATCATCGGAGTTTGGGTAGTTGAGCAACAACGCCCGAAAATACTTGGTTTTATTTGCAGGTATTTTACTTTTAACCAGATAAATACCCTCGGGTGTAGCCTTATCGCCCTTAAGCCGTTTACGCCCCATCCAATTCTTGCCAAATTCGGCGTCAAATTCGTACTTTTTTTTACCGTTCTGGTAAATATAGAGTTTTCGGGCAAATTTATCCACAATAACTGCCATGGAGTTGTTTTGGGCTGTGTTGCTAATAGCACTTTTAACAAGTCGGTTCCAGTAGGGTTGAGAGTTGAAGTAATCTTCAAGATCGTCGAGGGTTTTCTTGTAGGAATCCATTATTAAATCCTCAGCCATCTTAATCTTTTCCGATGATTCAAGGTAATCGCCTTTCCTAAATGCTACCTCTGCCTCATGGATTAGCATTTTTCCTTTTGAGATTTTTTTGCGAAACTCATCAGGCAGGGGCAGCCTTTGAAAAAGATTGTTCATATTCGAAATAAGAGCGGTCAGGTTGTCGATTTTATCCTTAACCGTTATAACCAAATTTTTTGATAGTTCCTTTGAGTTACTTGTGGCGCTTTTGGCCATTTCGGCCGATTTCTTGGCAAAGTACGATACTTTTTGGTAGTCACGGCTTAAAATGAAACGCTTATTCTGAATGTTCCAGTGCTTCATGGCCGAATCGTAGTAAGCTTTTGCCTTCAGGTACTTTTCCCTGGAGTAACGCCGGGCGTTTGACTTTGATGCCTGATGCAGCGAAGCCAGGGCGTAGTCGATATCTCCCTTTGGGGGTTCTGGTATAGAGTAATAGAATAGTGCAAATCCTCCTCCTAGTATGGATAGAATTGCAAGGACAATTAGGCTATATTTCCAAATCGGTTTCATACGGGTACAAATATCAAAAAAAATCCCCGGTAAAAAAACGACCGGGGATTTTATAGCAGGTAAATAAATTACTTTCTACCCTTAACCTTAGCAATAGCCTCGTTAAGTTCGGTGTTGATCTTGGTAGCGCTTTCCTTAGCAGCTTTCATCTTATTGGAAGCATCCATGTACTTGCCAGCATCGTAAAGGCCTTTAGCTTCGTTAACGGTAGCTTCGATGGTGGCCATTTCAGCTTTCATTTGCTCAAGAACAGCAGCACCTTCCTTACCACGAGGAGCCTTCTTCATAAGCTTGCCATTTTCTTCCATCATGGTGGCAACTTCAGTCATAAGGCCTTCTACCTCTTTCTTAACTTCTTCTTTCTTAGCAATAGCGTTAACCTTTAACTCCTGAGCCATGCCAAGAATACGATCGAGCTTTTCGCTAGCTGGACCAAATTTCTTGAATAACTTTGACTTTTGAACTTCAATGTCAGCCATTACAGCGCTCATTGAATCCTGAACAGCAGCAAAATCAGCAGCAAGATAAACATCAGCTTCAGCAGCTTTAGCCGAGTCAATAGCGGCGTTAGCAGCATCAATCTTTTCCTGGGGCACTTTGCCACAGCTTGAAAGCATAGCAACCATAGTTAAGGCTGCAAAACCAAGTAAAAGTGTCTTTTTCATAATCGAAATGTTTGGGTTTGTTAGTTAAACATTAAAGTTTAATTTTCAATGCAAATGTATGGGGTTGTTCAATTCATTATTCTTTATTTATATTTTTTTTTTGTTATTTAAACGAAAAAAAACGCAAAGCATTAAAAATCAGATATATAAAAATATAAAAAAATGTTAAAAAGCTAAGCTGTCCCTTTAAAACTTACTTTTAGGGTAACTCAATATTGTTTTTATAGCTCTGCAATCTAAAATATTTTGTAACATTACATTGAAACAAAAAAGAGTAAAATGAATAAAATCAAGTTCCTTTCTGTAGCCTTTACATTTATTTGTTGTGGATATATCACATTTGGGCAGCAAGTTGGATCAAATAATCTAAAAGGACATGTTAACCTTCTTGCCTCCGATTCGCTTATGGGAAGGGGATTCGGAACGGAGGGGGGGCGTATGGCTGCTCAATATATTGAAAATAGGTTTCAGGATGTTGGACTTGCACCTTGGCAAGGTCAATACCGGCATTCATTTATCAGCTCCGGTATGATGCTCAAGACTGAAGGGGCAAATATAATTGGTTGGGTTGAGGGTGCTGATCCGGTTTTAAAAAATGAGTATATTGTTATTGGTGCACATTACGACCATCTGGCGTATAGAATCATTAACGGCGAAAAAATTGTTTACAATGGCGCCGACGATAACGCATCAGGTGTCGCTTCAATCATAGAGATTGGCCGCTGGTTGGTTCAGAACAAAGCAAATTTAAAACGTTCGGTTATTCTGGTTGCTTTTGATGGCGAAGAGGCAGGCTTAGTTGGTTCAACTTACCTTGTTAGCCAGCGAATTTTACCTGTCGATAGTATTAAGTTCATGTTTAGCCTCGATATGGTGGGCATGCTGCAAAAGTATGGCGGAATCGATCTGATTGGGAATAAAACGCTTAGCCATGGCGATGAGTTTTTTGCTCAGTTGGCAGCCAAGTACGATATTAAGGTAAAAAAATCGGGACGAAGAATTGAAATGCAAACCGATACTCAGCCTTTCGGTAAACTGGGTATTCCGGCAGTGCATGTTTTTACATCAACCGTCTCGCCTTACCATAGGCCTGAGGATGATGCCGATAAGCTGGATTATGAAGGAATGGCCCGCATTGCCAACTTTGTGGCCGATGCAACCATGCAGCTTTCCAATGCCGATGACGTTAAACCTGATGCCCGATTTGTTGCAAAAGCTTTGGGAGGTGGTAGGTTTTCCGTTGGATATCAGTTTGGATTTGGGAACACCTACCATGATTACAAGGATGAGTTCTACAACTCAAAGAAAGGTTTCTCATTTAATACTGGCCTATCGCTCACAGCAGGATTAGGTAAGTATATCGATTTACAGGCTGGTGCACTTTATCAAACAACAGGCACAGAGCACCGGTATGGATTTTTTAGAACACATGAAGTGATTGTACCTGTTGACTTCCTTTGGTATTTTGGCGGGAAACGTCAGCAATTATTAAGCCCCAACGTATACCTAATTGGTGGTGGTTACTACTCCTGGCGATTTGCTGGTAAAGTTGGCAACGGTAGTTTTAATATGGACAATATTAGAAAGGAGAATTATGGTGCCCAGTTTGGTGTAGGGTTAAGTGCAATGAATGTAAGTTTTCAGTTAATACAACAGATTGCAGTGGAATCGATAGAGCAGGACACTAAAGTTATTCCCAACACAATGTTTTTCAGTATGATATTCAAGTTTTAGTAGCATAAAACCTAAACTATGAAACACCCATGTAAGGCAGCTTGCACATACACAGATGATCAAACTATGGGTGTTCCATCCGCTCGATAAAGATTGTTAAAAGAAAGACAGTTACGTGTTAGTAATTAATAATATAAAAACTTTGTACGGATGAAAAGAAGATACAGAATAATACTTATTGCTGCTACAATAATACTAACTCTATACTCTTGCAGCAAAGATGTTGGCGATATTGTCATAGGACTTGATGATATTAATAAGAATGATAGAGTTCTTGTGCTAATACATCCTACAGAAAACAATATTAAAACATTTAACTATTTAATTGACAATAAGATATTGCTGATACCTTCGGTAGTAAAAGTTATAGGAGTTTATCATACCTCTGAGAAGTACGATTACTCTAAATCGGTGGAGTATATCAGGAAGAATAAATTGACAAATTTTAGGCTGCTGCCTGTTCAGGAGCCAATAACCGAAACAGGAATTTTCAGGGTAAACGAATGCACTGCTGTTTTTGCTCGGTTAACCAAGGTAAGCGATGGGATCATTTTTACGGGTGGTCCCGATATTCCCCCATCAATTTATGGAGAGAAAACATCACTCTTAACCCAAATAACCGATCCGGCTCGCCATTACTTTGAGGTGTCGTTCATGTTCCATTTAATAGGGAGCTCAAAGGACACTTTGTTTCAGCCCTTGCTCGATGCCAAGCCTTTAATGCCTGTTCTGGGCATTTGCCTGGGTATGCAAACCATGAACGTAGCGGCAGGTGGTTCTTTAGTGCAGGATATCCCTACCGAGATTTATGGAATTGAGAGCGTTGAGGATGCGCTTATACAGCAAACCAACAGCTTGCACAGGAATTACAATGCCAATTATGCTTTAGACGAAAAGCTCCTTTGGGGGAATTTACATCAGATTAATATCCTTGATGAACCTCTAAAATCCATTTGTCAGGGCCAACCTTGGGTATTAAGCAGTCACCATCAGAGTGTAGAACGATTGGGAAGAAATTTAAAAATTATTGCTACCTCGGTTGATGGGAATGTGGTTGAGGCTATTGTTCATACAAAGTATCCAAACGTTATAGGGGTCCAATTCCATCCTGAGCCTACGCTATTATATAACAACGATGAGCTATTACGCTTTTTGCCCAATCAGCCCTCGAGGCTTACATACTTAAACATGTACTCCGGGGAAGCAGGAGAGAAATTCCACCTTAATTTTTGGTCGTGGTTTGGTAAAAAGGTTATAGAGCAGTAGGTGGAACTAAATTAAACCATTCTGTTTAAGTAGCATCTCCATTTCTTGCTGGAGTTTAAGGGCACGCTTACGGGCTTCAGAGGTAAAGTTGCCGGTGATATCGGCATAAATTATTCCTCGGGATGAGTTTACAATTAATCCGCACCGGTCGTTCATGCCATTTTCCGCTACTTTTTGGAGGCTACCACCCTGCTCACCAACGCCAGGCACAAGTAAAAAGTGGTGAGGAGCATGCTTTCGCACAGCTGCAAAGTATTCCGGATGTGTTGCCCCAACAACAAACATCATGTTGGCGTCGCTGCCCCAGTGCATCGATTTAAGCACTACGTCCTCAAAGAGCAGGTTGCCGGTTTGCTTGTTGTGAACCAACTGAAAATCGCCAAAGCTCTCGTTTGATGTGATTGCTAAAAGGATTGTCCATTTGCCGTCGTACTGCAGATAGGGTACAACGGAGTCCTGGCCAAGATAGGGCGACACTGTAACAGCATCGCAGCCTAAGCTGTGAAAGTACGCTTTAGCGTACATTCTGGCTGTGTTAGCAATATCGCCACGCTTAGCATCGGCAATTACAAGCAAGTCGGGGTGGTGGGTTTTAAGATACTTAACGGTTTTAACTAAGCTGTTCCAACCTGCCGCACCATGAACCTCGTAAAAAGCCAGATTTAGCTTGTAGGCAATGGCTAAATCATGGGTGGCTTCAATGATTTTGCGGTTGAACTCAAACATTGGATCATCCTTGGTGAGCAAATGCTCAGGGATTTTGGTGAGTTCGGTATCGAGCCCAACGCAGAGAAAACTGCGTTTCTTTTTAATCTGTTCATATAATTCTTGGGCTGTCATAGGCATTGGTTATTATTCTTCAGCGGCAGCTGCTTTAAGCCTTTCAGCATTTTCGGCAAGTTGTAGTTTATCTATCACTTCCTGTAAATCACCATCCATTATGGCCGATAGGTTATACAGGGTAAGGTTTATGCGGTGATCGGTAACGCGCCCTTGCGGGTAGTTGTACGTTCTAATTTTTGCGGAACGGTCGCCCGTAGAAACCATCGTTTTACGCTTCGATGCTATTTCATCGAGGTACTTCTGGTATTCCATGTTATACAGGCGGGTACGGAGTTCCGTTAAGGCCTTTTCAAAATTCTTTATCTGTGATTTTTGATCCTGGCATTGAACCACAATGCCGGTGGGTATATGGGTTAATCTTATGGCAGAGTAGGTGGTGTTAACGCTTTGTCCACCGGGGCCGCTGGAACAGAAGGTATCCTTGCGGATATCTTCCATTTTCAGGTCAATGTCAAACTCATCGGCTTCAGGAAGTACGGCAACGGTAGCAGCAGAAGTATGCACTCTTCCCTGAGTTTCGGTTTGAGGTACACGTTGAACCCGATGAACCCCTGACTCGTACTTCAGCACACCGTAAACACCATTGCCGGTTACGTTCATGATAATTTCCTTATAGCCTCCAACCGTGCCCTCGGAAAAACTGGTAACTTCATACTTCCATCCTTTCTTTTCGAAGAATTTGGTATACATTCTGAATAGGTCTCCCGCAAATATACTTGCCTCGTCGCCACCAGTACCAGCACGAATTTCCATTACAGCATTTTTAGAGTCCTGAGGATCGGCGGGGAGCAGTAGAATTTTGATTTCTTCCTCGAGTTGCTCCTGTTCCTGGGTAAGCGATTCCAATTCTATTTTGGCCATCTCGCGGAGTTCCTCATCCTTCTCGTTTGCCAGTATCTGTCTGGACGACTCTATGTTACTCAAAACGTTTTTGTATTTCTCGTAAGCCTCTACGATAGGCTCCAACTGCTTGTATTCCTTGTTAAGTGCGACAAACTTTTTCATGTCGGCCATAACGGCAGGATCGGTTATCTGCTGGCCAATTTCTTCGAACTTATGCCTAATTCCTTCAAGCTTACGCAGTATAGTGTTATCTGCCATATCAAAAATTTATTGGCACAAAGGTAAGCAAAAAATCTGTTTTTGAGTTAGTAATGGAACTCGCCGTAAGGCGACTTAATGGTTAATTTGTTTGAAGCAGCCTCAGCGCAATACCCAACAACCTGAGCATCTACGTTAAATTCTTTGGCAATTGCAATAATATCGTCGGCAAACTCAGGGTAAACATAAATTTCGAATCGATGCCCCATGTTGAAAACCTTGTACATTTCGTGCCAGGGAGTATTGGATTGCTCTTGAATAATTCGGAAAAGGGGAGGTACTGGAAACAGGTTGTCTTTTACCACGTGCAGATTGTTCACAAAGTTCAACACTTTGGTTTGCGCACCACCTGAGCAGTGAACCATGCCATGAATTACCGGCCGGTAGGTGTCTAAAACGGTTTTTATGATTGGGGCATACGTTCTTGTAGGCGATAAAACGAGTTTACCTGCTGTAAGTCCGGTTTCCTCAATTATTTGGTCAAGTTTAAGGTTCCCGCTGTAAACTAAATCATCTGGGACTTGAGGGTCGTAGCTCTCCGGATACTTTTGGGCAAGGTAGTGCCCAAAAACATCGTGGCGTGCCGAGGTTAAGCCGTTGCTACCCATTCCTCCGTTGTATTCCTTTTCGTATGAGGCTTGCCCGTATGAGGCTAAGCCTATGATTACGTCGCCATCCTGAATGTTGCTGTTTGATATTACCTGACTCCGTTTGATGCGGGCTGTAACGGTTGAGTCAACAATAACTGTTCGAACCAAATCGCCTACATCGGCGGTTTCGCCCCCGGTTAGTACGATGTTGATTCCCATGCTGCGCATGGATTGACAAAACTCTTCGGTACCTTCAATTATAGCGGATATTACTTCGCCCGGGATTAGATTCTTATTCCGTCCAATGGTTGACGATAACACGATGTTGTCAGTAACCCCCACGCACAGCAGGTCGTCGATGTTCATAACAATGGCATCCTGCGCAATGCCTTTCCAAACCGATAAGTCGCCTGTTTCTCGCCAGTAAATGTAAGCCAACGATGATTTGGTGCCGGCTCCATCGGCATGCATTACTATGCAGTAGTCGGGATCGCCAGAAAGGTAATCGGGGACAACCTTGCAGAATGCCTTAGGGAAAAGTCCTTTATCTAGGGCGCTTATAGCCTTATGCACGTCATCTTTCGATGCGGAAACACCGCGTTGGTCGTATCGTGAATCATTACTCATGGGTTGAGTTTTAGTTGCAAAGGTAACCTATATTTACGTTACAACCAACTTGAGTTTGAAGCATGGGAGTTACTTTAATCCCCCAACGGATAGTAGTTTCTTTTTCGATTCGTTAATCCATTTCACCTCGGCTGGGGTGTCAACTAGCCAAACCTTAATATCGGCATCTTTCTCATTATCAACAAATATCAGAGTGATATCGGCCTCCTTGGGGGTTTCAACCTCCATCATTACACCCGGTTTAGTTATTTCAGAAGCCTCGTATATGATGCAGAAGTGCAAATCAGCTTGCTCTGGCCTATCAACAATAAAAAATTTTACCTGGGCATTTTTGGCATCCTCGGCTTCATAGAACTTTTGAGCTGCCGATGTGCCACTTAAGCCAAGCATGACAAATAGTATGGGTAATATTTTTACTGAAAATCTCATTGTATAACAAAATCATTATACTAATAATGCGTTCATTAGGTTACATAGAATAGCTGGTTCAATGCAAAACTAACAAAATGTTTGAAAAGTAATAAAGTGATGGCAAATTTAGTGCCAGTTTATTAAGAGCCTGTTTAAATTTTGTATAGGTATAAAAGTGGCTATAGATTAGCTTTTTAGGGAAAAATTTTTGAGCTTGCAAAAAACCTCAAAATTTGACAAGCGATGAAATCATACCCAACCAAT
>Ga0101944_10000358_pt1 | contig 139693 bp, 123 predicted proteins | sample DewCreD2012metaG_FD_75245 | JGI IMG/M metagenome (GOLD analysis project Ga0101944, IMG submission 75245) | Hot spring sediment bacterial and archeal communities from British Columbia, Canada, to study Microbial Dark Matter (Phase II) - Dewar... ...
GACGAGATGATGGCTTTGGCCATGGGCCGACGTGGACACATCGTCCTTTTTCACTACCACCCAGGTCGGCCTCCATAAGCCATCTCTCCTTAGGCTTGACATGGCTTATTGCATCTCCTTTTTCGGTCGGAAGGGCTTTAAATACCAAACTGCTTCGTGTCGACCCAGGCCATGCTGATGAGGGACCAGAAGTCCAAAGCCAGTTTAGAGAGCACGTAGTCGTAGGGCAGCCAGCCGTACCCCTTGTCTCCCCACGTGGTTCCCCAGGAATTCCGGATCAATAGCGCCCCCGTGGTGGTCTTGTTGCATTGTGTGTTCTTGATTTTCTTGTTGTCGTCATAGCCGACGGCGACAATGGCATGCCCCCATTGGGCCCTTTCCCCGGGGCATGGATAGGGAATGCCGCCTTTGACGTCGCCGGCATCGAACGATGGAAATCCCCAAAAGCCGAACATGGATGGAATCCCCGCCGCCAGATACTTCTTGACGCTGGCGAGCACATCGGCGGCGCTGGGATTGGTTCCCAAGGGGTCGTGGCAGAAGTAGTTGAGGGCCTCGTAGTTGTCCGCCACGGCATAGACGAAGCTCGGCGGTTCCTTGTCGAAATCGGGAACGGCGTCCGTATAGGGCCAGTACTTTTCGTCGGGCACGCCGCAGAGTCTCAGAGCGCCCATGGTGTTGCGCAGCCATGCCCCTGTGTCGCCCGTCACCTGCATGAGATTCCGGGTGGTCTTGTAGACGAACAATCGGGAGCCGTCGATGTGCTTGCCGTAAGCGCGTCTTTGGAAGTATTCCACCACGCCGACGGCTGCGTGGGCCGTGCAGGATCCCAAATTCTTTTGGTTTTCGATGGGGGAGCACCAGGCTCGAAGATCGACGGCCGCCGGCATGGCTTTCAGGTTTTCAGCCTTGCGCAGCCCCAGCTTCTTGGCCATGTCTTTAATCGTCGCCTCCTCTTCGGTGTAGTCGCGAAGATCAGGCAAGGGGGGGAGCCACCCCGTGCCCAGTGCGTGTTCCATGCCCTCGATTGCCACGGGCTGATAAAGCGCATACATGGCGGGTCCTCCTGGATTTCGGGTTGGGGGAAAAAAGCTATAGGATAATTTCTTAAAACCCGTGCATCACCAGGGGATCACCGAGGAATCACCGAGACGGTGCGGCTTATCGACGCCGGCGGGAAGGACCGTCGCCCTGAGGGCCTTGGATGGACGAAGAAGGGGGGTATTTCAGAAGTTCGGTGACGTGGCTCATGGCTTCCATGACATCCCGATGCACGGCTTCGAGGCTGTGGAGGGCTTTTTGCAAAACGTCCATGGCCGCGCCGAGGGCATCGGGGGAGGCCGCTCGTCCCTCGTCCTGTCCCGGGGATTCTCCGCGGCGCCCCGGGGCGATTTCTTCGTAGTAGCGGCGGGTGTCTCGAGACGGCCGGACCCCTATTTCTTTCTCTAAACTTTCTCGACACTTCTCATATTGGCGCAAGGCCATGAACCGCTGCCCGATTTCCTGGTACATTTTCATGGCGGCCAGATGGATATCTTCCCGGAACGGCTCAACCTTCAGAAGGCGCTGCGCAAAAGCGAGACTTCGAGGGATATCGCCGGCATTTTTGTAGTGGTGCATCAGGGCTTCCAAGGCTTCCACGTAAAGGCAGTGCACCCTCTCCCTTTCCTGCAGGACCCAATCGTCATAGAAGCCTTCCAGGAGTTCGCCGGTATAAAGGGGAAGGACTTTTTCCACTTCGGCCGCCGCGTCAATGGAAAGCCCGGCAAGGGGGCTCTTGGGAATGATGTGCAGCTTTTCTTCGAAGGCCGCCACGTCCGCCCACCACGGCGCGTCGCGTCGCAGGCCCACCTCCCCGGCCGCCGTGGAATGAAAAAAAGTTCCTTTCGGGACTCCCGGCGGTTCCAAGACCTTGCGCAAACGCCATAAAGCCGTGTTCAAACAGGCGCGTCCCCTCTCGTTGTCCGTCTCGCCCCACAAGGTGCCTGCCAGGACTTCACGAGGGTGGAGGCGGTGGCGATGGACGACGAGATAGGCCAAAAGATGCTGGGCCGTTCGGGTCAGATGGACGGTTTGAGGCGGGCGGCCTCTGAGGACGCGAAATCCCCCGAAGAGATAAAGATGCAGGCGATCCATAAGCACTCCTTGCCGGTGACGGCCCTGGGTGGACAAGGGCGAAGGGTCACAGGGGCAGGCGGGCTTTCACCCCGCCGCAATCGGCTGCCGCGCTTGGGTCCTGCCGTTCCTTAAAACATGATGTTCTACGATAATCAAGGCATTCTTCTTGGCATTGTTCGGGTGCGGATCCTGGGCCCTCAAACCTCAAAAGAGATGCGCAAAACGATTGGGATCCACAGCGCGCTCCACCGATGGTGCGGGACTCCTGCCTTCCAGGAACTCGGCAAGGAGTTCTCCCGTCACGGGCCCGAGAAACATGCCTTTGGTGGCGTGTCCCGAACCGACGAGGAGGTTCTTGGGGGAGCGAAGTCGTCCGATGACGGGAAGCCCGTCGGGCGTGCACGGTCGAAAACCGCGCCAAATTTCCCGCACAGCTAGTCGCCCGAGGCTCGGGAGGAAGGTGGTCAAGTCCCTTTCCATGGCATCGAGTCGTCGAAGCGGGACGGCGTCGTCGAATCCGGAAAGTTCCAAAACGCCCGCAAGCCGAAGCGTGCCTTCCATGGGCGTAACGGCCACGCGGGCCTCTTCCAGCAATAGGGGATGTCGGAGCGCATCCAACGGCGCCTCATAGGTGATGCTGAAACCCTTGGCGGGTTCCACGGGAAGACGCACCCCCATGCGCCCGGTGAGAATGCCGGTCCACGCGCCGGCCGCCACGACGAATTGTTCGCCCGCAACCGGGCCTCGATTGGTTCGAAGCCGAACGACCCTCCCTTGGGACACCTCGGCCCCGAAAACTTCGGTTTCTTCGGCGATTTGTCCGCCCTGGTCCCGGACCCTTTGGGCCAGCCAGGTCATGAAAGCCGAGGGGTTAAGGCTGCCGTCGGGTTCCTGAAGGATGCCGCCGACGACGGCATCCGCCAAAGAAGGTTCCAGACAGCGCAAGGCATCGGCTTCCAGCACCCGAGCGGGTCTTCCGGCCCGACACAGCGCCTCGGCCTCTTCACAGGCCGCTTGAAAGCCTTTCTTTGAAGCGTACACGCACAAAAGACCATGCCTTCCGTATTCGTAATGAGATCCGCCGAGTTCGGCTAAGGCGTCGTGCAGGACAAGGCTTCGGTCGGCCAGGTCGCGATAGACGCAAACAGCACGGGCCACATGGGCCTCGGTGCAATGGGCGGCGAAACGGGCAAGCCACAAGAGGCGTCGCCCATCCCCGGTCAAAGAAACGGAAAAAGGGCCGACGGGATTGAAAAGGTGGCGGAAACCTTCTTTGAGATTTGCCGGGGAACACAGCGGTTGCAGGTGGGACGGCACGATAAGCCCCGCATTGCCGCAGGAGCTGCCGCAGGGAAGGCGTCCCTTTTCCAAAACCGTGACGGACGCTCCCTTGTGTGTCAAAAAATAGGCCGTCATCAATCCCATGATCCCGCCGCCCACAATCACCACATCCCTCTTTGCCGAACCCATGGAATTTTCCCCTTTCGTTTTGCCCGTGGCATGGAGTGCGAATCCATATTGGCAGCTTGAGGCGACGTTGTCGAGTTTTCAAAAGCTGAAAGCGAGGGCGCCGATGCCGAAGCGTCGTCCTTTCCCAGACGGGCCGGGCCTGATATAGAGGGGTGGCTGTCGCCCGGGGTCCTGTGGGCTCGAAAAGCCCAGGGAGCGAAAGGCGCCGGGATGCGTCAAGGCCGTCTGGGGAAACCGAAAGAGAGGATTTTTGCGATGCGCCTAGGTGTTTTAAAAGAAATCAAGCCTGAAGAGTTCCGTGTGGCGATCACTCCGGAAAACGTGCACGACCTCACGGCGGCCGGCCATTCGGTAATGATCCAGCACGGGGCCGGGCTCGGGGCGGGCTTTTCCGACGAGGATTACCGTGCCGCCGGCGGGGACCTTGCCGGCTCGGCCCATGAGGTGGCCCAGACGGCGGAGCTCATCCTCAAAGTCAAGGAGCCCATCGAAGAGGAGTTCCCCCTTTTTCGCCGCGGGCAGATCCTCTTTGCGTACCTCCACAGTGAGACGCGCCCGAAGCTCGTGGACATGCTCCTCGAAAAGCATCTTAAGGCCATCGCCTTTGAAAACGTGCGGGATTCGGACGGGTCTCTGCCTTTGCTTCGTCCCATGAGCGTCATCGCGGGCCAGCAGGCCGTGCTTCAGGGCATGCAATTTTTGTGGAACCATCGAGGCGGCGTGGGCACAAGCCTTGTGGCCTATCCGGGTTTGGATCGACCGCGGATCGTGGTGTTAGGAGCGGGCGAAGCCGGCTGGCATGCGACCCGGGTGGCCGCCGCCTTGGGCGCTTTGGTCCATGTGTTTGAAATCCAGGGCACACGCATTCGATCGCTGTGGGAAACCGCCCCGGCCAATGTCGTCTTTCATCGGCTCCATGGCGATCGTCCTGACAGGGCCCTGGAAGAGGCCGTCATCCACGCCGACATGGTGGTCAACACGGCGACCGTGCCGCCGCGCAGCGAGCGCCACCTCATTGACCGTCGCCTGGTGCGGCGCATGAAAAAGGGGAGCGTCATCGTCGATGTGACGGCCAATCTGCAAGGGGCGGTGGAAACCATCGATCGGTACACGACGCACAAGGATCCCGTCTGGGAGGTGGACGGGGTTATTCATTATGCCGTCACCAACATCCCCGGCACGGTGGCGCGCACGGCTTCACAGGCCCTGGCTCTGGAAGTGTTTCCCTACTTGAGGGTTCTAGCCGACCATGGTATCCCTGAAGCGTTCCGAATCGAACCCGCCTTGCTGGAAGGCCTCACGGCCGTGAACGGGATACTCACCTGGCATGAAGCCGGTCGGTTCCAGAAAAGGCCATGGGTTTCTCCTCGAGAGGCTGTGACCCGGCTCTGGGGATTTTAATCCCCGAAGGCTCTATTCGTGCCCAGGCGCGCCCAAAGGACCCGGCGTCGGACGCGCCGGGAAGCATGTCCCACATCCCAACCATAGGAGGAGACGATGGCACGAGGGTTCAAGAATGTGGTGGCGGTGGCGGCCGTAGCGGTCCTGCTGGCGGGCTTTGCCATGCCGGCGGCGGCGGACACCCTGGCGGAGATTATCCAACGGGGAGAACTGCGCGTTGCGGTCCAAACCCAGGGCCCCCCCTTCAGCTTCGTGGACAAAAACGGGGTGCGGACGGGAAGTTCCGTGGAATTTTGTAAACTCATGGCCGAAGAAATGGGCGTCAAGGTGACCTTTTTGGACTACGACTGGGACGGCTTGATCCCCGCGCTGCTTTCAAAGAAAGCCGATCTTTTGGCCGCCGACATGACGGCGACGTTAAAGCGTGCCCTTAAGGTATCTTTTACGGATCCTTTTTATTACACCGGTGCCGTGGCCTTCACCAAGAAGGGCAAAGGCGGGACCTACAAAAGCATCGAAGACTGCAACAAGGAAAACGTGACCATCGCCGTGCTTTTGGGCAGTACCGGAGAAGCCGAAGCCAAGCGGTTCTTTCCCAAAGCCAACATCAAGTCGTATAAGGGCGGCGGCCCTCTGGTGATCAACGCCGTCCTGTCCGGGCATGCCGATATCGGCGTCAATGACGAAACGGCGGTGATCGGCCAGATGCAGGAATTTCCGCCGGACAGCATCGAAATTCTTCCCCTTCGCCTGACCAAGCAGCCTCTGGCTTTCGCCGTGCGCCCCGAAGACACGCATCTGCTGCAATGGATCAACCTGTTCTTTCAATGGATCAAAGAAGACGGGCGTTACGACGCCAACATCAACTACTGGGTAAAGACCTTGGAGTGGAAAAAGGATCACTGACGGCGTGGGCCTTCCCGGAATCCTTCGGCCGGGAAGGCTTGGTTTCGCGCCTGCCATAAAGACGGTCCACCATGCTGGAAGCCTTCAATTTTCGTGTCCTTGCAGACTATCTTCCGCTTTTCTTGAAGGGCTTATGGGCCACCGTGTGGATTTCCGCCGTCTCGCTTGTCGGCGCGCTCGCCGCGGGCATTGTGGCCTGCGGCGGGCGCATTTCCCGATTCCCCTTTCTTTCCCGGTGTGCCGGCGCCTACATCGAGGCCATCCGCTCCACACCTCTTCTGGCGCAAATCTATTTCCTTTATTTCGGCTTGCCCACCTTGGGGTTTCGCCTCCCCGAATATCAGACGGGCATCCTGGCTTTGTCGCTGAACAGCGGCGCGTACATGGCGGAGATCATTCGGGCGGGGGTCTTGTCCGTTTCTCGAGGACAAATTGAAGCCGGCATGGCCTTCGGCCTGAGTTATCTGCAGCGTATGCGCTACATCGTGCTGCCGCAGGCTTTGGGGATGACCATCCCCCCTCTTTTGGGCCAGGCCATCGTGCTCGTCAAAGACAGTGCGCTCCTTTCTCTCATTTCCGTTTTCGAGCTGACCCGGGCGGGGCAGATCATCACGTCCGAACGGTTCATGCCGGCCGAGGGTTTTTTCACGACGGCGGTTTTGTACTTGACGGTCTACTACGCCCTCAAAGCCTTCAGCACCTGGTGGCAGAAGCGTCTGATCTACATTCAGCCGGCGTAGAAACGGGACCATGTGGCTTTCTTATCTTGAAAAACTGCTGCAGGCCTTTCCTTTCTTTCTCAAGGGGCTGTGGATGACCGTGGCCGTCTCGGGCCTCAGCCTCGTGGGAGGGACTCTGTTGGGTTTTGCGGCCGGGATCGTCCGAGCTTCCCGAGTGCGAATCCTCGGGTCGATTCTTTTCGCCTACGTGGATTTCATGCGAGGCACGCCCTTCTTGGTGCAGGTCTTCATCATTTTTTTTATTTTGCCGGAATGGGGTCTGCATCTCAGTGCCTTTAAGGCCGCCGTGCTCAGCCTCACCCTCTATGCCGCGGCCTACATTTGCGAGATCGTCTATGGCGGCATCGCCGCCGTGCCTTCGGGGCAAATGGAGGCGGCCAAGGCATCCGGGTTGACGTGGGTTCAACGCATGCGTTACGTCATCCTGCCTCAAGCCATGAAAACGATCCTGCCGCCCCTTGTGGGCCAGTATGTGCTCCTCATCAAGGATTCTTCCGTGGTATCCGTCATCGGGGTGACGGATGTGACGCGCGTGGGCTGGTTTACGGTGCAGCGTATTCCCGAGGGGCTCATGGTCTTCGGCCTGGTGGGACTCTTGTATTTTGCGGTCTGCTACCCGCTCATTCGCCTCTCCAACGCCCTGGAAAAGAAAATGCGTGCCGAAGAGCCCGGCGGGCTGTGACGCGGCGGGAAATCCCGTGCCGCATGGCTGCGGGCATTCATGGAGAGGCCTTCCTTCGGCGGGCCGAATCTTTGTGTCGCCGACGACAACGCCTACGTGAACGATCCGGAGGGGAGAATTGAAAGTTCTTGTGACGTCAAAACTGACGGACGCCGCTCTCGAACGGCTCCGCGCCCTGTGCGAAGAAGTGGACATGCATGACCGCTTTGAACCCATGGAGCGAACAGAGCTCTTGAGGCGAATACACGAGGCGGACGGGATCTTGTGCAGCATCGCCGACCGCATCGACCGCGAGGTTTTTGAGCGGGCCCCGAGGCTTCGCGTTGCGGCCAACTACGGCGTGGGCTTCGATCACATCGACGTGGCCGAAGCGAGCGCCCGAGGCATTGTGGTCACCAACACACCCGGCGTGTTGACGGACGCCACGGCCGACCTGGCCTTTGCCCTCATCCTGGCCGTGGCGCGCCGGGTCGTAGAAGGAGACCGAATGACGCGTGAAGGCCGCTTTCGGTTTTGGTCCCCGATGCATTTTCTTGGCACTCAAGTGAGCGGAAAAGTTCTGGGTATCGTTGGATTGGGACGTATCGGACAGGCCGTGGCCAAACGCGCCCGTGGTTTCGACATGAGAGTGCTTTATTTTTCAAGAAGCCGCTTGAATCCCCACTCCGAAGCGGCCTTGGGAGTCGCCTTTGCGCCGCTGGATGAGCTTTTGGCCCAATCGGACTTCATCTCGCTCCATGTGCCACTCACCCCCGACACTCGCCACCTCATCGGGGCCCGAGAACTTTCCCTGATGAAGCCCTCGGCGTTCTTGATCAATACGGCACGCGGTCCCGTCGTGGACGAAGGGGCTTTGGTTGCGGCTCTTCAGGCGGGGCGTCTCCGTGGCGCGGGATTGGACGTGTACGAAAACGAGCCGCACTTGTCGCCAGGTCTGGCCGACCTCACCAATGTCGTGCTCCTGCCTCACGTGGGCAGCGCCACCATAGAGACGCGGACGCGCATGGCCGAGATGGCCGTGGGCAACCTCCTGGCCGGGCTTCAGGGGCAGAGGCCTCCAAACGCCCTCAATTGGGACGCCGTTCAGGCAAAAAGGGCGGGTGCGTTCTAGGTCCGCACCGAACCGACCTCGGATTCTCGGCCCGGCGTCGCCGCTTCGTGGGGGGGCGGTGCCGGGCTCTTGTCTTTGGCCAAAAGATGTACCGTTTGCACGATTTCCTCCGGCGAGACACTCCGCCGGAGCTCTTCCATGCGGGCCATGATCTTGGAAAACCTGACCCCTTCGGCGGCGCTCACCCATTCCAGCTGCAGCCGTTCCGGACGGATGCCCATCTTTTCCATTTTCTTGCGAACCTTGGCGATGCGCTTTTCCGTCCAGTGATTGGCGTTGATGTAATGGCAATCCCCGATATGGCAGCCGCTCACCAGGACCACCGGGGCTCCTTTCTTAAAAGAATGCCAGATGAAGGATTCGGCCACACGCCCGGAACACATGGTGCGAATGAGGCGGGCGTTGGGCGGGTACTGGAGCCGGGAGACTCCGGCCGAATCGGCTCCGGCGTAAGAGCACCAGTTGCACGCGAAGGTGAGGACTTTTTCCTCGGGTTTTTCGGCGAGCAGCGTGTCGATTTGATCGAGGATTTGGGCATCGGTGAAATGATTCATGATGATGGCGCCCGTCGGGCATTCGGCGGCGCACGTGCCGCATCCGGCGCAGGCGGCCGCCGTCACGACGGCCGCCGTTTTGCGTTTTGTGTCCACCGTGATGGCGTTGTAGGGGCACACGGGGGCGCACCGGCCGCAGGAGACGCACTGTTCGGCCACGACTTCCGCGGTGATGGGCTCGGTGAGGATTTCCCCCCATTGCATGAGCCGCATGGCTCGAGCCGCCGCCGCTGAAGCTTGCGTGACGCTGTCCTTGATGTCTTTCGGGCCTTCGGCGCATCCGGCGAAGAAAATGCCGCGTGTTGCCGCATCCACCGGCTGCAGTTTGGGGTGCGCTTCCAGGAAAAAGCCGTCCGAGGTGAGCTGCAGGCCGAGCATTTCCTGAAGCTTTCGGGTGCTTTCGGCGGGCTGGATGCCAACCGCTAGAACGAGCATATCCAGGTCGTGAAATTCCAGGCGCCCCGTTGCGGCGTTTTCCACGGCCACCCGCAGGCTTCCGTCGGGAAGCTCTTCCACCGTGCCGGGCAGGCCCCGAATGTAGCGCACCCCCAACCTTCGGCTTCGCGTGTAAAGATCTTCGAAGCCTTTTCCGAAAGCGCGGATGTCGATGTAGAAAACCTTGATGTCCACATCGGGGTCGTGCTCTTTGAGCACCAAGGTGCTCTTGACAGTGTTCATGCAGCACACATTGGAGCAGTAGCTGTGGCCTTTTCGAGCGGAGCGGGAGCCGACGCACTGGACGAAACCCACCGATCGAGGCGGCCGGCGGTCCGAGAGGCGCACCACCTCTCCCTTGGTGGGCCCTCCGGCATTGATGAGCCGTTCAAACTCCAGGCTGGTGAGCACGTTCTGGAAGCGGGTATACCCGTATTCGTCCAGTTCCGTGGGATCGTAGCTTTCCATGCCCACGGCGACGATGATCGTCCCGACGGTGACCTCGATTTCTTCGTCGGACATGTGGAAGTTGATGCAGCCTTTTTCGCACACGGCGACGCACTTGGCACAGACGGCCGGATTGTGGCCCAAACATTCGTTGGCATTGAGCACATAGGCCGATGGGACCGCTTGGGGAAACGGCGAGTAGATGGCTTTGCGCGAGGACAGGCCTTGGTTGAACTCGTCCGGGCGCACCACGGGGCACACCCGGGCGCACTCGCCGCAGGCCGTGCAGGCCTTTTCATCCACGTAGCGCGCCTTTTTCAGGATCTTGACGCGGAAGTTGCCCACATAGCCCTTGATGTCCGTCACTTCGCTCAGGGTCAACAGGGTGATTCGAGGATGCCGACCGGCATCCGCCATTTTCGGCCCGAGAATTCAGATGGAACAGTCCATGGTGGGAAAGGTCTTGTCCAGCTGGGCCATCATGCCCCCGATGGAAGGCCTTTTCTCCACCAAAATGACCTCGTAGCCGCTGTCGGCCAGGTCCAAAGCCGCCTGAATGCCGGCCACCCCGCCGCCGATGACCAGGGTTTTCTTGGTGAGTGGGACCCTTTGGGGGTGCAGAGGATACAGGCGACGCACACGGGAGACGGCCATGCGTGCCAGGTCGGTGGCTTTCCGAGTGGCGGCGTGCGGATCGTGCATGTGCACCCAGCTGCACTGTTCCCGCACGTTGGCCATCTCCAGAAGGAAGGGGTTGAGGCCCGCATCCCGCATCATCTGGCGGAAGGTGGTTTCGTGAAGCCGAGGGGAACAGGACGCCACGACGATGCGGTTCAGCCCCAGCTCCTCGATGTCCTGCTTCATGACCTGCTGGCCCGGTTCCGAACAAGCGTAGGGAACTTCTTTGGCCACGACCACATCGTCCATGTCCTGCACACCGCGAACCACGGCGCCGCAGTCCACGACTCGGGCGATATTCAAACCGCAATGGCACACATAGACGCCGATACGGGGCGGGGCGGAAAGAAAGCCGGAGGCATCCATGAATCTTTTCTCCTTGTTACTCCCACTGAATGGTTTTCGCCAGCAGCGAGGTGAGGTCCATCATGTCCATGGCCAGATCGTTCCCGTGAAAGGGGTCTTCCATGGCGCAGCGCAGATGGATTTGGCATTTGGGACAGGCCGTGATGAGAAGATCGCTTCCGGTTTCCTTGGCTTGGCGGAGCCGCTTGAGTTGCAGCGCCTTGGTGTAACGGTCGCATCCGGTCCAGGCGCAATTGCCGCAGCACAGGGCTGAGGCGCCTCTGTCGGTCATTTCGTCGAACCCTTTGAGGGCCAGGCGCCCGATGAGCTTTCGCGGCAGGTCCGCCTTCTTGCCCAGACGACTCAGGCGACAGGGGTCCTGGAAGGTGGCTTTTCTTCCCAAGGCTTTGAACCCGATGGCCCCTTTGGCGATTTCCCGATCGGCCAGCTCGAAAAGGTGGGTCACACGGCACGGCAGCGCGATGCCGAGTTCGGCGTAATGATGGGTCAGCGTGTGGTAACATTCCGGGCATGCCGTAATGATTTCTTCGATGCCCGCGGCGTGGAAGCTGTCCGCGTTCAGCTGCGCCAGCTTGACGAAGTTTTCCCGGTCTCCGGACCACAACAGGTCATGGCCGCAGCATCGTTCCTCGGCGAGGACCCTCGGGCGAATATCGAAAAAGTTGAGCAACCGTATCGCATCGTGGAGAATCGCCTCGGTGTGCACGTCACGAAACCGGGTGAAGTAGGTGTCGAAATACGGCGCGCAGCCTCCGAAAAACAGGACGGGGCTTTGGGGATCGACCTCGAGCTTGTCCGCCGCATCCTCCCAACGGTTCGGACGGAGCGACGGCGACGTCATGGTGCGCATGAGCGACTGAAAGAAGCCGCCGTGGGCTTCCGGGCCCGGTCCGTTTCCCGACCTGTGCAGAATGCGCAAGTCCCGAATGAAGTCCGGAAAGTGCACGCCGGAAGGACACCGATCGTCGCACAGCCCGCAGGTGATGCATCCCCAAAGGTCGTTGAGGACTTCCGGCGCGTTCACCGCTCCGGTCATGAGATGCGTTGCCAGCCCGCGGGGAGAAAAGGGCTTTCCCGTGAGGGTCAGGGGACAGGCCGAGGAACATTTCCCGCAGTCCTGGCACGCGTAGATATCGTGCCGCTTGAGGAGGCTTGCCACCGCAGCTTCCGTCACGGGGCGCTCTTCGGCGGGGGCCGGCGGGACGATCGGGGTTTTTCCCAGGCGGCGGAGATCGTGGCAAAAGCCTTCCAAAAAGGCCATCATGCCGGGGGCGTCGTCGGGAAGGAAACCTCCCCACCGCAAACGGTCCGATCCAACGCCGAGCAGGTGCAGCACTCGGCGCATGTGATCGATTCGGGTCAAGGCCGCCGAGTTGCCCGTGCCGTATCGGCAGGATCCGGATTCGCAGCCGGCGATCAGGACTCCGTCCGCCCCCATTTCGAAACACTTGAGAATCAGCGCCCGGGTGACGCGGCCGCTGCAGGGCACCCGCACCATGCGGATTTCTTCGGGAATGGGAGCCTTTTGGTCCTGAAGGGTCTGAAAGGCGGCGTGGGGGCCCCAGTTACACAGAAACAACACGACGTTGAGTTTATTCATGAAGAATCCCCGTAACCAAAGATCGCTTACTGGAGGATTTCCCGAATCATGTGCTCGAGATAGCTCCGGTCCCGATACGGGCTGTCGGCGGCGTTGGACGGGCACATGGCGATGCAGTTGCCGCAGCCCTTGCATAGGGCTTCGTCGACGACCGCTGTTCCGTAACCGAATTCATTTTGATGAAAACTCACGGCCTGGTGCGGACACACCTCGGCGCACCGCCCGCATCCTCGGCACCGCATCGGGTCGACGGAAACGGTGTAGCCTTTGCTGTGCCTCGGGCGGCGCGGCATGACGGAGGCCGCAAGGACCGCCGCCGCCGCCCCTTTCGTCCGCTGGGACACATGGACCCCCGGGGGGTTGGCCAAAAAGAGGCCCGGCACCGAAGTGGCTCCCGGAGAGAAAAACGGAACGCCCGGCACACCCCGCTGCTGCATGGCCCATTCGATACGGCGCGGCGGCAGATTTTCATAGGGCACATAGGGAATGGCGCGCCGTGACCTTTCGCCCAGAATCACCGCCCCGGTATGGATCACCTGCTGGGTGCCGTCGATCATGGCCATGAGCTGAAAATCCCCCACGGTGCCTCGAAGCCCTTTGATCTCCGCCTGCCGGAACACCTGAATGTTAGGGTGGCGGGGAATGTCCGTATCCGGGTCTTGAGGACCCGTGAAAAGAAAGACTTCCATGCCGGAGCGGGCCAGGGTGAGGGCGCTCTTGACGGCGGCTTCCGAAACCCCGATGACGGCCGTGGTGAAGTTGTAGGGGCGCGCCGGAGCGGGCATCCTCTTGAGCTTTCGCGTGCGGCCGATGGATCGTTCCAGAAGCCCTCGGAACCTTTCGAGAGCCGTGTCTTCGCCCTGGGCGAAAAACCGGAGGGCTTCGCCCCGCAGATTGCAGGTTTCCACCATGGCTCGGCTGATTCCGGTGGCGTTGAAAAGAGCCGTCTTCAATCGGCTGCGCTGGTCCGTGCAGGCGCTGCACACGAAATCCAAAGGGCAGCAGACGCACGAGGCCAGAACGACCCGGGTCAGCCCTTTTTCCCGAATGGTTTGCACCAGGTTTCGGGAACCCTCCGGACTGCAGGCGGATGGAAGGAGTTCCGTATGCACCACGTCGGGACGGTCCTGAAGGGAGGCCACGTACTCGGTCATGGCCGGAGACCACCCCAGAGAATCGTTACAGCGACAGACGAAAACGCCGATCCGCACATCCGGCGAAAGCGGAGGGTCCGGAGGCGGAAAGGACAAGCCGTGGCCTTTCATGCGTTGCGCGTTTTCGCCGAGGAGAATCATCGCTTCGGCGGCTGCGGCAAAACCGCGGAGCATCATGGCGTAGACGTCTTCCCGTGCGGACGCCTTCGTGCTGTAGGCTCGAAGCACATCTTCCCCGCGGATCGGCGGTGCCAGGTCCGGATCGGCCAGAATGACCACCCCGGCCTGTTCGGCGCTTTCCCACACTTTCTGGTGATGGTCCACGGCCCCGCACCCGTTGCAGGCGTCGAGGCATTGAAGGCATTCCGAACAGACCCCGCATTGCAGGCAGCGCTCGGTTTCCGAACGCACTTGCGTTTCGGAAAGTCCCAGGCACACTTCCGCAAAACCGCAGGTTCTTCGGGACGGATCCACATGCGCCGGAACCGGCCGTGGGCAAAAGACGAGATCGTCCGGGATGGGGCGAAGATCCCGGTCCTCGGGCCGCACGGCCGTGGGCGCCAGGTCTTCGCCGGTGAGGGCTCGATGGACGGCGCGGGCGGCACGCCGCCCTGAGGCCATGGCGTGAACGACGGACGAAGGGCCTGAGGCCGCATCGCCCGCGGCGTAAACACGAGGAACCGAGGTGCAGGCCTCGGCGTCGACCACCACGAGGCCTTGCGGCGACAGAGCCACGCACGGCTCGGGAGCCCCAAACGGGCTGGGGTCCCCCTGCTGGCCGATGGCCACGAAAGCGCGACGGCATGCCATGAGAAACGGTTCGGCCCCGGGTTTGGTCACCGGCCACGGGATGCCTTTGGCGTCAGGCGGGCCGGGAATGGTTTCCACACACCGTAGATGCGTCAGCCGGCCGTTTTCCCCGAGGAAAGCCGCCACCCGAGTGCGGTCGATGACGCGAATGCCTTCCTGGCGGGCTTCCTGAATTTCTTCAGGGTCGGCGGGAATGAGTTCTTCCGGAAACCAGGACAAGATCGTCACGCGGGCGCCCAACCGCACCAGAGTGCGCGCCAGGTCGAAAGCCGCGTTGCCGTCGCCGATGACCACGACGTCGTCGGATACGGTCGTCACCTCGCCGCGGTGGACTCGCGTCAAAAAGTCCACACACCCTTCCACGCCCTGAAGGTCTTCCCCGGGCACGTTCATTTTTCGATCTTTCCACGTGCCCACGGAGACGATCACGGCGTGGAATCGACGAGAAAGGTCGTCCAGCCGGGTGAGATCCACGGGATGGGCGGTGAGGATTTCCACGCCCAGGGACTCGATCCATTGAATTTCCCGATCCAGAACCTCCCGCGGAAGGCGATGGGGGCCGATTCCGTAGCGCAGGAGCCCTCCCGGTTTTGCTTCCTTTTCGAAAACCGTGACCGCATAACCCAGCCGGGCGAGATCCGCCGCCGCCGCCAAACCCGCCGGTCCCGATCCGATGACGGCGATTTTTTCGGGCCTTGTCGGCTCAGGCGTCCTCTTGGGAGCAGGGTCGCCATGATCGGCAAGAAAGCGCTTGATGTCCCTGATGGCCACCGCCCCGTCCAAGTCGGCGCGGCGGCAGGCGGCTTCACACGGGTGGGTGCAGACCCGGCCGCAGATGGCGGGCAGGACGTTATCGTGCCGGATGAGTTCCAGAGCCTCGGCATATCGGCCGGCGCGGGTGAGTGCCATGTAGCCTTGAACGTTGACGCCCAGCGGACAGGCTTCTTGACACAAAGGACGGCGCCGCTTGTCGATGACCGCTCTTCCGGGAAGCCGGTAGCGGCTTTCCGCCTGCACGGCCTTGGATCCGTCGGGGTGCGTTACGGGGCACACGGCGACGCAGCGGCCGCACAGCGTGCATCGTTCGGCATCCACGTAGGTGGGATCGACCACGATGCGGGCCGAAAACCCTTGCGGCGAGTGCTTGAGCGAGGCGACGCGGGCGGGAAGAAGGCATCGGATTTGGGGATTTCGCAAAATGCGCAGCAACCCGGGACGATGGGCGAAATTGAGCGGCAGCCCGGAAGCCAGCCGCCATTCGTCCCGGGCGAGCTTGGCATTCAGGTCGGGATCGGGATCCACCAGGGTCACGGGAACACCCATTTCCCCCAGCTTGTTCGCTGCGGCGAGCCCCGCCGGGTTCGCTCCGACGATGAGCACCTTGTACAGACGGTCCTTGGCGCTTTCCTTCATGCCACGTCTTTCTCCCCGGCCTCTTTTTTGCGTCGGCCTTTCAGCACGGCGAGCCCGTACTCGTATCCCTTGTCGAATGCCGCCAGGTTCATCTTTTCCGTTCCTTTGGGGACCAGGGCCTGGACGGTGTCTCGAGCCGCCTGGACCGAGACGGCTTGGGAAACGGCGGTGAAGAATCCCACCATGACGATGTTGGCCATCATGCGGCGGCCCAGTTCCTCCGCAAACCGCGTGGCCGGGATGGCGAGGGTCTCGCCGTGCCGTTCCCCGTGAGGGCGCACCAGGTCCTGATCCAACAGAAGAAGGCCGTCTTCCTTGAGCATGGGAATGTATTTCTCATAACCGCCCTGGGACAGGCACACGAGGATGTCGGGGCGTCGCACGTAAGGGTAATGAATGGGGCGGTCGGCGATGATGACCTGGGCGCTGCATGCCCCTCCCCGGGCCTCGGGACCGTAGGATTGGGTCAGGGTGCTTTCCCGATGATCCCCCAGGCTCGCCGCGCGGCCGACGATCATACCGGCCAGCACAATGCCCTGCCCGCCGAATCCGGTGAAAAGAATTTCCTTGTGCATCGCGTGCGCCGGCATGGCTTTCATGGCATCCGGTCCTCTTTCAACCCGCCGCCGAATCGGGAAGGCGGCAGGTGCGGTCGTACATTTCAATGCAGGTGGGGCGTTGTTCTTCCACAAACTTGCCCAGAACGATCCCCCTTTCGAAGTCCAGGAAGGCTTCGGCGGGGTTGGCGCCGTTTTTGATCAGGGTGCGGTCTTGGTAGAGTTTGAGCGTGTCCAGGGGCCGTTCCTTGTTTCGACGCCCGTAGCCCGTCGGGCACGGCGCCAACACTTCGATAAAGGCGAACCCTTTGTGTTGGAACGCCTCTTGGATGGATTGGGTCAGATCCCGCGTATGGAGGATGGTCCACCGGGCCACATAGGTGGCTCCGGCCGCGTAGACGAGGAGCGGCAGGTTGAACGGGCGTTCCGGATTGCCGCGAGGCGTTGTGGTTGTTTTGGCCAGCGTGGGGGTCGTGGCCGCCACTTGGCCTCCGGTCATGCCGTAATTGAGGTTGTTGACGCACAAGACGGTCAGGTCGATGTTGCGGCGCGCAGCATGGATGATGTGGTTCCCGCCGATGGCGAACAGATCCCCGTCGCCGCTGAAGACAATCACATGGAGTTCCGGCTTGGCCAGTTTCATGCCCGTGGCGAAGGGAACGGCCCGGCCGTGGGTGGTGTGGTACGAATCCAACCGCGTGTACCCGGCCGCCCGACCGGAACAGCCGATGCCGGACACCATCACCGTTTTGTCCAGATCCAGGCCGCTGCTGTGCAAGGCTGTGAGGCACGCCGAAAAGGCCGTGCCGATGCCGCATCCGGGACACCAAATGTGCGGGACGCGTTCGGTACGCACCAATGCATCCAAAGGGTGGCTCGGGGAGGCCTTGGCTTTTCTCATAGAACGTCCTTTATGGCTTGAACGATACTCTCGGGCGCAATGACGCTTCCCCCGGCATGCCCCACCAAATGGCACGGGACCCTGCCCTTGGCGCACCGTTCCACTTCCAGGTGAATCTGTCCCAGATTGATTTCCACGGTGCACAGAGCCCGAACCCTGCGGGACAAGTCGGCGACGGCTTCTTCGGCAAACGGCCACACCGTGATGAGCCGAAGCAGGCCCGCCTTGATGCCTTGCTGGCGCGCTTCGTCCACCGCCGCCATACTGCTTCGAGACGACACGCCGTAGGAGATGATGGCCACGTCGGCATCATCCAGCCTGTACGATTCGGTCTCGATGATATCTCCGAGATTACGCCGAATCTTTCCTGTGAGGCGGGCGACCATTTCGGCATGGCACTCCGGTGTCATGACGGGATAGCCGCGCTGGTCATGGGTCAGACCCGTCACATGGATCCGGTAGCCGTCCCCGGCGCTGGCCATGGGAGCCACCCCGTCCGGACCGGGGCAAAAGGGCTGAAACCGATCTTTTCTCCCTTTGGGGCGGCGCCTCGAAATGGTGCGGATGGCCGAAGCCTCCGGAATGACGACCCGTTCACTGAGGTGTCCCACGACCTCATCGGTCATGATCAGGACGGGAACACGGTATTTTTCGCTGAGATTAAAGGCCCGGATGGTCTGGTAAAAGATGTCCTGAGGCGAAGCCGGAGCCAGGGCGATGATTTCATAATGCCCGTGGGATCCCCAGCGCGCCTGCATCATGTCGCCCTGGGCTCCAAGCGTGGGAAGGCCGGTAGACGGGCCGGCCCGCTGGACGTTGGCGATGACGCAGGGCGTTTCCGTGCAGATGCCCAAGCCGATGTTTTCCATCATGAGACTGAAGCCGGGTCCCGACGTGGCCGTCATGCTCTTGACCCCGGCGCACGAAGCGCCCAGGACGGCGGCCATGGCCGCGATTTCGTCTTCCATTTGAATGTAGGTGCCGCCCACATCGGGCAGCCTATCGGACATGTGTTCGGCGATTTCCGTCGCCGGTGTAATGGGATACCCGGCGAAGAACCGGCACCCTGCCGCCAAAGCCCCTTCGGCGCAGGCGACATCGCCGGTCATGAAATGCTCACCGGTCCATACCGCTGGTTTCATGGACAAACCTCCATGCCCTTTACGGACCCGCCGAGCCGGTCCCTGAGGGGATTTCCCCGTCCGCGCCGTGCGGGGGCATTTCGACGGAAAAAATGGCCAGGTCCGGACAGATGATTTCGCAGTAGTGGCAATTGACGCACGCTTCCGCGTTCTTCACTTCCGGCGGATGATAGCCCTTGGCATTGAATCGCCTGGACTCTTGAAGGACATCTCGAGGGCAAAAGGCGATGCAGTAGCCGCAGCCCTTGCACCGATCCTCAATGATGCACACCATGCCCCTGGTCATGTGAATCTCGCCGATATCCAAAGGAGTGCGCCAAAATTTCATGGGACGGGCCCCTTCAGGTCTTGACCGTCGGTGTGGGGGATTTTCCTCTCGCCACAGGTGGGCGGCATGTTGCGGCGCAGAACCGCCGCGCGCCCAGGCCCCGCACTAAAAACCAGCCGCACGGTGCCTGTCAAGAATTTTTCTTTTTAAACCGAGGGAATCATGGGATCCTCCCCGCTTTTCCACCGGGGTATCGCCTCGTCGGGCGGCAACAAACCTTGCTCGGAGGATCGTTTCCTTCATGGATTGCGGGGAAAAACCGAGAGATTTCTTTTGCGGGGATTCGACCGAGGTCCCCCGCATCGAATCCCCCCTGTCTCTCTGGATGGGGATTCCACAATCACGGCGCGGCGTCGGTCTGGAACTCTTCGAGGATGCGGCCCGTGGCGGCATGGAGGCGGATCCAGGCGTTTTCCAGGAAAATCCGGGTCAGAGCCAGCTGGCTCTGGGCCTGGACCAGGTCGCGTTGCGCTTGGGTGAGGCGCACCAGGGAGGCCTGTCCCGCCGCATATTCTTTGGCGACGAGATCCCGGGTTTGACGCACCAGGGCGGCGTTTTTTTCTTGAAGCCGAAGCTGTTCCTGGGCTCCCAGAATCTGCGCCACGGCGGCCTGGACCTGGGAGACGGCATCGACCGCGGCGCTGTGCACCTTGCTTTCGGCTTCCCGCTGAGCCTGCTGCGCTTCTCGAACCCTGAAGTAGTCTTCTCCGCCGGAAAAAAGCGGCACGACCACCGCGATGCCGACGGTGGAACCGAAATCGTCCTGTTCCATGCGGGCGCTGTTGGTCCTGGAGCCTTCCAGCGTGCTGAAAAGGTTTATCGAGGGGGCGAAACGCGATTTGGCGGATCCCACGCCGGCCTGAGCCGCCTGAAAGCCGAACCGGGCCTGAAGGACATCCGGCCGCTTTTCCAGGGCATAGGTCACGTGGTCCGCCACGAACGGTTCTTTCATCAAGGATTCGGGGACATCCCCCAAAGGCGCCAAGGCGGTCCCTTCGTCCACTGTGCCTTCGGGAAGGCCCATGAGGGCCGCCAGGCCGGTGAGGGCCACGCGGTATTCTTGCTGTGCCAGAATCTTTTGGGCTCGGGCCAGATTCGCCTGCACGTGAAAATTCAAAACGTCACTCAAGGACCCGGCCCCCAGCGCCTCGCGGGCCTGAGCGTCCTGCAGCTGGCGTTGGTTGAAGGCTTCGTCGGCTTCGGCGATGATGCCGCGTTCCCGAGCGAGCTGGGCGCTGAAATAGCTGTCCGCCACGGCGGAAAGGAGCACCCGTTGCGCTTCTCGATAGGCCGCCTTGCTGCCTTGCTCGTTGAATCGGGATGCCGCCAGAGCAAACTCCCGCTGAAACCCGTCGAAAAGGGTCAAGACGGCGTTGAGCGTCGCGCTGTAGACGTCTTCACGATCCCTGGGGATGAGTCCTGCCGTGATGGAGGAAAAGCCCGATGAGGGGGGCATGGTCCCTTGGTTTTCCGGGTAACGCACGTGGGCCGCATTGGCGGATCCTTCGATACGCGGCAGGTACCGTGACCAGGCTTGATGGACCTGCTCGCGGGCCTGGGCCGCGCGGGCCCGCGCGGCGCTGAGAGACGGGTTGGCTTCCAGGGCGATGCGCTGCGCCGTCTTGAGGTCCAAAACGGCGGGAAGCCGGTGTGAAGGGGTTACCTGCATCGCCCCTGATGCGGATGGGGCTGTGCCGTCGGCATGAGCCGCCTGAGCTCCCACGATCATCCAGGGCAGAAGCGCAAAGAGGACGGCCAAGAGTGAATGGGATGCTTTGGGCATACGCGGCCTTAGAAACTTTCACCCGTCGAAGCGGGCTTGCCCGCGATCGGCGTCGCCGGGTCGCCGGTTTCGACGCACAAAGGGGTTCTTATGCGGCCAAAGCCTGAGATGCCTTCGGCCCTTCCTTTCCCAAACCGTTGTCTCGGCGGCGGCTGGCCGGTTCCACATCTTCTCGACGGCGCGGCCAGCGGCCGGTTCGGACCCGATACAGCCAAAGTCGAATGTCGTTCAAGATGGCGAACAAGGACGGAATGAGCACCAGGGTAAGGGCCGTGGCGAAAGCCACGCCCGCGGCAAGGGTGACCGCCATGGGGATGAGAAACCGCGCTTGAAAATCCGTTTCCAGGATCATGGGCATGAGGCCGCCCACGGTGGTCACCGTGGTCAGGATGACCGCTCGAAAACGGCGCCGTCCGCCTTCGATGACGGCGTCAAAGAAGCGCATGCCTTCCGCCAGGTTTTCGTTCACCCGTTCGATGAGCACGATGGCGTCGTTCACCACAACGCCGGTCAGGGCCACCATACCGAAAAGGCTCATGATGGAGATGTCGAAGCCCATGATCAGATGCCCGACAACCGCCCCGATAAGCCCGAAGGGGATGGTCACCATGATGATCAGCGGCTGAATGTAGGATCGAAAAATGGTGGCGATGATAATGAAGATGCCCAGCAGCGCCAGTGGGAAGCCCACTTTCAGGCTTGCCAGGGATTCGCGCATCTTTTTCTTTTCCCCTTGAAGGGCGACGCGCAACCCTGGGTAGCGCTTTTCCAGCTCGGGAAAGAAGGTCGCGGACAGATCCTGGAAAATTTCGTTGGCGTTGGCCCGATCGCTGTCCACGGCGGCGCTCACGGCCACCCGTCGCATGCCGTCCGTTCTCGTGATGACGGAGTAGCCCGGAGCGTATTCAAAGGAGGCGACGGAACGCAAAGGCACCTCAGCCCCGCCGGGTGTGCGGATGCGCACCTGATCGAGACGGGACAGGTCCCGCCGTTCCGCCTCCGTGTAGCGCACCTTGATGCGAATGTCGTCCCGGCCGCGCTGGATGCGCAACGCCTCTTCGCCGTAGTAGCCCGCATAGATCTGGCGGGCCAGATCGTCCACGGTGAGTCCCAGGGTGCGGGCTTCCGGTTTGAGCCGCAGGCGCAGTTCTCTTTTCCCTGCCGCGTAATCGGATCGGATTTGATAGACCCCGTCAAAACGGCGCAGCCGCTCCATGAGTTCTTCGGAGGCGGCCACCACATGCGCCATGTTCTCTCCTTGAATCCACACTTCGATGGGCGCTCCCGGCGGGCCCGCTTCCATGCCTTCAAAGGTCAAGGCCTTGATCCCGGGAATGGGGCCCGTTTCCTTTTCCCACGCCACCATGATGTCTTTGGAATGGATGCCGCGCTGCTCGGAATCCAACAAAATGGCTTGAATCGCCCCGTAGTGAGGGCCCCGCATGGGAATTTGTCCGAGAGTCTGGCCGACCAGCACCAATCGATCCACGAGCATGGGGGCGCCCGTGCGGGTCTTGAGCCGTTCGTTGAGCCGCAGCAGCGCGTTTTCGACGCGCGTGACGGCCTCCTGAGTCACATCCACGGGGGTGCCTTCGGGAAATTCAACGGTAGCGTTCAGAACGAACCCGTCGATTTCCGTGAAGACGACAAATTTGACGATGCCTCCCTGAATGACCCCGATGCTGATCAAGAGCACGGCGACGGCCGAACTGAGGCCGATGTACCGCCACCGAAGGAAGAAGCGCAAGGACGGAAGGTAGACTCTTTCGATGAACCATTCCGTGCCGACGTGCACTTTGTGCTGCATCCCGTCGAGAAATCTCTTGACGGCCCGGACCTTTTGGGGGCGGTGGTTGGGATCGGGCAGGTGGTTGAGGTGTGCGGGAAGAAGGGTCAGGCATTCCACCAGGGAAATACCCAGCGCCGCCACCACCACTTGCGGAAGAATGGCGATGAATTTTCCCATGATGCCGCCGACGAAGGCCAAAGGAATGAAGGCCACGATGGTTGTGGTCACGGCGGCGATGACAGGCAGGCCTACTTCCGCGGCGCCTTCGATGGCCGCCGCCAGAGGCCGTTCCCCCTTTTGTCGGTGCACGAAGATGGCCTCGCCCACCACGATGGCGTCGTCCACGATGATCCCCAAGACCATGATGAGGGCGAAAAGGGAAATCATGTTGATGGTGCCCCCGAGGCCCCACACGATGGCCAAGGCCCCGGCGATGGAGACGGGAATGCCCATGCCGGCCCAGAAGGCGAGGCGGACATCCAGAAAGAGCCACAGAAGAACGAGGACCAGAATCAGACCGTAGAGGCCGTTGCGGAGCAGGAGGTGGATGCGGGCCCGCAGCATGTCCGTGGTGTCGTAGAGGATCTTGATGTGCAGGGAATCCGGAAGTTCCTTGGCCTTTCGTTCCACGTAACGAGAAACGGCGCTGGAAATGGCCAGGGCGTCTTCCTGGGTCGTCTTGAACACGATGAGCATCACGGCCGGCTGCCCGTTAACGAAGGGACGTATGGGGTCTTCCGTAAACCCGTCCACGATGCGGGCCACTCGCCCCAGGGGGATCATGGCCCCTTGCGGCGTGGCCAAGAGCACGAGGGAAGCCAGTTCTTCCCCGCGGTATCGCCGGCCCATGGTGCGCACACGGATTTCTTCCCCTTCCGTGCGGATGGTTCCGCCGGCCAGATTCAGGTTGCTGCGTCGCACGGTGTCGGCCACCTGAGCGAAGGTGAGTCCGTAGCGGCGAAGGGTTTCTTCAGACACTTCGATATGGATTTCGTAGTCCCGGGTGCCGAAGGTTTCCACTTGGGAAATTTCGGGCAGGGCCTGCAGGTCGTCCTTGACGCGTTCGGCCCATTCCTTGAGCCGTTCTTCGTTCATGTTTCCGGAAAGATACACCAGAGCGATGGGGCTACGCAGCGTGACATCCGTGATCACAGGCTCTTCGGCGTCCACGGGGAAGGTGGAAATGGCGTCGATCTTGGCCCGGACTCGGTCCAACACCACCCGCAGGTCCGCGTTTTCCCTCACTTCGATGGTGGCGGTTCCCACATTTTCCTGAGCCTGGGTGGTGATCTGCTTGATCCCTTCCACGCCTTCCAAGGCTTCTTCAATCTTGCGACAGATCCCTTCTTCCACCTCTTCCGGGTCGGCTCCGGGATAGGGGACGCTGATGGTGATCATGTCCAGGGAAAATTCGGGAAAATTTTCCTTGATCATGAAAAAAGCCGCCATGATGCCGGCCGTGAAGATCAGCAGCAGGACGATGTTGGCAAAGACGTTGTTTCTGGCGAACGCCGCCAGGAGGGATTTCATGACGTGGAATCCTTAGACGGCTGCCGTTGGGTTTCCACCACGTCGAGCAGCATGTTTTCCAGGGGGTTGACGAGTCTCGTGACGATGACCACGTCCCCGGCGTGAAGGCCTTTCGAGATGAAGGCTTCTTCTCCTTGAAGGCGGGCCACTTCAACCGGAACCGTCTTGAGGCGCCTTTCCACGGCCAGATACACCTTGTTGTCGTAGGTGACGGCCCATTGGGGCAATCGCACCACCTGTTCGAGGGTCCGTCCGAGAATTTCCACCGCGCAGAACATGCCCTCCACCAGAGGCAATCCCGACCGGCCGACTCGGGACGCCTGATCGGCCGGAACCCGCACGGCGACCGTAAGGGTTCGGCTGGTGCGGTCAAAGGCCACCACGCGGTGGAGGAATCCCTGCCAGGCGTGCCCGTCCGGATCTTGGCTCCATCGCACGGTACACGGCACCTGTCGAAGATTTTCAAACCAGGCAAGCTCGGACGGTCCCGACGAGGGGTCGAACAGGAGCCATCGGCGGGCGTCATCGCTGTCCAAAGGGACGTGGATTTCCAGCATGGAATCATCGGCCAAGGTCACGGCGGGGGTTCCGGGGCTGATGAATTGGCCGTGCTCCACGGTTTTCGCCGCAATGCGGCCCGTGAAAGGGGCCTTGACGGTGCATCGCGCCAGCTGGGTGAGAGCCCGTTCCCGTTGGGCGCGAGCCGCATCCAAGGCGGCTCGGGCTTCGCGAAGCCGCACCGGGTAGACGGCCACGCTGAGCTCCAAGAGCCGCAGCTGATCCAGAGCTTGATTGTAGGCCTTTTCGGCGGCTTCCACTCCCGATCGCGTCCCCACTCTGCTTTCGTCGTAAAGACGCTGCAGCCTTTGAAACTCCGCCAAAGCAAGGTCTCGGGTGCGCTGCAGAGCGCCGAGCCGCCGTTTTTCCAGCTCCCACTCCTTTTCCAGACGGACCGCCGTATTTTCAAGCTGGGCCACTTGGGCGTCCGCCTCGGCCAGGGCCGACTGATAATCCCTTGGGTCGATCTGGAATAGCACCTCGCCTTCAGGAATGATTTCGCCCAGGTTCAGCCGAGGGTGCACGGCGATGACCGTTCCCGAAACCTCCGCGGAAAGGACCACGCTGCGAATGGATCGCGCTTCGCCGAAGCCGGTGAGGACCACCGGCACGTTTTCCGGCTGGGCCCGAAGGATTTCCACCTTGTAGGCCTGTTCTTGGGAGACGGCCTGGGCCGGAGCTTTTTTGAGGGACGCCAGGGCCGCCATAGCCAGAATGCCGGCGAGGAGAATCGCGCTGCACACCGCGATTCGGAACCCCACTTTGCGATCACCGGAGTCGACTTTGTGCTGATCCATAGAGAGTATTCACACCTCGGCGTTCCGCCTTCTCAAAGGCCTCGTCACACCGCCAATCGGGCAATCAACGCCAAAAGAGGCGGTATCGGCTGTGAATTTCCGCTTCCAGGTCCTCGTGGAGCAGTTCCACCGGGCGAGCGCCGTGGGGGCATAGCACCGTGGGCGATGTGCCGAAAAGACGGCATGTGAAAGGGCGCACCGGATAGATTGTGCATCCCGCCTCGGAAAGGTAAGGACACCGCGTCCCCTGAGCGGGCAGGATCGTACGGCCCTGCGTGTGTAGATAGGCTCGAATGCGCGCGTCCTCTTCAGGGGTTCGAGAAGGCACCCCGAAAAGGCGGCAGCAGTCCGTGCATCCGGGGAGGCATTGCATGTCGGGAATCATGGCATAGAGATCATCCAGGGTGAAAACCCTGCCATCGTCGGCATCGCGCATGGTCCGACTCCTCCATCTTTTCATCATCAAACCCTGGGGCAAAACTTGCGCGAAAGCCCACAACCGTCGTATGCTTCCTTACAGCGGTCAGGGTGTGTGGAATAGGTCAAACTATAGAACCGAACAAGGCCTTGCGCAACAAGGTCTCCAAAAGGACTTTCAGGAGGTGCCCTCATGACGGATTGTATCTTTTGCCGAATCGTCGCCGGCGACATTCCGTGCGCCAAGGTTTATGAAGACGAGAAGGTTCTGGCCTTTTTGGACATCAATCCTCTCATGCCCGGTCACACCCTGCTTATCCCCAAGAAGCACGCGGAAACGCTTTTCGACATGAGCCCCGAAGAGGCGGCCGCATGCGGTGCGGCCTTGCAGAAGGTGGCCGCCGCCGTTTTCAAAGGCCTCGATGCCGAAGGGCTGAATGTCCTGCAAAACAACTACGAAATTTCGGGGCAGGAAATTTTCCACGTCCATTTTCACCTCATGCCCCGAAAAACCGGGGACGGCTTCAAGGTGCCGTGGCCGGCCAAGAAATACGGACCCGGCGAAATGGAGTCCGTCCTTCAGAAAATCCTGAAGGCCTTTTGACGGATCGGGGCCGGTTCCTCCTTTCCCCAAAAGCCCCGGCCCCTTCTCCACGCCAACACTGCTGTCCCTTTGCAATACTTCTGTAGGTTGGGGTGAACGCAGCGAACCCCAACACCAATCGCCGTCGAACTCCCCCGCACCGCCAACGATTTCTACCGAGGAAGTTTGGCGCTCCCTTCGCCCCCGAAGCACCTGCCGCCGCGCAAGCCGTCATGGCCGAAACCGTGTTTCCGGCACCGGGGCCGAATCCGGCTTTCGGTCGGCCTGCTCGTGGACCTTTTCGGCCAGGCGAAGGGCCCACAAAGCCTCTTCGATCTTCCCCCGCTTAAGGCACCCTGAAGCGTAGATCTGCGCCTTTCGGCGCAGCATGCGCGCCGTTTGATCCCTTTGCCCAGGGCTGAGGGGTTCCGTTTCCAGCAGTTTGGCCAAGGCACGAAGACGGAAACGATCCAAGGCGGGGACGGTCGCCGACAGCTGGTCCCCATGTCCGCCTCGCTTGACCACAAAAGGCTTGGGAACAAGCCCGATGGGGTGGCGGCATCCGATGCGCAGCCACATGTCGTAGTCTTCACATGCGGGAAGGGATTCGTCGAAAAGCCCCACCTGCTCAAAAAGGCTGCGATGCACCATAACGGCCGAGGGGCTCACAAGGCAGCGCTCCAGCAGGCGGTCGAAACACCAGCCCGACGGCTTGGCATGACAGCGTTTGGGGTTGCGACGCCTTCCTTTGTGGATCCAAATTTCTTCTGTTTGGCAGAGGCGCATGTCGGGCTGACTTCGAAAATAGTCGAGCTGGGCGCGGAGCTTTCCCGGAAGCCAGAGATCGTCGGAGTCGAGAAAGGCGATCCATTCGCCCCGGGCGGCCATGATGCCCGCATTTCGGGCGGCGCTTACCCCGCCTGGGCGGTCCCGACGAAGAATCCTCAGAGCATCGCCGTAAGAGTCGAGAAGACGGAGCGTTTCGTCTTCCGACCCGTCGTCCACCACAATGAGTTCGAAGGCCGCTCCTTTTTGCACCAAGACGGAATCCACGGCTTCACGCACCATGGCCGCCCGGTTTCGCGTGGGAATGATGACGCTGACAAGATTCGGCGCCGCTTTTTCCATGGCCTTTTTCACAGGTTGCCCAGCCAAATCCAAAAACAGCCGAGAAGCCCAAGGGCCACGAGGACTGAATCGATCAGGGTTTCCAGAAAGGCGGCGTCTTTGATGCGTCGGCCTCGGGAAAAACGGAAAAAGACCCCGTAGGCCGCGGCGGCCGGGGCAAAAAAAAACCCAAAGGGTGTTGTCGTTCCCCACACAGGGCCGAGGAGGGCTCCGATGCCGAGGAGCGCCAAAACCGCGATGGTCAGCCGTGCGGCCTTGTCTTCTCCCAACAAGACGACGACCGTTTCGCGGCCCACCAGCCGGTCCCCTTGGATGTCCAGACTGTCCAGGAGGGCGGTTCGCACGAGCACGAGGAAGAAAACCAAAACGAAGGCGTAGAGAAGTCTCCCGAAGCCGTCTTCCAGGTGTTGCAGATGCGGCAGCCACACCGTGACGCTGGCCCAGGCCAAGGGGACGGTGAAGGTCTTGGACCCGGGAATGTCTTTGATCTTCAGGATGTTCATCCGATCGACCCACCGGGACTGGAAGATGGGCACCGCGTACAGGGATCCAAAGGCAAGGATGAGCACCATAAAAAGGCCAGTCGCAAGGCCTTGCATGGCGGCGCTCACGAGCGCCAGAACAGCCGCCAAGACCCCCGCGGTCGTAAAGGCGGTACGCCTTTTTTCGTAATAGGCTGCCCGCTGCGGATCGTTCAGCTGCAGGGCTTCCCGGTCCAGATAGCGGTTGAGCGTGTGCATGGCAAAGGCGTAAGAGGCGGCCATAAGGATGTGGTGCAGCGCAATGGGAAGGTTCGTCAGCGCGGAAACGGCGGCGGTGAGGAGTCCTGCAGCGACGGCGCACCCGGCGTTCGTGTAGGCTACTCTCTCCATACGGCGCCGCCATACGGCGCCCACCGTTCCGTGACCATCCGGCTGGATGTTTTCCAGGAACCGCACCACATTTCGAATCATCCAGTTGGGCGTGGAGGCGCCCGCCGAGACCCCTACGGTGTGAAACCGGGCCATTTCGACCGGATTCAAATCCTTTTCCGTTTCCACGTGGTATGTGGGGACGCCGCATTCTCGAGCCGTTTCGGCCAATCGAATGGTATTGCCACTGTGGGTGCCGCCCACAATGACCATGGCTTCCACGTGCCGACACAGACGCCGCACTTCGCTTTGGCGCTCATGCGTGGCAAAGCAGATGGTGTTTTCCACAAGACCGTGAGGAAACTTCGCGCGGAATCGCCTTTCGACCTCACGAAAGACTTCTTCGTTTTGAGTGGTCTGGGCCACCAGAAGAACCGAAGACCAATGGGAAGGAAGGCGATCCACATCGTCAGGGGATTGAACGACCACGCCGCGGCCTTCGGTATAGCCCATCAGGCCGATCACTTCCGCGTGGTCCGCATCGCCCACGATGACGGTGTGATAGCCTTTGCGGGCATGTTTGCGGATGATGGCCTGGACGCGCGCCACCCGTTTGCACGTGGCGTCGATGAGGCCTCGCGACACGTCCTTGAGGCGGCGGCGTTGATCCGGGGGAATGCCATGGGCGCGAATGATGACCCACCGGTTCCGACAGTCCTCTTCGGTGGCGGCTTCTTCTACCCCTTGTTCCTTGAGCATGGCCAGGACTTGTCGGTTGTGAATGAGCGGGCCGAAGGTGCACAAGGGCTCCTTTTCCCGGGATCGCGCCGCTTCCAGAGTGGTTTCCAAGGCCGTGCGGACTCCTTGGCAAAAACCCGCCGTTTCGGCCACGATGACTTTCATGGCATGTCCTCTGCCCCGGCGCATGTCACCTTCCCGCGCACCTTGCACGCCAGCAGGTCGGCCCCTGAAGCCGCAAGCTCCGCGATGTATCGGTCAAAGAAAGCCCAGAGGGTGGGAAAATCGGGCGCCGTCATGATGCGGGCCCGAAGACCGGAAGCGTTCGGGCATCCTTTCGTATACCATACCAAATGTTTCCGAAGGGCGCCGAAGGCCTTGGGTTTTTCCTGCAGGAAGAGCTCAGCGTGTTCGCGGACGGTCCGGCGGAATTCTTCCCACAGCGTGCCTCCATGGCCCCTGCGGCTTTCCTCCGTCGGCGTGGCTTTCCGCCCTGGCCAATGGAGCGCATTGTGTTCTTCCCACCCATTTCCTGAACCTCCGGAGGGGTGGAACGGCGCCTCGGGACACGAAAACGACGGGGTGCGGGGCCGACACTGTTCGGCGATGGCTCGAAAGAGCCATGGGTTTCCCAAGGCCCCACGACCGATCATGACGGCGTCGCAACCCGTCAGCCGCATCATGCGATGGAAGTCGGCAGGACACGTCACGTCCCCGTTGCCGATCACCGGAATGGAAAGATCGTCCTTGAGCCTTCGAATCCACGTCCAGTCCGCCTTTCCCGTATAGATTTGTCGGGCCGTGCGGGCGTGAAGGGTGACGGCGTCCGCTCCGGCTTCCTGAATCCGCCGGCAGACGTCCACCACGTCAATGGCGTTCTTGTCCCAGCCCAAACGGGTCTTGACCGTCACGGGAACGGCCACGGCCCGTTTGACCGTTTCCACGATGCGCGCAAGGCGGTCGGGGTCGCGCATCAAGGCGGCGCCGGCGCCTTGGCGGACGATTTTGCGAATGGGACATCCCGCATTGATATCAATGACGGCGGCGCCGCTATCCTGGGCGGCCCGGGCGGCCTCCGCCATAACGTCTGGGTCGGCGCCGAAAATTTGAATCGCCACGGGGACGCGGACTCTTGAGGGAACTTCGAGCATTCTGCGGCACGAGGGGTCGTTTCGTCGAAACCCTTCGGCGCTCATCATTTCCGTCGTGACCATGCCCACGCCGAAGCGGGACACCACCTCGAGGAAGGGACCGTCCGTGACCCCGGCCATGGGGGCCATGATGACCGGAGGATCCACTACCACGGGACCGATGCGGCATAGGCCGACAACCAAAACGTCACGGTCCGACGATCTCGGAAAGCACTCTTTTTCGAAAAATTCCATAATCCGACTCAAAGAGCTTTAAGAGTTCAGAGCTCTTTCGGGCAAGGAGGATCAGAAGGTCCGAATCCAGCTGATACGTGTAGGCATGGCGAAACACGTGTCGAAAGCTTCGCAGTTCGTCAAGAAGACGATAACTTGCGTCCGATAGAAGACGCGGTCTCAATCCCTGAAGCTCACGGCCCATGCGGCGCAGAAGCTGCCTGTGGTACCGTGAGGGCTCTTCAATTTGGTTCTCAAAGAAATCGGCAACAAGTTTAAAGAAATCTTCATAGACGCAATACAAATTATGGAGCTTGTAACCAAGACTGTCCACCTTTGACTCATCATTCGGGTCTTGTTGCACCGCCTTGGTCTTTAGCCGCACCGCCTCGTGCAGTTTCCGGATCTCTTCATATTGCGCATCCAGGTCGGCGGCTAATATTCGGAGCCTTTCCTCCACCGGACTCCCTCCTTCAAAACCTTATCTTGAAACGGCAATTCCTCCAGTCGACAGACATTGACGTCCCTTTCCAGGGCGTCACTGAGCATGCCCGTCACGGAAAGAAGGGCATCTTTGGGAAGGTTCTTGAAAGCGAGATCGATGTCAGAATGCTCCGTGAAACGACCCGGATGGGTTATGGATCCGAAGACATAGACTTCTTCAAAGGGGACGTCATTGGAAAGCTTTTTCAAAGCCTCAAGGGTCCGGCGCAGTTTGTCCTTTCGAAGGCGTTCTCTGTGTTCGGCTTTTTTTCGATAAACGCTCGCGATGACTTCAAAACCCATACGTGCTTTGCTCTCCTTAGGGCGGGCGTGCCCTCAGCTTCTTGGACTTCCGGCCGACACTTCATAAGGGGGATCCTGGGCTCCTGTCAATCGCCCAAGCCCGGGCATGCCCGCATTGACAGATGTTTTCGGCCCTTGGTAGCTTAATCGCCCGTTAACGCCGAGTGAAGAGAGGAACGTCATGATCGGCTCATCCCCAAGGCTGGATCTTCTGATTGTCGGGGCCGTCCCGCCCGAAGTGGACCCACTCAAGGGCTGGCTTTCAAGCGCGGAGCGGATCGAAACGGAATGGACACCATGTTGGTTGGGCGGCTTCGGCCGCCTCAAGGTCGGCCTCGCGTCCCTGGGCATCGGCAAGGTCAATGCCGCCGCCGGATCGGCTTTCCTCATCGGGCGTTTTCGCCCGACCATGGTTTGGATCGTGGGAAGCGCCGGCGCCTATGCTTTGGGGCCCCTCGAGATCGGCGATGTTTTGGTTTCTTCCACGGTTTTCTTGGGCGATGAGGGGGTGTGGGAAAAAGAAGGCCTACGGTCCATGGAGGCCGTGGGGATTCCCGTGGCTGAGGAGCGGGGACGAGCCGTTTTCGAGCGCGTGGTTCTTGAAGGGGATGAGCTTTTCGAGCGCTTGGTCCGCGTGACACCGCCGGGGCTTTACGTTGCTGACAGTCCATCCGAACACATGCCGAGGGCACTCCCTTACCCCGAGACGACCGGAATGGTGGAAGGCTCCGTAAAGCCCCGGCCGAAGCCTTTCCGTGTGCTGGTCGGGCCGTCGGTGACGGTAAGCCTGTCGAGCGGTGACGAATGGGTCGCCAAGGAACGTTTTTCCCGCTATGATGCGTGGGCCGAGGAGATGGAAGGGAGTGCGGTCATCCAGGTGTGCCGCCGGTTTGGGGTTTCGGTGGCCCAATGCCGAGGGATCAGCAACCGGGCGGGGGTCCGCGACAAAAGCTTGTGGCGCATGCACGAGGCCTTGGCCCACTGTCATGCCGTGGTGGGAAGCTGGCTTTGCGCCTTTCACGAAAACCCCTAACCCCCTTGCATCCCTGGAGGTTGGGGTGAGCGCAGCGAACCCCAACACCATCAACCGCCGGATTCCGACGTCCACGCCCCCCGAAGGACTGCCGACCTGCGGTGCGAATTTGACGACGAAAACCATGGAGGTGTGCGTGCTTCGGCGGCTCTCTTTAGGCTATTCGCCCTGTCCCAACGACACGTTCATCTTCGGAGGGATCGCCCTGGGGGCCGTCCAGTCGGAGGGGCTTACGTTCGACCCGTTCCTTGCCGACGTGGAGGTGCTCAACCGCAAAGCTCGTGAAGCCCATCTGGACGTAACAAAAATTTCCTTTAACGCCGCCGTCTTTTGCCTCGAGGACTATTGGCTTCTCCGTTCGGGAGGCGCCTTGGGGCGGGGCTGCGGCCCCCTTCTGGTGGCCAAAAAGCCCCGAGCCCCCGAAGACCTGGCCCAGGCGGTCATCGCCATTCCGGGGCGCTTGACCACGGCGAACCTTCTTCTGGAGCTTCTCGGCACGCATCGAGGACCTCGAGTGGAAATGTCCTTTGAAAAGGTCATGCCCGCGGTGGCCTCGGGTGCAGTGGACGCGGGGCTCGTGATTCACGAAGGGCGTTTTACCTACAGCGACCTGGGCCTTCATGTGGTGTTGGACCTGGGCGCCTGGTGGGAACAATATACGGGATGCCCGCTCCCTCTGGGCTGCATCGTGATCCGGCGAAGCTTGGGACGGGAGACGGCGGCAGCAACGGATCGGGCCATTGGGCAAAGCCTCCAGTGGGCCCGCCGCCATCCCGATGCCGTGTGGCCCTATGTCCGATCCCATGCTCAAGAAATGGATCCCCAGGTCATCGCCCGGCACATTGAGACGTTTGTCAACGATTTCAGTGGCGATGTGGGGACGGAAGGCGAGAGAGCCATCCGCAAACTTCTTCATGAAGCCGCGCGCATGGCGGGTCTTTCCCTTCCCGACGGGCCGCTCTTTTGGACGGATTCCTGATCGGGAAAAATTGTTTATCAGAAAACGAGGTGGCGTGAATGGATGAGACGACCGTTCGCCTTTGTCTTTTTCCTCACAGCGTCCTGCCGGATGCCGCCGCTCGGTGTCTCTTCAGCGTGTGGTCTCCCCTGGAGTGCCTCAGGGCCGTCGAGCCGGCCTCCATTCCGGAATGGGCCGAGCCGCGCTGCGCGCAACACGTCCTTGAGCAAAGCGAAAAATTCTGGGACCGAGTGCGCGCCGTCTTGCAGGGATATCGGGAATTGGGGTCGCGGGTCGGCGAAGACGGCCTGATGGCCGTGCTCAGTCGGGATTGGGCTTTGGATGCCGGCCCCGAAAGCCGCGGCCACATCCAGTCCCTTTTGAAGGGAATCAGCCCCGAAACTCCACAATTGGACGAATGGCTTCTGACGGAAGCGGTGGTTTTCCTGGAGCTGGGAAGGGAATTGGACATTCGGGAACTGGAGCTTTCAAAAAACCTGGAGCACGTCGGCCGCTTGGAGGAAAACCTCCTCAAGGCGCTGGGAGCGGACGAAGAAGATACGGCGGAACTCCAAAAAGCCTTGGAAACCACCAATCCGCCGTTGAGTCCGGATTGGGGGCATTTTGGATATCTGCTGCGCCAGAGGATCGGCTATTGGTTTCGAATGTGCCGTCGAACCCGGGTGCCGCATGGGCGGGTTGTGCTGGTGGCTTTGGGCCGGGACGTGGTGGACGAAGCGCTGGACCCCGTGCAAACGGAAAGAGAGCGCCGACGGGAGCGGTGGGATCGCGGGGAAATGCTTTTGCTGACCTGCCCGCGGACCGACCTCCTGAGCCCGGAAGACGTGACCCGTTGGCTCGATGCTGTGGAAAACCTTGAAGCGCGCGTTCGGTTTCGACAGAGTCTCGAAGCTTTTATGGAGGAGCCGTCTCGGGACGTCTTCAGGAAAGACCTCGTTGAAAGGGCGCGGGACGTGGAAGAAGCCCTGCAAACGCTGTGGTCTCAATTTCGAGGCGGCCTTCAGGGCCTTCGTGGGTATGGGTGCGTGCTGACGGCACCCCGCGAGGTGACATACGCCGATGTGTGGCGGGCCGTGGACCGCACGGGGGCGCAGGCTCTGGGAACGGGATCTTTTGACCGGGCTCCCGCGCTGTTCATGCATCTGGAATCGGCGGGAGTGCCGTGAAAGGGAAAGGGTGTTGGGGTTCGCTTGGCTCACCCCAACCGAAAGCTTAAGAAAATGATTTCCACGCCCCCTAGCGCTTTGGGCCGGATTGCAGGAGAGCAGCTATGTCGGGTCGAATCCTTCTGGAAGGTCGTTTGGGGACGCTGGCCGGGGCGGTGGACGCCGCCGTGGCGCGCATGCAGGCGGAAAACATCGTTTCTCGCATCTGGGTCGGTGATCATACCGTATGGAAACCCGAGCCCAAAGAGATCACGAACCGCCTGGGGTGGCTCAAAGCGCCTGCCGCCATGAAAGAGCGCCTTGAGGAAATCGAGGCTTTTGTGGACGATGTGCGGCGAAGCGGTATGCGAGACGCCGTGCTTTTGGGCATGGGCGGATCGAGCCTGGCTCCCGAAGTGCTGTCTCGCATGTTTCCTGCCCGCGACGGGTTTCTCAACCTCACCGTTTTGGATACCACCCATCCCCAAGCCATCGCCCGGGTCCGAAAGACGCTGGACCTTTCCAAGACGCTTTTCGTGGTCTCCACAAAATCCGGCGGCACGGTGGAAACCCTTTCGCTCTTCAAGTACTTCTACAACGAAGTCTCAAAGGCGACGGGAACGGAAACCGCCGCAAGCCGCTTTTGTGCCGTGACGGACCCGAGCAGCGGGCTGGAGACGCTGGCCCGATCCTTTGGTTTTCGAAAGATTTTCCAAAACGATCCCAACGTGGGAGGGCGCTATTCCGCCCTCACCTTTTTCGGTCTGGTGCCCGCGGCGCTTCTGGGAATCGATCTTCGGGAAATGCTCGACCGCGCCGCGACCATGGCCGACGCGTGCCGCTGGGAAAACGGATCCACCATGGATCGCAATCCCGGTCTGTGGCTCGGGGCCGTGCTGGGCACGGCCGCTCGAGAAGGGCGGGACAAGGTGACTTTTTTTGTGGATCCCGGTTTCGCCAACGTGGGGGACTGGGTGGAGCAGCTCCTGGCCGAAAGCACGGGAAAAGAAGGCACGGGAATCCTTCCGGTGGTGGATGAGCCCTTGGGAGAGGCGGCCGCTTACGGGCCGGATCGATTGTTCGTGACCGTCTGCGACCAGAGAAGCCATGCCAAAGGGTGGGCCCCGGATCCCGGCGTGCTCTGGCGCGAAGCCGGCTTTCCCACGGTCTCCATCACGGCGGGTGGGCCGAGGGACGCGGGGGCTTTGTTCTTCCTGTGGGAATTTGCCACAGTGGTGGCGGGCCATCTTTTGCGCATCAATCCCTTCGATCAGCCCGATGTGGAATCGGCTAAGGTGCAAGCCAAAAAGATGCTGGCGGCCTACAAAGAATCAGGTCGCTTGCCGGAACTGCCGACGGCCTTTCGGTGGAACGATCTTGTGGTCATGGGGGAGGCGGAGGGCTCAAGCGCCCCGGAAGCGCTTCGCCGTTTCGCCGACGCCGTCGCCGACGGGGGCTACTTGGGAGTGCACGCCTATGTGGCGCCGTCTTCGGAAGTGGAGGGCGCTCTTCGCTCCCTACAGAAAGCCCTGAGAGACCGAACGAAAAAAGCCGTCACGGTGGGCTACGGTCCGCGATTTCTTCATTCCACCGGTCAGCTTCACAAAGGCGATGCGGGCAAAGGGGCCTTCATTCAGATTACGGACGATCCCAGCCCGGATCTTCCCATTCCCGACGAAGCCGGCCGGGAGGGGGCTTCGGTGAGCTTCGGCACGCTCATCGCCGCCCAAGCCCTGGGCGATCGGGAAGCTTTGCTCGCCGCCGGCCGAAGGGTGCTGCGCTTTCACATCACCGGCCCCGTGGCGCCCACGCTCCATGCCCTCGTCGAGGCACTCTAGGAGCTTATCGAAAAACGGAAAGGGGTGTCCCTTGGGGGGGGCGGAAAGCTTCCCGAAGGGTGCTTCTTGTGCCGCGCCGGCCTCTCAACGGCGCGGCACAAAAAAGAAAACTCTGCGCCCTCTGCGTCTCTGTGGTGCATTTTAGTGAAAGGCCGTGAAGTCATAAGGATACAAAATGCGTTTTCAGACGGGCTCCTAGAAACGTCTCTTCCCCGAGGCGTTTCAGCCTTTTCGGGGAGTCGACGGTTTTGCCGTCGAGGCGTCGGAAGCGGCAGAGGGGCCGAAGACGCGTTGGAAAATGGCATCCACGTGTTTCAGGTGGTAGCCCAGGTCGAAGAGCGCGTCCAGTTCCGCCGAGCTGAGATGGGCGGCCACTTCGGCATCCGCCCCCAGTCGATCTTTGAGATGCCCGCCGTCCTGCCATACCTTCATGGCGTTTCGCTGCACCAATCGGTAGGCGTCTTCGCGGGTGAGGCCTTTGCCCACCAAGGCGAGAAGCACCCGCTGGGAAAAGAGGAGACCACCGGTGATTTCCATATTGCGGCGCATGCGGTCTGGATAGGCGACGAGTTTGTCCAGAACGCGGGTGAGCCGGGTCAGCATGTAGTCCAGGAGAATGGTGGAATCCGGTCCGATGATCCTTTCCACGGACGAATGGCTGATATCCCGTTCGTGCCATAAGGCCACATTTTCCATGGCCGCCAAGGCGTTTCCCCGCAGCACTCGGGCCAGCCCCGAAAGATTTTCCGAGGCGATGGGGTTGCGTTTATGGGGCATGGCCGAGGACCCTTTCTGGCCGGGCGCGAAGTATTCTTCCGCTTCGCGCACTTCAGTGCGCTGCAGGTGGCGGATTTCCACGGCGATTTTTTCCACCGTGCAGCCGATGACGGCCAGCGTTGTGAAATACTCGGCGTAGCGATCCCTTTGGATCACTTGGGTGCTGATGGGAGCGGGTTCCAGCCCCAGGCGGCGGCACACGCGTTCTTCGATATCGGGATCGATATTGGCATAAGTCCCCACGGCTCCCGAAATCTTTCCCACCCTCATGGTCTCTCGGGCTCGAAGGAGCCTTTCCCGGTTTCGCTGCATTTCGGCGTACCATAAGGCCCATTTGAGGCCGAAGGTGATGGGTTCGGCGTGGATTCCGTGGGAACGGCCCATCATGACCGTGTCTTTGAATTCAAAAGCGCGGCGCTTCAACACGTCCAGGAGCCGGTCCAGGTCGTCCAGGAGCAGGTCGGACGCCTCAAGAAAGAGCAGCGCGTTGGCCGTGTCCAAAACGTCGGAGGACGTGAGCCCTTCGTGAATGAACCGGGAAGCCGGCCCCACGTGTTCGGCCACGCAGGTGAGGAACGCGATGACGTCGTGTTGGGTTTCCTTTTCGATTTCGTCGATGCGTTCCACGCGAAAGGCGGCTTTTTCGCGAATATCCTTCATGGCCCACGGCGGGATTTCCCCCCGTTCCGCCCGCGCTTCGCACACGGCCAGTTCCACGTCCAGCCACTTGCGATACTTGTTTTCCAGAGTCCAGATCCGGCCCATCTCGGGGCGCGTGTAGCGCGCGATCATCAATCAAAGCCCTCCTTTTCGAGATCCTTGCGATCGCCAAACCATAACGTAGCTTTCCTGTATTTTGAAAGGGGAAAACCGTCCGAAGAAAAATTTCAATAAGGAGCCCCGAGGCGCGAGGCGGTTCCGGATGAATAAATCTTGGCGAAATGCCTCTTTGATGCTAAGGAGAGCGCGTTTCGTTTGAGTATCGAAGGCCTGGGTGGAGGTTGTTGCCACATGCCGGTCGCTTCCAACGTCAAGATGGGCAACGGCGTTCAGATACACCATCCCGAGTTGGTCAATCTTTATGGTTGCACCATCGGCGATGAGACGAAAATCGGGGCCTTTGTTGAGATTCAAAAAAATGCGATCATCGGGGCCCGTTGCAAGATTTCGACGCATACGTTCATCTGTGAGGGTGTCACTATTGAAGATGAAGTTTTCGTCGGGCATGGCGTTATGTTCACCAACGATCGCTATCCTCGGGCAACGTGCGAAGGGCGATTGCAGACGGAAGCGGATTGGGTCGTCGTCCCCACTTTGGTCAAGAGAAAAGCGTCCATAGGCAGCGGAGCCGTCATTTTGTGTGGCGTGACCATCGGCGTCGGCGCCTTGGTTGGGGCTGGCGCCGTGGTGACCCATGATGTGCCCGATTACAGCGTCGTTGTGGGCGTTCCGGCGCGCCTGGTTCGCACCATGACGGAACCGAAGATCGAGAAGGGATGAGCAAGAGCGCGTTGCTTCTTATTGCTTTGACGGCGGGGATGACCGCCGCCGGGAATTTGCTGATCAGGGAGGGCATTGTCAGGGCGGGAGGCGTGTCGTTCAGTCCCGCAACCTTTCTTGAAGATCTCCTAAGCGTGATTCGACAGCCCCTTTTGGACATCGGCGTGCTTCTGTACGGTATGGCATCCATTGTGTGGTTTAAAGTTATTGCCACCGAAAATTTGAGCACCAGTTATCCCTTGGTGGTGGCGATGACTTTCTTGTTGGTCTCTTCAGGTTGTGCCCTGTGGTTTCGAGAGGTCATCTCGTTGCAGAAGATCGTGGGGATGGTGCTGATCCTTTTGGGGATCATCGTCGTCAGTTCGTCGTGACCATCGTTGTAAGGAAAACGCCATGATCGGTGTCGGCGTTATCGGCTACGGGTACTGGGGACCCAATTTGGTGAGGAATTTTGCGGAAACTCCAGGGGCGCGGGTTGTGGCCGTTTCCGACCTTCGACAAGAACGCCTGCGCTTGGCAAATTCCAGGTACCCTGGAATCAAGGTCACCACCGTCCACGAAGAACTCATCATGGATTCTCAAGTGGATGCGGTGGCCATTGCCACCCCGGTTTCCACCCACTATGCACTGGCCCTAACAGCACTTCGAGCCGGGAAACATGTGTTGCTGGAGAAACCTCTCACCGCCTCGTCAGATCAGGCGAAACACCTTATCGAAGAAGCTCTGCGTCGGAACTTGGTGCTCATGGTGGATCACACCTTCGTTTACACCGGAGCAGTCCGAAAAATTCGGGAACTCATCACCCAGGGAGAACTTGGGGATATTTACTATTATGATTCCGTTCGGATAAACTTAGGGCTTTTTCAGCATGACGTCAATGTGATCTGGGATTTGGCGGTTCACGATTTGGCGATTATGGACTACGTTTTGCCGCTTCAGCCGAAAGCCGTCTCTGCCACCGGAATGAGTCACATTTGCGGCAGTCCAGAAAACATCGCGTATATGACCCTCTTTTTCGACGGCAATGTGATCGGCCACATCCATGTGAACTGGCTGGCGCCGGTCAAGCTCCGCAGCACCCTCATCGGGGGAAGTCGGAAGATGATCCTTTACGACGATTTGGAGCCCAGCGAAAAAATCAAGGTCTACGACAGGGGGGTCATGGTGGATATGAACGGAGAAAGCGTTTATCAGATGCTCATCGGCTACCGCACCGGAGACATGTGGGCGCCGCGATTGGACCACACGGAAGCGCTGCGCACGGAGGCCGGCCACTTTGTGGAGTGTATCCAGGGAGCCCGGCGGCCTCTGACGGATGGAGAAGCGGGGCTGCGGGTGGTCAGGATTTTGGAATCAGCCACAGAGTCTCTGAAGGCACAGGGTCGGTTGGTTCGAATCTAAAAGGAGCCCGTGCATGGTCCCTTTTGTTGACCTGAAGGTGCAGTACGAGCAGATCAAGGGAGAGATCCACGAAGCCATTTCGAGTGTGCTTGAGAGCTGCCAGTTCGTGTTAGGGCCTTTTGTGAGCGCTTTCGAGGAGGCCTACGCCGCCTATTGCGGTGTTCGTTATGCCGTCGGAGTGAATTCTGGGACAAGCGCCTTGCACTTGGCCCTTTTGGCCGCAGGCGTCGGTCCCGGGGATGAAGTCATTACAGTGCCCTTTACTTTCGTGGCCACGGTTGCGGCCATACGGTATACGGGGGCACGACCCGTTTTCGTGGACATCGACCCCCGAACCTACACCATGGATGTGCGATCCTTGGAAAGATCCGTGACGGCAGTCACCAAGGCCGTGATCCCCGTCCATTTGTATGGGCACCCTGCCGAGATGGACACTATCCGGGACATTGCGCGCCGTAACGGTCTCGTTGTCATCGAAGATGCCGCTCAAGCCCACGGCGCCGAATACCGAGGGCGGAAAGTCGGCAGCTTGGGGGACATGGGCTGTTTTAGCTTTTATCCGGGCAAAAACTTGGGAGCTTATGGCGAAGGCGGGGCTGTGGTCACGAACAGTCCTGAATATGACCGAATTCTCCGGATGTTACGAGATTGGGGTGGGGAACGGAAGTATGAACACGTCTTGAAAGGGTATAATTACCGAATGGAGGCGTTGCAGGGAGCCATCTTGTCCGTCAAGTTACGCTACCTCCATCAATGGACGGAGGCACGGCGACAACGGGCACGGCTCTACACCAGTCTCTTGCGGGACACCGATCTTGCCGTGCCTGTAGAAATGTCCGATAGCAAGCACGTTTACCATATCTACGCCGTTCGAACCCATCAGCGGGACGCTTTGCAAAAAGTCTTGGCCGATCACAACATTCAGACAGGCATTCATTACCCTTACGCGGTCCATCTTCTGCCGGCCCACAGCGATCTGGGCTACAAGCCGGGCGACTTTCCCCATGCTGAGGCGGCGGCCCGGGAAGTGCTGTCTTTGCCCATGTATCCGGAACTGCCTGAGGAGGCCGTCAAACAGGTCTGTGAGGTCATTCAGAAGGTTCGCCCTGGGAAGAAGGCTCTTTGAGGGAAGGCGATGCGCTGCGTGGTGACAGGAGGAGCGGGGTTTATTGGATCGGAATTGGTTCGGCAGTTGTCGGCCCGCGGGGACGAAGTGACCGTGGTGGACAACTTGGTCAACGGAAAGAAAGAAAATCTTGACGGGCTCCCGTCCGGTACAGTCCGTCTTGTGGTGGCGGACATTCGCGACAGGGAGGCCGTTTTGCCCTTGCTGGACGATGTGGATATCCTCTTTCACCTAGCGTGCTTGGGGGTGCGCCATGCTTTGCATTCCCCGATGGAAAACCATGATGTGAACGCCACGGCCACGTTGCGCCTCCTGGATTGGGCCCGGGTGCGTAAGGTGCGAAAATTCGTCTACGTGTCCACCTCAGAAGTGTACGGAACGGCCCGGCGAGTGCCGATGGCGGAAGATCACCCCACGTATCCGCACACCGTCTACGGAGCGTCCAAGCTGGCCGGCGACTGCTATACACGCGCCTACTATGAAACCTACCGATATCCCACGGTGGTGGTCAGACCCTTCAATACCTATGGGCCTCGATGCCACCATGAGGGGGACAGCGGGGAAGTCATTCCCAAATTCATGCTCAGAACCATGGCGGGACGGCCCATGGTTGTTTTCGGGGATGGAAATCAAACGCGGGATTTTACCTATGTGGAAGACACGGCCCGGGGCATTCTTCTGGCCGGCCTCAGCGATCAAGCCGTAGGAAAAACATTGAACCTTGGAAGCGGACAAGACATCGCCATCAAAGACCTTGCCAGCAAGGTTGCGGAATGTTTCGGTCTGGATCGGCCTCATATCATTTATGAAGAACCCCGTCCCGGCGATGTGGCCCGACTGTGCGCCGGGACAGCGCGCGCATGGGAGCTGTTGCGTTTTGAGGTCCGGGTCTCCCTGGAAGAGGGCCTTCGAAGGCTCAAGGCTTGGTACGAAAGTCGGGGACAGTCCCCCGAGGAACTCCTGAAACAGGAAATCGTCCGAAACTGGGAAATCCAGGGGGTGTAGGGTGGCGACGAATGCTTTTCTCCCCGTGGCTCGGCCGTGGATCGATGAGCGGGAGGTGCAAGCCGTCCGTCGGGTCTTAGAGTCCGGGTGGTTGACCCAAGGACCGATGGTGGAGGCTTTTGAAAGGGAGTTTGCGCAATTCGTCCAAACCCCTTACGCCTGTGCCGTCTCCAGTTGCACGACGGCGCTCCATCTAGCCTTGCGGGCCGTAGGGGTCGGTCCCGGCGATGAAGTCATCACGGTCAGTCATTCGTTTATTGCCACGGCCAACAGCATCCGTTATTGCGGGGCCGTTCCCGTCTTTGCCGATATTGAGCCCGGGACATTTAATCTGGATCCGACGTGCCTTGACTCCCTCATTTCTCAAAGAACGAAGGCCGTCTTGTGTGTCCACCAAATGGGGATGCCGTGCGATATGGCTCGTATCGTCCCATGGGCCCGCGCCCATGGACTCGCCATTATCGAGGATGCGGCCTGCGCCATCGGAAGCGAGATTTTCTGGGACGGTCGCTGGGAAAAGATCGGCAAGCCCCATGGAGACGCGGCGTGCTTTTCCTTCCACCCGAGAAAATTGTTGACCACCGGCGACGGCGGCATGATTACCACGGCGAGGAAAGACATCGAAGAAAAATGCCGCCTCTGGAGACATCACGGAATGAGCGTTCCCGATGCGGTCCGTCACGCATCGCCGCACGTCGTTTTTGAGTCGTACGAAACCCTGGGATTTAATTATCGCATGACCGACATTCAGGCGGCCGTTGGCCGAGAGCAGTTGCGGAAAATTCCGCAGATAGTGAGCCGGCGGCGGCTTCAGGTGCAGCGATATCGGGAAATGTTAAACTCTGTCGTCAACATTGTTTTCCCCGAGGAGCCCCCATGGGCTCGAAGCAATTGGCAGTCCCTATGCGTGCGGTTGCCGGTATTGTGTGACCAGGCCAAGGTGATGCAATTTTTACTCGAAAAAGGGATTGCCACTCGTCGGGGCATCATGTGCGCCCATCGGGAACCGGCCTACTTTCAAGAACCATGGTCCTGCGGTTTGGGCCCCGGTGCCTGCGGATGCCCGCCCGGAACCTGCAAACGGCTCAAGCACAGCGAAGAGGCGCAAGATCGAGGCCTCATTCTGCCTTTGTTCCACGACCTTACCGAGGAAGACCAGCGCCGTGTCGTCGAAACGCTCCAGGAGGCGTGTGCCCGATGCTGACGAATGAAGGCGGCGAAAAAGCGCCTCGCCTTTGGCGCGGCCATGGGGAAAGGCTTTTGGTCAGTGTGGTGAGTCCCGCCTTTAATGAATCGCGCAATGTCCCTCTTCTCTATCGAAGCCTCGTGGAAACTTTTCAACCCCTTGCCGTAGACTGGGAGTGGGTTGTCGTGGATGATCATTCCACGGACGAAACCTTCCAAGCCCTTGTGAATCTGGCTGGCAAGGATTCCAGGGTTCGCGGATTTCGGCTCGCGCGAAACGCCGGTTCCCATGCAGCGCTTGTCTGCGGTCTGCATCAGGCTCGAGGAGACTGTGTCGTTGTTCTCGCGGCGGACTTGCAGGATCCCCCAGAGCTCATTCCGGATATGCTCAAGCTGTGGCGGGAAGGGTATCATATCGTCTGGGCTGTTCGCCGAAGACGCGAAGGTATAAAAAAATCCTCCCTCTGGTTTTCCAGGCTCTATTATTACGCCATGCGCCACCTTTTCGGCCTCAAAGAACTTCCGGAAACAGGGGCGGATTTCTTTTTGGCGGACAAACGCGTCATAGAGGCCTTGAAAGGTTTTCACGAGCGCAACGTTAATTTGATGGCGCTGTTGGCATGGATGGGATTTCGGCATACGCGGATCGATTATGACAAAAAAGCTCGAATCTATGGAAGATCTGGATGGAATTTTGCCAAGAAAATAAAGCTTTTTATAGACTCTGTAGCCTCCTTTTCCTATCTTCCGATTCGAGCCATATCGGTGATTGGTTTTATCACCGCCATGGTGGGTTTTTTATACGCCGGGGTTGTCGTTATCAATGCTTTGAGAGGGGCTCCACCCCAAGGTTGGGCTTCCCTTATGGTTGTTGTGCTCGTCATCGGAGGCGTGCAAATGATCATGATGGGTGTTTTGGGGGAGTACTTGTGGCGGGCCTTCGATGAGACCCGCAGAAGACCTAAGTTCATCATTGAAGAGACGACCGTACACGAAAGGGCCGGACCTGGGCGCCGGGCGTCGCCTTGTGGAGAAGCGAACGCCGAGTCTCGCACCGGTTGATGGTCTTCGTCACGTCTTCTCGACCCCCGTATGATCCTTTTGCTTCAGCCGCTTCGGGCGACTTTGTTGAGCTGTTCCATGGCCTTGTTGGGAGCCAGAAGGACCAGCACGTCTCCGGGTTGGACGACAAAATCGGCCTTGGGAATGAACGTCAGGGTGTCACTGGGCGCTTGGCGCACGGCCAGCACCTGGGTTCCAAAACGGTTGATCAGGTCCAGTTCCCGCAGGGTTTTTCCCGTAAAAGGCGCCGGAGCCTCCACCTCGAAAATCCCATGATCCCCGATAAAGGGCAAATACTCCAGCATGTTCGGGTTGGCCAGACGCCTGGCCAGGCTCAAGGCCAGGTCCTTTTCGGGAAAAAGGATTTGATCGGCTCCGACGCGCCGCAAAATCCTTTCGTGTTCTTCGCTCAGCGCCTTGGCGTAAACGTTTCGAACCCCGATTTCTTTGAGCAGAAACGTGGCAAGAATGCTGGCCAGCATGTTGGTCCCGATGGTCACCACGGCCACATCGGCTTCCGAGACCCCCAGATCCAGAAGGTTTTCCTTTTGGGTGGCGTCCGCCGCCGCGGCCACGGCAAGGTCGTTCTTGGCGTGCTGCACGGCATCCTTTCGGATATCCAGGCCCAGCACGTCGAAACCTTGCCGGGTCAGTTCCCTTCCCAGATAGTAGCCGAAATTGCCTAAGCCGATAATGGCGATGCGCTTCACGTGTCATCCTTTCAGCCGATCATCACGGGCTCTTCGGCGTATTCGTAGCGGCTGGTCCGCGTTGTGGGTTGAATGGCCGCCGCCAGGACCAGAGGTCCCAGACGGCCGATGAACATCAGGGCGATGACCGTGACCTTTCCCCAAGAGCTCAGCGTGGGGGTGGCCCCCAGACTCAGCCCCACCGTCCCGAAGGCCGAGGTGGCTTCGAAAAGGAGATCCAAAAAACGCCCTCGACCTTCCGGAACCTGAAGGCGTCCGAGTTCGGAGGCGAGCAGAAAGGCCGTGCCCAGGACCACCACCACAGCCGACAACACAAACACGGAAAAAGCCCGACGCAAGGTTTCCTCGGAAATGGTCCTCTTGAACGCATGCACGCAGGGACTTCCTTTCAGGCGGGCGCGACTGAGAGCCACCAGGACCGCCACGGTCGTGGTTTTGACCCCGCCGCCTGTGGATCCGGGACAGGCGCCGACGAACATCAAAAGGATGGTTCCCAAAAGGGTCACCTCCTTCATGAGCGAAAAGTCCAGGGAGTTGAATCCGGCCGTCCGTGTGGTGGTGGATTGGAAAAACGAAGCCAGGATCTTGCCGTGAAGGGGCAGGCCCGCCAGGGTGTTCGTCCATTCGGTGCCCAAGAAAAACACGGTGCCGAAAAGGAGCAGGAAAATCGTGGTGGTGACGGCCAGTTTGGAGTGCAGGGACAGCCGTCTCCAGGGTTTCCGGGTTCGAAGGGCGCGAGCCGTTTCATGGAGGACGAGAAAGCCGAGGCCGCCGGAGATGATCAAACCCGCCATGGTCAGGAGCACCACGGGGGAATCGTGAAAGCCCATGAGGGAATCCGCAAAGAGGGAGAACCCTGCGTTGCAGAAGGCGCTCACACTGTGAAAGACCGCATGGAAAACGGCCTCGCCGGGCGGCATTCGCTGAAGGAAGGCTCCGGCGAGGGAAACGGCTCCCGCCCCTTCGATAAGAGCGGTAAAGAGCACCACATGGCCGATGAGGCGTCCCAAATGAGCGCTCGGGCCGTAGGTGTACGTGTCTTGAAGGAGAAAACGGGACTGAAAGGACACGCGCTGCCCCAAGGCCATGAGCAGCACGGTGGAAAAGACCATGATGCCGAGGCCGCCCACCTGGATCAGGGCCAGGAGGACCCCTTGAGCCGACGGGCGGAAAAGCGTGCCGATATCGTAGAGGCTCAGCCCCGTGACGCAGGTGGCCGAAGTGGCCATGAACACGGCGTCAAGAAAGGGAATATGAGTGTCCGTTCGTGTGGGGATCGCCCACAGGGCCAGACTGCCCGCAAAGATCACGGCGGCGAAACCCACCACGGGGATAAGAGGCGCCGGAAGCGGCGGCGTTTTCCTTTGCGCGAGCTCCATAGCGGATTTTTCCTTTAACCGAACCGGCCCCCGTATAGCACAGAAGCGCACACGGTGTCCAAAACCCTTTGAAATGGCCTGGAAAGGACGCAGCACGGTTTGACTCTTGCCGAGCGGTGACTATAATCAGCTCACTGTACGGTGCCATGCGCACGAGGCGTCACCCCCTTTCCAGGACTCACCATGCTCGAGGCACGGCTGCAAACGGTTCGCGTGAATTTGACGGAGCTCATCCCCGCGGTTTTTCTTCGACGTCCGAACCGTTTTCTTGCGGAAGTGCTCATGGAAGACGGCCGCCGGGAAAGGGTCCATTGTCCCAATTCGGGATCCATGAAGGGGTGTTTGGAAGAAGGGGCACCGGTGCGCCTGTCTCGAGCCCCTGCCGGCCGGGTGCGCACGACGGCCTACACGTGGGAAATGATTGCGATCAAAGGCGGCTGGGTGGGCATCAACACCCAGGTTCCCAACGAACTGGCGGCCCAGGCCGCTCAAAAGCGGGCGTTGCCGCTTTTTCGAGACGCAACCGCCGTGCATCGGGAAGTGCCTGCCGGAAACCACACGCGCATGGACCTCCGCGTGGAAACCCCCTCAGGGCCGCTTTGGGTGGAGGTGAAGAACGTGACCCTTGTGGAAGACGGTACGGCCTTTTTCCCTGATGCCGTGACCGCTCGAGGGACCAAACATCTGGACGTTCTTGTCGACCGGGTTCGGTGCGGGGAGCAGGCAGCCATGGTGTACGTGGTGCAAAGGACGGACGCCCGACGCTTCGCTCCGGCGGCCCACATCGATCCCGTTTATGCCGAGCGGCTTCGGTGGGCTCGCGGCGAAGGGGTGGGGGTGTGCGTCGTGCAGGCCCGAGTCAGTCCCGAAGCCATCGTTTTGGAAAGGTTCTTGCCGTTTGCGTAAAGGTTCGGGAAACGTTTCTTGTCTGGAGGAGGCGGGTGGCGAATTGGGGATCCGGCCCGCCCGGAAACAAGGAGGCATCCATGAGTGAAATCATTTCGGTACGGGCGAGGGAGATTTTGGATTCTCGAGGAAACCCCACGGTGGAAACGGAAATCGTCTTGGAATCGGGGGTGATGGGGCGTGCGGCGGTGCCTTCGGGGGCCTCCACGGGATCCCGGGAAGCCTTGGAGCTGCGCGACGGCGATCCCAAGCGCTATCTGGGCAAGGGTGTTCTCAACGCCGTTCGCAACGTCAACGAAGAGATCGGGCCGAAGATTCTGGGAATGGATGCGCAAGACCAGGTGGAACTGGACCGGTTCATGATCGCCTTGGACGGCACGGAAAACAAAAGCCGCCTCGGCGCCAACGCCATCCTCTCGGTGAGCATGGCCGTGGCCAAGGCCGCCGCCGAAGAATGCGAACTGCCTTTGTATCGATACCTGGGCGGGGTGTCGGCCCGGCTCCTGCCCGTGCCCATGATGAACGTGCTCAACGGCGGTGCCCATGCCGACAACAACCTGGATATTCAAGAATTCATGATCGTCCCTGCGGGGGCGCCCACCTTTCGGGGGGCCTTGCGCATGGGCGCCGAGGTTTTCCAGCATCTGAAAAAGGTCTTGAAATCGAGGGGCTACAATACGGCCGTCGGGGATGAAGGCGGTTTCGCGCCGAACCTTCAGTGCAACGAAGAGGCCTTGGAACTCATTATGGAAGCCATCCAGGCGGCCGGCTACGCTCCCGGAGACGATGTGTTCATCGCGTTGGATCCGGCGGCCAGCGAGTTCTACGAAAACGGCCGCTATGTGCTCAAAGCCGAAAGAAAGCCGGAAAAATCTTCGGAAGAACTCATCGACCTCTACGAAAGCTGGGTGGATCGTTACCCCATTCTGTCCATCGAAGACGGGATGGCCGAAAGCGACTGGGACGGTTGGAAGGTGATCACCCGCCGTCTGGGCCAACGCATTCAGATCGTCGGCGATGATGTGTTCGTCACCAACACGAAAATTCTTGCGCGCGGCATCGACGAAGGCGTCGCCAACGCCATTCTGATCAAGCTCAACCAGATCGGCACGGTCACGGAAACCTTTGATGCCATCGCCATGGCGTATCGAGCGGGCTATCGGGCGGTGATTTCCCATCGGTCCGGAGAAACGGAAGACACCACCATCGCCGACCTCGCCGTGGCGGCTTCCACGGGGCAGATCAAAACGGGGTCCCTGTCCCGCACGGACCGCATTGCCAAGTACAATCAGCTGCTGCGCATTCAAGAAGACCTGGGGGATGCGGCCCGATATGCCGGGATCGAAATCTTCCGGCGCTGAGCCTCCGCTGGAGGTGCGGGATCGTCCCATGCGCATCGCCTTGACGGGCGGGATTGCTTCCGGCAAGAGCACGATAGCGAGGATGCTGGCGGAAAAAGGGGCGGTGATCCTGGATGCCGACGAAGCGGCCCGCCGGGCGGTCCGGCCGGGACAGCCGGCCTGGGTCAGGCTGAGGGAGATTCTGGGGCCTGATTTTTTCGATCCCGCCACAGGAGAACTGAAAAGGAGGAAACTTCGGGAGCGGATCATCCGCGACGAGGCGCTCCGCTCCCGAGTCAACGCCGCGGTCCATCCCGCCGTGTTGGAGACCATGGAAGCGGCGTGGCGCGACTGTTGCCTGCGTGAGCCGACCCGGCCCGTCATTTTCGACATTCCCCTGCTCTACGAGGCTAAACTGGAAGAAGCCTTTGACTGCGTGGTCCTGGCTTATGCCGATCCGGAAATCCAGGTGCGGCGGTTGCATCGCCGGGATGGAGTTTCGCTGGAGGAAGCGCGCAAGACTCTCACCATGCAGCTTCCCATTCAGTGGAAACGCCGTCGGGCCCATGTGGTGATCGACAACTCGGGGGACCTGGAAAGCACCCGCCGCCAGGTGGACGCTTTGTGGGAAAAACTCATGCGAAGGGAAAGGCTATGCCGGAAAGACACACCCACGACGTGGTCATAGTGGGCTCGGGCCTTGCGGGGCTGCGGGCGGCCGTGGAAACGGCCGGCCGCCTCAATGTGGCCCTCATCAGCAAGGTTTTTCCCACCCGGTCCCATTCGGGCGCCGCTCAGGGAGGCATTGCGGCGGCCTTGGGCAATGAAGAGCCCGATTCGTGGGAATGGCACATGTTCGATACCGTCAAGGGCGGCGATTACCTCACGGACCAGGACGCCGCCGAAGTGCTTGCCCGGGATGCGCCCCGCGCGGTTTACGAACTGGAGCACATGGGGGTGCCGTTTAACCGTAACCCCGACGGCACCATCGCCCAGAGGGCGTTCGGGGGCCATACGCGAAACTTCGGCGAAGCGCCGGTCAGGCGGGCGTGCTACGCGTCGGACCGCACAGGCCGCGTCATCCTGGACACTCTTTACGGCCAATGCGTCCAAAGGGGGATTCAGGTTTACCCGGAGCTGTCCGTGGTGGATCTTGTGGTTCGAGACCGAGTCGTCTGCGGTGTGGTGGCTTTGGACTGGGCGACGGGGGAGCTCCACATCTTCCACGCCAAAGCCGTCATGTTGGCCACGGGTGGTTTCGGCAAGGTGTTCAAGACCACATCCAACTGTTTCGCCAATACGGGAGACGGTGCGGCCTTGGTCTATCGGCACGGTTTTCCCCTGCAGGATATGGAATTCGTGCAATTTCATCCCACGGGCATCTACGGCCTTGGTGTGCTCATCAGCGAAGCGGCTCGAGGCGAAGGCGGGATCTTGAGGAACCGCTTGGGCGAGCGGTTCATGGAACGCTATGCGCCGACGATCAAGGACCTTGCCGCCCGGGATGTGGTCTCACGGGCCATCATGAGCGAAATTCGGGCCGGGCGGGGGATCGACGGCCGCGATTTCGTGCATCTGGACCTGACCCATCTGGGTAAGGAAAGGCTGGCGGAAAGACTCTCGGATATTTCGTCCTTCGTCCGCATCTATCTTGGAATCGATCCGGCGGAGGCCCCCATTCCCGTCCAGCCCACGTGCCATTACATGATGGGCGGCATTCCGACGGATGTGGACGGCCAGGCCTTGGACGCGCAAGGGCGGCCCATTGCGGGGCTTTACGCCGCCGGGGAGTGCGCCTGTGTGTCCGTCCACGGGGCCAACCGCCTGGGGTGCAATTCGCTCTTGGACCTGGTGGTCTTCGGGCGTCGTGCCGGGCGGCACATGGCGGCCCAGGTGCCGAAAACGGACCTCGTGCCCCTGCCTTCCCAAAGCGATGCGTTCGTTCGGGAAAGGATGGCACAGATCAAAGAAAGGACGAAAGGCGTTCGACCTGTCCTTCTTCGCGAACGCATGCAACAGGAAATGATGGAACGGTGCGGCGTCTACCGCACGGCAGAAGGGCTGGAAAAGGCCTTGGAAACCGTTCGAGGGCTGCAGGAAGAGTTTCGGCGAAACGTCTTTTTGGATTACCGGGGCGACCGGTACAATACCGACCTCATGGAAGCCCTGGAACTGGAATCGCTCTTGACGCTGGCCGAAGTGATTCTCGTTTCGGCGGCATCCCGTCGCGAAAGCCGGGGAGCCCACAGCCGGGAAGACTATCCGGAACGGGACGACCGGAACCATCTGCACCACACGCTGGTTTTTCGCGACGAGACAAAGCTCCATGTGACCGCCAAGCCGGTTTCCATCACCCGGTTCCAACCCAAACCGAGGGTTTATTGAGATGGAATTGACCTTTGAAATCTTTCGCTTTGATCCCGAAGTGGACACCGCGCCGCGCTACCAGACCTATCGGGTGTCGGCGGACCCGACGGAACGAATCCTCGACTGCTTGAACCGAATCAAATGGGAACAAGACGGCAGCCTCAGCTTTCGCATGTCATGCGGTCACGGCGTATGCGGCTCCGACGCCGTGCGCATCAACGGCCGGTGCGCTCTGGCCTGCCAAAAGCTGGTCAAGGATGTGGCCGAGGCCCAGCCGGTTCGGGTGGAGCCTTTGCCGTCTTTCAAGGTGCTTAAGGATCTGGTCGTGGATCTGGAACCCTTTTTTGAAAAGGTGCATTGGGTCAAGCCGTATCTTTTGGGCGGGCCGGAAGCCCCGGAGAAGGAAAGGTTGCAGAATCCGGAAGAAAGGAAGAAACTGGATCACGTGATCCGCTGTATTCTGTGCGCCTGCTGTGTGGCGTCCTGTCCCGTGACGGCGGAAAACGATCGGTTTCTCGGACCGGCCCCCCTTGTGTGGGCGTTCCGCTACATTTTCGACGGTCGCGACAAGGAAAAAGAAAATCGGCTGCGCCGGGTCGACACACCGGACGGCGCCTGGGGCTGCAGGAACCATTTCGAATGCACCCGGGTATGTCCCAAGGAAATCCCCGTCACCAAGAGCATCAACATCATCAAGCGGGAAATCGAAAAGGTGCTGCGTTAGAAGAAAGGAGATACATCATGTTCCAGCAAAAAGACGTGGAAGCGAAAATCAGAGAGCTCTACCCGGACATCGATAAGTTCGGCATTTTTGTCACGGTGAAAAAAGACAAACTGGTGGGCGCCACCAATTACGCCGTCCAGTTGGAAAAAGACACGCGAAAGGCCACCTTCAAGCTGGGGATCGAAGACGTCAAGCAGTGCATGGCGGGAAACCGTTGTGCGCTGATCACGGCGGAGCTCGCCCAGTTCATCAAGCGCTTCATTGACGAAAACTACAGCATTGCGGAAGCGGGGTAGGAGCCTGTGCGAAAACGGAAAGGGGTGTCCCCTGCGGATGCTGGCGGAAAGCTTCCCGAAGGGGGCTTCTTGTGCCGCGCCGGCCTCTCAGCGGCGCGGCACAAAAAAGAAAGCTCTGCGTCCTCTGCGGCTCTGTGGTGAATTTTTAAAAAGAGACGCCGTAAACGCATGATGACATTCTCGGACAAGCTCTTAGGGCGGTGTTTGAAGGGGCGCTCCGGGCTTCGTTGCGGGCACGGTGCGCGGTGAAAGCCGCTCCCACAGCGACAAAGAAAGGAATCGAATGTTCCATTGGCTTCCCGGGCCGTTAAACGGCCTTTTCTCCATCGCGTGGCTTTCGGTGAACACGCTTCTGTGGTTTTTTCCTCTCATTCTCGCGGCTTTCCTCAAATGGATCGTTCCCGCCTCCCGATGGCGGGCGTGGTGCGACCGCGTGCTCAACGGCATCGCCCAGACCTGGGTGGCGTTCAATAACCTGGGTATGGCTCTGACCAAAAGAATCCATTGGAAAGTCACCGGCGTGGAATCCCTGAAAGAAAAAGGCTGGTATTTGGTTTTGGCCAACCACCAAAGCTGGACGGACATCGTGGTGCTCCAGAAGGTGTTCCACCGTCGCCTTCCCTTTCTGAAGTTCTTTCTCAAGAAAGAACTCCTCTACGTGCCTTTCTTGGGCATGGCGTGGTGGGCTCTGGATTTTCCTTTCGTGAAACGATCGTCCGCTGCCGCCGTGAGGAAAAGGCCGCACATCCAGGCACGAGACGTGGCGGAAACCGTCAAGGCCTGCGAGAAATTCAAGCGGGTTCCTATCGCGGTGATGAATTTTGCCGAAGGAACCCGCGCGACGGCGGCCAAAATCCGTGAAAAAGGCTCCCCCTACACTCATCTGCTGCGGCCGAAAGCCGCGGGGGCGGCTCTGGTGCTGGCCGCGTTGAAGGAGCGCTTGCAGAGCATTGTGGATGTAACGGTCGTCTATCCCGAGGGACCCATCAGCTTTTGGCGGTTTCTGTGCGGCAAGGTTCGAGACGTCTGGATCCATGTGGAAGCGATTCCGATCCGCCAAGAACTCTTGGGGGATTATTTCAACGATCGGGAATTCCAGAAGCGCTTCCAAAAATGGCTGAACGATCTTTGGGAAGCCAAAGACCGGCGGATCGACGCCATGAAACGCGAATGGCAGAGCCGGGCGCTTGGAAAGAGCGGCGAGGCGCTTCAGCCCGCGGGGGATTGGGACGAATCCATGGCGTAACGCCCTGAAAGCCGTGTGTTGGCGGATGGAGTGGTGACGGTGCACGGATTGGCGAAGCGCCTGGGCGTTTTGGACATTTTCTGCATCGCCTTTGGAGCGATGGTCAGTTCCGGCATCTTCATTCTGCCGGGACTGGCCCACGCCAAGGCGGGACCCGCCGTGGTGGTCTCGTACCTTTTGGCCGGATGCCTCATGGGCTCGGCGGCCTTAAGCACCATTGAGCTGGTCACGGCCATGCCCAAAGCCGGGGGCGACTATTTTTTCATCACCCGGGCCATGGGGCCGGCGGTGGGCACGGTCCTGGGGCTTCTCAGCTGGTTCGCCCTCACCCTGAAAAGCGCCTTCGCTTTGGTGGGCATTTGGGCTTTTGGCGAAAAACTCCTTCCCTTTGACAGCCGGGCCGTGGTGGTGGGGCTGGCTGTTTTCTTCACGCTGCTGAACCTGTGGGGAACGAAGGGCTCCAGTCTGTTCCAGACGATTTTTGTCCTCGTTTTGCTGAGCCTCATGAGCCTCTTCGTGGTTCTGGGATTTCCCCATGTTCGCATCCAAAACTACGTCCCCTTTACACCTTACGGCTGGAACGCGGTCTTGGCCACGGCGGGTTTCGTTTTCGTCTCCTACGGCGGACTGATCCAGATTTCCGCCTTGGCCGAAGAGGTGAAAAATCCTTCCCGGACCATCCCCCTGGGGCTCTTGTCGGCTCTGGGTGTCACCATCGCCGGCTATTGCCTCATGGTGTTCGTGACGGCGGGCATCCTGGGCTCCGAGTCTTTGGATGCCTCGCTCACGCCCATCAGCGACGCGGCGGCGGTCTTTATGGGTCGAAGCGGGGAGATCGCGCTGACGGTGGCGGCCATGACGGCCTTTCTTACCACGGCCAACGCCGGCATTCTATCGGCCTCGCGGTATCTTTTGAGCCTCAGCCGGGACGAGCTTTTGCCCGCCCTTTTCGGCAGAGTCCATCCCAAAAGGAAGACGCCCGTGCCGGCGGTCCTCACTACGGGGGTTTTCCTCATCGGCTTGTTTTTCGTTCCCCTGGAATCCCTGGTGAAGATGGCCTCCATGGTCGTCCTGCTCACGCAGGCTCTGGCCAATGCGTGCGTCGTCATTCTGCGGGAAAGCCGCATTCATAACTACCAGCCCACCTTCAAAGCCCCAGGCTATCCGTGGCTCCAAATCGCAAGCCTGGCGGGCGTGATCCTGCTGGTTGTGGAAATCGGATGGGAGACGTTTCTTATCGGTTTGGTTTTCATCGCCGCCGGCTTGACCTTTTTCTGGTTTTACGGGCGTCTGAAACAGCAACGGGAATACGCCCTGCTCCATGTCCTTTCGCGGCTTTCGGCCCGCAAGGTTGTGCGCACCGCCCTGGAGTCGGAACTCAAGGCGATCATCCGCGAACGCGATGAGCTGTGCCTGGACCGGTTCGATCGCATCATTGAAGGGTCTCCAGTGGTCGACCTGGCAGGGCCCTGTTCTGTGAACACCTTGTTGGATCAGCTCAACCCGGTCCTTGCGCTTCGGGGCTTGGAGCGGCCTTTGAGCGTCCAGGACCTGATCGGAGAAGAGCCGCCGGTGAAGTTTGTGGAAATCTTTTCCGGCATCGGTGTGGCGGAGGTCAGTGCGAGCCGGCCCGATGTGTTTGACGTGGTCCTGGTGCGGAGCCGAGGCGGGCTGCGCCTTCCCGGGGCGGAGGCGCCTATTCATGCCCTGTTTTTCTTCCTCGTGGGATCCGACGAGCAAGACTTCCACCTCAAAGCAGTGGCGGCTTTGGCCCAGGTCCTTCAGGATCCCCAGTTTGATACGCGGTGGCGGCATGCGCGAAACGCTCAGGCCCTCAAAGACCTCATCGTCTTGGCGGACCGCCGGCGCGTGTGTGCTCTGGAACCTCAATAGGCTTTCTGCAGGACGTAGAGGGCCTCTTCCAGGGTCATGTCTTCGGGGTTGAACAGCAAGGCCCCGTCGTCCAAGGCCGTTCGGGCGATGCTTTCCAGCATGGTTTGAGGGACATCCGCATCGCGAAGCCGCGTGGGAAGGCCCGAAAGTTTGTGGACCTCTTCCTGAAACCGACGCAGCGTTTCGATGGCCTTTTCCGCTCGAACCAGGGCGGGCGTTTGGGCGTAAACATCCGATCCGGCCAAGGGCAAGAGCAGTTCCCCGATGGCCTCCCGCCTTTTTTCCAAATTGTATTCCAGCCCGTGGGGCAAAAAGATGTTCATGGCCGTCCCGTGATGAAGATGGCACAAGGCTCCCGCGGCATGTCCCAGGGCGTGCACCATGCCGACCATGGCGTTGGAAAAGGCGATCCCGGCAAAACAGGCTGCGCCCGCCAAGGCAAGCCGCCCTTGGGTGTTGGATCCGTCCCGAAGGACCGCTGGCAGGTTTTCCACAATAAGGCGAATCGCCGTTGCCGCGTAGGCGTCGCTCAAAGGGTTTTTCTGCAGGGAAATGGCGGCTTCCACGGCATGTGTCAGGGCGTCCATGGCGGTGGCGGCTGTGAGTTTCGCCGGAAGACTTCCCGTCATTCGAGGGTCCAGGATGGCCACGTCGGGGTACAGATGGCTGGAGGCGAAGGCCATCTTGACGTTTTTTCGGCGGTGGGCGATGACGGCCACCAGGGTGACTTCCGAACCCGTGCCGGCCGTTGTGGGGATGACGATCAAGGGCCTTAACGGCCCCTGAATCCGGTCGGCTCCCGAAAACCGCAAAAGATCGTCCCCGCCGTGGGTGACCACGATGTTTACAGCCTTGGCCGTGTCGATCACCGAGCCGCCGCCGACGGCCACCACGCTGTCACAGCCGCCCTGTCGATAAGCGGCGGCGCTTTCACGGACGACCGTCACGGAAGAATCCGCCGGCACCTGGTCGTAAACGGCGCCGATGAGCACTTCCGAGTCCTGAAGTGCGGCCGTCACCGTGTTCAGAAGCCCGGCTTTGGCGACGCCCAGGTCGGTGATAAGCAGCGGGCGTGAGGCGCCGAGTCTTTTCAGTTCATAGGGAAGGTTTTCCAAGGCTTTATAACCGCAGACGATTTTCACCGGACAGTGAAATTCAAAATAAGACGGCATCATGGCGTGCTCCTCCTTTTTCAGACGCCCAAAGGGATTCCCAGAAGATAGAGCCAGGCGCGCTTCCATAGTTTTTCCGCCATCGGCATCGGCGACACCCGCTTGACGACCCGTTTGGCGATCCATTCGGGGTAGAGGAGGCTCTGAATGCGATCGAGCAGGCGCGTGAGCTGCATGGCCGCGGCCAAGTCGCCCACGACACTCAGGCGGTTTTGGGCGAAGCCGTCCACCGTGCTCAAACGCGCCGTGAGCATGCGGGCTGCGGTTTCCATGTTCTTGAAGCCGATGGTGAGGTCGGCTTCGCGTTCCGAAAGGGTGTCGCCCAGGTAGCGAAGCCTTTTTCTCCCGTCCACACGAAGGGCCATGCGCGGGCCGAAGGGAAGCACCTTGAAAAGGACGGTAAAGCCTTCCGGCCAGGACGCCAATTCCCGTCGGAACACGTCGTCCATGCGCGACGCCGATTGGAGGGCTCGGCCGAGAAGCATGAAAAAGACTCGAATGACGAGAGGGTTTAGCACCGCCCGGTCGGGCACCGCGGCGAAACCTCCATGCGTCGGCATGGAAACCTTCAGCCGCCGCAGGGTCTTTTTCATGGGAATGCCGTTTCGGGTATAGCCTCGTAAAGCGTAGTACGCGTCCAGCATGGGATCGAGGGCAAGAAGGGGCGGGGGGGCGGCGGACGGCGCCGGTTCGGGGCAGCCCAAACGGGCGAGGCGACGCCACAGCGTCCTTTTCGATCCCGAGTCGGCGGCATCGCACGGTCGTGCTTCCGTCAGGATCCTTTCCGGCAGCGTGTCCTCTTTTCGGCTGACGCCTTCCATGACGTTCAGCAGCCGTTCCAGGACGACGATGCGGTCGCCCGCCCGAAGAAACTCGGCCGGGCTCAGGGAAACCCCGTACATCGTTTCAAAGAGCCTCGTGAAAACGCGAAGATCCATGAGGCGCACGGCCACGGCCGGCAAGTTTTGCATGGTCCAGGCCAGGATCGGTTTGGGCGTCCATCGGGCGATGGGGGCTTCCAGAAGATAGGCGTAGGTGGTGAAAAGGCACGTGGGCAGAGAGTTGATCCCCGCGTAAAGGCTTTCGAAGAAGCGCACGAAGTGGGCTTTGGCTTTGGGCGTGCGCGGCTTCAGAAAGCCGAGAAACACTTCCAAGGGGAAAAGGGTTGCCGACAAATGACAGCCGCCGCGGTTGGCTACGGCGTAAGCCAGGCCTTGGCCCCAGGACCCCCTGGGGTCATAGGCGGGAAGTTCCAAGCCCTTGACATGCATGGCGAAAGAGGTTCCACCGTATTTTTCTGAAAGACGGCGCACCCCCTGGGCCATGTCGTCTCCCAGGCCTTGCCGAAACGCGATGGCCTCAATGGCTTCGGATACCCCTTGAGGGGAACCGAAGCGCAGCGGCGATGGGATCAGGCCCTTTTCCGAAGCTTCCATCACATAGGCCAGAACGCCGCCGCAGGAGATGGTGTCCAGCCCGAGGCGACCGCACTGTTCGTTCCAGACGGCGACCAGCTCCGCATCGAAAAGGCCCAGATTGGTTCCCAACAGCCCGACGGTTTCATATTCGGGGAGTTGGCGAATCTTTTGGTCCGAAAAGGTGCCTTTGTGCCCGCACAAAATGGTGCACGGCCGACAGGTGCTGGGTTTGGCTCCGAAGCGTTCCCGCATGGTCCAGCCGCTGATTTGAGGGGCGTGCGGATCACAGCCGTCTTGAAAATTGCGGATGGGCAAGATCCCTCCGGCGTTGCACAGATCCACATGGCTGGCCGTCCCCGCGTTTCGGTAGAGATTCCCCGTAAAGGGGTTCCGATGGATATAGGCCGTGGCACGCCGACACGTTTTTTCAAAGCCTTGAGGATCGGCGGGGACGTATCGAGCCGTGCCGCTTCGGGCGACGATGGCTTTGAGCTTTTTGGAGCCCAAAACGGCGCCGAATCCGCCCCGGCCCAAAAAACGGTGGCCGGAGGCGATGTTGGCGAAAAGGACGAGATTTTCCCCGGCGGGGCCGATGACGAGAGCCCCGTCTTTGGTGCCGAGTTTCAGCGCTTCCTGGGTCTCTTGGGTGTCGCGGCCCCAGAGATAGGCGGCATCGAGAAATCGCACGCCGGTTTCGTCGATTTCCAAAAGGGTCGGTTCCGCACATCGCCCCGTGAGGATGATGCCTTCGTAGCCGGCCGTTTTCAGGGCGATGCCGAAAGGACCACCGCAGGATGAGGAGGCGGTGAGGCCCGTGAGCGGGGATTTGGTCACGGCGGAAAAACGGGCGCTGCAGGGGGCGCCGGAGGCGACCACCACGCCGGCAAAGACGGCCATCACATTGTCCGGCCCCAAGGGATCCAAGCCCGGGTCAATGCGTTCGGCAAAAAAGCGGAGCGCCAGTCCTTTGCCGCCGAGATAGCGCCGCCGATCTTCCGTGGAAACGGGAAAAACCCTGGTTGTGCGGCGAGACAGATCCACTTCCAACACACGATCGCAACTGCCCACCCAGTCTGCCATACCTCTTCCCCTTCCTTCCAGAAGCCTGTTCGAAAAGGTCATCGGGACTTCACGGCGTTTCTTTTTAAAAATGCACCACAGAGACGCAGAGGACGCAGAGCTTTCTTTTCTTTTGGGCCGCGCCGCTGAGAGGCCGGCGCGGCCCAAGAGGCACCCTTTGGGAATCTTTCCGCCGGCACGTGCACGCCACACCCCTTTCCGTTTTCGGACAGCCTCCGAGGGCCTTGCGCTGCGGAAGTCTCTTCGCTTACCATCGTTTCCTTGTGGGTCACGACCCCTGCTGAACCCAGTCCTGCACCAAACGGCCCAACTGCTCGGCCATATCCACGATGCGGGGACCGGCCCGGCATGTGAGCCCGCACGGAAATAGGAAGACGCGCCCTGTTCGCACAGCCGCGCTGTTTCGCCACCGGGGGTCTCGGCGCAAGAGCGCCTCAAGGGACGGTTCGCACAAGAACACCAGGTCCGGATCCCATGCCACGACCGCCTCATGGGACACCTTGGCATAAGGGGGCGCCCCTTCACCCAGGAAATTGATCCCGCCCGCCCGGTGAATGACGTCGTATTGAAAGGCCCCCGGTCCTACGGTGATGAGGGGGTTCCATTGCATGAGGCGAAAGATTTTGGGGCGCCGCTCCGTCGGGATCTGTTCGGTTTGTCTGTCGATGCGGCGCATGCGTGCTTCGAGCCGTGCCACGAGTCGTTGCCCGTCCTCGGATCGGCCGAGGCGCGTGGCCAAAAGGACGATGTCCTGCAAGGCTTCGGAAACGGTTTCGGGGTCGCTGTGAAAGACGGGGATGGCCTGGGTTTGGAGCCATGAGGCCACGTCCTGGTGGTGGCGGCCGAAGGTGCACACGAGATCCGGCGCGTCCCGACATATGGCGTGGACATCGGGGGAGGCCCAACTTCCATAGGTTTTGCAGCGTCGGACGTCTTCGGGGAAATCACAGTCTTCCGAAACGCCTACGAGGGCATCGAGAGCGCCGAGGGCGGCGATGGTTTCCGTGTGTGTCGGCGCGATGGAAATCACTCTCATGGGTCTTTTCCCTTGGTCGCAAGCCCTTTCCGACCGATCCTGAAAAATCCTTCGCCTTGTGATATGTTTACCATGAAAGACGCCGGTCTCTTTCAGAAGCGGGTCTTCATCGGATAGCATAATCCTCGGAAAGGTGTCGATGGCTATTGAAGCCCACGGGATCACGAAGGGCGACGAGGACGATCATGGGCGGATGGCTGGACTGCTACGCGGGCTCAAAGATTCTGGACATGGTGCGGGATGAAGGACTGCGCCGGGATCGTGTGCACATGGTGCTTGGGGCCGCCGGAGGGCCCAAGTGGCTGGTGCTCTACGGGCTGGACCGGGTTTTGTGTCGCGAATGGCTTCCCACGGGGAAAACGCCTTTGGATTGTCTTGGGGCGTCCATCGGAGCGTGGCGTTTTGCCGCTTATTGCCAACCGGATTCCGGGGAGGCTCTGGACCGTTTCCTGGAAGCCTACCGCAGGCAATCCTACAGCATGGCCCCTACACCGGCGGAAGTGAGCCGCGTGCTCGGCGGGGTGCTTCAATCGTTCGTCGACGCCGACGCCGCCCGAAAGATCGCCGCCCAAGAAAACCGCCGCCTGCACATCGTCACCGTTCGCGGTCGTGCTTTGTTGAACGCCGAAGCCTCCCCCCTTGTGGGCCTGGGCCTTGCCGGAGCCTCCCTGGTCAACAGCGTTCGCCCCCAGGGGCTGCGATGGTTTTTTGAAAGAACGATTTTTTCCCATCCACAGAGCCCCATCGGCGCCGAATTGGACAACGGGCAGTGGCCTGTGCGGCGGGTGCCCTTGGAGGCCCGCAACGTCATTCCGGCCCTTCTGGCCTCCGGGTCCATCCCGCTCCTCATGAAGCCCGTTGAGGACATTCCTGGAGCGCCCCCGGGAGCCTACTGGGACGGCGGCCTGACGGACTATCACGTCACGGTGCCCCTTCGCCCCGGCTCCGGCCGGATCATTCTCTATCCCCATTACACGGATCGGCTGGTCCCCGGCTGGTTTGACAAGCGCTTTCCCGGCCGCCGGCCGGACCCGTCGCGGCTGGACGAAGTGCTCTTGCTGGTGCCGTCCCGAAGGTTTGTGGACCGGCTTCCGTACGGCCGTATTCCGGATCGTAACGATTTTTGGGTTTTCGCCGGAAAGGATTCCCAACGTCTTCGCTTCTGGGATACGGTGATTGCCGCCTCGCACCTCCTGGGAAACGAGTTTATGGACCTGGTCCTGTCGGGAACGATCCGCCGGCGGGTCCGCCCCATGGAGGCCTTTTGGGCCCTAAGATAACCCCCGGTTCCCTGGGGTAAGGAGCCCCCCATGGTTCGACATGCCGAAATCAAGGATCTGGAAAGGGTCGCCGAAATCGAGCGCCTGTCCTTTCCCAACCCCTGGACACCCTATTACCTGGAAAACGCTCTTCATGACTTCTTTGTCGTCTACGACGACGGCGAGGTCCAAGGGTATTTGGCGGCCACATGCCGAGACCAGGACGAAAAGGCGACCATTTTGAAAGTCGCCGTGCATCCGGAGGCTCGGGGCCGGGGGATCGCCTCCGCGCTGGTCAAGGGGGCTTTGCAGGCTTTTGAAGACAGAGGCATCAAGCACGTGGAGCTGGACGTGAAGATCATCTCGGCGGGCGCTGTGCATCTCTATGAAAAATTCGGGTTTCGCATCCAACGCATGGTGACCGTCGATGTGGACGACACCAGCTTTCTTGTCATGAAGAAAGAAATCTAAGGGGCTCCGTTCGCAAGAGCGCAGCTTCGGGTTCTTTGCAGGGCCTTCAGGATCCTTTCGAAGCGAAAGGGCTTTTCCACGAAGTCCGCCGCCCCCTTGGCCAGGAGTTCTTCGCGCTTTTCAGGGTCCAGATAGCCTGTGGCGATGATGACGGGAAGGTCCGGATGGCGTTTGAGGATTTCTTCCAGACATCGGGCGCCGCCCATGCCCGGCATGTTGAGGTCCAGAATGACGCCGTCGGGTTTGGGGTTCATGGTGCCGAGAAGGGACAGAGCTGTTTCGCCGTCTGAGGCCGTCTGCACCTCCAAACCGTAACTTTCCAAAAGATTTTGTCCGATTTCCAGGAGATGGGGTTCGTCGTCCACCAGAAGAAGACGCAGACCGGTGAGATCCACCGGGACGACGTCTTCTTCTTCGGGGGCGAAGGCGGCCGACTCGGTTGTTGTGACCGGCAGATAGATGTGGAATCGAGTGCCTTTGCCCGGTTCGCTGTCACAGACGATCCCGCCGCCGAATCGCTTGATCACGCTGTAGACGATGGCGAGTCCCAAGCCTGTGCCCTTCTCGGGGGTCTTGGTCGTAAAAAAGGGTTCATAGATGCGGTCTTGAATCTCCTGTGGAATGCCGGGGCCCGTGTCTATGATGGAGAGGCGCACCGCGGGTCCCGTGCGGAGCATGCCGAGTTTTTGGGCCCGCACGGAATCCACGTCGGCCGGACTGGTCTCAATGGTGATGGTTCCCCCCTCCGGCATGGCGTCCCGGGCGTTCATGACCAGGTTCATGACGACCTGTTCCAGCTGGTTGGCGTCGGCCCTGACCTTTCCCAGATGGCTTTCCAGGAGCAGGTCCAGGCGATACATCTTGGGCAGAACCCGCTCCAGCATCTCGCACACCCGCACCACCGCCGTGTTGATGTCCACGGGGGCGACTTTTTCCTCGGTCTTTCGCCCGTAAATGAGCAGCTGCCGGGTGAGGTTGGCTCCTCGATCCACGGTTTGAAAGAGCTTCTGGAGAAAAACCCGGTCGGGATGATCGGGGTCGACCCGTTTGGAGAGAATGTGGAGATAGCCGTGGATCATTTGCAAAATGTTGTTGAAATCGTGGGCGATGCCCCCGGCCAGCGTGCCGATGGCTTCCAGCTTCTGCAGTTGCACCAGTTCCTGTTCCATCTGACGCTTTTCCGTCACATCCCTGGCGATGCACAACAGGGCAGGCCGCTGCTGCCATTCCATGGGCACCACGTTCATGTCCACCCAAATGAGGCGCCCCGACGGATGCGCAAAGCGCAGCGTGGTCAAAGGAGGGGCCTTCTGGGGGTTCAGCTCCAGGGTTTCCAAAAGCTGCAGCAAAGCGTCTTGGTCGTCCGCGGCCACATGTTCCAGCAGAAGGCTTTCCTCGATTTCTTCCAAAGGTCGGCCCAAAAGGGTGAGGGTGCGCGGGTTGGGAAACCGAATGCGCCCCTCTTGGCAGATGAAGATGGCGTCGTTGGCGTTTTCCACAAGATGGCGGTACTTGGCTTCCGTCTCTTCAACGGACGATTCCAGTTTCTTGGAATATTCTTCCAGCTTGGCGCGCGTGTGCGCCAGTTCCTGCCGAAGGATGTATTCCCGCCATCGGTGGGTGTAGTCGATGTGAGCGGCGATGAGAATGATGGCCAGGGTGCCCAGAACAAAAAGGTTGTTGGCGAAAAACATGTTGTAGGCGGGATGGGCATCCAGCCCCAGGGCGCTCGCCGCATAAAGGATGTAAAGAGCGAAGCAGTGGAGAGCCAGCTTCTTTGCGGGAACGGGCAAAACCACGCAGTAGGTCAAAAAGACCAGGTTCAGTCCTGCATAATAGGGGGTATGAGTCCCCCCTGTATCCACGATCATCGCGACGATGCAGAGTCCCACCGCGTAAAAGGCCAGGGTGCCCAAAACGAAACTGTTGGTCTGCCAGCGCCTTTGCCGATTGACCAGGTAAAGCACCCAGCAGGTGATGGCCGCAAGGATTCGGAAAACGATGAATTTTTCAAAAAGCGCGGGAAAGAGCAAGGCGTCCAAGATGCCGAAAAGGGGGACGAGCGTGCCGCCCATGATCAAAATGACGTTCACCCGAAAGCGCAGAAGGGCTTTGAGCTCTTCGGCAAAGCCCTCCTGCAGCGCCTTGGCATTGCCCGGCACGGAAATTGGCGGGGCCGTCTCCAAAGCCCATAACCCGCCGAAAGGTTTATTGTCCACCATGATGCCTCGTTTCTTTCCGGTCCCTGAAGGGTGCAGGCTTAAGAGCCTGAGGACGTCGAGTTTTTAACGACGTGCGACGGCGAACAGATTGATCCCTTCCGGTTCCGAAAGGATCGTCACCCGATCCCCAAAGGGCGTTTCCGCAAAAATGTCCCGAAGCTCTTTTTCGCTCCGATGAATGAGCCTCCAATGCAAAATATGGTCCATGACGGCTTTGTTGGGATTGTTGGGGGCGAAATTGCCGATAATGAGGCAGCCTCCCGGCTTGAGGTGTTCGTGGCACCGGGTGACGAGCGCCGTAAAGAGTCGGCGGTCCAGGTAGTCCGTCAGGCCGGCCGAATAGATGATGTCTTGTGGGTCGAGGCGCTGGCGGTTTCGTCCCAGGGCCCATCGGACGGCGTTGTCATTTAAATAACGGATTCTGGCCCGGTGGGAAAAGGTGTTGACGGTGGTGTCCGTATAGTGGAGCGCTTCCACGTCGGCGTCCATGCAGGTGGCTTCCACGCGGTCGTCCGAAGGGCATTCTTTCAGAAAATCGAACAGCTCCCGGCTGGATCCACACGCCAGATTGAGGATGCGGATGGTTCCGTCGGAAGAGAAATCCCGAAGGGTGCGTCGCAGGAGTTCTTCGGCCAGCAGGGATCGACGTCCCCGCACGGCTCGTGATGCCGGGGAATTGAGGCACCAGGCGTCCACCAAAAGACCGAGTTTGCCGTCGCCTTCCGGTCGGTTTTGGTAGATCATTTCCATCATGAGAAAGTCGCCGGCATATCCTTTCGGCTTGTAATAGGCCCGTTCGGCGAAGCGGCTCCTCATAAAGTACGGGAAAATTTCCTTGAAAACATAGCCCCAGGCGTAGTCTTGAAATTCGCTGCGTGCCACCAGGGGTTCCAGATCCCGAAGACTGTCGTTCAAAGCGTTCAGGATGGCCGTGCAGCGTTCCTGAAGAACGTGCGGCTCCCGATCGGCCTTCGCCTGCTGCAGCGCATAGCTCAGGTCGAAAAGTTCCGCCTTGGTTTTTTCCACCACCTCATGAATGAGCGCTCCCGGGCGGGTGCGGAAAAATTCTTCGGGAACGGGCCGCGCTTCATGAAATTGCCTCCGCCCGGTGGAGAGGGAAGCGGCGTAGGCCGTTAGAGGCTCCCGTTCTTCCAGCACGCGCCGAAACTTGGAACACACCGATCGCGCCACGTCGGTAATGAGCGCGCTGTATCGGTGGGGGTCAGCCCGGCGAAGTCCTTCCATGGATTCCCAGTCCATGAGGCGCAGGACGGTAGGCTCCGTCGCCCGAACATCGCGGACTCGAGACACCCCGTCAAAGAAACCGGTTTCGCCGAAAAATTCTCCGGGCCCGATGTACGCCACGGCGATGGTCGTCCCGTTCTGCCCGAAGGCGACTTCTACGGCGCCTTGTTCCACGTAGTAAAGGCAGCGCTCCCGATCCCCTCGAACCAGGATCTTTTCCCCCTTGGCGTAGACGGCCTTGTGGCCGACCGATTCCAGGACATCGTGCGGTCTTTCCATAAGGTGCAGCCTCTCCATTGCCTTTCCAAAAGCCCGTGCGCGACGATTCCATGGGTCTATGGAAGGAATCGGCCGGAGAAGAGATTTTCTTGAAGCCTTTGGTGGCCGTGCCGCACGTCTTTCGTCCGGCCTGGCTCGAAAACATCCACCGGGACGGTCCCGCTGCGCCGCCGTGGATTCTTTTTATCCGCTTCGGCCTTTTCCCGTCGGCGGAAAAACGCCCCGAACCCTTGGCCTTTTTCCGCGAGGACGTGGGGCAAATCCTTACAATCCCTTGAAGAGTTTGTGCAGCCCGTTTCTGCCGTTTTCATGGGGAACACTGTGGCACGGCCCTTGCCTAGTCTAAAAACCGAAGGCGACAGGGTCCCGGGAAAGCCTCGGGACGCACAAATCCTCGATACATGAAAGGAGTGTTCGATGAAAGGGATGCGATGGGTTGTGGTTTTGGGTCTGGTTTTCGCGGCGGCCTCTTCGGTGTGGGCGCGCGGCCCGTACGGGCCGGGGACGGGAATGGGCCCGTGCTGGGCGCAGTCGACTCCGGAAGGGCAGGCTTTTGCCGAGGAAGTGGCGCCGCTTCGCCAGCAGCTCTACCAAAAGCAGATGCAGTATCAGCAGATGCTCAACGACCCCAACACCGACCCCAAGGCGTTGGGCACGACGGCTCGTGAAATGCAACAGATCCGGCAGCAGATTTGGCAGAAGGCTCAGGACGCCGGGATTCCCTGCGGCTACGGTCCCAAGGGGCGAGGGGCCGGGTGGGGCATGGGAGCCGGTTCCGGAGCGGGAAAAACCCAATAGGGGCCATGGCCGGGGTTCGCTGAGCGAATCCCGGCCCGCACCAAACAAAGGCGCTTTAGAAGCCTGCGGCCTGCTGGCGGATCAGGGCCAGGGGCATGTCGGCGATCATTTTTTCCAGCCGATCGGCCGAAAGGCCGCAGCGGCGCACGGCGGGAATCACAGGATTCGGGTCCAGTCGTTCCATCTGGGCTCCCGCCAGGAACCGGTTCGTGACAAAGTCCGCCACCGTGATCAAAGCCACCTCTTCCGGGGCGGCTTCGGGGACGACCGCATCCGAGCTGTGATGGCCGCCGACCACATCGGCCACGTCCATGGGAAGGTTCCAGTGTCGGACGAGCAGGACCCCGGTCTCCGAATGATCCATGCCGAAGAGCTCTTTTTCGATTTCTTTCAAGGGGCGCGTGCTTTGGAGCGCTTGCCGGTAGAAGAGCGGGGCGTGTTGGGTGACAAGCTGGTCCAGGACGATTTTGCCGATATCGTGCAGAAGGCCGTACGTGTAGGCGCGTCCTTGAGCCATCCCCAGTCGGCGGGCCAAGAATTCGGCCACCAACGCCGTCGTGACGGCGTGCTGAAACAGGCCGCCTTTGCACAGGGAATAGCCCCCCGGTTTGGACGGAAAGATGGCGGAAAGAAAAACCGACAACGCCAGTTGCAGGATGCGCCGTTCGCCGAGGAACACCAGGGCGCGGTCGATGGATTCGATTTTTTCCGAAGCCCCGTAGATGGGCGAATTGCACAGAGCCAACACCTTGGCCGCAAGGACTTGATCCAACCGAATTTCCCGACTGATTTCCCCCATTTGGTAGGTTTCGGAGCGCAACAGGGAAAGGATTTTGAAAGCGATCTGGGGGATGGGTTTCACCTGTGCCACGGCGCTTTCCACGGCCGTTCGGTCCGGCTTGGGAATGGGCCCTGAAATCCCCGGCCGAAAAAAATGACTGCCCACCGGGACGATTTCCGGAGTCCAGTCGAGGCAGTGCAGTCGAAGGCAGCAGGTGAAGGTCCCGCCGGTTTCACTGACTTTGACGGGGATTCGGGTGGAGCGCAGGAAGAGTTCGACGCGTTCCAACGTGCGGGCGCCCAGTTGCAGATCCAGCTGGACATCGTCGCTCGGGCCCACGATGGCGCCCCCGGCGACGGCCGCTTCCATTCGGGACGCTTTGGCCCCTTTGCCTTCCAGGGCATCGAGGAAAAGGGGCAGGCCCGTGGCCGCATACCGGAAGGGCTCAGCCGGAGGACTTCCGCCGCTCAGAGGTTCCGCCAACAGAGCGTGGAACAAGCCGCCTACCCCGGCTTCCCTGTCCCACAAAGCCACTCCCACACAGGTTCCCAAATAGGCCTCCAAAACCTCGGGTCCCCGAGAACGCACGGCCATTTCCCCTGAAGGGACAATCACGCTGCGTACCTCCTTGCCTTTTCCCAACATGAGCAGACTCTCCCCGACTCTCAAGGAGCCCGTCCGAAAACGCATTCTGTAGGAGCGGCTTTAGCCGCGACTCCGCATCACGCCTTAACCCACTTCTCCTCGATGCCCCCCCAACGGGCATTTTCGAACACGCTTCCAGGTGCTTCTCAAAAGGCACCAGGTCGCCGCGTCCCACAATAAAAACGACTGTGGAACGCGCCCTTGCACGTCCACGGGCACAAACGGCCATGCCCTCGAGGGACATGGCCTACAGGCGTAGAGCCATACTTTAAGCATGACTTCGGCTATTTCAAGATTTCGGCGAGACTTGTATCCTAAAAGCTCTGCCAGTGTCATCAGATGACCCATGAGGAGACATCCCGGGGCGGACCCCATGGGCTTCTTATTCAACCGTGATCAAATCTTTGATGGCTTCGAACTTCTTGTCCCCGATCCCCTGGACGTTCTTGATGTCCTCTTTGGTTTTGAACGGCCCGTGGGCTTGGCGGTATTGCACGATGCGTTCGGCGATGGCGGGACCGATTCCGGGAAGGGCTTGCAACTGTTGGGCATCGGCGGTGTTGATGTTGATGAGGTTGGAGGATTTGCCGGGTGCCGGGGCCTGCTGCTGCCCCATGGCGGGAAAGGCACTCAAGGCGACGAAAGCGGCGGCAAGAAGGACAAGCCAGACCGCCGCCCGCCGCGACGTGAAGGACATGTCCGGTTTCATAGGCAACTCCTTTTATGGTACCGAGGGCTCCGCCCAAGGATGTGCGACCGGAGGCTTCTTTTTTCATATCCGAATCGCTCCCATGGTGTCGATAGGAAAATCAGGGGAGCGTCCTCGGCCAAACGATGGCCCTTGATGCACGGGTCGGCTCGTGGCAGACTACGACCACCGTGCCTCCCGAGAGCGAAAGGGCTTTCCATGCGGGAACTTGTGGAACTCACCAAAAAACTCATCACCTTTCGAACCATGCACACTCGGCCGGACGAAATCCGCCGGTGCGCCGATTTCATCGAATCCTTCCTGCGATCCATTCCGGTCGACGTGACGCGCATGGACTGCGACGGCATCCCCTCCCTCTGGGTCCTTCCGCCGACGGATCGCGTGCCGGTGCTCCTCATGAGCCATATCGACGTGGTGGCCGGACCGGAATCCCTCTTTGAACCCGTGGAACGGGACGGCCGTCTGTACGGCCGAGGAAGCATCGACGACAAGTATGCCGTCGCCCTGTCCCTCGTGTTGCTCGCCCGCCATGTAAAGGAATTGGCGGCCCGGGGCCACGGCCTGGAACGCCTTCCCTTCGGCATTCTTATCACCGGGGATGAAGAGATCGGGGGCTATCGCGGAGCCCGGGAGGCTCTGTCACGAATCCCCGCGGATTTCGCCATCGCCTTGGACGGCGGAAGCTTCAAGGAGATTATCGTCAAGGAAAAGGGCATCGTGCGCCTTCGCTTGATCGCCCAGGGCAAGACCGCCCATGGAGCCCGCCCGTGGCTCGGTCGAAACGCCATCGAAATCCTTCTGGAAGACCTCATGGCCGTCAAGGCCCTGTTTGCCGAGCAGACCGAAGATCACTGGCACCGCACGCTCAATATCGGGCTCATCCACGGAGGCGTCTCCGTCAACCAGGTGCCCGACAGGGCGGAAGCGCACCTCGACATTCGATACACGGAAAACGACGATCCGGACGCCCTGGTGGACGCCATCCGCCGAACAGTGCGGTCCCATGTGGACGTGGTGGAGCGCGAGCCCCTGTTCTTCGGGAAGACCTCCGGCCCGGTGCAGGTTCTCTTGAACCTCGTTCCGGGGGCTCGTCTCGGCCGGGCCCACGGGGCTTCGGATGCGCGGTTTCTCTCCCAATTCGGTATCCCCGGCATTGTCTGGGGCGCCGACGGCGAAGAAAGCCAGCACGCGGAAAACGAGCATGTGGTGATCGAAAGCCTCGTTCGGCTCTACGAAACCCTGGATCGATTCCTACGCATTGTGGGGTTCGCTCCTCCAAGAACAAAGGACAAAAAATGAACGAAAAGCCGCGGCTCCTCGTGTGGAACTTTACCCCGCAGGAAAAAGAAAAACTCGATCGCATGCTGGAATTGGTCAAGGCCCCTCCGGCCTTCAGCATCTCTCCCGAGCAGGGACACATGCTGGTTCGGGATATCCTCCACTCGAATCAGGCGGGGACGGAAGCCTTCGTGTGCGACGAAAAAATCGTCCTTTTCTACAACATTCCGCAGAAAGGCGTTCTGTTTCTCATCCAAAAGTTCAAGGATGCCGATCTGCCTCGACCCATTTTTGCCGTCGTTACCGAGCATTCCATCAACTGGCCTTTCAGTGAACTGGCGGCGCATTTGATCGAAGAGCGCCGTGCTGTGCGGGAACGGAGCATAAAGGCGGAAAAGGACGCGGAACCTTCTTCGTAAGGACCCTGGGGGGTGCGGGGCCTCGTTGAACCGACGAGCGGAGGAATGCATGAACACAAAGCGAATCACGAAGAAAGCGGTGCTTTTCTCGTTTGTCTTGGCCTTTGTCGGCGCGGCGCTCGCCGGGGCTGAGGTTCAGGAACGTACCGTCACGGTCAGCCAAAGCGGCATCGCCCTCTTTCGCGAACTGGATGCGCTCGCCGTCCCTCCGGGACGTCACACCGTGGTCCTTGAGGGGTTTCCTCAAACCATGGATCTGGAAACCCTGACGGTGCGACCGCTGACGGAAGGGGAAAGCCTTGTGCCCTACAGTTTGGTCGCCCATTTCCGGCCGATCACGGAAAACCAGCTCCTCAAGAGCTTTGTCGGCAAGCAGGTGGATCTGGTCATGACCAATCCCAAGGGGAGTCTGGATGCCCGTATGGTGCGACGGGTCCAGGTGCTTTCGGAAGGAACCGAAGGGGGATCGCCCGTGTTCCTCACGGAGGAAGGGGTGTACACGGGCGAGTATCACGGCATCTTTTTCCCGTCCCTTCCGGAAGGGCTGACGGCGGCGCCCAAGGCTTTTTGGGACGTGGAAAACAAGGGCAAGGCTCCCGTGGAGGTCCGCGTGGAACGGCTCTACGAGGCGAGCGGCCTGCAGTGGAAGGCTTTTTACGTGCTTTACCTGAACGCTGAAGCCTCCCAGGCGGCCCTGGAAGGCCGGGTGCTTTTGCATAACTCCACGGACGTGGATTTTCCGGGTATCAAGGTTCTGTTGCTTGCCGGGGATTTGCGCCAGGCCCGCCGCGGCATTCCACCCCGGGTGCCTATGGCCGAAATGGCTCGAGCGGCCAAAGCGGCCGCTCCCATGGAAGAGGCCGCCGTGTTTGAATATCACCTTTATCGGCTTCCTGAGCCCGTGACACTGGTTTCGGGAGATCCCGTGCAGGTGAGCCTGGTGAGAGCGCCGGCGGTTCCCGTCGAACGGCGGTTGGTGAGCACCGGGGACGGGAGCGGGGCGGACTGGGGCCGTGAGCGCACCGAAAGCCGAAAGCAGCCGGTTCGGGCTCTGATCGATATTCGCAACGAAGTCGCCTCGGGTCTGGGAATGCCTTTACCGGCCGGGGTGGTGGCCGCCCGTCTGGTCACGGAACAGGGAGAAGCCATCCCCCTGGGCGAAGACACCATCGACCATACGCCCGTTCATGGAACGCTTCATCTGGAATTCGGCCGGTCTTTCGACGTCAAGGTGGAACGCGCCCTCGTGGATGCCAAAAAAGTGGGCCAACAGGTGCAGCGCCTGCGCTGGGTTTTGACCGTCATGAACGCCAAGGCCAAGCCGGAACGGATTTTGCTGGAAGACACCCTGTCCGGGGATTGGAAAATCATCCAGTCGAGCCAGCCTTACGAGAAGGTCCACGCCGGGCTTGTGCGCTTTCCCGTGGAGGTGCCGGCTCAGGGCCGAGTGGACGTCACCTATGAGGTGGAAATCACTCCCCGGTGATTCGAGAAGAAGGGGTTTTCCGTCGCCCCTTGCTTTTTACGGGGGAAGCGCCGCCGGGTTTGGCTCGGAAGAGGGAAACACGGACGGGTAGAGGCGCCGAGCCAAGTCTTCCGCGGCCTCGACGGCTCGAGGCCCCGGCCGGGAATAGAGGGCTTCGTCCACCATGAAAACGCGTCCCGAACGCACCGCGCGCAGCCGGTCGAAATGGGGGCGTTGCTGGGGAAGCCCGGGGCTTGGGTTCATGGGCCCCTTTTGCACGATGTACCCATCGGGATCCAGGGCCAGGATGTTTTCCACGGACGTCTGGACGATAGGATCCGGGAGCGCTACGGCGTTTACGGCGCCGACGGCTTCCATGACGGCCTGGGGCATGCCGCCGCGGCCGGCCACGGCCAAGGGGTCGGCCCGGATTTCAAATACCAGCCGAGGCCTTTCGGAAACCCCGGCACATCGGCTGCGCACCGCATCCAGGCGACGGCGCAGGTCCTCAACGACGCGTCGAGCGTTTTCCGCCGTCCCGGTCAGGATTCCGAGCCGTTCCATGGCCGAAAAGACGCCGTCGAAATCCCTGGGGGCGAACACGACCACGGGAATGCCGGCCTCCGCCAACCGGGCCGTTTCCGGATCGGCGCTTCGTCGGCTGGCGCTCTGCACCACAAGGTCGGGTTTGAGCCCAAGAATCATTTCCACGTTGGGTCGCATGTGCGTGCCGACGGAAGGCAGGCGGGTGATTTCCGGAGGATACGTGTCCGCCTGCGTGCGCCCCGCCACGGCGGATCCGGCTCCGATGGCGTAAAGCATCTCCGCAAAAGCCCCGTAGAGTGGAATGACGCGCCGGGCCGGCGCCTCGAGCCGCACCGTTCGGCCCGTATCGTCCACCACTTCCACGGCCGCCTGCGCCGCGCCCAAGAGCATCCCCAAGACCAGGGAAACCACCGAAGCGGCGAACCACGTTCCAGAGTGCGACGGTCTGCTCACGAAAATCCTCCTCATTCCCTGGCGCCGTCTGGGGTGGGAACCAGGCCGATCCCATTTTTTTCCAATTGTTAACCGCCCCGCGATGACCCATCCCAACGCGATGGGGGTCTTTCATGATGCAATGTGTTTCGCCCCTTCGGGGCGACCAGCCCCCCGCAGCACGTCACCCTCCACGGGGCAATCACACCGCCCTAAATCCATGGTCCAACCCCACGGCCACGCCCCGAAGGGGCACAGCGGACACCCCCTTCAAAGCCCCGAAGGGGCGTAGCATTCCAGCCCAGGGCGTAGCCCTGGGATTCGGGCGGCGCCCCCCTCCCATCTCATCAGCCCCGAAGGGGCGCAGCGGACACCCCCTTCACAGCCCCGAAGGGGCGTAGCATTCCAGCCCAGGGCGAAGCCCTGGGTCCAGGGCGTAGCCCTGGGATTCGGGCGGCGACCCCCTTCCCATCTCATCAGCCCCGAAGGGGCACAGCGGACACCCCCTTCACAGCCCCGAAGGGGCGCAGGATTCCAGCCCAGGGCGTAGCCCTGGGATTCGGGCGGCGCCCCCCCTCCCATCTCATCAGCCCCGAAGGGGCACAGCGGACACCCCCTTCAAAGCCCCGAAGGGGCGCAGGATTCCAGCCCAGGGCGTAGCCCTGGGATTCGGGCGGCGCCCCCCCTCCCATCTCATCAGCCCCGAAGGGGCGCAGGATTCCAGCCCAGGGCGAAGCCCTGGGTCCAGGGCGCCGCCCTGGGTTGGGAACCAGGCCGATCCCATTTTTTTCCAATTGTTAACCGCCCCGCGATGACCCATCCCACCGCGATGGGGCGAAAAACACCTGCTGCACCCCGTCTCGGCCCGGCACGCGATAGACGGAAGCCGGCGTTTCGTAGACGTCTTCCAAAATATCGGGCGTGAGCACCTCCCTTGTCGGGCCGTCGGCGACGATCCGGCCGCCCTTGACAAAGACGAGACGCCGGCAGAAGACGGCGGCGGTGTTGACGTCGTGAAGTACGGCCACGACGGTGCGCCCTTCTTCTTCCTGCAGGGTTTTCAGCAGGGAGAAGATCTGAAGTTTTCGATGGACGTCCATGGCGGAGACGGCCTCGTCCAAGAGCAACACCGGCGTGTCCTGAGCCAGGGCCTTGGCGACAAACACCCTTTGCCGTTCCCCGCCGCTCACGCCGGTGATGGGCCGTTCGGCTAAATCCAGCGTGTCGGTGCGTTCCATGGCCTTTCGCACGGCCGCATCATCCTTGGCTGTCTCCTGCCCGCCCCGTCTCTGGTGTGGGTATCGGCCCATGGCCACCACGTCCCAACACGAAAAGGGATAAGGCACATGGACATCCTGCGGGACAACCGCGATAAGCCGGGCCCTTTCCCGGTGCGGGATCATGGTCAGGGGACGGCCGTCCAGGTGAATACATCCTGCCGTGATCGGCAAAACGCCGCTCAGGGCGAGGATGAGCGTCGTCTTGCCCGATCCGTTCGGGCCCAGGATGCCGACAAACTCCCCCGAACCGATGGTCAGGGTGACGTCGTGCAGGACCTTTCGGTCCGGATACCCGCAATGAACGTGTTCGACGTGAATCACAACATCACGGCCTTTTTCTTCCGAATCAAAAGATAAGCGAAAAAGGGCGCTCCCAAGATGGCCGTCACCACCCCGAGAGGGATTTCGCGGCCATCGGCAAGAATCGTTCGAGCCAGCGTGTCGGAAACCAGGGTGAGCAGGGCGCCGAGGATCATGGCGGCCGGAAGCAGTTGTCTGTGGGCCGGGCCGAGGCACAAACGGGCCACATGGGGCACCACCAAACCGATAAAGCCCACAACCCCGCTGACGGCCACGGCGGCCGCCGCAACCAGGGACGCCGCAGCCAGAAGACGACGCCGCACCCGATCCGTGGGAACCCCGCTTTGAAACGCCGCGGTGTCTCCCAAGGCCAGCAGGTCCATTTCCCGAGCGTAGGAAAAAATCACCCATGATCCAACCAGCATATAAGGCAGGATGGCCAGCACATGCTGCCAGCTCCGTCCCGAAAGGCTTCCCATGATCCAAAAGACGATAGCCGAAAGGGATTCTTCGTGGAGGCTCTTCAAGAGACTGATCCAGGCCGAAAGGAAAGTGGAAATGATAATGCCGCCCAAAACCAGCGTGGTGGGATGAATCCGGCCCTGAAGCCGGCCCAGCAGCAAGACCAGGCCGAGGGCCCCCAGAGCGCCCAAAAAGGCCATCACGGGCAGCATGCCCATTCCGGCCAGTTTCCACGACGTCCACCCGAACAGAATGGCCGTGGACGCACCGAAAGCCGCTCCGGTGGACACCCCCAGCGTGAAAGGGTCCGCCAGGGGATTGAGCAAAATGCCCTGGTAGACCGTGCCGGAAAGAGCCAAAGCGGCTCCGACGACCAAGGCCAACACCACGCGGGCGAACCGAAGGTGGAGGACGATGTAGTGGGCCGTCGCCGCGTCCGTGTCGGCGGGGGCCGCCGTTAGGGGATGAAGGGCCGAGACGAGCACGCGCCGTAAGGTTTCGGCTTCTACGGGAAAGGGACCCAGGGTGATGCAGTAGAGTGAAAGCGCCGGAAGAAGAAGGAACGCCACGGTCCAGAAAAGGCGCGCTTTGAAACGCCGGGCGCGCCGCAGCGCCCGGAAGTCCTCGGCGTTTCGCGGTTCCGGCACCGCAAGGGGGCTTAAAGCCGGCTGGGTTTTTTGGAAATCCTGAAGGTTTTGGGCCTCGTTCACGGTGGGGTGCCGGTCTTTTTGACGATAAGAAGGGATAGGTAATGAGGTTTGAGGCCTTCAAGAGCCGCAAAGTCTTTTTCCACAACTTGCCCGTCCAAGCCGCAGCGGCTCACGAAGCAGACGCGATCCTGGAGTCCCAGGTCTCGTATCTTTTGCAAAATCTGGGGAAAGTGCTTGTAGGCCTTCATGAGCACCACGTTGTCGGAAAAGGGCAGCACTTCCGGCAGCCGTTCGCCCCCCTTGGCCCCGGAAATGACCGTCAAGGTCTCCTCGGCTTCCGAAAGGGGAACGGCGGCACAAGCGGCCGCCGCCTGATAGGACGTAATGCCCGGAACGATCTCCACGGGCACCTGAGGCAAACGGCTTCGGATTTTCCGAAGAAGGTAGATGAAAGTGCTGAAGGTCATGGGGTCGCCCAGGGTGAGGAAAGCCACATGGACGCCCGCTTCCAGTCGTTCCACGACCGTTTCGCAATTGGCCCGCCACGCCTCTTCCAGGCGGTCCTTGTTGAAGGTCATGGGAAAATCCAAGAAGCTCACGGGAACTTCCTGAGGGAGATGGTCTCGAACGATATCCAGCGCGAGGCTGTAATCGTTGGAGGACGAAGAGGCGGCGAAGACATGACCGACGCGGCCGAGGATTTTCACCGCCTTGAGGGTGAGCAGGTCCGGGTCTCCCGGGCCCACCCCGATACCGTAGAGGGTTCCCAGCATGGGGCCTATCCTTTCGTTTCCGCCATGGCGCCCGCTCGAGCCAGTTCCATCAGGGCATGGAGAATGGCCACGGCCACCGGGCTTCCGCCTTTTCGGCCGAGGACAGTGATGGACGGCACGTCCTGGCGGCGCCAGAGGATGTCCTTGGCTGTATCCGCCTGCACGAACCCGACGGGAACGCCGATCACCACAGCCGGCCGGATGCCTTCTTCGTCGATGAGCCGCAGGGTTTCCAAAAGGGCGGTGGGGGCGTTGCCGATGGCGACAAGCGCACCGCTGAGCTCGGGCGCGATGCGGCGGAAAGCGGCGACGGTTTGCGTCACCCCGTCCCTTTCGGCCGCCTCTCGGGTTGAGGGATCCGATGCGGGAACGTGCACGGCCGTGCCGAACCAGCGGAGCCGCGTCGGGGAAAGGCCAACCTGTACCATGCGCGTGTCCGCATAGATGGCGGCGCCGCGGCGTAAGGCGGCGCACCCGGCCACAATGGCCCGTTCGTGGATCCGGATGCGCTCGGCGAACTCAAAATCGCCCGTGGTGTGGATCACCCGGCGCACGACGGCCCACTCATTGGGAGAAAAGTCGTGCGGCCCCACTTCGGCGTCGATGATGCGAAAACTGGCCTCTTCGATGTCCTTGCCCGCCGAAACCAAGGGGGTGTTCGAGCCGGTCGGGGCTTTTGGGGGCGGCTTCATGGGGTTTGCGTCTCCTTAAAACAAAAAATCCTTGAAACGTTTCCGTTCCAAGGATTGCACCCGGTTTCCTTCATCCCCGTTTTCGCGAAAGAACCCTTTCCGCGGAGTCCTCCCGCGGGGAAGACCCCTGTGCCATCGGGGTCTCTTCCCGTGATGAAGTCAGGCAGGTCTTCTGGCTCACGGATCGTCCTACCGGCCGCCCTTCCCATCCCACCCCCGTGGGACAGTGGGTTCGTCGGCTTTCGTCCCCGTTCACAGCGGCGGGACCGCGACGGAATTGCACCGTCTTCCCTCTTCAACCCGCACTGGGGTACCTGACTTCCCTCGGCTTGTCAGAGAACGAGACATTGGTCTCTTCTAGACCAAAGCGCCGATGCCGTCAACAACGGAAGCCGACCCATGGCGGGGGGGAAAGCCGGGGCGGTGGGGTGGCGAGTGCATGGCGGATTTTCCGAGCGTCGATGTTGGGGTTCGCTGCGCTCACCTCATCCTACGGGGCTCCATTTTCATTTGGAATGGACGCCCTGACCCGGGGCTACGCCCCGGGCTAGGATGTTTCGCCCCTTCGGGGCGATGGCTCCGCCCCGAACGCGTCGCCCCTCGACGGCCATGCCCCGAAGGGGCACAGCGGCCCCCCCTCCACAGCCCCGAAGGGCCCGGAAAGCACCCCTTGCCATAGCCCCGAAGGGGCGTAGGATTCCAGCCCAGGGCGCAGCCCTGGGTCCAGGGCGACGGCCCCTCCCCCCCTCCACAGCCCCGAAGGGCCCGGAAAGCACCCCTTGCCATAGCCCCGAAGGGGCGCAACATTCCAGCCCAGGGCGTAGCCCTGGGGTTGGGGCCGAAGGACATCTCCCCACAGCCCCAAAGGGGCGTCACCCGCCCCCAACGGGTGGTCCGAAAGAACATGAGGCGGGCGTTCATAGATGTGTTTCGCCCCTTTGGGGCTTGATCTTGATTTGGTATGGACGCCCTGACCCGGGGCTACGCCCCGGGCTAGGATGTTTCGCCCCTTCGGGGCGATGCCTCCGCCCCGAACGCGTCGCCCCTCGACGGCCATGCCCCGAAGGGCCCAGAAGGCACCCCCCTCCACAGCCCCGAAGGGCCCAGAAGGCACCCGCGCCCATAGCCCCGAAGGGCCGGGAAAGCACCCCTTGCCATAGCCCCGAAGGGGCGCAACATTCCAGCCCAGGGCGAAGCCCTGGGTCCAGGGCGACGGCCCCTCCCCCCACCTCTACAGCCCCGAAGGGGCGCAGGATTCCAGCCCAGGGCGCAGCCCTGGGTCCAGAGCGGCGACCCCTCCTACCCCCATAGCCCCGAAGGGGCGCAGGATGCCAGCCCAGGGCGCAGCCCTGGGTCTAAGGCGGCCCCCACACATACCTCTACAGCCCCGAAGGGGCGTAAGAACGTCCTTCGGGGCATCGCCCCGGCGGTAGGCCGGCCCCGTGGGTGGCGTTAATCCTCCCCTTCATCTTCCAAACGGATCATGCCCGATTTCTTGATGGCCGCCACACCGCCCTGGACATTCACGGCGTTTTTGATGCCCGCTGCACGGAGCTGCAACAAGGCCTCGTAGGATCGCACGCCCGAATTGCACACGACGAGAAGCCGCTTGTCCTTGGGGACGGCGTCAAGCCGTTGGGCCAGGGTTTCCTGAGGAATGTTGATCCAACGGTCCCCGAAGGCTTTGACAAAGGGTTCCGCGTTCTTCGGGCCGCGCACGTCCAGGCACACCACATCGGGGGCGGCGTCCTGAAGGAAGCAGGTTTCGAAATCGTCCGGGTCCGCCGTGACGTTGAGGCCGTCCAGGATATTTTCGGCGGTGTTGCCCAAGGCGTTGACGATGTCCATGGCTGCGGCGAAAGGCGGCGTGTAGGCCACTTCGAGGTTGGAAAGGTCTTCCACGGTGCCGCGGCGGGCCAAAAGGGCCGCCACGGCGTTGATGCGCCCCACGAGGGCGTCTCCGTTTCGACTCACGCCCTGAATGCCCAAAAGCCGGCGGGTTTTTCGGTCCACCACGACAGCCAGGGTCATGAGGTCCTGCGTGGGGTAGAAATGGGCGCGATCCGCCTGGATCACCAGAGCCTGCACCGCATCGAAGCCTTCCGAGACGGCCGTCTTGTGCGTGATGCCTGCCGTGGCCACGGCCAGATCGAAGATCTTCACGGCGAAAGAGCCCACAGACCCTTCGAACGTGGCGCACCCGCCGGCGATATTGGTGCCGATGATACGCCCCTGACGATTGGCGAGGGATCCTTGGGGAAAATGGAAGGGCTTTCCCGTGATTCGATGAATCACCTCGATGCAGTCTCCTCCGGCGTAGATGCACGGATCCGACGTCTGCAGCCGGTGGTTGACCACAACGGCGCCTCGAGGGGACACGAGCAGGCCGGCTTGGGCCGCCAAGAACCCATTGGGGCGCACCCCCACGGCCGTGATCACCACATCGGCCGCAAGGTCTCTTTGGCTCGTGCGCACCGTGAGCGATGCGCCGTCGTCGCCGGGGATGATTTCGCGAACCGTCTCTCCCGTATAGACGGCCACCCCGCGTTCGGCCAGGTGAGATGCCACCATGCGGGCGAGGGTCGAATCCAGGACGCCGGGAAGGACCTGGGGCGCAATCTCCACCATGGACGTTTCCACACCCCAGAGATCGGTCAAGGCTTCGGCCATTTCACAGCCGATGGCCCCGGCTCCGACAATCACCGCACGGCCCACCGCCCCCTTGGACAGCATCTCCTTGATGGCCGAAGCGTCATGCAGGTTGGAAACGCTCATGACCCGCGGATGATCCACTCCGGGGATGGGCAGTTTGTTCGGAAGGCTCCCCGTGGCCAGCACGAGAAAGTCGTAAGGGATCTCCTGGTCTTCCTGTGTCTCCAGGCGGTGCACGCGAAGCGTTTTCCGCTCCCGATCGATGGCCTCCGCCCGGGTTCGCGTCATGACCCGCACCCCTTTGGCCTTTTCGAAAAATTCGGGTGTACGCAGCATGTGGAAACTCGTGCTCATGAGCGCGGAGAGATCGCTCACGTCCCCCGAGATGTAATAGGGGATGCCGCACCCTCCGTAGGAAATGTATTGATCCTGGTCCACCATGACGACGTCGAAATCGGGGCGGAGCCTCTTGATGCGGCAGGCCGTCTTGGGCCCCAGAGCCACCGCTCCCACGATGACCACGCGCTGTGTCGCCATTGCCATTCCTTTCGTGCCGTTACGGGTTTGCCAAACCGACGAATTTCCCGCATAGCCCCACGGCCGCCGTTTCCCCCGGCGGCCAGCGGGAACCGGCGATCAAGGTCGCCCAACCACCCGAAGGTGGCCCGGTCCCAGGGCGTGCCCACGGCGGGGGCGTGCTCAGGGCCTGGCGATCGCCCCGAAGGGGCGAAACATCATAGCCCGGGGCGCAGCCCCGGGTCTGGGCGGCCATTGCAAATGCAAATCAAGCCCCGAAGGGGCGAAACACCATGAGGAATGCCCCTCATCTTTGGGGCAACCCGTCGAACATGCCGCTACTGGTTACCGAAACCGCGGATCGCTCCGCAGTCCGGACAGGTCCAGGTGATGCCGTTACAGGTCATCCCCCAGAAATTTTCTTCCATGCAGTCGGAACACATCATGAACCCGCACGGGCAGGTCCAGCAAAAGGGCTGCTCCGCCCCGCAGACGGTGCACACATAGCGATCCGGGCGCCGTGAGCGGCGCCGCGGCGCCTCGGCCGCCTTTTTTCTCTTGTAGGACGCCCTCTCCTCCCCGTGCGGATCACGCTCGGAAGCCATGGCAGCGCGTCTTCCCTCCCAGTTCCCTATACGAGCTTGTGTGAGAATGTCATCATGATGAGCTCATAGCGTCTGTCTTTAAAAATTCACCACAGAGACGCACAGGACGCAGAGCTTTCCTTTCTTTTGTGCCGCACCGCTGAGAGGCCGGCGCAGCACAACAGGTACCTTTCGGGAAGCTTTCCGCTGCCCCCCACGCCTTCCGCCTTAGGCGCCTTCCGTTTTCGCACAGTCCCCTATAGGCGCCTCTCCGAGAACACATTTTCTATCACGCCCCGAAGGGGCATAGGATGTCAGCCCAGGGCGTAGCCCTGGGATGGGCAGACCGGTCCCGTTTTTACCAATTTTTAAGCCCAGAAGGGGCGTCACTCAACCCCCGATGAGCTATCCCCACGCCATGGGGCATATCCTTTAGCCATGTGTTCCGCCCCTTCGGGGCTCATATTTTCATTGGAATGGACGCCCTGACCCGGAGCCACACCCCGGGCTGTAATCTTTCGCCCCTTCGGGCGACCGCCCCACACGCAAGCCGTTCCACGCGAAGGCCGAAAGGACACCGCATTTTGTGCAGGTGGCTTCAGCCGTGACCCCGCACCACGCCTTCACCGATTTTTCCCAAGGGTCCTGCCAAAGGCATTTTCGGACACGTTCCTATAGCACCTTCAAATCTTGTCGGACAAGGAGGGTCGTCTGAGCCCAGGCGGTTCGGCGTTTTCTCCGCGTGGGCCGATTCAGGGAAAGAGGGTTAAGGCGCGGTGCGGCCTCGCGGCTGTAGCCGCTCCCACAAGAAACTTTCTGGGACGGCCTTCTGACGGGCCGTCATCGGATGCGGCCTCCATCAATGGCACCGAATCATTATCCCTATCACGACTTCTCGGACCGCTTTCGAGCCCCCATCACGGGATACGCTCCTTACGCCCGACCGCCACATCATGCACGGGAATGAGGATATCGGCCAGAGCGCGGATTCTCTGGATGCTGTCGTAGGCGGCCAAGGCGTCGGTGTGGACGCCGGGTGTAACGGCCGGTCCGGTGGCGGGAAAATTCTTGTCGTTACAGCAAAAGCCCGTGATCACCGCGCGCCCTGCAGCCGTCTGGACGACGACGGACTGCCCCCCGGGGGTATGACCCGGTGTCCACAGCAGTTCAATGCCGTCTCGAAAGACCACGTCCCCGCGGACCGTCTCGATCTTCAGCCCGTCCAGGATCCCCGGTACATAGCGGTGATCCAACGGATGAGGGTTTTGATAGAAGGCGTATTCCGCTTCCTGCACCACCACCACGGCATTGGGACACTTGGCGTCGTTTTCACAATGGTCGTTATGGAGATGCGTGTGGATGATCACATCCACATCCTCGGGCTTTAAGCCCACCGACGCCAAAGCCTCTTCGAACTCCACAATGCGCAGCCCGTAGCGCTCGGCCACGTGATCGGGCACCATGAATTCTTCCAGTCCCGTGTCCACCAGGATGACTTCGTCGCCGCCCTCGATGACGAAAACGTAAATGGGAATCCAAATCCTTTTCCCGTAGTCCTTCAGGTAGGTCATGATGCCTTGATCGGTTTCGTTGGCGCCCACCACCAGCGGTCGAATGGTGTATTGTCGCATGGTCGTTTCTCCTTTTCGTTTGCGCACCTCGTCCGCACGAGACTTTCCGCATGGGTTGATGACCTGCCGCAAGGAAAGCCATGTGAGCGGAAAAAAGTCAAGAAGGGTCGCTTATCGAGGGGGATTTAGGGCCTTTGGGACCGCTTGTTGAGGATCCAGTCGATGACGCGGCCTGGGTCGGGCTGGGGGATCTCAGGGCTTGGCGGGTGGGAAGCTTTTGGCATACCGGAAGGTTGTTTCGCCGATGCGGCCTCGCTCACGGGCGCCGGCTCAGAGGTTGCAGCGGTCGGAGGGGCCGCTTCGGACGTCTCGGCGCCTTTGGAAAGAGACGAAGTTGGCGAACGAGGCCTTTCGGGGGGTTCCTTGGATGGGGGGGCTGCAGGGACGCCCCGGGCTTTTTTGTCCGGGCTTGCCGTCTTTTCGGACGCTTTGGCGGCGACTTTCTTCTGCAAGGCTTCATATTCGGCCAGCCGCACCTTTTCCGGGTCCCAAGAACCGGGGAGCATCATAGAAGAGGCCGTGCCGAGATTGCGAAGAGAATCGGACGATGCGGCCCGCTCCAAAAAAGCCGGGCTCAAGGGAGGATGGCCGGGATGGGTGGTCAAGACGCCCCGGGATTCGGCCGGTTGTCGAAGCGCCGAAGATTGGTCTGGTTTTTTTTTCACAACATCGGTCTGATCCGGCGTTTCGTGCCGTGTTTTCTTTTCGGGCGATGGATCCCCCGTCGTGCCGTCGGGTGAGGCGCCTACGCCTTTTTCGGAAAGGGGCAGGGGTTTGACGATACGCTGCCCGTTGGAATCCACGCCGGCGGCGCCTCCCGGCGTCGCGTTTTCTCCCTTTTGCGGCACGCCCGCCGGCGCCGTAAGGGACTGAAAACGCTTCACCCCTTCCAGAACCCATGTCCATGCCGTTCGCGGCGCGTCCGGGTGCCATACGAGGGCCGCCGCCAGTACGGCGGCACACAGGCCCGCCAGAGCGATTTTTCGCCGTCCCCACGGCTTGGCCTGCGTGCGCCCTTCCAAATCCGCGATAACTTCACGCACAATCTGCGGGGTCACGGGTTTTCGGCCGTAGCCGAAACCCGTGATGAAAGCGTTATCGCAGATGATGTTGATCTTTCGAGGGATTCCCTGCGCTTCTTTAATGATGAGCTCCAGGGCTCCCTGCGTGAAAACTTCCCGCGGTGCACTCTGCACCAGAGACAGCCGGTGGCGGATGTAATCCAGGCTCTCCTTGGGGGTGAGCGGCTTCAGGGTGGTGCGGATGGCGATGCGTTGCTTGAGTTGCCTCAGCTGGTGGAGATTGAGGGTGTTTTCCAGTTCCGGTTGGCCGATGAGGATGATCTGAATGAGCTTGTCCTTGGTGCTCTCAAGGTTTGAAAGCATGCGCAGGTTTTCCAGAGTTTCTATGGGCATATTTTGGGCTTCGTCGATAATGAGCACCACGTTCCACCCGTCTTGGTATTCCTTGATGAGGACCGTGTGCAGGTGGTGGACCATTTCGTAAGGGTCCAGATCGGGCGGTTCCAAACCGAGTTCGCGGTAAATGACCCGAAGCAGCCCCGTAAAAGACACATTGGCGTTGAAGACGAGCACCGTCTTGATCCGGGTGCGGTCGTAGCGCTCCAGGTAGCTGCGCACAATGGTCGTCTTGCCCAGGCCGATTTCCCCCGTGATGGTGATGAACCCTTTGCGCTGCTGCACTCCATAGATAATGGCCGCCAGCGCTTCCTTGTGGCTCGGGCTAAGATAAAGAAAATCCGGATCCGGCGTGATGTGAAAGGGTTCCGATCGGAACCCATAAAAGTCGAGATACATAGGTCACACGCTCTTCTGGTTTCTGGCTGCCGAGCGGCCGTTCGAGGCACGCACGCTCCATCGCGAAAAGGCCATCATGTCCGATGGCTCACGGAAGCCCCTGAAGATAGGCTCTGTCTTCCGGTGAAAGGGTGCCTGTTTCCGAAAAGCTCCGGAAGGGTCCCGAGGCAATTGGACGAAATCGAACGACGCCCGGTACCGATCCGCTCCGACGGTGACATAAGGGAGAGTCAGTTTCAGGGCGTCGTCGGCCGTGCCGCCGGCTCCGAAACCCGGCCCCGGCATGGCGGCCAGCAGGACCATGGCCACAAGCATCCAAAAAGCTTTGCGAATCATAGCCGTCCCCCTCTTGTTGTGGTGAGGTTGTGTTAAAGGAGCTCTTTGATGGCTTCCAGCACGGGATTGACGTCCTTGGATTTCGGCAGTTCGACCGGTTTGACGGTGCCCAATTCCCTTCGAACGCAGTCGTACTGTTCCCAACCCTTGAGTTCATAGGAAAGATCCACGTTCTTCCACTTGGGATGCCCGTGCTGGCGCAGCCAGTCCTGGTTTTCATAGAGAATCTTGGCAAACTGCCCCACCTCGCCGCATTGTCGGAATCGGTAATCGTAGGTGATGAGCACGGCCTTGACGGCGGCCGTGGGGACTTCTTCCTTGTGCCAGTCGTACGTCCCTGCGGGGATGACGGCCTGAGGGTAAAATGCCACCACGTTCTTGTTGGTAATGGGAATGAGCTTCAGCTTATCTTCGGCTTTGACGTTTTCTTTAAAGAGCCTTACCGGATAGCCGGCCACGTAGAACATGGCGTCCAGCGTGCCGGCTTTGATGCGTTCCAGCGCTTCTTCGGTCCCCACCGGGACCAATTCCGCAGGTTTCACTTGAGAAATTTCAAAAAGCAGCTTGGCCGTGAGATACGTTCCGCTGCCTTCCTTGTCGATGGCGACCCGCTTTCCTTCCAGGTCGTCAAAGTCGTTGATGTCGTTTCGTCCCACCAGATGGATTTCCTCGTTGTACAGAGGAAACACCATCTTGATCTTCTGCGCGATGCGTTTGAGGGCCGGATTGGTCTGCACCTTGGCCACGAAAGCCAAAACGTCCGATTGGACGATCCCGAGCTGCACGCCGGGCCTTTTAAAGACAGCATAAACGTTTTCCACCGATCCGGTGGAATGGAAGACCTCCAGCTCATAGCCCCGCGTTTTCATGAGTTCCTGCAGGTTGAGCCCGAACTGGTAGTACGTTCCCTTGGGGCCGCCCGTCACCATCCCCAGTTTGCCGGCAAAAGCAGGGGAGGTGCAAAGTATGATCATCAAAAAAGGCCCAAAAACCTGGAGTCGACCTCTTCGTCCCATGGTAACCTCCTACAAACAGTGTTCACGGCATAGCTTGCCCAAGCGGATGGGTCGCGGACTTTGTTGACGCGTAATTTTACGGGCTACAGTTTTGGCACCCAGGGACTGCTCGACCATGAATTCGTTTTTCATGAAAAAAACCGTTAACTTGGGAGACTCTCTTTTAAAAATGGTGAGAGCTTCTCTCAACCGATTCCTTGTCTGAACCTCGGGTTTGTGTATGCTGTGTAGCAAGGTCTGGGGCGATCGGCAACAAGATCTTGCACAGTTCGGCTCTGCGCCAGGGTTTTTTTGATGGCCAAGGGGTACAATGGTGCGGTGGGAACAAGTGATGTTTTGTCGGTGCAGCGTTGCGAGGGGGTTCCACACCGGCTAGAATGCCACGCAGATGGAATGGGTGGGCAGGGGGCACAGCCCCTGCCCCATTTTATGGCCGTGCACCCCTTACTCATAAGCGAAAGGACAAAACTGAAAACCATGGCTTTCAGAATGTTGATGCTTTGGCTCATTTTCTTTACATTATTGTGCCTCTTGTTTGTACGATTGGGCGCAGCCGTCGTCCAGGGAAGGGATGAGGTGGGGGAGATTGTTATCGGACCCGGTGACAACCGAAGGCACATTAGGATGGAGGGTTGGCCTGCTTTGATTGTGCGATTGGAAAGTAATCCATCGACAGGGTACTGCTGGGAGGTTGTAGACGTTGATGCTCGCCTTTTACGGGTGATCTCGGACAAATGGATTCCTCGCACTGAGCTTTTGGGTGCGGGCTGGATTCAAGAAATTCCTTTCGCGAGCCTTCGAGCGGGGCGAACACCGGCTCGGTTGGTTTATCGGCGCGTTTGGGAGGATCATCGCGCGGCGCTTGGGTCTTTTCAGTTCATGGTGGAAGCCTGGGTATCGGGGGGTGTAGACCATTTTGCCGATCCGCCCTTAGGGGACGGGGAAACTTTAGAGTTTAGGCAGGATTTGGCGATGCCTCTGGAGCAGGGACCGGCGTGGGAATCATCAGAGTAGAGCCCGACGCTTCCGGATTCTTTCAATTGGTGCGAGCTCAATGCCTGTTTTCCGTTTCGGGACCAAGGGGCTGCGGCAGTTGTTGGGCTTTTGCCACGGTGGCTCCTTTTGAATCGCTGTTGCTTTGGAAAAATGGGCTGACGAAGGATTTCTCCGGGCAGTACTTGGTCTCTTGCAACATAAATGGTTTGGGATGTGACGGTGGTTGGTGGGCTCATGATTTATCACATCTCTAAGCGACGACCCTGCGAACCGGTTGCTGGAGCCGTTGAGGAGACTTTGTTTCCTTACTTGGCGGTGGATGCTGCATGCGACTGCCCACACCCAAATGGCGAGAAGCTCCGTTCTTGGGCTTTTGTGCGCCCATCGTCCGGGGTTCCGCCGGTACGGGCCATCAAGCGGTGGTTTTGGTCGGCTGGGATGATCAAGATGGTGTTTGGATTCTCCGCAATTCCTGGGGACCCTCGTAGGGTGAGGAAGGTTACATGCGGATTCGCTATGGGCAAAGCCTGGTGGGATATGGGGCCAATTATGTTCTTGACTGATAAGAGGCTGGCAGAGTGCCATCAGATCGCCCAACGTTCGGTGCAGCGTGACAAGATCGGGCGAGGCTGGCCTATTCCTTGCTTGACTGCGGGAACGGTTTGGCCCATGTGAGAGAGCTCAATTAAGGGGAAGATTCCATGAAGCGGGAAGACAAAGGGGCCGTTTTCATCACGGGTGCGGGATCGGGCATCGGGAAAGCGGCGGCAGTGCACTTGTGTGAGGCAGGCTACCAAGTCTTTGCCGGGATGAGGCGTGAGTCGGATGCAACGGCACTGCGCGCCCTGTGTCCGTGGAAACTGACTCCGGTGGTGTTGGACATTACTCGGCCGGAACAGATTCGTGAGGCCGTGGATCTTGTCCAGGGTGTTTGGGGATTGAACCAAGGGTTGAGGGGGCTCATCAACAACGCCGGCATCGGCATCGGGGGGCCTCTGGAGTTCTTGGACTTGGAGGATTTGCGGCGCCAATACGAAGTGAACGTTTTCGGGCATGTGGCGGTGACCCAGGCGTTTTTGCCGTTTTTGCGGGCGTGCGCTGGGCGCATCATTAATGTGGGATCCATGGCTGGGCGTGTTTCCTTGCCCTTCTCAGGACCTTATGCTTCATCAAAAGCGGCCCTGGCGGCCCTGACGGACGCTTTGCGGCGGGAACTGGCTTGGTGGAAAATTCCGGTGATCCTTCTCGAGATTGGGTCGGTGAAAACCCCTATCTGGGACAAGGCCTTCGCTTCCGCAGAAGAGCGGGCACGAAAAATGCCCCCCCTCGCCCAAAGTCTCTACGAAAAGCCTTTGGCGGCCATGAACGGATACATGCACACCTTGGTCCGGCACGCAGTGCGACCCGAAAAGGTGGCACGAACCATCGTCAAAGCACTAGAAACCCCATCACCAAAGACGCGCTACTTCGTTGGACATGATGCCTATTTGGGGCTGATGACCCGCCTTCTTCCGGATCGTTGGGTGGACTGGCTTCTTCAAAAGGAGCAAGAGCGGCGATTCCCCAAATCGCGTTGACCTTTTTGACTGGGGCGGTATCGATGATTTTATTTAATTTCAAAAGATTTTTTAAAACCGCGGTTTTCTCCGTCTTAAAACGGCATGAATTTCCGGCTCCTTTCGACGCCAAGAGAGTTCTTTTTCTCGTGGCTTTTTTTTTAGGCTATCCCGTCGTGCAGGTATTCAACCGATTGTGCTTTTTATTGGACGATATTTTTTTCCCGCAGTGGAAAAATGTTGAGCTGAAACCTCCTGTCTTTATTGTCGGCAATCCTCGGAGTGGAACAACCTTCATTCACCGGGTCATGGCACGGGATGACGAGCAGTTCTTTTGCTTCAAAGCGTGGGAGATTATTTTTCCGGCCGTGGTTCAAAAGAAAGCACTGGCCGCTTTGGGCCGAGTGGACCGTGCCCTGGGCAGCCCCGTCGGGCGTATGGTCCTTGCCGTCGAATCGCGCATGTTCCGGGACTTCAATAAGATGCATCATCTAAGCCTCTTTGCCCCGGAGGAAGACGATAAACTGACTCTGCATATCTTTTCCTCCCTGGATTTGCTATGGTTTTTCCCGACGCGCGAGCTTACCGAGGATTACGCGTTTTTCGATCAAAAGGTGCCCGCCAAGGATCGGCGCCGAATCATGCTATTTTATCGAGACTGCATTAAGCGGCAGGCATTTTACAAAGGAACCCGCGGTCATTTATTGTCCAAGAACCCGGTATGCCCACCCAAAATCCTCAGCCTCAGACATTTCTTTCCGGGCTGTCGGTTTATCTACCCGGTGAGAAACCCGCTGGAAGTGGTGCCGTCTATGGTCAGTATGGCCCACGCTATGTGGGCGGCCACGGTGCGAATTGCGCCAGGCTTTCCCATGCAAGAACAGGTTTACGAAACTCTAAAACACTATTACCTCTATCCATTGCGATGTTTTGAGACCTTTCCGAAGGGCTCTTATGTGCTGGTCAAATATGACGATCTCATGAGACATCCCAAGAAAGAAATCCTGCGGATCTACAAGACACTTGGTTTTGCTGTCTCAGAGAGATTTGAACAGATTCTTGACGAAGAAGAAGAAAAGGCTCGACGGTACAAGAGTGAGCACGTTTATTCTCTGGCAGCCTTGCGCATTTCCCGTGATCGTATCCTTTCCGATCTTCAGGAAATCTTTCAGCGCTTCGGCTTTGCCACGGAAACAAACCAGGACATTGAGGACGCAAAAATGCTACATTCTAAAGGTTCGGCCGATGAAGGAGTGCGCCCTTGATGTCTTTCAACTGGCGGACCTTTTTTCGCTTGATTTTTTTGACTGGAACACGGTGGTCGGAAACCGGCTTGCCCATGACCCCCAAAAGGGCCGCCTTCCTGGCCGCGTTTTTTGTTCTGTATCCCGCCCTTCAAGGATTCCATCGCCTGTGTTTTCTTCTGGACGATCTTTTTTACCCTCAGTGGCGGAAGACGTCGGATCCTGATCCAGTCTTTATCATTGGAAATCCACGCAGTGGCACCACCTTGCTCCACCGCATTCTGGCTCGAGACGTCCGGCATTTTTTTACCTTTCACACGTGGGAAATCCTCTTCCCCGCAGTGACCCAAAAAAAATTTCTGTCCCTGTTTGGGCATCTGGACCGCCGGATGGGGGGACGTCTCAGCCAAGCCGTTCAAGAACGGGAGAGGCGGCTTTACGGTGAGTTCAATAAAATCCATCGCCTCGGCCTCTTGGCTCCTGAAGAAGACGATAAGCTGCTCTTTCATCACTGTTCTTTCCACGGGTTGGCGTGGTTTTTCCCTTTCGAAGAAATCAAGCGATTTCACAAGTTTGACGTGGCCATGCCCGAAGAGGAAAAGCAGCGGGTCATGGAATTTTACGCGCAATGCCTTCGACGTCAGGCCTTCTTTGCTGGGCAAGGTCGCAGGCTTTTGTCCAAAAACCCGGCTTCTTCCCTCAAGGTGGACAGTCTTTACCGACGATTTCCTGCGTGTCGGGTGATCTACATGGTGCGCCACCCGTTGGAGGTCGTTCCTTCGACAATCAACATGGCTCACGCCATATGGAAACGCACGGCCGGCGTCGCACGCGGCGCTTACCCGTATCAAGAAGGCGTTTATGAGATCGTGAAGCTTTTCTACGAATATCCCTTGTCTGTCTTGGACCAAAGAGCCGATGAATCTTACCGGTACGTGAAGTATGAGGATCTTGTTCGCAATCCACAAAGTGTGGTCAACGATCTTTATGGATGGTTGTCTTTGGATGTTTACGATGACTTTCAGAGAATTCTTGAGGAGGAAAGTGCTAAAGCTCGAGGCTACGTTAGTGAACATATCTATTCATTGGATGACATGGCCATCAGCCCGGATCGCATCGCAAAAGATTTATCAAATGTCTTCAGAAGGTTTAGCTATGAGCTCTAGACCGAAAAACGTAAGGAGCGCTTCATGAACATGCTCCGCTTTTGGTGGATCATGTACTTGAAGGTATTGAGAGCGACCCGAGAGACCTTCGGGCTTGGCAAACCTTTCTGGAGGCTGCTTTTCGGAAAACCCATGATGCTGGTTTTAGATCGGGCGTGCTGGGCTCTAGACCGGTGGATCTACCCGACATTAGATGGCTACAAAATTGAAAAACCGCTATTCATCATCGGCCCCCCTCGATGTGGCTCTACCTTTTTGCATCGTTTCTTAAACGAGGGAGGAGAGTTCGTGTGTTTTCGCTTCTGGGAGATTGTTTTCCCGGCCCTGACGGCCCGAAAGCTGGTGGGGACTTTTGTGCGCAAGAGGATGGCGAGGGGCAAAGACGTTGTGATTCCAGAGGAAGCCGGCCATGAGCAGCGGTTGGGATCCATTGAGGAAGAGGAGCTACTTTTCTACAAATACCTGAATACGCAATTCGTTTACGTTTATACTCCCTTGGCTTTTTCTGAAGAAAATTGGGACGCGGTGGTTTTTGGGGATGATCAGCCCTCGGATTTGATTCTGGAATGGATGGAGTATCTTAAAGCCTGCTGGCAGAGGCAGATGTTGTGGACCGGCAAGAGACGGATCATCGCCAATATGAACTATTCGGGCCTGCGTTTGAAAAGGCTGCTCGAGCACTTTCCCGATGCCCGTGTTGTGTTTTTGGATCGGTCTCCGTTGGAAACCATACCCTCTCATCTCACATTGGATCGCAAAGTACTTGAGCTCTTGTGGGGTAAGAAAATTTCCAGGGAAAAGATTGCCCGCTATCTTGAGAAAAGATACCGTTACGACATTGCTTACTATCGGTATGTGCGGCGACTGGAAAAGGAAGGTTTTTTCGAGAGCTCGCGAGTGCTCAGAGTGCCCTACGAGGAACTGAAGCGGGATTTTGCGCGAGTGGTGCAAAGTATTTTTGTTTTTGGCGAATTGCGCATGAGCGAAGCGATGGAGCGGCGTGTTTGGGAGCAGTCGCAAAAACAGCGGAATTATCGACCGCGCCATCAAAATTTGACATTGGAAGATTTTGGCCTTTCGGCCAAAGAGGTGCTAAAAGCCATTGAAGAGGCCCAGGAATCTTAGGGTTTGGAGGTGCGATGACATGCGGGTTCGAGGGCGAAGAGTAGCGATGGTTTTGACAGGTCTCGTGGTGCTTCAGCTTGCGGTGTCCTGGCGGGCGGAGGCACAGATCAACTCATATTGGGACCTCTACCATTTCTGGATTCAGGCGTTTGATTCCTGTGTCAGAGTGCTGTCGCCCACCTTAAACAAAGCGCTGCTGCTCAAGGCACCCATCGACGAGTGTTTTTACGGTGTGGGAAACCCACTGAATCAATATCTGGCGACGTCCTGTCCCAATGGCCGGTGGAAACGCAACGGCGGCCAAGTGTGGGCTTTGGCCAAATGGGGCGACAAGGTGTGGGTCGGGACTCGGGAAAACGCCATTTGCACCACCATGGGCTTCTCTGGCGTGATGGAACCCATTCGGACGGACTATGCCGTGTGCGAATTTGGTCAGAGCGCCTTCGTCCCCCCTCTGCCCGACTATCTGGGCGATTGGCGGCCGCCTTCCATTTACGTTTATGATGTTCAGACAGGACAATCCCGGCGAGTTGCGTTTTTAACGCCGGGATCTTTGGGCGGTATTCCGCTCATTCAAGGGCTGCGGGGGGCCGGGGCGGTAAATGGGATTGTTTTTATGGCGGGCTTGGCCGGCACGGACAGCCAAAATGCCTCGCTCGTTCTCTTTGCCTACAATTCTGATACTGAAGAGTTTTTGGGCTGGCGGGCCTTGAATGGGCCTGACGGAACGCGATACAAGAACACGCGAAAGTGGTTAACGTTCAAAGGGCATTTGTACGGTTCGGCGTGGGTGGAAGGGGGCGGTCGCATTATCCGATGGCTTGGCGATGCCGAAGCCATCAAAAAAGGGGATGTGCGGACCCTTTGGAACTTTGAGGAGGTAGGCTACCTTGACCAGGCACCGGCCAATATGACGGTATACGACGGCAAGCGGTTGGCCGTGGGCACGAGGCCCAAGGACACCAATCGCGTACTTCGTGGGGGACAAATCTGGCTCAGCCCCGAGTTCCAAGACCACTTGACGGCCCAAGACGCTTTCCAGTGGAAGGTCGTGTGGAGTGCGGCGGCTTATGAGCCAGACACGGTGACGGCCGCGGCGACGGCGGTGGGGGACTTGGCCTTTTTTGACGGCTATCTGTGGTGGGGAACCGAGATGCAAGTGGAACAGGCTTGGGGGATCCATAAGGAAGTTTATGGGCGTCTGCTTCCAGGGTATCCGTCCACGGATCAGGATATCGCGGCGCTTTTGGGAACATGGCGGCCCACCAGTGTCTTTCGAGGCCGTCATATGGAATCCGAAAACTATCAGGTGGATCTGCTCTACGGGTTCTCCCTTCTTCCCCGGTTCGAAGTGAACCAGGAAACAGGTCAAGGCCGATGGACACTGGCCCCCAATCGTATGGGCGCAAAACCCCTTTACGGTCCCGGGGGGTTTTGCAACTGGTATCAGGTTCAGACCTATTCCATGGCCGTCTTCGGCAATCGGCTTTATGTAGGCACCAGTGAGTACAGCCAAAGGATGGCTTCCGGCTTTTTGAGTCTGCCCGATTTTCCCAAACCGACCCCGTCTCCTGAATTATGGGGGGCTGATCTTTGGCGCTTTGACAGTGCCGAGGCTGGCGCGGTGGCGGAAAGTCTCGGGGGGATCGGCAATTATTTGAATGCCGCTGTCAGAAATCTTCTGGCCGATGATGCTCTTTATGTAGGGACGGGAAACACCAGCAATTTGGCAACGGACCCGAGAGACGACGTCCCGGAAGGGGGGTGGGAGCTGATTCGGCTGTGGGAGTAGGGTCGGCCAAGCGAAAGCGCTTGGCGCAGGAAAAGGCATGGAAAGCCCCATGAGATACGGAAAACAGGAGATGAGACGTGGCCAAAGGAAAAGCTTTTCTGGTTCCGGTGGTGATCTTGGTGGTGGTGGGCCTGCTATGCCCCGGCATGGCGGTGAACGCCCAAGGCATGGGAAAAAGACCGGGGCTGAGCCAGACGGAGATTAAAGAAAAAGGACAAGCGGCCCACGAAAAGGGCAAGATGCGCTGGGAATCTCTGAGCCCCGAAGAGCAGGCCTATGTGGCCGAAAAAGGCAAGGAAAGAGCGGCTCAAGCGAAAATGACTGCGGAACAATATTGGAATTCCTTGAGTGCAGAAGAACAACAGAAGCTTCTCGAAGGCAAGGAAAGAGTGGTGGAAAGAGCCCGAGATCGTTGGCAGAAAAAGACACCGTAAGAAAACGTGGGCGGGAAGAGGGAGTTTTGGTATGAGCGCGACCTCTCGACCAATGGCTCTGTGCATTATGGTTTTGGCCCTGTGCATGCTTGTTTCCTCTATGGTGCCCTCCTCGGCAGAGGCTCGACGGATGCTGCGCCCTGGTCTCAGCCAATCCGAGCTGAAAGCGAAAGGTCAGATGGGGCACGAGAAGGCGCAGATGCGCTGGGAAAACCTGAGTCCCGAGCAGCAGGCTCACATAAGGACAGTCGGCAAGCAAAGGGCGCAGCAGGCGAACCAAACTGCGGAGGAGTTTTGGAACTCGCTAACTCCCGAGGAACAGCAAAATCTGCTGGCGGGAAAAGAGCGTGTGACCACCCGGGCGAAAACCCGGTGGCAGAACAAACCGCAATAAGAAGCGTGGCGGGATGACGGCTGATGAGTTCGGGAAGGCTTGGCCTTTTAGGGATGCTGGGGGGTCTTGTTGGCCTTTTGGCTCTTGCCTACCACAAGAACCCCAGGCTAATCTGGGAAGGAGCCCGCGATGGCGGCAAAGCCTTCTTACAGGTTTTGCCAGCGATGGTTGTGGCCTTCATGGCCGCGGCCCTTGTGAGCAAGCTGATCCCGCAGGAGGTCGTGAACCGCTGGCTGAGTGAGCGATCTGGGGGAAGAGGACTGGCTGTGGCCACTTTGGCTGGTTCCTTAACCCCCGGTGGTCCTTTTGTTCAATTTCCCATCGTGGCGGCGCTCTACGAAAGTGGTGTGGGTGTGGGACCCTTGGCGGCCTATCTGAGTGCATGGGCTTTGTTGGGCATCCATCGCCTTCTGATCTTTGAACTCCCGCTGCTGGGATGGAAATTTTCCCTATGCCGCTTTCTGGCGACCCTGCTTTGCCCTCCGGCCATTGGCTATGTCACGCAGTGTGTGTGGAACCGCCTTATGCGATGAAGGCTCCACGAATGATCGTATAGAACCCTCTTTGGTTCGAATGAGCCAGGGAAGAGAGGGCAGTGCGGTGGTCAAAGGGATGCAAGGAGGAACCTGATGCAACGGAGGACAAGGAGCGTTTTGGCAGCGGTCGCGTTCTGCCTCGTTTTCGCGAATCAAGGTTTGGCTGAAAATTGGTGCAATCATCCTCTGTTACCCATCGTGGCTGGAGCTCGTTGGGACTACCAGAGCGATTGGCAAGATGAGGGAGGATACAGCGTCGCCGTCCAATCGGTTCTGAGTCGAGGATCGACCAACTATGCGAATATGAATCTTTTTTTAGGTTTTCTCGAGGGGGCACCGTTTCCTGTGCCGTTAACCTGTACCCAGACCGAAGGCGTCAGGTTAGTGGAGCTTAACAGTTTTTCCGTACCTTTGCCCGGCGGTGCTATCATGAAGCTCCAGCTCGAGGAACTGAAAGGAGTCATTCTCCCACCGATGGAGGCCATTGAGAGCGGTGCCCCATGGCAGTTTGTCATGGATTTTGATGGCACCTTAGTTTCGCCCAAAGGCAAAAGCTTCAATCTCAGTGTCCGTGCCGAAGTCACCTCTCGTCTGAAGGCCGTGGTTCCCGTGGTGGTGCCCGTGGGTTCCTTTCAAAACGCCCATCTGATCGTTCAGGATGTGATGGTGAGCCTTGCTTTTGGGGAAAGGTTTTCCAAGCCGAAAAAGCTTGAGGGAATCCGGGAATGGTATTTGGTTCCAGGGGTTGGGCAGGTGGCAGTGGATTTTTTAGGCAACCGCACTCAACTGGTGAGATATACCATTCCTGTGACCACGCAGTGACAGCGCTGCGGCTTTCATGACTCTTTCACAAGCCAAGGCCACAGAGGGTCTGGGGGAAGGCGATGGGGACCATGGGGTGAAGCGAAAGGTTTTGGCGCTGTACTATTCGCAGAGCGGCCAATTGGAAGCCATTGCCCGCAGCTTCACCAAACCTTTGGCCCAATGCCCACAGATCGACCTCCGTCTCGTGGCCTTGGAACCAGCGGTACCTTATCCGTTTCCATGGCCGCTTTACCGGTTTTTTGATGTCTTGCCGGAATGCGTCCTCATGGAGCCTCCTGCCATGCGGCCGTTTCCCTTTCGGGCTTCCGAGACGGTGGATCTTGTGCTGCTTTTTTATCAGGTATGGTTTTTATCACCGTCCCTGCCCGTGACAGGTTTTCTTCGTTCCCAAGAGGCCCGTGTGTTGGCAAACACGCCGGTGATCACCGTGGTCAATGCCCGAGACAAATGGGTCATGGCTCAGGAACAGGTCTCTCGCTGGATTCACCATCACGGTGGGCATTTGGTAGACCATGTGGCGGTGGTGCACCCGGGATCGGCTTTGGGCACCTTAGTGAATACGCTTCGGTGGTTGTGGACGGGCAAAAAAGAGGGATTTTGGGGTTTTCCCGATGCGGGGGTTCCTCGAGAAGAAATCCGGGCGACGGAACGTTTCGGCCAAGCCGTCCGCGATGGGCTTCTCGACGGCCGAATCGCTTCTCTGGGTTCGGTGCTGGCCGATTTGAACCCGGCGCCTCGGGACCCTCACCTGGTCCGCCAAGAAAAAGTGGCTTACGGGATGTTCTGCCGATGGGCTCGATGGATTCGGAAAGTGGGCGCTCAAGGGCAGTGGCGGCGCGCCCCCATGATCGCGTTATTCGTGGCTCAGTTGGCGGTTGTGATCCTCTTATCTTTTCCTATTGGTTTTTTTCTGCGGTACTTTGTAGACCCCTTCCGAAAAGGGGCAGTGGACCCTCGCTAAGGATCATGTGAGGCCCATGAAACCGCTGTATCTTGAACAAGAGAAATATCCTCGAGTCGCCGTGACCGGAATCGGCCTGATATGTTGCTTGGGTGCGGACACCCAAACGTGTTGGCAGCGCCTTGTGGAAGGCTGTTCTGGAATCGACTTTATCCGCCGCTTTGATGCTTCGGACTGCGCCACGCGTATTGCCGGAGAACTGCCTCCAGAATATTACGATCTTGAAAAGGATTCTTTCCCGAAGAAGGTTTTTCGGCAAAGCACCCTGTCGTCGCGCGCCACGCTGCTGGCTGCGCGGCAGGCCGTCACGGATGCCGCCCTGAGTCTTCGAGATATGGACCTGGAGAAAGTGGCCGTCATTACGGGGTGCGGCGGGTCCACATATGGGGACGAGCTGGTTTTTGCCGGCGACGGGAATCGGCCGCGGCGCCGCAAGGTTCCCATTATTTCCCACGGGATGCTCAATGCCTTGTCGGCCTGCGTGACCATTGAGTTTGGCTTCAAGGGGCCGTCGTTCAACGTGGCCACGGCGTGCGCTTCGGGCGCTTTTGCCGTAGGAGCCGGTTTTGAGTATGTGCGGCGGACGGGGGGATCATGTCTGGCCATCGGCGTGGACACCTTGGTCTATGAAGACACCATCCGCGGCTTTAACGCTCTAATGGCTCTATCGGAACGCAATAACGACCCGCACAAAGCCAGTCGTCCTTTTGACAAACTGCGCGATGGGTTCGTTTTGTCCGAGGGGGCGTGCGCTTTGTTTTTGGAGCCGGAAGCAGAGGCTCGAGCGCGGGGTGCGATCCCGTATGCTCTGATCACGGGTTATGGAGCCCATTCCGAGGCGTACAATATCGTGGCGCCCGAGATGAGCGGTGTCGGAATGGCGCGGGCTATGGAACGGGCCTTGGCGTGCGCTGCAGTGCCCAAAGAGCGCATCGGGTATATCAGCGCACACGGCACTTCCACCTACCATAATGATGTGGCGGAAACGCGAGCGATCAAAAGGGTTTTTGGAGAACGTGCTCCAAGCATTCCCATAAGCTCCCAAAAATCCATGATTGGCCACTCCATTGGAGCGGCCGGGGCCATCGAGGTGGCTGTGTGTGCCCTGACGCTCAAACACCAAATCCTGACACCCACCATCAATTACGAGCTGAAGGATCCGGACTGCGACCTGGATTATGTGCCCAACGCAGCGCGTCCCGTTGTTGGACTTCACGCTGCCATAAGCAATTCTTTTGGATTCGGAGGGCACAATTGCACCATCGTTTTGGAACGCTGGACCGAGGACGGTGCCGCATGATGGTTCAGAACGGCTTGTTGGATGGAACGAAGGAGCATCATGACGTTTCCTGACACAGAACAGGTTCGGCTCAGCTTGCACGATGGCATTCTAACGGTCCTCTTGGCCAACCCACCCCATAATCGTCTCAACGCCCGTGTCTTAAAAGACCTGGCCCTGTGTGTCCCCGCCATAGCATCGGAGTCTGTGCGGGCGGTTATGATTAAAGGCCAGGGGCGAAACTTTTCCAAAGGTGCCGATCCCGATGAGCTGGCGCGTATGGAACCCGACGCGCATGCAGCTGTGCTTGAGGCCTGCAACGCCTTGTTGTGGGAAATTTCACAGTTGCACAAGCCCGTAGTTGCTGCTATAGATGGCGCTTGTTTCGGCGGTGGCCTCGAATTGGCGTTGGCTTGTCACTTCAGGGTGGCCTCGGATCGCGCCATTTTGGGTCTTCCGGAGCTGAACCTGGGTCTCATTCCCGGCCTTGGGGGGATTCAAAGATTGACGCGGGTCATCGGGGAAACAAAAGCCCTGGAGATGGTCCTGCTGGGGGATCTGATTCCCGCCGCGAAGGCTGCTGAAGTCCACCTGGTTAACCGGGTTTTCCCCCGCAAAGAGTTTGAGGAGCGAACGTTCTGGTGGATCAAAACGATCCTTTCGGTCCCGCAGAGATCCATTCAGGAGGCGCTGGCGCTTTTTGCGGCGGCGCGCTCGCAAAGCGAAAAGACATTGGTGGGTCAGGCCGCTCAAGCTTTCCTCCGCCTTTTGCCCACAGCCTTCGATGGGGGTCGGTTCCTGTAGCCGACCTCGACAGGAAGACCTCCTTTCCCTTGGCCATAATGTGGTGTGTTCCGCCGCCGCAGGACGCGGCGGCGGCCGTATTTTTGCATGACGAAGAGATTTCTGAGTACGCGCGGATTCGAGCGCCGGCGCGAGCTGGGCTCTGGCTGGCTTCCCGGGTGGCTTTGAAGCTTTTGGCGTGGAAACTTTTGGGGCTCCAGGATCCCCGGTGCTCCTGGGTGACGAAAAGCGAGGCCGGGGTTCCGCGGCTGGCAGTGGAAGATGGCGCGGGTGTGGGCACCTTCGCCTGCAGTGTGTCTCACACCGACGGTTTGGCTGTGGCGGCTTTATGGGCCACTCCCCGTCGTCGCGTCGGGGTGGATGTGCAAAAGGTGACGCCTAAGCTGGTTTTCTTAAGCCACTGCTTCGTGGGAGAGTCGGATCGTCTGGGAGTGCCGCTGCCGGCGTTTTGGGCGCACACCATGCTATGGGCTTGTAAGGAAGCGGCCGCCAAAGCCTGGGGCCTGGGTTTGGCTTTGGATTTTCGCACCACGCAAATTGGCGGCGAAGGGGACGGGCGTTTTCAGGTCTGGAGCCCTCGGCATGGACAATTGAAAGGTCAATTTTCCATTTTAACACCCCAGTGGGCATGTGCCGTGTGCTTTGATTCATGAGAAGACCACGGGCCCGCCGAGGGGCACACTCGCAACGGAAAACGGATGGGAGGAACATCCATGGGCCGAAAGGTTACAGCGGAAGAGCGCCGCAAAATTTTTGAAGATATTCGACAATTTTTGGCCGACGAACTGGAAGTCAACATTGAAGAGATCACCGAAGAGACCGATGTGGTCAACGACCTCGGGGGTGACTCGGTGATCTTTTTGGAAATTGTGGAAGAGCTTCGAGAAAAATACGGCATTCAGGTGGAAGTGCGCACCATCGGCCAATATATGCTGCGCAAAGCCATCACCAACATCGGTCAGGCTGTGGATGCTTTGTGTGAGGTTATCGAAAAGGGCGAAGAGTTGGTGATGGCGGAGCAGGAAGGGAATGCGGGTGAATCCCGGAGTTCGTGAGCATAGGCGACCGGCCAGCGTGGCCGTGACCGGTTTGGGCATGGTGACGCCTTTGGGGATGTCCGCCCCGGAGACATGGCGCGCCATGTTGGAAGGCCGATCGGGCATTCGCCGAATCACCAAATTTGATCCCGCCTGTTGTTTGACCCAGTACGGAGGAGAACTGCCGGCGGCATTCTACGAATGGGAGCGCACCACCTTTCCCAAGCGGCTTTACAAGCAAACCGTGCGCACGAGCCGCCTCGTGCTGAAGGCCGCCGAAGAAGCCATTCAAGACAGCGGCGTGGATCTGGAAGCCGTCGACCTAGAGCGCTGTGGGGTGGTCATCGGCACCAGCGGCTCCAGTATCCGCAGCCCTCATGATGCCCCGGAACCAGGCGCGGAGAAATTTAAGATCATTCGAGAAATGATCAATGCCCTTCCGGCATGGGTGTCCCTGCAGCGGAAATTTCAAGGGCCCAGCTATACGGTTTCTGCCGCCTGTGCCTCGGGCTCTTATGCCGTAGCCCATGGCTTCGACTTAATTCGCTCGGCAATAGCCGATGTGGTGGTGGTCGGAGGCGCGGACACCCTGCTAACGGAAAACACGATCCAACGCGGCAACTTTCTTCAAGTGCTGAGCCGGGAAAATCATCCCGAGGCCATGCGTCCTTTCGATCTAAGAAGAACGGGTTTCCTGCTGGCCGACGGCGGTTGTTGCCTTGTCTTGGAATCTTCGGAGCATGCCAAGGCCCGAGGCGCGCGTATTTACGCCTACCTGGCGGGTTACGGCACGGTCTCCGAGGCCTATAACATTTTCATGCCGGCCCCCCACGGGGAAGCCATGGCTCGGGCTATGCAAGCGGCGGTGGCCCATGCGGGTCTTCCCAAGGAGGCCATCGGGTTGATTTGCGCCAACGGGACGGCCACCATTGTCAATGACTATTACGAAACCCAAGCCATCAAGCAGGCGTTCGGTGCCCATGCCTATCGTTTACTGGTTCCCGCGGTGAAATCCATGATCGGCCACACGGTCGGCGCTTCGGGGGCTATTGCGGTGTCGGTGGCGGCTCTGGCTCTTCACTCGGGGTGCGTTCCTCCCACCATCAACTACCGCACCCCCGATCCGGACTGCGACCTGAACTATGTACCCAACCACATGGTGACCGTCTCGGGCCTAAAGGCTGCCCTGGTCAATGCTTTTGGCTTCGGAGGCCATAATTGTTCCCTGGTGTTGACGGCGGCCGAACCCAACCCCTGAGGCTCGACGGATTGGTCTATGGCACTCATGGAGTTGCGCAGCGTAACCAAAGAGTATTCCCTGGGACAGCTCACGGTGGCGGCCCTGCGAGAGGTCGACCTGACCATCGATGCGGGTGAATTTGTGGGCATTTGGGGGCCTTCGGGTTCCGGCAAGACCACTCTTTTGAACATTCTGGGCCTGATTGATGAGCCCACGCGAGGGCTGTACCGGTTTGACGGGGTCGATACCGCGCAGCTGAGCGATGACGCCAAATGTGAGATGCGTAACCACCGCCTAGGCTTTATATTCCAACATTTCAATTTGATTCCGGTTTTGTCCGCCTTGGAAAACGTCATGATTCCTTTGCAGATCATGGGGCGTCCGGCGGGGGAGGCGGCGCAGCGGGCCCGGGAGCGCCTTGAACAGCTCGGCTTGACGGCTTTTGTCCATCAAAGACCCGACAAACTCTCGGGAGGCCAACAGCAACGCGTCGCCATCGCTCGAGCTTTGGTCACGCATCCCTTGGTGGTGATTGCGGACGAGCCCACGGCCAATTTGGATTCGCAGACGGCCAAATCCATTGTGGGCCTCATGCGGCTCCTCAACCGCGAAGAGGGCACGACCTTTGTTTTTTCCACTCATGATCAGCGGTTGCTGGACGCCGTCGATCGACTGATTCGGCTCGAGGACGGCTGCATTCGGCTTGGGGAGAGAGGGGATGGGGGCGTGGTTTAGGATCGCTGCACGGAATCTGATTAAAAACAAGAGGCGATCCCTTTTGACCATGCTGGCCATCGCCTTCGGCTATGGCGCGGTGAACCTTTTCGGGGGGTTTACGGCCTACATGTATGAGGGGCTGCGGGAGGGTGCCGTTTACGGCACCATGCGTGGGCATCTGACCCTGTTCAAGGAGGGGTTTTTGGAGAAGGGGCAGCTGGATCCCACGGCGTATTTGCTGAGCCCTGAGGAGCTTCAGGCGGTGGAGGCGGTGTGTCGTTGTCTGCCCCAAGTGGTTTTGGCCACACCCCAAATGGGTTTTACGGGCTTGATTTCCAACGGCAAGGTGTCCACCATTTTTATCGGCCGGGGCGTCATGGCATCGGCCTTGCGAGAAATTTGGACCCGCCGCTTCCTCACACGAGTGCAAGAATTTGACGGGCGCCCGCTGGACGATGCCGTTCCCGACGGCGTGGCGGTTTCTCGAGGTCTCGCCCGTCTGGTGGACCTCAAATTAGACGCCACGGCCGTGGTCTTGGCCAACACGGTGGACGGCTTGGTCAATGCGCTGGATGTGACCGTGGCGCAGATGATCGATGTGGGAGCCAGCGCCCTGGAAGATAAAGTGCTTTTGGCTCCGCTGGGTTTCGCTCGTTCGCTTTTAGACACCCAGGGGGCCGACCGCGTGGTGCTGCTTTTGGAGCGCTACGAGCAGACGGAAACGGTCCGAGCCCGCCTTGGGGCGGCGTTGAAACAGGCTGGTCTGCCGGTGGAGATTCGCAATTGGATTGAGTTGAGCCCGGAATATACCAGAACCAAGAAGATGTTCGACATGATCTTCTTTTTTGTCTTTGTCATCGTCTTTGTCATTGTGGTGATGAGCGTCGTCAATACCATGAGCATGGCCGTCATGGAAAGGATCCGCGAGATCGGCACGCTACGGGCCCTGGGACTGAAAAGGCGTGGCGTTCTTGTGCTCTTTGGCCTGGAGAGCCTTCTTTTGGGCCTTGTGGGGGGTGTTTTGGGCATGGGCGTGACCACGCTGGGGTGGTTTTGGGTGAAAGTGGCTGAGCCCATGTGGACGCCCCCGACCATGGTGCGTCCCATCCCCCTAAAAATTTTTTTCGTCCCGGAATATCTAGGGTTCAGTTGGTTGGTGATGGTGGGGCTGTGTCTTTTGGCATCCGTTGTGCCGGCACGACGGGCTGCGCGACAGAATGTGGTGGAGGCTTTAGGGCATGTATGAGCGCCTTATGCCCAAGCGCAGGGCGTGTGATTTAGGGGCTCTGGGGGCGATTTTCTTCCTGAGTTTCTTGAGCCTTGGGGCGCTGTCGGCATCGTGCTGGGCGTTGTCGGCCAGAGAGATCTTGATTCATGCGGACCGTGCCCGTGGCAACCTAGACGGGGTCGTGTGGCGTTTGGCCATTGAAAGTGACGAGCAAAGCGGTCGGGATCGCAGGAATCTTGAAATCAAAGCGCGCGGTTACGACTTTTTGGCCGTGATGACGGATCCGCCTAAGGTGCAAGGTCACAAACTTTTGATGGTCAACCACAACATGTGGTTTGCCAAACCGGGTTTGAGCAAACCGGTGCCCATTTCACCCCGGCAGAAGCTCATTGGAGGGGCCTCTTACGGCGACATCGCGGCGACCAATTACGCGGAAGACTACGACGTGTTGTCCATGACGGAAGAGTCGCTGGGCGGCCATCCCTGTTATGTGTTTGACCTCAAGGCAGCGCACAAGAAGGTGACCTATGATCGGATTAAATATTGGGTGAGTGCCGAGCGGCTTGTGGGGATTCGCGCTGAGTACTACACGCTTTCGGAGAAAAAGTTTAAGGAAGCGGAATTCGAGTATGCCCACCAGCTTGGCGGATCGGCCGGCCAGGCACCCCAGCCTTTTATTTCTGCCATGAAAATCGTGGAGGTGTTAGCGGCCGACAACGTGACCACCCTGCGCTTCAGCGAGCCGCGTATGGAGACTGTGCCGGCCTCCACCTTCAACGTCAATTTGTTGATGTCCCGGTGAGGGCATGACCAGATCGTTTCGACGTTGCGGCCGTAACAACCACGGCACGACAGGGCTTCGGGTGGGAATTGTGAGCGTGGCCTGTGCGGCCGCTCTGTTGGCGGTGCCCCATTCCGGGTCCGGATCGGAGGCGCCGAGGCCTTCAAGTGACGCTCAGGCCGCCCTGGATACCCTCTTCACGTGGTGCCGAGAGCGCACCGATGTCCACGGTGAGATTCTGACCTACGGTGTTGGGCAAAGGGCGCGTCACGGAGCGCAGAACCCGCACAACCTCATCCTCGATGTGCCTCGAGCCATCGGGGCCGTGGAAGCGCGCCCTGATGGAAGCTTTCGATGGTCTCGATTGGAAGCCGCTGTCAAGCCGCGGTGGCGCGCCCAAGAGTCTTACTGGGACTCTGGTCGCACGCCACAGGGGTGGGACGGCGATACGGATTTTTTCGTTAATGAATGGTGGGTGCGTCTCGAGGCCGTTCAAGGCCTTTTTGTTTCGTATGGGCGGGAGAACCTACAGTGGGGTCCCGCTTATTTTCTTTCTCCCACCAATGCGTTTTTTCGAGACAACGGCCGGTCCAATCCCAAGGATGAAGTGGACGGCATGGATTTTTTCCGGATCACGTGGATTCCTTCGGCTTCGTGGACGGTGTCTGTTATGGTCAATACAGACGAAGGGCGGCAGGAGTGGATGCGGGATTTTGAACAAACCTACGCCGTCAAGGTGGACTGGACGGGGTATCGGCGCTACGCAAGTTTCATTGCTTCCAAGCGGGCCGACCGTCGATGGCATTGGGGCGGCTATGCCGGCATGACAGCCTCGGAAGCTCTTTTGCTCTACACCGAAGTGGACATGAGTTTAGGAAGCCCTGCCCTGTATCCTGAACAGGACCCGGCAAGCCCTTTTGGGGTCGTGCTGACCGATTCCCGTAGGGCCGAGAAAAGGCTGAACCCCCTGATCCTTGTGGGGGGGGCCTACACTTTGGCCTCAGGCCCGACACTGGTGGCTGAGTATGTGTATCATCACGCCGGGTATGATGAGAGGGAGGCGGATCGTTTTTTTCATGTGATTCAGGCTGCCGGAGCCGCTTTCGGGCAGCCTTCGCCCGTGGGGGCTGCGGCGGCGGCTACCTTGGCCCAAAGCCTCGATCCGGGCCTTCGCCTATTGCGCCGTGACTACCTGATGCTCCAGTATCAACACATGGATTGGTGGAAAACCTTGGACGTGGTCCTGCGCACCACCTTTAACGTGGACGACGGCTCGGTTCGTCTTAACCCCATTGTGGAATACGATTTCGGGGACCGAATGAAAGGGTTTGTGGTAGGGGCTCAGACGGTGGGATCGGATTGGGCAGGGTTGCGTTCTCGAACCCATCCAAACCGGACGGAATTTCGTCGCATTGGGGATTATAGCTTTTGGGTGGGGTTGGAATTCTTTTTTTAAAGGTTAATAGAAGGAAAGATTGGGGCCGATGTTTTGTGGGGGTGTGTCAGCCAAGGAAAGGGTGACCATGCAGGGGCTTGACGGCAAAAAAGCACTGGTTTTGGGAGTGGCCAACAAGATGAGCCTGGCGTGGGCCATCGCTCGAGCTTTTCGCGCCCATGGCGCCGACGTGGCTTTGGGTTGTGTGGAAAGCAGTCGCCGTCGCGTGGAAAAGCTCGCGAGGGAGGCCGGGTGCGGCCCCGTGCTCGTGTGCGATGTGCGCCGAGAGGACGACATCGGCGCCCTTTTTCGTAAACTGGCAGAGGTTTTTGAGGGGCGGTTGGATATCCTGGTACACTCCATCGCTTATGCGGATCTGGAGTATTTGGGCGGCGAGTTCATCGGCACGCCGCGCCGGGTGTGGACGGAAGCCCTGGAGATCAGCGCCTATAGTTTTTTGGCCTGTGTGCGGGAAGGGCGCCCGCTTTTGAGAGCGTCCCAAGGGGCCAGCGTCATAACCTTAAGCTATGCAGGATCCCGGGAGGTGGTACCGGGGTATAATATCATGGGGGTCGCCAAGGCGGCCCTGGAAAGTGCCGTGCGCTACCTGGCCTATGACCTCGGGCCCGAAAACATTCGCATCAACGCCCTCTCGCCCGGGCCCGTGCGGACCGTGTCCGCCTTGGCGGTGCAGAATTTTGAAACGGCCCTCAAGGTGATGGAAAGCCATGCCCCAATGTTGCGCAACGTGACGGCGGAGGAAGTGGCGGCGGCCGCTCTTTTCTTGGCTTCTCCCCTATCACGGGCCATGACGGGATGCGTTTTGCCCGTGGATGCGGGAGCGCACATTTTGTGTCGGCCGTCCATTGCTCGCTGCGAGCTCAAGCGGTGAAGGAGGTTCCTTTCATGACGCCATCATCCGTTTACATCACGGGCATCGGCTCTTACTCCCCGGGCAATCCCGTGCCGTTCGAATGCATTGAAGACGTCCTAGGGCGGCTCGAAGGGGTTCCCAAGAAATTGGAAAAGCGTTTGGAACGCCTGCGCTCCGTGCTTCGAGAGATGCTTGGCATCGAATACAGCTACTACGCCTATGATCCCCAAACGGGCACGTTTACGGACACCAACGTCAGCATGTGCGAAAAAGCTGCCCGAAAGGCTCTCGATCAGGCGCATTTGGCCGCCCGCGACGTGGAGCTCATTGTCTACGCAGGAATTCTCTATGATGTCATGTGCCCGCCAAGCAGCGTTCTGGTCCAGGAGGCCTTAGGAATCCCCTATTGTGCCGAATTGTCCATCCACTCCAACTGCACCGCCATTTACAAAGCCCTGCAGGTGGCCGCAGACCTGCTGGCCGGGGGGCGCTATCGTAATGCCTTGATCGTGACCTCTCAAATGTCGTCGGCTTTTCTGAGGGCCGAGTATTTCAACCCCAAAATGGTGAGCTTGGAACAGGTGATTTTGCGATGGTTCTTGAGCGACGGGGCGGGGGCGTGGGTCCTGTCCCGCCACCCGGGGCCGCATGTCAGCCTCAGGGTGACGGAAACCTATCTGGAATCGGTGGGCCTTGGCATCCAACCCAGTATGCGCATGATGGCAGGAGCTTTGCATGCAAACTTGGTGGAAGTCTATGAAAAGGGCTTGCATCATTTGGAACAGGACATCAAGATGGTGTCCGAACTCGCCCCCAAGCTTTTTAAGCAAGGCTTTGACACCATGCGGGAAAAAACCGGCCTAAACATGAAAGACGTCACGTGTTTTTTCGCCAACATTCCCACCAAACACATGATGGACCTTTTGGTCAACGGGCTGCGTCGGGATTTTCAGTTGCCGGATCTTCCCTTCTATACCAAGATGGCCACCAGAGGATACCCTGGGGCCCCCGCCATTGTCATTGCGCTTGACGAATACCTGCAAGAGAAACCCGTGCTGTCCGGCGACCGACTGGTGAGTTTTGTGACCGAATCCAGCAAGTGGATGCACGCCGGGTTCATCTTGGATGCGTGCTAGAAAGGTGGTTCGGCAAACATCATGAAACACAAGCAGCCGGCCAGACGTCGCGTGGTGGTGACGGGCTTTGAGATGATCACGGCGCTAGGGTTGGACTGGCAGAGCACGTGGCACGGGCTTTTGGAAGGTCGAAGCGGGGTGGATCGCATTCGGCGTTTCGATGCTTCGGCTTATGACACGTGTGTGGCGGCGGAGCTTCCGGAGGCGTGCGAGGCCTATTGCCGTCGGTTCATCAAAGCCCGTCGAGCCCGTCAGATGGCCAGGGCGACCCTTGTGGGCGTCACGGCGGCCAAAAAAGCTGTCGAAAACGCCGCTTTGGTCTTTGAGGCTCTGGATCGCGACCGCTGCGCCGTGGTGATGGGCGTCGTGGACACGGGTTATTCCGCGTGCTTGGACGACGATGCGTTTTGGGTGCTCAAGACCATGCCTCACGCCCTTTCGGCGTGGGTTGCATTGGAGTACAAACTGTCCGGGCCCAACTATAGTGTGTCTGCGGCCTGCGCATCGGCCGCTTTTGCCATCGCCCAGGCCTATGATCTCATCACCACCGACCAAGCCGACGTGGTTTTAACCGGGGGAGCCAGTGCCATTGTCAATCCGGAGCATGTAGCGGGCTTTAACGAATTGCAGGCTCTGTCCACGCGCAAAGGGGACCCGCGGCTGGCCAGTCGGCCCTTTTCGCAAGGCCGCGACGGATTTGTCATGGGCGAAGGAGCCGGCGTGTTGGTTATGGAATCGGAAGAGTCAGCGACGGCTCGCGGAGCCCACGTGTGGGGGGAAATCCTCGGCTATGCCCTCACCAGCGAAACCTACAACATCATGGCCCCTGCCAAAGACGGCCAAGGGATGGCCCACACCATGCGCAAGGCGTTGCACCACGCCGGCCTTACGCCCGAAGACGTGGACTACATCAACGCCCACGGCACATCGACCCCTTTCAATGACCGCTATGAAACCTTGGCCATTAAAGACGTGTTCGGCCCCAGGGCCGTTCAAATTCCCGTGTCGTCCACCAAGTCCATGATCGGCCATACGGCCGCCGCCGCCGGGGGCATCGAAGCCATTGTTTGTCTTTTGAGCCTTTATCACGGCAAAATTCACCCGACCATCAACTACGAGCCGGATCCGGAACTGGATCTGGACTACGTGCCCATGACAGCCCGAGCGCAAAGAATTCAAGTCGCCCTGTCCAATTCGTTCGGCTTCGGGGGGGTTAACGCCACCCTTGTGCTGGCGGCCTATCCCAATACGCTCAGACGATCCTGAGGAGGAATCCATGACGGTCGGCTCGACGGCTTTTGTTTTTCCGGCTTTTGAAATGAAATACGCGAGTTACGACATTCGTCAGCTTGAGGGGGTTGTGGACCTTTTCGGTGAGGCCTTGGCGCGTCTTGGGAGGGCATCCTCTTTGGGTGTGGACCGGGTCATCGCAGCTTACGGGGCGGCGGAGCGCTACGCGGGTTTGACCGACGAAGAGAAACACCATTTGTGTTATATCGGCAGTTGTGTGTTGGCCGACTATGTGCGCCGTCGAGGGATGACCCCGAATTGGATCGGGCCTTACAGCATGGGTCTTTTTGCGGCCCTTTACGCCGCGCGGTGCGTGTCCTTTGAGGAAGGCTTTGCTTTGATGAATCACGTGTGCCAAACGGCCCACCAGGTGGGCCGCCATCGCCAAGGCTATGGGATGGGTTCCGTGGTGGGCCTGAGCCGTCGCCGCATCGAGGAAATTGTTCGGGCGTGCGGTGGCGAAGTCTTCCTGTCGGATGAGATGAGCGACAAGGTTGTGATTCTTTCCGGAAAGCGGGTCGAACTGGACAGGGTTCTGGAAAAGGCCAGGGCTGACGGGGCCTTTCAGGGCAAAATGCTCAACGTGGAACTGCCCTATCATTCGGAAATCATGCAGGAAGCCGAAGACCTGATCGCCTCCTTTGCCAACCGGCTTTGTTTTAAGGATCCCGAATGTCCCATCGTGGCGTGCACGGATCAAAAAATTTTGCGCACGGCCGAAGAGGTGCGTCGAGAAGTCTGTGTGAACGTCCTTCGCCCACTCAATTGGAAAAGGACGGTGGAGGTGTTGGTGGAACGGGGGGTGAATCGCTTTGTTGAGTGCGGCTTTTGCGAAAATCTGTCGAAGTTGTTGAAGATGAGCGCCAAACATGTGGAGGTCTGGCATCCGAAGCGTTTTCACAAGCTTGGTGTTAGAAAGTCGGCGCCTTCCTCCATGGCGGGGGCTGAGGCCTTTTCGGCCTCGGAGAATGCCTTTGAATGCTGACATGGATAGTGCCCGCCGTCAAAACAACCCGTCGATTCCCGTTCCCCCCGATGACGGCCTTGAATTGTGGGCCCCTGCGGGGATGCCCGCAGCGTCGGCCGACGGCATCGTGGCATGGGTGGCGGGTTCCATAGGCTACATTCTCATTCATCGCCCGGCAAAAGCCAACAGTTATACGCAGGCGATGCTCGATGCGATGGACCGGGCTCGGGATGAACTCGAAGCCAACACCCACGTGCGGCTGCTGGTCTTTACGGGCGCTGGGCAGCGGGCTTTTTGCGCAGGGGCGGACCGTGAGGAGATGGCTCAAAGCGATTATCGCCACGCCTTGGACTTAAAAAGCCACGACGTGTTTGCCCGTGTGGCGGCCTGCCCCAAAGTGACATTGGCCGCCATCAACGGGGCGGCCGTTGGCGGCGGGTTGGAATTGGCTTTGGCGTGCGATCTGCGCTTGGCGGTCAAGGAAGCCACCTTTGCCCTGCCGGAACCGAGGCTGGGGATCCTTCCGGCCGCGGGAGGGCTGCGTTGGCTGGTTCCGCTCGTCGGTGTGGCTCGAGCCAAGGAACTGATCTTGGGCGGCGCCGTATGGAGCGCTTCGCAAGCCTCCCGTTTCCATTTGGTGCATCGCGTGGTTCCGCGAAAGCGCTTGTGGGTCGAGGTGGAACACTGGGCGGTGCAGGTGGAAGCCCGGGATCCCTTGGCCCTGCGTTTGGCCAAAGAAATGCTTAACGCTGGGAATACCGGGCCCCGAAACGTGGAAAAAATCGCCCAAGCCCTCCTTTATCACATCAAAGGGCAGCGCTCCCAACATCACACGGGATCTTCATCATGATGGCATCGTCCGAGTATCGACGCCCCTTTGCCCAAAACGCTCCCCGAATCTATTCGGTGGGCACGGCCAACCCGCCTCATCGCTACACCCAGCAGGAGGTTTTGGACCTGTATGGGGAAAAAGATTGGAAAATTCGCTCCATCTTTCTCGGAGGCCATATTGCGACGCGTCATCTGTATTTGCCGGAGCCGGTCAACGGGCATGTGCCCGAGGAGTCCAACGAGGAACTCATCGCCAAACATTTGCGTGGCGCGCTGGAGATTGGCCCCAAGGCCATCGAACGGTGCCTCACACCCCTGGGTCTGGCTCCCTACGACATCGATTTTCTGTGCTGCATCAGCAGTACCGGCTTCTTGTGCCCTGGTATCACCGCCCATCTTATTAGAAAGATGGGGTTTCGAGAAAGCATACGACGATCCGACATTCTGGGTATGGGGTGTAACGCGGGCATCAACGGTTTGCAGGCCGTGACGGATTTCGCCAAGGCCAACCCCGGCAAATGGGCTCTTTTGGTGTGTGTGGAAATCTGTTCGGCGGCCTACGTCTACAATCGTTCCCTGAACACGGCCGTGGTCAATTCCCTGTTTGGGGATGGAGCAGCAGCCCTGTTGGTGCGCTGCGATCCGCATGCTTCCTGGAAGGACGGACCTCGCGTGGTGGATTTTGAGCCGCACATCATTCCCGAAGCCATTCGAGCCATGCGTTTTGATCTGGAAGACAACAAACTGTCCTTCTACCTGGACCGGGACATTCCCTACGTGATCGGGCTCAATGTGCGCAAACCCATCGGGCGGCTGCTCGGACGTCATCAACTCAAGAAACGCCACATTCAGCATTGGGTCGTCCATTCGGGAGGGAAAAAGGTCATTGATGCCATAGCGTATAATTTGGGCTTGACCCGCTACGACTTGCGCCACACGGTGAGTGTGCTGCGGGATTATGGCAATTTGTCTTCGGCGTCGTTTATCTTTTCTTACAAGGAGCTGTGTTTGGAAAACGTGGTGCACGAAGGGGACCTGGCCGTGATGATCACCATGGGGCCGGGAACGTCCATCGAGACGGCTTTGCTGGCGTGGTGAAAGGAACATGGCGATGAAGACATATGAAACGTTGAAGGTGACCCAAGAGGGGACCGTCGTGACCGTAGCACTCCATAGGCCCCAAGTGCGCAACGCCATCAACATGCAGATGGTCCACGATCTGATGGATGTGGTGGAGATTGTTGCGGATGCCAATGACGTGGATGTTCTGGTGTTGCGCGGCAGCGAAGGCATCTTTTCCCAGGGGATCGACCTGAGGGATTTTTCCCTGGACAAGCCTCCGGACATTTACGGATTGCAGAAGTGGGAAAAGATGTGCCGCCAAATCGAGACGCTGAACAAATTTACCGTGGCGGCCGTGGAGGGGCACTGCATCGGGGGCGGGGTACAATTGGTGCTTTTGTGTGATGCCCGTCTGGCCGAAAAGAAGGCAGTCTTCCAGCTTAATGAGGTGAAACAGGGTTTTCTGCCCGGAATGGCCACCTTTCGGCTGGCCAAATACGTGGGGCTCGGGCGTGCGAAGAGCCTGGTGTTGCGAGGCAAGCCGTTCAAGGCCGAAGAGGCTTTGGCGTTGGGCATCTTGGATGAAGTTTGCGACCGAGTGTCTTTTGAGGAGACCTTGCAGAGGGTAGTGGGGGAGCTGCGTCCTTTCCATGCCGACGCTTTGGAGCTGGCTCGACGGTTGCTCAACGAATGTTACGCTGTGGACTACGAGACCTTCATCGGCCACTTTTTGGCAGCCCAGCACCGGGCCATCAATTCGCAGGCCTTTCGGGAACTGATCGTCAAGGCGGCTTCTCCCAAGAAGGCCCAAAACGCGCTTAAGGGATGATGGCGCCATGCGAATGGGAATTGTGGGTTTCGGCAAGATGGGGCAGGCGGTATGGACCGTGTTGCGGAAAGCAGGCTTTCAGGTCACCACCGTGATGCGCGGGCAAGACAGGGCGCAGGCCGAAAAACGACGGTTTTTGGAAAAGACAGAGCGGGCTCTGCAGCGCCAAGGTCTTGGAGAAAAGGAGCGTGAGTGCCGTTTGCAAGAGATGGCCGAAAGCTGCCGATTTACCCATCGGCTGGAGGATTTGGGGGACGTGGACCTTGTGGTGGAAAACGTCGTTGAAGACAAAGTCGTCAAGAAAAACCTTTTTCGAGCATTGGAAGAGGTGGTGCGGCCCAATGCCTGGCTGCTCACCAATACGTCCTCCTTGTCCCTAGACGAATTGGCCGAGGGGCTTCGGGCGCCGTGGCGGTTCTGTGGGCTGCACTTTTTTTATCCCACGGCGTTGATTCCTCTGGTGGAAATCATTCCCAGCCGGCATACGGAAACCGCCCTGGTGGATAGCCTCAAGGATTTCTCCCTCGGGCTACACCGGCGGCCCGTGGTGGTCTGCGACGGTCCGGGTTCGGTCATCAATGGAGTCTTGGTCCATTATTACGCCGAAGCCATTTATATGCTCGAAGAAGGAGCCGCCATGCCGTCGGCGGTGGATGAGGCGGCTCGGGACTTTTTTTACGTGGGGCCTTTGGAATCCATCGATGTGATCGGGTTGCAACTGTTTTTGACGGGCCTTCGCCATGCGCCACCGCGATGGAGCGCCGTGCCCATCCGGATGCCCGAGGGCGACGTGGATGGGCCAGCAGCAGAAGCCACGGGGACGCGGCCGGGATATTCCTTCCCGTCTCTTTTTCGCAAATTGCTGAACGACGCCCGGCTGGGGAAATCCGTTGGGCGGGGTGTTTTCTTGTACAGCTCGGGCAAGGCACAGGAGGATGTGCCGGAGTACTATCGGGACCCGAGGCGACTGGGACCGACGCATGGGCGAAGCCTGGATAGAGCCTCCATTGCCCGGCGTCTCTTGTGGGCCGTCTTCAACGGGTGCCTCTGGGCGCTTCACTTGAAGTTGGCCGAACCGGACGCTTTGGACGTGGGGGTTCGGGAGGTGCTGCAGATGGAACGGGGGCCCATCACGTGGATGCGGGCTTTGGGAAAAAAGACCGTGACCTCGACCTTTCAGGACCTGGAGCGGCAGGAAGGTCCGCGGTTTCACGTCCCCGTTCCCGAGAAGGTTTTTGGCTAGATGAGCGCCGCGGGGACGGCTGGCCTTGTTTTCGCGGCGATTTTGCCGTGGTCCCTGACGGATTGTGCGGCAGGCATCCCGAGCGTGGGGGGATTGTGGGGCGGAATAGCGTCGCGGCTGAAGCCACTCCTACAGCACGGCGTGAAGGGTGTGGCGGCTGACAGCTTCCACTGACCGGATTGTCCTTGGCCCTCTCATAGAACCGTGTCCGTTGAGAGTTCCTGGAGGAACGGCTTTAGCCGCGATCGCGACATCGGCCTCAATGAATGGGCAACGGGGCTTGGTTCGTCCTTTCGAGGCCGAAGCTTTTATGCACAGGGTAGCGGCAATAAAACTGTCCCATCAAGTGCAGAGTCGTCTCGAAAAAATAAAAGGAGACACCGTGCGCCATTTACGCGCGACAGGGCTTTTTATCGGATTCGTTAGCCTCTTTTTTGCCGCGTTTCCTGGAATATCTCTGGGTGGGTCGGGGACCGGTGAGGGCTTTTGGCGGGCTGCCGAGAGATCCTGCCATGGGGATGTGCACTGCATGATACAGGCGCTGGAGGACGCTCCGGACGTGCCGTCCTTTCGGGGCTGGATCGACAGTGCCGAACTTTTGGCCGTATTAAAAAAAACCAATCGATTTCATCGACTCGGCTTGACCGACGCCGAAGGGGAGCAACTCCTGCAGGCCGTTTTCAAAAAACTGCATCCTGTGGGGAAGCGCACCCCACGCACAAGTTCACCGTCGGCGGATTCCCTGGCGCACATCCTTCAGCCGCCGGCCTTTCCCTACCGAGCCCCCGCGGAATTTGAGCCGCTCAGGGCCGTGCTGTTCCGGTGGCCATCCGACTGGCCGGAGATGCAGCCAGCGTGGGCCCGCATGATCGACGTGTGCGCTCAAGCTGGAGTAACGGCGGCTGTCTGGGTCACGGCACCCTTTCAGCAACAAGGGGCTTTAGCCTACTTGCAGGAGCAGGGAATTGGAACGGATCACATCCGCTGGGTTGTGGAGCCGACCAGCACCGTGTGGATTCGCGACTACGGGCCGCAGGTCATTCGAGCGCTGGATTCCAATCAATGGGGAGTGGTGGATTTTCACTACTACGACGGACGTCGCCAAGATGACAATACGCCGCTCGTTGTGGCCCTGGGGCTTGGGCTCCCGTACGTGGATCGCCAGCGGCGCGCCGTGGTGTACACCGAGGGCGGCAACCTCAACCACGACGGCTTGGGCTGCGTGGTCTACTCGCAGCGCACCTACAAACGTAACCCCGGAGTGTCGCCCGATGAAATCGACCGCAGAATTCTCAGCGCTTTTGAAGCCAAAAAGAGCCTTGTGCCCAAGGACCTGAGCCTGGACGGTACGGGGCATGTGGACATGTTCATGAAAATCGTGGGACCCGACACTGTGCTCATGGGACAATACGGCCCGGATCAAACGGATTATGCCGCGCTGGAAGAAAACGCCGCGCTGTTCGCCAGGGAAACTAACGGCGAAGGAGCGCCCTGGCGGGTGGTACGCCTTGTCCAGCCCGATGTGTCTTTCACGCATTTTCTCGTTCCTGTGGTGCGTACCTATACCAATGCGCTGATGGTGAACAATCACGTGATCGTTCCCGTATACGGCATTCCAGAAGATGAACAGGCCCTGGCTGTGTACCGGGAGGTGCTGCCGGGAAAAACCATTGTGCCCCTAAATGCCGAGGAGATTATTCCTTCGGGGGGAGCGTGGCATTGTGTCACCATGGAAGTGGCCGTGCCGGCGGGATCATGAGCCGTCGGGGAAGCAAGCCATGAAGCCGGGTTTCGTTTCCCCGGTGCGACCGGGGCTGATTCTTGAACTCACCAAGCGGGATTTCACGGAGCGCTTTGCCGGCTCCACCTTGGGAGGTCTGTGGGCTTTCATTTGGCCCCTGGTGAACCTTATGGTCTACATGGTCATTTTCAGCCGCATCATGGGGGCGCGCCTTCCCGGACAATCCAACGTTTACGCCTACGGCGTCTATCTGTCGGCGGGGCTTTTGCCTTGGATGGCCTTTTCGGGTACCTTTGGCCGTTCGGCTGGCATCTTCGTCGAAAAAAAGCAGATCATTTCCAAGCTTCAGGTGTCGCTGCCGAGCCTGCTTTTGTACGTCAGTCTTGCCGAAAGCGTCACTTTTCTCATCAGCATGGGATTCTTTTTTGGGTTTCTGGCCGCGACGGGCTGGACCTTTACCCGGCACCTGCTTTTGGTACCCTTTATTTATCTGACCCAGCAGGTTTTGGCTTTCGGGCTTGGGCTGCTGTGCGCCTCGCTGGTGGTTTTTGTCCGGGATCTCAAAGAAGTGGTGGGCGTTCTGTTGCAGCTGTGGTTTTGGTTTACGCCCATCGTTTATGTCAAAGACATTGTGCCGGGCTGGCTTCAAAAGGCCATGGTCTTCAACCCCGCCTATATCCTGGCCGATAGCTACCAGAAAATCTTTGCCTACCAACAAGTCCCCATCCTGGGCCCGCTCATCGTGGTCACCCTCGCGGCCCACGGAATCACGGCGGCGGCCTATTGGATCTTTCGAACCTTGGAAAAAGACATTCGGGATTTTCTATGATGGTGTTTGTGGTGGGGCTTTTGGTGTGGAGCACCGCTGCTGTTGGGGCGGCCGTGCTCCTGTGGCGGTCCGTGGTGAGTCACCGCAAGGTCTATGGGCTGATTGTCCTGCACGGCCTCTACAGCGCTGGGGTCTTTTTTCTCTATGGACTGACCCACGGAGGCGTCTGGTGAAAGAACCCGTCATGGAAATCCTCGTGGACGCCGTGCCTTTGACGGGGTTGCAGACGGGGATAGGCCGCTACGTGCGCAACCTCTATCGAGCTTTGGAACAGAGCCCGGAATTGTCTGCACGCTGTCGTATCCACTATTTCGACGGGCGAGTCCTTCGGCGGCACCCGCCTGCCGCTGCCAATCCCGCCCGATGGACGGCCTTGACCGACGCCCTCTGGAAGTTGCCCGACCCGGCCGTGGTGACCTTGCGGGCCATGCACTGGCTCAATTACGAACGGCGGCTGCGCCGCGTGTGTCGTTCGGGTCGTTACGACATCTATCATGAGACGTCCTTTTTCCCGGCGGCCCAAACGACCGTCCCGACGGTGTTTAATATTTTCGACTTTTCTCTTGAGCGTTACGCCCACACGCACCCTCGCGAGCGCGTGTGGTTTCATCGCCTGTTCTTTCGACGGCGCCTTGCCTACGCGGACCACATTCTGACCCTATCGCGGTTTGTCTTGGAAGAAGTTCGGTCCCGGCTGGCACTGACCGAAGACCAAGTCAGTGCGGTGCCTTTGGCGCCGGATCCCGTGTTTCGGCCTGTGCCGCCGCAGGAGGTGGACCGGGTTCGGCGCCGTTTCGGGCTGGACGGTCCTTACCTGCTTTTTGTGGGGTCTTTGGAGCCGCGCAAGAACCTGCGCGGGGTTCTCAAGGCGTGGCGGCGCATGGAGCGCCCCACTGCTTTGGTGCTGACCGGGTGGCAGGCCTGGGGCGACAAAAAGTGGCTTCAAGCGCCCGAGAATGGATCCCAGGGCTCCGCTGACCGCAACCACCCGCATCCGGTGCTCACCGGCTATGTGGACGACGCCACTCTGGCGGCGCTCTACACAGGAGCCACCGCTCTGGTCTATCCCAGTCTTTACGAAGGCTTCGGGTTGCCCATTGTGGAGGCCATGGCGTGCGGATGCCCGGTGGTCTGTTCCCGCACGTCGAGCATGCCCGAAGTGGCGGGGGATGCGGCCTTGCTGGTGGATCCGAGGAATGCCGACGAGCTGGCCGCGGCCTTGGACCGTGTGGTGGGGGATGAAGCGGTCCGCCGCGAATTGGTCCAGCGGGGTTTGGAAAGGGCTTGCCACTTCACGTGGAAAAAAACGGCTCAGGCGACTTTGCATGTCTTTCGACGCACCGCGGAAAGGGGACCATGCCGGTTATTGTCGTCAAGGATCTCGTGAAGCGCTTCAAATGCTACGCGTCCCCCGCCGACCGGCTCAAGGAAATCCTTTTCAAGAAGCCGCGCCACCGGGTGTTTACGGCCTTGGATCATGTAAGCCTCACCTTGGAAAAGGGCCAATCCATCGGGGTCATCGGCCAAAATGGATCGGGCAAATCCACGCTATTGAAGATCCTGGCCGGAGTGCTTTTGCCCGATGCGGGCACGGTGGCCATCCACGGCCGCGTGACGGGGCTTTTGGAACTGGGCACGGGGTTTCACGGGGAATTTACGGGCCGGGAAAATGTGCGCCACAACGCATCGTTGTTGGGCTTGGGCCGAGACGAAATCGAAGAAAAAATGGCCGCCGTGGAGGCCTTTGCGGAACTGGGTCCGTTCATTGACGAACCCCTCAAGATTTACTCTTCAGGAATGGTCTTGCGCTTGGCCTTTTCCGTCGCCATTCACGCCGACCCGGAGGTCTTCATCATCGACGAAGCCTTGGCTGTGGGGGATGCCTATTTTCAGCAAAAGTGCACGGAGCGACTTCGAGCGTTTCGGCAGCGGGGTGGAAGTCTGCTTTTTGTGTCCCATGACATGACGTCCGTGAAACTCTTGTGCGATCAGGTGCTAGTGCTGGACAAGGGAAAACCCGTGGGGTTCGGCGACCCGGAAGCCATGGTTCGCCTGTACAACCGGTTGTTGGCTGCCAAGGGTGGAGCCATTGGGGACGAGCGCGTGATGGAGCGCCAAAAGATAGGGGCCTTAGGGTACGGCTCCATGGAAGTGCGCATTCGAGACGTGCGGTTGTGCCTGGGGGAAGGTGGGTTCGCTGACGCTTCATGGCCCTCTTTGGGGAAAGCGGGTGGCGAGGGCGTGGATTTTTCGACTGAAGCGGCTCTTGCTGGGAACGACGCGGCGCAGTGGCCGTGCCCGGAGGCGACAGTGATTCCGTCGGGGCATCCCGTAACCGTCCATGTATCCTTGGAAGCGCACGCCACGGTGGATGAACTGACCGTCGGGGTCATGATTCGGGACCGGTTCGGCCAGGACATTTTCGGCACCAACACATATCTCATGGGGGAAAGGCTTCGCCTTGAAGCCGGGGAGCGGCTGCATGTGCAGTTTATGGTCGCTCAGTGGAACCTCGGCCCTGGACCGTACACCCTGACGGTGGCGGCCCATCGGTCCAGCGCCCATATCCACGGCTGTTACCATTGGATCGACCATGCGGTGAGCTTTCATGTGGTCCAGGGCGGCGGCTATGAATTTGCCGGCGTGGCGCGGCTTCCCGTGGAGCTGGCGATACGGCGTTGGTAGAAAACGGTGCGGCATGTGTTGCCGTCCCGACCCAAACCGCTCTCCTGGAGAAACATCTTCAGGCTTCACGTGAGTCTTTCTGCGGGAGTGTCCTCATCTTCCCCCTGAGCACCTCTGTGGGAGCGGCTTTCAACGAAGGAAAAGCCAAGCCGCCTAGGCCATAAAACTTCCCCGGAATTGCTAGGAACGACGTCCTTGAACAAGCGGGATCCTGCATCCGTTTTCGAAGACGCGAAATATGGCACCGCACCATTGAGCTTTTCCGTGGACAAGGGCTCGGAGCCGCAGTATAGAGCCCATGGTCGCGGGATGAAGGGTTTTTCAGGGTTGGGCAGCGTTCAAAGCCGCTTTTCGCTTGGCACCGCCGTGTTGGCCGCGAAGGTCCGTGAGCGAAAAAATCCTAATCGTTCAGGGATCCCCTGATCGAAAAAAAGGAGATGCACCGTGCCGCAATGGGTGCCTTTGTCGAACAAACACCATGGAGGATTTCGCTTTCGACCGGCGACATCCCACGGATTCGCTCGAGGGGAAGCCCTGGTTGCCGTATGCCTGGCCGAACTGGCCCGGGTCGTTCCACTCTTTCCCCTGGTTTTCGTGCGGCGCGGGGAAGATACCTTCGTCGCCTGTGCGCTCATGGGTTTGGAACCGGGAGTGAACCTCTTCGTGGACCCTCGAAGCGGTCGATGGTTGGCCGACTATGTCCCGGCGACTTTGAGGGCCTACCCCTTTCGGTTTCTGCCGGCCGAAGGCAGACAGGTGCTCTGTGTAGACGAACAAAGCGGCATGCTGCATGAAGGGGAGCAGGGTGAACGGCTGTTCGACGCAGAAGAAAAACCGACCCCGTTTCTCAATCGCTATGTGCAGTTCTTGCAACAGCTTGCCATCGACGAACAGCGGACACGCTTCGCGTGCGCCGCTCTGCACGCCGCAGGGCTCATTGTCCCATGGCCGCTGACCGTACGGACGGATCACGGAGATCGAACCCTTGCGGATCTTTTTCAAGTAGACGACCAGCGATTGAATGTCGTGGATGGCGAAACCCTTCACCGACTTCGGGACTGCGGAGGGCTCGCTTTGGCTTATGCCCAAAGGTTTTCGGCATGGCACGTGCATAGACTGGCAGCGCTCATGGGGCAAGCGCGAACGGCAAAGGGGCCGACGGCGTCGGATGTGGGTCCGCCGGTGACGCCTTCGGGCGATTTGGATCTGAGTTTTCTCAGCAATTAGGGGGTAGGAGCGGAGCCCGGTCGAGGGGCCTACATTCTTGAATAAAGAAGAATGGATGAGCAGCGTTTGATGGAACGGATCGGCAACTTTTGGCGGAAAGCAGCGCCGTACGGGAAAGGTGGTCAAGGGGCGCTGATCGCCTGGGTACGGCCCCGACCTTTGGGCCGGACTCAAATGGGGTCGGCTTTTAGAGCGAGCCTCGTCCCGGGGCGTTTCCCATTATGGATCGCCGCTGCAGGGCTGGCCGTTTGGGTGGTTTTGACCACAGGGTGCTGGGGGACGATGCCGACGGCGACCGAAGCCGTGCCGGAAAAGCCGACGACATCACCATGGCCGGCTCCTGCCGCCGATGCGGCTTCCCCACAAAGGGATTCATTGACTCAGGCGGCATCGTCGGCGCCCATGCCGGAGGCATCGGCGCCGAAACCCCTCGTGCCATTGTCCGGCGCGCTCGGCCATAACGGGACACCCACGGGTGAGAGCCTCACCGCCGCCGCCGACGCCATTCCTCTTGGGCTTCTGGATGCCCTGCGCCGAGCCCGGGCCAACGACCCGGCTCTTCGCAGCGCCTTTCACGAATACCAGGCCGCCCGCACCCTCACGGACCAGGCTCGTTCGAGTCTTCTGCCCCTGGTGCAGGGATCCGTGGGGTTAAGCGATATTTCCTACGTGAGTGCGCCCCCGGGCTACGAAGATTACTGGTCCGAATCGGAAGGTGTGGGGTTGCGCCAGCCTCTTTTCAACGTGAGCTCCTACGTGACCCTGGATCAGAGCCGAAAACGGGTGCAGGCGGCCCAGGCCCGCTACCAGGAAACGGCCGATCAGCTTCTGTATCGGGTCTGTCAGGCCTACCTCAATGTGGTCTACGCCGAAGAGCAGCTGGCCGTGGTGCGCGAGCAGGAAAAGACCCTGGCGGAACAGCGCACCATGGCGCAGCGATTGTTTCAAGCCGGCGAAGGCACCATCACGGACGTGCATGACGCCGAAGCCCGCTACGCCGATATCCTCTATCAGCTGACCGATGCGGAAAAACTGCGCACCACAGCGCGCCGCACCCTGGAGCTCCTCATGGGCGGGCCCGCCGGGCCGCTGCGGCCTCTGGGGCCTGAGCTCACGCCGGCGCCGCCCGACCCCTCGGCCGTGGAGGCCTGGCTGGATGCGGCTCGTGCCCACAGCCCGGTGCTGCGCTACTACCGGTTGGGTGTGGATGTGGCCGACGATGAAATCCTCAAAGCCCGAAGCCTGCATCTGCCCACCCTGGATTTTTCCGCCTCCTATGCGCGCCGAAACACCATCGGCGAATACACCCCGTCGCGGCCGGTGGAGTACTACGCCACAGGCATTCAGCTCACCGTGCCCGTCTTTTCCGGCGGCTACGCCACGGCCAAAACCCGGGAAGCCACGGAACGCAAGGCCCAGAGCGAAGAGGATTACCGGCGGGCTCTGAGCGACATCACCCAAAAGATCACCGAGGCCTTTTACGGGGTGGAGGCGTCCCGGTCCAAGATCGGCAGTCTGGCGCAGGCCGTGCGGGCCAACGAGACGGCGGTCGCGTCCACGCGCCGCGCCTTTGAGGCGGGACTTCGATCCATCGTGGATGTGCTCAACGCCCAGACCAACCTCTACCGGGCCAAAGTGGACTGGGTGCGGGCCCGGCACGAGTACGTCCTCAATCTGGTGAGTCTGCATTACCATTCGGGCCGGCTCACCGACGCCCTCATGGAAACCATCGACTCCTGGCTGGAAAGGAACACACCATGAACCAGGCGCTGCAAAGACTCCTGCGCCGCGGTCTCGCCAAGCAAACCGGCGAACTGCGCGCCTCCCTTCGCGCCTATCGAGGCATTCTCGTCTTTCTCTTTTTCTTTTCCTTTTTCGTCAACGTCCTGGCCATCGTGCCGTCCCTCTACATGTTTCAGATCTACGACACGGTCCTCACGGGCCACAGCGTGGTCACGTTGGTCATGTTGAGCCTCATCGCTGTCTTCATGTACGTCTTTTTGGGGGCCATGGACTGGGTGCGCTCCCAGATTCTCGTGCGCCTTTCCAACGACTTCGACAACCGGTTTCGCGGTCGGCTCTTTGATGCCGTGGTGGATGCCGTGCTCCAGAGCAAATCCGTGGGGGCATCGCAGGCCTTTTCGGATCTGACCAACCTGCGCCAGTTTCTGACGGGCACCGGCCTTTTCGCCCTGCTGGACTTTCCGTGGGTCCCCTTGTATTTGTTCGTCATTTACCTGATCCATCCTGTGATTGCCGTCTATGCGCTGATCTCCATGGGGGTGATTCTGTCGGTGGCCTTTCTATCGGAAATGCTCACCCGAAAACCCCTGCAGGAATCCAACATCCACTTTCAGAAGGCCGGTGCCTTTATCCAGGCCAATCTGCGCAACGCCGACGTCATCGAAGCCATGGGCATGCGCGATGCCGTGCGGGCCCATTGGTTCGAGCACTACGGCCGCATGCTGGCCCTGCAGACGGAGGCGAGCCGTCGGGCCGGAACGCTCCAGGCCGTCTCCAAGGCCGTGCGCATCACGGCCCAATCCATGGTGCTGGGCGTGGGCGCCTACTACGTGCTGCAAAACCAGATCACGGCCGGGATGATGATCATGGGCAGTATCCTCATGGGCCGCATGATGTCGCCGGTGGATCTGGCCGTGGGGGCCTGGAAGCAGTTTGTGGGCGTGCGCCAGTCCTATCGGCGTTTGGAAGACCTGTTTGCGGATCATCCGCCGCCGCCGTTGCGCCTGCCGCTTCCGCCCCCTAAGGGGTTGGTGGCGGTGGAAGGGCTGGTGGCGGTGCCGCCCAACACCCAAATCCAGGTGCTTCGAGGCATCTCCTTTCGGGTGGAACCCGGCGAAGTGGTAGGGATTATCGGGCCCACGGCGGCGGGAAAATCCACCCTGGCCAAGCATCTGGTGGGCGTCATGCAGCCGGCGGCCGGGGCGGTCCGGCTGGACGGAGCCCGACTGGACCATTACAACCGATCGGCCTTGGGCCGCTACATCGGGTATCTGCCCCAGGACATTGAACTGTTTGGCGGCACCATCGCCCAGAACATCGCCCGATACGGCGAATTGGACGGGGAGCGTATCGTGGCGGCGGCGCAAAAGGCCGGGGTCCACGAGATGATTCTGCAGATGCCCCAGGGCTATGAAACGCCCATCGGCGAAGGCGGGGCCTTTCTTTCCGGCGGCCAGCGCCAGCGGGTGGCTCTGGCGAGGGCCATTTACGGCGATCCCGTCCTGGTGGTGCTGGACGAACCCAATTCCAACCTGGACGAACAGGGCGAACTGGCCCTCATGAAAGCCGTCCAGGACCTCAAAAGCCGCGGCGCCACGGTGTTTCTCATCACGCACAAGACCAACATTTTGTCCCTGACGGACAAAATCCTCATTTTGGCCAATGGTGTTCTGCAGATGTTCGGATCCCGGGACGAGGTCTTTGCGGCGTTGCGGGAAAAGGCTCTGGAGGCGGGCCGGCTGCGGGAGGTCAAGCATGGATCACACTGACATTGCCTCGGATTATTGGAAACCCGTGCGCATCGGCTTAGGGTTCATTGCGGTCTTCTTCGGCACCTTTGTGGTGTGGGCCGTGCTGGCGCCCATTCAGCTGGGGGCCGTGGCGGGCGGTCAGGTGGCCGTGGCGTCTTATACCAAGGTGGTGCAGCACCAATACGGCGGGACGGTCAAGGACATTCTCGTCAAAGACGGGGATGTGGTGGAAGCGGGCCAGGTGCTGCTGCGCCTGGAAGATGCGCCGGCTCGCGCCCAGTTCGCCCAGGCTCGCGGCGAATACGTTCAGGCTTTGGCGGTGCAGGCCCGGTTGCTGGCGGAAAAGGACGGAGCCGAATCCATTCGCTATCCCGAAGACGTCCTGGCCATGCGCCACGACCCGGCAGTGAGCCAGGTCATGGCGGCCCAGGAAGAATTGTTTCGAGCGCGCCGGGAAAAGTACCTGAACGACGTCCAGGTGCTGCAGCGCGCCTTGGAGGGTTTGGAAGACTACGCGCGGAAACTGGAGGCGCAGAGCCAGGCCCACGAGCGGGAGCGAGCGGCCCTGACGGCGCAGCTGGATGCGGTGAGCGGTTTGGCCAAGGACGGCTATTATCCGAAAAACCGCCTTTTGGACATGGAGCGCGCCAGGGAAAACGTCACGGCCAATCTTCGGGAAGTGGAAGCGAACCGAGCGCGTGTGTTGGCGTCCATGAAGGAAACCCAAGCCCGGCTTCAGGCTGTGCGCTCGGATTACCTCAAAGACGTGGAAGACCAGCTCGCCGAAGCCACGCGAAGGCTTTCCGCCTTGCAGGAACAGTACGCGGCGGCGAAGGATCATCTTGAGAAAACGGAGATTCGAGCCCCCGAGGCGGGCATGGTCATGAATCTGAGAATCCGCACCGTGGGTGGGGTCATTTCGCCCGGGCAGCCCATTGTGCAGATTGTGCCGAGAGACGCCACGTTCATTGTGGAGGCCAGGGTAAGTCCGGCGGACATCGAGGAGGTGCAGCCGGGCCGGGAGGCGGTGCTGCGCTTTATCGCCATCGACCCGAAAAAGAGCCCGACCTTTACGGGAAAGGTGGTCTATGTATCGCCCGATGCGCTCTACGACGACGTGCACCGTGTGAGTTATTATCTGTGCCGCATTGAGCTCACGCCGGAGACGGTGGAGCAGGTGGCGGCCATGGGCAAAGAAGTGATTCCGGGCATGCCCGTGCAGGTCACCGTGAAAAAGTCCATGACCACCTTTTTCGCCTACCTGTGGAAACCCTTTACGGACCGGTTGGCCATCGCCTTCAGCCGATAGGGGTCGGGTGCGGTTGGTCGTCAGTCGTCAGTCGCGAGTCGCGAGTCGTAAGTCGCAAGTCGTCAGGCGCAAGTCGTCAGGCGTCAGTGCCCCGAAGGGGCGAAGGATGTCAGCCCAGGGCGCAGCCCTGGGGACCGGGGAGGGCGGATCGGTCCCATTTTACCAATTCTTCAGCCCCGAAGGGGCGAAACCCAACCCCCGATGCACCATCCCCATGCCATGGGGTGCATGGGGAACCGGTGTGTTTCGCCCCTTCGGGGCTTAGGTTTTCATTGGATGGGCCCTGACCCGGGGCTTCGCCCCGGGCTGTGATGTTTCGCCCCTTCGGGGCGAAGGAGGCTAGCCCAGGGCGCAGCCCTGGGGACCGGGGAGGGCGGATCGGTCCCATTTTACCATTTCTTCAGCCTCGAAGGGGCGAAACCCAACCCCCGATGCACCATCCCCATGCCATGGGGTGCATGGGGAACCGGTGTGTTTCGCCCCTTCGGGGCTTAGGTTTTCATTATGGTCACCCTGACCCGGGGCTTCGCCCCGGGCTGGGATGTTTCGCCCCTTCGGGGCGGCCGCTCCCCACGGTGAGCCGTCACTCAGGGCTGCCGAAAGGACATCGCCTATTGTGGGAGTACGGGGCGGCAAAGATGCCCGAAGGGTGCCTGTTGTGCCGCGCCGGCCTCTCTGCGGCGCGGCACAAAAGAAAACAACCTCCGCGCCCTCTGCGTCTCTGCGGTGCCTTTTGCAAAAGCGTCCCCCCAACGCACGATGAGCTTCTCGGACAGGCTTCTAGGAACCGGCGGGCGGCTCGCCCTCTTCCAAATGGCGCACCAGGGTGCGAAACCGGCCGCGGGTGAGGCGCAGCAGGCGGGCGGCGCGGCTTTGGTTTCCGCCGGCCCGTTCCAGGGCCTGGGCGACTACGTGGCGCAGCAGCCGATCGAAATCGATGCCTTCCGGCGGCAGATCAAAGAGGGTCTGCAAGTCCTGGCGCGGCTTTTGGGGCTGCAAGAAGGCCAGATCATCGGTGGTGATGGGCAGGGACCCGCCCCGAAGGATCATGGCCCGTTCCACCACGTTGGCCAATTCGCGCACGTTTCCCGGCCAGGGGTAATCCTTGAGCACACGCACGGCGGCGGGGGTGATCACGTCGGAGGATCGGCAGGCCTTTCCCGTAAAGCGGCGCACGAACTGCACGGTCAGAGGCACCACGTCTTCGAGGCGTTCCCGCAGCGGCGGCACATGGATGGGAAACACCGCCAGCCGATAGAACAGGTCCTTTCGAAACCGTCCTTCGCTCACGGCCCGTTCCAGATCCATGTTGGTGGCGGTCACCACGCGCACATCCACGGGAATGTCCTGGTTTCCGCCCACGCGCTGAATGCGTCGTTCCTGGAGCGCCCGCAACAGCTTGGCCTGCACTTCCAAGGGGAGATCCCCCACTTCGTCCAAAAACAGCGTGCCGCCTTGAGCGAATTCGAGTTTGCCTTCGCGCCGCCGATCCGCCCCGGTGAAGGCCCCGCGCTCGTGGCCGAATAATTCCGATTCGACAAGACTCGGGGTGATGGCCGCGCAATTGACGGCCACAAACCGGCCCTTGGCCCGGTTGCTGGCGCGGTGGATCAGGCGCGCCACCACTTCCTTGCCCACGCCCGATTCCCCCGTAATGAGGACCGTGGCTTCGCTGGGGGCCACCTTCAGGGCGGTGTCACGCACGGCGGCCATGGCCGGGGATTCAAAGACGCCCCATTCCTGGTCGCCTTCTTCCAGAGCGCGGCGCAGGCGAAGGTTTTCGCTGAGGATTTTCTGGTAGCCCAGAGCCCGTTCCACGGCGATGAGAATGTCGTTGTCGTCGTAGGGCTTGACCACGTAGTCCACGGCGCCGAGGCGCAAGGCCTCGATGGCCGATTCCACGGTGGCGAAGGCGGTGATGAAGATGACCGGGCAACTGAGCTCGGATTCCTTGACGGTCTGCAGCAGCTCCAGGCCGCTCATGCCGTCCATGCGGATATCGGCGATGAGGAGATCGATGGATTCGCGGTGGAGCGCGGCCAGAGCTTCGGCGCCGTCGGACGCCTCCAGGACCTCATGGCCCTTGCCGGCCAGAAGGAGGCGAAGGAGAGTGCGCACTTTGGTTTCATCATCCACGACGCAGATGCGGGCCATGATGAGCCTATCCTCTTCAAAGGGGGTTGTCCCGCCGAAGATCGGCGAAAGCCGAGGGGGCCAAGGCGTTGTGCGTCCCCTTATAGGGCGAGGCGAAAGCCCCGTCAAGATGAAGCCCGATCCGTGAGGGTGAGAGGACGGTTTTGTCCACGCCCCGAAGGGGCGAAGGATGTCAGCCCAGGGCGAAGCCCTGGGGACCGGGGAGGGCGGATCGGTCCCATTTTTACCCATTCATCAGCCCCGAAGGGGCGAAACCCAACCCCCGATGCACCATCCCCATGCCATGGGGTGCATGGTGAACCGGTGTGTTTCGCCCCTTCGGGGCAACGGCCCGGCACGCCGTGCATCATACAGGGTTGCCGAAAGGACACGGCATGGTGTGGCACCGGCGTGAGCCGAGACCGTGCCCCAGGCGTTCCCCCATTTTTGCCGAAGGCCCTCCCGGAGCCATCTTGTCGGCCACGCCCCTAAAACCGCCACTGGCATTCCACCCACACCCGCAGAGGCGGCCGGGGCGCCGGGCCGAAAACGCCGGGGACCGACCCGTCCTGATCCAGAAGATTTTCCGCGGTGAGCTGCACCGACGCCCCCCGCCACGGGAGATCCTTCACGCGCAGCGACCCCCGCACGGTCTTGTCCCCGGCACATTCTCCCTGCCGTCGCCCCTTGTCGTAGGCATAGGGCCAGCCGTCCGTCCAGGCGCCTTCCAGGGCCGCGCTCCACCCCGGCCGAAAGGTCCAGAGCAGCCCCGCCGAAATCCCCCACGACGGCCCCGTATCCCACGGCGCGCGCCACTGTTCGTAAATGGGCGTCAGGCCCCCGCCCGGCGACACAAAATAGGCCTGCAGCACGTTGTAGCGCACCCAGGCGTTTCCCGCGTCCATGATCCAGGCGGCGCCGAAAAGATCCAGCGAGCGGTGCACCCGGAACCGGCCCTGGGCTTCCACGCCCACCGTGTGGTGATCCCCGGGTTCGGACAATCCGCCGTAGGGGTCTTCCTGCAAATGGTCGGAAAGGCGGCTCACAAAGGCCGTCACCGCCGCCTGACGGTCCGGAGCCTGAAACCAGGCCAGTTCCAGCGCCGCCGTGCGAATGCCTTCGGGATCCAGCGCGCGGTCGGCGTAGAGCTGCGCCGCATAGGGGGTGCGGTAGGCCGTGCCAAGGGACGCCTTGAGCGTCCACTGGTCGGCCAGAGGCCACAGAGCCCCGGCGCTGGCGGTGAGCGTGGCCCTGTAGGCGTCCGGGTCGTCATAGCGCAGCCCCGCCCACAGATCCAACGGGCCGACCCGTCCGCGCACCTGGCCGAAAACCGAGCCCAGGGTGTTGTCAAAGTCCGCCTGGACCACAGGCGGCACGAACACCCGATAGGGCGGCTTGTAAAAGTCGGGAAGAAACCCGTCGCGAACCACGGCGTCGCGCGTGCGGTCCTGGCGGTAGCTGGCCCCAAGGGTGAGGCCGCCGCCGGCACCCAGCGGCCGATACCAGAGCATTTCGGCGGCGAGGATGTCGTCCGTCTGCCGGCGCGACAGATCGCCGTCCATGAGTTCCAGCCGGCTGTTGGCGTAGTGGAGTTTCACGCTGAGGTCCGAGGAGCCCAGGCGCTGGGAAGCGGCGGCCTTCACGAACGAAATGGGGGCGCTCTTTTCCCCGGGCCAGGCAAAGCCGTCCTGGTAGTGCATGACGTAGCGGTGGGTATGATCCGTGAGGCGCCCCGTCAGATGAAGGCGGTTCCAGAGATCCAGCGTGGCCACGGCTTCGGAAAAGGTGCTGTCCTCCAGGTCGGAAACGCTCCACGGAGAAGCCCCGCTTTCCGAAGGGGGCGCCGATATGGCATCGTCCCAGAACCGGCGTGTTTGCGCAGAAAGCGTCAGAGCCCCCCGCACGGCGCCGTGATGATCCGCAAAATGAAAACCGGCACCGCGGTCGTTTTGGGTCCCCACCCAGCCACGCACACGCCCGTTGCGATCCTGCCGGGATTCCGGACCACGCCACGGCACAATATTGACGATGCCCGCATAGGCATCAGGCCCCCACAGGACGGATCCGGGACCCAGCACGATTTCGATGCGTTCCACGGCATCCAGACTGAGGTCCTCGTCCACCGGGTGAATGCTCTTACTCACGTTCACATTCAAGGGAACGCCGTCGTAGAGGAAGAGAATCCCTTCGCGAATGCCGCGCAGGTACGGGATGCCGCCGCGTTCGCCGGGAAGCACGGCAAAGCCGGCCTGAGAGCGCAGCACATCGGCCAGCGTGCGGTAGCCGTGGTCGCGAATGTCCCGGGCCGTGATCACCCGCACCACGGCCGGAGCCCTCTGGGGCGATTCGGGCCGTCGCGACGCCACGGTCAGGAGCGACAGATCCTCGCCCGTAAAATACAGCAGGGGATCCAGGCTGGTGTCGGCGGCGACGGCCTGAGCGGTCAAAGCCGCGAAAAAGACCACCAGGCCAAGAGCGACGATCCTTAGGACTTCACGGCCTTTGACGAGAATGCACCACAGAGACGCAGAGAACGCAGAGCTTTCTTTTTTGTGCCGCGCCGCGGCAAGGCCGGCGCGGCACAAGAAGCACCCTTCGGGAAGCTGTCCGCCGGCCCCCCAAGGGACACCCCTTTCGGTTTTCGAACACGCTCCTAGGGGCATGAGGCACCTCGCGAAGAGCTTTCCCACGGATCCTGCGGCGGCTGGCCCGTCACCGGCAGAACCACCACGAAGCGGGCGCCGGTGCCATCGGATCCCGGTTCCACCCACACGGTGCCGCCGTGGGCTTCCACGATGCGCTGCACCATGGCCAGGCCCAGGCCGCTTCCCTTGGCCTTGGTGGTGAAGAAGGGTTCAAAGACCCGCGGGCGGTGTTCTTCGGGAATGCCCGGGCCGCGGTCTTCCACGGCCAAGATCCACCAAAAGCCGGCCAAGGTGCTGTGCCCCGCTCCCGTGTCAGCGGCATCCCAATGCCCCGCCCCCTCGCCTGCAGATGCGGGGGATGGCGGCGTGGGGGCGGCTGGAGCGATCCAGGCGCGAAGGCGCACGGGCGTGCCGGGCGGGGAGGCGTCCCAGGCGTTACGCAGCAGATGCCCCACGGCCGTTTCCAGAAGGTCCGGATCGAAGCAGGCGCGAAGCGCCTCGGCAACCGTCGCCGACCCACACGCCTGCCTGGCGGCCCATTCAGGAGGAGCCCCTTCCGCCGCGACCCACGTGCCCCCCTTCCCTGGCGGCGCGGCTTGCGCCGCGACCTCGGAGCACCCCGTGGCGGATTTTTCCCCAGGGAGCACGCAGCAGCGTTTTTCGGCCATCCTTCCGCCACCGGCGGATTGGCCGGGCGGCGACGGACAGTTCCCCGCCGGGGTTTCCTCCCCGCCATCCAGCGTCAGCTCCAGCCGGGATCCTTCCGGAGCCATGAGCTGCAGTTTGTGGGCGGTCTGTTCCAGCCAGGCCCACAGCGGCAAAGATCGGCGTTTGGGCCGCACGGGTTTGGCAAACAGCAAAAAATCCTGCACCAGCCGGTCGATCCGTGCCACCTCTTCTTCCATAAAGTCCATGACCATGGCGTGGGTGTTTCCTGTGGGGTCGTCGCGGCGCAAGGCCTGCAGGCTTCCACGAAGAATGGTCAAAGGATTCTTGATTTCGTGGGCCACCATGGCGGAAAAGCGCCCCACCTGCGCCAGGGCTTCCTGGCGGGCCATGCGGGCGTTGAGCCGTTCCAGGTCCTTTTCGCGCCGCTCCAGGGCTTCCAGCATGGCGTTGAAGGTATGGGCCACCCGATCCGTTTCCCGAAGCCCACCGCCTTCGGCCCGCACGTCCAGACGGCCGCGGGCGGCTTCGGCGGCGGCGTCTTCCAGGCGGCGCAGCGGGCCCGTGAGGCTTCGGGCGATCCAGCCGTACACGGCGGCCCCCACAAGGGCCACCAGGGCCGTAAAGACCCCGAAGCGCACCAGAAGCCGCCGAAGCAAATCCCCCAGGCCCTTCACGGTATAACCCAACCGCACCGTGCCGATCCTTTGAGCGCCGACGGGCGCATCGAGATGCGGCGCCGCCCCTTCCAGGCGAGCGCTCCACACGGGGGCTTCCACCCACGCCAGGTGCTCCAGGGGCGTCCTCGGTCGGCGCCGCTCGCCGGTGAGGCTTCGCCCGTCGGCGGCGTAAATTTCCGCGGCGCGGATGTCGGATCGGTCCAAAAGGCCGTCGGCCACTCGCTGCAGCATCCGCGCATCTTCCAAAAGCACGCCCACTTCGGCCTGCAGCGCGGCGTATTCGGCCAGGGCGCGCATGTGGTCGCGGTAACGGGCGGCCAAAAAGGTCGCCGTGGTGCGATAGGCGAAAAGCCCCACGGCGCCCGCCGTCACGGCAATGAGCACCGTGCCGGCGGCCACGAACCGCTGCCGCAAGGACGGCCGCTGCCGCATCCCGCTCATGCCGCCTCGCCTCACGGCTGCACCTCCACATCGCCTTCCAGACCCTGGGGGACGCTCAGCCCCAGATGCCGAAGCGTCTTTTCCTTGAGCCGCACCCGGTAGGGGGCCGTCACCACCAGCCCGGTTTGCCCGTGCCCAAGGGCCTCCACGAGACGCGCCCCCTCACGCCCCACGCCCGCCGCATCCACAAGAAAGCTCATGGCCGCGCCGGCTTCATGAAATGCTGCATTGTATCCGATGGGGATCTTTTTGCGAAGTAGGCACTGGGCGACCCCATGGCGAATGAGGGCCGTGGAAGCCAGCATGGGATGGGGCACGAAAAGCACCGCGTCGGCCTCGGCGGCATCCACGGCAAAGAAGCGATCCCAGTCGGCGGGATGAGCCACCACGAAACGGCGCACGGCCGGGCCGATAAGGGGCGAGGCGTCTGCAGGGGCCCCCGAAGGCCCTTCCGACGGGGCGAAAGGGACGGGCATGGCCACGGAGCGCACCCGAGGAAACAGGGCGCCGATGCGCCGAAGCTGTTCTTCCAGAGGAATACCCAAAACGACCGCCGACGGGGTCGGGGCGCCGGGCCGGGGCGGGCGCGGCGGCGTGATTACCATGAGGGCCACCATGGGCGGTGGGGGATCGAGGCGCGATAACGTTTCCAGGGCATCGAGGCCCACGGCGGCAAAGACGGCGCCGCGGCGAAGAAAATCTTCCAGGGTGGCCGAAACGGCTGCTGGGCCGTCTTCCAGGTAGAGGCGAGAAACAGGTCGGTGCAGGGCCGCTTCCAGGGCGTCCACGGCGAGCACATAGGGGCGGATTTCCCGGGAAAGGAGCGCCGCCACAGGCGGAGGGGCCTCGGCGGCCAAGGCGCCGTGCCGCCCCAAGGCGGCGGCGAGGCCAAGCGCTGCGACACCCAGGCAAAACAAGGCAAAGAGCCGACGAAGCCTCTTGGGCAAAGCCCTCTGTCGGAGCGGCTTCAGCCGCGATAAAAACCGTGGGCGAAGGAGAAGGTCGCGGCGAAAGCCGCTCTGACAGAGGCTGCAGGCATTGGCTGCCGGCCGCGACCTTCCACGGCCCCCGGCTCTTCCTTCCCGCACGGCATCTCCGCGGCCCGTGCCCGTCGCGCGCCCGCCACGGTCAGGGTCGGCGCCGCGTCGGGCTGCGCCGTGCCGTCCAAGGCGCCGCGTCGCGCCTTTCGGCCCTCGGGTTTGGGCGCGCCCGTCACCAGCCAACCGCCGCTTCCGTCCACCAATGCGATTCCCAGCTCTGGGCGACCTGAGAAAACATCACGGCGCCGCTGCCTTCGTCGATGACGGCCACCTGCACGCGCCCGCCCACCATGGGACACTGAAAACCCCCCAAGGGATCCGACGGCCCACCCCCCACCACGATCCCGTCGGCATCGCGGCATTCCACGCGATAGCCGGAAACAAAACCCACCCCTCCGGGAAGATCATTGGGTGTAGGCGGCCCCTTGATGGCCCCCACCACCTGGGGTTCCAGCCGAGTCGGCACGGCAAAGACGGCCACGGCCACGTAAAAGTTGAACACCGTTTCGTCCAGCACCACGGATACCGGCCGAAAGGCCACTCCCACATCGCACAACGCGGCATGCCACAGGCGAGGCGGCCCCGTCGCCTGCGCTGCCAGTTGCGCCTGGACCCACTGGGAAAAAACGGTCCAGACGGCCTCGGGCCATTCCATAAAAGTGACGATGCCGAGAAGTCCCAGGACTTCCTCCACCGCCAAGGGGCTATAGCCGGCGGCGACGGCGCGGTCCCACGGCCCAAGCCCTTCGGGGGAAATGGAACTGTAGTAGAGCCGTGAGACCATATCGTCCAGATGGGTCAGCGCGGCGGCGTCCAGCGCCGGGTTTCGGGCCAGAGGCGGGGCACCGTAATCCAATAGCCAGGCGTCATCGCCCAGGGCGGCCCGGGCCGCATCCACCGGAATGCCCAACCGCTCCAGCATGGCCTGCGGATGGACGCGCAGCTCGTTTATGAGCCGCACCAGATAGGCCTCTTCCAGGGTGGGTTCCGCCGCGAAGGCCAGAGCCACCCCCGCCGCCCAGACCATAGCCGCGGAGAGGAAAACCCCAAAGGTTCCTTTCCATCGTCGCCACCGCGTCTGTCGCACGCCCTGTGGGCCCATGCCGTCCCCTTTGTCGTCCTTGGTCAGGAAAATGTGGCCTCTATCTGGGATCATTCATCTTGTACCACAAACCGTGCCCTTATGGGAAAAAAGGCACCGTGGATTCCAACCCCTGGAGGGGCTTTCTGTGCAGGAAAGGGAAAGCAAAGCCACAGCCGTCCGTGGACCGGCCCTGTTTGAGCTATGTCCGCGAAAAACCTGGTTCATATGAACCAATGGCGGCTCAACCGAACCACCGCATGTATCCAAGCGACTTGCGCCGTGACGGAAAAGAACCCTCACCCCCTCCCGTGGGAGCGGCTTCAGCCGCGACCCAAAACCCCGGCGTCGGCTTACCCCCCCATAAGACCCGTGAAAGCGGCTTCAGCCGCGAACCGCACCCCCCTTCGCCCCCATCCAAAAGCGACCCTCCTATGACACGACCCTTCGGCACGGGACTTGCTCCTCCACGAAAGGGCGGGGATCGGCGGTGTGCCGAAAGACGCGCTTTTTTGTTGACAGATCTTTCGGGCTGCGCATAAATGGTCCGGAAAGAGAATCCGCGAGCTCACCACATTCTAGTATATGACCGAAATGAAAAAGAAAGGAGGGATGCCAGGGGCCGTCACAAAGGGAAAGAAGCTTTTTTGAGATCGTTGGTTACTTGGGGGATTTTCAAGAGAGGACCACTCGGAAGACGAGGAGGAAGAGATGGCCTACGAAGTTGACATCAAGGAAATGATTCAAGCGATATACATTGCCTACTATGGTCGACCGGCGGATCCGGCGGGCTTGGGCTATTGGTTCAACCTTTACAACACAGGGGCCCTGGACCTGGCGGGCATCGCGGAAAACTTCGCGCAACAAAGTGAATCCAAGGCCGAGTACGCCTACTTCAACACCTACTTTAACTACCCGGGCTATCCCATTTCCGACCAAATGCGCATCGACTTTGTCACCGAGATTTATCAGAACCTTTTCGAGCGCGCACCTGATACCAACGGTCTCAATTACTGGGTCAATGCCCTGAAAACGGGCGCCGTGAGCCCGGGTGCCTTTATCGCCGCGATCGTCAATGCGGCGTACGAAGGCCGGGCAGGCGCCAGCGCCACCGACTGGCTGACCCTCTACAACAAGATTCAGGTGGCCGACAATTTCACGGATTACCTGGTAGAAAACAACATTTCGTGGACCATGGCCCTGAGCGATCAGGTGGAAGCGGTGCTCGATACAGTGACCGCCACCAGTGACGTCAACGCCGTCAACCAGCAGGTGGAAGACATCATCGAAGGCCAAGGGCAGGCCGGCCAAACCTTCACGCTCACTACGGGTATCGACAACATCGTTGGCACTAGCGGTAACGACACCATCATCGGCGACAACACTACATCTTCCGCTGCCGACCAGGTCAATGGCGGTGGGGGTACCGACACGCTGAAGCTGTACAACAGCACCGGTAACCCCGTTCTGCCGACGATTTCTGGTATCGAGAACATCTACATCAAGAACTCGACTGCGAATTACGACGTGTCCACGTTCGCTGACGTGAAATCGTTGGAAATCGACACAGTTGATGTTAGCGGCGCTCGAACTTACACGCTAGCTTCCGGTCAGTCTCTGACTCTGACCAACGTGACCGACTCTGGCGATTCAAACAATGACGTTGAAGTGAACGCCGCCGCTTCCGTCACGGCTCACACGATTACGCTCAACGGTGTGGGCGATACGGCTGCCGGCGGTAACGATGTCGAAATCGACATCAACGGTACCGGTGTAAAGACCCTGAACCTTGCCGCACAGGGGGCTGCATCGAAAGTTACGCTGGTCAACACCGGTAATGCACTGGAGACCCTCAATGTGTCCGGTGACAAGTCGGTAACCATCCTGGATGTGCCGAACGCCAAAACCATTGCCATCACGAACACCGCGGGGGCATCGGTTACCACGTCTGTCCCCACCAACACTGCGGCCGGCCTGACCATCACGGCTGCCGGCGGCAAGGACAGCGTGACACTGGCGCAGGCTGCTGGTGCAAACGCCCTGACCAACAAGACCGCCGTTGATCTCGGTGCTGGCGACGACACGCTGTTTATCTCTAAACTGGACGCTGCCGACAACATTCAGGACGGCGCTTCCTTCAAGGGCGGCGACGATACCGACACCCTGAAGCTGTTCGACGGTGACGTCATTGATGCCACCACTGGCAAGCTGTTCTCTGGTTTTGAAGTGGTGGACATCGGTGGTGCCCAGGCAACGACCAATCTCAACCTGGCCCATCTGGCTGCCAACAACACCATCAGTAAGTTGCTGCTGAGCGCACCGAACACTGCCGCGGTTAATGTGACCAACCTTCCTGAAGCCGCGGTGGTCGAGCTGGCGGCAGCACACGGGGCCAACCTTACAATCAACCAGAAGGACTCCGGCGCCGGTTCCCCGGACGACAGCATCACGTTGAACTGGAACTCCAAGACCGCCATTGGTGCCGCAACGGGCACACTGACGGTTGCCGACATCGAGACCGTCAATGTCAACGTAACTTCGACTGGCACCAACATCACGCACGAAATCACTTCGCTGGTCGTTGCCAATGCCACCAAGGTGACTGTGAATGCGAGCACGGCTGCGGTTGATATCAAGAATGGCTTTGATGCGGTCTCCTTGGTGTTGTTTGACGCGTCGGCTTCTGCCAAAAAAGTCACCGTGGCGCTCAACGACGCATACACCGCTACCGCTGGTGTGGCTGTCAAGGGCGGTGCGGGTGACGACGTCATCACCCTGACCGGTGCGACGACGCTTGCAGCAACGGTTAACGACCTCGACTTTATCATCACCGGTGGCAAGGGTGCTGACAACATTACTCTTGCTGCGACGACAGGTGGTAAGGATGTCGTGGTGTACACCGCGCAAAGCGATTCGACGTACAACAAATACGATAGCATCACCAATTTCGATGCGACCGCTGCCAACGCCCAGGACTACATCGACTTGAAGGCCTTTGGCTTCACCGGCAATCAGCAAAACGTTAAGGTGGTAACGTCGGGTGTCTCCCTTGATGCATCGAATGCCGTCATCGTTGCCGCCGGTTCACAAACCAACTTCTTCGTTGATACTGGTGTTGCGCGCGGCGTCGCGGTTTGGGATGCCGGTTCTGACGTGTTTGTGTTCGTTGATGCCAACAAGGACGGTAACTTCAGCAACGATGCTGACTTGGTCATCAAACTGGTTGGTGTTGCGAACGCTACTGACATCACCACGACTGACCTGATCTTCGCTTAATCTCCCCCGGAGGTAAGCACCGCTCTTCAGTCGGTGCTTGACGCGAAAGCGATCTACCCCGCCCCCCGCAAGGAGGGCGGGGTTTTTACGAGCCTCGGAGAGCATAACCATGGAACTGACAAGCGTCATAAACGCATTTTCAAGCATCTTGAATAGTGGGGGTAGTGGGTGTCAGATCTTGATTTGTGCTGTAATCGGCGGGAAAAGGCGGGCAGGTAAGGAAGGCTGATACCGGGCTTGGGGATTTAAGGTCGCGGCGAAAGCGGCTTCTACAGGGAAGTCGGGAGTGTAGGGGGGTCAGATCTTGATTTGTGCTGGTATCGGCGGGGAAAAGACGACCTGCGGCTAAGGAAGGCTGCTACCGGGCTTGGGGATCGAGGTCGCGGCGAAAACCGCCGCTCCAGGGAAGAGTTGGGGTTCTGAGGTAGGGGCATGGGCGGAAGGCTTTGCCGGCGGTCCCTCTCCAAGAGACCGGCCGACGCAGCGAGGCTCGGGCGCTCCTTCGGGGGCTTTCCGCCACCGTGCCCGACGCGCCTATGATGGAACGGGGGTCAGATCTTGAATTGTGCTGTTTTTATTCTGTGGGAGCGGCCTTAGCCGCGACGAAGGCTCTTCCAAGGGGAAGGGCTAGGGGGTCGCGGCTGAAGCCGCTCCTACAGGGATGGGGGGCGGTGGTTCCTAGGGTGAGGGCGATGGAACGTGCCGGGTTAGGGCTTAGGAAAAGATTCTCAGAATGGTCATCAAAGCCAAGACGGCTGCAAAGCCCAAGCTCATAAACCATTGAAGCATTCTGAAGCGCTTATCCATGGCTTCAAAGCGAACGTCCATTTCACGCTGAAGAGATTCGAAGCGTTTTTCCGAGGCTTCGAAGCGCTTGTCCATGGCTTCGAAGCGTTTGTCTACGGCTTCAAAACGGGCGGTCATTTCCCGCTGCAGGGCTTCGAAGCGCTTGTCCATGGCTTCGAAGCGAGCGATCACTTCGCGTTGGAGGGCTTCGAAGCGCTTGTCCGCGGCGTGAAAGTGGGCCATCTGCGCTTCGCGAAGCGCCTTGAGCTCCTCTTCCACACGAACCACCCTTTCCATGAGGGTCAATTCGCGGGCACGTCGCTCATTTTCCCGAACGAAGCCCTCAAGCTGTTCAGCAATCAGCCGGCGTGCTTCCCCTTGCAGGATCTGGTGCACCACGGCGGCGATTTTTTCCTGAAGCTGGGCGTCGTCTGTGGAATGGGCCAGGGCCATGGATTCCTCCGTGGAGCGTTGGGCTTCGTGGTGATGGCTGAAGCCACCTATGGCTTTATAGCATTGAGCCCACGGGCGGGCAAGGAGGTCGGACCGTTGCCGAAAGCCCCTCTGAGAAGACCCTCGCGCAAGCGGCCTTCGTCGAGACCCCAAAGCCATGGCCATGGCGCTCGTCGGCGCCTGTCTGAGAATACCGTCATGACTTCACGGTCTTTCATTCAAATGCACCGCAGAGACGCAGAGGGGGCAGAGCTTTCTTTTTTGTGCCGCGCCGTTGAGAGACCGGCGCGGCCCAAGAAGCCCCCTTCGGGAAGCTTACCGCCACCTCGCCCAGGGATACCCCTGTGGGCGTTCTGTTTTTTGTGCAGGAACGTGGCCTTTTTCCAAAAGGTGGGCCACTGATTGTGTCGGAGGGTTGCGGCTGAAGCCGCTCCTACGGGGATGGGGGGAGGTGGTTGCCGGGGGTGAGGTGAAGGTCGCGGCTGAAGCCGCTTCGACAGAGGAGAAGGCCGCCCTGCTGTCCTGGCCGAAAGGGCTCTGGAAAAGATTTTCAACACGGTCAACAAGCCCACAATGAGCGTCACCCCGCCGGCGATCATCCATTCCTGAAACCGAAAACGCCGCTCCATGGCTTCGAACCGTCTGTCCATGGCCTCGAATCGGGCGGCCATTTCCCCCTGCAGGGCTTCGAAGCGTTTGTCTACGGCTTCAAAGCGGGCCGTCATTTCCCTTTGCTGGGCCTCAAAACGGGCCGTCATTTCCCGCTGCAGGGCTTCAAAGCGGGCGGTCATTTCCCGCTGCAGGGCTTCAAAGCGCTTGTCCATGGCCTCAAAGCGCTTTTCGGCGGCGTTGAAATGGGCGATCTGGATTTCCCGAAGCGCGCGAAGCTCTTCCTCCACCCGAACGACCCGCTCCATGAGGGCCAGTTCCCGGGCGCGCCGCTCGTTTTCCTGCACAAATGTGTAGTGGGGGTCAGATCTTGAATTGTGCTGTGTTTTTTCTGTGGGAGCGGCCTTAGCCGCGACGAAGGCTCTTCCAAGGGGAAGGGCTAGGGGGTCGCGGCGAAAGCCGCTCCTCCAGGGATGGGGGTAGGTGGTTCCTAGGGTGAGGGCGATGGAACGCGCCGGGTTAGGGCTTAGGAAAAGATTTTCAGAATGGTCATCAAAGCCAAGACGGCTGAAAAGCCCAAGCTCATAAACCATTGAAGCATTCTGAAGCGTTTGTCCATGGCTTCAAAGCGAACGTCCATTTCACGCTGAAGAGATTCGAAGCGTTTTTCCGAGGCTTCGAAGCGCTTGTCCATGGCTTCGAAGCGAGCGATCATTTCGCGTTGGAGGGCTTCGAAGCGCTTTTCCGCGGCATGAAAGTGGGCCATCTGCGCTTCGCGAAGCGCCTTGAGCTCCTCTTCCACACGAACCACCCTTTCCATGAGGGTCAATTCGCGGGCACGTCGCTCATTTTCCCGAACGAAGCCCTCAAGCTGTTCAGCAATCAGCCGGCGCGCTTCCCCTTGCAGGATCTGGTGCACCACGGCGGCGATTTTTTGCTCCAGCAACGCGTCGTCTGTGTGCGGCGATCCACTCATGGGGGCCTCCCGGAAAAAACCGGCGTGGGGGCCTCGCGCCCCGATAAGGCTTCATAGCACGCCGAAGCGCCGACGGGCAAGGACGCCGAAGCCTTCACAAGGCGGGGGCCCCTTGGGGCTTTTTAAGAACGCACCGCAGAGGCGCAGCGGGCGCCGAAGAGGTCATCGTGACGGCACGAGGTTTTTTTAAGAACGCACCGCAGAGGCGCAGCGGGCGCCGAGCTTTCTTTTTTGTGCCGCGCCGTTGAGAGGCCGGCGCGGCACAAGAAGCCCCCTTCGGGAACCGTTCCGCCGGCACGTGCCCGGCACGGCACGGCCAAAGGCCTCGTGGAAGGCGGAAACCCCTCGCCCCGAAGGGGCTCAGGATGCCAGTGGTTGTGATAACCCAAAATTGACCAGGAAAAGGGGGCAGTGATAACCGAAAATTGACCATCTTGGGCAACCACCTCCTGATAAGTTGACGGGAATCAGTGCCAACAAGACAGGAGGAGAAGGAGTGCTCAAGATGGACCAGTACGAGCTGATCAGGACAGGCCATCGGGTCTACGGGAAGAGCATCAGTGAGCTGGCACGGCTTACGGGTCATTCCCGCAACACGATCAAGAAGGCCATACGCGGTGAACCATGGGGATACGGCGAACGGCAGCATCAGCCGTTTCCGGCTTTGGAACACTTCCTGCCGATGATCGACAGGTGGTTGGAAAACGACAAGGATCAGCCATCAAAGCAGAGACACACGGCACGGCGGATTTACCACCGTTTGATCGAAGAACACGGCTACAAGGGAAGCGAATCCACTGTGCGTCGGTATGTGCGGCTGGCGAAGA
>Ga0101944_10000359_pt1 | contig 139585 bp, 127 predicted proteins | sample DewCreD2012metaG_FD_75245 | JGI IMG/M metagenome (GOLD analysis project Ga0101944, IMG submission 75245) | Hot spring sediment bacterial and archeal communities from British Columbia, Canada, to study Microbial Dark Matter (Phase II) - Dewar... ...
CGGAAAGCTCCACCCGCCAGAGCTCGAACCCACAGGTTCTGGAGCGCGAAATTGCTCCAGAGGTAGGCTGCAAGGCTCCGTTTTCTCCCGAGACTGGCCGCGAGCCAGAGGAAAAAGCTGGCCGTGATGCCAGCCGCCTCGCAAGCCAGGTAAAGGAGAAGAAACAGTATCGTGCGACAGAGCACCCAGGGAGAGCGCCTCGTCAAATCGGTTAGGGCCGCCAGCGGAAATGCCAACGGGGCCAAGACAAGGATGAGGCCCAATAGCAGGAAGTAGAGGGGCACCGTGAAGATACGCCTGGCCCACAATCTGGGGCAAGGATCCCGCCCCAGACCCGCGAGGGATGTCCAGTCGACGGACGACTGCCCTGTTTGTTCTTTCCTGGGAGGACTTGTCTGAAACAGTTTGCTCCTCCCCGGGGTCTAAGTGATAGAGTGCTTTGTATGTAATCAGACCCCTGCCACAAGTTGCGCTGGCAACGGAAAAGCAAATGGCCAAAAAACAGGAAAAGTACTTAAGATCCAAGGACGTCGCCCATATTCTGGACTGCAGCCCGGACGACGTGATCTTGCTCGCCCGCAAAGGCCTTCTGAAGGCTGTCAAACAGGGGCGGTTCTGGCGATACAGGATTGCGGACGTGCAGGCTTACAAGAAAAGGATCGACTCGCAGGCGGCCAACCCCAAGTGATCCCCCGCCTTTTCAGAAACGCCACGACAGCCGGATCGCCAGAACCTCTCGCTCCCTCGAGTCTAGCGCGTCCGGACTGTCCTTGGGCATAACTGAAACCGACTTGTTGTATTCCGCCGCGGAGTAAGCTCCCCAGACAGCTTGAATCGCATGAGAGCCCGCAAGGACGCACAGAGCTATGTAGGCTGCGTATAATTCTTCAAATCCGCCAAAAAACCCCTCGTCTTTTTCCTCGTTCATAGCAGCCGCCCCACCAATGATCACGCCCGAGAGGATAATGTCCGCACCCAAGAAGAAGTACCCAGATCCCCTTTTCCCCGAGTAAAATTGGCCGGAGCCGAATCCGAGTATCCCTCCCAAAAGAAAGGCGGCCAGGGGCGATTTTGTTTTGATTCGCTCTCCGCCAGGACGGGCCTGAACGTCGTCCGCTGCCTGCCCCTCTGCCTCCGCGAAAGTGAATCGCTGCCAGAGAGGGACAAGATCCTGATCGTCGAGAATCCACGATGAGTTTACTGAATCGTCTCCTGAAGATGCAGGAACTGCTGTCCCGAGGAGAAAGATCAAGGCCGCCGCGGAGACCGAGAAAACACGCAGTCCACTTGCGATTTTTACGATTTTCATGGCACCCCCCCTTTCTTTCTATGCCTGAAAAATCTTCAGTCTCTCAAACGCCTCAGTTCCAGAGTGACGGCGTTCGCTCTGTCAGGGCAGTCCAGCTCCACCACGTCCGGCCCTCCCCACTCCTCCGGGAAACCACCCCCGAACTGAAGCATCACAAGGTACGGAAAAGCGCTGTGGAAAAGAAAACCGCAGATGCCCGTGGGGTTGTGGGCGTCCAGTTCGATCTCGTCCCCAACTTTGTGTCCCACCTGGCAGGTCCCCCGTGTTTCCTTGATTGTGCCGATCACTCGGTGCCACATTTTCTTTTGCTCGCTCATGCCTCCACCCTCCCAATGGTCTACAAAAAGCGCCCTCGGGTTCTATCACAACCCGGGTTTGCAAAATCCTTTTTCGGACCAGGTCTCGTCTCCCCCACGAGCCGCAGGATCGGCCCTGCCCGGTTGGTTGACCCGAAAACCGAAAAAGGCATACTTCTCGTAGCATACGTGGCCAGTCCTGTGCAAAAGAAATTTGCGGCGGGCACCGGGCCCGCTGAAAAAAGGGGGCACCAATGGTCCCAGAGGTGGCGGTGGAGAGGCTGCGCAAGGTATGCGATCCGGCAACCCTTCCCTGCAGGGATAGCTCGGAAATGAAGCCCCTGGAGGCGATCATCGGCCAGGAGCGCGCGGTCCGGTCCCTGCGCTTCGGCTTGGGGATTCGGGATCCCGGGTTCCATATTTACGTCGCCGGAGCCCCCGGAACGGGCCGGACCACCGCAGTCCGACGCTTCCTGACCGAAGAGGCCAGGAACCAGCCGGTCCCCCAAGATCTTTGCTATGTCCATAACTTCCAGGACCCATCCCGGCCGAGGGCTCTCAGGCTCCCGCCTGGCCGGGCCCGGGATCTCCAAAAACACATGAAAAGCCTGGTCGAGGACGTTCAGGCAGGGATCCGAAAGGCCTTCGAGAGCGAAGAATACGCGGCGCAAAAGGAAGAAAGCCTAAAAAACCTCCAGCAGCAACGGGAGGATCTTTTCGCCCGTGTCAACGCAAGGGCCCTTGAGGAAGGCTTCGTTCTCCAAGCCACCCCTGTGGGCCTTCTCACGATTCCGGTCCTGAAAGGCAAGCCCTTGAGCGATCAGGAGTTTCAGGCCCTGCCGCCCCAGATCCAGGAGGAAATCGCCGCCCGGCGGCAACGCCTGCAAGACGAGATCAAGGCCGCAATGCGGCAGGCCCGGGGCCTGGAAAAGGCGGCCCAAGCCCAGGTCCAGGAGCTGGACCGGCAGGTGGCCCTGTTCGCCATCGGCCAGCCCATTGAAGACCTCCGCGAACTGTACAGGGACCTGCCCGAAGTGATCTCTTATTTGGAGGAAGTACAAAACGACTTTCTAGAAAACCTCGGGCAGTTCAGGTCAGAGCCCGAACCGCAGCCTTCCCTGCCCGTACCGGTCCAGACGCCCAAGGAGACGCCCTTCAAAAAATACGAAGTGAACGTTCTGGTCGACAACGGATCCCTGACCGGGAAACCCGTCGTGATCGAACGCAACCCCACATACACCCAGCTCTTCGGCCGAATGGAGAAGGAAGCCTTGTTCGGCACCCTGGTCACGGATTTCACCATGATCCGGGAGGGTTCTTTGCACCGAGCCAACGGCGGCTACCTGGTGATTCCGGCCGAGGAGCTCCTGACAAACCTGTTTTCCTGGGAAGCTCTCAAGAGAGCCCTGCGGAACCGGGAGATCGTGATCGAGGAGGCCGGAGAACGGCTCGGCCTGATCCTGGCCAAAGGCATCCAGCCCGAACCGGTCCCCTTGGACCTCAAGGTCATCTTGATCGGGACCCCCTTCCTGTACAATCTGCTCTATTCCCGGGACGAAGATTTCAGCGAACTCTTCAAAGTGAAAGCGGATTTCGATATCTCCATGGAACGCACCGACGCCACCGTCCGAGACTACTGCGCCTTCGCCGCCACCGTGTGTGAAGAGGAGAAACTGCGCCATCTCGACGGACCGGCGCTGGCCAAGGTCGTCGAGCACGGCTCCCGCCTGGCTGATGACCAAGAAAGACTTTCCACCCGCTTCGGCGAGATCTCCGACGTGATCAAGGAAGCGAGCTATTACGCCGTGCAGGAAAACAGTCCGAGAACCTCGGCCATCCATGTCCGGCGTGCCATCGACGAGCGAGCTTACCGATCGAATCTGATCGCCGAAAAAATTCGGCAGCTCATCGTCCGAGGAACCCTCAGGATCGACGTCGACGGAGAAGCTGTGGGCCAAGTCAATGGGCTGAGCGTCATGGATCTGGGAGACATCAGCTTCGGCAGGCCGAATCGAATCACCGCGACCGTTGGAATGGGGCAGGCAGGCCTCATCGACATCGAACGGGAAGCGAAACTCGGAGGCCCCATCCACACCAAAGGAGTGCTGATCCTCGCCGGCTACCTTGTGGAAAGGTTCGCCCAAGACAAACCCCTGACCCTTTCGGCGCGTCTCGTATTTGAACAGAGCTATTCAGGCGTCGAGGGCGACTCAGCCTCTTCCACGGAGCTTTATGCTCTTTTGTCAAGGCTTTCCGGGCTTCCGATCCGACAGGCCATAGCGGTCACGGGTTCGGTCAACCAGAAAGGCGAAATCCAGGCCATCGGCGGAATCAATGAGAAAATCGAGGGATATTTCGAGGTCTGCAAGGCCCTTGGCCTTACGGGCAAGCAGGGTGTTCTGGTTCCGGAAAGCAACCTCAGGAATCTCATGCTGAAGGAAGAGGTTCTGGATGCGGTCGGCCAGGGCCGATTTCACGTCTGGGCGGTCCGAACCGTCGACGAAGGCATCGAGGTCCTAACGGGCGTTCCCGCAGGCGCACGCGGTCCAGACGGCTCGTTCCCCGAGGGGAGTGTCAATTTTCTCGTGGACAAGCGGCTGAGGGAACTGGCAGAAGCCATGAAAGCTTTCGGGTCTTCGAAGGGCGGGGCCAGAGAAGCATCCGGCGCAAACGATTCTTAGCAATCCGAAAAGCAGAAGGGCTTCCTCTGTCCCAGAAAAAACGTGGGCGGCGCCCGCCCAGCTCGGGCACCGCCCTTTTGCCGGTTGACTGCCCGTGGACCCTACCTCCGGCCCCGCTCAGGGTTCCCAGCCAGCGCCTGCTTTCCGCACCTCCCCACGCAGCCTCTTCAAGGTCCGGCAGTCTTGCGGGAAAGCCGGAGGCAGCCCACGGTCCTGGTGTTTCAGAAGCCGACCACCGTATAGCTCAGCATCGCCCTGTGGAGGGCGTAAAAGAGCACGCCCAGAATGATGACCGTGGTGCCGCCAATCGCCGCCATGGCGACCCGCTCTTCCGAAAAGGTTTTCTTTGCCCACTCCTTCACCTCTTCCCACTCGGGAAACAGAGGGAAGAACTCCTCGTTCCTTGCAACGTTTCCTTTTGCTTTCATGGCTGGCACCCCCTTTCCGTCTTGAGGCTTCGCCCTGATGCGAGAGCAAGAGCCATGCCAGCTCCAGGCTCTTCGTCACAGCTCGTTAAAAAGCTGAAATTCCACTATTTTTGATGCGGTGCACCGCAAATGGGTTCGGTTTGGGCAAGGTTTTCCGTCGGGTTTCTTTACATGCTGTAAAGCCGACCGAGAGCCGGGGCCCTCTGGCTGCGGTCGCAAGTTTTCTGTTTTGCGCCGATCTGCTCCCTTGGCTGGGAAATCGGGCTCCGAGCCTGTAAAATGCAGGCTACAACCAAATAGGAGAAGCCAAATTGCCCAAGATCCTGGCCATCTATGGAAGTCCCAGGCGCCGGGGAAACACGGCTCTACTGCTTCAGCAGGCGGTTTCGGGCGCAAGGGAGGCGGGCGCTGACGTGGAAGAGGTCGTGCTCCGGGACCTCAAGATCTCTCCTTGCTTGGAGATTTACGGGTGCACGAAAACCGGCCGGTGCGCGATTCAGGACGATTTTCAAAAAGTCTACGACCAGATTCTCGAAAGCCAGGGAATCCTCCTGGCTTCGCCCGTCTTCTTTTACACCGTGAGCGCCCATACCAAGATTCTAATGGACCGATGCCAGTCCCTCTGGGTGCGGAAGTATTGGGTCCAAGGCCTTCCTCCAGAAAAAAGACCGGCTCGCAGAAAGGGGCTTTTCATCTCGGTGGCCGCAACCAAAGGAAAAAAGCTTTTCGACGGCATTCTTCTTACGGTCCGTTATTACTTCGACGCCCTCGATTGCGAGCTGTGGCGATCTCTTCTTTACAGGGGGCTGGACGCAGAGGGGGATGTTCTCGCTCATCCGGAGTATCTGGAAGAGGCACGCCGCGCAGGACGGGAGATCTGCTCCGCCCTGGAAGGCTCGGCCAGAGGGTGAAATCCTCCTTTTCATCGAAGGGAACCGGTGCCTGCGCCCTTTACATGCCGGCTCGATTGCCCTAACATAAATCCAGCGGAGAGATGTCCGAGTTGGCTTAAGGAGCACGACTGGAAATCGTGTGGGCGGCCAAAAGCCGCCTCGAGGGTTCGAATCCCTCTCTCTCCGCCACACCACCTCTCAAACCGGAAAAAGCTTGGTCGTGCTAGACGGGGAACTAGCGGTGCCCTGAACCCGAAATCCGCTTTCGCGGGGTCGAATTCCTTTTTGAGGCACCTGCTTGGTAAGGGACCGAGCGAAAGGGGTAAAGTTGATAGCTGGGACCCACGCAGCAGGCGGCTGCCGAACCCCGCCAGGTCCGGAAGGAAGCAACGGTAGGCAGTTTCGTCTGGGTGCCGTGGATTCTCCTGGCTTGATTTACTCCCTTTCGTTTCCGCCTTGTTGAGCGTTGTCGAGAAAAGGTGCACGGCCAAGCCCTTTTCTTTCCACGGGGACCATGTCCTATCTCGTTCTGGCCCGAAAGTGGAGGCCTCTGACCTTCGACCAGATGGTGGGCCAGGAGTTCATCTCCCGAACCCTGCGCAACGCCATCGAAAGCGGCAGGGTCGCCCACGCTTTTCTGTTCACCGGGCCCCGCGGAGTCGGAAAGACCTCTGCAGCCCGCATCTTGGCAAAGAGCCTCAATTGCGAGCAGGGGCCCACGCCGGATCCGTGCAACCGGTGCGTCTACTGCCTCGAGATCATGGAGAGCAGGAGCCTCGACGTGTACGAGATCGACGGGGCGTCCAACACCAGCGTGGACGATGTGCGGGAGCTGCGGGAGAACGTCCGGTATCTGCCGAGGCCCGGAAAGAAGCGCATCTACATCATCGATGAAGTTCACATGCTCTCCAAAAGCGCGTTCAACGCGCTCCTGAAGACCCTCGAGGAGCCGCCGGACCACGTGGTGTTCATATTCGCCACAACCGAGCCCCAGAAGGTTCCGGAAACGATCCAGTCCAGATGCCAGCGCTATGATTTTCGCCGGATTCCCGCCAGCCGCATCGGCGAGCGTCTCCGGGAGATCGCAGCCGTGGAAGGGATCGAGGCCGGAGAAGCCTCCCTGGCCTGGATCGCCAAGGCGGCGGACGGCAGCATGCGAGACGCTCTAAGCCTTCTCGACCAGATGATTTCATACTGCGGCCGCAGGATTCCGGACGAGGCCGTGCAGGAGATGCTCGGCCTGGCGGGCCGTGAGGTCTTTTTCCGCATCTCGGACGCGGTCCTGAGCCAGAACCCCGCCGGCTGCATCGAAGCGCTGGAGGAAATCTACCGGGCCGGCTGCGATCTCGGCCCCTTTTACCAGGACCTGGTCGAGCACTTCCGCAACCTCCTCGTGGCGTCTCTTCTCGAAGACCCGGCGCCGTTCTTGCAGATGGGAGACGGCGAAGCTGCGGACCTCAAGAAGCAAGCATCCAAGTCGACACCAGAGGATCTCCGCAGGCTTCTTTCTCTGCTCATCCGGGCGGAGAAAGACGTGCTCAAGTCCAGCATGCCCCGCGTGGGCCTCGAGGCCACCCTGGTGAAAATGGCTCATCTGAGCAACCTGGAGCCCCTGCCCGCGCTGCTGGAACGAGTCCTGAAACTCGAGGAACGGCCCGCCCCACCAGTAAAAGAGCGCCCGCCCTTGCCGCCGCAAGCAGGAACGGCTGGGCCAGGATCCCGGCAAAGGCCCGCTTCGAGCGGCTCCAAGGGTTCTGAGGCGCCGGGGAAAACCTCTTTGTCTGCGCCGGTTCGCCCCTCGAAAGCAAGGCCTCCCTCCGCAGAACCTTCGAGCTGCCCGGCACCAAAGGCGAAAACAGAGCCCCCCCCTGCTGCGCCGGCAGCCACGCAGTCCAAGGGAAAGGACGATGCGATCCGGGCGATCCTCGAAGCGGTTTCGCGGGAGCGGGCTGGACTCGCGGCCCAGCTTGAGGCAGTGGAGCACTGGGACGTGGCCCCCGCCCGCGTCACGGCCCTGTGTCCCAGTGGTTCGTTTCTGTTCGAAAAACTCCGGCAGCCGGAGATACGAGGCTGGCTCGAGGGAGTGGTCAAACGGTGCGTGGGCCCGTCTGTCGCCTTTGAGGTACGCACGCTCAACCCGCCGCCATCCGAGCCGGTCCTCGCCGAGGATGGCCAACCGGGCCTCCCAGGGATTCCCCGGCCGCCGGTCGGCAAAAACTTGTCCGGACCCGTCAGCTTCCCGACCGAGGAGGAGGCCTTGAACAGCCCCGGAGTCAGAAACGTGCAGGAACTCTTCCGGGGCAAGATCCGGGAAATCAGGTCTCTCTCCGCAGCCAAGGAGGAATGAGCAATAGAGAGGCCCTCGACTCCGCTGGGGGCGAGGCTCGACGCAAGCCGGGCGGCACAACCCGAAAAAGGAGTGGCTAGGCACATGGCCAAAATGGGATTCGGCCAGCTCATGAAGCAGGCCCAGAAGATGCAGCAACAGATCGCCAAGATCCAGGAAGAAGCGGCTTCCAAGACGGTCGAGGCCTCTTCCGGGGGAGGCATGGTAACCGTCGTGGCCAACGGAAGGCAGCAGATTCTTTCGATCCGGATCTCTCCCGAAGTCGTGGATCCGCAGGACGTCGAGATGTTGCAGGATCTCGTTGTGGCAGCGGTCAACGAAGCTTTGAAAAAAGCTCAGGAGATGGTCGCCGAAGAGATGTCCCGGGTTACGGGCAGCCTGCCCATCCCAGGTCTTTTCTGAGTCAGATCTCCCTTCGCTCAGGAAATTTCGAGGATTTCATGGATCCTGTGGCCCGCCTCATCCAGGCGCTGACGAAGCTGCCCGGAATCGGAGAAAAGACTGCCTCAAGGCTTGCTTTTCACATTCTCGGTTCCCCGGAAGAGTACTGCAGGGAACTCGCCCAGGCCGTGCTGGACGTCAAGGAAAAAATCCGGCTCTGCTCCACATGCCTGAACATCACGGAAGAAGACCCCTGCCGCATTTGCGCGGACCCAGACCGGAGCGACGAGATCGTTTGCGTTGTCGAGGAGCCCAACGATCTGTACGCCATCGAGAAAACAGGCGCCTTCCGCGGCAAGTATCATGTGCTGCACGGCGTGATTTCCCCTCTGGATGGGATCGGCCCGGACGAGATCCGGGCAGAGGAGCTCTTCCAGAGGCTCCGGAGCGGAAAAATTCAAGAAGTGATCCTGGCGACCAACCCGGTCGTAGAAGGAGATGCAACGGCTCTCTACCTTTCCGAGCGCATCAAGCCCCTCGGCGTAAAGGTCACGAGAATCGCCCGGGGCGTTCCGGTCGGAGGCGACCTGGAATACACGGATCCCCAGACCCTCACCAATGCGTTGCGGGGTCGCCACGCGTTCTAAGGTCGAAGGGAGGCCGCGGCAGAGCGAAACGCGTGCCCTTCTCTCTTGACAGGCTGCCGGGCCGCCAGGCATACTAAGACCTCCCATTTTGCCGAAATTCTGTCCCCGCTGGCCTCTGGACGGTCTGGTCGGGTCCGAAGACGCCTGGCCTGTGCCGCGCCACCTTGGGAAAAGGGCCAACTTGCGGGCCCCCACCGCGTTTCTCGATCGGGAGGAACAGCATGATCGAAATCCGGTTCCACGGCCGGGGAGGACAAGGAGCCGTGACCTCTGCGGAGCTCCTCGCCCTGGCGGCTATCCACGAGGGCAAATTCGCCCAAGCGTTCCCGAGCTTCGGCCCGGAGCGCCGCGGGGCCCCAGTCCTGGCTTTTTCCAGGATCCACAGCGAACCGATCCGAATCCGCTCCCAGATCCGTGAACCGGATGTCGTGCTCGTTCTGGATTCATCGCTTCTGGACGTCCTGGACGTGACCGAAGGTCTCAAGCCCGGAGGAACCGTGATCATCAATTCCCCGTCCTCCCTCGAGGCCCTTGCGCCCAGGTTTCGCATCCAGGGCACGCTCGCCGTGGTGGATGCGTCGCACATCGCTCGTTCCCTGCTCGGCCGGCCCATCACAAACACCACGATGCTCGGCGCCCTCATCCGCGCCACAGGGGTCGTGCAGATGGACAGCATGACCGAACCTCTCCGCCACCGGTTCGGCGTCATCGCGGCAAAAAACGAGGGAGCCATGCGGGCCGCATACGAACAGGTTCAAGTAAAGGAGATCGCGTCTTGACCTCGAAAGAGAAGCTCATGGGATGGAGAGACATCCCTGTCGGTGCCGTAGCCGAGGAGCCGGGAAGCGCGTCGCGTTACGAGACCGGAGGCTGGCGAAGTCAGAGGCCGGTTTTCGACTCCCGGAACTGCATCAAATGCGGCCTCTGTTACGTTTTCTGCCCTGACGCGGCCATCGAGATGACTCCGGAAGGATTCCCTTCCATCCGACTCGCATACTGCAAGGGATGCGGGATCTGCGCCCGGGAATGTTTCATGAGCGCTTTCGGTCTGAGCTGCTTCAAGATGGTCGAGGAAGAGGAGTTTCGTTGATGGCCAAAAGAATCGGTATGGAGGTGAGCACTGCTGTGGCCGAGGCGGTCCGGCTGGCCAACGCCGATGTGATTTCGGCCTATCCTATCACGCCCCAGACGCACATCGTCGAGCATCTTTCCGAGCTCGTCGCCAACGGCGACCTGGACGCCGAGTTCATCTGCGTGGAGAGCGAGCACACTGCCATGAGCGCCTGTATAGGCAGCTCCGCCGCAGGGGCGCGCTGTTTTACCGCCACGGCAAGCCAGGGACTCGCTCTTATGCACGAGATGCTGTTCATCGCCTCTTCGATGCGGCTTCCCATCGTGATGGCCGTTGCGAATCGGGCCCTTTCCGGTCCTTTGAGCATCTGGAACGACCACAGCGACATCATGGCGTCCCGGGACTGCGGCTGGATCCAGTACTTCGTGGAAAACGGACAGGAAACCTTCGACCATGTTCTGATCGCATTCCGTGTGGCCGAGGATCCGCAGGTGCTTCTGCCCGCTGTCGTGAACTTGGACGGGTTCATTCTGACCCATATGATCGAGCCCCACGAACTGCTCACCCAGGAGGAAGTGGACCAGTTCCTGCCCCCATACAGCCCGCGCCACAGGCTCGATCCCGACAAGCCCCTTACCATGGGCGCCTTTGCGATCCCGGACATCTACACGGAAATCAAGAAAGCCCAGGAAGAGGCGCTGCGCGCTGCCCGGCCCGTGATCGACAGAGGCTGGCAAGCCTTCGCAGAGCTGACTGGCCGACGATACGAGGCCGTGGAAGCCTACAAGACGGAGGATGCCGAGGCGCTCCTTTTAACCATGGGATCCATGGGCGAGACTGCCTCGGTGGCCATTGACCGGATGCGGGACGCTGGAATGCCTGTAGGGCTGCTGAAACTCAGGCTCTGGAGGCCCTTCCCCAGCGACGACTTGATCCGGCTTATCGGGTCCGCGAAAAAGGTCGTGGTGCTAGACCGTGCAATTTCCTTCGGTGCCTCTGCCAACCCGGTTGCAGCCGAGATTGCCGCGCTGCTTTACGACCGAGAGCCCCGACCGCGCATTTTCAACGCAGTCGTAGGCCTGGGCGGCAGGGACGTGCGCATTGAGGAGCTCGAAGGCGTCCTGAAGCGGGCCCTCCGAGAGAAAAGCCAGCCGGGCCCTGTGGGCCAGTATGAACTCATCGGGGTGAGAGCGTAATGGAAAATCTCAACATTTACGTGCCCAGACTTCTGGACGCCAGAGAGTATTTCTCGGAAGGCCACAGAGCCTGCCAGGGCTGCGGGGAGACCATTGCTTTGAGGCAGATTCTCAAGGCCCTGGGCAAGAACGTCGTGGTGGCGAACGCCACGGGCTGCTCCGAGATCATTTCCTCTCCCTTTCCCCAAACCGCCTGGCGGGTCCCCTGGATTCACGTGGCTTTCGAGAACGCCGCCGCCGTCGCATCCGGCGTGGAGGCGGGCCTGAAGGCACTCATGCGTAAAGGACGGATCCCGCAACGCAGGATCTGCGTAATCGCCGTGGCCGGCGACGGTGGCACCGCCGACATCGGCTTCCAGGCCCTGTCCGGCGCCATGGAGCGCGGCCACGACATGATCTATGTGTGCTTGGACAACGAAGCCTACATGAACACGGGCATCCAGCGCTCCTCGTCAACGCCCTATGGCGCGATGACGACCACATCCCCGCCAGGCCGACAGAGCAAGGGTCAGGCCACTTGGAAAAAGAACCTTCCGGAGATCATGGCAGCCCACGACATCCCTTACGTGGCCACGGCGTCGCCGAGCTATCCTTTCGATCTCATCCGTAAGGTCAAAAGGGCGGCCGAAATCCAAGGGCCTGCCTATCTGCAGATTCTGGCCGTATGTCCGACGGGCTGGCGTGCGCCCTCGGAAGAGACAATCCGTTTGGGCCGGATGGCGGCCGAATGCGGACTTTTCCCTATTTACGAGGTGGACCACGGCAAGTACATGATCAACGTGGATCCTGGCGTCCTGCAGTCTCCAAGAGAGTATCTCAAGCTCCAGGGACGGTTCCGGCACTTGACGGAAGAAGATATTGCCTACATCGAGCGGAGGACCAGAGAGAACTTTGACAGGCTCAGGGCCAAGTGCGGGCTGACGGCTGAATATGCAGTTCCCGAGCCTGAGGACCCGGACAAGCCGCGCGGCGAATGTATTCTATGCGGGCTTTGCGTGCGGGCGTGCGGCCGGATCGTTGGGGCCTCCGCCTTGGGCCTTGAGAAGCAGGAGGGAACTCGGCGAAAGACCCTTACCTTCGAGAAGACTTCCCCAAGCTGCATCGGGTGCGGCTCGTGCGCTTATATCTGCCCTACCCGGTTCCTCCAAATCGAGGATCGGAACAGCCGTCGGATCCTGTCCAAACAGACGCCGAAGACTACGCTCAAGGAGTTCGAACTTCTTCCTTGCGAACAATGCGGCAGGCCCTTCCTTCCCAAAGAACAGCTCGAATACGTGCAAAAAAAATTCAACCTGTCCCGCAAAGTGGCCCTGACCTGCTTCTCCTGCGGCGGCAAGCGCTTGTAGGCGTCGCAAGACAAGACCCGTTCCTGTGAACGGTAGATCGGCTTCTGCACCCTCTGGATCGCTTTGAAGTTCGCTGAAGAAGAAAACGGTTTCCTTGACGCATTTATTATCATATATGATAATAAACCTATGCAGGTCCACGAAATATCCAAGAGCCTAAAAGAACGCCGCTTGCGCTCCGGACTGTCCTTGTCTCAACTCGCCCGGAGAGCCAACACATCCATTTCCACGCTCTCCCGCTATGAGAACGGCTGGGGAAGATTTGAGCTTCATACCTTGCGCAAGCTGGCCACAGCACTGGGCTGCCGACTCGTGGTGGAGTTGAGACCCATCACTCCCCTTCTTCCCCAACCCGGTCAAACCTTGGCCTATCGTAAGCTCAAGCGGTTGTTTTGGGACCGTAAGTTGCGCCAGAAGGACCTCGACTCCTACCCTCTCTGGATCCTTGAGCGCGTGCTGGAATACGGATCGCTGGAGGACGTACACTTTCTCATTTCGAAATGGGGCCGCCGGAAATTCCTCGAAAGGGTAGCTCAGGCTCGATTTCAGTCTGCGAAGACGGAGGCCTTCTGGAATCTCCTCTTGCAGAGGGAAGGGATCTCGTGCACGAAAAAGTACTGCCGAAAGGCAGCAAGGCCCTGTTGGCCTGGATAGACAAAAACGCTGCCACCATGTTCCGCGAGTGGACCCTGGCAGGTGGGACAGGCCTCGCTCTCTGGTTCGGCCATCGCATTTCCGAGGATTTCGATTTCTTCTGCACGGAGGGCATGGACTTGGCTTCGATGCACAGGCTCTTCTCGCGCTATGGTCCATACGAAACGCTCCAAGAAGCGGAAAACACTCTCACGGTTCTCCTGGCCGGAACGAAGCTCTCCTTCTTCCAGATCCCGGATCCCTTCCTCTTTGAACGCGTTCCGTATCGCACGTTTTTTCTGGCCGATGTGCGGGACATCGCCCTCATGAAGCTCGTAGCCATTTCTTCTCGGGGAAGCCGCAAGGACTTTATAGATCTCTATACGATTCTTCGGAGTGGGCCGATGCTGTCCGACTTGTTCGACCTCCTTCCGAAGAAATACGGCCCGGGCAGGGCGAATGTGTACCATATCCTCAAGAGCCTGACTTACTTTGCGGATGCAGAGCGCGAGCCCATGCCGACCATGCTGGAGCCTTTGGACTGGAAAGAATGCAAGGCTTTCTTTGTCCGGGAAGCCCATGCCATCGTTTTGCCGGACTGATTGGCTGCGCCTTGCGCTGAGGTCTAGGCAGCTGGGATCTCCTGCAACCGCACTGACCCTCCTCCAAACATAACTCGATCGTCGTTCCTGCGCTTTTTTGGAAAATTTTCGCCTTGGCGCGATTCTGGACCGGTTCGTTCGGTCTCGTTCTTCCGGCTGCTCTTGGCCCGGCGCAAAACGGGATCCCAGCCGTCTCGCCGGAAGTCCGCCTGAAAAAACTCAAGAGTTTCAACGCGTTGTCCGAAGAAACGGATGAGGCTGGCAAGCGCCCGTGCCAGGGGCCGCTTCGCCTGCCCCGGAAATCCTCGAACGGACGGCCGCAGGCCCATGAGCGCTGCTCTGTCGCAACCGATCCCCTTGGAGCAGGACACGGCCCGAGAGAGGGCCGGGGAGGAGCTTCCTGCCCAGGCTCGCTCCATGGCCCGAGCGGTCACCGAACTCGGCGCAGCCAGGAAGAAAATTCTTATGTATCCGGCGGGTCACGCCCACGTGAGGCAGGCGGTCGAGCGGGCCCTCTGCGCGATCGAGCAGATCCTTTGTTCGAGGCCCGAGGTCACTTTTGCCGCGGACCAGGACTGCCTGCTCGTCCACCCGGATTCCATTCCTCTCGATGATCCCCCATGCCGTGAGTTTTCTTCTCTTCTTCGGGACTGGGATGTGGCGGCGATCCGGTTCCGGTGCGGGCTCTGTTTCGAAGAGCTCTCCGCTTTTCTCGCCCGGATCGCCCAAAACCGAGAAGGGATCCTGGCCGAGGGAGGTCTCGATAAAGCCCTGCTCCGCGCAGGCGTTCAGCACATCCGCGTTCTCAACGTGGATTACACCAAGTTCCTGCAAACCGAGGAGGAGGAGGTCGAAAAACAAACATCCGCAGGAGTTCAAGGCTCGCGGGATTGGCTCTGGAGAAGCTTTGTCGCCCATCTCATCCAGGGCACGCTGACCGACTCCAAACGCGGCGTTCCTGTGCAGAGCGCGGCCGATCTGTCCCCCCGTCAGCTCGCCGCTTATCTCAACGAAGAGCGACTCGACACAGAGAAGGCCCTCGAGATCTATGAAAGCACGATCCGGGAACATCTGGAGGCAATTCCGGCCTCCGAAGAGGAAAGGCAACGGCTCCGGGCCCGGAGTTTCCAGAACTTGCGAGCGCTGCTGGAGGAACTGCAGCCGGCGATCCGCCGCCAGTTCCTGAGCGCCACCTACCGCCAGTGCGAAGACCGGAAAGACAGCCCCCTGGTGGAGCACCTCTTGGGCGGGATTTCTCGCGGGCTCGTTGTCGAGATGCTTCGCAACGCGAATCAGGCTGGCAACGAGATCTCTCCGACCCTGCTCAACCTCGTCCGCAAGATCGCCTCGTCTCGGGAGGAAGCCGCGTCTTCGGAGGGCGCGCCTGAAAAGGTAAGAAACCCGGCTGCGGCCGAGCCTGACCCGGACCAGAGACGCCAGGTGGAAGAACTTTTCCGGCGGGAGACCTACGAGACCTATGTCACCGCAGACTACGCTTCCATCCTCGAAGATCTATCGGCCAACGCCGTCCCTTCCCGGCAGGAGGACGAGCTGCCCCGTGAAGTTCAGGCTCTTCTTGGAACTTTGGAGCCCCGGCACCTGAACACGAGGATTGCCAGGGCCTGGATAGCTTTCCTGGCCAGAACCGCCCGCGCCGAGGAATACCGGGACTACGCGGAAAAAATCTTTTCGATCACCCACGAGCTCCTCGCAGAAGGAGAATTTTCTCTCCCTCTCGAGGTGCTTCGGATGTTTGAGCGGGATTGCAGGGAACGCGCGGACGAGACTCTTCGGTCGATTGCGGAGGAATCTCTCAAGAAATTTCAAGATCCCGGCTTTCTGTCCAAGACCCTCGCGGCCTTCGACAAGTGGAGGAACGAAGCCGGCAGCGCGGCCGAGGCTTTTCTCAGGGCCATCGGGCCGGCCGGCGTGCCCCAGGTTCTTGGCCTCTACCTCAAGCGATCCGAAACCGAAGAGACGGACCACCTCGTCCGTCTTCTTGCGCCGTTTCCAGATCGGGTTGCGGCGGAGGCGGTGGAGCTTCTGCGCAGCCGTCTGGGAGCGTCGCTCGTGCGCCTTGTCGTTCTGATTCGCCGACTCGACCTCCGGAGCCTTGCTGACACCCTGCGCCCTTTCCTCGATCATCACGACCGAAGGGTCCGCCTGGAGGTCCTGGAAGCCTTGGTGAAATTCCGACATCCCGATTCGGTGGAACTCCTGAGCCGGGCCCTCGGGAGCCGAGAGCCTGAGGATCTGCTGCGGGCGATCGACATCGCCGGCCTGTATCGAGTGGAACCGGTGGCGCCTCTTCTGGCTTCCATGGTCAGGATGTTCCCCTTCTCGCGGCTGGACTGCCAGAAAAACGAGAAGCTCTTAGGAGCTCTGGCAAACATCGCGGATCCCTGCGCGCTTCCGGTCCTTGAACGCGTGGCCAGGGCCCGGTGGTCGCTCTATCCGAAGCAACTGGAAAAGCTCAAGAGACTGGCCTTCCAGTCGCTCCGTTCTTACGACCCGGCACGGATCGGCACCCTCTTGAAGATCGGCTTCCGGTCCAGGGACCCCACGATTCAGAGCATCTGCCGGGAATGCACGAGAAAACAGGCGGGCTCCGCCGGAGAGGGTTAAGATGGCAATCGAGATTGTACAAACGGACCCCCAGGAGGAAATTCTGCGGGTGATCAAGCATGTGAGTGCAGCTCTCACCAACATGCAGCTGTATTCGGATCGCCATCCGCAAGTGCAGCACTATCTCGAAAACGCGCATTTCGAACTGACGAAGTTTCTCCTCGACAAGCCGGAAACCACTCTTCTCCTCGTCAACGACCGATTGGTCTGCGATCAGAGGCCCCTGCGGCAGGAGGGCCCTCAAAGTTCGCAGTTCGTGCGGATTCTGCGGAAGCTCGCGATCGACAGTGTCACGTTTGTCTCGGGCATCACGGCCCAGGAGCTGCAGGGATTCCTGCGGGACCTCCTTGCGCCCACCCAGCAGTCCGTGCGAAGCGGGCCCCACGTCAAAGTCGGCAAACTGGAAATCCGTGTGGAGGCCGAGGGGGGCGCCGGAGCAGAGAACGCTCTTTCGGAGGAAGAAAAACAAGCCCTGCTGGCTGTTCAGGGTCTCTGCGAAGCGAAGCTAGAGGATGTTCGGGAGATCTACGCCCGGATCGCACGCCAGCAGACCATCGACGCCAAGGCCTTAGGAGAAGTGGTGGAGACTTTTGTGCGGGCCTTTGATTACGGAGTCAGCCCCCTCCAGATGCTGGCTTCCCTGCGATCCGCCGACGAGTATACCTTTACCCACGTGGTGAACGTGTGCATCCTGACCATGAGCCAGGCCGAGGCTCTCGGGTTCCGAGGCAATGCCCTGTATGAGATCGGGATCGCCTCGGCCCTGCACGACGCAGGCAAGCTGCTCATCCCAGCGGAGATCCTGAACAAGCCGGGAGGGTTGACGCCTCAAGAGCGTTCCATCATGGAGACCCACACCATACGGGGTGCCAATTACGTCCTAGGCCTCAAGAACATTCCGAAGCTCTCGGTCCTTGCCGCCCTGGAGCATCATCTCAAATTCGACGGGTCTGGATATCCCCAGATCTCCAAGGGGTGGCAGCCCCATATCGTCAGCCAGATGATTGCCATCTCGGACGTCTTCGACGCCCTCCGGAGCCGCCGTTGCTACAAGGAGCCCGCGCCCATGGAGCGCATCGTCGAGATTCTCCTGAAGGAGAAGGGCACATCCTTCCACCCCTTGCTCGTCGACAACTTCCTCAAGCTGATCCGCCGGTAGGGTTCTAACCTTTCGCCCGTCTGCCTGCGCTGCAAGGAAGATCCTCTTTTGGTTCATTTGTTCACAGGGTTACACGGGTCGGACTCGGAGGGCACCGCATGCCTGGGAATGATCGGGCAGGACATTCCTTTCGAAGCCCATCCTTGCACCGTCAGGCCGATCTCCGGGCCGGCGCAGACCGCTCACCCCTCGTCGGCGAGCCTGGCCACGACCACGGCGAAGGCTTCCAGATCGGCAAGGTCTTCGTGGAGCACGCGGAACAGAATTTGATGATCGATCTCCGCATACGTGTGCACGAGTCTGTTCCGCAAACTCGCGGCCCGTGCGAGTCTTTCCCCCAGCTCGGACGAGATGAGGCGGTTTTCCGCCAAAATGAGGGGGATATCGCGAAGATGAAGGGGCTTTCGCAACCCCTTGGCCGCCACGATGTGATTTCCGGTGTCCAGCACGGCTTCCAGGGCAAGGCGCAGGAAATGCTCGGCCAGGGCTTGATCCGTCTCCGATGCGAGGTATTCCTCCCGGGACTTGGCGGCCAGAGCTTTGAGTTTGCGCAGGGCTTCTCGAAGCTTGCTCAATCGCGTGGCCACGATCTCCCGGTCAATCAAGGAAGCGTCCCTCCCGGAGCTGTCTGAAAAGGGCGTCGTCGTATACCTTGGAAAAAAAACGAAAGTCCAGTGCCTTCTTGATAGCGGCCTCCTCGAAGACGATTCGATCCTTCTCGCTCGCCGCATATACGAGGCGACCCTGGCGAACCACGCGGTCGGTAATGATGGGACCGGCCGTGTTGAGCAAGACGAGGTCCACGTCGTCGCGTCCGCAAACCTCTTCCAGCGCAGATGCGACATCGACCCACACATGTCGATCCCGGCCCTTGCAGGGCTCCAGCAGAACCGCCAAATCCAGATCGCTCAGCACGCCTTGCGTTCCCTTTGCATAAGCGCCGTGAAGGTAGAGCAGAACAACCGGCAGCGAACGGCACCGCTCGGCCAGGGCTTCGACAAGGCCGTCCACCTCCTCGGGATGCAGCACCCGCAATGGAAAGAGCGTGGAAACCTTCCTCAAGGGCCTTCTCCTCGTAAAACTTCTTCTACTCCAGCCCACGAGACTTCGTCAATCTCTCAAGCCACCTGGGGATTCAAGTCCCGGGCAAGCATTCCAACTCGTAACGCACAGTGTATCGGGCCAGGAGCTCGGACACGCGCCGCTCGACCGCGTCCGCCGAAACGCCCGGGCGGGCCCGGATGCGGATCCGCGCAAGGGAGCCGTGAACCTTGTGTTCCCCCACGGTCACTTCAACGGACGCCGCCAAGCCGGACAAGGCGGCAAGTTCGCCCTCGTACACCCTTCGGATGGCGTCCCACCGGAGGGCGGGTTTGAAGATTTTTCCCACTGGGGTCAGAGGCATGGACTCGATGAGGATCACTTCCTTGGGAACCGCGGCCCGTTCTCCCACCTCCTTCTTCAGGTATTGCAGGATTTGCTCTGCCGTAAGGGCCGATCCCTCCTGAAGCTGCACATAGGCCACGGGAACCTCCCCGGCGTGGGGGTCGGGCCTCCCAACCGCCGCGGCCACTTGCACGCCCGGCAGTTTGTAGAGGGGATCCTCGATGAGCGCGGGATCGATGTTGTGTCCGCCCCGGATGATGAGCTCTTTCTTGCGCCCCGTGAGCCAGAAGTATCCGTCCGCGTCCTGGCGCCCTAGGTCGCCGGTATTGAACCAGCCCCCTTCCAGCCAGACTCCCTCGTTGTGCTCAGGCTCCAGGTAGCCGGGAAACACGTTCGGCCCCCGAATGCACACACAGCCGATCTCGTCCGTGGCGGCCTCCCTCCATCGGCCGCCTTCTTCGACGAAGATCTTCATCTCCTGGTACGGGATCCGCAGCCCGACCGAGCCGACCTTGCGCTCTCCGTACAAGGGATTGACCGACGAAACCAGTGTGCCCTCGGTCAGACCATATCCCTCGAGGATCTTGAGCCCGCTGTGGGCCTCGAATCGTTTGAAAAGTTCGACGGACAGGGGCGCTGCCCCGCAGATGGCGTATCGGAGCGACGAGATATCGGCGCCGGCCACGGGCACATCCAGGAGCACGGAAAGCACGGTGGGAACGCACGAGAACGTGACGGCCCGATAATGTTCCACGATCTTGAAGAAGTTCTGCATGATCGAAGGATCCCGGTATCCACGGGGCGAAAGGAGCACCACGTGAGCACCAATGGAAAACGGAAAAGCCCCGGTGGCCATCGTGGCGTTGGCGTGGAACAGGGGCAGCCCGCACAAAATGGTCTCGCCCGGCTCGAGCCCCACGGCGAGCGAGAGAATCGCAGGAATGGCCACCTCGTTGAAATGGGTCCGCGGGGCCAGCTTGGGCGTTCCGGTGGTCCCTCCCGTGTGATAGATGGACGCGATCTCGCCGCTCTCGATCGTTCGCCCCGAATCAAGTTTTTCGGCGTTATACCGGGGCAGAAGTTCATCCAGGCCGTAGATGCCCTCCTTCTCGTCGCTCGGGCCCATTACCCGGATGACGGCCTTGAGATCCGGCAAGCCCCGGCGGACGGCCACGGCCTTCTCCCAGATGTCGGATCCGGGCCATTCCCCAAGGGCGACCAGGACTTTCGTGCCTGCCGCCTTGCAGATGTGAAGGATCGTGGCCGGCTCCAGAAGCGGATTGATCGGGTTGACGATTCCGGCCGCCTCGCCGCCCCAAATCACGTAATGGGTGTGAATCAGATTGGGAAGAAGATACGTGACAACGTCCCTGGGGCCCACGCCCAGGTCGTGCAGCAGGTTCGCGGTCTGGGTCACCCGGGCCAGAAACTCCCGGTACGTCACCTGGACGGGCTTGTCGTACTGATCGCCTGAGAGGATGAGGCTAATAGCCAGCCCGTCGGGTTGAACGGATGCTCCCTGACGGATCATCTCGTAGGTGTTGGAGGCTTTGAGCCTCTCCTCGACGGGTGTCTTCTCGATCCCTTCGATGTCGGCCAATGTGGCGATCCTGTACTTTTCCACGATCGGTTCCTCCCGGCTCTTCGCAGAAAAGCGCCTGGTTCCAAATCCGTTCGGGCAAACCTTCGGCCCGGTGGTTCAGGCCTGCTTCCTTCTTCCGGGCGCGCTCTTGTGCAGAACGAGCGTTCTGTAGGCCCCCGCAACCCGGATGAACTTCTCGTGGGATCCGCCGCGGTCCGGATGGGTATCCAGGGCGATCCTTCTATACAACCGGGCCAGATCCCGCCTGGAAAGACGCAAGAAGCTGTCCTCCGAGAGGGAAAAGACGGCCAAGGCCTCCTCGAGGGAGACCTCGCGGATCCGGACCTGGCGCGGCCGAAAGGTTCGATGGAGACGAATGAACTCCTCCACCAGGTCCTGGCTCCAGTCCGGTATCGGCCACGGGTTGTCGAAATACTGGATCACGTACCGCACGAGAACCGGGGGCAGGCCCCGGCCTCGATCCCAGCCGGGAAAGAGGACTGGGTCCCCCTGCATCCGGCAGACCTCCTCGAGAAAAAGCTCGTCCGTCCGCTCGGGATCCATGGCCTCCGGGTATCGACGGGCCAGAGGCGTCCCGAACAGCCTCTGCAGATCAAAGATCCAGTAAACGTAGGCCTTGCGCTCTCCAGGCCGCAGGCCCGCCTCCATCCATTCGAGCATCTGCTCGATCTCGTCGCGCGACTTTTCCAGGAGACTGTTGTAAAGCCGCAGGGGCTTCCAGATCGCGCTGCCAGACGCCGAAGCGCCCTGCCGGAGAAACAGCAACCTTCGCTTGTCAAAAGGATGCAGGTCCTTCTGGAGAGATTCCAGTTCTCGTGGGCTGTAACGCCGGTGTGTCCGGCCACTCGATCTGGCCCGAAAGGGTTCGAGAACCCTGCGGACAGAAGGCGCAAGAAAAGGCCAAAAAAGATCTTCGAGCTCTTCAGGGGTGTAGGAAACTTGGGCGGCCCGCAGAGCGTCCTCAATCTTTTCGTCGATGAAAAAAGCGTTCCCCCCGGGGTATTGGATCCACCGCGAGGGATCGGCTCCCAGAGCCACGAGATTCCGGCTCTCCCACCGATTTCCCGAGCGGACCGATTGGCGGATGAAATACCGGACCTCTTTTCCAAAGGTCTCTCTGGCCAGATACATGGAAAGCCCTCTCCGGGGCCGTGGAGATCCCCTCTCCTTTCAAGATGCCCCATCGGGTTTCTGCTTGCAAGAAAGGCGCAAAAACCTGGGACGGAAGGTGTGGATCAGGCAGGGAAGCAGAGTCAGGGTGGACAGTGAGGCCGTGAACATGGTCAAGCTGATGAAGGCTCCGAAGTAGATATCCGCAATGAAGGAAGACAGGACGAGCACGAGAAATCCGAACCCCACAGCCATCGCGTTGTAAAGAATCGCCCTGCCGCCGGTGCGGGCCACCGCCCGGAGGCTCGCCCCGAGGTCTGCCGCTCCCGGCGCCTGGATCCTGGCGATGTTGAGGTAATGAATCGCGTAATCGATGCCGATCCCCAGCGCCACGCTGGCAATCAGGGCGGTGCCGATCTGCAGGGGGATCCCGGCCCAGCCCAGGATTCCGAAGTTGAGGACCATGCAGAGCAGAAGAGGCAGCACGGCGAACAGCCCGCCGACAAAGGAGCGGAAGACCCACGACACGAGGAGGAGGACCACTGGAACAGAGGCCATGAGGCTCTCGACCTGGCCGCGGATCGTAAGGTCGTCCACGACCTTTCCGAGGACCATGGAGGCCGTCATGTGCATCGGAAGCTTGGTAACGTCGCGATTGTATCGCTCGATCTCCTCTATGATCCGCGCCGCGTGCCGGGTGCTTCCGGTCTTCAGCCTGACGGAAATGCAGGCGCGCCGGTACTGGGGATCCACAACGTCCTCCAGGTCCGACTCGTCGCCGGACATCGAGTAGAGAAGAAGGTACTGGGCGACCATTTCCCGCGTGTCCGGGATCCGATAGGCTTCCGGGCTCTCTTCGTTCAGAACCTGGTTCATCCTCTTCAGATAATCCACGAGGCTTATGGTGCCGCCGACCTTTGGTCGGGTGGCTGCGAAGGCCTGGAGGGATTCCATCCTCTTGAGAATGTCCGGGTCCTTGATCCCGTCCGGTTCCCCGGTGTCCACGATGATGTCGAGAAACGATGATCCGTCGAAGTACCGGTTGATTTTCTCGTCCGACTGCCGGATGTAGGAAGATCGCTTGAAGTGCGTGATGTAATCGCTTTCTGGATAGATCCGGAATGCGCCAGCCAGGAAAAACAACGCGAGACCAATCGCCGCGGCGTAGACGAGCCGCCGGTGGAGCAACACCCATGCAGTGTAGTTGGCGAGAATCCTGTCGAGGCCGGGCAGGGCCGACCGGATCTCCCGGGTCGAAGGCTCGCGGCGGATTCGGATTCTCTTGAGCCCCAGCCTCAGGAGAGCCGGGATCAGCGTGAGACTCGCGGCCAGGGCCACCCCGGTGCCGAAGGCTGAGAACAATCCGAAAGTCCGGATCGGCACAACCTGTGAGACCCCCAGGGAGGCGAACCCACCGATCGTGGTAAGGCCAGCCATGAGGACCGCGCTTCCGATTTTCGTCACCGCCTGAACCGCCGCGTCCTCGGGCTTCTGGCCGCGGGATACGTGATAGAGGAAGTGGAACAGCAAGTGAATGGTGTACGCAGTCCCGACCGCCATGAGGAGAACCGGAAGAGCCCCGGTCAGCGTGTTAAGAGGCACCCGGAGCACCGCCATCGCTCCCATGGTCCAGAGCACGGCCACCACCACGGTCAGCAGAGGAAGAAGCACCCCGACCAATCTCCGGAAGGAAAGCCAGAGGCTGAGGACGACCACGGCGACGACGAGCGGGAAAAGGCGCTTCATGTCCTGCCGGATCGCATCCGAGATGCTTACTTCAATCGCCGTCATCCCGGCGACGAAAATCTGAGGCGGCCCCTTTTCGAACGGGCGGACCCTGTCCGCCACAGCGTGAAAAACCCTTCTCCGCAACTCGGCGTCGCTGTTTCTTTGGTAGCGGACAAGGAGAGCCGTCGCTTTCCCGTCCCTGGACACGAGGGTTCCGGTCAGCAGGGGCCAGCGGCCAATCCGCTCCCGGAGCCGCGCGAGCGCATCCTCGTCCTTCGGAACCTCTTGGAGCAGGTCGCTCACCCGCATGCCCTCGGGATCGCCTTCTATGTAAGGGAAAGAGAAAAGGCTCAGGACCTTCGTGACGTCCGGAATCTCCCGAAGAGACGCCGTCAAATCGCGAACCAGGGCGAGGGTGTCGGGCCGATAGATGCCCCCGTCCCGCTCATCCACCACACCGATGATGACAAAGTTCAGCAAACCGAAGACCTGCCGGATCTCGTCGAAAAACCGCACCTCGGGGTGATCCCGGGGCACGAAAACATCCACGGAGGGATCGATCGTGAGCTTGGGAAACTGGACCGAGAGCAGAACGGTCACCACGAGATAGAACCCGACCACCGCCTTGGGATATCGCCATACCCAGCGCGCAAGCCTTTCCAACTGCGGCCTCCCTTTCTCTCCGGGACATCAAACCATCCGCCTTGGGCATTGGATCAGCCCGGCAAAATGACGCTTCGCGCAAAATACCGGCTGCGCCCCAGGATTGCAAGAAGGATTCGACGACAAGCGGGAGCAGATGTATGATGAGAGTCCTGGAAATGGGCATTCTCTATGCGTCGCACACCCCGCCTGACACCTTTGCAGATTCTTCCCGCCACGGACGCGGCGATCCGGCTTCTCGTCCATTTGGCCCTTACAACCCCGGGAAAAAGAGTTTCGGGCCGGGAAATCCGGCAGACCCAGAACATTCCGCAGACCCTGCTTTCTCGAGCGACACGCCCTCTCGTACAGAAAGGATTTCTGACTGCGGCTCGGGGCGTATCCGGCGGATTCGCTCTGGCCAAGCCCCCGGAATCCATCCATCTCCTCGAAATTGTCGAGGCCGTCCAGGGCCCACTGCTGCTCAACAAGTGCCTCGCCGGCCCCGGCTCCTGCGAGCGGGACTTATACTGCCCTGTGCATCCCGTCTGGATGGAAATTCGGGAAAAAGCCGAGAAAATCCTTTCCCTCTGGAGTCTTGCTGACCTGGCCCGGTCGGCCAGAGCCCGCCGAGCGATGTCCGGGCTGGGGGGCTGACCGACAGGGTCGGATATTTTTGGGCAATTCCTTTGCAAAAACTTAACGAACTCTTTACAATTGGCGTGCTTTTCTTGGGCCTTCAGAAAAAGGCCAAACCGAGCTCCATACGCCGGGCTGATTCGCTGCAGGCTCTTTGCACGGCGCGATCCAGAGTCAAAACCACGATCCTTCGAGAACTTCCCAAAAGGCTGATTCGAGTCGCCTTCGAGGGAGAAAGATCGTCCCGTGACCTTCCAGATCCTTGCGCTTGCCTTTGTGGCCGGCCTGTACATGGCCTGGAACATTGGGGCCAACGACGCGGCCAACGGCATGGCATCCGCAGTGGGTGCCCGGGCGATCACGCTGAGGCAAGCTGTCCTCATTGCTGCAGTCTTGGACTTCTTGGGCGCAGCCTTCATCGGTTCCCACGTGTGCGAGACCATTCGGAAGGGGATCGTGGACCCCTCTTTCTTGCAGGATCCCCACACGGTCAGTCTCGGGCTTTTGGCGGCTTTGGTTTCGGCGAGCTTGTGGGTTTTTCTCTCCACCTGGAGGCAATTGCCGGTGTCCACCACCCACTCGATCGTGGGCGCCATGATTGGCTTCGGTTTGATCTCTGGCGGGCTTTCAGCCATTCAGTGGGGGAAGGTCCTCAGCATTGCTCTTTCCTGGATCGTCTCTCCTCTGCTGGCCATCTTCCTTTCCATGTACATGTTCCGGTTTATCCGGAGCCTGATTTTTTCCAGGGAGGACATGTTTCAGGCGGCTCTTCTCTGGAGCCCTTTTTTCGCGGGAATTGCCTTCTTCATTGTCTTCGCTTCCCTTTTCATGAAAACACCTCTGGGCTCCAGGTTGGGCATCTCGAGCAGCCTTGCTCTGCTCGTTGCCTTGGGGGCGGCCATTGCGGGCGGACTGTCAGCCAGAGCTTGGGTCAGAAAAACCATTTCTTCGAGAGGTGAAATCGGGGTGGAGGAGCTTTTCAGGCGGCTCCAAATCTTCACCTCCTGTTACGTGGCCCTGGCCCATGGAGCCAACGACGTGGCCAATGCCATGGGGCCCCTGGCCGGCATCTACTTGATCTATGTTTCCAAGACAGTCAACCCCACTGTGCCGGTTCCGTTCTTTCTGCTGGCCCTGGGCGGCGCCGGAATCGCGATGGGCGTTGCCATGTGGGGCTACCGCGTCATTGAAACCCTGGGGAAGCGAATCACGACTCTTACGAACACCCGCGGGTTTTCCGTGGACTTCGGTACGGCCACGTGCGTTCTGCTTGCGTCGAAGCTCGGGCTCCCGGTATCGACCACGCACGCCGCTGTGGGAGCGGTGATCGGGGTGGGGCTGGCCAGAGGGGTGGCGGCGGTAGACTTCCGGGTTGTGCTCCGGATCTGCCTGTACTGGGTGGTCACGCTGCCCGTTTCGGCCGTTTCCGCCATGCTGGTTTTCAAGCTGCTCGAGGCGGTCTACGGCTGAAGGAGAAAGGAGGTAATCCTTCATGCGATTCCGTCTGTACCAGCTCTTTATGGAGTCCCCCTTCGAAGGGCTCTTGCTTCACGCCCAGAAGGTCCAGGAGGGCGGGCCTCTGTTCCGGCAAGCGATCTCGTGCTATCTGCGCGCGGACTGCGATACCTTCGAACAAATCCACATGGACATCACCCGGATCGAGGGCGAGGCGGACCGGATCAAGCAGAACATCCGCGGCCATCTGCCCAGGGGAATGCTCATGCCCGTGGACAAGTTTCAATTCCTTTGGTGCCTCAGAGAGCAGGATAACGTCCTCGACGCGGTGGAGGACGCCCTTCACTGGCTTTCCTACCGGACCACGGTCGTTCCAGAAGCCATCCAGGACGATCTCCTTCTCATGGTGGACAAAGCCGTGGAGGTGATGGACAAGATCCCTGTCGTCGTCCAGATGGGCATGAACTATTTCCAGACCCTGTCCAAGCGCGACCGGATTGCGGTCAAGGACGTCATTCACGAACTGCGTCACAAGAAGTTCGAGAGCGACCAGGTAGCTCGGAAGCTCATGAGCGACATCTTCATCCAGACCGTGGACGACCCCACGGCCACCTTCCACTTGATCCGGCTCGTCGAGTACATCGGCAAGGTGCCCGGCCACGGGGAGAATGCGGGCGACATGATGCGGGCCATGATCGCCCGGTAGCAGGCTCCTGCGAAGATCCTCTGGAAGCGGACCCCCCCCACGCGGGAACAGAGCGACCCCAGAACCGCCCGCCGGCTGCCTTCAAACAAAGCTCCCCTACGTTCCCTTTGGCCCCTCGTCGCGCCACACCGGCAGGAGCACCGTGACGGTCGTCCCTTCATTCTCCCGGCTCGAGATCGAAAGATCCCCTTCGAGGAGGCGGACCAAGTGCTTTACGATCGCAAGCCCGAGGCCGCTGCCTCGGGGTTCGTCCTGTCCGCCTCTTTCGACCCGGTAAAACCGTTCGGTCACCCTGGAGACATCCCTGGCCGGGATCCCGGCTCCGGTATCTGAAACCCCCAAGGCCACCAAAGGCCTGGACGGCTTGGAACTTTCCGGCTGCGTTGGGAGTCGGGCCCACAGCCGAACCTCGCCCCGGTCCGTGTATTTGACCGCGTTGTCCAAAAGGTTCAAGAGAATCTCCATGAGGCGGTCCGGATCCGCATCCACGGGGGGAAGATCCTCCGGCACCGAGGCGATCAATTCGAGTCCTTTGTCCCGAGCGCGGGTTTGGAAGGTCCTCACGGCCTTTTCCACGATCTCGCGGACATCGACCGGCTGCCGCTGGAGAGGGATTCGCCCCAGCTCGATGGAAGAGAGCCGCAGGAGCGCATCCACCAATCGGACCAAGCGATCCGTATTCTCCCCAATCACGGAAAGATACCGCGCGGCCTGCTCGTGGTCTTTCATCCCCTCTTCCACGAGGGTCTCCACGAACCCTTTGATCAGGGTCAGGGGCGTTTTCAGCTCATGGCTGACGTGGGCGACAAAATCCGCGCGGATCTTCTCGACCCGCTTCTGTTCGCTAATGTCCCGCAGCACGACAAGGCATCCAGCCGGCAGGGAGGATCCGGGTTCTGAAAGCACCACCGCGCTCGCAAGGAACACCCTCCGAGGAGCGCAGACGAGGGTGAGCTCGGAGGAGGTTTCTTTTTCACCGCCCTCCCGGGCCGTCTTCACGAGTCTGTATAACTCTTCACTCCGGGCAATCTCCAGGAGTCTCTTGTCCCGGGATGCCTCGCGGTCGATTTGAAAGATCCCGGCGGCGGCGGCGTTCAGAAACAGGACCCGGTCCTGCTCGTCCAGAAGGACAATCCCGTCCGGAAGAGCTTGCAGAATCAATCCTCGCCGCTTGCGCTCGACTGAAAGATCCTCGCTCCAACGGGCGATCTCTGTAGCGACCTCGTCCAGAGCCGCCTCCAGTTCTCCCAGCTCGTCCCCGGAAGCCACGTAGAGACGCCGTGCCGGCCGGCCCTGCCGGATATCACGAACGAAATCCCTGAGCCGGACGATCCTGCGGCTTTGCGTGCGGGAAAACAAGTAGACAAAAGGAATTGCCAGGCCGAGCCCGGCCGCGCCCCAAACAAAAACCGTCGTTCGGATCGCGGCAAGTTCCTGCTCCACGCGCCGGACCGGTACCGCGAGGCGAATCACCAGATCTTCCCCGGCTGCGGAGGCCCGAAGGGCTCCGTACATCAACGGTTCGCGCACCGTGTGACTGTAGCGGACACGGGAGCCCCACCCCTTTTCGAGGGCCTCTTGGATTTCCGGTCGATACAGATGATTCTCCATGGACACGGACGGCTCTTCGGAGTCCCCCAGAACGGTTCCCTCGGTCGACACGATCGTCAAACGGTACCCGGTTTCGTCGCGAACCCGCCGGCAGAAATCGTCCCATGTGGCCCCTTCGGGTCTCTCCTGCGCTTCCCCTGCGGGCATGAAGGTCGCCACCAAGCGGGCCGACCGAGCCAGATCCTGCTCCAAGGACGCCAGCATATGGTTTCGCAGGTGCCGATTCGACAAGACAGAGGAGGCCCCCACGGCCAGAAGAAGCAAGGCAATGTAAGAGAGGAGAAATTTGCTCCAGAGCCGATTCATGATTCGGATTCCGGCTGGAACTTGTACCCGGCGCCCCGGACGGTCAGGATCATCTGGGGATTTCTGGGATCTTTCTCGAGCAGGGCCCGAAGCCGCTGGATGTGCACGTCCACTGTGCGGGGCAGCACGTAGGTTTCCATTCCCCACACCGCATCGAGCAACTGGTCCCGGGTGAACACGATCTCAGGATGATGGACGAAATGCCGGAGCAGGCGAAATTCCGTGGGACTCAAATTCACCGGCTTCCCCTCCACCCGGACCTCGTAGGTGGCGAAGTCCACGCGGATGCGCTTGTTCTCGAAGGTTCGAATCCGGGTCGGAGCCGTTCCTTCTTCGGTCCTCCGGAGTACCGCGCGGACCCTGGCGGCGATTTCCCTCGGACTGAAAGGCTTGGTGATGTAGTCGTCCGCGCCCAGCTCAAAGCCCAAGAGCTTGTCGATCTCTTCCCCGCGGGCGGTGAGGATCAAAATCGGCAGGGATGCCGTTCGGTCTCGCTTGCGAAGAATCTTGCACAGCTCCAGGCCCTGCATGCCGGGAAGCATGAGATCGAGCAGCACGGCGTCCGGCATCTCCCGTTGAATCGACGCCAGCGCCGTCTCTGCATCCGGGACCCCGATGGGCTTGAACCCCTCCTTGCCCAGATGATGGCAGAGAAGATCCCGGATGTCTCTGTCGTCCTCCACAACAAGAATAGTCTTCAAGACTTTTGTCTCTCCGCTAAAGGCGATCCGTCTTGCCCTCCCGGGGTCCCCTGGCCGCCCGGCTTGTATTTGCCGAGCTTCTTGGCATGGCGGATGTTCCTGCCTTCCACCATGTACACGACCATCTCGGCGATGTTGGTCGCATGGTCGCCGAATCTCTCCAGATACCGACCCACGAGAATAAGGCGCGTCGCCACGCCGATGGTACGCGGGTTTTCGATCATGAAGCTTACAAGCTCCCGGAACACCTGCGCGTTGAGCTGATCGAGCAGATCGTCCGAATCGCACACTTCGAGCGCCAAGGCCACGTCCTCCCGGATGTATGCATCGAGGCTCCGCCTCAACATCTGCTCGGCGTGCTCGGCCATGCGGGGCAGATCGATCAGGGGCTTGAGCTGCGGTTCCTCGCACAGCTCGAGAGTCCTTTCGGCGATGTTCACGGCCAGGTCGCCCATTCTCTCCAGCTCGTGGGTCAGGCTGATCCCGGTTGTGACGATACGCAGATCTTTGGCAACCGGCTGATGCAGCGCGATCAGGCGGATACAGGTCTCCTCCACCTCGAGTTCGAATTCGTCCACCTGGCGGTCCTGCTCGATCACGCGCGAAGCCAGGGCCGTATCCCGCTCCTTCAAAGCCTGCACGGCCTCTTGGATGTGCTTTTCCACCATGGCGCCCAGTCGCAGGATCGCATCCTGCAAAGCCGTAAGCTCCTGGTGGAAGTGGGTCGACCTTCTAGACGTTGGATCCACAGGTTCCCCTTTTCTGCGCCTGCCCGCTGACTCAGGCTAGCCGAACTTGCCGGTAACGTAGTCCTCGGTTTCTTTTCGAGCCGGCCTCGTAAAAAGCTTTCGCGTCTCATCGTACTCGATGAGCTTTCCCATAAGAAAAAAGGCAGTCCGATCCGAAACCCGCGCGGCCTGCTGCATGTTGTGCGTGACGATGACAATCGTGTAGTCCCGGCGCAGCTCGACGATGAGCTCTTCGATTCGGGCCGTCGCCAGAGGATCCAAGGCCGAGGCCGGCTCGTCCATGAGCAGAATCTCCGGCCCCACGGCCAGGGCACGGGCAATGCACAGCCGCTGCTGCTGGCCTCCGCTCAGGCCGAGAGCCGATTCTCCCAGCCGATCCTTCACCTCTTCCCAGAGAGCCGCGGCCCTGAGGCTTCTTTCAACGATTTCCTGCAAGATGTCGCGATCCCGGATCCCGTGAATCCTCGGGCCGTACGCCACGTTGTCGAACACGGACTTCGGAAAGGGGTTGGGTTTCTGGAAGACCATGCCGACCCTTCGCCGGAGAGAAACCACGTCGTAAGCCGGGTCGTAAATGTCCAGGCCATCGATGAGCACTTCTCCCGTCATTCTTGCCCCCGGAATGAGATCGTTCATCCGGTTGAGTATCCTGAGGAACGTGGATTTTCCGCATCCCGACGGCCCGATCAGAGCGGTTACGGCCTTCTCCGGCACGTCCAGAGAAATGTCGAAAAGAGCCTGTTTCTGCCCATAGTAGAAATTGACATTCCGGAAAGCAATCTTGCAGGATGTCCGGTCGACCATCGGTCGGCTCTCTTCCTTTGGGCATGTCTGTGAAGGACCGGTGCGCGCCCCCGTTGTCTCTTCCCGTCTGTTTTGCGGCCTTGGGGCCTAGGACCGCATGCGTCTCCGTATTCGATAACGAAGCGCGATCGCCGCGAGATTCATGCCCAAAACAAGGGCCATCAGCACAAGGGCGGTCCCGTATTGCAAGGGTCTTGTCTTCTCGATTTCTGTCCCCGCGGTGGCCAGCACGTAAATATGATACGGAAGAGCCATAATTTCGTCGAAAGCCGATCGGGGCAGGTGCGGTGTGAAGAAAGCCGCTGCCGTGAACATGATCGGCGCTGTCTCGCCCGCTGCCCGGCCGATTCCGAGGATGAGTCCGGTCAGAATGCCCGGCAGGGCCGCGGGCAGGACAACCCTGCGAATCGTCTGCCACCGGGTGGCGCCCAGAGCGAACGAAGCCTCCCGGAACGTGGAAGGGACCGAGCGCAAGGCTTCTTCCGAAGCACCGATGATCACCGGCAAGGAGAGCGCTCCCAGCGTGAGCGCCCCGGCCAGCAAACTCACGCCTAGGCCGAGCCACACCACAAAGAAGGCCAGACCGAACAATCCGAACACCACCGAGGGCACTCCCGCAAGGTTGTTGATGGTCAACCGGATGAGCCGGACCACCCGGCCAGGCCGGGCGTACTCGGACAGATAGATCGCCGAGGCCACGCCGATCGGAAAGGCCACGATCATTGCGCCCAGACTCACAGCCACCGTACCTACGATGCAGGGAAGAATCCCTCCCCGGGTCATGGCGTCGAGCGGCGGCTGGCTCAGGAACGTCCAGTTGATCGCCCGCCACCCTTTGGCAACCAGAAACCCGACCACAACCAGCAGGACCCCCCCGTTCAAAAACGCAGCAAGCCGGAAAAGAGAGAACAAAATATCCTGCTTGACATTGCGCCGGATCCACCTGCGCTTTTTCAAAGCCGCGGCTTCCCGGAGAACCCGGCCGAGAGCGCTCTCTCCGCTTGCCGCCACGACGGCCGCCGCCTGTCCTGAATCTGCGATGCCTTCACGTGCCATCCCCGTTCTCTACAGCGTGGATACGCCCACTTGGCGGTATTTGTGACCGAGGGTATCCGCGAGAATATTGAACGCCAAAGTGAAAAGAAACAGGACGATCCCGATCGCAAAGAGCGCGTGGTAGTGGGGGCTCCGGAAAGGAGCTTCCGCCATTTCCGCCGCAATGCTGGCCGGCATGGGGCGGACCGGCTGAAACAGAGAAGTAGGGACGAGAGCGGCTCCGCCCGCCACCATGAGCACCACCATGGTCTCGCCGATCGCCCGGGAGACGCCGAGGATGACGGCCGTGGTGATACCGGAAAGGGACGCGGGCACAACAACCCGCGATAGCGTCTGCCAGTGGGTTGCTCCCAGCGCCAACGAGGCCTCCTTGAGTTCGCGGGGGACGCTGTACAGCGCATCTTCCGAAAGGCTGCAAATCGTGGGGATCGACATAAAAGCCAGCATGAGGGAAGCGTTCAAGAGGTTCAATCCTGTCGGCAGGTCGAAAACGGTCTGCAGCAGAGGAGCCACCACGACCATTCCGAAAAACCCGATCACCACAGAAGGCAACGCGGCGAGAAGCTCTACAACGGGCTTGAAAATCTCCCGCACCTTTTCCGACGCGATCTCCGCGAGGTAGATGGCCGTCATGACGCCCAGAGGGATCGAAAGGGCGGCCGAGCAAACGGTCACCCAAAAGGAAGCCAGGATGAGCGGCAGTGCGCCGAAATCCGCAGGATCAGCCGTGGGGTACCAAAAGGTGCCGAAGAAAAAATGCCGCAAAGACACGTGAGCGAAGATCGGGACTCCCTCGTGAAAAAGGAAAAACACGATGAGAGAAAGAACCAATCCCGACATGAGGGCTACGGAAAAAAAAGCGGCCTGGATGGCCCGCTCTCTGCGCATCTTTCCTTTCACAGCTCTTCCTTCTCCAGCCGAAGAGGGGAGCGTCCGCCGGTTGGGCGGCCCATCAATACAGAGGCACGAACCCCGCTTCCTTTACGAGCTTCTGGCCCTTCTGTGGATTCAGGATATAATTCATGAAGTGCAGCACCACTCCCTCAGGCCATCCGCGCGTGAACAGATATAGAGGCCGGCTGATGGGATAGGTCCCGTCGAGCGTGGTGGACTCATTGCCCGGAATGCCTCCCACGCTCAGGGCCTTCACGGTCGCGTCCACGTAGCCGATCCCCACGTACCCGATGGCGTACTTGTTCTTTGAGACGGCCTGGACGATTGCCCCGCTCGAGGCCTGGAGCAGCGCGCCCGGAAACACGCGCTCTTTCTTCATGACCTTTTCTTCCCACACCTCGTAGGTGCCCGACGAGGTGTCGCGGGAAACCACCACGATCTGAAGATCCGGGCCGCCGAGGGTCTTCCAGTTCGTGATCTGTCCCTGGTAAATCGCCTTGAGCTGGTCAAGAGTCACATCCCCAATCGGGTTGCTGGGGTGAACCACCGGCACGATGCAATCATACGCCACGGCAAAGGGAACCGGGTAGACCCCCTTCTCCAGGGCAAGCTTCACTTCGGAATCCTTGAGGAATCTGGAGCTCATGCCGATTTGGGTCATGCCGTCTATGAGAGCCTTAATCCCGTTGCCCGAGCCGCCGCCGGAAACCGAAATTTTAACCTGAGGGTTTTCTTTCATATAGGCTTCAGCGACCTTCTGCGCGATCGGCAGTACCGTGGTCGAGCCGTTGATCGTGATCGACTCTTCCGCCCCAGGGGCGCCGTCGGCGATCAAAGAAAGGAAAAAACCGACTGCGAGAATGAATGCAAGAACTTTTCCTTTCATGGTGAATTCCTCCTTGAGATACGGGTGTGGTCAGAAGCTGATCTGCACCGCAACCTGGATCCTGTGATCGTCGTCCAGGTCCGCCTTTGTGACAGGGACCTTGCCAAGACCGCCGTTGTTTTCCTCGAACCAGATGTGCTCGTAAACCAGCAGAGCCAAACAGGACGGATAGAAGGTCCAGCTCAGCCCTCCCATGGCCAGGTCATAGGCGTCCTCGCCCGGAGTAAGGCGGTCCTTGGTATCAGGGTCGAAGTGGTCGTATCGGCCGAACAGGCTGAACTGCCTATCCAGAAGAGGCAGCCTGGTATTCAGGAAAAGCGAATACCCCTCGGCTTGGAGGGCCCTGCCCGCTCCGTCAACGAGGGATCCCTTCTGATTGCCCCGGGTCCGCGCATACTGGCCGGTAAAGGTGACCCAGGGGTTTTCGTAGCTTATCATGCCGAGATTGACGTTGAAGTCCGGGTAGTCGCCTCCCACTCGGGCGTTCCCTTCCCCGAACAGCCCGAAGTAGCTCAGCTGGAGTCCAGGAACCCAGTCCGGAAGAGGCCTGAGGGTCAGCCGGACTTCCGGCACCTTGTTTTCGTTTGACTCCTTCGCGTGGTACCCGCACCCGTTGTAGACGCCGATGTGCCAGCTCCCGTAGCGGCCCGCATAATACTTGCTCACGGTGCCCTGGTATTCCTTGTCGAGCTGCCCGCCCAGATATCCTTGGAGGCTTACGCCGAGATCCGCCGAGTTGAAGGTGCCCGCCCGCTCGATGAACATGGTTCCCTGCACCCGGTAAGGGTTGATGTGCTCCTCAAAGTCGAGCCAGGGGATGTGTCCCATGCCGATTTCCGCCTTCATGTCCGTGAGAAAGCTTACATCCGGCGGCTGGACTTGTGCGTATAGGTACTTCAACCTGAGCTTAAAGTCGCCCGTGTCGTCCTGGGTGATGTCCGGCGTGACCCTGAAGGAAAGCCAGGAGGTCAGTTTCTTTTTCACGTTGATGTATCCTCGGATCAGGAGGAAACGATTGTATCCGTGGCCGTCTTTTTCCCTGCCCCCGCTGTAATCGATGTAGCTCAATGTCCCGATGGACAGCCCCTCGAGCGCTTTTGGGACAACCTCTTTCTTCAAGGACTCTCGAAGACCTGCCTTTTCCTCTTCCTGGCCTTTCCGAAGAACCTGGACCTCGTCCTCAGATAAGATATTCTTCTCCCGCAGCTTGTCCAAAAGGTCGCCGGTCGACTCTGCCGGACCCCCTTCCTCTGCCCCCAAGGGAGATGCCCAACCAAAAGCGAGCATCCCCAAGACGATTGGGGCCAGGAGGACGTCGGAGAGGCGCGCCTTTCTGAAGGTCTGGCTGTGTTTCCCTGTTCCCATCCCTCTTCATCCTTTTCTGGTTTGGACGGCCGACCGAAACCCCTTTGGACCCCCCCATTCCCGTTGGATTTCTGCAGCCCGCCCGTGGTTGATGTTACAACGAGAGTAACAAGGAAATGTTACAGCCCGGTTAAAAGGCCTTAACCGTTTCGTGAAGATTCCGTTCTGGGAAAGGCTCTTGAGAACCCGATCGGATTTGCTATCCTGTTTCGCCAGAGATCCTCCTAAAAGGCAGGCCAAGCGAGAACGAAAGTCCGATGAAATCCATCCTAATCGCCTCGGGACGGCGCGAAGAGGTCGAGACCATCCGCAAGTGCTTTGTGGGTCAATACAAGGCGGACGCGGTCGAGGACCGCGACTCTTGCCTAGACCGATTCCGCCGGAAGCGGTATGAGTTCGTTTTCATTGACCTGGAGATTCTGAGGGGCTCCAAGACCGGTAACGACCACACCGACTATCGAACCCTCTTGCAGCCCTTCTGGCAGGCCTATCCCACATCCGAGATCGTGGTCCTTGCCTCGCAGGAGAGGATTCGGGAGGCCGTGAACGCCGTGAAGGCAGGGGCGGGCAACTATCTCACCTATCCGATCAACCCGGACGAGGTCAAGTACGTAACGGAAAGCCTCTTCGAGTCCCTGCGGATGCAGTCCGAGCTGGACTATCTTCGGGACCGCTTCTGGCAATCGGACGCCCTCGAGGCCATCCGGACCAACAGCCCCCTCATGAACCGCGTGTTCAACAAGGTCCGCTCCGTGGCGCCCACCAAGAGTACGGTTCTCATCACCGGAGAGACCGGGACCGGCAAAGGGGTCCTGGCCAAGCTCATCCACCGCCACAGCCACCGTGCCGAGAGCCAGTTCATCAGCGTGCACTGCGGATCCATTCCCGACACCCTCCTGGAGAGCGAACTGTTCGGCCACGAGAAGGGCGCCTTCACCGGGGCAGTGCGCCGAAAGCTGGGGAAATTCGAGATTGCCCAGGGGGGGACCATCTTTCTCGACGAGATCGGCACGATCACCCCCTCCATGCAGATCAAGCTCCTCCAAGTCCTTCAGGAGCGCACGTTTCAGCGTGTCGGCGGCGAGGAAATCATTGAGGCGGATGTGAGGATTATCGCGGCGACCAACGTGGACCTCAAGCGGATGTGCGAGGAGGGCACCTTCCGAACGGATCTGTACTACCGGCTCAATGTGTTTCCCATCGACCTGCCTCCCCTGCGGGAACGGATGGAAGATCTGCCCCTTCTCGTGGACAGTTTTCTCAAGCGGCTGAACAAGCTCCATGGCAAGGACATCGTCGACGTCCATCCGCGGGTTCTGGAGGCGTTCGAGAAATACTCCTGGCCTGGGAACATTCGAGAGCTGGAGAATCTCGTCGAGAGAGCCTACATCCTGGAAAATAGTCCGGTCCTCATGCCAGAGAGTTTCCCGAGCGAACTGTTCACGGCAGAGGCATCGAGGTCCCCCATTCCTCTCGACACGTCTCTTACGCTCGCCGAGATGAGAAGGCGGGCCGTCGAAACCGTGGAGCGCCAATACCTGGAAGCCCTTCTCACTCTCCATCGAGGCCGGGTGAACCGAACAGCCGAATCCGCCGGCGTGACGCCTCGCCAGCTTCACAAACTCATGTCCAGACACGGCATCCGGAAGGAGGCCTTTCGGTGAGCACCTTGCGTGCTCTCCCTTTCATATAGGAACCATGAGTTCCTATTTATAAAAAATAGGAACCCTTAGTTCCTTTTATGCTCCGGCCTTTCCCTCCGTAGCCCTCAAACCGTATTTCGGCGCAAAGAGCCCTATCATCCCGCCCCAAAACAGGAATCAAGAGTTCCGATCAGGTTCGGCGCCTATGAATAACCATTTGAGTTTAAATGAATTCTCTTTTGGCGCACATTTTGCTATAGGCACTACGAACCCTTGGGCTCGCCGGACTGTCCGGCTTGAAGGAGCCCCTCATGGGGAGACCGAAAAAATCCGATTCCATTGTAAAGGTATGTGGGATTATAACGGCCTCCGGATGGGATGAAGAAAACCACGTCACTTCCGTCACCCTCTCCATGGCCGACGAAATGGAGTATCTGATCCACCAGGACAACAAGGGAAGGCAGTTGTTGCGGTTTCTGCAAAAGGAAGTCGAGGTGACCGGGTTGGTTGAGGAAGACCCATTCGGCAAGAAAAAAATAAAAATATTATCATATGAGATAAAACAGGATCCTTAGAGCTCTTTGCTCTTGGACCTCTTTCTGCTTTTGCGGAGGGATCCAAAACATGCCTAGCGCATCCTGGCTGAGTGAAGAAATCGAACCTCCGGGTAGGCAGACCGGCCCTGCCGGTCTGACCCAATCCGCCGCCCAAAGCCCGTCTCCGTGCGCCAACTCCGCCGCGTTCCCCCCCTCCCCTTTTTCGCCCTTCGAAGTTCTCCATGTCCTGCCTCGGTTCAAAGTAAGCGCCCGATCCAAGGCGTTTCGGATCCGCTTCTTTCCTTCTGCCACGGCCGCCGAATGGAACGACTGGCGCTGGCAGATCGCAAACCGGATCTGCAGGCCTGAGGGGCTCGAAAAGATTCTGCGACTGTCGGAGAAGGAGCGGGCCGCCCTTTATGGACCTGCGGCTTCCATGCCTCTGGCCGTTACTCCTTACTACGCTTCCCTGCTGGACCGGGATGATCCCTCCCATCCGCTCAGGCGCTCGGTGATCCCCGTTCCCGAGGAGTACGTCCGCTCGCCCGGCGAAGCCGACGATCCCCTCGGCGAGGACCACGACAGCCCGGTGACCGGTATCGTGCACCGATACCCGGACAGGGTCCTCTTCATGGTGACCGGATTCTGCTCCACGAATTGCCGGTACTGCACCCGGTCTCGTATCGTCGGCGACAAAGGCGGACATGTTTTCAACCGCCCTCAGTGGGAAGCGGCGATAAAGTACATCGAACAGACTCCCACGATTCGAGACGTTCTCCTCTCGGGGGGAGACCCCCTCACCCTTCCGGACGAGGCCATCGAATGGCTTCTCCAGCAGCTCTGGCGGATTCCGCACCTGGAAATCGTCCGAATCGGCACCAAGGCCCCAGTTGTGCTACCCCAGCGCATCACGCCCGCTCTCTGTCGCATGCTCAAGCGTTACCATCCCCTCTGGATGAGCATCCATTTCACCCATCCTGAGGAACTCACTCCCGAGGTCTCGCAGGCCTGCGAGCGCCTGGCAGACGCCGGGATCCCTCTCGGAAGTCAGACCGTTCTCCTGGCCGGCATCAACGATGAAATCGACACCATGAAGCGTCTTGTTCAAGGCCTTCTCAAAATGCGCGTCCGGCCCTACTATCTGTACCAATGCGACCCCATTCTCGGTTCCTCTCACTTCCGGACGCCCGTGGAGAAGGGGCTGGAAATCGTCCGCGGTCTCCGCGGCCACACCACGGGGTATGCGGTGCCCGTCTACGTAATCGACGCCCCCGGCGGAGGTGGCAAAATCCCCCTCCTGCCCGAATACGCGGCTGGGAGAGACGGTGACGATCTGCTGCTCCGAAACTACGAAGGCCGGCTTTTCCGGTACCCGGATCCTCCGGCGCAGGGAAGACCGGCAACCCCGGACCGCTCGGCTTCGTAGCTCTGGAGCCTCGGAGGGCGAAGGAGAAACAGGAAAGCGGCCCCCATGCGGATCGGCATCACCTTCGATCTTCGGGAACAGTATCTGGAGCAAGGATTCGGAGAGGAGGAAACGGCCGAATTCGACCGGCCGGACACCATCGAGGCCATCGAGCGGACCCTCCAGGACCTCGGCCACGAAACCGACCGGATCGGAAACCTCCCGGCCCTGGCCTCTCGCCTGGTGAACGGGGAGCGGTGGGATCTTGTCTTCAATATCGCAGAAGGAATGAACGGCTTCGGCAGAGAAGCCCAGGTGCCCTGTCTCCTGGACGCTTACGGCATCCCGTACACGTTTTCCGACCCCCTTGTTCTGTCTTTGACCCTCCACAAAGGAATGGCCAAGCACGTGGTCCGCGACCTGGGCATCCCCACGGCGGATTTCGCAGTCGTGGCAAGCGAAGAGGATCTGCGCAGAATCGCCCTTCCTTTTCCCCTGTTCGCGAAGCCCGTCGCAGAGGGAACAGGGAAGGGCATCTCTGCCGCGTCGAAGCTCCGCGACGCCGAAGAACTCGAAAAAGTCTGCCGGGCCCTGCTGGCCCGTTTCAGACAACCTGTCCTTGTGGAAACCTTCCTTCCGGGACGGGAACTCACGGTCGGCATCGTCGGCTGCGGGAAAGAGGCGCAGTGCTTGGGCGTTCTCGAAGTGGTTCTCAAGGAAGGAGCCGAGCAGAACGCCTACTCCTACGTGAACAAGGAGGAGTGCGAAGAACGGGTCGAGTATCGCCTGGCCAAGGACCCGCTGGCGGTCCGGGCGGCCGATATCGCGCTGGCCGCCTACCGCGGCCTCGGGTGCAGGGATGCTGCCCGTGTGGATCTTCGCGTTGACGCAGCCGGGGTCCCCAACTTCCTCGAGGTGAACCCCCTTCCGGGCCTCCACCCGCACCATTCGGATTTGCCCATTCTCTGTACCCTCTCGGGAATCTCCTACAAAGACCTCTTGAGCCGAATCGTGCGGTCCGCTTGCGCGCGGCAGAACCTCGGGAGTCCCTCCTCCGAGGGAGCCGTTGCGAGACGGAGGGCTTCCGAGTGATCAGCTCCCGAAGGCTGTTCAGAAGCCGGAGGATGCGTCCATGATTGTGGTCTTGCATGGGACGGTTCCGCCGGATGCGCCCAAAGACGAGCAGGACACCCTCGTCGAGGCCCGCGAGGTGTCGGAGGCCCTTGGCCGACTCGGTTACGAGCCTTACCCGCTTTCGTGCACTTTGGATTTGCGCTACCTCGCTGATTCCCTTGCAAAGCTCCGTCCTGAGGCGGTCTTCAATCTCGTCGAGTCTTTGGAAGGCAAAGGGCAGCTCATCCACCTGGCTCCCTCGGTTCTGGACCACATGGGGCTCCCCTACACCGGCTCCTCCGCCGAGGCGCTGTTCCTCACTTCGAACAAGCTCGTCGCAAAGACCCTCTTGGAGAAGGCCGGGGTCCCCACCGCCCCGTGGATGACCCCAGAGGTCCTCCAGAAGGGATCTCTGCCTTTCGGTCCTCCTTATATTCTGAAATCGGTCTGGGAACACGCGTCTGTCGGGCTGGACGAGGATTCCGTGATATGGGACGAAAGGGCTCTTCTCCAGGAACTCTCGCGCAAGAAAGCCCGCCATGGGGGCAAGTGGTTTGTCGAGGCTTACATCGAAGGACGCGAGTTCAATCTGAGCCTGCTGGAGTCAGAGAACGGGCCCCAGCTTCTTCCTCCTGCCGAAATCCTGTTCGAAGGATACGGGCCGGGAAAAATCCGTGTCGTCGGCTACCGCGCAAAATGGGAGGAAGACTCCTTCGAATACAACCACACACCCAGAACCTTTTCCTTTCCAGACCGAGACAAGCCTCTGCTCCGGCGTCTTAGCGATCTCGCAGCCTTGTGCTGGGCTCTTTTCAATCTGAGGGGCTATGCCCGAGTCGATTTCAGGGTCGACGCCGCCGGCAATCCCTGGGTTCTCGAAGTGAACGCGAATCCCTGTCTGACCATGGGAGGCGGATTCGCTTCTGCGGCCGAACAAGGAGGATTCTCTTACGATCGCCTCATCGAACGGATTTTGAAAAGCTGCCTGCCCCCATAATGGCGCAGTCCCTTCTTTCGACAAGATTCCCGTCTTTTTCTTGCCCCGGAGACGGTGTGCCATGGAGATTCAGTACCGTGAAGAGGTTTTTCCGTCGGATGTCGCGACTGTGCGTGCCCTGACGTCCGCGACCGGCTTTTTCAGCCAAGACGAAATCTCCGTCGCCGTCGAGCTGGTCGAGGAGAGGCTGACCAAAGGCCTTCGGAGCGGCTACCATTTCATTTTTGCCGAGCACAGCGGGAAGGTTTTGGGATACACTTGTTTCGGTCCGATTCCGTGTACTCTTTCAAGCTTCGACATCTACTGGATCGCCGTCCTGCCGGCTATGCAATCCAAGGGCGTCGGCCGGGATCTGCTCAAAAGAACAGAACAAAAAATCAAGGACCTGGGGGGCACGCGGATTTACGTGGAAACCTCTGCCCGGGCCCAGTATCAGCCCACGCTGAGGTTCTATCAGCGACAGGGCTACAGTCAGGAGGCCCTTCTCAAGGACTTTTACGGGCCGGGCGACCACAAAGCCGTCTACCTCAAGGTCCTTGCGACCAAAGGCACGGATCCCTCCTCCTCCTCCTGAATCCGCGCGCGACCGGCGGCGGTTGCTCTCGCCGCCTCTCCTGCGGTAAGGTCTTCCCGTAGCCCGTAGAGAACTCGATTCCCCTGCGCGCGAAACGGAGTCGCCATGAAAGGATACATACAGGTATACACGGGCAACGGCAAGGGAAAGACCACGGCAGCCTTGGGCCTCGCCTTAAGGGCAGCCGGGGCTGGCCTGCGCGTCTTTATCGCCCAGTTCGTCAAGGGCATGCCCTACAGCGAGCACAAGGCGCTGGAACGGTTTCAGGATTTGATCACGGTGCGGCTGTTCGGCAGATGCTGTTTCATCGAGCGAGAGCCGCAGCCCGAGGACATCGAGGCCGCCCGGAAGGGCCTCGAAGAGGTCTTGGCCATTGTCGCCTCAGGCCAGTACGATGTCGTGATCCTGGACGAGGCGAACATTGCCACCCATTTCCGCCTGTTCTCGGCCGATGACCTGCTTCGCGTGGTGGACGCCCGGCCGGACCATGTGGAGCTTGTGGTGACCGGAAGATACGCCCATCCCGCGCTGTTGGAACGGGCCGATCTCATCACGGAAATGCTCGAGGCCCGGCATTACTACACAAAAGGCGTGGCCGCCCGTCCCGGGATCGAATCCTGAGCGAAGACCGGCTATTCGGGTTCTGCCGGGAGAACCGTCCCTCCGCTGTGACGGAGCGCAAAATCCAGAAGAGGTTCGAAGACCTCGTTCTCCCGGTGGGACGGCCTGTCCACGGCCGCCACGTTGGTGTCGAGGTGGTTGTAGCCCGGGCACATGATGGCGGTGAACTCATTCGTGGCGATGCTGTCCCTGTATTCATCCCAGCCCGAGATCTCGGGCACGTCCCCGTGGGGGGCCCCGAAAGCGATCACGGGGACGTCCACCCGGGGATTGTGGAAGAACGTGAGCCCCACATCGGCGTTGAAGGGAGCTGCGGCCGCACCCATGTCCAGGCGGAGCCGGGAGGAAAAATACCACTCCGTGAAGTTCGACGGCCCCCGGTAGAGAATCCGGGCGAAGTCCTGGATGTCGGTTACCTCCTCTTCCATGGTCGTGTAGGTGTAGACGCCGTTTCGATCCTTGTACTCGGGCTGATCGGCGTTCCCCACCTCGTCGAAATTGACCCAGGAATAGACCGGACCGGTTCCCGGAGCCCAGTAAGGGCCCACCTCCCACGGGATGAAGAGGTAGTCCTGGTCGATTCCGCCCAGGCCGAGCTGGTCGGCCATGCGGCCCGGGAACTCCTTGGTCACGACCGGACCGCCCCGGAGGAACCCGACGCTCACCTGGAGCATTTTGACCGGCATGAAATTGTCGTCCATAAAGGCCCCCAGAAAAGCCTCGTTCGTGTACCTAAAGGCGGAAACCGGCGGAAACCCCGTGGCAAAGTGCAGGACATCCCGCGAATGAAGCATTTTCACGAGAAGGGAGAGGTCCGCCGAGAGCGGGATGTCCCTGAGAAGGGTCGACTCCTCGTCCGGCCGGGCAGCGGCATACATCCCCATGATCTCCAGGAGCGCCATGGCGTCCGGGGTCACGCCGGTGAAGAAGTCGAAGCGGGGCGCCGTGCCGGCCCTGATCTGGGCCACGCGCTGCCTGTACGCGCTTTCCTCGATGTTGTTGAACCGCATGAGGTCGTGATAAAAGACCGGGCCATCGAGCAACACAAGGCCTGCGCAGTTCCGGAAGCCCGCGTCGTCCAGAGTCTCGGGATCTCCGTCGAAATCCCATCCCGCGAAAAGACCTGTCAAAGGCGTCCCTAGGGAATGCCCACCCACGAAGACCGCCCGTCTGCGATCCTCCGGATCCGGGATCATGGTAGTGAGAATCGTGTAGACATCCTCCATGATGAGCCGGAGACCGAACTCGGAAAGGAACGGGACGTCCCTCTCTTGGAGGAACCCCTGAAACCGCTGTCCACCCACCGGGGTGCCGAGGAAGTAGTACCCCACTGCCACCTCAGGGTCCGGCAGCTCGCCGGCTTCTTCGGCCGCATTCATGCCCGTCAGATCCTCCAGGCAATTGGGCCTCCGGTCCACAGCCCAGACCTCCACAGACCCCCTTCCCGAGGCCTCGGCCATGGAGACGAGCATCCGGCCCATGTACTCGAATTCGTTGGCGCCTCCCATGTATCCGGGCATGAGAAGGAAGACGGCGTCCACCGGCTTCGGCTCGCCGCTGTCCGTCTCGGGCCGGTAGCGAACGAACCGTATGAAGTCGCACTCCGGTGGCGGAACGCCGTTGTCGCGGGGCGCCGGCAAGTAGATCGACTCCTCCTCCACGACGACCCGCTGCGGAACCGGCTCCCTTGGAGCCGGAGGAAAAGGGTCCCCAGGGATCGGACCGCCGGGGTTGTAGCATGCGGGCAGCAGAAACACGAACAGACAAAGGGAAAACACGCAAACGGGCGGACGGCTGACTAAGGATCTTTTCATTTCAATGCCCTCCTCTTATGACCGGGAGCGGCCACCGACTCTTTTCTTTCAAGTCCCGCTACTCCACGTCACTTCTAGAATAATCTTTCTTTCTTCAAAAGAGAAGAAATTCTTGGAAATCGAGGGCGAGATCCCATCTTGCCAGAAACGGAACCTCAGGCTTCAATAGATCGGCGAGAACCGGCTGGAGATCCCCCGTGGATTGTTCTGCAACGCCTAGGCACCCCCATTTGTCCTGAGCCCTGTTCTCGCCCACAGTGGCCGTTGCGCCTTGCCCCGGCTCCTCATAAAACGGGCTGGTGCAGCTTTCTGCCCATGTCTACGGATCCGGAACGCTGCGCCTCGACGCACCTGGCATCAGATTTGCTGTGAGCTCACTCAAGCGATGCAAGCAAGCCGGCACCCTCAAAGGGTTAATCGCCCCGGCAGAGGGCCTTCGTGGCTCTCTAAAACCTTGCATAATCCCGATTGCGCTCACAAAACCCTATGAGGTATACTCCAATCCCCGGAGGCCTCGATCTCAAGGAAAGCACCCCAGACCGGCGACCCGGGCCAGCGCGGACAGGGCAAAATATGCCGCAAACCCATACATTTTTCGTACCTACTGGGCCCAGAAGATGTAAGAACCAAGACGATCTACACCCATGTTCTGAACCGGCGCAGCAAGAGCGTCAGGAGCCCGGTCGCCGATTTGTATTTGTAACGGAGGAAAGAAAGTGTCTTATATAGAAACAATGTATCCATCAAGCGCTCGCGACCAGGAGAGGCTGTCCCATTGTTAATACAGGGTTTCGCACCCAGGGCTGCAGTGTCTTATGCCGAAACCTAGCAACGCAAGCGTGTTATCAAGAAACCATATAATCCTTGTTAGGCGCAGCGCGTTACTGGCGTAGAGAATTGTTATGGAGTATGGAGGTAGACAGCAATGAGAACCTTTTCGGCAGTTGTTGAAAAGTGTCCTGACACGGGTCTGTACGTTGGGTATGTACCAGGTTTTCCTGGAGCGCACACTCAAGCCGCCACTCTTGATGAACTACAAAGAAATCTTCGCGAGGTGATTGCAATGCTGCTTGAAGACGGAGAGCCAGCCCTTGAAACCGAGTTCATCGGTACACAAACGGTGGTGATTCCCTAATCATGGGCAAGTATCCTGTTCTCAAGCCGCGCGAGGTCATAGCGATCTTGGAGAACTCGGCTTCGTGGAAGTGCGCCAAAGAGGCTCGCACAGGCAATATCGGCATCCAGACGGTCGGAATACCACCGTACCTTTTCATCAGGGGCGAGATATTTCACCAATTCTGTTACGGCAAATCGCCAAAGATATTGGACTGGATGTGGAAGAGTTGCTCAGGTATAGATGAAGCAGGGGTCTGCTTTTGGAAAATGCGCCTAACATGCGCATTCAGCCGACGGCGCTTCGCGCAGCCGCTGAACCGGTGCGTTATCTGCCATTGATAAGGATAGGGAGATGAACGAAGACGGATGAAGATTCAAACTGACCCACACACTTTAGAAAAAGCAGGAGTCGCAAGTATTCGAAAATGGGAGGTCCGATCATGAGGGGCGTTCGTTACCTTATCGACGAAAATGGACAGAAAACGGCTGTTCTCATTGATCTCAAGAAACACGGAGAAGTCTGGGAGGATTTTTATGACCGTGCTGTAGCTGAGGCTCGCAAAAAAGAACCCCGAGAATCCATTGCTGCCGTGAGGAAACGAATCGCGAAGGGTAGTGGGCGGTCGAACTAATGGATGAGTATTCGATCGTTTTTGCACGTTCAGCAAGAAAAGAACTTGAGGGTCTTCCACGGCTGATCAAGACACGCATACTCAACCGTATCGAACGATTGTCCACGAACCCTCGCCCTGCGAATGTTCGGAAGTTGGTCGGCTCGGAATATCTCTGGCGTCTTCGCATTGGCGACTATCGGGTAGTTTACGGAGTATACGACGAACAGAAAATCGTGGACATCATTCACATCCGACACCGCAGGGACGTGTACAGATGAGAGGCCTGTCTAAGCCTCGCCTCGACGTGACCGCGTAACATCTTTAGCGCTATCATCAACAGAGCGGTGGGGCGCGGCAGGTCACGCGTACCGTCAGACGCGGAGTGGGAGGATGTGCGAGCTCCTCGGGTTAGCATTCAATGAGCCTGTAACCGTGGGCATCTCGTTCCGGGCCTTTCGGCATCGCGGTGCCGCCAACCCGCATGGCTGGGGCCTGGCGTGGTTCCACGATGGTCAGCCCGAGATCCGAAAGGAGCCGGCCCCAGCCCATAAGAGCGACAATCTGAACGCCCTCCTGGACAAGCGCATCTCAAGCAACATCTTCATCGGTCACGTGCGCTACGCCACCTGGGGAGCCCGAACCGTGGAGAACACGCATCCCTTCCGCCACGACCTTCACGGTCGTCCCGTTGTGTTTGCTCACAACGGCACGCTTCGCGACTTGCCCGAACCCGCTCACTTCAGAGCCCGTGGCCAAACGGACTCGGAGCAGGCCCTTTGCCTTCTCTTGTCGTGGATGCAGGAGGAGAAGGTTGCCTTCTCGGACTTCCCGCAAATCGAACAATGGCTTCGCCGGCTGAATCGGCACGGCGAGATGAACTTGCTCTTTTCGAACGGCTCGGAGCTGTTCGCTTATCGCGATATCAAGGGTTACAAGGGCCTTTGCCTTACGTATCGTGAAGCGCCTTTCGGAGTGATCAGGCTCCAGGACGAAGACTGGACTGTCGATCTTTCAGAGGTGAAAAAGCCGTCTGAGCGCGGTTTTATCATCGCTACCAGTCCCCTGACCCACGAACACTGGACGGATCTGAGACCCGGCGGCCTACTCGTTATCCGGGCGGGAAGGGCGGTGTACGGAGATCCCCGCGTCTAAAAAGCCTTTGGCCTGAATGATCCGCCGACTGGCCCAAGAGAAACCCGGCCATCGCCTTCGTCTTCTCGCAAAGCCTGGCCAGGAATATCGGCTGGCTATCAGTTCGCCAGACGCCTGACCGGAGGGGCGGTCGCATCCGCCGATTCGGCCCTGCCCTCCTGCTCGTATTTTTCCAGAATCGCCAGATACGCAGGGTCATCAAGGCCGAGCCGGACGAGTGTAGTCCTTAGAGGAACGCCGTTCCGATCGTAGCCCTTTTCCTCGTAGACCGCGTCGCAGAGCTTTTCGTATTGGGCCAGCCGATGTTCCTGCAGGAGACGGAGCTTTTCCTCTTCCGACCGGTCCGCCACGGCGTCCCCGGCGATCTCCCGGAGCAACCGCTCGTAGTGGGCCTTGCGGGAGAGGAACTCCTCTAGGTAAACGGGCGCCATGGCGCGAAGCGGGATTCGGTCGTGTTCTCTGGTACCGCAACCCTGCCGGAGATTGAAGAGCTTGTGAAGGGTGTAGACCCTTTCCGAGTCAGTCAGAAGATCTTCCAGGCTCTTTTCCTGCCCGAGGGTCGCGCGCACGAGATCCAGGTAGTACTCCACTGTGGGAAGGTTCTTGGCGGGCTCAGGCGTGTTCTTGGCTTCCGGATGGCGCACATCGATCCAGGGCAGCTTGCATAGGCCGGCCATGTTGAACCAAGTGCGGAACAGGGGGAACCACTTCAGGGCCCGGGCCTTCAGGTCAAAGGTGGGCATTTCGTTGCGGATCTGATCCAAGGCAATGAGCCAGGCTTCGTCGTGCTGGGCGCCCTTCAGGGCGAATCCGTAACCGCCCTGCTGGGCAAGGGACTCCTTGGTCACGTAGAGAGAAAACTCCAGTCCCTTGCATTCCATCCCGAACCGAGACAGCTCGGCGACAATCTGCTCCCGGGGCCTGCGCGTGCGGGCCGAACAGCGCTGGGCGATCCAGCCTTTCATGTGCCGCACGCCCCGGCCTGAGTGGGCCGCGAAGGAATCCTTGCCCTCGGCGATTCGGTGCAGGAGGGACGAAGCTGCCTCGATGCCGCCCCAGCGCAGATCGAGCCCGCCCGTGTCCTCCGCGGTCAGAAAGCCCCTCTCGTAAGCCTCGATGAGAAACGCCATGAGAACGCCTGTGCTGATCGTGTCCAGGCCGTATTCGTCGCAATACCAGGAATAATCCATCATGAAGGAGGGATCGAAGATCCCCAGGTTGGTGACCGCGGCCGCGGTTTCGTATTCCGGACCGTCTACCGCGACCTCCCGGCCCTTCAGGGGACCTGTGGTCAGCACGTGCCGGTCGCAGCCTTTCGTGCAAGCCAGGTTGCATCCGGGGAAGCACCCGTCCGGCATGCCCTGCTGAAAGAAGCGCTTTTCGAAAACGTCCCCGGAAACCTTCTCCGCCTCTTCGGACCTGCCGTACTGGTAGTTCCGCACCGGCAGGATGTCCGAGGCATTCATCATCTCGATCAGGGAAGTTGTCCCCTGTGCGTACATCCGCATCGCCTTCGGGTCCACCTCGTGGATCACGGCCCGGAGCCGGTTGCCGGCCAACCGCAGCCGTGTCGCGTCCGCAGGCCGATTGGCAAGCCCCTTCGAAGCGTTGTTGCGCACCACGATGCCCCAGAGCCCCTTGGCGCGCATGACCGTGCCCATCCCTCCCCTGCCCGCCTGCTTGGCCCTGCAACGGCCTCTCTTGACATCGTAATAGATGCTGTTCAGGCAGCCGAAAAACGTTGTCGCCGCGGCCTTGCCCGTGGTGAGCATCGCCACGTTCCGAATCTCCCCGGCGCCTCTCCACGCCTCAAACCACTTCTCAGCCTCGGTAAACGAAAGATCTTCCCGGGGCGCATCCAGGAGCGATACCCGCCCCGCGTCGCCGTCGATGAGCAACATGAGGGACGACGGGGCCTTGCCGGAAATACACAGGGCGTCGAACCCGGAGAGTTTGACCAGAGGGAAGAAGTGCCCACCCACGTTCGAATCACAGAAGGTACCGGTCAGGGGAGAAATCGCACCGGCGATGAATTTTCCGCTGCCGGGCCAGGCGGTCTCGCCGCAAAAGGGCCCTCCGGCCAGGACCAGAAGATTCTCGGGGCTGTCGTAACGGGTGCTGGCGTTTGTGGCGTCAAAGACGTACTTGAGGCAGTATCCCCGGCCTCCGACAAATTTCTCCCGCACGGCGGGAGGCACTTCCTCCACCCGGAGGCTTTGCTGGCCGAGATCGACCCAGAGGATATGGTTCGTGTATCCTCTCTCGGGGGGTGAGGGCGTATAGGCGAGCTCGAAACGACACTTGCTGTCCATGTTCAACTCCGATCCCGGGATTCAGGGGGAACAAAACCCTTGGCGCTTGAAATCCGAAAGCATATCAGTATAATGGCTTTCCCGATTCAATTCAAATCTTCTCCCTGGGGACTTCCATGACCGTAACGTTTCTCGGCGCAATCGGAAGAATCACAGGCGTCAGAACCCAGACCGCCAGCGCATCAAACGTTAGGGAACTCCTGGAGGAGCTGCTGAGGCGCCACGGACAGGAATGGCGCGAACAGGTCTTCGACGGAACAGACCTCGCCCACGGGGTAACCGTGGTGGTCAACGGCTTAAACGTGGGAACGGTCCAGGGCCTCTCCACTCCCCTGCAACCGGGCGACCAGATCGTGCTTTTTCCTCCCTTCGAAGGAGGTTGACCTCACCGGCCGCAAGGGCAGGCTTGGCCGCGCCTGCCGAATCCATCGGCTTGCCCCTTCAGAAAAAGACTTCGACAAACACGCGGGATCCCTCGAAGCGCTCATCCACGATCCGGGTCATGTCCCGGACCATGTCCCGGTTCCCGCAAAGATAGAAATCGAAGGGCCCGCCCGAGAGAACCTTTTCCGCGTACTCTGTAACCCTGCCGGGAAAAGACCCCAGGGGCGGCTCCGGCGCCGCGGCCGCGCTGGAAAGGCATGGCACGTACCGAGCCGAGCGCGCTTCGAAGACTTCCCGGTAATAAACTTCCTCGGGTAATCTTGCGCCGTGCAGGAGGGTGAAACCCGAAAGGCCGGACCTCGCCATGGAGACGAACGGCGCGATTCCTGTCCCGGTGGCCACGAAGCAGGCGGGCCTTGCGGAACGCCTATAGACGAAATATCCACAAGGCTCAGAGAAGGCGATTTCCGAGCCTTCCGGACAGGAGGCGAGCCAGGGGGTGAAACGGCCGCCCGGAATGACACGGACACAGAGAGTCAGGGATTGATCCCCTGGCGCTGAGACTGGGGAGTATTCCCTCCAATCCTCGCCGCGAAACAGCCGGATTCTCTGCCCAGGAACAAAAGTGAAGCCCGAAGGCCGGTCGAGTTCGATCTCCAGGGTCCCGGCGCACAGCCAGCGGCGCCTGAGAATTCGGGACCGGTAAGCGGGAGATTCCGCTGCGCGGGCCAGGGCGGAATCAACCTCCCCAGGGAATGTCGTCCTGTCCATGGAGGCGGTTGCACTTCCTGGCGAGGAGAAAAAGATAGTCCGAGAGCCTGTTCAGATAGACAATGAGCATCCGGAACGCCTCTGAAGCGGTCCCGGGCGCCTGCCCGTCCCGCAGGCTCACCACGTGCCGCTCCGCCCTTCGGCACACGGTCCTCGCAATGTGGGCCCATGCGGCTGAAGCGTGACCGCCCGGAAGGATGAATCCTTTTAAAGGCGGCAGATCCTCCTGCATTCGGTCCATGGCCCGCTCCAGCCAGGCGGCGTGTTCCTCCTGCAGTTCGGGCAGGGCCGGGCCGTCCGTCTCGTCTCCTGCGAAAGCCAGCCGGGCTCCCACCCGGAACAGGTCGGCCTGAATGCGCCGAACTTCGCTCACGAGCCCGGGCTGATCCGGTTCCAGCGCCGCTGCAAGAGCCCCGAGCACCGAATTGAGCTCATCCACCGCTCCATAGGCTTCCACGCGCCGGTCCGCCTTGCTCACCCGCTCGCCGCTAAACAGACTTGTCTTCCCACGGTCTCCGGTGCCTGTGTAGATCTTCATTCCATTCACCTAACGCCCGCGGTCGGGCCAGCCCCAGCGCCGCCGTGGAATCAGAGACGATACAACTCGTCCTCGCAGCAGACGAGCCCTGCCTGCGCCACGATCTCCCGGGCGGCCCGGGCGTCTTCCACCTCCAGGATCAAGACGGCCTTTCGAGCGGACTCCACAATGAACCCGCAGGCGTCCTTCACGTTGAGGCCCCGGGCGGCCAGGAGGCTGAGAACCGCGTGGAGCCCGCCGGGCCTGTCTTCGAGGGCTACGGCCAACACCTCTTGAAGACTCACCGAAAACCGCTTTTCCTTTAGGGCCTCGTAAGCCTCCCGGGGCCGGTCCACGATCAGCTTCACGAGCCCGAAGCTTCCGGCGCTCGCGATCGTGACGGCCCGGATATTGATGGCCGAGGCCGCGAGGGCTTCGGTCACGTGGGCGAGCCTGCCGGGCTTGTTCTCCAGGAAGACCACGACTTGCTGCGGCATGTTCAGTCCCCCTGCGCTGGCCGGTTGTCCACCACCCTGACCGCCTTGCCTTCGGTGGCCGGGAGGCTTCCGGGCTCCACAAGTTCCACCTCCGGGGTCACAAGAATCTCCTCCCGAAGGGCATGGGCGATCCTGCGCGTGAGATCTTTGAGCCTGTCCAGGCCCAGGGCGAGAAGAGCCTCAGACGCTTCGATTTTCACGGTCATTCGATCGGACGCCCCTTGCCTGTCCAGGTGAATGACATAGTTATTGCCGACCTCTGCGAACCCCATGAGAACCTGCTCGACCTGAATGGGATAGATGTTCACCCCTTTGACGATGAACATGTCGTCGCTTCGGCCCTGGATCCGGGACAGGCGCCGGTGGGTTCGGCCGCATGGGCACGACCCGGGCAAGATCCTGGCCAGGTCACGGGTCCGGTACCGGATGAGCGGCATGGCCTCGCGGCAAAGGGTCGTAAGCACTATCTCTCCCACTTCCCCTTCGGGAACAGGCTCAAGGGTCTTCGGATCCACGATCTCCAGAATGTAACTGTCCTCCCAAAGGTGGAGACCGGTCTTGTGGGGGCAGTCAAAGGCCACGCCCGGGCCGTTCATTTCCGAAAGGCCGTACGAATTGGGGGCGAAAACTCCGTAGGCATCCTCGATCCGCCTGCGGATCTCCTCTGAGTGGGGCTCGGCGCCCACGACAGCGATCCGCAAGTGGGTGTCCTTGCGCGGATCGAGCCCCATCTCCCGAAAGGTCTCGAGCAGCTTGAGGGCATAGCTCGGGATGATGTGGACCGCGGTGGTGCCGAACTGCCTCATGAGGGTGATCTGCCGTCGACTGTTGCCCACCCCGGAAGGCACGACCATGGCGCCGAGTTTTTCGGCGCCGTAGTGCAGGCCCAGCCCCCCGGTGAAAAGACCGTAGCTCATGCAGTTCTGGAACACGTCCGAGCGCCTGAGGCCGGCCATGTACAGGCAGCGGGCGACCAGGTCCGACCATCGATCGAGATCCTTCACAGTATGGTAGACCGCCGTGGGTGTCCCTGTCGTGCCCGAGGACGCGTGGACTCGAACAACCTCCTCCCTGGGAACAGCGAGAAACCCGTCCGGAAAGCCGTCCCGCAAATCCTGTTTGGTCGTGAAGGGAAACCGCCTGAGATCCTCGAGCCCACGAACCGACTCCGGAGAGAGCCCTTCCTTCGCCAGTCGGTCGCGATAAAAGGGCGCCTTTTGCGCCTGCGCAATGGTTTCAACGAGCCTTCTGAGCTGGAGAGATTCCAGCTCCGGGCGGGGAAGAACTTCGATTTCCTTGTCCCAGTACATGCAGCGGTCACCTCCGGGTCGTTCATTCTATTGGAAAGGCAGGAAAGATCCAAGCTGGCTTGGATCGGATGACGGGTTTTTCCATAGAGGGTTTTACTTGTCATGGAGGCCTGTTGTCTGGTAGGTTTGGCCCAGAAGCGGCCTGGGCGATTCCCTTCCGTTCCGAAACCGGAGGTGTCTGCCATGGCAACGGGCGTTTCCCGATACCCAAAGCTGTTTTCCCCTCTCGAGGTCGCAGGCCTTCGCCTGCCCAATCGGCTGGTCATGGCCCCTCTCTACACCGGATACGGCCGCCTCGACGGTCACGCGAGCAGTCTCACCTTCGAGCATTACCGCGAGATGGGCGCCTCGGGGCTCGCCCTGGTTGTGGTGGAAAGTTGCGCCGTGGATCCTTCTGGAGTTGGCACGCCGAGAATGCTCAGGGCCTACGACGACTCCTTCCTGGAAGACCTTGCGAGGATCGCCCGGGAAATCCACGCGGGAGGTGCCCTGGCCTGCTGTCAGATCAACCACACGGGACGCTTCGCGTTCGTTGAAGAACCGCTGGCTCCCTCTCCGGTCCCGGTCTTCGGCAGAACCCCGAGAGAGATCTCTCTCTCGGAAATCCCAGCGCTTGTCCAGGCTTATGCCGGGGCGGCGGCCCGGGTGAAGCGGGCCGGGTTCGACATGGTCGAGCTGCACGGCGGCACCGGGTATCTGCTCACTTCTTTCGTGTCGCCCAGAACGAATCTCAGGACCGACGCGTACGGAGGCTCCCTCGAGGGGAGAATGCGGTTCCCCCTGGAGGTGGTAGCCGCAGTGCGGGAGGCCGTGGGAAACGGGTTTCCGGTGGGCTATCGTTTCGAGGCTGACGAATGGCTGCCGGACGGATTCCAGATGGACGAGGCCCGGCCCTTTGCGAGGGCTCTCCAAATGGCGGGCGTGGCCTATCTTTCGGTCATGGCCGGCACCTACGAGTCCTTCTTCCTGCCCGAAGTCATGGAGCGATCGGCCAGGGACGGGTACATGGCGGATCTGGCGGCCGAGATCCGAAAAGAGGTCACGATCCCGGTCATCGCGGCCGGACGGATTTCGACCCCGGAACTCGCCGAAAAGATCCTCGAGACAGGCCAGGCAGACCTCGTGGGCCTGGCCCGCGTGATCCTGGCCGATCCGGACTGGGTCCAGAAGGCCCTCACGGGCCGAGAGGACGACATCGAACACTGCCGGACCGACTGCGACGCCTGCATGAGCCAGGTCATGGGAGGCCAGAGCGTGGCCTGCGCAGCCTGGCCCGCGGAGAAGATCCGGTACGTGAAATCAATGAGCCAGGAGTGACGGCCCGGAGGTTTCCTCTACCAAGGTCCGAGTTCTTCATTCGGCCTGTCGTTGGCCCTCAAGCTGTATGTTGACATCGCAGGCCAGGTCCTCAAGGGTCAGCACAAGTGTCGCGTTGGCCTCGGTTTCAGACAGGGGGCAGAGGCTCCCTGCGGCGCTCACCTCGGCCATGCAACCTTCTAGTAAGGGCAGAATCACGAACACGCTGCCGCCGGGCAGGGAAAAGGTGATCTTGCCCCCCTCAAGCTCGAACCGGACTGTCACAGCACCGATCCCCGGGAGTTCTGCCTCGAAGTCGACTGGTCCTGCCTGCAGGTCCGCGTAACTCGGCAGATCGAACTCGTAAGGTCCGTCGCCCATGAGATCTGCCACCGCCCCGCCCGCGCACTTGTCATCCACCTTCGCGACCGCGAACGAGTACGTCCCGCCCGTGAGGGCTTCGATGGCGCATCGGACCCCGTCATCGTCCCCGTTGTCGCCGCCGCACGAGGCGGCCAGGATCGCCAGGCCGCAAATCCAGACCGAGATCGTGAAACGCTTCTTTGTCCGATCCGGCATTGGTCTCTCCTTCTTGTTTGAGGGGCATGCCCGCCATTACGGCTAGGGCAGGAACTTGTCAGGCCGCTTGAGTTTTTCCGGCAGATACACTTCGAGCACATGGTTCAGGCCATGGGCCGCGAAGGCCTGTTGCTCGGCCCTGACCCCCATTTCAAGGATTTTTTGAAACGCCTTCTGCCAGGGCGGATGGCTCTTGATGAAAGGGTCGTTCTTCAAAGCGTCCTTGGCGCGCTTGATGTCCACCTCCTTCAGGGGATGCGTCGGGAGATCGTAGTCCTCGATGTCCTGGGGCGTCACGCCGAGAAACGCCGCCTTGGGCACGCAGAAGAACTCGTTGATGTGGGCCGCGTTGCCCGAGCCCACCTTCAGGGTTCGATAGATATTGCTGTATCCGTAAGGGTCGCCGTCCACAAAGGCGTAAACCGGAATCCGGCACGCCTCTCCCAAGCGCCGGATGAACCGCCGGCAAGCCCGGGTCGGCACGCCGCCCATAGAGACCAGGATGCAATTGTGGGTGTCCCAGAAACGGTGCTTCACCAGCCGCTGGAACATGCCCGCGGTCTCGATCGCGAGGATGAACTTGGCCCGGGTCTCGAACTCGAGATCTTCGACCGAGATCGGGATGGAATAGGCGCCGGAGCCGAACTTCGTGCAATCGATTCTGAGGGTCTTGCCCGTGGCCGGATCGCGATCCTTGATGATGAGTCTGCCGGCGACATCGCCGCCCTTCTCCTCGGGCACGAACCCGAGCTGCTCGCGGTTCACGAGAAACAGGGCCTCGATGTCGTCCATGATGGTGTCGGACTCGTCCTGCTCGAGGAACCTGGCGTCCCCCCAGTTCTTGGAAATGTAGTACATTTCCCGCTTGGTCGCGATCTCCCGCGTGTCGAGCAGGCCCTTGCTGGCCGCGATCATCTTCAGGGTCTGGGCAAAAGTCTTCACCGTGGCGACCGTCAGGGTCCGGGCCTTGCGGCGCTTGCCAAGAGCGAAGTACCCTTTGGCCGGATCGTACCGAACGTTCTGCAAAGACCGAACCGGCACGAGCAAGGAAGGCTTCTTGCGGCGGCTGATGTCCGATGCGATTTGCCCCGCTTCTTGTTGGATTTTCTTGGCCAGGCCGCTCACGACCGGCTCCTTTCGAGCATGTGTTTCAGATTCTCCTCGATCGACGCCCTTCTCTGGGGCGGCAGCGCGAGGATCTCTTGGAGCGCCTCTCCGATGTGGGGGATGTATTTCTCGATGTAGGACCGCTTCCGCTCCGCCTCTGCCTCCCTTCGGCGGCGCTGCACGAACCGGCCCATCTGGCGGCCGCATTCCTGCAAGGCGAGACGGATCTCCCTAACGATCTCCTCGTAGTCCGCGATCGCCTCCTTGCTTTCGGAGGTGAAGGGGACCCAAACCGAGGCCACGTGGACCAGGACAGCAGCCGGTCCGAGGGGCAAGGATCCCTTGGGCTGGGTGAGCCCGTAGGCCTTCCAGTCGATCCGCAGCACGGCTTCGGTGATGGCGCAGGCCGACTGCTGAAACAGCAAGGGCACCCGATTGGCGAACCGGTAAAGCGTAATCGGCTCCTCTGCGGGGAGTTCCCCGCCGTAGGCCAACCCCACCTCCACCAGAAAGGGATTGCCTCTGTAAACGACCGGAGCGCGGGTCCTGGCCGAATAGAAGTCCGCGCGGATCTGGCCCTGGAGGCTTCTCAGAATTACCTCTTCTCCAATGGGCGAAAGACAGTTGGTCGGAGGCGCCAGGATCCGGGTCGCGCCGATGGCCTTGAACAGGCGCTCCACCTCCTCCAAGGTGAGCAAGTGCGCTTTGGCCTCGGGTTTCAGGCCGGCCCGGGTGCAGATCTCTTCTGCCGTGCGCCGACTCACCCGGGAAAACGCGGTGCAGAGAAACGTCGAGAGCCTTTGTCCCCTCGCCGACTTGAGCATGCCCTGCAGGGCTCCCAGTTCCACGCCGTACGGGTGGGGCCGGATCTCTTTCGGGTCCGGAGGCAGACTCTCCACCTGCCGCTCGAACCGCACGGGCTCTCCTTTCGGAGGCACATAGGTGATTTCGACATGAGGATTCGCCAGGGCGGTCTGCTGCAGGTAGGCATCCACCGAATGCCGCCCCTTTTGGTACCTCCCCTCCAGCTCGATCTCCACCCGGGTGCCGCACCTGCCGCCTTTCCAGTCGACCTCTGCCTCCTTCAGCACGATCGGCTGATTTCTCTCGGTGTCGAGCTGAATCTCGTAGGCATGGGCGGGCCGGCCCGGCCGGCTGCAAGAGGTGATCGCCACCGGCTTGCCGGTCGTGAGCTGGCCGTACATGCCGGCAGCCGAGATCCCGATGCCCTGCTGACCCCTGCTCTGCTTCAACCTATGGAACTTGGATCCGTACAGAAGCTTGCCGAAAATCTTCGGGATCTGCTGCCGCACGATCCCAGGTCCGTTGTCCTCCACGATCACCCGAAACCGATTCTCGTCTATCTGCCGGACCTCGACTAGGATTTCCGGCAGCACATGGGCCTCCTGGCAGGCGTCAAGGGAATTGTCCACGGCTTCCTTGACCGTGGCCAGCAGGGCTCGACTGGGATTGTCGAAACCGAGAAGATGGCGGTTCTTGGTAAAGAATTCGGAGACGGAGATTTCCCGCTGCTTTAGGGCCAGCTCCTGGGCCGTGACCGCGGGTCTCGCCGCAGGCGCCGCGCGGCCCTCATGCCCGGCGGGGGCTGTCTGCCCGCTTTGTCCGGCCCCTGCGCCGGATGGGAGGGGGCCAGACCGTTCCTGGCCGCAGGACTCTTGCCCCCCGGGTTCCACCTGGCTGGAGAGCGTTGTCGGAGCCTTTTTCTCTTTCATCACGGGCATCTCAAACGCGTCCTGGTGCAACGGATATCGTTCGGATTTCTATATCTGAAAGGGTCTTTCCTTTTCAAGGCGCCCCGCGGCGACCGGCAGGAGGCCGCGCCCGCCAAATCGCCAAACCAGTCTCCGCACGGGTTGACAATTCCCTTGTCTCGGGTATAGGAAGCCATTCGAACTTGCCTTTGCCCGGCATTCGAAAAAAGGCTCCCCCGTGTCCCTGCTCAAGACCGCTTTCGACGCCTCGCCCCTGTTCGCGGGTCTTTCGGACTCGGATCGAAGGGACCTCCTCGACATCGCCTTCGAAAAACGCCTGCCCAGGAATGCGGCGCTTTTCCAGGAAGGGGACTCGGCCAACGGTTTCTATCTCGTCCTGTCGGGAAAGGTGAAAGTCTTCAAAATTTCGCCGGACGGCAAGGAACACATCCTGCACATCTTCGGCACGGGTGAGCCGGTCGGAGAGGTGCCGGTCTTTAGCGGAAGCAATTTCCCGGCGTCTGCCTCTACGCTCGAGGAAAGCAGGCTCTTGTACTTTCCAAGGGTTCGTTTTCTCGACTTGGCTTCCAGAAAGCCCCAGATCCTGCTCAACATGCTCGCAACCCTGTCCCGTCGCCTCCGTGCGTTCACCCAGAAGATCGAAGGACTTTCCTTGAAAGAGGTGGCGGGGCGCCTGGCCGGCCTGCTTTTGGACCTTCCTGAGGAATCGCAGAACCCCGGGGTCGTGCGGCTCCCTGTCACGAAAGGACAGGTGGCCAGCCAGATCGGCACCACCCCCGAGACCCTTTCCCGAACCTTTCGCAAGCTCGCCCGCCAGGGCTTCCTGCGCGTGGAGCGCAATCGAATCCACATCCGGGACCGCGAGGCCCTGCAAAACCTCGCTCTGGGCATTACGCGCATTGAGGACTGAACCGCCGCCGGAGCGCACATGTTCAGCCGGACAGGACCTCGTCGATCCTTTGCGCCACATGCTTGGCGATCTCGGGCGAGGCCGTCAGTCCCGGAGAGTCGATTCCCAACAGATGAATCACCTGGGGAACGTTCGGGTCCGGCTCGATCCGAAAATCCCGGAATCCCTCTTCCCCTGGCGCCCGGAGGCAGGGTCGGATGCCGCAATGGGCGAGCCTGAAGTCCTTCGCCTCTACGACCGGAAAAAATTCCTTTACAGGAAGAAAAAACTTAAGGAACTCCGGGGAGCCCGTGTCCAGGTCACTGTCCGGGGTAAGAACATCGGGAGGCCTGTAATCCTCCTTGCTTTGCACGTACCGGGCGTCCGGCCCCACGAGGACGGTGCCGTCCCAGAGCCTCGTCAGGTGAATCCCCAACCCCAAGGAGCCGGGACACGGATACACGGCCCTACCCACAAGGGACGAAACCCTGTCGGTCAGAGAGAAATAATCCCCTCGGACCGGATAGATCCGATATACGTTGCCAAGCCAGTTCGCCACTTCGTCTGCATGGAGGCCAGCGGCGTTGACCACGGATCGAGCCAGAACGCAGCCCCGGTTTCGGGTCGCCACCTCAACAAACTCTCCTTTGCGGTCTAACCCGACCACGGGCGTGCGCTTGAGAACCACGACGGCCCGGTCATACAGAAGGGCCTCCATGACCCGGAACCATTGAGCTACGTCGAACACAGCGGTCGAGGGAACGAAAAGCGCTGCGACGCCCCGGATGTGAGGCTCTTTCGCGGCCATCTCCTTTGCTTCCAGGATCTCGGTTCCCTCGACCCCGTTGCGCTCAGCCTGGCGCCAGAGAGCCTCCAAGACAGGAATTTCGGCCGGCATGCGAGCGAACACGAGCTTTCCGGTGCGCTGCCAGGCAATCCGGTAGCGCGTGCAAAATTCCGCAAGCGCACGATTACCCGCCACGCAGAAACGGGCCTTGAGCGAATCCTCGGGATAGTAAATGCCGGCGTGCAGGACGTAGCTGTTGCGGGTGCTCGTGCCGTCTCCGAGGTATGGGCCGCGCTCCAGCAGAAAGACGGAGCGGTCCGGGTGCCGGCCCGCAACCTCGAAGGCGATTGAACAACCCACGATGCCGCCACCGATGACAACGACGTCCGCAACGTCTTCCACGGCGAGCGCCCTCCCCCCGAAGCCCTCCGAGGCCGGTGCGGAGTCATTGCCCACAAGCCGAGGCTGGCCGTAGATATTCAGGCCTCGGGCGCTCCCAAGGCGTCCCTCTGCGGCTTTTGCGCGGTTTCGGGGCGTCTGCCCATCCGGCGCAAGGATCGCCGTACAGACCTCAAGGTTTGGAGAAAGGAAAGGTCCCGGTTTCGGCCGGGTGCTGAAACCGGGACCCCTTCGCGGCGGGCACGGAGGCTGTTAAAGGCGGCCTTCCCATGCGTTGGGCCCGGCCTGCCCCAAGCCTTTTTCTGGACAGGCCCTAGATCTTGCCCTGAAGGAAGATCGCAATGATGAAGGTATACAGCACCAGGGACTCGATCAGCGCCAACCCGATGATCATGGGGACGAACATCTTGTCCGCGGCGCCCGGGTTCCGGGCGATTCCTTCCAGAGCCGCAGCCGCGGTTCTGCCCTGGCCGAGGCCGCCGCCAAAAGCAGCCAGACCCAGCCCGAGGCCGGCGCCGATGGCGAGACCGAATTTCTTCAAGTAGTCGCCGGCGCTGCCTCCGGCCGCCGCCTCTTCCTCGGCCGCCGCGATCATGGGCAGAGCGAGGCTCACGAACATCACGAGAGCTGCCACGCGCAGGAGTGCCTTGTTCCTCTTCATTCCCTTGGCTCCTTTCTGTCCTGTTTGTTCCCGCCAAACGCTGCCACAACCCATTTGAATCATCCTCCTGCGGTCCGTTCCGTTACGGAGACCGCAAGATGCTTCCGGCCGCACGCCCGGTTCAATGCTCGTGAGAGACCGCAAGCGCGATGTACACCGTCGCAAGAACGGCAAAGACGAATGCCTGGATCAGGGAGACCACGATCCCGAGAATCATGAAAATGACCGGCACCACCAGAGGCACAAGGCCCGAGAAGATTCCGAGGACCATGTGGTCCCCAAACATGTTCCCAAAGAGCCGGATCGAAAGCGACATCGGTCGGAAAAGGTGGCTCAAAAGCTCGATGAGAAACATAAGGGGCGCCAGCCAGAGGATCGGGCCGGCGAACTGCTTGAGGTATCCGACACCATGCTCCTTGAATCCCTGGTAGTTGTAATAGACGAATACGATGATGGCCATGGAAAGGTTCGTGCTCAGGCTGTCCGTGGCCGGCACGAAGCCTGGGATGACCCCGAGGATGTTGCAAAAGAAGATGTAAAGAAAGAGCCCGCCGATCAAAGGCATGTAGCGCTCACCGTGGTGTCCGATGATGCTTCTGAGTTGCCCCTGAAGCGCCTGGACCACGATTTCGCAGACGTTGCGCATCGAAAATGACGCCTCCGGGACCAAGGGATCCTTGGCCTTGCGCAGGCTCACCCGGATCCTCCAGGACACGACCACCAAGATCAGGAGCGCCAGAAGGGAGTGAAACACATGGATCGGGATCCATTTGGAAAACGGCGTCACCGAATACCAGGTGAATGCGTGTTCCATGAGGCGGCCCCTTTCGAAGCTCCCGCGGCTACACCAGCAGGAGGCCGTGCAAGAAGATCGACACCACCAGACAGAGGGTTCCGACGAAAAACGGAATTACCGGCAACTTGAGAACGATCAGGCAGCCCCAGACCGCTCCGAGAAAAAGAAAAAAAAGCAAGAAGATCCCGGCCAGGAAAACGCCGCGCTCCATTCCCACCCTCTCCCAAGCTCTTCTTACGAACCTCCAAAGAAGATGAAAGTTCGCCACCATGAGCGCGCCGCCGGCCAGAATGCTTGCCACGGTGGCCGCGTCCCGGCTGACAACGAATCCCCCTGCTGCCGCAGGCACCAGCAACAAACACGCATCCCGCTCGATGCGGTTGAGCTTACGGATGGCCCCTTCCAGCTCCATCGCTATGGCGAGCCTGGCCCTTCCAGCCTTTTTTTCAATAGATTCCACAGCTTGATGAAATTCACGATCCCCCCCACGAGGCCCAGGAACAGCCCCGCGAGCGTAAGGATCGGCGATGTCTTGAATACCCCGTCTAGGAGGTATCCAGCAACCGTGCCAGCCGCAACAGCAAGGCCCATTTCAAAGGCCAGGGCCCCATAAACGGCCAGCCGCTTCCAGTCCGACGATCTGTTTTCGATGATTCCACACCCCGCAGGGCGGTCTCACGAAACCCGAGGAGGACCCTCTCGCCTTGCTCGGGAAAGAGAGGTGATTCTAGAGGATGGCTCGCCAAAAGTCAACAAAACGCGCGCCTTCTTCCGGCCCGACGCCCGCCCTGCCCTCGATCCATTCCTCAGCTGTCTTGCGCAAGCCGCCTCCCCGGCGCTCAGTCGCGAACCGCCTGAAAGGCCTTCCGGAGGCCTTCCAGGGCCTGGCCAAGTTCTGCATCCCCGTGGGCTGCCGATACGAAACACACCTCGAACTGGCTGGGTGGCCAATAAACCCCCTCCTCGAGGAGCACCCGATGAAACCGCGCGAACCGCTCGCGGTCGCATCCAAGGACGGAGCCAAAATCCTCAACCGGACCCTCCCGGAAAAACACCGTGAACATGGACCCTAGGCAAGGAATCTCCACTCTCGCTCCCGCGTCGCGCGCCGCTTGCCGCACGGCTTCCACAAAGCGGGCCGTCTTCTCGTGGAGGGACGCAAAGAATCCCGGCTTCGCAATCTCCCTGAGCGTCGCCAACCCGGCTCCGACCGCCAGGGGGTTGCCGGACAGGGTGCCCGCCTGGTAAACAGGGCCATCCGGCGAAAGCCGGTCGAGAATCTCGCGCCTGCCTCCGAAGGCGGCCAAGGGCAACCCGCCTCCCAGAACCTTTCCGAGGCACGTCAGGTCCGGTAGCACCCCATAGTGCTCCTGCGCACCCCCCAGGCCCAGCCGAAAGCCGGTTATCACCTCATCGAAAATCAGAAGGGCTCCGTGGCGGCTGCAGATCTCCCGCAGGCCTTCCAGGAATCCTGGTTTGGGAAGCACGAGACCCATGTTCGCGGCCACGGGCTCGAGCAGAACCGCGGCTACCTCAGGGCCGCATGCACCCAAAGCCCGCTCCACCGCCTCGAGATTGTTGTACGGAAGCACGAGCGTCTCCCTGGCAAGAGCGTCGGGCACGCCCGGACTGTCCGGAGAACCGAACGTCGCTGCGCCGGAGCCCGCCTTGACGAGGAGGGAGTCGGAATGGCCGTGATAGCATCCCGCAAACTTGACGATCTTCGGGCGGCCCGTGAACGCCCGGGCAAGGCGAATCGCGCTCATCGCAGCTTCTGTCCCCGAGCTGACAAATCGGACCTTCTCGACCGAAGGAACGCGGGCAACGACTTCCCGGGCCAGATCCGTCTCCCCCTCGGTCGGCATCCCAAAGGTCGTTCCACCGGTGGCGATCGCCCGGATTCGCTCGACAACCGCCGGATGGGCATGACCCAAAATCAAGGGGCCCCAGGAGCAGACGAAATCCACATACTCGTTTCCATCGATGTCTTCGATCCTCGCGCCCCTTCCTCTGCGCGCGAACACCGGGACACCGCCCACGGCCCGAAAAGCTCGAACCGGGGAATTCACTCCGCCCGGGAGATACCTGCAGGCCTCTTCGTACGCGCTCGCCGATCTCGTGCGGTTCATGCCTTCCCCCTGCACCTGTCGCCGGCTTCCTCGTTGCCTTGTTGCCGGGTGGCCGTTACGCTATAGAGTTGAACTTCTTCCTCCGTCATGGTGCGCCGGAGAAAGGATCTTGCCGAATGGCTTGGAGCCTGCGCAAATTCCGCGAAACCTTCCAGACCGCGATCCTCTTGGATCGACAAAACCCCCGGAGGCTGGGTCTTTCGGTCGCTGTCGGCGTGTTCTGGGGCGTCACTCCCTTCTGGGGGCTTCACACGGTGATGACTCTCCTATCCTGCGCCGTGCTCCGCCTCAACGTGCCCGCGGCCCTCGGCGGTACCTTCATCACGAATCCCTGGTTCGCTCCCTTCGTGATCTTCGCAAGCCTGGAAGTCGGGAGCCGGCTGCTCTATCAACGGGCCGCCCTGGTCACGCTGGCAGAAATTCGGACCCTCGTCCGGGATCCCGACTGGATGCTGGCCTACCGGGAGCTGCTCATCCCATACTTCTGGGGAAGTCTCGTCCTGAGCATCCTGTTGGCCCTGTGCGCCTTTCTCGGCGTTTGGCTCCTCGCCCGAAGACTCCGTAACGGTTCTCAGTAAGCGCCTCTCCCGTCGAAGGCGATGTAATCCTGAAGCGCCTTCACCCTGGGTTCCTCCCTCGCCACGGTCTCGATGGCGTTGACCGCGGCCGCGGCGCCGGAAACCGTGGTGATCAAGGGCACGCCGAAGCGGATCGCGTTCGTTCGGATCGACACCTCGTCCTTCCTAGGGGTTTTCCCGCTCGGCGTGTTGATGATAAGGGCCAGGTCGCCGCGCTCCATAAGATCCACGACGTTCGGATGCCCCTCGGAAACCTTCAAGATGGGCTCGACCGGGATACCGTTCATCTGGAACGTTCGGGCGGTGCCCCGGGTGGCATACAAGCGAAACCCCAGGTCGTGAAGCTTCTTGGCGATAAAGAGCATGGGCCGCTTGTCTTTGTTCTTGAGACTGACGAACACATTGCCCCGGAGCGGCAGTTTCTGGCCCGCCGCAAGCTGGGACTTGGCGAAGGCCATCCCAAAAACACCGTCCAAGCCCATGACCTCCCCCGTGGATTTCATCTCAGGGCCGAGAACGGCATCCACGCCGGGAAAGCGGGAGAAGGGAAATACACTTTCCTTGACCGCCATGTGGGCCGGTTCCGCCCGGCGGGTCAGAACACCCTGGTCCCGCAGGGAACGGCCCAGCATGACCTTGGTCGCGATCTTGGCCAGAGAGATCCCGACAGCCTTGCTGACAAAAGGAACGGTTCGGCTCGCTCGAGGATTCACTTCGAGCACGTAAACCCGATCGTCCTTGACTGCGTACTGCACGTTCATGAGCCCCTGCACTCCGAGTTCCAGCGCAAGGGCCACCGTATGGCTCCGGATCTTGTCCACGATGGGTTCGCTCAAGGTATAAGGCGGTATGGCGCAGGCGCTGTCCCCGGAGTGAATCCCGGCTTCTTCTACGTGCTCCATGATTCCGCCGATCAGCACATCCCTCCCGTCGCACACGGCGTCCACGTCGATCTCGACGGCGTCCTCCAGAAACTTGTCGATCAGGATGGGATGGTCCTGCGAAACCTCCACGGCCCTTTCGATGTACTCTTCCAAATGCTCTTCGTCTTCGCAGATCTCCATGGCCCTGCCGCCCAACACATAGGAAGGACGCACCACCACCGGAAAGCCGATTTCCCTGGCAACCCTCTTTGCCTCCCGGAAGGACTTCGCGGTTCCGTTCTCGGGCTGCACGAGTCCCAGCTTTTCAAGCAAGGCCTTGAAGCGCTCCCGGTCCTCGGCCCGGTCGATGCTGTCCGGGGAGGTTCCAAGGATCCGCACGCCGCAGGACTGCAACGGCACCGCCAGATTCAGAGGGGTCTGTCCGCCGAACTGAACGATCACTCCTTCTGGTTTCTCCTTTTCAACGATGTTCAACACGTCTTCGAGCGTGAGAGGCTCGAAATACAATCTATCCGAGGTGTCGTAGTCAGTGCTTACCGTCTCGGGGTTGCTGTTCACCATGATGCTCTCGATCCCCTCCTCTCGGAGGGCGAACGCGGCCTGGACACAGCAGTAGTCGAACTCGATGCCCTGCCCGATCCTATTCGGGCCGCCACCGAGAATCATGACTTTCCGCACGGACGGACGGATTCTCGACTCGTCTTCCTCCTCGTAGGTGGAATAGAAGTAGGGCGTGTAGGCCTCGAACTCGGCGGCGCAGGTATCCACGAGCTTATAAACCGGCCGCACCCCGAGCTCCTGCCTCCAGGCCCGAACGCGATCCTCGGTCACGCCCGCGATATGCCCGAGCTGGCGATCCGAAAAACCAAAGGCTTTGGCTTCCCGGAGCTCCTCGGCCGAAAAGGGACACCCCCCCTTGGGAACGGCCCCCCGGCCACGGCGGACGGTCTTCCTGAGACCTTGCTCCAGTTCCACGATTTCCTGGATGTTCGCAAGAAACCAGGGGTCGATCCCCGTGCGGCGGTGGATCTCTTCGATCGGAATCCGGCACAGAAGGGCATACCGGACATCGAAGATCCGCCCCGGATTCGGCCTTTCGAGCCTCCGGAGAAGCTCTTCCTCGACCCCTTTCCGGTCCTTCCTCCACCGGGAGAGGATTTCCGTGCTGCGATCCTTGCCGTCACAGCCGAGCCCGCTCGCCCCGATTTCCAGGGATCTCAGTCCCTTTTGGAGGGCCTCCTTGAACGTTCTGCCGATGCTCATGGTCTCGCCCACGCTTTTCATCGACGGACCAAGCGTGTCATCGGCTCCGGTGAACTTCTCAAAGGTGAACCGGGGAATTTTCACCACGCAGTAATCGATCGTGGGCTCGAAAGAAGCAGGCGTCTCCCGGGTGATATCGTTCGGGATTTCGTCCAGGGTGTACCCGACGGCAAGCTTCGCGGCGATTTTGGCGATGGGAAATCCCGTCGCCTTTGAAGCGAGCGCAGAGGAGCGCGAAACCCTCGGATTCATCTCGATCACGACCATGCGGCCGTCGCCGGGATGGACGGCGAATTGGATGTTCGACCCGCCCGTTTCCACGCCGATCTCGCGGATGATGTCGATCGCCGCGTCGCGCATCGCCTGGTACTCGCGGTCGCTCAGCGTCTGCACCGGTGCGACCGTGATGCTGTCTCCGGTGTGTACCCCCATGGGGTCCAGATTCTCGATGGAGCAGACGATGACCACGTTGTCCTTGAGGTCCCGCATGACCTCGAGCTCGTACTCTTTCCAGCCGAGCACGGACTGCTCGATCAAGACCGTGTGGATCGGGCTGGCCTGGAGGCCTTCTTGCACGACCCTCTCGAGAGACTCCTTGTCCCAGGCCACTCCGCCGCCTGTGCCTCCAAGGGTGAAGCTAGGCCGGACGATCACCGGCAAGCCGATCCGCTCCGCGATCTCTCGGCCCTCCTCCAAGGAGCGGGCGTATCCGCTCTCGGGCAGGCTCAGGCCGATCTTTTCCATGGCTGCCTTGAAAAGTTTCCGATCTTCCGCCTTGCGGATGGCCTCCAGGCTGGCGCCGATCAACCGGACGCCCCAGCGGTCCAGCACGCCGTTTTCTGCGAGAGCCACGGACACGTTCAGCGCCGTCTGGCCGCCCATCGTGGGAAGAAGCGCGTCAGGCCGCTCCTGCTCGATGATCTTCTCGACGAAAGCCGGCAGGATCGGCTCGATGTAGGTCCTGTGCGCGACCTCAGGATCCGTCATGATCGTGGCCGGATTGCTGTTCACGAGGACCACTTCAAAGCCCTCTTCTTTGAGGGCCTTGCAAGCCTGGGTCCCTGAATAATCGAACTCGCACGCCTGTCCGATCACGATGGGGCCGGCGCCCACGATGAGGATCTTGTGAATGTCGTCCCTGCGCGGCACGGATCGCTCCGAAAGCCAGCTATTGGCTTCTCCAGGATTTCATGAGAGACAGAAACTTCACGAACAGCGGCATGCTGTCGTGTGGGCCGGGCGAGGCTTCCGGGTGGTACTGAACCGAAAAAGCCGGAACGCGGAGAAATTCCATCCCCTCAACGCTGTCGTCGTTGAGATTCACGTGGGTCACCCGGATCTCGGCGGGGTCCAGGGTGCCTGCGTCCACACAGAAGCCGTGGTTCTGGGACGTGATGTACACACGGCCCGTGTCGAGGTCCTTGACCGGTTGGTTTCCGCCCCGATGGCCAAACTTCATCTTGAACGTTTTTGCGCCCGCCGCAAGTCCCAGAATCTGGTGTCCCAGACAGATGCCAAAGACCGGCACCCTGCCCAAAAGACCCCGAACCGTTTCGATGGCGTAGGTGACGGCCGCAGGATCCCCTGGCCCGTTCGAAAGCAAAACCCCGTCGGGGCCAAGACGCAGAATCTCCTGCGCGGGAAGCGCAGCCGGAACCAGATGCACTTCGCAGCCGAGCGTCTGAAGGATGCGAAGAATGTTGAATTTCACCCCGTAATCGACCGCCACGACCCGGTAGCGTTCGGTCGGAGGCCCGGCGGCCGCCGGGTTTCTCCGGTTCCAAGAAGCGCAAAGCTGTTCGCTTTCCGGCCAGCGCCTCGAAACCTTGCGCGTCACCCTTTTCACGAGATCCAATCCCGCCATGCCCGACCATTCGCGAGCCCGCCGCACGAGTTCGGCCGGATCGAGCACGGTGGAAGACAGGGCGGCCCGCATCGCTCCCGCAGTTCGGATGTGCCGGGTCAACGCGCGGGTATCGATGCCCTCGATGCCCGGGATCTCATTCTTCCGGAGGTAGCCGTCCAGGGACGAAGTGGCTTGCCAGTTGCTCGGGAACCTGCAAAGCTCCCGCACGATGAACGCTTCCACCTGAGGCGCCCGAGATTCCACGTCCCGGTCGTTGACGCCGTAATTGCCGATCAAGGGGTAGGTCATCGCGACCAGTTGCCCCGTATAGGAAGGATCTGTAAGTACCTCCTGATAACCGGTCATGCTGGTGTTGAAGACAACCTCGCCAAGGGCATCCCTCTCAGATCCGAAAGACCAGCCCCAAAACACCCTGCCATCCTCCAAGGCCAGCAGGGCCCGCGGCCGTTCTCGTCGGCCCCTGTAGGCCCCTTTCACCCCTTTCATTTGAGCAAGGTCCTCCAGAACCACCCGTTTCCCCAGATGCGGCTCCTTGGCATCGCTCCGGTGAAAAACCCTGCAACCATTATGGCGTACTGCGAGTCGAGAAGACAATTGGCTTCGATCCTGCCAAGCCCCCAAGTCACAATGGAACGGCCGAGGCCCTTCCGCATGGGGAGGCTCGTGAGAAAATTCGCGTAGCGGTAAGCCTTCCCGAAAATCCGTGCGCAACGATCGCCATACCTGGACAGCGGATTTTCCGTCCCCCCGGTACCGCGAAGGGTATCCTCGATTGCGCTCCCCGCCAGCCTCGCGCTCAGAAGCGCACCAAACACCCCCTCGCCCGAGAGCGGGTCCGCACACCGGCCGGCGTCTCCGACCAGAAGGATCCGCGACCTCCACCGCCTGGCCCTGCGCGCGTAAGTCCCGATAGCGGCGCCCTGAAGGGGGCCAACCGGTTCGGCGTGCCTGGCCCGCCTGGCGAGGCACGGGTGCTCCCGCAGGAACCGTTTCAGTTCGACTGCCAGCCGAATCCGGTACTGAAGACACGCGTCCGCACGCACGCCCACCCCAACGTTGGCCAGGTCCGGGCCAAGGGGGATCACCCAAGCGTACCCTGGGAACAGGCGGGGCAAGAAGTACAACTCTACGGCGTCTCTCAATCCCTCAAGGCCCCGATAGTAACCTCGGACGGCCAGAATCCCTGTCGCAGCGCCGCCCCCATCGAGCCCAGCCGACTTGGCCACCTGCGATGGAAAGCCGTCTGCGCCCACCAGCACCCTTGTCTCGAACACGCGGGATCCTTCCAGGGTTGCCGCCTCGCAAACGATCCCATCCCCTTTGCTATCCTTGATATCTTTGAAACGAACTCCGTACTCGATGGCGCATCCGGCGGCCTCGCTTCTGGCTTGGACAAAGGAATCGAAAAGATCCCGGCGCACCGTGGTGGCCCAGGGCGTCTCTCCATCTAACCAGGCGGAACTCTTGAGGCCCTTCTCGTCGTGAATCAGGATTCCCCGGATGCCGTGCCCTCTCGGCCCGTCATTCCTCCATCCCACGCCGAACGATTGCAGAAGACCGAGCGATCGGGGTCCGAGAAGATCGCCGCAGACTTTGTGATAACCCCGGGGCCGGCATTCCAGAATCGTGGTCCGGTAGCCTCCCTTGGCCAGGAGCATGCCCAAGCACGATCCGGCCGGGCCCGCCCCGACGATCAGGACATCGGTTCGCTCCGAGGCGGAAACTCCCATGAGTCAGAATCCACGGCAGGAAAACAGGCGAGGGACGGAAAACACGCTCCGCAGGCTCTGCGGCCGTGTGCGCACCAAGCGGTGCAGCGCAGAGCTTCTCACAAGCCGTAAATCTCCTCTCCGAAGACGTGCACCCAGTTCTTCTTCAGGACCGCCACTGCCTCCTCGGGTTTGTCCGCGGCGAGAATCAGGATGGCGTGCGGGCCGGATCTGCCCAGATAACTGTAAAGCTGCAAAACATTGATGTCGGCTTCTCTCAGCGCACCCAGGACCGCATGAAGCCCGCCGGGGTGATCCGGGACCTCGATGGCGATCACCTCCGTGGCGGTAAAATCGAACCCCTTGCTCGTGAACGCATTGGCGGCCATCTCTGGATCGTCCACCATCATTCTGACCACGGCGGACCCCCCACCCTCATCCACGACATCGATGGCCCGTATGTTGACACCCGCAAACTTCAGAACTTCCGTCACTTCGTGAAGAGCTCCGGGCCGGTTCGCCATCCGCACGGAGATCTGTTTCACCGCCATGCCTTCCTCCCGTTCAGGCCACTGCCTCATAACCCTTCCGGAACGCTTCTCGGTTGAGCTCCAGTACCGAGGCCTTCTTTCGGAAGATCCCTTCGATAATTCCCAGCAGGGTCTCGGGCCTGACCAGGCCCGCCACTTTCACGAAAGCCCCGAGCATCACCATGTTCGCGGCGCGCACGTCGCCCAGAGTCTCGGCCATTTCGCTCGCCGCCACCTCATAGGTCTTGATATCCCTGCGCCTGGATCTGTCGTGAATCAGAGACGTATTCAACAGACAGCTCCCTCCCTTGCGCAGGGCGTTCTGGAAGCGCTCGAAAGCAGGCGCATTCATCACGACCAGATAGTCCGGCGTGGACGCAATCGGAGACGCGATCTCCTCGTCCCCAACCGAAACCGTGCAGTTGGCCGTACCCCCCCGCACCTCGGCGCCGTAAGCGGGCAAATACGTGACGTGAAGGTTTTCTTTCATGGCTGCGTGGGCCAGGGCCTGCCCCATCATGAGGATCCCCTGGCCGCCGAAACCTGCGAAAAGGATCTTGGAAATCATGAGGGCTGTCCCCGGGAATCTTTGACCACACCGAGAGGGAAGTTCTGTTTCATGACCTGTTCGATCCATCTGCAGCTCTCCACAGGGGAAAGCTTCCAGTTCGACGGACAAGGGGAGAGGATTTCCACCATGGAAAAGCCTTTGTTCTCCATCTGGGTCTGAAAGGCCTCCCGGATGTATTTCTTGGTCCGCTGGATCTCTCGCGCGTTGTGGACGCTGCCCCGGGCCAGGTAGGCGGTTCGTTCGAGGAAAGAAAGAAACTCCACAAGCTTGATGGGCGGACCGTCGTTCCCGGCCTGGCGGCCCCTGGGCGTAGTCGTGGTTTTCTGACCCAGGATCGTTGTGGGCGCCATCTGGCCCCCTGTCATTCCATACACTCCGTTGTTCACGAAGATCGTTGTAATCTGCTCGCCCCGGTTGGCGCAATGGATCAGTTCCGCGGTGCCGATCGCGGCGAGGTCGCCGTCCCCCTGATACGTGAAGATGATCCGGTCAGGCAGGCACCTCTTCATACCGGTGGCTACGGCCGTAGCCCTCCCGTGGGCGGCCTCAACCATGTCCACATCCAGATAGTAATAGGCCAGAACAGCGCAACCGCAGGGAGGAATGCCGATCGCTCTGTCCCGAACGCCAAGCTCTTCGATCACTTCGGCCACAAGCCTATGGATCACGCTGTGCCCGCATCCAGGACAATAATGAAAAGGCGCTTCCTTCAACAGCCGAGGGCGTCCAATCACCTGTTTCATGTCCTGGCCTCCTGCTGGATGGCGTGATATTTCCTCGCCACGATCCGCGAAAGCTCCATGGGCGTAATGACAACGCCTCCAGGCCGCCCGTAAAAGTCGATGTGCCTCCTCCCCTCTAAAGCCAGTCGTACATCCTCCACCATCTGGCCTGTGGAAAACTCGAAAACGAAAAAGCGGCCCACCCTTGCCGCGAGGTTCCTCAGGGCCTCCCCAGGAAACGGCCAAAGCGTGACCGGCCTGAACAGTCCGACCTTCATGCCCTTCTCGCGAAGCCGTTTCACGGCGCCTCGAGCGATGCGCGCGGCCGTGCCGTAGGCCACGATCACAAGCTCCGCATCCTGGGTCTCGTACTCGTCAAATCGGACCTCCCGGCGACGGATCCGCTCGTATTTGCGGTGCAGTTTCCAGTTGTGGGCTTCCAAAACGTGGACGTCGAGCAGAAGACTTCGCAAAAACCGGCTTTGCCCGCCCCCGGCACCACGGATCGCCCAATCTTTCTTGGGCAACTGCTCGCGAAACGGCGGAAGCACGACGGGCTCCATCATCTGGCCCATCATTCCGTCTCCCACAATGACGACCGGTATGCGATACTCGTCGGCCTGATCAAAAGCGTGGTACGTCAGATCCACCGCTTCCTGAAGGTAAGCGGGAGCCAGCACGATGCACCGATAGTCTCCGTGTCCACCGCCCCGGGTCGCCTGAAAGTAGTCCGACTGGGCTGGGGCAATGTTCCCAAGACCCGGCCCACCCCGGATGATGTTCACGATGACTGCCGGCAGTTCACAGGCGGCCAAATACGAGATCCCTTCTTGCATCAGGCTCATACCCGGGCTTGAAGAAGAAGTCATCACCCTCGTTCCGGTGACCGACGCCCCGAAGACCATGTTGATGCCGGCCAGCTCGCTCTCGCTCTGTAGAAAAACCGCGCCCGGTATCTCCGCCATCCTTCTGGCCATGTACTCGGGCAGCTCATTCTGGGGCGTGATGGGATATCCGAAATAACACCGGCAACCCGCCCGGAGAGCGGCTTCTCCAATCGCCTCAATCCCTCGAAGGAGAACCTTCTCCTCACTTTTCACGATACACCTCGATGATGGCCTCAGGGCACACGATGGCACACAGACCGCACCCCGTGCACTCTTGGTCCTTTTGAAACTCCGCGGGAAAGTAGCTGTTGGGGTTCATCTGCTTGGATATCCGGATAGACCCTTTCGGGCAAGCCTCAATGCAGAGCCCGCAGCTTTTGCACAGCACCGACCGAATGCGAATCTGTCCCCTCAAGAATTCTTCCCCCTGTCAGGGCCAAGTTGAGACCTCATAAAGTGACGCGGACCGTGGAATGGCCGGAAAATCGGCACCAAATATATTAAGTTAGCAGGTTTTCCCTCAGATGTAAAATTATGGTCAGGACACCCGGCGCGATCGACGCCCGAGAAGCCAGCAAAAAACTCCTTGAAAAGGAAAGTCGAATCTGTTACCAATGAAGCCCGCTTTGGCAAGGAAGAGAGGGAGCAGGCATCTCGATTGTTATCGAGTTTTTTCTGTCCCATAACGCCTTGTTTGGTACTGGAGACCGACCCTTCTGCGGCTAGGCAGAATCTTACGCTCCGGCCCATCTTCCTGCTGGCCGCGGCCACTTATCAGAATAGAAAGATCTGGCTTCCAATAGGATGACTAAATCCTACGAGAAAATCCTTTGGAATAGTGAACTAACATGTCTTTCCAAAAGTACTTTTTGGGTTATCCACACCTGTTGACAAACCTGTGGATAAATTCAAGGGTCGCTCTGTCGTGCTTTTCGGACAGATTGTTCTCAAGGGAGTTCCAGTCCTTTCGTTAGCATCTGCCAGAAGCTGTTCGACCCACCGGGAGAGTCGTCCTTCGAGAAAAGGCTTCAGTTGCTCTCCCATCCAATAGGAAAAAACGACCGATGCAGACAACTCAAGTTCGTTATACTTTTGAAAATTTTGTTGTTGGATCTTCAAACCAGTTTGCGCATGCCGCAGCCCTTGCAGTAGCGAATCAACCCGGCACGACCTACAACCCGCTGTTCATCTACGGCGGCGTGGGGCTCGGCAAAACACACCTCCTCCATGCCGTGCAGACCCAGATCAATCGAAATTGGCCCAACCTCGTACTGGTGTATCTCAATGCCGAAGCCTTCATCAACGAGCTGATCAACGCGATCCGCTACGAAAAGATTCCTGAGTTTCAGGCACGGTACCGTTCCACGGACGTCCTGCTGGTCGACGACGTGCAATTTATGGCCGGCAAGGAGCGGACCCAGGAGGAATTCTTCCATATTTTCAACGCCTTTTACGAAACCCAAAAACAGATCGTCCTTACGAGCGACAAGATTCCCAAGGAGATTCCAGACCTAGAGGAAAGACTCAGGTCCAGATTCGAATGGGGCCTTATCGCGGACATCCAGCCTCCAGACATGGAAACGAGGGTGGCGATTCTTCGAAAAAAGGCTGAACTCGAGGGCGTTGTGCTTCCGGGTGACGTGGCCCTCTTTATCGCTTCTCACGTCCACTCCAATGTCCGTATCCTCGAAGGGTCCCTTATGCGCCTGAAGGCTTACTCCGACATGTCTGGCCAAGGGATCTCGATCGAAATGTGCAAGCAGGTTCTCAAGGACATTCTGGAGGACCAAGAGCCCCTTCTCTCTCCCGACGAAATCATCAAGGCCGTGTGCAAACATTACAAGGTCAAGCCAAGCGACATCAAGTCTCCCAAGAGAGCCAAGAATATCGCCATGGCGCGCCAGGTGGCGATGTACTTGTGCAGAGAGATGACTTCTGAGTCGTTTCCAGAAATCGGAAACCATTTCGGCGGCAAAGACCATTCCACGGTGATTCACGCTGTAAACAAAATCGAATCGCTCTTGGCGAACGACGCTAACCTTCAGAGAGATCTTCAAACGATTCGGAGAAGCCTCCTTTGAAGGCAGGAAACCTTGTAAATTTCCCTGGCTTGGCAGGTCTGTTTTGCGTCTTTTCTTGTGGTAGTATGTGAAGAAAAAAGAACTATTCTTCAATTGGTTAGGTTCTTTTTTCACATTTCACGGCCCAAGAAGAGGAGATAGGGTTCCTAAAGAATCTCTTTGCTGTCTTACCTAGACGCCAGAAAGCACCAACAACCATCTTCTTAACTGGAGCCATCTTGTCATGGAAGTTCGGATCGACCGTACGCCCCTTCTTGCCTGTTTACAGCGGACACAGAACATCGTGGAGAAAAAAACCACCCTCCCGATCCTTAGCAACGTTCTCATACAAGCGCGAAGCAAGAAGCTGGAACTGTCTGCGACCGACCTTGAAGTTGGAATCGTTCAGGTTTGTGAAGCCTTGGTCTTGAAAGAGGGGGTTGCCACGGTTCACGCCCGGAAACTTTTCGAAATTGTCCGAGAGCTTCCCGATCAGGAACTCTCCTTTGCGTTGAAACAGGGGCAGATGGAAATCCGTTCTGGCAGAAGCGTATTTCGTCTAAGAACCCTTTCTCATGAGGAATTCCCGAAAATTCCTCAGGTTAAGTCCGACCGATCGGTGCGTCTTGGTACATCCCTCCTGGCCGACATGATTCGCAAGGTCTCACCTTCCATTGCGACCGATGAGGCCCGGTATACCTTGACGGGCGTCTTAGTCCAGATGGAGAAACAGGAGGACAAGACCCTTTTCCGCATGATCAGCACGGACAGCCACCGTCTCTCTCTTTGTGAGCGCGTGCTGGAGCAAAACGAGGCGATCGAGGATCTGACTCCATTCATTGGACCGGACAGCAGGCATATCATCTTACCGCGCAAAGGGATCGTTGAGATGGGAAGCCTGTCTGAACAAGGACAGGATGGCGATGTCGAGTTCGGAATCCACAAGGAGAATGCCTTCGTCAGAACCGAAAATTTCTCGATGCTCATGAGGCTGGTACAAGGAAAGTTCCCCGATTATCGGACCGTCATCCCATCCCAAGTAGAGACGGTACTGGAGTTGAAATCGCCTCTCCTTGAGCAGGCCCTTCGGCGCGTTGCTGTCCTTTCAACCGAGAAGAGTCGGGGGGTGCGCTTGGCGGTCGAATCAGGAAAGGCGATCATGTACTCAACGAGCCCGGAGATCGGTGAGGCTCAGGAGGAAATCGACGTCCTCTATTCGGGGGAGCCTTTTGAGGTGGCATTTAACGTCAAGTACCTCATGGATGTCCTCCAGATCCTGACAGGCACCATCGTTATGAAATTCGGAAAGAACCTCAAGCCTTGCCTCATTCACGATAAAGAGGACTCCCACTACCTTTACGTTGTGATGCCCCTCCGGTTGTAGATTTTTAGAACGGTTCCCTTTAGGGAACCTCTCGTGGGGGAAAATGACCTTCTGAGCTTGTTATAGAAGTCTGCCTTTCTACATGTTGTGCTTTTTTTTCTGACACCCCTCTATATTGATCATTTCGTCCTTTACATTTCCTGGCTCAATCTGCTATTTTATAAAGATTAAAAGGGAAAGCGGCAACTCGTCTCGTCCACGCCTCACGGTCAGGACGGGCGAGCAGGGCGAATTTGTTTCAAAATAAGTAAAATACAGTTATTATTATTTTCTCTTTTTGCGGGAGAACTCAGGTGGAGGCAAAACCCGTTTCCGTTTCCGAAGAAAACTATGATGCCAAAAGAATCAAGGTCCTTGGAGGGATCGAGGCAGTCCGAGCAAGGCCGGCTATGTACATCGGCTCCACAGGACCGGAAGGCCTTCATCATCTCGTTTTCGAAGTCGTTGACAATAGCATTGACGAGGCTCTTGCCGGGTTCTGCACTCAGATCAGGGTGGTTATCCATCCTGACAATAGCGTAACCGTGGAAGATGACGGACGAGGTATCCCTGTCGATCTTCATGAGACGGTCGGCCGACCTGCCCTCGAAGTGGTGATGACGACCCTGCACGCAGGCGGAAAGTTCGACAGGCAGGCCTATAAGGTATCGGGCGGGCTGCATGGCGTTGGGATCTCCGTTGTAAACGCTCTTTCCGAGTACCTTGAAGCAAGAGTCAAGCGCGATGGCAAGGTCTATCAACAGCGTTACAACAGAGGACAGGTGGTATCGGATCTCGAGGTTGTGGGAACGACTGAAAAGACGGGCACGCGCATTCGATTCCGGCCTGACCAATCGATTTTCGAGGAAATCGACTTCAGCTTTGAAGTTCTTTCCCAGCGCTTGAGAGAACTTTCTTTTCTGAATGCGGGCGTTCAGATTACCATCGAGGACGAAAGGACCAACAAGAGGAATGAGTTCAACTATAAAGGAGGAATCGTTTCCTTCATCGAGTTTTTGAACAAGGGCAGGAAGGTTCTTCATGAGAGGGTGATTCGCCTGGAAGGGAAGCGGGAGGACGTGGAGATCGATATAGCATTCCAGTATAACGATGGTTACTCAGAAGTGGTCTTCTCCTACGTAAACAATATCAACACCAGAGAAGGGGGAACCCATCTGTCGGGCTTCAGGGCCGCCCTAACGCGGACAATCAACAACTACGCGGTCTCAAACTCTCTGCTGAAAAAAAATGAAAAGCTTGCGATCACCGGCGATGACGTGCGCGAAGGGCTCGCTGCGGTGATTAGTGTGAAAGTTCCGAATCCGCAGTTTGAGGGTCAAACCAAAGCCAAGCTGGGGAACAGCAATGTAAAGGGAATCGTGGAGAATTTCGTCAACGAGCGACTGTCGATCTTCCTGGATGAGAACCCGTCGGTTGCGCGCAAAATCATCGAGAAGGTGATCGACGCAGCCAGGGCAAGGGAAGCCGCCAGAAAGGCTCGTGACATCACCCGTCGCAAGAGCGCCTTGGAGGTTGGCTCCCTGCCCGGCAAGCTTGCAGACTGCCAGGAAAAGGATCCTGCGCTGAGTGAGCTTTTCTTGGTTGAGGGTGATTCCGCCGGTGGATCGGCCAAACAGGGCCGAGACCGCCGCTGCCAGGCCGTGCTTCCCCTCAAGGGGAAGATCCTGAACGTGGAGAAGGCACGCATTGAAAAGATGCTTAAAAATCAAGAGATTGGAAACGTAATCACGGCACTGGGCACCGGGATTGGCGAAGAGGATTTCCGTATCGAGAACCTGAGGTATCACAAGATCATCATCATGACCGACGCAGATGTGGACGGGGCCCACATCCGCACCCTTCTGCTTACCTTTTTCTATCGAAATTTCCCCTCCCTTATTGAAAAAGGCCACCTCTACATCGCCCAGCCACCGCTGTACCGGGTGAAAGATGGAAAATCCGACAAATACATCACGGACGATCAGCACTTTTTGGAATACCTCCTGGATCGAGCTGTGGCGCAGGTTTCGGTGGAATCGTCCGACGGAGGCAAAATCAGCCCAGAGGCGCTTAAGAAACTGGTCAAGAGAGTCATGCGCTTCGAGGAGATCTTTGCCCGCATGAGGTCGGGATCCATGGATCGGAAGTTCCTTCGCCTGGTTCTCTCAGACCCCGGATTCTCGCCGGCGAGCCTGAGCAGCAGGGAAGACCTCGAAAGGTTGGTTTCCGGTTGGGTGCGAGGTGGTGGTGCCCAAGATGAAAGCGAGCCGCCCAAGAGAGAATTCGAGATAGAGCACGACCCCGAAAACAACTGTTATAGGGTTCGTTGCACGTCCCGCTCGAACGGATGGCGTCAGGAGACGCTGTTGGACGCGGAACTTGTTTCTTCGCCGGCTTTTCAGGAACTTTGGAATCTCGAGAGGGGATTCCTGACAGCCGGCTCCCCTCCTTTCACGATGAAGGACGGGGAGCATGAGCTCCAAGCGCAGGATGTGTTTCAGCTCAAAGAGAACCTTATGGCGGTCGGCAGGAAGGGTCTCACGATTCAGAGGTACAAAGGCCTTGGAGAAATGAATCCAGCCCAGCTCTGGGAGACCACGATGGATCCCGAGACCAGAACCCTTCTTCAGGTCACGATCGAGGACGCCGCGGGCGCGGACCAGATCTTCAGCGTTCTCATGGGCGATGAAGTGGAGCCCAGAAGGCAATTCATCACTGAAAACGCTTTGAGTGTGCGCAACCTCGACATCTAAGTGCGAACGGTAGCAATCCCTTCAAGTTGCGGAGCAAGTCCTTGGAAGGCAAAAGAATTCAGATTGATATCCAAGACGAGATGCGGAAGAGCTATCTCGACTATTCAATGAGCGTCATCGTGGGCAGAGCCCTTCCGGATGTTCGAGATGGCCTCAAACCGGTTCACAGGCGCGTTCTCTACTCCATGTATGAGCAGAAGAATCTTTGGAACCGTCCATACCGGAAGAGTGCCAGGATCGTAGGCGACGTGATCGGCAAATACCACCCCCACGGAGACGCTTCTGTTTATGACACGATCGTGAGGATGGCTCAGGACTTCTCCATGCGGTATCCCCTGATCGACGGGCAGGGGAACTTCGGCTCCATCGACGGAGATCCTCCAGCGGCCATGCGTTACACGGAGGTGCGCATGGAGAGAATCGCAGGGGAGATGCTAGAGGACATCGAAAAGGAGACAGTGGATTTCAGGCCGAACTACGACGAATCCCTTGAAGAACCTGTTGTTCTGCCCACAAGGATTCCGCAACTTCTCCTCAACGGATCCTCAGGCATTGCGGTCGGCATGGCCACAAATATGCCCCCCCACAACCTTAAGGAAGTGATCGATGGATTGATTGCGATGATCGAAAACCCTGACATCACGGGAGAGGAGTTGCTCGAGTACATTCCGGGCCCGGACTTCCCCACGCGGGGCATCATTGTGGGTAGAGAGGGGATTCGAGAGGCCTATTTGACGGGCAAAGGGATCATCAGGATCCGGGGCCGCCTTCTCAAGGAAAAGCATCCCAAGACGGATCGGGAAAGCGTTGTCATAACCGAGCTCCCCTACACGGTAAACAAGGCGAAACTCATCGAGCGGATCGCCGAACTGGTTCACGAAAAGAAAATCGAGGGAATCCACGACCTCAGGGACGAGTCCGACAAGGACGGGATCCGGATTGTCCTGGAGCTTAAGAAAGACGCTCAATCAGAAGTTCTTGTCCGGCAGCTGTTCAGGCACACTCCCCTCGAGACTTCCTTCGGCGTGATCAATCTCGCCCTAGTGGACCAGCAACCCAGGATTTTGTCCTTGCGGGACCTCTTGGAGCAGTTCCTGGCCTTCCGGAAGGCGGTGGTAACGCGCCGCTGCATTTTTGATCTGAGAAAGGCGGAGGAGAGAGCCCATATACTGGAAGGCCTAAGGATTGCCCTCGATCATCTGGATGAAGTGATTGCGGTCATCCGGTCGTCGTACAAAACCGAGCAGGCGAGGACGCGCCTGGTGGAGAAATTCTCTCTTTCCGTTGCCCAGGCCCAGGCGATCCTGGACATGCGGCTTCAGCGTTTGACCGGTCTCGAGCGCGAAAAGATCGTGGAAGAATATGCAGAGCTCATCAAGGAGATCGCGCGGCTCCAAGAAATTCTCTCCAACGATCGACTCCTGTTGAGGACGATCCAAGAGGAGCTGGAAGCCATTCGGGCCCAGTACGCTGACGAACGGAGAACCGAGATCCGGGAACAAGTGGAAGAGATCGCCGAAGAGGATCTGATCGCCGAGGAGGACATGGCGGTCACGATCTCCAATACGGGCTACATCAAGAGGAACCCGATCAGCCTGTACAGGGCCCAGCAAAGGGGGGGGAAGGGCAAGACCGGAATGGGCACAAAGGAGGACGATTTTGTTACGAATCTCTTCATCGCCTCCACCCGGAGCTATCTGCTCGTTTTTACCTCTCAAGGGAGAGTTTACTGGCTCAAGGTTCACGAAATTCCGCAGGCGGGCCGCATGTCAAAAGGGAGGCCCATCGTCAACCTGATCCAGCTCAAAGAGAACGAAACAATCCACGCATCCCTGGCCGTGCGCGATTTTGGAGAGAACCGGTTCATCGTGATGGCGACGCAACGGGGCATTGTGAAAAAAACCCCCCTTTCTGCCTACAGCCACCCACGGGCCGACGGTATCTTCGCCATCCGTTTGGACTCGGACGACCGTCTCGTCGGGGTTGCGCTGACGGACGGCAACAAGGATATCGTGCTCGCAAGCCGCCAAGGCAAATTGATTCGCTTCTCCGAGAAAGAGGTCCGGGATATGGGGCGGGTCACCAGAGGCGTGACCGGGATTCGTCTTCGCAAGGGGGACGAGGTCGTCGGAATGGAGGTGCTGGACCCGGGAGCTACGCTACTCACGGTGACAGAAAACGGCTATGGAAAAAGAACGCGGACCGAGGAATATCGGGTTCAGTCGCGGGGAGGGCAGGGCATCATCACGATCAAAACGGATGCCAGGAACGGCCAGGTCGTGGGCATGAAGCAAATCACGGACAAGGACGAACTCATGCTCATTTCCAATTCCGGCAAAATCATCCGCATGAAGGCCGACGGCATACCGGTCATTGGTAGAAACACGAAGGGTGTGCGGCTGATCGTTTTGGAGGAAGGCGAAAAGGTTGTCAGCATCGCCAAGCTTGCGGACGAAGAAGAGGAGAATGAAAAAGAGTGATCTTTCACGGGTTCTGGAGCAACTCGAATCCGCCCCTTTCTTCAAGCACGCGGTCACCCAGGTTAAAACCCTTCCGGCCGAGCCGGGCGAATTCCGTGAATTTCCCCCGGAACTTGCAGCTCCTCTCCAAGAGGTTCTGAAAGCAAGAGGGATCTCCAAACTTTATTCCCACCAAGAAGAGGCCCTCCGCAGGGCGAGGGCTGGAGAAAACCTCGTAATCGTTACGCCCACCGCATCGGGCAAGACTCTATGCTACAACTTGCCTGTCCTGAATGCAGTCCTGGAGGACGAGTCGATCCGGGCACTCTATATCTTTCCTACCAAGGCCCTTGCCCAAGACCAGTATGCCGAGATCCAGGGCCTGATCGACGGAATGGGCACACACTGCACGGCCTACACCTACGATGGAGACACACCCGGGGACATCCGTCCAGTGATTCGAAAGAGAGCCCAGATCGTGATCACGAACCCGGACATGCTTCACACAGCCATCCTCCCACACCATACGAAGTGGAGTCAGTTTTTTGCTCGCCTGGCCTTCGTGGTCGTGGATGAGATGCATTCTTACAGAGGGGTATTTGGCAGCCACATGGTGCATGTTCTGGCCCGCCTCTTGCGCGTGTGTGGCCACTACGGATCCAGCCCACAATTTTTGTTCAGTTCCGCCACGATAGCGAACCCGGAAGAGTTGGCGGCAAAGCTGGCTGGCAAACCTGTGAGCCTGATCCGGCAAAACGGTGCTCCCAGGGCAGAGAAGAGATTCTATTTCCTGAATCCTCCTGTGGTGCGTCCCGAGCTTGGGCTCCGTCAGAGCGCGCAAAGTCTTGTTCAAAAGATCGCTGTTCCCCTGCTTCGGAAAGGGATTTCAACCATCGTCTTTGCGACGAGCAGGCTGGCCGTAGAGGTCTTGACGCGGTATCTCAAAGAAGGCGTGGCCAAAGCCAGACCCAAGAGCGAAGACAAAATCAGAGGATACAGGGGGGGATATCTTCCAAACCAGAGGCGGGAGATCGAAAGGGGCCTCAGGGAAGGCCGGATCACGGGCGTGGTGAGCACCAACGCTCTCGAGCTTGGGGTGGACATCGGCAGTCTTGAGGTCAGCATCCTCTGCGGGTACCCGGGCTCAATCGCGAGCACTTGGCAGCAGGCCGGTCGGGCAGGCCGGCGAGCAGGCCTGTCCGCGGCGATGCTCGTGGCCAGAAGTACCCCCCTCGACCAATTCATCGTCCGAAACCCGCAGTATTTCTTCGGCCTTTCTCCTGAAAGAGCCAGACTGAACCCAGAAAACCTTTCCATCCTGGTAAGCCATATCAAGTGCGCCGCCTTCGAACTTCCCTTCCGTCGGGGCGAGAATTTTGGGGGAAAGGAGTTGGAAGCAATACTGGATTATCTTGTGGAGAGGAGGATTCTAACCCGAACCGGAGACCGCTGGTATTGGGCCGACGTTGCGTATCCCGCGAACCAGGTGTCCTTGAGGACGATCCAGGCGGAAAATTTCACGGTGTTGGACAGGTCTGCGGGCAATCGCGTAATCGCAGAGGTCGACTTCGAGAGCGCCCCCAGATCCATTTACCCTGGTGCGGTGTACATGGTTGAGGGTGTGCCTTATACGGTGGAAGATTTGGACTTCAAGGGCCGCAAGGCTTACGTGCGGCCCGGGGCTCTGGATTATTACACAGAGGCCATATGTTACACCCATCTGAGGATCCTGGACGTTTTCTCTTCTGCGGGAGAGAACCGTGGAGGCCCCGAGTTTTTCGAAGGGGAGGTCCATGTCGTGGACCACGCGGCAGGGTTTAAAAAGCTCAAGTTCTACACGCTTGAAAACCTTGGATATGGTGAAATCTGTCTTCCGGACCAGGAAATGCACACCTCCGCATTCTGGATAAGGGTTCCTGAAGAGAGCTTTTCGTTGATCGGTCTTTCACTCCAGGACCTGCTCCAGGCATTGGCCGGAGTCGGGTATGCCATAAGACACATGGCTTCGTTCCTCCTTATGTGCGAATCCCGGGATCTGGGCATGTGCATTGGAGATCCTGGGGTGAACTGGTTTCTCCGGGAGCCCTGTCCTCAAGGGACGGGGCGAGCTCAAGCAGCCTGGGCACAGGTTTCAGACTTGGACCTTAAGGGCTTTCAGCCCTCGCTGTTTCTTTATGACGCCTACCCAGGAGGCGTAGGCCTCGCCACAACGCTCTTTGGTCTTAGACAGGAACTTCTCCTTGGAACTCGTTCCATGATCGAGGGCTGCTCTTGCAGGCACGGATGTCCTTCCTGTGTGGGACCTTACACCGAGATCGGGGAAGGAGCAAAAGAATTTGCAACGAAGGTGCTGACTTGGATGATCTCAGGCAGAGGCTGAGCAGGATATTAGACGCCCCTCGGAACCTAAATGGTCGGGAGGGGGTCGAGCAAGGGACGAGCCGAGGGGCTGCCCTGGGTTCTGGGGCCTCCGGTCCATGGGTAGAGCAGGACGCCGGGGGCGTGAAGGGGGTTCTGCCTTCAGAAGTTGCCGCATTGCTTGGGGCAGAAGAAGCGCAGACCCCTTTCGGGCCTTGCCTGGAGGTTCGAGCTTCCTATCGGGTCGAATACAGGCACGGCCTTCACAGATTGTGCGATTTTCTGAGCTTGGATTTGCGAAAACTGGACCGCCTTTGCGGAGGCGTCGGGCAGGTACATGTCTCCCCAGAAGAGATCCTCTTTTTGGATCTTGAGACAACGGGACTCTCGCTGGGTGTGGGCACCTGGGTTTTCCTGGTTGGGCTCGGGTTCTTCGAAAAAGGCAAATACCACACCCGGCAGCTCTTTTTGCGGAATTTCGAAGAGGAACGGGCCCTTTTGTACAGGGCCAGCCGCATGATGGAGCGGTTTCGAATCGTTGTCACCTTCAACGGGAAACGGTTCGATCTGCCTCTTCTTGAGGCGAGGCTCGCCCTTCACGGACAAGACGACTGCATCTCATCCCTGACGCATTGGGATCTGCTCCATCCGGCCAAGAGGCTTTGGAAAGGGAGGCTCGAGGACTGCCGGCTCGATACGGTGGAGGGGGCGAGACTCGGAGTTTGCAGAGAGGAGCGGGATATCCGCGGAGAGCGCATTCCGGAAGGATACCTACGATTCATCCACTCCGGGGACGCGAGTTTTCTCCGAAGGATCGTCCATCACAACGCGGCGGATCTGCTTACCCTGTTGGTCTTGGCCGTTCATGTTCATAAGTGCTGTGAGGATCTGGACCCGCGGGAGACCAACCTGGTATCCCTTGGTCAGTATCTCGAACGTACAGGAAGTCATGAGGAGGGAGTCAAGTGTTACCGAATTGCATCTCAAAGGGGCCTGGGCCAACACGAGAGGGAGAGAGCGCTATTCCTGCTTGCGCAGAGAAGGAAGAGGGAAGGAAGGGCTGAAGAGGCTTTGGCTGCCTGGGAGATGCTGGCAAAGGAGGGGGTTGCCTGGGGAGTGGCTGCATGCGAGGAACTCGCGAAGCATCACGAACACCGCAGCAAAGATCTTGCCAAAGCGGTCTACTATGTGGAGAAGGCACTGGGTGGAGACATTTTTCTTGAAGGCCCGATGCGGTTAAAGCTGGAAAAACGTCTGAGCAGGCTACGCAAGAAAGTGGGGAAAATTCCTTGCAAGTGAAGAACATCCTTTTTGTGTGCACCGGCAATCTCTGTCGGAGCCCGATGGCAGAATACCTGCTTAGGGAACTTCTAGACCAGGGAGGCATTCACGACATCCGGGTACATTCAGCCGGCACATGGGCGGCAGACGGGGAACCAGTCGCGCCTCTTGCCCAGGAAGTATGCCGGGAGAAAGGGCTGGATATCTCTGCTCACGTGGCTCGCAGGCTAACCCGGGAAATGCTCTTGGAGAGTGACCTGGTCGTAGTCATGGAAATGGACCATCTCCATTGCGTAGAAGATCTTCTGCCGGATGCGCTGGCAAAGACGAAACTGCTGGCCAACTTCGGGGATGGCCAGGGGATCGCCCGGGAGATCGCGGATCCATACGGCAGGCCAAAAAGGGAATACGAGCGCTGTTTTGATTCCATCAAGCAGCACGTTCAGGCTCTGTATTCAGACCTTTGCGGCCGAGGCTCCCGATGAAGAGCCCGAGGGGATCGCCCAGGCGGACACTTCCGCCAGAGGCGGTCAAGGCTATGGAATTCAAGCGGCTCCAGGAACAAGCAGAGAACCTTCACGTGCGTTTTGGGGAACGGGAGGAGGCTCTGCTGCGGCGATACCTGTATGAGCTACTCCGGTGGAACCAGAAAATCAATCTGATCTCCGTGAGCACTCTTGAAGAACTCCTGGTACGGCACGTGGTCGATTCGTTGGTTCCGGTTCGGTTTTTGGAAGAGGCCAAGGTGGTGGTCGACGTGGGCAGCGGTGCTGGATTTCCAGCAATTCCAATCAAAATCGCGCGGCCCGCGTTGAAAATACACCTGCTGGAAGCCAGGCGGAAGCGGGTGTCTTTTCTTCAATATGTAACCGCGGTGCTCGAGCTGGATGGGGTTGAGGTGGTTTGGGGCCGCCTGGAGGCCGACTCAGGAGCTCCAGGGCAAATGCGAGGGCCAGCCGATTGCATTTTGACCCGTGCGAGCGGGGCCGAGGAAGCGATCCTCAAGGTCTCTGAAAGTGTGCTGAAAGCTGGGGGCAGGATTGTCTTGATGAAGGGAGCTGTTGACACCCGTCAGCGCACGCGCTTGGAGCAGTGGGCGAAAGAAAAGGGCAGGCGAATTGCTTTGGTCTACTCCTATCGTCTGCCAGGAGTCTTGGGTGAGAGGAACCTCGTCTTGTTCGAGTAAGGAACGATTGCGAGGAAAATGTTTCACGTGAAACATTGCGGCGAATCCGGCCAGCCCGTTTCACGTGAAACATCCAGGGGGCAGACAAGCCGTTCAAGCCCCACGGCACATGCAGCCCCGCCCTTGCTGTCTGACTCCGACGAAAAAAACGTGGGATCGGCTCTTGTCTTTTTCCAGCCCTTGTGATAAATGAATACGTCTTTCAAGAATGGGACGGCCTCGAAGCAGCGAAAGCATGAAGCAAGTCGTTGCTATAGCCAATCAGAAAGGGGGAGTCGGAAAAACCACAACCGCGGTCAATCTTGCCGCCTCCTTGGCAGCGGCCGAACGCAGAACCCTCCTCGTCGATCTGGATCCTCAGGGGAATTCGACGAGTGGATTGGGTGTTGACAAGCAGCGATTGGGAGTGACCGTTTACGAAGTATTGATCGGCCAGGCAACCCTTCGAGAGGTGATACAGACAACGGAGCTCGAATTCCTGGATCTGGCTCCCGCCAACACGCGGCTTTTCGGTGCCGAGGTAGAGCTTGTGGACGTTCCAGATCGGGAAAAGATCCTCAAAGGGTGTTTGGAGAGCGTTCTGGGAGAGTATGAATACATTCTTATGGACTGCCCGCCGTCTCTGGGTCTGTTGACTATCAATGCTCTCACGTGCGCCGGCTCGGTCCTGATCCCGATCCAATGCGAGTTTTATGCGATGGAAGGGCTTGGGCAGCTTCTTCAAACCATTCAGCTCGTCAGATCCCGGCTGAACGCGCAGTTGGAGATCGAGGGCATCCTGCTGACCATGTTCGACGGCCGCAACAACCTTGCCCATCAGGTCGCGCAAGAGGTCAAGGCTCATTTTCCGGACAAGGTGTTTCGCACCATTATTCCCCGCAATATCAAGCTCAGCGAGTGTCCGAGCCACGGCAAGCCCGTGATTTTGTATGATATTGGTTGCAAGGGAGCGGAGAGTTATCTGGAGCTCACCCGGGAGATCCTTTTCCACTGAAGACGACTGACCAGCATATCGGCAAAGCGGGAAGACCCGATCCCATGTCGAAAAAGCCTGTCCTTGGAAAGGGTCTGGGGGCGCTGATCCCGGTCTACGAAGGGAAGGAGGAGTCTCTTCAGAACGCCACCTACTGTGGGATCGACCAGATCGACCCGAACCCGGCGCAGCCCAGAAAGAGCTTTGATGAAGAAAAGCTCGCGGCTCTGGCTGAAACGATACGGAACAGAGGGATACTGCAACCCCTTGTCGTCCGCAGAAAGGGCGGCCGCTACGAACTCATTGCGGGCGAAAGAAGATGGCGGGCAGCAAAGCTTGCTGGTCTGGAAAGAGTTCCGGTCGTTGTGCGCGAGGCCGAGGATGAGGAAAGCCTCGAGATATCTTTATTGGAGAACCTTCAGAGGGAGGATCTCAATCCGATCGAGGAAGCCCGGGCTTACCGACATATGTTGGAGAGGCTCGGCCTGACGCAGGAGGATCTGGCCCGAAAGATCGGAAAAGATCGTTCTTCTGTGGCCAACGCTGTTCGTCTTCTTCAGTTGCCGAGGGAAATCCAGGAGGAGGTTGCTTCTGGAACGATATCGGAAGGGCATGCTCGGGCCCTTCTGGCGTTGACGCACCCGGTCGAGCAGATGCGGGCTGTTGCGCTGATCAAGGAGAAAGGCCTCAGTGTTCGGGATACCGAAAGGTATGTGCGACAGTACAAGGCGGGGCCCAGGGCCGGCAAAGGCAAGGGCTCGACCCTTGATCCGGACACCCAGAGGGTTCAGGACGACCTAAGCAACCGGCTCGGCATGAAGGTGACGATCCAGAAGCGGGGAAAGGGCGGCAGGCTGTTGATTTCGTACGGTTCCCTGGAACAGCTCGACCGGCTTTGTTCTTTGTTGCTCGGTTGAAGGCCTGGCGGGCGCGTTCCACGAGATAGCCGATCGAGGCGGGACAAACAGGCGCGAGGCGAGGTAGGGTATGGAACAGATTATGCCGGATGCAACCGTTCTCGTTCAGGGGGTGGTTTTCCTGGTCGCATTGCTCGTGATCCGGTCCTTCATTCTGCGGCCCATCTCGGGAATTCTCGAGGGCAGGACGGAACGGATCGAGGGCGCGGAGCGGGAAGCCCAGAGGCTGGAGCAGGAAAGCGCAAGCCTCGACCAGCAATACCGGCAGAAGATCCGCGAGGCCCGGGCGAGGGCCCAGGAAGAGCGAAACCTGCGTAGGCAGGAGGCCCTGGCGCAGGAGCGGGAGATTCTCGATCAGGGCCGCCAGCAAGCCCAGGCGTTTCTGCAGAAAATTCGGGAGGAGATCCGGCAGGAAAGCGCAGGCGCCCGGGATCGGCTCCGAGAGCAAGCGTCGGAACTGTCCAGGGCCATGGTGGAAAAAATCTTGGGGAGAGCGCTCAGGTGAGATACGGAACAGGGAAGAGGAAGATGCGAACGATCAGAGGACTGCCCGGTCTCTTGTGCGCGGCCCTTGCGGGGGCCTGGGTGTTCCTGTGCCCGAATTTGTTGATCGCTTCCGGCGCCGGAGAGGCAGGCCATGGGGCCGCGCCTTTCGGCAAGGAGATGATCTTCCAGATCATCAACTTCGCTCTTCTGGTTCTGTTGCTTCTTTACGTGTACCGGAAATTCTCGGCCGGCGACGGAGGGTTCAAGAAGCGAAGCCTCGACGTCCAGATGGCCATGGAAGAAGCCGCGCGGGAGAAAAAGAAGGCTGAAGAGAAGTACCGCGAATACCAGGCGAGGATCGCCAGACTCGACGAGGAGGTGAACAAGATCCTGGAGCGAGCCCGGGAGGACGCGGCCAGGGAACGGGAGGCGATTCTCGCCGAAGCCAGGCTCCAGGCTGAGAAATTCTCGAAGCAGGCCGAGTTCACCTCCCGCCAGGAGATCGAACAGGCCAAGAGGGACCTAAGGCGAGAGGCTGCGGATCTGGCTGCAGAGATCGCCGCAGAGATATTGCGGAAAGCGCTGACCCCGGAAGACCAGAAGAACTGGATCAAACTGTATACGGAAAAGATCGGAGATCTGAGTTGAAAGAGGAAGTCATCGGCAAACGCTACGCGAAAGCTTTGATCCGGCTGGGGCAGGAGCAGAACCTTTGGGCCGAGATCGGCGAAGATCTAGACCGGTTTACCGATCTGTTCTTGGAGAACGATCTCCTGAGACGCGTTCTGTGCGATCCGGTGCATGATCGGAGGAGCCGCAAAAGGATCCTCGAAGAAATCCTCGGCCGGATGGGTCTCAACAGGATGACAGCGAATTTCCTGCGGCTTCTGGTGGACAAGGAGCGGATGCGCTATTTGCCGGCCATCCGGTCCGCCTACGAGCGGCTTGAGGACGCCATGGCGGGCAGGCTTCGAGCAAAGGTTGTCTCGGCCAGGGCCTTGACAGACGAGGAAGTGGCAGCCATCCGGGACGCTCTCGCGAGGCGGATGGGCAAGCAAATCGTCCTCGAAGCCGAGGAGGACCCGGAGATCCTGGGAGGGATCGTCTGCAAGATTGACGGCATGGTGTTTGACGGCAGTGTAAGGACCCAACTCGAAAAGCTTAGAGAAACGATCAGAGGGGAGTAGCCGTGGCTATCGGAATCCGTGCAGAGGAAATCAGTGAGATTATCAAGCGGCAGATTTCCGACTACGACAAGAAGGTCGAGTACAGCGAGACGGGCGTGGTCCTCTCCGTCGGAGACGGCATCGCTCGGATCCACGGCCTCGAAAAGGCCATGGCGGGAGAGCTGATCGAATTCCCCGGCGGCCTCTACGGCATGGTCCTCAACCTCGAGGAAGACAACGTGGGCGCCGCGGTTCTGGGAGAGGTGACCCACATCAAGGAAGGCGACACGGTCAAGCGGACCGGCAGGATCGTCGAGGTGCCGGTCGGAAAGGCCGTGATCGGCCGGGTGGTCAATCCTCTGGGGCAGCCCTTGGACGGCAAAGGGCCGATCCCCATGCAGGAGACCCGTCGAATCGAGGTCAAGGCGCCGGGCATCGTGGTGCGGCAGCCCGTCAAGGAGCCCTTGCAGACGGGCCTGAAGGCCATCGATTCCATGATTCCCATTGGGAGGGGGCAGCGGGAGCTGATCATCGGAGACCGCCAGACCGGCAAGACGGCCCTGGCGATCGACACGATCATCAACCAGAAAGACACCCACAAGACGGACAAACCCGTCTATTGCTTCTATGTCGCCATCGGCCAGAAGCAGTCCACTGTCGCCCAAGTGGTCGACAAGCTCGAAAGCTTCGGGGCCATGGAGTACACGGTTGTGATCAGCGCCACGGCCTCGGACCCGGCGACGCTTCAGTTCATCGCTCCCTACTCGGGAGCCACCATGGGCGAATATTTCCGCGACAACGGCATGCACGCGGTCATCATCTACGACGACCTGTCCAAGCACGCCGTGGCCTACCGGCAGCTCTCTCTGCTCCTGCGCCGGCCTCCGGGACGGGAAGCGTATCCCGGAGACGTTTTCTATCTCCATTCCCGGCTCCTGGAGCGGGCCGCCAAGATGAGCGACAAGCTGGGCGGCGGCTCTCTCACGGCTCTTCCCATTATCGAGACCCAGGCGGGCGACGTGTCTGCCTACATTCCCACGAACGTGATCTCGATCACGGACGGGCAGATCTATTTGGAAACGGATCTGTTCTACTCGGGCGTACGGCCGGCCATCAGCGTAGGCTTGTCGGTTTCCCGGGTGGGTGGCAACGCCCAGATCAAGGCCATGAAACAGGTTGCGGGTTCCCTGCGGCTGGATCTCGCCCAGTACCGGGAGCTGGAAGCGTTCGCTCAGTTCGGCAGCGACCTGGACAAGGCCACCCAGGCGCAGCTTGAAAGGGGCAAGCGCCTCGTGGAGGCACTCAAGCAGCCTCAGTACAAGCCCCTTCCGGTTGAAAAACAGATTGTCCTGATCTACGCGGCCACCAACGGATACGTGGACGCTTACCCGGTGGAAGCGATAGGGAAATACGAGGAGGAGCTTTACGCCTTCGTCGAATCGCGGCATCCGGAAATTTTCGCCGAGCTGCGCGAAAAGAAAACGATCGACGACGCCTTCGCGGAGAAGCTCAACAAGGTGCTCGATGAATTCCAGGGGGTCTTCAGCGTTTCCTAACGGAGAGGCGAGAGGCTCAGCGATCCTGTTCAGGAGGACCCCATGCCGACTTTGCGGGACATCCGAAGGCGGATTCAAAGCGTAAAGAAGACTTCCCAGATCACCAAGGCCATGCAGATGGTGGCAGCCGCCAGACTGCGCCGTGTGCAGGAAGCGCTGGAAGGAGCCAGGCCGTACGCCGACCAAATGCAGGAGGTGATCCGCGGCCTGCTCGAGCAGGCCGAAGGAGAGGCCCATCCCCTCATGGAGAGGCGGGAGGGCCCCCGCCATCTGGACCTGGTGATCGTGAGTACGGATCGGGGACTGTGCGGCGGTCTGAACACGAACCTGTTTCGCAGGGCCCAGACGTTTCTTAAAGAAAACGAATCGTCCTACAGAGCCATTTCCTTGGATCTCGTCGGACGCAAGGCCCGGGAATACTTCAAGAGGCGCCAGGTCACGGTCCGAAAAGCTCGGGTTGGTCTTTTCCCGGGGACGCCCCGCTTCGAAGTGGCCAGGGCCCTGGCGGATGAGCTCATGAATGCCTTCCTGAGCGGTGAAGTGGACGAAGTGGGCATTCTATACAGCCAGTTCCGCAGCATGCTGACCCAGCGGCCGACCTACCTCCCGCTATTGCCCCTTGCCGGAGACGAAACCCGGGAGGAGGAAGCGGCTCAAGGAGGCCCGACGGGGAATTACCTGTACGAGCCGGGCCGACAGGCCCTTCTGGCAAGCCTGCTACCGAGATACGTGGCGGTCCAGGTCTATCGGGTCATGCTGGAGGCACAGACGAGCGAATTCGCCGCGCGCATGACGGCCATGGACAATGCCACGTCGAACGCCAAGGACATGATCGACCGCCTGACCCTCACCTTCAACCGGGCGAGGCAGGCGGCCATCACCAAGGAACTGATGGACATTGTGAACGGCGCCGAGGCGCTGAAATTCCAGGCATAGGAACCCTCGCGCGGTGCGCACGCAAAAGGAGTCCGGCAGATGAACATGGGAAGAGTTTCGCAGGTGATTAGCGCGGTCGTGGACGTGGAATTCGAGCCCGGGAAGCTGCCCGCGATCCACAACGCTCTCAAGCTGACCAATCCCGCCATCAACGACCAGGAGTGGAATCTGGTTCTGGAGGTGGCCCAGCATCTCGGAGAAAACACCGTGCGCTGCGTGGCCATGGATTCCACGGACGGTCTCGTGCGCGGCATGCCCGTGATGGATACGGGCGACGTGATCTCCATCCCGGTGGGCAAGGAAGTGCTCGGCCGGATCCTGAACGTGGTCGGCGAGCCCGTGGACGAGGGCGGCCCGGTGGTCACGAAAAAACGCTACCCCATCCACCGGCCCAAGCCTGCATTCGTGGACCAGGATACCCGCGTGGCCGCCCTGGAAACGGGCATCAAGGTGATCGACCTTCTGGAACCATATGCCCGAGGGGGTAAGATCGGCCTGTTTGGCGGGGCAGGCGTGGGCAAAACCGTCATTATCATGGAACTCATTCACAACATCGCCGTGCATCACGGAGGCTACTCGGTCTTTGGAGGTGTGGGCGAACGAACCCGGGAAGGGAACGACCTCTGGCTGGAAATGAAAGAGTCTGGGGTTCTGGAGAAGGCGGCCCTTGTGTACGGGCAGATGAACGAGCCCCCGGGAGCCAGGGCGCGCGTGGGCCTTTCGGCTCTTACGGTGGCGGAGTACTTCCGGGACGAGGAAGGACAGGACGTTCTTTTGTTCATCGACAACATCTTCCGGTTCACCCAGGCGAACTCCGAGGTCTCCGCTCTGTTGGGCCGCATGCCTTCGGCCGTTGGATACCAGCCCACCCTTTCCACGGACCTGGGCGAACTCCAGGAACGGATCACCTCCACCAAGAAGGGCTCGATCACCTCCGTGCAGGCGATCTACGTCCCGGCTGACGACCTGACCGACCCGGCTCCGGCCACGACCTTCGCCCACCTGGACGCGACGACCGTTCTTTCCCGACAGATCGCCGAACTTGGAATTTACCCGGCCGTGGATCCTTTGGATTCCACGTCGCGGATCCTGGACCCGGCGGTCGTGGGGATCGAGCACTACACGGTCGCCCGGGAAGTTCAGCGGGTTCTGCAGAAGTACAAAGACCTCCAGGACATCATCGCGATTCTGGGCATGGATGAGCTTTCCGAGGAAGACAAACTCCTTGTGGCCCGGGCGCGGAAGATCCAGAGATTCCTGAGCCAGCCCTTCTTCGTGGCCGAGGCGTTCACCGGGACCAAGGGACGCTACGTGAAGATCGAGGACACGGTGAGGGGGTTCAAGGAAATCCTGGAAGGGAAGCACGACGAGCTTCCGGAGCGGGCTTTCTACATGGTGGGAACGATCGAGGAAGCCGTGGAGAAAGGCAAGAAGCTGATGGCTTAGGCCAACGGAACACTCCCCGAGCACATTTAGCCGAAGCCCGGTCGTATCCTCTGGCCGGGCCTGCCGGAATCGAAGAAAGGACCTGACCGATGGCAGACACGTTTCTTCTGGACCTCGTAACCCCCGAGAGATCCCTGTTCAGCGGTCCGGTCGTAGAACTGGTCGCGCCGGGTGCACTGGGGGAATTCGGCGTGTTGCCAGGCCATGCTCATCTGTTGTCCGAGCTTAAAGCTGGCCGCCTTCGTTACCGGACCGAAGGCGGGGAGCGGACCCTGGCGGCTGCTGGCGGGTTCGCGGAGGTGACGGCCGAAAAGGTCACGGTCCTGCTGGATGACGCCGCCTATGCGGAGGAACTCGATCGGGAGACCCTCCAGAGGGAGATCGAGCGCCTCGAAGCCGAGGCCCCGGACCCTTCGGACGAGAGGTTTCCCGTTTGGGAAAAAACCCTTAGCTGGAAAAAGACCTGCCTCGAAGTGGCCAGGGGCGCCTGAGACCCGAAGGCTCGAGTCGAAAAAGCGCGATGGAGGGACAGAGGGTCCGCACGCCGGGCTTTCCGGATTCCTGACGGTGCCCCCCCGATCCTGTTTTCAAGCCACGCCACGCTCTGCGGCGATGCGCGACATCATGTCGGTCATGTCCTTCGGAGGCGCATCCAGCCCGGCTTTGGCCACGAGGGATATGGCCTCCACAGGGCACACCGACACACAGAGCCCGCACCCGATGCACCTGCCCTCGATGATCTCGGATACCTGATCCCCTTCCCGGATGGCGTCCATGGGGCAGCGCTGGATGCAGTCGCCGCAGCCTGTGCAGAGGTCCGGATCGATTTTGGACTCGTAGTAGGACAGGACCAGATCGGCGGGCCGGGGCGCCATCTTTGCGAATTTGAGCACCGGGCAGCAACAGGAACAGCAACAGCAGATGGCGGCGACGTTTTGGGTGTTCGTCGGGGATAGGACCAGCCCGGCCGCTTCAGCCTGGGCCAGAAGGTTCAGGCATTCTTCTTTGGAGATTTGTTTGGCCATGTGGTTGTCGATGTAAAACTGAGCGAAGTCGCCGAAGCCGAGGCAGATCTCTCGCGGATACTCGCACCCGTGGCCCAGCAGAGTCTGCTCTTTGCGGCAGATACACTCCTGCACGGAGAAGACCCTTTGTCTTTCGACGAGCTCGCGGACCTGGTTGTAGGAAGCGACTCCCTTTCCGCTTCCCACGGCCGATTCGACCGGAACAACGCGCATCTGCCGCGTCGGCACGGACATCATGTTCGCGCCGAGGTACGGTATATATTCCTCGAAGAGTTCGCAGAATTCTTTGTCGAGACGTTTGAGTTGAAACTCATAGACTCCAACCACGAACTGAAAGGCCTGATAGAGGAATTTGTCCCCAGACCGAATCCGAAAGAGGATTCCCTTCTGGGCCATGTCTTCGAGTTTTTGGGCGAGCTGTTTTTCGTCCATGCCGATCCGCCTGGCGATGGCCGGCACTTCCTCGGGCTCGTTTCGGAGCTGCATCGTGAGCTCGGCTTCCTCTGGGGTGAAGAGCTTCTGGAGGATTTTCAGTTCCACCCCAGTGGGCGTACTCGGATATCCTGCCGGCAGTTTGTCCAGGAATTCCCTCAGCCGCACGTAGACATCAGCCATTGGGGCCCTCCCTTTCATCTGTTAATCTTTAGTTTTTGCTGGCGCGATCGAGGCTCTACAATGCTTTCGCGCAGGGGTCGATTAAAGGCCAGGAAAGCACATTTCTGGAGGACGAATCAAGGGATTTGCCGCTGTGCTGCCTGGAAACGAGCGCGGGCGACCTCCGGGAGGCTTCACCGGGTAGGGTTGTCAGGTCTTGTCGGCGGGCTGGACCGATAAAAACGCTGAGGCGTCGGAGGAAGAGAGATCGTCGGGATGCGTTCCGAGGGGAGGCAGTTCCTCGACTGGCGCCGAGCCTCGAGCGGCCTTTCGTTCCGCCATGCGCTGCGCCTTGTCCAGTTTTTTCTGCTTTCTGGCCATCTCTCGCTCTCGCTTCTTGAAGGTTTGTCGATTCCTTCGGGCCATGGATACGCCCTCCTTCTCCTTGCCGGAGAAACCGTCCGCCACCAAAGTCATGAGGATCAAGGCAGCATCCGGACCGCCGAAGGCCGACGGTCCGGGGCTGTCCCTTACCGCCTCCGATCGCCTCTTCCACCGTAACTGCTGCGGCCGCCTTTCCCGCGGTCTTCTTGGGGCTTGGCCGGGTTCACTTTGAGCGTGCGGCCGGTGTGTTCCTTGCCGTCGAGAGCCGAGATGGCTGCCTGGGCCTCCTCGTTCGTACTCATTTCGACAAATCCGAAGCCTTTGCTCTGGCCCGTGTAGCGGTCATTGATCACATTGGCGGTCTCCACCTTTCCGAACGGACTGAACATCTGGCGGAGGGCCGACTCGTCGATTCCGTAATCCAGATTCCCTACGTACAATTTTTTCCCCATGATGGGCTCCTTTAGATCTTTCTGACCTGATCCGCCGCCGGGCCCTTTTGTCCCTGCGTGACGGTGAACTCGACCCGGTCTCCCTCGGCGAGGGTTCTGAACCCTTCGGCGATGATCGCGGAGTGGTGGACAAACAGATCCCTCTCTCCGGACTCGCGCACGATGAAGCCGTAGCCTTTTTGTTCGTTGAACCATTTGACCGTGCCTGTCTCTTTTGCCATTTTTCCTTCCTCCAGTCTGTTCTGGCGCTTCCCTTTTCAAGCGCCTGGTGTTGGTTCGGCCCAAAAAAAAGAACCGCCCAGACTTCGTAAATCTGAGCGGTTCTCGGTACCGAACAAAACAGAAATTACTGCGTCTCTAAGTAAAATACTCCGAGTCGGCCCAAGTTGTCAACCCCCGGCTCAAAAAATTTCGAACGCCACCCCGCGAGAACTCACGTAAGGCCCGGTTTTCCGGCCTCCGAAGACGGCTCTTCCCCGTGGACTGAAGATGCATTTCCTTCTGCAGGGTGATCCGATGTCGAAAGGCCTTTCTGTTTCCGCAAATCGTCGATGGACCGCAAAGTCCGCTCGAGCTGATTTCTCCGGGTGGTCAGAAGGTGTTCGAACTCCTTGCGCACGTCTTCCATTCGCTTCTGCGTTTTTTCCAGGGAAAGGACGAAGGCTTCCCACTGCTTCTCGAAGATCCCCAGGGCCGAGAGAATCTCCGCTGCCTTTTGCTCCAGGTTGAAACTGTCCACGGCCTGGCGAATGACGAGCAGAACAGCGTAAAGGGTCAAGGGCGAGCAAAGGACCACATGATTCTTCAGGGCGTCGTCCAAAAGGGAACGGTCCTCTTCCTGGATAAACGCGTAAACCTGCTCGTTGGGTATGAAAAGAAGCGCATAGTCGAGCGTATTCTCGGCAGGGTGAATGTATGCACGGGTCGTCACTTCGCGGATGCGGGCCCGGACGTCCCGCAGGAATCTGTCGCGATACACAGAGGCCTCTGCGGTTTGTCCGCACTCCCGGTAGCGCAAATAGTTGTCCAGGGGGAACTTCACGTCCATGTGCAGTTTAAGGCCTCTGGGCAGAAGAAATGTGTAGTCTGGCCGGCCGGCTTCGACTTCCAAAGGCCTCTGTTTAAGGTAGTTGACACCCTCGACGAGGCCCGCGAGGCGCAGAATGTCTTCGGCCATCCGCTCGCCCCACTGGCCCCTGGCCTTTGAACTGGAAAGGGCCTCCCGAAGCCCTTGGGTTGTCTCCTGGAGCCTGCGAGTGAACTCGGCCGTTTGGCTGAGCTGCTCCCGCAACTCCCCGTACTTCTGGGTCCGGTCTCGTTCGAAGGACGCCAGAGTCTCCTCGAGTTTTCTCATGTCTCCGCGCAGGCTTTCGAGGGACTGTTCGATTTGTTGTCGTTTGCTCTCCAGATCCTTTTCCGCGGCAAGGGTGTGTTGGCCCAAGGTCTCCCGGGCAAGTTGGAGGAAGGTCTCGTTGTTCCGGGCCTGGACTTCGAGAGCCGTTTTGCCGACAGCCTCGGCCACCCGGGCGACAAGCGTTTCGGATTCCGCCTTTCTCCTTTCCTGCTCCCGGATCAGGGCCTGATCCAGGGCTTCTTGGACAGCCCGCCGCTGAAGCCGGAGCAGGAAGAATAGAAACCCGCCGGCCGCCACAAGGCACAGGGCCAGCACGGCTGGCGCAACGGGAAAGCGGTGAAGGGCTTCTGCCGTGATTTCGATCATGCCCCCAGAATCCGAAAGGCGCTCATGCCGGCGCTCCTCGGGCGTCAGAAGCTGCGTCCGGCGGGCTCTTGTCCGGCATTCGGTACACGAAGCCCTGAAACAGGGCGATCAGCGCGTCCCCTTCCTGGGTGATTCGGATGGAATAATGAGCGAGCCGGTTGGTTCTGGACACCTCGGTGGCCTCGGCGAAAAGGACGTTGCCGTCCGGAGCGCGGAAATAGGAAATGCTGGCCTGTACGGCCACGGAGAAGACGCCGTGCGAGTTGGATGCGGCCTGAAACACGCAGTCGGCGAGGCCGAAGATGGCTCCTCCGTGCACAAGGCCGAAGGCGTTGCGGTGGAACGGCTCCAGGGCCATTCGGGCCCTTGCGTAGCCGGCTTTCACCTCGAGGAGTTCGACGCCCAGGTGTCGGGCGAGGGGATCATTTTCCAGGCGCTCGAGCAGGGTCATGGAAGATAAGATCTTTTGTGTCCGGCATGGAAAGCGGAGCCGGAAGAAGGTTGACAGGTTCTGCCTGGATTGAGCATTGTAAAAGGCTGGGGCGAAAATGCAACGAGGGAAGAAGGCGAAATGCTGATCCTGGCCTTTGGCGATGTCCATATGCAGCCCGGTCGGGCGTCGGAGATCCCGGAGATCCGGAGGGCCGATTGCGTTGTCGTGACCGGTGATCTGACCATCCGGGGAGGAGAAAAAGAGATTCGCATGGCCCTGGAGCCGATCCTTGCGCTCGCGCCTCGCGTGTACGCACAAATCGGCAACATGGACACGGACCGGGCTCACGCCTGGCTCTGCGAGAAGGGGATCAATCTTCACGGGAAAGGCGTGCGCCTGGGAGACGTGGGTCTTTTCGGCGTCGGGGGATCCGGGCCAACGCCTTTTGGCACGCCCAGCGAGTTCTCGGAAGGCCAAATCGCTGCTTGGCTTCGGCAGGCTTATGCCGAAGTGCAAGGGGCACCCTTTAGGGTGCTGATCTCCCATACGCCCCCTTTCGGCACTGCGGTGGACCAAGTCCGAGGCGGCCGGCACGCAGGAAGCCGCTCGGTTCGGGAATTCCTCGAGACGTGGCCCTGCGACGTGTGTGTGTGCGGCCACATCCACGAGGCGGCTGGGACCGACCGGCTGGGCGGATGCCTGGTCCTGAACCCCGGTCCTCTGCCCTCGGGCGGATATGTACGCATCGAGTGCGACGGCAAGGCTCTCAAGGCCAGTCTGGAGAAGCTGTAACCGATTCGAAAACCCCGTTCAAAACCCTTGACACCGGGCGGCCAAGTCGATTATAAATAACATTCGTTATCTGAGACACGCCCGGCTTGGCGGTCCAGCTTCCTGCCGCCCGGGGCGCCTTTCGTTTCCACACTTCTGCCGTGGGCATCTGCATGGCCCGGTCCGCCGGCAAGCGTGAACAGAACAAAGCCGAAACCCGGGCCAGGCTCATGGCTGCGGCCCGCATCGAGTTCGCCCGAAAAGGGTACGCCGGTACGTCACTCCGGTCGATCACGGCCCAGGCGGGCCTGACCACGGGCGCCTTCTACAACAATTTCCGGGACAAGAAGGAAATCTACCTCGCCATCCTCGAAGAGCTTTCCCGAAAGTTGCGGGGGCTCATGGAGGAAGCCATCCAAGAGTTCCTGCTGGCAAGCCGCCATCCCGTCAAGGGGACCCCGACACTGGATCTCCTGCACGCGCCGATCAGCCGGGTTTTCCGGGAATCCATCCGAGATCGGGATCTGTTCGAAATCTTGCGCCGCGACGGGTTCTCGCGGGACTCGGAGTTCGGCCCCTACTACCGGAAGATTCTTCAGGAATTCACCCAGCCCATGCGCAAAGGGCTGGAGGCTTACATCGAAAACGGATCCGTGCAACCTTACAATACCGAGGCTCTGGCCCAGATTGCCGTGATCTTGTTTTTTTCGGTGGCGCTGGACGCGTCTTACGAGCGCCGCAAGGATCTGGACGGATGGGTGGACACCGTGGCAGCCATGATTCATGGCGGCGCGAAGGAGCTGTCGGCCCGTAGGCCTCTGATCGGAGTGGAACGGGCGACGGGCGGATAGGCGGCGATAGCGTTTGAGGCAGACCCAATCGAGTGAGAGCCAAACAACCAGACGGAAACAGGAGGTGCGAAGATGGTCGGGATCACAGCATTCGGGGGGTATGTTCCCCGGCTACGCCTCAATCGAATGGCGATCATGCAAAACTGGGGCTGGTTCGCCCCCGGGCTCTTTTCGGCGGCCCAGGGAGAGCGAAGCATGTGCAACTGGGACGAGGATTCTATGACCCTGGCCGTAGCCGCGGCGCGGGATTGCGTCAAAGGGATGGACAAGAACACGATCGACGCCGTGTACCTGGCTTCCACGAGCCTTCCTTTTGCCAGCCGCCAGAACAGCGGGATTTTAGCAGCGGCTCTCAATCTGCCCGAAGACGGACTGGTCACGGCGGATTTCACGTCCTCGCTCAAGAGCGGCACCACGGCGATCCTGGCGGCCCTGGACGCGCTCAAGGCCGGAGAAAAACGAAATGTCCTGGTGGCGGCGTCGGACGCCCGGGCGACAAAGGCCGCATGGTTCTTCGAGATGTGGTATGGCGACGGCGCGGCCGCGCTGCTCCTCGGCCGGGACAAAGTCATCGCCGAATTCAAGGGAGCCTATTCGGTTTCCTGCGATTTCGTGCCCACGTACCGCGGGGCCCAGGCCAAGTTCGACTACGGCTGGGAAGAGCGCTGGATCCGGGACGAGGGGTTCACCAAGATTCTGCCCCAGGCGGTGGGCGGGCTCCTCAAGAAATGCGGCCTTGCGATGAAGGATATCTCCAAAGTCGCCTTCCCCTGCTACCTGGGCAAGCGTGTTCACGCCGAGATCGCCAAGATCATGGGCATTGGCAAGGAGCAGCTTGTCGACAGCCTCTATGAGGTGCTCGGGGACACCGGGGCGGCCCATCCGTTGGCCATGTTGTCCACGGCTTTGGAAAAGGCCAAGCCCGGGGACCGCATCCTCATGGCAAGCTTCGGCCAGGGGGCCGACGCCCTGCTCTTTCAGGTCACGGACGCCATCCAGGATCTGCCGGCCCGCAAGGGCATCCTGGGTTCCCTGGCGCACCGGAAAGAGGAAACCAACTACGCCAAGTTTACGAAGTTCCGCGAGCTCATCCAGGTGGAGATGGGGATTCGGGCAGAGGCGGTAAAGCAAACGGCTCTTTCAGCCCTCTGGCGGCACCGGAAAATGGTTCTCGGCATGGTGGGCGGCAAGTGCAAGGCCTGCGGCACCCCGCAGTTTCCCAAGACGCGGATCTGCGTGAATCCGTCCTGCGGCGCCGTAGATACTCAGGAAGACCACGAATTTGCGGACAAGACCGGCGTGATCAAGAGCTTCACGGGAGACATGCTGGCCGTCTCTGTCGATCCTCCAGCCATTTACGGGCTGGTCCAGTTCGATGGCGGAGGCCGCACCATGGCCGACTTCACCGACTGCTCGCTCCCTGAGGTCAAGGTCGGCAATCCGGTCGAGATGTCGTTCCGGATCAAGTACTACGACGAGCAGAGGGATTTCCACGGGTACTTCTGGAAGGCCGTTCCCAGAGTCTAATCGCCCCAGGGGCTTGAAGGAGGAATCGAAGATGGCGACAGGGATTCGCGACAAAGTCGTTATTCTCGGCATGGGCTGTACGAAGTTCGGCGAGCGTTGGGATGCCGGTGGAGAGGACCTCCTGGTGGAAGCGTTCCAGGAGTGCCTCCAGGATGCGGGGATCGATAAGAAGGAAATTCAGGCCGCCTGGTTCGGCAGTTGCTTTCCTGAAATCGGGTTGGGACAGAGCGCCCTGCCTCTTTCCGTTTCTCTGAGACTGCCCAACATTCCGGTCACCCGCGTGGAAAACTTCTGCGCGAGCGGGACCGAGTCGTTCCGGGGCGCTGTTTACGCGGTGGCGTCGGGTGCTTACGACATCTGCCTGGCTGCGGGAATGGAAAAGCTCAAGGATACGGGGTATGGGGGACTTCCGGAGTTCGGAGCGAACGCAGGCCCCCGAAATTTCCTTATCCAGCCGAGCATCACGGCGCCGGGCACGTTCGCACAACTCGCAAGCGGTTACGCCGCCAAGTACAAGATCGCCGACGACGTTCTCAAGCGGGCCATGGCGCATGTGTCGGCCAAAAGCCACGCGAACGGCGTGAAAAACCCCAAGGCCCACCTGAGGAAAGCGGTCACCGAGGAACAGATCATGGCGGCGCCCATGATCGCTCATCCTCTGGGGCTTTTCGATTGCTGCGGCGTGAGCGACGGCGCGGCCTGCGCGATCGTGACCACGCCCGAGATCGCCCGAAGCTTGGGGAAGAAGGATCTTGTCGCGGTCAAGGCGTTGCAAATCGCCCTGAGCAACGGATACGAGTTCGGGTACAACGAGTGGGAAGTGGATCACTTCGTCACCACGAGCATTGCGAGCAAGAGGGCATACGAAGAAGCTGGAATTAAGAACCCCAGAGAAGAAATCAGCATGATGGAAGTCCACGACTGTTTCTCCATCACGGAACTTGTCACGATGGAGGACCTTCATATCTCTCCGAGAGGCGGAGCCATCAAAGACATCATGGACGGGTTCTACGACGCCACGGGCAAGATTCCCTGCCAGATCGACGGCGGCCTGAAGTGTTTCGGCCATCCCATCGGTGCCTCGGGCCTGCGGATGCTTTACGAAATGTACCTGCAGCTTCTCGGCAGGGCAGGCGAGCGTCAGATCAAGGATCCCCGGTACGGGCTCACCCACAACTTGGGCGGGTTTCCTTTCATGAATGTCTGCAGCATCGCGATCGTGGGACGTTACGAAAAATGACCGAACCGGCCTCGGCGGCTCTGTACACCCACAAGCCCCTGGGCGAGGAAATCCGTTCGGTTGCCGGCTATTACGTCTTGGAGGAGGAAAAGACGCTCTCCTTTCGGGGCCGGGAGCTTCTGCTCGTCAGGGGGAGCATGATTGTGGACAGCTCTTGCTGCGGCAGTGGCGGCTGCGGATTCGTCCACGTGGCCGGGTATGTGGTTGGATGGAAGACCCGCAGAAGCCCGGAAGGAGAGGCTGTCAGCGAGGTCGAGCCGGTTCGGGACGAGGCGGAGCGGGAAGAAATCCGCAAATGGGTGAGCGAGCTCGAGCGGGTGGCGCAGGTGCAGTTCGGGTAGGAGAGGCAGCGAGTGGCGAGATGCTCGAGATCAAGGTCCATCTGAATTCGCCGGTGGAGAAGATCCTGGACTTCAAGTGCTGCCACATGCTCAACCAGAACCTGGAGATTCTCGTTCGGAATCGAGGCGAGAAGACGGTCCGGGTTTCGAGCGCCTGCGAACTTGTGGGACCGTCTGGGCGGCTGCGGCTGGAGTGTCTGTTTCCCCCGGGTGGGCACGTGATCCCCCCGGGGGAGATCGTTGCTTTTTACGGGTCCTTTCCGGAATCGTTGTTCGACCCGTACGAGTCCGTCGTTTTCCGAGACGCCGAGGGCGGTGAACACTGGGCCCCCCTTCGGCCGGATCGATAAGAGCACGCTTTCTTTTCCGGAGGATGCAACAACGCGGAGGGTGTCCAGATGAAGCGGGAGATTTTCAAGGAGGAGCACGATATCTTTCGGGAGTCCTTCCGAAAGTTCCTGGAAAAGAATGTCGTGCCCTATCAGAAGGAGTGGGAAAAGGCCGGCATCGTTTCCCGCGAGGTGTGGAAGAAGGCCGGCGACGAAGGATTTCTTTGCCCGTGGGTCCCTGAAAAGTACGGCGGGCTTGGGGCGGACTTTCTCTACAGCGTGGTCGAGATCGAAGAGATGGCACGAATCGGGGAAAGCGGATTCGCCCTGAACCTTCACAGTGACATTGTGGTGCCTTACATCGAGGCTTTCGGAACCGAGGAGCAGAAAGAGCGCTGGCTCCCGAAATGCGTGAGCGGCGATACGATTACGGCAGTGGCCATGACCGAGCCGAACGCGGGCTCGGATCTTCAGGCCATCAAGACCACGGCCGTCCGGGATGGCGACTCTTATGTGATCAACGGCCAGAAGACCTTCATCACGAACGGAATGATCAACGACCTAGTCGTCGTGGCGTGCATGACCGATCCCAAGGCCGATCCCAAGTATACGGGCATGAGCCTCTTCTGCGTGGAATACGGGACTCCGGGCTACCACAAGGTCCGGAAGCTGGAAAAGATCGGCATGCACTCGCAGGACACGGCCGAACTGTTTTTCGAAGACTGCCGCGTTCCCAAGGAAAACCTCTTAGGCATGAAAGAGGGACAAGGGTTCATCCAGCTCATGGTCAAGCTGCAGCAGGAACGCCTGGTCTGTGCCGTGGGCGCCGTGGCCAGCATGTGGTACGTCCTGGCGGAAACCAAGAAGTACTGCGAGGAACGGGTGGCCTTCGGCAAGCCCATTATCAAGTTTCAGAACACCCGCTTCAGGCTGGTGGAAATGTACACCATGGCCGAAGTGCTGCAGGCCTTCATGGACCGGCTCATTCTGGAGCACATGAAGGGCACGGATGTGGTGACCGAGGTCAGCATGGCGAAGTGGCTGAGCACCGAGGAGCTTAAGAAGACCGTGGACCAATGCCTTCAGTTCTTCGGCGGCTATGGGTATATGATGGAATACCCGATCGCCAAGGCGTATCAGGACGTCCGCGTGCAGACGATTTACGCCGGAACGACCGAGATTATGAAGGAGATCATCGGCCGGAGGCTCGGGCTCTGATCCACCCGCTCGGAAATGCGTGCGGTTGGGACGCCGGGCTCGCCTGTGTCGGGTCTCTGACGGGATTCGTTTTTGGGGGGGAGGCGGGCCCGGACGTCCGGCCTTTTGGGAGAAGCCTGTTGCAGGAGCGTCCGAGCGATCCGATCCGCTATGCCCGGGAAGTGGTGGGCGGCGATCCCATGGCCCGCCACCTCGGGATCGAGATTCTCGAAGTGGCCGAGAATTTTGCCCGCGTGGCTCTCACGGTAAAGCCGGAGTATCTCAATGCCTTGGACCGTGCGCACGGGATCACGGTCTACGCTTTGGCCGACCAAGCCCTTGCCGTTGCAGCCAACTCCGCGGGCGATTCCGCCGTGGTTCTGGAATCGAAGATCAATTTCCTGAGCGGCGCACCGGTTGGCGCGCGCCTCGTGGCCGAGGCTCGTCCGGTGGACCGGAAAAAGACACTCGCTCTTTGGAACGTCGAGGTCCGGCAGGAGCAAAACGGAGCGCTCATCGCCTCTTGCCAAGGGCTTACCTACCACAAACCCCGCTGATCTCAGCCGTAAAGCTCTCCGGCCGTCAGGTGAAGAATGAGAACCTTGAGTTCCGTGGTTTCCTCGATGGCGTAGCGAGCCCCTTCCCGCCCCAGTCCCGATTCCTTCATGCCACCGTAAGGTAGATGGTCCATGCGAAAGGTGGGGACGTCGTTGACGAGAACGCCCCCGACCTCGAGTCGCGAGAAGGCCCGAAAGATGCGCCCCACGTCCTGGGTAAAGATTCCCGCCTGAAGGCCGTATCGGGAATCGTCGACGCGCCGCAAGGCGTCCTCGAAGTCCCGGTATGTTTCAACCGTGATGACCGGCCCGAACACCTCGAGGCAGCTTACCTTCATTTCGGGCGTCACGTTGGTCAAAATCGTGGGCCAGTAGACAGCTCGCTCCCGGGTCCCCCCGATGAGAATCCGGGCTCCGCCCGCCACGGCTTCCCGGACCCACTGCTCCACTCGCATCGCCTCCTGCTCGCTTATCATGGGTCCGACGAAAGTCTCAGGATCCAAAGGATCGCCGACCTTGAGGTTCTCGGTCTCCTCCATAAGCCTGGCAATGAAGGGATCGTAGATCCGGTCGTGGACAAACACCCTCTGCACGCTAATGCAGGACTGGCCTGCCTGGCCGAAGCCTCCCTGCACGATGCGCACCGCGGCCAGCTCCTGGGGAGCGTCCTCGTGAACGACCACGGCCGCGTTCCCGCCGAGTTCGAGAATGACGGGCTTCTTGCCCGACAGGGCCTTGACCCGGTAGCCGGTGCCGGGGCTTCCGGTGAAGGAGATTCTCTTGATCCGGTCGTCCTGGATGAAGATTTCCGCCACCTCGGGCCTGCAGGGGACCACATTCAGCCAGCCGTCCGGCGCACCGGCCGCCTGAGCGATTTCCGCAAGCTTCAAGGCCGCCCCGGGACACGCCGACGGCGGCTTGAGAATGAGCGAGTTTCCGGTGGCAAAAGCCGGTGCCACCTTGTGAGCGCAGAGATTCAGGGGGAAATTGAAGGGCGAAATTCCCAGAACAGGCCCTACCGGGAAGCGCCGCGTCAAGGCAAGGCGGTCCGCCCCCCAGGACATCAGGTCCGCAGGGATGACTTCTCCACCGATCCGTTGACATTCGTCCTTTGCGCAGGAGAAGTTGAACAGGCAACGGTCGACTTCGGTCCGAGACGCTGATATGGGCTTGCCCGACTCCAGCGTGATCGTCCGTGCGATTTCTTCTTTTCGGTCCGAAAGGCCCTGAAGAATTCTGTCGAAAATTTCGACTTTCCTGAAAACAGGCACTCTTCGGGTGACCTGGAAAGCTCTTGCGGCCGTCTCCAGGATCTCCTCGGCGTGCTCGCTTCCGGCCAAGGAAACGACCGACACCACTTCCGCACTGAAGGGATTGCGGATCTCGGCGGTCTGGTCCGAAAAACGCCACCGGCCTCCGACCAGAAATCCATTTACATCGGCCATGGAGCGCACTCCCTCGTTTCACGCCGGGGTCAGATGGGGCAGACCAGTTGCCCCAGCCGTTCCGTAAGGCGGATGTTTTCCTGAAAATCCACCGGACAGTCCACGACCGCAACCCGTTCCGAGGCCAGGGCTTCCCGGAGAGCCGGCAGCAGATCTTCCGCCGCCTGAACACGGTAGCCGTCCGCGCCGAAGCTTTTCGCCAGGCCGCAGAAGTCTACCTCGCCCCAGTCCACGGCTGTGGCTCGGCCGTACCGGTTCAATTGTTTCCAGCGGATCAGTCCATAGCCGCGGTCGTGCCAGACGAGCGCGACAAAGGGGTTGCCGATCCGGACCGCGGTCTCGAGCTCCTGGACGTTCATGAGAAAGCCCCCGTCCCCGCAGGCCGCCACCACCTTGCGGTCTGGATAGACGATTTTCGCGGCCACGGCCCCAGGCAAAGCGATGCCCATGCTGGCGAACCCGTTGGAAATGATGCAGGTGTTCGGCTGGTAGCAGGGGTACATCCGGGCGATCCAGAGCTTGTGGGCCCCCACGTCGGAGATCACAATGTCCCTGCGGTCCAGGGCCGCCCTGAGGTCCGAGAGAATCTTCTGGGGTTTGAGCGGAAAGCTCCTGTCGTCCCGAAAGGAATCGATCTCGTTCACGATATAGTCCCGGAGCACGCTTACGCCGGGCCTTCCCTCCCGGGGTGCGCCCATTTCGGTCATGCGGTCCAGGGTCGTCGCGATGTCGCCGACCACTTCAAGGGCGCAGACATAGGAATCGTCCACCTCAGCGGCCGTCCGGTCGATGTGCAGGATGGTCTTGTTCCTGTCCGGGTTCCAGAGTTCGGGGTGGTATTCCACCATGTCGTACCCCACGGCAATCACCAGATCCGCCCGATCGAAGCCGCAGGAGACGTAGTCCCGCGCTTGGAGCCCAACCGCCATGAGGGAGAGGGGGTGGTCGAAAGGAATGATTCCTTTGGCCATAAACGTGTTGGCCACAGGAATCTGGAATTTCTCGGCGAATCTCACCAGAGCCCGGCTTGCCCGCGAGCGAAGAACCCCGTTTCCGGCCAGGATCATGGGGAACCGGGCTCGTTCGATCAGAGCGAGGGCGTCCCGAAGTGTGCGGTCCTTGGGTTCTGGCTCCTGGCGCTCCTGTCTGGGTAGCGGGTCGAACTGGGCCGCCAGGCCGGCGAGGTCTTCGGGCACGTCGATGTGCGTGGGCCCTCGCTTCTCCTCCTCTGCGAGCTTGAAGGCTTTGCGGACGACCTCCGGCACGCTTTGGGGCTTCTGGAGAAGGACGTTCCACTTGGTCACAGGATGAAAGATGGACACGATGTCGATGACCTGGTGGGACTCTTTGTGCATCCGGTCCAGGGCGGCCTGGCCCGTGATGGCCACGAGGGGCGCCCGATCGAGAAATGCGTCGGCAATGCCCGTGATGAGATTCGTTGCGCCAGGCCCCAGGGTGGACAAGCAGACCCCGGCCCTTCCGGTCAGGCGGCCATAGAGATCCGCCATGAAGGCAGCCCCCTGTTCATGGTGGGTGCTGACGAAGTGGATCGAGGAGCCGTTCAGGGCGTCGAGGATCTCCATGTTCTCTTCGCCGGGCAGGCCGAAGATGTGTCGGACGCCCTCGTTCTCCAGACACCGGAGAAGGCCTTCAGCCACTTTCATGCGTTTGGTACTCCTCCATGAGGATCGGCCGACCCTTTTCTCTGGTGCGGCCTTTTGTCAGATGCCCTGCTCCTCGCAGGGGGTTCGCTCGGCCCAGCGCTCAGGTTCCATGCGACTCAGGGGTGGACCCGGCTGACCCGGGCCCGGATCTCGTCGGTGACTTGGCCGGCCCGGATGATCTCAGAGTAAAGGGCGGCCGAGGGCCGCGGACTCCTTTCCAGGGTGTCGTAGTCGATGGCCACGAGGCCGAAACGCGGCCAGAACCCTTGGGCCCATTCGAAATTGTCCATGAGGGACCAGTGGAGGTACCCCCGCACATCCACGCCGTTCGCTTCGGCCTGGAACATGGCGTCCACGTGATCCACTAGAAACTTGGGCCTTTGGTCGTCGTCCGCATCCGGGATTCCGTTTTCGGTCACGAAGACCGGAAGACCGTAGCGGCCGACCCGTTCCAGCACCTGGCGAAAGCCGTCCGGGTAGATCTCCCATCCCATCTCGTTGTGCTCGACCGCAGGATCCGGGTTTTCCTCAGGGAACCCCTTGACGTAGGGAATGAACGGCAGCCCGGTCACCACCGAGCGGCTGTAATAGTTCACGGCGATGAAATCCAGCGTACCGGCCAGTTCCGGATGGTAGCCTTCGGGCGGATCCGTGCCGGGGCTCGTGTAGTCTCTGTCCAAGTCCGCGTCGACCAAGCCGTCCACGAGCACGTCGAAAAAAACCTGGTTGAACACATAGTCGACCTGTTCGGCCCCATCGACGTCCCAGGCACTCCTGGGATTTTTCGGCGCCATGATCCTCATGTGCTTGGCCGAGCTCACGAGGGCGGGAAGGCCGTCGCCGTCCGTGTCCCATACGTCCGTTTCGTGGATCCGGCGGTACGCAGCCGCGTGGGCCTTAAAAAGCTGGAAGGCGGCCTGGCGGCCCTCTTCCAAATGAAAGGGCTCGGTGTCGGAGGGGTATCCGCCTTCGAAGTACATGCCGTTCACCAGCACCATGGGTTCGTTGATGGTGATCCAGAAATCCACTTCCCGGCCATACTCGGCCGCCAGATCGCCGCAGAATTCGACGAATTCTTCGGCGGTTTCGTCGCTCAGCCAGGCGTCAAGGTCGGTGTCGGGCCTCAGGGGATTGAGGACCCACTGGGGGTGAGTGAAGTGGTGGAGAGTGACAAAGGGGGTGAGGCCGTGCCGTTTGAGAGAAGCAAGGACTTCGTGGTAGTGCCGTATGGCCTCCGGGTCGTAAAAGTCCCGGATCGGCTCGATGCGGCTCCACTCGATGGAAAACCGGTAGGCGTTGTGCCCCATCTGTTCGGCGAGCGCAAAGTCCTCGTCGTACCGGTGGTAGTGGTCCACGGCTGCGCCCGAAATGTCGCCGTTGTCGATTTTGCCCGGGAGCATCTCCCACAGATACCAGTCGTTGGCCGTGTTGAAGCCCTCCACCTGGTGCGCCGCCGTGGCCGTTCCCCAGTAAAAGTCCGGAGTCGGTTCGGTTTTGGCGGCTTTTCCGCTATCGTCCCCGCAACCCAGGGCATGCACCAGGAAAGCGGTGAGCACGAGCAGGGGTTCGAGGGTTCGGATCTTCATGGAAAGCCCTCCTTTGGTTCGCATTCATCGTAGACCGGTTTGCCCCTCGGGCGCAAACTGGTGAGATTCAGGGCAAATTGACTTTTCTTAAGGCGTTCTATATCGTTTAGTTTTCTTTTCCGCCCTCGGGCGTTTGCCCAGAGGGAGCCCGTCGCACGGAGGGGCGCCATGTACGTGCCCACCAGAATGTTTTTGACCAAAGGGGTAGGCCGGCACAAAGAAAAGCTCGCCAGCATGGAGCAGGCTCTCCGCAGGGCCGGGATCGCGCCCTTTAACTTGGTCAAGGTTTCAAGCATCTATCCGCCTGGATGCAAGCTGATTTCTCGCAGCGAGGGTCTCAAGATCCTCAAGCCCGGCCAGATCGTGCACACGGTTCTGAGCGAGGTCGCCACCGACGAGCCTCATCGCCTGATTTCGGCTTCGATCGGGATCGCCATCCCGAAGGACCCGGGTCAGTACGGGTACCTCTCCGAGCATCACTCCTGCGGCCAGACCGAACAGGCAGCGGGGGACTATGCCGAGGACCTGGCAGCCCAGATGCTTGCGACGATCCTGGGCCTGGAGTTCGATCCGGACTCAAATTACGACGAGAAAAAGGAACTTTGGCGAATCAGCGGAAAGATCATCCGCACGAGCAACATCACCCAGTCCGCCATCGGGCACAAGAGCGGCGTTTGGACGACCTGCGTGGCCGCGGCCGTTCTCGTGCCCTGACAAATACGTGAAACGGACAGGCGCGCCTGGTCGCGGCCTGCAAGGCTCTGGGAGGAGCCCCATCGGCCGGAAACTCGAATGCCGACTTGGCCTTTGAATTCTATCCCCTCCCAAAGGTCCCTTTTCTCCTCCTTTTTTGGGATCACGTCCCGGAAGAGGGTTTTCCGGCGAGAGTCAAGGTTCTGTTCGATCTTTCGGTGACGGATTATCTCGATATTGAGTCTTTGGTTTTCTTGGCTGAAAAGTTCGCCGAGGCCCTCATCGGGTCCGACCGACCCTGAGGGATTCGTTCTGCAGCGGCAGTGCCTGCGATCGCCCCCGAGCGATACTGCGGTGCGGTTCTTCAGGGCGGTCTGCGATGGTCTGGACAGAAAGCCTGCCTTCCGTTACTCTAATAATCCCTTTGTGGCCCCGGGCAGAACCCATACTGGCGGAGCGAACGTCCATGCAGACGATCCAGAGCTTTCGGAGTCTCATTGAATTTGCGATCGAGGAGGAGAAGCGGGCTCAGGCCCTTTACGCCAGGATGTCCCGGAGCGCAGAGGATCCTTTCGTGAAATCGATTCTCGAGGGACTTCACGAGCAGGAGAGGGAGCACGAAAAGAAACTCCTCTCCCTTCTGTCCTCGATCAAAACGTGAAGGGAGGGATCCCCTTGGCTTTGGAGTACAGCGAGCGGTTGATCCAGGAATTCCGCAACCCCCAGAACGTGGGGGAGATGGACGCACCCGACGGATTCGCCACCCACAACAGCGAGGAATGCGGCGACTACCTGGAGCTTTATCTGCGGATCGAGGGCGGCAAGATTCTGGACGCGAAATTCAAGACCTTCGGGTGCGCGGCGGCGATCGCCTCGAGCAGCGTCCTTACGCGCATGGTGATAGGCCGGACCCTCGAGGAGGCGGAGAAGATCACCAAGGAGGACGTCATCCGGGCCCTGGACGGGATGCCGGAGCCGAAGGTGCATTGTTCCCTGCTTGCCGTGGACGCCCTAAGAAAGGCCCTGGAAAACTATCGGAACAAAGGCTGAAGAGCTGCCTTCGGTGTCGAAGGCTCCTCTCCTTTGCGGAGCGGCCAAGCTCGACCCCGGGCGCTCGGGCCCGGCGGGGGGCGAGGGAGCCGGTTCGATGGAATCGAGGCAGGGCCCGGCCGGAGCGGTGGACGTGAGCAAAGCCCGGACGGTGTTCATGGGCACGCCGGCCTTCGCCTCGATCATCCTCGGCGGGATCCTGGATCAGGGCTGGAACGTGGTGGCCCTTGTTTGCCAGCCCGACCGCCCCAAGGGAAGGGGCAGAAGAGTCCAGCCTCCTCCGGCCAAACTGGAAGCCCAGGCGCGCTCTATCCCGGTCCTTCAGCCCGAACGGATGCGGGATCCTTTGTTTCTTGAGCGCCTTCGGGGATTTAATCCTGACTGGATCCTGGTGGCTGCCTTCGGCAGGATTCTGCCCCCGGAGGTTCTCCGCCTTCCGCCTCTGGGCTGCTACAACGTCCATGCTTCCCTCCTGCCAGCCTACCGCGGAGCCGCGCCCATCTCATGGGCCATCCTGAATGGGGAGAAGTTGACGGGCATCACCCTGTTCCGCATGGACGAGGGCCTGGACACCGGGGATATTCTGGCCGCAGCTCCCTTGGCGATCGACCCGGACGAAACCGCAGGGGAGCTTGGAGCCCGTCTGGCTCGCCTGGCCGTAGACATCCTGCCCGGCTCCATGGAGCAGGTGCTCAAAGGAACGGCGAGGTTTGTTCCCCAGGATCATTCCCGTGCCACATGGGCGCCGCCTCTGTCCAAGAAGGACGGGGAGATCAGGTGGACTTTGTCGGCCGAGGAAATCCGCAACAGGGTCCGGGGGCTGGATCCATGGCCAGGCGCGTATACCTTCTGGAGGGGAAGTCGCCTGAGACTCTGGAAAGCAGCAGCCGAGCCAGAGGCCGAGTCCGGGAGAGAGCCGGGTGAAGTGGTCGGCACGTCGGCCGAAGGGCTTCGCGTGGCCACCGGCCAAGGGATTCTGGTGGTTCGGTCCCTTCAGCTCGAAGGCGGAAGGAGGATGACGGTTGAAGAGTTCCTCCGGGGTCACAGAATCGGGCCCGGCGAAAGGTTCGGCGTGGCGAGCGAAGCCTGAGGATCCGCGGCAAGTGGCCTTTGACGTGCTTCGTTCCGTGGACACACGGGGAGGTTTCGCGGACCGGGTTCTGGACGGAAGGCTGCGAAGAGCCGGCTGTCCGGACGAGAGGGACCGGGCTCTGGCGACCGAAATCGTCTACGGCGTCCTGCGCAGACGGGGCACCTTGGATCGCGCGATCGAGGGGCATGTGCGAAAGCCCCTGGAACGGCTCGATGCGGAAGTGCTGGAGGTCTTGAGGATCGGCGCGTACCAGATTCTGTTCCTGGACAGGGTTCCTGACCATGCGGCGGTTCATGTGTCGGTGGAGATCGCCCATCGGGCTGCCAAGCCGGGAACTGCAGGCCTTGTGAACGCGGTCCTCCGATCGCTGTGCAGGGAAAAGTCCCGGGTGGGCAGGGAGGCATTGGTCAGAGCCGCAGCCCGGGGGGAACCGGACTTTCCTGGCTGGCTGAAGGATCTGTGGAAGCGGGACCTCGGCGCATCGAGGGCCCGAGAGCTTTTTCATGCGCTGCTGGCTCAGCCCGAGGTCACGCTGCGGGTCAACCCGCTCAAAGTTGCAAGAGCGGATCTCGTGGAGGCCCTGGCCCGTGAGGGCTTCCTCGCCGAGCCCGTGGAAGGCTTGCCTTGGGCGCTTAGGGTGGTAAAAGGAAGCGGGGATATTCGACAGACCCGCTGCTACTCGGAAGGTCTCTGCGTGCAACAGGAGGCAGCTTCGCAACTCGTCGTGGATCTTCTCGGGCCCTGCCCGGGCGAACGGGTTTTGGACCTTTGCGCAGCGCCGGGGCTCAAGACATCCCAGATCGGCGCCAGGATGGAGAACCGGGGTCTGCTCGTCGCGCTGGACCGAAAGCCGGCTCGGGTTCGCGAGCTGCGGCGGCTATGCCAGCGAATGGGCGTAAGGCTCACCGGCGCCTTGGTTGCAGACGGGAGCCGTCCCGGGACGACCGGTCTTAGAGAGAGATCCTTCGACCGGGTGCTCGTGGACGCCCCTTGCTCCGGATTGGGCATCCTGCGCAGAACGCCTGAGAAGAAGTGGCGGCCGCCGCCCGACTTTCGGGCCCTGGCAGCCCTTCAAGCAGGACTGCTTTGCGCGGCAGCCGGTCTCGTGCGGGAGGGCGGCGTTCTGGTTTACAGCACCTGCACGGTGAACAGGCAGGAAAACGAGGACATCCTCGAGGGTTTTCTCGTTGGCCATCCCGGGTTCCGGCTTGAGGACGCCTCGCACTTTCTGCCCCGCACGCTGGGCGACCTGGTATCTGAGGCGGGCACGGTCTGCACGTGGAGGAGGCCCGGTGAATTCGATTTCTTTTTCGCGGCCAGGCTGCGGCGCACGGGGAGGAGAGAATGAAAGAGAAGCTCATTGCCCCTTCGATTCTATCCGCCGATTTTGCAAGGCTTGGCGAGGAGATCCGGGCGGTGGAACGGGCCGGGGCGGACTGGATCCACGTGGACGTGATGGACGGCCGGTTCGTGCCCAACATCACGATCGGGCCTCTGGTGGTGGCTGCGGCGCGAAAAGTCACACGCCTGCCTCTGGACGTTCATCTCATGATCGAGGACCCGGACCGGTACGTGGATGAGTTCGTCGAGGCAGGGAGCGATTGGTTGACCGTGCACGTAGAGGCGTGCCGCCATCTCCAGAGGACCCTGGACGTAATCCGAAGAAAGGGCGCAAAACCCGGGGTGTCCCTCAACCCGGCCACATCCCTGGCCACTCTCGAGGACGTGCTGCCGGACGTGGACCTCGTTCTCCTCATGAGCGTCAACCCGGGCTTCGGGGGCCAGACGTTCATTCCCCAAGTGCTCGACAAGATCCGCAGGCTCCGCAGGATGCTCGACGCCGCGGGCCGGCAAATCCTGCTCGAGGTGGACGGAGGCGTGAAGGTAGAAAACATCGGCGAGATCGCACGGGCCGGTGCGGATGTGCTCGTGGCCGGCAGTGCGATCTTCGGCACGGCCGACTACGCAGAGACGATTTCGCGGATGAGGGGCCGGATCGCCGCAGTCTGCGGAATGCGCGGTCGCGATTGACGAAAAAGGGTTTTCGGGGTACCTTGTTTGAACGGCCGGTCACGGGCCGCCCCTTTTCGAAGAAACGCCGGGAAGTAGCGCAGCCTGGTCAGCGCGCATGCTTCGGGAGCATGAGGTCGAGGGTTCAAATCCCTCCTTCCCGACCAGGTTTTTCTCGAAACCAGCCCTGGGGGAGGCTGGTTTTTTTGTCTGTGGAACGCCCTAGCGCCTGCCGGCGCGCCGCATGGCGTCCGGGGTGAAATCGGCAAGGTCATACTTTACGTTGAATTTCCACGTCCGGGTCTCGTTGATCAGGCCCACCGTGATGTACCGGCCGTTCTGCAGGTCGTAGCTGAACTCGCCCACAGGCCCGAGGAAGGGCAGTTCGCACAACACGATGCAGTGGGCCTCGTGGACCCTCCAGATCTGCTGCCGCGCGTCGTAGATGTCCACGGCAAGCACCTGCCAGCTGTCCTCGTCGATGTAAAAGGTCCTGCGCGCGTAAATGTGGCTCGTTCCTTCCTTGAGCCGGGCGTCGACCACCCAGACCCTGTGGAGCTCATAGCGTAAAAGGTCAGGGTTGATGTGCCCGGGCCGGATGATGTCCGCATACTTCACGCCCTGCGCCTGCAGGTTGTAGGCATTATACGCCACGTACTTCTCCTGCCGGCCCACCAGGGTCCAGTTGTACCGGTCCGGCGCGCCGCTGAACATGTCGAGCTGGTCCGAGGTTCTGAGCCCGTCCGAGGCCGTCCCGGGGTTGTCGTAGGCGATGTTGGGCGCGCGCCGCACCCGGCGCTGGCCCGCGTTGTAGGTCCAGGCGCTGCGGGGCTCCCGTACCTGGTCGATCGGGTCGATGACGAGCAGAAGCTCGCCGGCCAGCCGGGCAGGAGCCAGGACCGTCTGGAAAAAGTACACGCCTTTGTTGTTCACGCTTTCGATGCTTGCCCCGGGCTGGGCGTAAGGGAAAAGGATTTTTTCCTCCAAAATGACCGGCGTATAGGCTCCGCTTGCCGTCACCGGGAGCTGGCCATAGACCCGATAGATCGACTCGCCCCGGAACCGGAGCAAGTGATTCCAGATGGCTTCGATGCCCTGTTTGGGTATCGGGAACGGGATGCCCTCGCCTGCGTTGAGCACACCGTTTCCGCCCTGGGCTAGTTCGGCTCGCGTGGCGTTTCGATAGATGGCATCGTAGATCCGCTGGGGCAAGGCCGCGCTCCGGCGCGTGGGATACACCTGCATCTTCCAGGTTCCCGGATAACGCCTGAAAAGGGCCTTGTACCCCTCGGTCAGCTTGTCGGCGTATTGTTCCCAGTTTTGCGCAGTGATCGTGAAAAGGATCTTGTCTTCTGCGAACGGATTCTTGTAGGCCTCGTCTTCTTTGCGGTCCTCTTCGCATTTCTGAATCCCGCCCGTCCATTCCGGGATCGTTCCCTCCGCGTTGCCCGCGCGGACGGCTCCGGTGGGCGTAAGATCGCCTTTGAGCCTTTCGGCTTCCTCTGGGCTGACTTTCCCGTAAGCCCCGCCCGCGGTGAGCAGCCAGACGAAGCACGCAACAAAGAGCGTCCTGATCGTCCTTTCCACGGCGGTTCTCCTTCTTAAGTGGGAGGAGTCCGGAGTCCCGGTCAAACGGAACAAGGCGACGAAGAGAACGTTCTCTAAGAGGCAAAATCGCGTCGAGAAACGCTACTGCAAAAAGCCCAAGCTTCCGCGGAACGAGCAAACGATAACGGGGGATGCGACGGAGAGTCAAGAAGGGCCTGTTGCCCGGGTTGGTCACAGTTGCTTACCTGACGGCCTGGCGAATGGTCTAGCGGAAGGTGCGCATCCATCGCGGGAAGAGGCCTTCACCAGATCGAGGGGGCCGAAAAAATTTTTTCGGCCCCGTTGGGTGTGACCACATATGTCACAGCGGTCCTCTAGAATCCCCACCAGAAGTCGTTCACCCCGAGAGGGAGGAGGACATGGACTCCCTCGCATCAGCACACAGGAGGTCTGCTGAGCGCAACGCGATCAGAAGGGATCTTGTCAGAGAGGGTGCAGTGAAATCGTCTAGGAAAGAGAAGATTCTCGAAGCAGATGCGCCGCGCTGACAAGAGACGAGCGAGGACAGCAGTGTGCGCCAGGTCGGAGAAACAGGAAAGCTTGTGAGAAGGAAATGGATCTGATCTCGGTCTCGCATGAAACGGGATGGGTCATGGACGAGAAGATGCCTCAGGAGAATTCCCCTGTGGAGCAGTTTCGCAGAAGAGACGCAGCCAATGCGAGAGAAGCCCAGGCGGCGGCCAAATTGGAATTGCAACAGGTTCTGAGAGGGTGCATCCTTCCGGAACTGCGCCGCTATTGGAGCGAGCATGTCTCGAGTCTTCGGTCCATAGCGGCAACCCCCTTTCATGCCATGGTCGAAGTGGATCTTTACTCTCTCGATGGCGAAAAGAGCCGGTGTGTTCTTTACACGAACACGGAGACGCGCATGAACGAAGTCTTAAAGACGACGAATGGAGAACTGCCCATCTTGTCTTGGACGCATCCGGCCGTCCAACTGGGACTCTCGGCCGACCTGGGGGAGAAGGTGGAGGTAAACTCCGAGAGATTTCGGGTGACGGCCGTGACCCCCTTCGCACGAGGGACCTTTGAACAGGTGTTGCCGAACCTCGTCGGGCTTTACGAGCCTGGAGGCGCTGTGCCTGTCAAGAAGCCAACCTTCGCACCCCAGGGAACGCCGGCACCCTTTCAGCCCGAACCATCCCGGCAGGGGAGAAAGCCTGCGCAGGGCCTCCGTTCGGTCAAACTCCACATGACCCGCCAGCAGGTCGAGGCCTTTGTGAGCAGAATGAAAGGGATGATGATCGTTACCGGCGCACCCGGGACAGGAAAAACCACCGTGGCCCTGCAGCGCGTGCGATTCCTTTACGATCAACAGGACCAGAGGGTCGGGGATGCGGACATTCGCTACGAGCCAAAGCGTACAAAGATCTTTCTCGGCAACGCAAATTTATTGGCCCACTGCCGTCACCTTCTGGAGAAGGAACTCGGAATTCCGCAGGATCTGGTTTTCCTGGTGCCGGACTTCGTCCGTCAATATCTCAGGCAGGTTTGGGCCTTTAAGAGCGAGGCCAGACTCCGGAGCCGAAAGATTTCCCCCTTTGAGCAACGGGCCCGGGCGGCAGTCTTCGGGTTATGCAACAAGAGGGACTTGCTCGACTGCTGGAAGGTCTACGAAGAGCAGATCGCTTCTCGTCTGGCCGAATCAGAGCGCGCTGAGTGGCTGAAGATGCTCGAAGGACAAGCCGGGCCGCCCGTCCGCATGAGATTCCGTAGGTTGGCGGCCGCATTCGCCGCCCAAAGGACGGCCTCGAAACAGGCTGACCCGAGGCGGTCTGGATGGAGGATGCAAGCCGTCTACGAAACCGTCAGAGGGCCATACGAGGAGTTGCGAGAGAGCCTGGATGCCTCGGCCCGGGAGGCTTTCGACCACGGTGTGCGAAACTGGCTTTTCTGGGTCTACGATCCCCTAGACGCAATAGCTTCTTTCTTCCAAGAGAAGGTTTACGAGGCGAAAGTCCGGATTCGCAAGGGGACAGCGGCCCGAGCGAACGAGGAGGAGGTGTTCGATTCGATCGTGAAGGATTGGGACAGGCGGCAATACGGCCCCGAGGAAGAGCCCTGGCTCGCCTGGCTCCTGCGCTTTGCCCTCCCCGAAACAGCCGATTCGACAAGGCGCTTTCGGCTCGTGCCCTGGGCCTTCGGAGAAGACCAGACTCCGGAGACGCGCTGGACCCATATCGTGATCGACGAAGCCCAGGATCTCTCTGTGGCGGAGGCAAGTCTGCTTTCTTCGCTGGTCGATCCGCGCGGCGCCATGACAGTCTCGGCCGACTTTCGACAGATCGTCTCCCCGGTCCACGGCATGACGGACCCCGAGGCTTTCCAGTTGGGCTCGGCCATGGCCGAGACAGGAACGATCGCACGGTTTCCCTTTGCCCAAAACCTCCGCCAGAGTCGCTCGATAGGCATCTTCCTCAAGAAGGTCTACGAAAGCGCCTTCGGGGAAACCGCGCCCTTCGAGGCGAACCCGGCGTTCGACGACGAAAAGCCTATGCTTCTCCTGACGAATGCCTCCGGCTTTCCCAAGGTCATCAAGCAGGTTTTTTCGGTTCTGCGCCAGTCCGAGACGGTTTCCAGCGTCTGTTTGCTCCAGATCAACGAGGACGAAGAGGAGATGAAGCGGTTGCGGGTCGCCCTGGAGGCTCTGGGAGTCCCCCTTGCCCCGCTGTGGGAGACCCAGGATTCGAAGGAAGAGGCAAAAGACGGGTCGAACCGGGATTCGGGACGCCGGCTCATCACCACGAGCGTCGAACGCGCGAAGGGACTCGAATACGACGCCTGCATCGTGCTGGGGCTGGACGACGTGGAGCGGGCGGCCTTGAACTTTTCCAAGAACAGGGCCTACGTGGCGCTGTCGCGGCCCACTCGTCGGCTGATCATGCTCTGTCAGGAAATTCCGGCGCTTTTGCACAAAGTGAACAAGACCGCTTTCGAGATCTGGCAGATCGACTGAGGAAGACGGGCCGGACGACCAGGAGGAGAGGCTCATGAACCAAAGCACCTTTCCAGAGGGCAGTCTTTTTCCGGAGTTCGAGCGTTTTGTGAAAGAGAACGATCTCCTGAATCGTCTGAAGTCGGGCGCGTTGGGTCCGAGAATTCATCGAATCATCGGCCAGGGCACGACCCGGGCGAGCGGGATCGATCTGCCGCCGGCACCGATCGAACGGAAAAAGGAACTCATCGGGTTGATCCTGCCTCCCGAAATTGCTCTACCCGATGCTGTACAGGCCGAGATCGCGCAGGTCAGGCAAGATGTGGATGTCTTTCTTGGGGAGTTGAGGAAGCCGGAGGGCGTGCGGCGTTTGGCCGCCCAGGTTCTCAGGGAGCTGGAGAGGCAGGGCGTCGCCACAGGCTACCGGGACAACTGTTTTTATGCGGAAAAGCTGATCCTGGTACCGAGAGGTCGCGGTGAAATCTGGTCCTGGTCGCTCACCCGGCACTATTCCATCGTCGGGAATTTGCCTCCAGATCCGTCTTACCTGGTGCAAGGGTTCGAGGCCGCACGCAAGCGCCTCAAGGAGCTTCTTGTTCCGGTCGAGGATTTCGACTCCAAGCTCGTCCTGGCCTGGGAGCTGGCCAAGCATTTCAGCAGAGAAGGTGAGGTGTTTCTGGTGGATGTTGCCAGACTGTTCAAAGTGGCCGGTCAGTCTGACCTGTTTTGGAAGACACCCATGAAGAGGCTTTTTCGGGATCTGCCTGACGCTTGTTTTCTGGCGAACCTTCTTGCATGGAGACGGTACAAGGGTCCTGGAAAGACCCGTTTCGAGTTTGTCCAGGCTACGCTGCACCAGGCTCATGGCCCGGGAGCGCGCGTCTTTTTCATGCCGACAAACGACGAAGGCACACAGACCAACCCCGTCGTCTACATAAGAAAAGTCGCCTGAGCCGACTCCCGGAGGCTCGGCGGTGGAAGAAGAGACGGACAGAAAAGAGGAGACCGTCAAGATGAGAGAAATCACGAGAAGCTACGCTCAGCGGATCCGATCGAAACTCTTGAGCGCGCCGGTAGCCCCTGGGATGTATTCGCACCTGATCAATGGCGGCACGGGAAAAGTCTTGGACATTTTGGAGGAGCAGTACTTAAGCAAGGACTTGGCCGAAGGCATCTCCTGTTTCAAGTACCTCGAAGGTGACTATGGAATGGGGAAGAGCCAGTTTATCCATTGTCTGGCCGAACGGGCTCGCAGGCACGACATCGTGACTGCGGTCGTGACCATCGGACAGGAGTGCCCTTTCAATTCTCCCCTCTCCATCTACAAATCCATCATGTCCTCTTTTCTTTCGCCCAACGCCGAAGAGGAGGAAAAAGGCATCGAAACCCTGCTGCGAGGATGGATCGTAGAAAAGCTCAAGGAAGGAGGCGTGTCGAACGGGCAGGAGGTGCCCGAGACGATCCGGAGCCAGATTGACCGGTGCTTGCGGATGCCCTGGGTGGGCGCTCCGGACACCCAAACGGCCATCGCTCTCACGGCCGCGGGCTTGCGCCTTTTGGCCTTGGAGTGCGGAGCCGATCTGTCCGCCACGGATCAGGAACTCTTTTCCTGGTTGCGGGGCGACCAGGTGCGTTCCAAAGCACTGAAGGACCGAGGGCTGCACGAGCCGGCGCGTGACGAGACGGCTTTCCGTCGCCTCAAGACCGTGGTGAGCTTCCTCCGGAACCGCCTCGGGTATCGCGGGTTTTTCATTGCCTTTGACGAAGGAACGCGCACGGCGTCGTTCCGCCGGGGGAGCGTCAAGCAGAAGCAGGCGGTCGAGAACATGCTCAGCATGATCAATGACAACGCGGAAGGGCAATTCGGAGGCGTGATGTTTCTTTACGCGGCCACGCCGGACTTCCGGAGCGAAGAAATTTCGAAATACCGGGCTTTGAACGACAGGATCGGGACCGTGGCGTTCCTGCCGGGCCGGCCCATGACGCCGCTGATCGTTCTGGACGATCTGCTGGGAGAGGAGGCGTTGTTCGAGATCGGCGAGAATCTCGTTGAGGTTTTCGCCAAAGCCGACGGGTTCGAATATCGCAGGGAACTCCAGCGGGCCAATATGGAAGCCCTCATTCGAGCTCAAAAAGAGAGGGAGTTTTTTGACAAGGTGCCTCCGAGATATTTCGTGTACCACTTTTGTGCTCTCCTGGAAGACCAGGCACAGGCGCACAAAGAGCGTGTGTTGAGTGACGAGGAGGCCCGCGTCTTTGTCCAGTCTCATGAGCTTCCAGCGGAGGAGAGCCGCTGAAAGGGGAGGGGGCATGAACCCAGGCACGAAGGTGGAGCATCCCGAGTACGGGCCCGGCACGATTGCCAGAATTTTGGGGGCCGTGGCGGTCGTGAACTTTTTTGGCGAGGAGATCCAAGTGGCCGCGTCGGACCTGAAGGTCTCCGAGAAATTCCGGCCGAGGGTCGTGGAGGTTGCAGACAAAGCGCGGCCGCAAGACAAGGCCTTCCGGCGCGCCTTCGAGGCGGTCAATCTGGGAGTCGTCCCGCCCGATCCGGCGGCCCTCGTGGCCATGACGATCGGAGGCGAGGAAATCACCCGGCGGGTGGAGTCCTGGCTGGATAGGGCTTCGGAAGAAGGCCTCTGCAAGGCCGTCTTCGGAGATTACGGCTATGGCAAATCCCATTTCCTTCACGTGGTCCGAGCCGTGGCGCTGCAGGCCGGATGGGTGGTGTCTTTTGTCGAGTTCGACCCCAAGGCGGCGGACCCGGCCAAACCTCTCCTCGTCTACAGGGAAATTCTATCCAAGATGCAGTTCCCTGCCCGCGAGGACGGCAGCCAGGCGGCGGGCTTTCGAGATTTCTTGATGGAGGTCCGCAGGAATTGGGAAAAGGCCCGGAGCGCAGCCTACCTTAGAGAAAATCCCTGGTTCTGGAAGGCCTTTCAGGTTCTCCTGCGGTATCCCCCCAGCGAAGAGCCCAGCTATGTCCAGGCATGCGATTGGCTCGCCGGCCAACCTGTGGATCTTAAGGTCATTCAGCAGTTAGCCCGGGAGCAAGGTCTCCAGGCTCTCAAGATCCCCAGGATGCCACAAGTAAAAGAAGTGGCCGAAATCTACGTGTTTCATTTGGTCGTCATGAGCAGCATTCTCAAGGCCATCGGGTACAAGGGGCTTCTCGTTCTCTTGGACGAGGCCGAGCACGTGCGCGGCTACACATCCTTGCGCAGGGGGCGGGCCCATAATTTTTTTGACCTTCTGGCCCGCTCCTCTATGCCGCCCTTGGACGTCCCGGACGAGCCTTTTCGCAACGAGCATGGGTTCGACCTTCCTCCGTATTGGAAAAAGGGACCCCATTTGGGGCTCTTCGTGGGCCTGACGGAGGGCAACACCTTTGCGGCCCCAGGTCTTCCGCTTCGGGAGGCCTGCGTGTTCCTGCACCGGCGCGAGGACCGGATCCGGCTTGAGCCGCCGACGCCCGAGCAATACGAGGAATGGTGCACGCGGTTTTTCGAGAATTTTCATCGCTACCGGCCAGAGAGCACGGCTTTTCTCTCCATGGATGAGCAGCGACGCAGCCTGGCGGGCCGTCTCAGGGCCGAGTTCGAGGCCTTGCCAGAGGAAGATCGCGTGATCCGGATCTGGGTGAAGCTTGCGAGCTTAGTGCCCTCTATGGTCCTTGCGGGAAGGACCGACGACTTTCAGGAACTCGGCCGCCTGGTCCAGGAAGCCGCCAGAAAGATCTCCAGCTATGTCCTCCCCTGGGAAGAAAATTGACCCTGTCGATCGTCTGCCGTGCATGATGCCGGACGCCTGGCCGGTGTTCTTTCACCGCAGGCGGCCCCGGCTCATTCAGGCCGCTGCCATGCCGGCAATCCTTCGGGGCGAGTCCGTGATTCTGTCGAGCCCCACCGCCTCGGGGAAAACCGAGGCGGCCGTGGCCCCTCTGTATCAGCGCCATGTCTCGTTCGGCCGCAAGGGCCTTTCGGTGATCTACGTGGCGCCAACCCGGGCGCTCGTGAACGATTTGTATGGCCGGCTCCGGGACTATCTCGACGCGCGCGCAGAGGGCCTGGTGTGCCGGTATACAGGAGACCACCACGATTTCCGCACCCCCCAAGGAGCATTCGTTCTTCTGACCACGCCCGAGGCCTTGGATTCCTTGCAACTTACGCAGCCCGGCAAGCTCCGCAACGCCAGGGCCGTGGTGGTCGATGAGGTCCACCTCCTGCACGGAATGCCCCGGGGCGAACAGCTCCGGTACGTGCTCAGACGCCTGTGGGCTGCCGCCGAGGAGCCCTCTCATCCCAAGGACCGGCGCCACACCGTGGTCATGACCGCCACCGTTCGCGATCCTGAGGGGGTGCGGCGGCACTGGACCGATGGTCAGGGGGAGATCGTGACCGTGGGCGAACCCCGCCGGATCCAGGCCCTTTATGCGGAGATCCGGGCCGATACTCCTTCCGAACGCGCTCTTCAAGGCGCAGAGGCCCTGAGAGCCTGGCTCGAAAAACACGGGGAATCCAAGGTACTCGTTTTCGGCAACAGCCGAAACGACGCCCACAGACTCGCGGTGAGCCTGCACGAAAAACTCGCAGGCAGCCGGTGGCCCGTCCACTTCCACGTGGGGATTCTTTCGGCTGCAGAGCGGGACCGAGTCGAGGCGGCCATGCGGAAGAGCCGCTACGGCGTGTGTGTGGCGACCTCCACCCTGGAAGTGGGGATCGACATCGGAGACATCGATCTCATCGTGCTCGCCGACGTACCTCACTCGGTCTATTCGTATCTGCAGCGGATCGGCAGGGGGAACCGGAATTCTGACACCTGCCGGGTCCTTGCGCTCCACGACGGCTTGGAGGAGAAGCGTCTTTTCGAAGCCCTCCACCATTGCGCCTGTCGGGGGCTTCTTGATGATGAACACGAGTACCAGAGGCCCTCTGTGCAGTTCCAACAGATCTTAAGCCTGGCGTGGCGGGGGATGCGATCCGGGGATCCTCTCACATTGGGAAACCTCGAGGACAGGACGGGGGGCCTCTGTTTCCGCGACGTCCTCGACGACATGCTCGAAACGGGCGCGCTCAGGGAAGTGCGGGGCGCGCTCATTCCCAGCGACAAACTCACGGACGAGTGCGACCTCCGCAAAATGCACACAGTGCTCTCTGAGCCCATGAGGCAGGCGATCTGGGACGCAGGGACCGGCGAAGTTCTGGCTTACGGAGAGTCCGATCCGGAAGGGGAACTTCTCTTTCTGGGGGGTGGGGTCAGGCGCATTTCCCGCTCTGCTTCCGGAAAAATGTTCGCTGAAAAAGCGGAGGGCCGCAAGCGGGGCGTGCTCGCGTCCCTGCCCACAGCGAGAAGGGGCCGGGATCGAGGGCTCTCGAGGAGCCTCGTCTGGGCTCTTGCGGAAATGGAGGGGCGCAACCCCCGTCGATGGGCCTTTGACGAGAACGGGCTCGTTACCTGGGGAGGCTTCCGGTATAACCTGCTGCTTGCCGCGGTGCTGAAAAAGGCGGGCGCAGATCCAGAAGTGGAGCCCACAGCTTACGGCCTGCAGGCCGAAGCCGAGTCTTTTGGGCCCCGCAGGATGGCGGAACTTGTAAAACAGGTCGAGAAGGCCGGCGGGATCTCTTTAAACGAGGCTCGGCGATTCCTGCAGCCGTCCCGGTACTACGACCGGCTGGGCGAGGGGTTGCGCAGGCTCGAAGCCCTGAACTCGGTGCCCTTTGCTGCCTGCCTCCGGTGGCTGGAGGAATGCGAAGAGAAGGTAGAGACGTGACCGGAAACGTTTTGCCTCTTCGGGCAATTTGATTTCTTCGGGTTCGAGCAGGAGTGTGCAGGGAAAGAGGGCCGTTTTTGTTCGGTGTGGACGTTGATGAGGGCGGGCCGAGGGCGGTCAGGTAGGGTGTTGGCTGAACAGCTTGAATCGTCCGAGCCACGCCTTAGGATGCGATCGGGAACCAGGCTGTCCTTTACAGGTTGAGTTTTTTTCGCACCTCTTCGATATCGGAGCGCCGAAACTTCCATATTTTGCCGTGCTTTTTCCCTGGGATGAGGTTCTTTCTGGCCAATTCCACGACATCGTCCGGGCCCAGGTTCAGTAGAATTCCCACCTGTTTCGAATTGAGAAGGTCCGCATCTCCATCAGGGCTTGCTGACTCAGCCGAGCTTGGGGGGGGACACTGCGCCCTTCCCCAAGCCGTTCGGTAGTTCCGTTTCCTTCACTCGGGCAACACGTACGGCCCTTGTCGATCCATGGGACGCAGGGCTGTGCGCAAGGAAATCCGTTGCGTGGAAGCCGCACCGAGTGACCAGCGAAGAGACAGTATTCAAAAGATTCTTCATTATGCCCTGAGCGGTTTTGGCCTCTTCGTACAGAGGAGAGAACTCCTCCCGCAGGGCCTTTCGGTCGCTCACGGCCTGGGCCTTCTTTCGGATGAGCGTCCCCCGCAGCTCCACAAGCTCTTCCAAGTCTTTGCCCTCGAGCTCATCCTCATCGTACTCCGTGGATTCGTCGTGCTCTCGAACCATCAAGGCATCTATCTTGGTGTCCAGTGACTGGAGCTGGCGGTCGAGCCCCTCGAGCTCTTCGTCGGCTTTGTCCAACTTGTCCAGGATGTCCGAAAGGTGGTCTTCGAATGCTTGAAAGCTCACTTCCAGATCCAAAAGGATGGCAAGAAACCGATTGGGCATGTTTGTCTCTCCTGACCTTGGCGTTCTGTATCGAGTTCTTTCTTTCGAATCTCTCGACTGAACATTTTTAAGCTTTGGTCCTTTTGGGTTCATACGATGATCTTTTGCCCGCGTCAACAGGTAAAACGTCCGTACCCTTGCGAAGGGAGGGCACCTGGAGTAAAGATAGATACGCCGGATGCTGGGCGATGGGGATCCCTTCTTCGCAAGAAGGTGCTTGGCCTTCCAGAAACCGAGAGGCTCTGACGAATGGCCCGCATGATTCCGGACTCGCCTCCCGCCGAAGGCCCGGGCCGCAAAGCGGAAAGAGTCCTTTACGAAGCTCTGGCCTCGGGCCTGCCCGAGGAGTTCTTCGTCTATCATGGCCTCGCCTACCTCGAAAAGGGACGGGCCGCCGAAGGGGAAGTGGATTTCCTCGTTCTTCATCGGGAACTCGGGCTTTTGGCGATTGAGTGTAAAGGCAGAGGCGTTCAAAGGACAGATACTGGGAAGTGGGTTCGGTTCGATCAAGATGGCCAGGCTCATGCCCTGAAGGAGGATCCCGTCCAGCAGGTCCAGCGGGCGGTCAAAGACCTTGTCCGGGAACTGGACAAAAGGCTTCGTCAGGCATTCCCGCGCTTCTCGGGCGCCTTTCCGTTCGTCCATGGCTACGCCGTGGCATTCCCTCTTTCGGTGGCCAGCGATTTACAGCTTCCTCTCAATCTTCAGAGAGAGGTTCTCTTCGACGCCTCCGACCTGACCCGGATCGGCGAGCGGACCTTGGAAGCCTTTGCGTTCTGGCGCCGAGCCTCTCCTGCTCGGAGCCCCCTAAGCCCTCGGGAGTTCGAGAGTTTCCGCAAGGTCGTTTTGAACCCGGCCTTTCATGTGACCGAATCGCTCGGGGCGCAGCTGCTCTTGGATGCGGACCGGATCGTGCGCCTGACCGACGAGCAGGTGCGCGCCCTAAAAGGGATCCTCTCTCTGCCCCGTCTCAGCGTCTCAGGCGGGGCAGGAACTGGAAAGACCGTGCTGGCCCTGGAGGCGGCCAGGGCCTTGGCGCTTCAAGGTCGTCGGGTACTTCTGCTCTGTTACAACCAGTCCCTGGCCCGCTTCCTGGATCAGACTGTGCGTGCCTGGGGCTTGGAAGACGAGGCCATCGAGGTGGCCACGTTCCATTCCCTGTGCCGGCGCTCTCAGGAGCTTCTCGGAAAACCGTTTTCGCCGCCGCCACGGGAAGACCTCGAAGGGTCCAAGAAGTTCTGGGACGAGATGACTCCGTTCATGCTTCTAGAGGGCCTGGCTTCAGGTCATGTGGGACCCTGGGACGGTATCGTGGTCGACGAGGGCCAGGACTTTCATGAGGACTGGTGGAGCGTCGTGGACGAATGCCTACGGGACAAGGACAAGGGAGCGCTTTTTATCTTTTACGATCCCAGGCAGGAGATTTTTGGTCGCCGCTGCAGGATCCCGCAAGTGGGGCCCGAGGTTCCCCTGAGAGTCAACGTGCGAAACACGGGTGCTGTGTTCGATGCCATGAGAGAGTTCGGCCCCCTGGAGATGGACCTCCACCCGCGGGCCCCCAGGGGCCGTGAAGTGAAGCGTGCTATCGAGAAGAACGCTCAGAAAGCACAGCGAATGATCGAGCGTGAGATTCGAGCTTACCTGGAGTTCGAAAAAGTGCGGCCTGAGCAGATCGCAGTTCTCACGCCCCACACCCGGGAGCATTCGGTGCTGGCCGGGCTCGAGCGGATCGCAGACGTTCCGCTCGCCTCTGATCCGATCGGCCGCCAGGGAGCGATCCTCCATGCCACGGTCGGCAGGTTCAAAGGCCTAGAGGCCGATATCGTCTTTTTTGCCGACGTGGATCCGCAAGACCCCCTCTGCACTCCTAGCGCTCGGTATGTGGCTGTATCCAGGGCCCGCCAGGTTCTGCATGAACTCTGGAAACGGCCCCCATGAGGCGAGGTAGAGCCAAGGCCCGGCAGAACAAGGGCGGTTTTCTTGTTACAGCTTTTCTGAAGGCTGTAGGTTCAAATAACGCAAATTTTGGCAAGAACAAAAAGAATGGCACCACTTCCCGATACGATTGGATGGAGAGAAAGCCCGCCCTCGGGGTCAGGCTCGGCGGGCCCAAGGAGAGCGTGATTTGAACCGGCGCGAGTTTCTCAAGGGATCGGCCGCGGGGATCGCTGCGGCAGCCACGGCCGCATCCACGCTCGGGCCCGCGGGCTGCAAGGGAACTCCGGCGGGCCCGCAGGTTCCGCACCGCCATATAGACCGTTCCACCTGCATCGGCTGCGGGGAGTGTGTCACGGTCTGCCCCATGGGCGCGATCGTTTCGAGCGGAGGCGAGACCTGGATCGAGGCCGACGAGTGCGCGGAGTGCGGCACTTGTCAGCGCACGCGCGCTTGCCCCGTGGACGCTATCCGGCCGGGCGCCCTGGTGTGGCCCCGTACGCTCCGGGAGGTTTTCAGCAACCCTCTTTCGTCCCACAAGGCGACAGGTGTGCCGGGCAGGGGGACGGAAGGGATCAAGACGAACGACGTGACGAACCGGTATCAGAGGGGGTTCGTGGGCGTCTTCATAGAACTGGGGCGGCCGGCCCTGGGCACTCGGTTCCGGGACGTGAAGCGTGTCTTGAAGGTATTTCGGGCCAGGGGGTATGCCCTGCTTCCCGAGAACCCGGTCAGCAGTCTGATTGTGGATCCGGCGACAGGCGCGCTTAGTCCCGAGGTGCTTGGCGAGAAGGCCGTATCCGTGCTTTTGGAATTCCTTCTGCCCGAGGAGGCGGCAGCCGAACTCGAAGACATGCTCGATGAAGCGGCCCGCGAGGTTGAGACGGTCTTCAGCGTAAGTGTCGCCCTTCGCGCTGACCCGGATGGGGCGTCTCCTTTCAGGCGCCTTTTCGGGCCGAATACTTCTCTTCTGCCTGCCGGCAAGGTGAACGTGGGGCTGGCAGTGGGCATCGCGGGGGCCCAGGAGGGGTAGAAGGTGTCGCACACGTCCCAGCGGTGGGGTCTGGATCCTTCCCGTCCCGGCGAGGAAATCATCGTCCTCGCCATGGTGCCCCAGGCCTTCCGGGAACGGGAGGGCGTTCGAGAGGCCATGAAAGAGCTGGCCGAAAAGATGCTCACCCACGGGCCCCATGACTGGCTTTCCAGGAACTTTCTAGACCTCGACCTTCCCCAACTGGGGACTGAACGGCCCTTTCTCAAAATCCTCGCGCGGCTCGCGCCTGGAACTTCACGGGCGCTCCTTTTCAAGGCGGTGGCCGGCCGCTCGGCCGTGATTTCCGCGATCTACACGGACGTGGACAGGGCGTGCGCTCTCCTTGCGGATCTTGAAGGTCCCTGGGTCGGGCGCAACCGGCAGCAGGGATATCCGATCTCGGTCGTGTTGAGCGGCCTTTTCGAGGACGCTGCAAAGTGCTGTGCCCGGGCAGGGCTCAAGCCCCATACCTACCTGCAGACTCTGGGGCTCCGGGGCCGTGTGGATCGAGTCCCGAAGGGCGGCGAACTCGAGATCCTGGCCATGTGCGGGCATGGCATGATCGCTGCCGGCCGGGTGCGGCATCTTGCGGAAAGGATCGCCCGGGGCGAGATGTCGGCCGCTCAGGCCGCAGAGGAGGTCGCAAAACCCTGTGTCTGCGGCATCGTCAACCGCAAAAGGGCGGAACGGATCTTTCTCCGCCTGGCCGGGCCCGGGGTCAGCACACCTGCCACCACGGAACGGCCAAAACGTCGCTTGTGAGCCAGGCAAGGGTGTCCCCGGCATGGAGGAGAAGACCCGGCAGCGACGAGGGGCCATATTCTCGCCGAAAAGCGCGAATTCCGGCCGTATCCGAAAGGCGTGGATTGGTTGTTGCCTTCACCTCGATGGGAAGAAGGGTGTCTTTAGACTCGATCACGAAGTCGACTTCCTCGCCGGTGGCCGTGCGCCAGAAAAGGACCTCGACCTGTTCTTGCCGGGCGTCGCGCCAGGCCAGAAGATCGAGGAGGATGAGATTCTCTAGATGTGCCCCCCGAGGATCGGGCTCGCCGGAGAGGTGTAAGGCCAGGCCTACGTCGCCCCAATAGATTTTGGGGCTTTTCATAAGCCGCTTGGTTCGGCTTACGGCGTAAGCTGGGAGCCGGACGAAAAGGAAGGAAACTTCCAAAAGGTTGAGATACCTGTGCGCCGTAGGCTGCGGCAGAGCCACGTCTCTGGCCAGCTCGGTTTGGTTGAGGATTTGGCCGATGCGAAGACTGGCCGCTCGCATGAGCCGTCGGAAGTCCGGCAGTGCGGATATGGAAGAAAGTTGCTGGAGGTCGCGTTCGAGGTAAGTCCTCACATATCCCTCGAACCAGATTGACCGGTCTTCGGGCCTTTTCATGTGTACGGCCGGGACAGGAAAACCGCCGAGCCGAGCCAGATCCTTCCAGTTCTGACGGGGTCGTTGGGATTCTTTCAGGATTTCCTCCCACCTGCCGAACTCCTCTGAGAGAAGTTGCCCCCAAAGGCCACATTCTCCGGTTCCGAGCCTCTCCCCACGGGTCATGGGCCAGAGAATGAGGTAGCTCGCTCGGCCTGCCAGGGATTCGGAGACCCTTCGCATGAGAAGAAGATTGGCGGAGCCCGTGAGAAGAAACCGGCCCGGCGAACGCTTGCGATCGATGTTCTGCTTGACCGCGCTCAAGAGACCGGGCTCCCGCTGGACTTCATCGAGCGTAACGGGGGTTGCGCCCTCCAATAGAGCCTCGGGATCCCGGCGAGCCAAGTCCGCCACGGTGAGGTCGTCCAGGGACAGGAATCGGCGCTTGCCTGGAACGAGGGCCTGGACGAGAGTGCTCTTGCCCGTTTGCCGGGCTCCGGTCACCACGACAGCCGGCATGGTCCGCAAGTGCCGGGCGAGGCTGTATTGGATGAGCCGGGGAAGAAGCAAATCATTCATGGCGCGAATGGATATCATTCACGGCATGAATTGTCAACTTCTGGGGTCTGTAGGAACCCAAAATCACGTCCGGGGCATCCTGGGGCGAAGGTGGGCATCACGCCAGCCGTGGCAAAGGCACGGAGAGCCCGTGGTCTTGTCGCACGGATCTGTAGGATGTTGGGGGCTTTTTCTTGACAGGACTTGATTCTGCCTCCTATCTTTTTGTCGTCCAAAAGTCGGGGCCTGTCTTTTCCCGCTTTCAGGGCATCCAGGGTTCTCGCACGACCCGAAAGCGCCCAGGCTGGCCCGGCAGCGACCTTTGGCTGTTTTCCCAAAAGACGCCCTGGGCCGAAGGGAGCGATCTATGTTCTCATCGAAGGGACAAGGCAGCTTGATCGTTTTTGCGCTGATGATCCTTTTTGGATGTGGAGAGGGAGAAGAGACACGAGATGGAGTTTCTCCTCCCTTTGTGCCGGAGGTTGAACTCTCGATCCATCCCGAGCAAATCGAGCATCGCGCGGGAAGAGTCATCGGCTGGAACCTGGGGCAGGGCGTCTACTACACATCCGAACCGGATCCCCTAAATCGCCGCTGGCGCACGCCCGAGGCCGTCTCCGCCGTCCAAGCCTTGGGTGAAATACGCCCCGCAAACGGCGACCGTCCGTTGATGCGGTTTTCCGGCCTCCAGATCGACGGATCTTTTGGAGCTGATGGCTACCACTTCTGGGATTACGTGGATCCCGACACGCCTCCGGAAAAGAAGTCAGACGAATTCATGGCGGTCTTCGAGTACATGGCCGTCATGGAAGAAACGGATTCCGAACCCGTCGTCATGCTGAACTTTGGAAGCGGCACGGCGCGGGAGGCTGCTGACTACTTCACCTATCTCAACGGTTCTGACCCCTCGGATCCACTGGTGGCGGCTCGCCGATCCTGGGGCCAGAATGAACCTTACGGAGTAGAGATCTTCGAAATCGGCAATGAGGTTTACGGGTTCTGGAATACCGGTTTTTCCGTTCTGGGATCCTTTTCTTACGCCAACCCTTGGGCGGTGCACGGCGGAGACCCGGAGTGGTACTTTCAACCCAGCTCGGATCCGCGCAATTTTGCCCGGCGTGCACTGGCATACATCCAGGAGATCGACTCAGCCAACGTGCGGTACTGGGTGCCTTTCAACCAGGGCAGCATGGACTTCTGGGGCGGGTTGGAGTCTGCAGTGGCCGGGTTAAGGCCGCTCTTGGAGAACCCGGCCGTCGAATCCGTGGCGGTGCATCAGTATCTCCTGGATGACCTGCTGTTTTCCGAGGGCCCGTCCGTGTGCGGCGATCTCGACCTGCTCATGGCGGCGCCGGCCTATTTTGAGCGAAAACTGAGAGACGCCCGGGACATCCTGGATACGGTAGAGCGCGACCGGCCGCTCGGGCTGGTGATTACCGAATACGGGCCCGCTAACGGCTTTTGCGGCTTCTTCGGGTTCCCTTATGGCGACACCCTTGCTCTGGGCGTTTCCCTGGCCGATATGATGGTCACGTACTTGCGGTTCGGCGTGGAAGCGGCTGTCCAGCACATACAACTCACCTTCCCGGACGGGAGCGACGGGGACGGCAAGCTCTTGCTGGAACCCTGGTACAATCCTTTTCGCCTCAGGGAGGACGGCACTCTACGCAAGATGCCCCAGTATTGGGTGACCAAGATTGTGGCCGACCACCTGTTGGACCAGGTCGTTCGCAGCGAGGTGAAAGGAAATCCTGAGGGGCGAATCGATATAGATGAAATCGAGTTTCATTACCCTCTTATCCAGATGGTCGCGTTGGCGGATGATCGGCGTGAGCGCTTGGCGCTACTCGTGGTCAACCGCAGCCTCGACAAAGGGTATGCAGTGGCCGCAACCCTCGACGGCCGTACTCCCGAGTCGGTCAGAGGGGTTTTGTTCACCTCAGAGGACGCTCTCGACGACGCATCAAGAATGGACCTGGAGCCCGAGCCTCTCGACCTGACAACCCTTGGGACTAAAATCTACTTCCATTTGCCCCCGCATAGCCTCTGCGGGTTCCTCATCGAGGTCAGCTAGACTGGTTACGGAAAGTTCCCTCTTTTCTTAAGGCCAGGACCCCCGGCACCTGTCAGCCGCGATTTCCCTCTGGCTGGTGAAGCAAGTTGGTGTTTCCGGGGATCTCCTGGGCCGACGGGAAGGCCATCCCAGCGACAAACAGCTCTGAAAAGCGCTCGAGGCCGGAAAGCTCAACGTATTCCATTTCGCGGGCAACGCGTTCCGCAAGCCTTCGCTGCTTCGTGTCGAGCAGGGCCAGGCAGGCGCCGTGCCCGGCCGCGTTGCCTACACCCACGATGCGGGCTCCCTGGTTTTCCGGAATGAGGCCGATGGCGAGGGCGTCCAGAGGATCCATGTAGTTGCCGCAGGCCCCGGCCAAGAGCACGCGCCGGAAGGGAGATCCGTACCGCTCCTCGAGGAGGCATGCTCCGGCATGGACGGCCGACTTGGCGAGTTGCAACTCGGAGACGTCCTTGCGGGTTACCACGATGTCACGGCCAACCGCGTTTTCCGGCGCCCAGGACAGCACGTATTCCCAGCCTTCCTCGCCGCGCCGAACCCGGGGCGAACGCAGCCCCTCGTTGAAATTCCCCCTCCTGAGCACGATTCCGGCCCGCACCATCTCCGCGACGGCCGAGATGACGCCCGAGCCGCAGATTCCGGCCGCGGGCAATCGGTCGATGGTCTGCAAGGAAGGCTCCAGCGTCGCCGGGTCGATCCGCACGCGCTCAATGGCGCCCGGAGCCGCGCGCATCCCGAACCGGATGTGGCCTCCTTCGAAGGCCGGGCCCGCTGCGGTTGAGCAGCAGAGCAGCCTGCCTTTGCCGGCCATCACGATCTCGCCGTTCGTTCCCAGGTCGATCAGGAGTGTGGGGACCTGGGTGCGCAGAAGCCCTGTGGCCAGGACGCAGGCGACCGTATCGCTGCCCACGAATCCGGCCTTGAGGGGCAGAAGGTGCAAGTAGGCCGAAGGAGCGATGCGGATTCCCAGGTCTCTCGCTTTAACATCCTGGGCCGCCTGGAGGACCGGCGGGTAGGGCGCTAGCGCAAGATACCGAGGGTCCAGGCCGAGCAGGAGGTGGTTCATGACCGTGTTTCCCACCGCAGTCGCCTCCAGGACCTCGGCAGGGGCGATGCCGGCCTCGCCGCAGGCCTCGTCGATCAGTCCGTTCAGGCACCCCACGATCGCGGAGCGAAGCTTTTCCAGTCCGTCCTGATCCTCCTGGCACACGCTGATCCTGCTGACCACGTCGGCTCCGAAGGAGACCTGGGGGTTCAGTGCCGCCCGGACCGCAAGCGAGCGTCCTGTGGAGAGATCCAGGAGGTAGGCCACGACCGTGGTGGTTCCGATGTCGAAGGCGATTCCGGGAACGAGGCCGTCTCTGCCCTTTCGGAGAGAGATGGCTTCGCTGCGGTTTCGGATCAGGGCGGTCAGGTCACCGTGGGCGGCCCTCAGCGCGACCGGGATCTCCCGCAGGACGAAGGGATCAAAGACCAGCTTGCGCAAGCCGTAAGCATCGCGCAAGGAGTCCGCGAGGCGCTCCCTGTCGCCCTTAACCGCGTGCAGGACGGGCTCTGCCACTTCAACCGGATAAGGTAGAACCGGAGGGCGCAGGCGCACAGGAATCCGCCGCCTGGGCCCCGAGGTGAGCACGACCTGCCGCCTGCGAAGGCTTTCCTCCGGGATCCGTACCACCAAGTCCGAAAGAGCCTTGGCCTCGCAAGCCAGGCGGTACCCTTTGTGCACAAGATCGCCGAGGATCTTCCTTTCCCGATCCGACGGCGGCGGCATCGGATCCGAGCTTTGCTCCACGACGACCTTGCATTTGCCGCAGGTTCTTCTGCCCCCGCAGGATGCCTCCAGGGGAAGCCCAAGGGTCCGCGCGAGCTCGAGGAGGGTCTCCCCCCGGGCCGTTTCAATCTGCCGGTTCCAGGGGAGGAAAACAACCTTGGCCATGGACTCTCCCCGAGCCGAGGAGCCGCACAGAGACCGTCTTTCGAATCCTAACGGTTCTGAAGGAGATCCGCGATCTTCTTGACACCCTCGGCAGCGTCCTTGGCGTAGGCGTCGGCCCCGCAGACTTCCACCACGAACTTGGAGGTCAAAGCGGCCCCACCGCAGATCACCTTGACCCGGCCTCCCATTTCGCTTTCCTTGATGGCCCGCACGGTCTGCTGTACGTGGGAGTCCCCGGTCGTCAGCAGGGACGAGAGCCCGACCACGTCCGCGTTGTGCTCCCGGGCGGCTTCCAGGAAGCGGTCGGGTGGCACGTTTTGCCCGAGGTCGGCCACCTGGAATCCAGAACTTTCCAGCAGCATCTTGACCAGGTTCTTCCCGATGTCGTGGAGGTCTCCGAAAACGGTTCCGAGAACCACCGTGCCTCGGGCGACAGCCTGTTCCCTCTTGATGAGCGGCTTCAAGAGGTCCACGCAGGCTTGCATCGACTTGGCCGAAATCATCATCTCCGGCACGAACATCTCCCGTTTTTCGAATTTCTCCCCAACTGCGTTGAGGGCCGGGATCAGCCAGCCGTTAATAATCTCGTGCGGATCGGCCCCCTCCTCGACGGCCCTTTGAGTCAGTTGCATCGCTTCCTTGCGCTTCCCTTCCATTACCGCCTGTTTCAGTAGGTCCAGGGTGCCCATGCTCTGTCTCCTTTTCGAGCTTCCAGGCCCTCCGGTTCGACGAACTCCGCAGGACTCTCCTGCCGGGACGCCATAGCGGGCTTCAAGGCGAACATGGCCGGGGAAAACCGGTCTTTCCGGAGGCCGCGCCGGAGGCGTGTCGGCAGCAAAAGTCCCGGGCGTCCCCTTGGTCAGGTCAAGACCCTAAAGGGAGACGATGCTCGCCGGCTTCTTGAGAAACGTGCCAGCCCTCTTCAGGAGTTCCATGAACCACATCCCGAAAGCCATATCGCCTTCGAACCGGAGGCTCCCTTCTGAGATGGCCTTCATGGCGGCTTCGTCCGTGCCCTGCCGCAGAATAGCCAGAGCCGTGGGCACGTCCCGGTAGACCATGGCGAAGTCCGGGGACGGGTGGCTGCCGCGGGCGGCCTGGATCTTGCCGTCAAAAACGTAAAAGCGGCGAGCCACGGATCGTTCCTGGGTTCGGATCTCGGCAACTCCGTTCCTCGCGCCGAGTTCTTCGCGGAACTCCCGATTCAGGCGGGACGCCAGAATCAGGACGCCTCCAAGAACGGACAGGATCCCTTCCAGCATCGCTCTTCTGATCGCGGACGCGAGCATGTCGGCAGCCCTTTTCCGAAAAGTCCGAATGCGATATAAGTCCTTCGGCCCTTCCACCGGATCCGCACCCGTCCGGAAGGTGGCTCTTGGATAACAAATCACCGCGTCTTTTTCAACGGGACCGGGCAATGGGTCTTCTTGATCGGTTTCCCAGGCTCAGGGTGGAGGACGATCCCGTAAGCCGGGTGTTGTGGCAAATAAACCGGCTCTATTGCAAGTGCGTCCATCGATTCGTCTGGCAGGGCGAGGACCCATTGCCCCGCCAGGGACCCGGCATTCTGGTTTCCAACCATCAAAGTAGCGTGGATCCTTTCATTCTGGCCGCGTCGACGCACCGGGTTCTTTCCTTCTTGATCGCAGCCGAGTACTATGCCATTCCGGGTCTTCGATGGTTCTTTCGCTGGATGCACTGCATTCCCGTTCGAAGGGAAGGAACGGACGCGGCCTCTCTGCGCAACGCCCTGAAGGCCCTGAAACAGGGAAGGCTCCTCTGCATCTTTCCAGAGGGCGGAATCGAGCGGGGCTTTGACCGGGCCAGGCCCGGGGTGGGCTATCTTGCTTGGCGTTCCAAAGCGCCGGTATTTCCTGCCTGCGTTTCCGGCACGCCCAGAGTAGGATCGGTCTGGAGGGCGCTGGTTACGCCCTCTCGTTCCCATGTGCGGTTCGGCGAGCCTCTGGCTTTAGGGGGAAACGAAGAGGAAGGACGAAAACGGGAATTCATTTCTGCCTGGACGGCCGAGATCTTGAAGGCCGTGGAGAGACTGCGCAGCCCGTGACAGGCTGGCGCCAGTGGCGAGCCCGCGGCAGGACCGGGAGCCGAAACGGCCCGTTCCAGTTTTAAGGCGCCTTCGCCGATCTCTTTTCCAGAGTCCCGAGGATCCAGTCCCCAAGCTTTGGGAGGATGGATCCCATCCTCCCCAGACCTATGTTGGGCTTGTCTGTTGTGCCAGGCTGGTTTGTCTGGCGCCGGGGTGTTACGTGGTCGTTGTGGCTTTGGGACGAGCGGATTAGAATAGATAAACAAACAAGAAACTTACGCAGAAGTCCCCATGAACGTTTACGGCTCCTGTTCCAACAGGGGCTCAGTTCGATTTCGACTGCTTTTCCTTTGCGCATTGCTTCTGGCGGCCGGGGCCGCGGTCTGGCTGGTCGGCCAGGAGCTTCGCACCTCTAGGCTCCAGGCGCGGTTCTTCTCCTCCCTCGCGCGGAAGCTCACCTATCGGGTCGAACCGGGCCCAAGTCCCTCTGTCCGCTTTCCTTCGCCCGGAGGCCCCTATGATGAACGCCTGGGGTACTCCTTGCTGCCTTCGATCACGGAAAAATTAACTGCGAAAGGCTTTGAGATCCGGGCCCAAGCCCGGTTTTCCCCGGAATTGCTCCGGTACGTGGACCAGGGGCTCTTTGCGGCTTACCACGAGAAGGAACAGGCCGGGCTTGAGGTTCTCGACCGGGACGGTCACGTCCTGGTCAAGTCCTCTTATCCGGAGAGGGTCTTCCGCTCTTTTGAGGCCATCCCTGAGCCGGTTGTGCAGACTCTTCTGTTCATTGAGAACCGCGAACTCCTTGACCCTCGGGAACCCCGCCGCAATCCGGCCGTGGAGTGGGACCGCCTGTTCCGCTCGCTCTTGGAAGCCGCTCAACAGCTCTTTAGAGAACGAGAGCAACGTCTTCCCGGCGCCAGCACCCTGGCCACCCAAATCGAGAAATTCCGGCATTCCCCCAGGGGGCTGACGTCATCGATACCGGAAAAAGGCCGCCAGATGGTTTCGGCCTCTGTTCGTTCGTACCTGGACGGTGAGGAAACCTGGCAGTCCCGGCGCAAGATCGTGCTCGATTACTTGAACTCGGTCCCCCTGGCGGCCATCCCCGGTTATGGGGAGGTGAATGGGCTGGGCGACGGTCTCTGGGCGTGGTACGGCCGCGAGCTGGACGCGATCCTGCCGCTGCTCCATCTCGACCGGTCTTCCTCCAGTGCCGCCTGGGATCCGGAGCAAGCCCAAATTTTCAAGGAGACGTTGAGTCTTCTTCTGGCCCAGCGGAGGCCGTCCTTCTATCTTCTCGAGGATCCGCAGGCCCTCGATGGGCTTGCGAACACCTATCTCAAGCTCTTGGAGCAGGGCGGGGTTTTGCCGCACGGGTTTGCCCAGGCCGCGCAGGGCCGGACCCTTACGCTCCGCAGGAGTGCGCCGGAGCGATCCAAAGGGGCCTTTTTCGAGCGCAAGGCGGCCAACGCCGTGCGCACCCGCCTCGCATCGCTTCTGGAATTCGAGCGACTCTACGATCTCGACCGCCTTGATCTCGTGGTGAAGAGCACCCTGGACCGTGCCACCCAAGAGCAAGTCACCCGGTTCCTTCGGGATCTCCAGGATCCGGACAAGGCCCGTGCGGCGGGATTGTTCGGAACCCACCTGCTCGATCCGGCGCATTTCGGCGACGTGGTTTACAGCTTCACCCTCTACGAGCGAACACGGGGAGGAAATGTCCTCCGGGTCCAGACCGACAACCTGGACCAGCCCTTCGACATCAACCAGGGCGTGAAGCTGGAGCTGGGGTCGTCGGCCAAGCTCCGCACTTTGGTCACCTACTTGGAGGTGGTGGCGGCCTTGCACGAGCAATACGCCCCGCTCTCGCGCCAGGAACTCGCCGCCGCCGCCGTGCCGCCCGGCGAACGCCTGTCGCGCTGGGCCGTGGACTACCTGGCTTCCACGCGGGACCGGAGCCTTTCTGCGATGCTCGAGGCGGCGATGGAGAGGCGATATTCGGCCGATCCCGGCGAGAGCTTCTTCACCGGAGGAGGGCTGCACACCTTTTCGAATTTCAACGAGGAGGACGACTTCAAGATTCCCTCTGTACGGGAGGCTTTTCGCAATTCCATCAACCTCGCCTTCATCCGGCTCATGCGGGACGTCGTCCGGTATTACATGTACAGGGTGCCCGGGTCCACGGCCTTATATGTGAAAGATTCCAACGATCCTGTCCGTCAGGCATACCTCGCCCGCTTTGCAGACCAGGAGGGCCGGGTCTTCCTCAAGCGTTTCTACGGCAAGTACAAGGGAAAGACCGCCGACGAGATGCTCGAGAGCCTGCTACAGGGTATCCAGCCAACCCCAAAGCGGCTGGCCGTGATTTTCCGCGCTGCCCGGCCCGAAGCCGGTCCGGGATCTTTCGTCGAATTCGTGCGGACCGTTCTGCCCGAGACAGCGCTGGGACCTTCGGACCTTCAGCAGATCTACTTCCAGAACGATCCGGCCCAGTGGTCCCTGTCGGATCGGGGGTATATTGCCCACGTCCACCCCCTCGAACTCTGGACAGTCGAATACCTTAGAGCGCACCCGGAAGCGACCCTCGAAGAAATCCTGGGAGCCAGCAGCGAGGCCCGTCAGGAGGTCTACCGGTGGCTTTTCAAGACAAAGTACGATTCGGCCCGACAGAACCGGATCCGGCAGATCGTGGAACTCGAGGCGTTTCAGGAAATCCATCGCTCCTGGAAAAGACTGGGATATCCCTTCAATTCCCTTGTCCCCTCTTACGCCACCGCTATCGGAAGTTCCGCGGACCGGCCGGCGGCCTTGGCTGAACTCGTTGGGATTATCCTGAACGGAGGAGTTCGGTATCCCCTGGTGAACATCAAGGAGCTTTGCTTTGCGGCCGGCACCCCTTACGAGACGCACTTTGCCCTACGGGAAGACGGTGGGGAGCAGGTCCTCAGGCCTGAAATTGCCGCCGTGGTCCGCAGGGCCCTTTTGGAGGTGGTTGAAAAAGGGACGGCCGTGCGCCTCGCCCGATCTCCCTTCGTGCTGGCGAACGGGACTCGTCTTGCTGTGGGCGGCAAGACGGGGACCGGGGACAACCGGTATGATGTGTTCGGCCCCGGAGGGACTCTTCTGGAATCAAGGGTCGTCAACCGGACGGCCACCTTCGCTTTCATGATCGGCGACCGTTTCTTTGGCGTGATTACGGCCTACGTGCCCAGGCCGCACGCGGCTCATTACTCATTCACGAGTTCCCTCCCTGTGCAGGTCCTCAAAGCAATGGCTCCTGTGCTCATGCCTCTGCTGGAACGGGCAGGCTCTGAGCAGCCCGCCTCCCCCCGGGTCCAGGAAGAGCCGGGTCCTGCTTCATGAGGAACAGGGCCACGTCAATCTGGAGGGTAAGGGGGTGAATTTTTGCGCTTCTGCATTTTTTCCTGGACTTTTCCCTCCCCTTGTCCTATTCTGGCCCCATGCTCGATCGTTGCCTTACCGACAAA